>Ga0183095_10304_pt1 | contig 209098 bp, 150 predicted proteins | sample BioMet4_FD_130346 | JGI IMG/M metagenome (GOLD analysis project Ga0183095, IMG submission 130346) | Microbial communities from bioreactor (seeded with sewage sludge) at LBNL, California, USA - Biofuel metagenome 4 (v2) (version 3) | ecosystem: Engineered > Bioreactor > Anaerobic > Unclassified ...
CTGACAAAACAACATATTTTGCACCAGCCTGAAGGTGTTTCTCAGCTTTGTCCATTGTCAAGAACAAACCGGTAGACTCAACTACATATTCAGCGCCGATTTCATCCCATTTCAGATTAGCTGGATCCATCTCAGCTGTGATACGAATAGCTTTACCATTAACGACCAATTTACCGTCTTTAACCTCAACTGTTCCGTTAAAGCTACCATGCATGGTATCATATTTCAGCATATAAGCCATATAATCAACGTCCAAAAGGTCATTGATACCTACGATCTGAATGTCGTTTCTCTCCTGAGCTGCACGGAATACAAAACGTCCGATGCGGCCAAATCCATTAATACCTACTTTAATCATTTTGTTTAAAAGTTTAAAGGTTTTATAATAATATTCTTGTTCTTTTCGATACCTTCCTAAAAAAGCAGTGCAAAATTACGAATTTCTTTTTATATGTGTACCTATTTTCTCTGTTAAATATAAAAAAAAGCAAGGATAAAAGTGATAATATGTATAATATGCGACTTTTAATTTGTAGCGAGAGTATTTTTATTTATTTTTGCAGAGGATGTCTTCATATAAGACTGCTTTATTTTATTTATAATTCAACTTATTAAAACTTATAACACAACTTAATTATTCACCAAGATGCACATCAATAAAAATTTCATGAAGACAGACCTTCTATTAATAGCTCTTTGCTGTTTGTTTCTGCAAGCTTGTAACTGGGGGAAGAAAAAAACTCAGCAAATAGAAATAAAATCAGACCTGACACAACTTAAAATAGGTGACTATTATTATAGCGACGGAACTTTCTCTTCAGAGAGAGATTCTTCTAAGATGTGTGTTGGTATCGTTTTTACGCTGGAAACTTCTGCTAGCGAAAAAGCTCATGGATGGACACACGGACAAATCATTTCATTAATCAATGTTCTTGCGGGAGAGAATGTTGAATGGGGCACGGTGAACACAGAGTTGAAAGCTCCTTTTGAGAAATCACTGAAGAAGGTAGAGATTGCCGCAAACTCATTGAACGGATACGACTGTTCCGCTTCACCGTCAGTATCCGGCGATTCGTATAAAGCTTTTTATATCGCCCGTCATTTTAACTCTCTTCTGCCCTCGGGTAAAACCAGCGGTTGGTATTTGCCGAGTATCGGACAGTGGATGACTATCATCTCCAACCTTAGCAAGGCACAAAATGCGAAAAGCTTATTTAAAACAGATGGCTCTTTCGATGCGATGCTGGCATTAGAAAATTTGGACATGCTAGAGTTGAAAACTTCTTCTTACTGGACTTCCACACAAGCAGACAAAGACATGGCATGGTATGTTGATTTCGGCACCGGTTCCTGTTCGTATGAATCCAAAGATATCCGCAACATGGTTCGCTGTGTAGCTGCCATTTGATTTAGAAGAGAAAACAAAACACATAAACTAATAACGAGATGAGAAAATTTTTGTATGTTATGGCAATAACCAGTATTGTTGCAGGGGCAGTGAATGCCCAAACGAGGACGAAACCATGTATCCCTGTCGACCCTACTATCGAACAGAAAGTAGACAACCTACTGAAGAAGATGACTTTGGATGAGAAAATCGGTCAGATGTGTGAGATAACTGTCGACGTTATAACAGACTTCTCCAATCCTAATAATTTCAAGCTTAATGCACAGAAGTTAGATACGGTAATCGGCAAGTATAAAGTCGGCTCCATACTCAACGTTCCCCTCAGCATCGCACAGACAAAAGAGAAATGGGCATCCGCTATCCGTCAAATACAAATGAAGTCGCTATCGACGATGAGTATTCCTTGTATCTACGGTGTCGACCAGATACATGGCACTACTTATACCATGGGTGGTACACTATTCCCCCAACCTATTAACCAAGCGGCTTCTTTCGATCGTACTATTCCCCACCGTGTATCCGAGATTTCAGCTTACGAATCGAAGGCATGCTGCATCCCATGGGTTTATGCACCTGTAATGGACTTAGGTCGTAATCCTGTATGGCCCCGCATGTGGGAATCGTTTGGTGAAGATTGTTACGTTAACTCAGAGATGGCACGGCAAGCCGTTCTCGGCTTTCAAGGAAACGACCCTAATCATATTGATGAATACCATGTCGGTACCTGTATCAAACACTTCATGGCTTACGGAGTACCTGTTTCAGGTCAGGACCGTACTCCATCTGCAGTCAGTGAACGGGATTTACGCGAGAAGTACTTCATGCCTTTCATGAATGCTGCGCGTGCAGGTGCTTTATCCCTCATGCCTAATTCCTCCTTAAATGGAGGCCTTCCCTTCCATGCCAACAAAGAATTGCTGACGGGATGGTTAAAGGAAGGTTTGAAATGGGACGGGATGATTGTCACCGATTGGGCTGATATCAATAATCTATGCGTACGTGACCATATTGCTGCCTCTAAAAAAGAAGCTATAAAGATAGCCATCAATGCCGGTATCGACATGTCGATGGTTCCTTATGAAGTCAGTTTCTGTGATTATCTGAAAGAACTGGTAAACTCAGGAGAGGTGCCGATGAGCCGTATCGATGATGCTGTTCGTCGTATTCTTCGTCTGAAATACAGATTGAATTTATTCGATAAGCCCGATTGGAGCATTAAGAAATACAAGAACTTCGCCAGTAAAGAATCTGCAGATGAAGCATTGAAGTTTGCAGAGGAGTCAGAGATTCTATTGAAGAACAAAGATCAGATTCTTCCTTTGAAGAAAGGCACGAAGATTCTGCTTACAGGGCCGAATGCAAATACCATGCGCTGCCTGAACGGAGGCTGGTCGTATTCATGGCAAGGCGAAAAGACGGATGCTTGTGCACAACAATATAACACCATCTACGAAGCCATGTGCAACAAGTTCGGACAAGAAAATGTAACTTTACAACAAGGGGTAACTTATAAAGAAAACGGTTCTTACTTCCAAGAGAATGTTTCCGACATCGACAAAGTTGTCAGTACAGCCCAATCGGCTGATGTCATAGTGGCTTGTATCGGTGAGAACTCGTATGCAGAAACACCGGGCAACACTTCCGACTTAAGACTTTCCAATAATCAACGAGAGTTGGTAAAGTCATTGGCCAAAACAGGCAAACCTGTTGTCTTCATTCTAAATGAAGGTCGTCCACGTGTCATCGAAGATATAGAACCGTTATCGAAAGCAGTTGTCGACATCTTATTGCCTGGCAATTACGGAGGCGACGCACTGGCTAACCTACTGGCTGGTGATGCCAACTTCTGTGCGAAGTTACCTTTCACCTATCCGCACTATACCAATTCACTTACCACTTACGACTTCAAGCCATGTGAGAGTATGGGGCAAATGGACGGTAATTACAATTATGAAGCCGTCATCGATGTTCAATGGCCTTTCGGCTTCGGCATGAGCTACACCACTTATAAATACAGCAACTTCAAAGTAGACAAATCCACTTTTGGCGTCAATGATGAACTGACATTCACCATAGATGTTACCAATACCGGGAAGGTAGCAGGCAAGGAACCTGTCCTATTGTTTTCTTCCGACCTTGTAGCCAGTTTATCACCTGATAAACAACGTATACGTAATTTCGAAAAGGTAGAATTACAACCAGGCGAGACAAAGAGTGTAACCATGAAAATAAAAGCCAGCGATTTGGCTTTCGTTGGCTTGGATAATCACTGGCGGTTAGAAGCCGGTGAGTTTAGGATGACCTGCGGCAATCAGTCGTTGAACATCAACTGTACGGCTACAAAGGTGTGGGATACACAAAATATAGAATAACGCTATTTTTTCATACTGCTTTTGTCGAAAGACAAAGGCAGTAAATCTTTTACGCTCTGCGCTTCATAAATACCATCGGTTCCATATAACAAAATTCTGACAGGATGATTGTACCGACTTTCCGTTTCGAGGATGACCTGCCGGCATGCTCCACAAGGAGGTATAGGGTCTTTCAGAAAATCCTTTCCATCGAAGGCAGCAATCGCTAATGTAACTACCGGCTGTTCGGGATATCGTGAATTAGCATAAAACAAAGTGGTGCGCTCCGCACAAAGTCCCGAAGGAAATGCAGCATTCTCCTGATTACTGCCTGTTACAATTATTCCACTCTTTAGAAGAGCTGCCGCTCCCACACAGAATTTAGAGTAAGGAGCATAACTATGCTTTGTCATCTCGCGTGCCTTGTCAATCAGCTTGCGATCTGTATCGTTCAACTCTTCATACTGATAGATATTGAACTTAATATTTATATTTAATTGTTTCATGCCACAAAGTTAAATAAGAAGTTGTATAATCCAATTATTTTTGTGATTTTTGCATAACAAATGACTTAATTCATGAAAATAACAATAAATAGACAGCTATTTATAATGGCTGTTTTTGTATTTATTTCTTGTCTGGCACGCGCACAATATCGTTCGTATTATCCGGATTACATCAGCAAATATAAAGATTTAGCTATCGAACAAATGGGCAAGTACAAGATACCTGCGAGCATTACACTGGCCCAAGGTCTGTTCGAAAGCGGTGCGGGAATGAGTGATTTGGCTCGAAACAGCAACAACCATTTTGGCATTAAATGTGCCAATATCTGGAAAGGCAAAAAGACCTTTCACGACGATGATGCCCCAAAAGAATGTTTTCGCGAATACGACAATCCACGCGATTCTTACGAAGACCATTCGCAATTCTTACGTAACGGTCCGCGATACCAGTTTCTGTTTGACCTCGACATTACCGATTACCGCGGTTGGGCTATCGGATTAAAGAAAGCAGGCTATGCCACCGACCCCTCTTATGCTAACCGACTCATCTCTATCATCGAAGAATATCAGCTCTACAAATACGACTCGTCGAAAGAACATCGCGAGAAACATCATCATGAAGAGGAAGAGAAAGTACCTATCATCACCCACGATGTCTATCTCGCTAACAATGTAGTTTATATCATCGCCCGTGCGGGAGATACGTTTGACAGTGTGAGCCGCGAGTTCGGGACCAAAGCCCGTCGTATTGCCAAGTATAACGACTTAAACGAAGATTACAACTTGCAACAAGGAGATATCGTTTATCTGCACAAGAAACAAAAGAAAGCAGCTAAGGAATGTATTGTACATGTTGTCGGTGAAGGTGAATCCATGCATATCATTTCTCAGAAATACGGTATGCGTCTGAAATCGCTGTATAAGTTGAATAACAAGACCGGTGATTACGTACCGATGGTAGGAGATATATTGAGGTTGAGATAATATGAAATATCTGCGGACATATATATGGCTGATCATGTTCATCCCCTGCTTCTGCTTTGGCGAACAGGTGACAACAAATAACGATGCTCTTATCAACACTTTGAAACAGAGAGTCAGTCAGACTATAGGACCGGAACGCATTAAATATCTAAATAAGCTAGCCGATTATTATTGGAATGTACCGCAAGAAGAATATTGGAACAAGAGACTGTTCAATGAATGTATCAAATACGACAGTTTGAAACATGCAGAGTCTGCCCTAAGTTCGCTTTCCACCTATTACCACAACAACAATATGGGAAAGCAATTATTAGTATGTTCCCACTACGCCGATATTCTGGCTCAACGACTCGGCTTTTATTCTTCTTACTATTTTTCCGTCAAGACTTCTGTATGCAAACGTTTCTTGTGGGATGAGCGATATAATGAAGCCATCACACAAACGACCGCACTACTGAACTTAGCTATTCGTGTCAATAATAAATCGGGACAGGCTGTTTGTGATGAACTGCTGGGACTCATTTATCAGATGATGGAACGTCATCAGAAGGCTATACCTTATTTTAGAAGTGCTTTATCATTGGTTACTGAGGATAGCCCTCAGGATTTTCACTATCGTGCTCAATTAATGACGACAATTATTGAAGAGGCTTTGAAATTAAACCAATTGAAAGAGGTATACAATACTATCACCAGCTTTGAGAAAATTCAGAAAGACGTTGTAACAGGCAAATATGGGAAAGACACAGGCTTCCCTATCGCAAGGAACGAACGCATGATGTGTTCATACTATATGGATTACTATATCCGCCTGAAAAACTATAAGATGGCACAGGCATATATGCAACGCGCGAAGGCTATCAAACAAACTGATGTATACGTAGATTTCCTCATCGATTACGAAAGTGCACTTTACTATATGGCTACTCAAAAGTATAAACAGGCCTTGACGCATATCAATCGGGTGATTGAAGTCGATGGAGGTACTACTTTAGAATATCGGATGATACGCGCCAAACTGTACGGGCTCATGGGACACTGGGACGATTCGGCAGAAGAATACCGTAAGTGCATAGAACTCAAGAATGATTCTGCCCAATCAAGTTTCGACAAGCAGTTGGCACAATTGCAAAGTCTGCGTAATAGCATGCAGTTACAGCTACAATTGAAGAACAATGAAATTCATATCCGTAAATTGGAGAACAATATACTTTTTGGCGCATCTGCTTTCCTATTGATTATGGCTATTACCTTCGGTTTCTATCTGTATCGCAACCATAAGTTGAGAAAACTTTTAGAGAACGATAAGGTCGTGCTTAACAAATCTCGTGAAGAACTGCAACTTGCTCTTCACAGAGCAGGTGAAGTAGATCAAATGAAGAATATCTTCATCCGCAATGTCAGTCATGAAATACGTACTCCACTGAATGCTATTGTCGGCTTTTCTTCTATTCTAACATCAGAATTTAAGGCCACCGACGAACAAAAGGAATATGGGCGTATCATTAACGATAACGCGTCAAGTTTGTTGACATTGGTAAACAATATCATCGACCTTTCCGTACTCAAATCTTCCACCGATATTGATTCGGAAAATATAAAGGAATGCAATCTCACTTCCATCTGCCAACGAATCATCAGTATAATCCTTGAAGGCGGGAAGGTAAAAGAAGGAGTGCATATAGAGTTTCAAGGAACACCTCCCGATTATCTATTAAATACGAACAGTGAACATTTAGACCAGGTACTGATTAACCTGATGACGAATGCGGTGAAATATACAGAAAAAGGAACTATCACGTTGAAATATGAACTCGATTCTGAGAATCATCAGGTGATATTCTCTGTTACAGATACAGGGAAAGGAATCAGTCCTAAACTGCGCGACAACCTGTTCAAGCATTTTGAAAAAGGCGGCAGCTTGGTACAAGGACTTGGCTTGGGTTTGTCGTTATGCCAGATTCTCGTCAATGGCTTCGGTGGTGAAATCTATCTGGACGACAGTTATACAAGCGGTGCAAGATTCATATTCACGCATCCCACTATTTCGAATAAACAAAACAACATTAAATAAATTCTATCATGAAAAAATTTCGTCTACTCGTCGTTCTATTCGCACTTTCTTTTACGAGTGTGTTTGCTCAAACGAAGTGGTTCAATCCGCTAGACGGTGATGAGCCATCTATCCAAGGACGAGCATGGAACAAAGAGATCGGTAAAAGTTTTAATCGTTTCCCAATGAGGGCTAAGTCATTAGTACGCCCTGATGTATGGTATCTGTCGACCAACTCAACGGGTCTCAACATCGTATTCTATACTAACTCACCAGAAATCATTGTCAAATACACCGTATCGGGCGGTTTATCTTTGGTCAATCTGACTACTATCGCCACCAGCGGAGTGGATATGTATGTTACCGATTCCGATGGCAAAACAGAATGGTGTGCTTGCCCCGGCAATTATAGCTTTGGCAGTTCCGCAAAAGACACTATCGTCTACCACTATAAAAACCTGGAATATGCCAACAAAGGCAGAGGAGGCAAGTATCAGTTGTTCTTGCCGCTGTACAATAGTGTAACATCCATGCAAATCGGCGTTCCGCAAGACAGCAAATTTCAGTTTGCTGCAAAGCCTCAAGAGAAGCCGATATTGGTGTACGGCACCAGTATTGCGCAAGGAGCTTCCGCTTCTCGTCCTGCCATGGCATGGAGCAATATCGTTGCCCGCCGCACAGGTTCTCCTGTCATCAACCTGGGATTCTCGGGTAATGGACGATTGGAATCTGCTGTTTTCGATTTGATTAGTGAGGTAGATGCGCAGATGTACATCATCGACTGTATGCCGAATATGTATCTTTGGCACGATAGTATCGTTAACCGTACCATTGCAGGTGTGAAGAAGATTCGTGCCAAGAGCTCTGCTCCTATCATGCTCGTTGAAAACGACGGTTACAAATACAGCAATACGAACAAGCCTATCAAGATTGAGTGTGAGGTAACGAACCAAGAGCTGCATAAAGCTTACGATAAACTGTTGGCTATGGGCGAGAAGAACATATATTACCTGACATTGGAAGACATCGGTTTGACTCCCGATTCGCAGATTGACGGATGGCATGCTTCGGATATCGGCATGGAACAATATGCTAATGCTTATGTAAAGAAGATTAACGAGATTAAGAATTATAAGCCGATGGAACTCTTCACTCCTTGCACCCAACGGCGCGACGATTGTTACGAATGGGGCGACCGTCATGATGCTGTTTTGGAAAGGAACCGCACTGCCAATCCGGAGATTCTGCTGATAGGCAACTCTATCACACACTTCTGGGGCGGTGAACCGGTATGCGACAGACAATGGGGTTCTAAGTCGTGGAAGGAACTGTTCGGCAAGAAGCGCGTTACGAATATGGGCTTCGGTTGGGACCGTATCGAGAATGTCTTCTGGCGTATCTATCATGGTGAACTCGACGAGTGTCATGCCAAGACCATCTTCATGATGATCGGTACCAATAATATCGGCATCAACACCAACGAACAAATTGTCGACGGCATCATCGGACTCGTCAAGCTAGTACGCGATCGTCAGCCGCAGGCAAAACTGCATGTGATAAAGATTTATCCTCGGGCAGGACAAGAAGAGCGTGTTTTGGCATTGAACAATCTGCTGGAGTCTAAGTTACAATTGGACAGTATGACCGACATTATCGACGTAACCTCTCAGCTGACACTGAAGGATGGTAGCGGGAAGATAGACAGCTCCCTATTTAGAGACGGACTTCATCCTAACGAATTAGGATATAGCCGTATCGCCAAAGTACTGAAGAAGCACTTTTAGCATTATCGGAACACGGAGTTCAACATAACCAGTAGTACAGACAAAAGACATTAAACATTTACTATCATGAAGAAAATACATTTACTTGTCGTTTTATTCGCACTTTCCTTCACGAGTGTGTTTGCCCAAACGAAATGGTTCAATCCGCTTGACGGTGATGAGCCCCATATCCAAGGACGAGCATGGAACAAAGAAATCGGTAAAAGTTTCAACCGTTTCCCTATGCGGGCCAAGTCGGTATTGCGCCCTGCAGTATGGAATCTGTCAAATAATGCAGCTGGCTTAAACATCGTGTTCTATACCAATTCACCCGAAATAATTGTCAAATACACCGTATCGGGCGGGTTATATCTGTCCAATCTGACCACTATTGCTACTAGTGGAGTGGATTTGTATGTCACTGATACCAATGGGAACACTGAATGGTGTTCTTGCCCCGGCAATTATCACTTTGGCAGTTCGGCAAAAGATACTATTGTCTTTCATTATAAAGCGCTGCAGTATGCCGATAAGAGCAGAGGAGGCAAGTATCAACTGTTCCTGCCGCTGTACAATAGTGTAACGTCTATGCAGATAGGCGTTACAAAAGATAGTCATTTCCAGTTCGCAGCACAGCCGCAAGAGAAGCCGATATTGGTGTATGGCACCAGTATTGCTCAAGGAGCCTCCGCTTCACGTCCTGCAATGGCTTGGTCGAACATCATTGCTCGCCGCACGGGTTCTCCTGTCATCAACCTGGGATTCTCGGGTAATGCGTGGATGGATGCCGCAGTATACGACTTGATTAGTGAGGTAGATGCGCAACTGTACATCATCGACTGCATGCCGAATATGGGTATCTTGCTCGACAGTATCGTTAATCGTACCATTGCGGGAGTGAAAAAGATTCGCGCCAAGAGTTCCGCTCCCATCCTATTGGTTGAGAACGACGGGTATGTAAACGAGTTAAAGCAGCCTGTCAAGAAAGATATGACAAATGAGGAGTTGAAGAAAGCCTACGATAAATTGCTGGCTATGGGCGAAAAGAATATCTATTACCTGACAATGGAAGATATCGGTATGTATCCCGATGCTAAAATAGACGGATGGCATCCTAGCGACCACGGAATGGAACTGTATGCTGATGCCTATATGAAGAAGATAAACGAGATTAAGAATTATAAACCGATGGCAATCTTCCCGCCTTGCACCCAGCGACGCAATGATTTCTACGAATGGGGCGATCGTCATGAGGCTGTTTTGGAGAGGAACCGCACCATCAATCCTGAGATTGTACTGATAGGAAACTCTATCACTCACTTTTGGGGCGGTGAACCTAAGGCCGACAGACAGTGGGGAGCCAAGTCGTGGAAACAACTGTTCGGCAAGAACCGCGTTACGAACATGGGCTTTGGTTGGGACCGTATCGAGAATATCTTCTGGCGTATCTATCACGGTGAACTCGACGACTGCCATCCCAAGACTATCATCCTGCTGGCTGGTACCAACAATGTCGGCATCAATACCAATGAACAGATTGTCGACGGCATTATCGGACTTGCCAAACTTATCCGCGAACGTCAGCCACAAGCAAAGCTGCTCGTGATGAAGGTATATCCGTGTGCAGGACAAGAAGAATGTATCTCGGCATTGAACAACCTTCTGGAGTCTAAACTGAAACAGGACAGCATGACCGACATCATCGACGTCACCTCACAACTGACGCTGAAGGACGGTAGCGGAAAAATAGACAGCTCACTATTCGTAGATGGTACTCACCCCAACGAATTAGGATATAGCCGTATCGCCAAGATATTGAAGAAGCACATGTAACATCACCAATTTTTCCTGGTTATGTTACCAAATTTTCATGGTTATAATCTCAACCTTTCATAGTTATGATCTCGGAAGAACATAGTTATGAAAATTCAAAATCATAGTTATGTCACGAGCGAAACATAATTATGAAAAATGCGGAGCTTAAAACAATAAAGGATGAATTAAAAGAAGCAGGAATAATCTATTCAGATTACCCCTGCCCTTTCTACTGGATATAATGACTGTTATATCCGAGAACCAACTTTTATTTAATATTATTATTGATAATATCCACTATCTTGCTGCCGGACGATGGGCGGTCGGCATTCGGATTGATGAACTTCCCGTCTTTATCGATAAGGATAAAACGAGGCACAGCCTCAATCTTCAACTTGGTACAAACTTCTGATTTGAACCCGCCGATGGAAACATACTGATTCCACGCAGGCTTTTCCTTTTTCATCTGACTCTTCCAAGCAGCCACATCATCATCGACAGAGATACTGACAAAGCAGACTTTGTCGTTCCCCTTAAACTTGTCGACGAGCTGTGCCAAGTAAGGTGTCTCCTTTTTGCAAGGTCCGCACCACGTTGCCCATACATCGACATAGAGCAACTTGCCTTTGAAGTCAGACAAGCGGCATTGTTTGCCATCGGCATCGGTGAGGGTGACATCAGGTACCTTCATACCCGCCTTGACAATCTTCGTATCATTGTACTTGACTGCCACTTTGGCCAGGTCGGCCTTATCGGTACAAATAGCTTTGTACTTGGCATAGATGGCCTCAACATTTTCGTTGGGAGCACCTAAATAACCGATTACATAACGGGTTGACAAGTCGTTGATGACTGCCTGATTCCTTACTTTTGCCTTCAGCATACTGAGAAAGCGAATGGGAGAACAGGTATTGGTTCCCTGCTTCTCTTTGCCCATATAGTAATTGATAGCCATCGACGTGACGCCATTGGTACAATAAGCGAAGTTGTTCAAGTCGATTCCTTGTACAAAGGCAATGAAACCTGGATCGGTAGCACTGTCGGAATGACCTATCGTATAATCAAAAATCATACGAGTTGCCGAAGTGGCAAGCTCATTCGACTTGTAACGGTAATCGGCTTGATTCTTCACTCTTAGCAATTGTGTTGCGCAATCAGCTTTAAGCGAATCGATATACGACTTATACTGCTTAAAGTTCTTCGAACGGATAAGGTTCTCCCTATCCCTGGTAATAATTACATAGTTAAAGTATTTATAGAACGTCTTATTGTATTCGTTAATTTCCTTGGCATCACCATCGAAATGGTAAACGGGGGTCTTGGCATCGGTAAAGTCGGCATTGACGATACTCTTGTAACCCGGGCGGGCATAGACATACAGCAATTTGCGATTGCTGACAAAGCGAAGAGCAAAGTCGCACGGCACAAACTTAGGTTTGACAGCTATCGAGAAGCTGCCATCAGTCTGCGGAGTGATAGTGTCGACATGAATATAGTTATCGCGAAAGATGAGCAGTGTGATGATGCCGCCCTTAAATCCTTTTACAGTTCCGCTAACCTGATAAGGTTTAATAGCGATTGGACCCTTCCGGGGCTTAACTCCGGAAGAGGACCACGCTGCAAAACTGCAGAACAAAAACATCAAGATTATTAATCGTTTCATTATCTATTTCGATATTAATAGAACAAGTCGTCAATCGTTGTCCTTCCATGAGGTATTCCACTGCAACACAATCGGCGGAATACGAAGAGTCAAACGCTGTTTGGTGAGTGTCCAAGTATTGGTGCCGTCGGTATGAGTGTAACCCGATTTTTCTGTCTGGAACAATGAATCGTTCCAAAGGCGGCGCAGGTCGAGCCAACGTAATCCTGTTCCCAAAAACTCACGCTTACGCTCATCGACAATAAAGCAAATGAGGTCATCCTTCGAAGATACTGTAGAAGGAATGGCGGCATCGGCAGCCGGCATACGATGCTTACGCAGTTCTAACAAATCGCTTTCAGCATTCGTAGTATCACCTGTACGAGCTTCACACTCGGCAAGCATCAGATAAATGTCGGGCAAACTGATACCCAAGTTGACGCTCTTGATGATAGGACGCATATAGGGATAGGCAACCCCCGTACGACTCTTGGCAACATAGAATGCACGGCGCAAATCGTTTGCTCCATACAGATCCATAAACTCAGGTTTTACATAAAGCGAACCGCTAAATAGATAAGAGCATATATAAGTCAGCGAATACGACTTGCTATATACGGTCTCCATGTTCTTGTAAACAAGAGCAGGGTACGAGTTGGAAACAAACTTCTCTGGTGTGGCAGCTTTGTATCCCCAAGTCTTGAGCATGGTATTGTAATCGTACAAATAGACACTGCTATCAGTGCTCAGTGTAGTTTTGGCAATCTTAAGCGCCTTCAAAGCATTGGCATAGTCGCCCATCATAAAATAAACCTTTCCCAACATGGCATAGCCGGCAGCTTTGTATGTGCGCAAGCGATGCACTGTTTTATCGGGCAGGTTCGGACAAGCATCTTCCATCTCGCTCGTCACATAGTCGTACAGTTCCTTCACCGTAGCACGTTTGAAAGAAGTCTCACCAGTAGAAGCCTCGGTAACGATAGGAACAGACAAGTCGGTCGATGCTGTAGAAGCATCGTAAGGCTGTCCGAAGAACTGTTCGGCAAGGAACAACATATAAGCACGCATTACACGACCTTCGGCCTGTACTGCAAGTTTCTCGGTAGTAGTGCCGTCGGTTGCATCCATCGCACCGTTGGCCACCACATTATAAATATAAAGTTGAGAATAAATAGAGCCCCATGCCGCCGAATAGTCGGAAGTACGGAACACGTCACCATTATACTCGTATGCCTGTACGGCACCGTAGCCGCCGCCTGCCATTGTAGAACCATTACCCAACTGTTTCAATCCTGCAGCATCGGTAATCCATTCGTCGCTTAAATACTGCGACATGATATCAGATGCCAGGATAGTCATAGAAGTACCCGAAGTAGAGCGAGTGTACGACAAGCTCATTAAAGAGTTTGAATTGAGCAAACCTTCGTAATCGGAAAGTTTCTTTGCCACTTCATCTCCCCTAGGCTTGATGTCCAGATAATCGGAACAACTGCAGAGTGCAACAAGCAGCAAGCAGATAAAAGACCAATTGAATATATTATATCGTTTCATAATCGTATTGTATTATTTGTTCCTTTACTTAAAATTAATAGTCAGACCAGCAGAGAAGGACGGTTTATATCTATCGGAACGGAATCCGCTCTTCAACGAAATAGCTTCAGGATCGATACCTTGCTTGTTGGCACGTATCATAAAGAGATTGCCGGCAGACAGACGCAGACGGATATTGTCGCAACTCAGCTTGTCGCAAACAAAGCGAGGAAAACTGTAGATAAGCGAAAGGTCGCGCAGTTTGGCGAACGATGCATTGAACACATTGATATCTGCAAACTCGTACAGATAATAGTCGCATGCTGAATTGTACGAAGAACTGTAGGCAGGCACGTCGGTCGTCTTCTCATCGCCTGCTGTACGCCAACGTTTGTCGAAATCCTTATGCAAGTTCTCGGTGACACGTCCGTAGTGGAAATAGTTAAGATCCTTACGCATCTTATAGCCGAGATTGTAGACGAACATAAACGACAGTTCGAAATCTTTATAGCGGAAAGAGTTGCTCAATGAGCCGAACCACTTCGGAGAAGTTGAACCGCTGTTGATTAAAGCTTTGGTATCCGACATATCATTTGACTTTGTGACAACTGTATTGTCGGTATTGTAGGCTTGTGGCAGACCATTATTCGACAGTCCCGCCCAACGATAAGAGAACAATGTGTTGGCAGCATAACCTTCGATATAGTTAGCATAAGGCATATTGGCTGCGCTATAGGCTGTTTCAACCTTAAGCATCGTAATCTTGTTCTTATTGTGTGACAGCGTAAACTCCGTATTCCATTCGAAGTCGTCGGTCTGTACGTTTCGGCTGTTCAATGTCAGTTCGAAACCTTTATTATTCATATTGCCCAGGTTGCCGAGAGCAGAGAACCAACCGGTAACACTGTTAAGAGGCACTTCGCCCAACAGATTGGTAGTATGCTTGTAGTAGGTATCAAACGAACCGGAAAGACGGTTGGCAAACAAGGAGAAGTCGACACCGAAGTTCCACACGTGTGTACGTTCCCAAGAGATCTTATCGTTACCCGGAGTGATAATTTTGAAACCAGCGCCAGGATACAAAGAACTAGAATAAGCATTGAGGATATCGTACGGGCCACCGAGTCCCGGGTCGGGAGAGTTACCGTTAAGACCATAACTGAGTCTCAACGTCAGACGGTTCAAATCTTTGAAACCGCTCATAAAGTCCTCTTGACTCATGTGCCATGCTGCGCCGACAGACCAGATAGGTTTGAACTGATTGCGGGCACTTGTACCGAACAAGTTGGACTGGTCGACACGGATACTGCCGTTGAGCACATACTTTTGGTTATAGGTATAGGCGACATTGCCGTAGTAAGAGACAAAACGATAACGCGTATCTCCCTCTTTGAAATAAGGAGAACTGAAAGTGTTGCTCGAATTGGTAGATTTCTGAATCAGCGGAGTCGACACACCGGTGTTGGCTAAAGTATTCATATCGTACAAAGTGTACGTCATCGTCTGATAGTCGTAGCCACGAACAAAGTTCGAATAGTTGCGGATACGATTTTCACGAACCTCGAAACCGGCAAGAGCAGTGAGCTGATGAAGCGAGTTCTGCCAGTTTTTGTCGAAGGTGAACTGATTACGAATAGTCCAGTCCGTATCGTGTGCGTCGCTCTTGGTGAGCCATCCGCCCGTCTTCGGTAAATTTTGCGTACCTGTTTCGGTAGTAGCAGCAGCACGTTCCCAAAGTACATCGAAGTTGTCGTTTGGCTGATATTGTTCCGTCTTCGAACTTGAACGATAATATTGGAAACGACCCTCGTACTTCAGTCCGTCGATGATTTTGATTGTCAAGCCGCCATTAGCACGCAAGTTCATCCCATTGGTGTGAACAAACGAGTTGTCGAAGTCTTGTGTCGGATAGAATCCCAAGTTGATGCCACTAACATTTAATACATTGTCGGCATAAGAACTATAAAGTTTTGTATCAGTCTGCGATAACAGATTGCCGCTGGCATCTCTATACTGCAGATATGGCAAGTTAGTCATCGTTGGCATCACGTGCCCATGGCTCTTGTCGACCGATGCATTGAAGGTAAGGTCGAGAGTGAGCCACTTGGTCATATCGAAAACCTGACGAAGATTCAGAGCATATTTGTTGGACATATCTTTGTTGATGCCCTTATTGCCTTTGTAGCTTAACGAACCATAGTAAGTATAATGATTTCCGCCGCCCGAGAAAGACACTGCATGATTGGTGAAATAAGCATTGCTCATGAAGTACTTCTCGTACTGCGAACGATAATCCTGCGAAGCCAATTTAGAAAGTTCAGCATCGCGCTCGGATTGAGAAATCGTTCCGTTGAGGAAATCGTAAAATGGTTGTTCGTGAGGAAAGACTACTGGATTATAATACCCCGTCAGTCCGTCGACAGTAGAGGTTACTGAATTCCAAGAATACGTATCGGGGTCGAAAATCTCTTTGATGTTCTTGATGAACATATCACTGCTCATCAAGTCGTTGTAGCTGTAATCGGGTTTTCCTTTATAAGTTACAGAGCCGTCGTACGATATCTTCAGCTTGCGGTCGTTCGTACCGTGCTTCGTGCTGATGACGACAACGCCATTGGCAGCCTGTGCGCCCCAGATAGAAGCAGCAGTAGCATCTTTCAGGAAAGTGACCGACTCGATATCGTTGTTGTTCACCATCTCTTCGATAGCATCGCTGGAAAGAGGAACTCCATCGACAACAAACAACGGCGTACGCGTGGAATTGATGGAAGTGATACCACGAATCAAGTATTTGTCGGCATCGGCACTGTAGTTTACATTGAAACCTGTAGAAAGTCCTTCGAGACTCTCTAACACGCTTCCTTTCAGATTAGCTTTATCTTTGATTTCTGAACCTTTAACCAGTGAAAAGGAACCTGCGCTGCGCTCTTTCGAAATAGACTGATAACCTGTGATGACCACATCCTTGAGCGACTGTACCGATTCGGACAGTGTGATATAGTAATTCTTCTCTTCGTTGACGCCCACCTTGCGGGTGTTGTATCCTATATATGATACATTGACGGAGTAGCAGTTGGAGGGGACGATAATAGAAAACGTACCGTCGGTTCCCGTTGAGGAGCCAATCTTGTTTTCAGTGTCGTACACTGTGGCTCCTATCAGCGGTTCGCCCGTCTTATAGTCGACAACCTTACCGGTAATCTTCTTCTTGCTGACAACAACATTCTTGCTGACCGTTATAAACTTACCTCTTACGATGTACTTGAACGGTGTGCGGCGCAATACGGTGCTCATCACGTCGGCCACTGTCTCGTTGTTGGCAGAAACAGATACTTTGTAAGATTGCACTTCGTTGTACGTAAACAATACCTTGAACTTGGAGGCTTTCTCAATTTTCTTAAGAGCAGTAGCCAGTGATTCATTGTTACATTCGACAGTAATCTTATCACTAACCGATTGTGCAAAAACATTCAATGTTCCCAAGAGCAGAACAAAACTCAATATTGTCACTCTCAGTGAATGGTAATAGAGTTTTCGCTCCTTCGTGCGACTAATTTTCTCCATAATTTTGTTTTTATATAAGATATATTCACCATTCGTTTCAGAATGATGTTTATATATTAACGAAGATTAAAAAATTATGGTCACCAAAAATTATTTTTTTTGAGAGATAATAATCTTATTGCCTGATTTCCTTACCGATAGATAGCCGAAACAGTTTAAGTTGGCGATTACCTCATCGACACTCGCCGTACGGTCGGCGATGAAGTGCAGGCGGTAACTGAGCAATGCGGGCGATGTTATTTCGATATCGACGTTATACCAGCGACCCAGTTCTTTCATCACTTCGATAAGCGGTACGTTGTCGAAGTAGAAGAATCCGTCCTTCCATTGTACGTAGTAATCGGTATCGACTTCTTTCACATCGAAATCGTGTCCTTTGAGCTCAGCATCCTGACCGGGTTTCAGCTTTACAGAATGTTGTGTGAGGTTATCATTGATGATGATAGAGCCATCGATAAGCGTAACGTGCACTTCCGACGACGGATATGCCTTGAGATTAAACTCGGTGCCCAACACGCGTGTCTTCACATTCTCGGTATATACCACGAACGGATGCTTCTTGTCTTTTGCCACCTTGAAATATGCCTCGCCAACCAGTGTAACACCCCTCTCGCGTGTATTGAAACGTGTCGGGAAAGTCAGTTTGCTGTCGGCATTCATCAGCACCACTGTCCCGTCGTTCAGAATAATCTTATAGTCTTTGCCGCGCGGCGTAGCTATCGAACGCACAGAAACCTTGTCGGAAACATAGTTGGAGAAGTCGGCCATCTTGTCGTTGATGATATAGCTGTTATCTCGCTGAACGCACGACACGTCAGTCGTCTTATTAGCATCGCCAATCATCACGTGCTGCGGCACATGCTTCGCCTCGAAAGCAATCATCGAGTTGTCGCCGTAAGGAGCGGATTTCTTATTAGAGAAGTTGAGAATGAATACGAGTGCAACGACAGCGGCGGCGGCAATTGAAGCAGCCGACCATAGCACTGCTTTGAATTGTTTCTCGCGACGAGGAAGACGGATCTGTGTCTTTTCAAAACTTTGCCAAGCCTTGTCGACATCGGGAACGGGACCTTCCTTCAAGTATTTAGCTTCGCCACATTCGAGCAGTGTACGGCATGCGTTGCGCACATCGGCATCGGAGAGGTTTTCTTTCAACTCCTCATCGGACATCGCATTGGCATTGTCCAGCAAATCTATTGCTTGCCAGCCGTGTTCCTCATTGTCGATATGTAAGTCTTCTTCTTTCATTGGTCGTATATACAAATTAACGATTTTCTTCGTCTTTTGGGTACTGTCCTTTCTTATAATTAACACTAAAATGTTCACGGATGGCCGACAAAGCTTTCATAATATGCTTCCTCACGCCATCGGTGGTGATTCCTAGAATATCAGCGACTTCTGTATATTTCTTATCATTAAAATAGCACTGTTCGACTACAAACTGAGTCTTCTGCGGCAAACTCTTCAACACTTCGTATATTACATCCAAGCGCTCATCCTTCTCCTTCGCCTCCGAGAGAGTCATCTCCCTGTTCATCTCCCTATACAGTGAAACGAACTGGTTCTCAACTGCGACATGACGCGAATAGTCGATGCAGCGGTTGTGAACGTTGGTGTAAAGATAAGCAAAAGTATACTGAATGCGCAGCGGGTCGAAGTGCTCCCAGATTTCGGTGAACACGTCGTTCACCATATCCTTGGCGACTTCTGAATCATGAAGGAAATAGAGGGCAGAATAGTAAAGCCGAGAGTAATTCTCGGTATACAAAATCTTAAATTGTTGCGCTTTATTGCCCTGTCCCATTTCGGTTTGTATAGATTTTATTCATGCAAAGATAACTATTCTTTACGATTAAGGACAATAAAGATAGGAAAAATACATTTTGAACGAACTATCCGAAATGCAGACTGAAACGCCACCCGATTTTCCTGGTTATGTTCTCAAACTTTCCTGGTTATGTTGTTGGAAGATCATAGTTATGTTCTCAAACTTTCATAACTACAAACTCGGAAGAACATAGTTATGAAAATTTAAAATCATAGTTATGTAACGAGTCGGACATAACTATGATTGTATTGGGGCTTCAAGAACTTTGAAAAAGTTGACTCCTTTGGCCTTAATACTGATTAAAGTTGATTTCGGTACACTTCAACAAGAATCAGAAACATATCTTTCATCAGCGATGTCTATCATCACGAGATGTCCGGTTCAAGAAACTTGTGTCACGTGATGATTGAAAATCTCATTCAGGATATACCACAGCCTCGTTTTTGCTCCCATCAATTGTAAATATTTAGAAAACAGTTTAAGTAATCTTCTCTATTACAACAACTTCATGCGTATACCCCCAGTGACAAAAGCGCATAAGATAATATAAAGAATGCATTAGAAGCTATTTATAGACGCTTTTAGTCCTGACATCAGCTATACATCCTATTAGGATGCATTCACATATTTCAGACTACTAATGGAAAACAATAGAGAAGAATAGTTAATCCTCATGCTCACAATATCATCGCAGTCTATTGATATGATAAGTATAATTGCTGCAGAGATACTCTATTATCTATATGCTTCTTTCTGTTTTACTTCATTGACTGATGCATCTCTAAAATGATTTTCCTCAAATAACTTCTTCATAGAGTCAATTTGAATTATACATGACTTTGAGAACTGATATTCTCTTTGATATTACAATAATAATCTCCTAATAGTGAATCTTATCAGTTTCATTAATTTTGTACTATATCATTACTTACTAGAAAATATTCCACTTCATATGAATCATGAAGAATTTATAGAATGTCGCTATTATACATTTTATCTTTCCATAAATCGTAATTTTCTTTCTCTTTAGGGTGAATAATATTGTCTGCCATTATAACCTGTTCTATAAATGAAGAAATAGATGTGAGAAACGGTTCCCTTTCCTCCACTTTTAGTTTTTTTATCATGGCCAAAGTATCTTCAATAATCATTTCAATAGTTAAATGTTTCTTTTCAATATCTTGAATGATGTTATTAGTGTTGCCGCTGATTACATTTTCTTTTAATAATCCAGTTAAGAAATTTTTAATAAAAGAACTTTCACTTTCTGCGTAGTCGTTATCACACTTAGCAAAAAATAGTCCAGTTTTTGCTAACAAAATAGCTAACTCGTTTTTTAAATCTTGTATCATAAGATAGGTTTTTAGTTATTGATAAATTTAGAAGCGTAACTTAAGAAGTGCAACTAATGAATATCGATTCTTTGTTGTTTCCTTAAATTTAGAATCCAATTTAAATAGACCTTGCATTGCATTTAATTTAAATGCAATATCTAAATTTGAATTTAATTCTTGTGTGAGTGAGAATGATAAATCCCAGTTTTTTATCATATTATTACTTGATGAGTTAGGGTCTCTTTGCTCCAGAATCCCTATTATTTTAGGGTCAGCCACTAAATGATATTGCTTAGCCATTTTTACTGCTTCATTATAATTCTTTATTGTAGGGATACCACCTTGAGAATATTCTCTTTCATCACTAAATCTTCTATTTAATTTATTTTCAGTCTCATTTTTAATATCAAGATCCAATTTTATAGTTTTTGTAGACATCTCATTTTGAGAATCCCAACATCTTTCCTCGAAACCTTCAACTTCAATATTGAATTTAAAATATGTTGCGCCCAGAATCTTTGCTATATTGCTAATGCAATTACATTTCGCACTTAATGTATAGTCTTTCATACTTTCTATTTTTATTAGAGATTTTGAACCAAATGGATCTTTGACATAAGTATCATAAAGCATTGGTTCAGACTCTGCCGGGTAGAAAGAATATTCTTCTTTTAGAATTGGTAAATCATATTCATACGAACAAATATCAATTCCTGTAAGTTCAGAGGATGAATCCCAATATTTATAATTGAGTGACACCTCATCTTTTTCTAAACGAATAATATTACTTAAGTTATTAATATCCATGATTACAATATTTTTTTTAGAATAAATAATATAATGATAATAGAGATAATTAAGATTATCAATTTGTTATAGTCTATTGCATTTTCTTTTTTTTTCATCAATTGAATCTCTGAAGCCTCGCAAGAATAGCCATACACCTTCGATTCTTCAATTAATTTATCTACGGCTTCTGAAAGATTTTCAACGTTTTCTATACGAGCCATAAATCCGACTCTTCGACCTATAACATCTACCTGATGGTAATTAGAATGTATTATGTAAAATTTAGATTGCACTTTATTTGTGTATTTTGTCCCCCGATATACGACAAAATTATCACCGTCAGTCAAAACTTTCTTATAGTAATCCTTATAAACCAATTTGTCATAAAGATCTAAGTAATTATCATCATTTTTACTGATTCTTTGACCATTTAACAACATTATATTTTCTTCGTTAACAGATTTTCCTTGAATCCATAATAAACTATTGTTATCTTTCATATACTATCACCTCCAAAAAGTTTAATTTTAAGATTTCCCTTTTCTTTATCATCCATCATATTGATAATTATATACTGTTTTGTAATTTCAGAAAATGTTCTACTCCTTAATAAGTTTAATGCATTTTTGCATCCGTCTTCTCGATTATTTCCTAATAAATCGGCATACGACATAATTAATGAAACTTTCTTTGACGGATCCACACCAGTTTTATTTTTTTTCCAGCATGTATATATATAGTCTAATCTGCTATTAACTTTCCTTTGGTATGAAATATCATCTAAATATGACTTTATATTAAAGAAAAACAAGACTATCTCATTATTGCAGATCATCTGAGAATAATATGTTCTTATGTTTTCTTCATTTCCACCTATATCAATTCCATTTCTTATCGTCACTTGTCTTCCTTTAGGAAAATATAATGTAAATTCGTCAACCTGAGTTCTATCGACGGTATGTTTTGCCATCTCTTTATTTGTTAGATAGCTATACCATAATGTCTTACCAGCTTGAGGCATACCAAGTACAGCCATTCCCAATTTGTCACCAGAATCAGTATCCCATATTGTAGAAATACTATATAACATGAATACTCCAGCTGCTGAAATAGCAATCCAGATTATAGGAATAAACCAGATAAAGGCTTCTTGGTGGATACTTGATTGTAATATTAAAATGTCATTCATAATTTTATTTTTAATCTATTAAATTATATAAATATTCTCCTTAAAATATATAACACAATTTCTTCTATCATTCTTTCATTGATGGAAGTTCTTCCTATGAAGAAGAATATTTGTAATTGCCGTCAAAGTCATAATAGTTATTTAGAGTGGCATAATCATAATCAGCGGCACATGATGCTGTTTCCATATTAGTAACTCTACATTCTTTAAGAACTACTAGATCGTCATCAAAGAATTCTGAACTATCTGAGTAGACTCCTCTACCTGTACCAAAATATCTATATTCATCTTTATATGTATCATACCCAACAAATTCATATGATTCCATTTCGCAACTCTCTCGATCTAGAGCAAATAAAATGTATCTGCTGGATGAATCTACTTTTTTTGCAGCTATTTTAAAGGCTGCCAATTCTTCTCCATCATTATCTTTGATGTTAGAGAGTTGGACAGTCCCCTCTTTTATGTTTAATATGTATGTTAACTCACTAGTTTGTGTGTTCTGCTTTATACAGCACGTGTCATTGACATAATAAACACACTTTCTGTCATCACTAGAAGCATCTAGAAGTACTTCTTTAGGTAGATTTATTTGAGATGAAGTGGAGGCATCACTGACGCTAGCATTATCAACTTGTTGGACATTGATATTGTCAGGCTGTTTATGATAATTAAAGAAAATAAGTACTATAATAACAGAAAATAAAAATACGATTCCTCCCCCATATAATAATCTCTTATTTTGTTCTTTATCATGAATAGATTTCAGACTAGAAGGATTATTAGAAGGATTGTATGTATCTCCAAGGCCTGATTTTATCTCTTTTTGGTTAGATACTTTTTCATTGCAATATGGACATATTTCTGTGTGTTCCTTTATCTTTTCCCCACAAATAGGACAAGGTATCATTTTTACTTCTTTTTCAGAGGCAACATCTTTGTCTAGCCATTCGCCACAATAGCGGCATTTCTTGGCTGTTGCCATTATTTGTTTCCCACAATATGGGCAGATTTTAGTATCTTCCATTTTTTTAGAAATTTGAGTTATATTTAGTTATATAATTTAATACTCTTCTTCAATATTCAGAACTCTATTCAGAAGTACTATCTAATTGCTATCCATAACTGTATGTCGTAGTATCTATTTGTATAATACTATCTTGAGCATTTTTATTGTACAGCTCGGTTATCGATGATACCCAGCCTTTCATGTCTCTATCGAAATATCGGGAGTCAATGATATATACTTATTAAATGAAAAAAATAAATAGCCCAATAAAGTATAATCAAAACTGTCTTTTAAGATAATAACTCTTCTTCCATTGTCGGTTGATATATTCCCTTTGAAACATATCAAAAGAACCGCATTAAAGTACTGCATTTAGCAATAAAGGCAAATATAATGACCAAAATGCCCAATATCTCTAATATCCTACTAGTTGACATTTTAATTTTTGTTTGTTCTTCTTTGTATGCATCTTCATCAAAATGTTTTTTTCTATTATTGATAAGTTCATTAGGGGAATACCCCCTGAATTTTGTTAATTCAAAAAATACATCTTTTATAAAATCATCATTAGTATCAGGTGAATAAGTATATAGATGAATTAACTCATCGTTTGTTTTATTTTTAATCAGCCAATAAAATCTAGGATCATCTATTATAATAGGTTCTTCTGAACTCGTATCAGCATCATCTCGTTCAGTATCATCTTGTTCAACATCATCTCGTTCAACATTATCTTGTTCAACATCATCTTGTTCAAAATTATCTACATTATTATCTTCTTGTACTCCAAAAGATATTTCATCTGAGACTATTTGATTCTCTTGCTGAGTTACCTGATTAGAAGAAAAAGTTTCGGAATCAACCTCTTCATTGCAGAAAGGACAGGTCTTAGTACCTGCTTCTATTTGTTCACCACAAATAGGGCACGCAATCATTTTCCTTTCTTTTATCTTTTCTGAGTTATTAAGCCACTCTCCGCAAAAACGACATTTTTTGGCAGTGGCTTTTATCTCTTCTCCACAAAATGGACATTTTTTTGTTTCTTCAACCATATTAATATGATTTATTCATTATTGATATATATAATATAAGATAAATAATGCTTATGATGATATAGAACACTCCCCAGTATCTAGTATTAGAATTATACTTATGATACATATGCCCTTTTGAATCTTTCACGTCTGCGAGATTAATGTAGATGCCATAAAAGAAAAGTAATAATGTGGGGCCCAAAAAAAAGAAAATAAAGATTTTCCATCCTATAGGAATATTTTTACCTTTTGCTAAGCTTTTATCATTGTCCCTCTTCGCTACTATTTTAAGCTTCTCATTTTCTGATAGTATGGCATTTAACTCTTTCCTATCATATCCCCTATTGTTAACTAATTCAAAGCTTGCTTCTAAAATGAACTGTTTACTATAATCTTCATAATGATTTATTTTTATTAGCAATTCTTCAGTTGATAAACCTTTAATAACCGTTGTAAATTTAGGTTTATCTATTTTAGTTGGTATTAGATCTAATATTTCTGAAGAGACTGAATTTGTTTTATCAGTTTGCTGAGAATTATCAAACTGATTTAGATCTGTAGCCTGATTCTCATTATTAGTGATTGAATTAGATACATCATCTAACCATTCTCCACAATAGCGACACTTCTTAGCTTCTGCTCTTATCTCTTCCCCACAATAGGGGCATTTCTTTGTCTGTTCCATTTTTTCAGAAATTTGAGTTATATTTAGTTTTATATAATTTAATTCTCCTTTGTCTTGTGCAGATTATAAAATAGCATTATTATTTGAAGGATATACGTTGAATGTCGAACTTTTTAAATTAGCACTACAATTAATAAGATTAATGGAATACATAGAATAATAATAATTAGAGACATAATAAAAGCTTTTCTTCTGACTATTCTTATGACTTCTCTATCATCTTCAACGTATCCTACAATCAATTTCATGTTTTTAACATAACTTTTATAGAAGAAATCTATAATATCTCCAAGAATGGGTACCAACCCCAAGAGTGTATCTTTTAAAAAATTGTATATGATTGCCAATGTCAGAGGAATAGAACGTACTTTAGTCAAACTTATATGGATAAAAGGTATTGCTAGTATCATTGGCAAAATATCCCCAATAACAGGGACGAGCCCAATGACTCCATCTAAATACCAATCATCCATCACTTTGGATATCTTTTTCACAGCCATATATGAGCCTGATTGTTCTATTTCATATCTTCGCTCTTCTTTTGCTTGCTGGCGTTGTTGCTCTTTCTCTAAAGCTTTATCTATGCTTTCTTGCTCTTTAGAATTGTTTAATCCTAAATCTTCTTGAGCTTGTTCTCTTCTGCTATGTAATTCTGTTGTCACAATTCAATTGTTTTATTTCCATTTAAAAATTCATCTAGGTCGTCTTTTGTTAAACTCTTATCTTTAAAGTCTCCTAGTTGCAGTAATCCTTCTTTTAAAGTGTCGTTATTATCTGCAGTGTTAATTTGTTTCAAGATTTCTGAAAGTACAGCACTTTGCTGATCGATATCGGACATGGATTTACGAAAAGTGTTTTGAAGTTGCCTTAACTGATTATCATAGGCTATTCCAGCTAATTCACTATTTGCTTGCCTTGTTTTTAACAATGCCCATTGACCAAGTAAATCTATACCTTTTTGTACAGCTTCATTTTCGGCAGTTACAATGTTAGCAATTTCTTCATCACTTACGTTCTCTTTTGATTCGTTTTGTTTTAACTTTTGGTTTTCCCCTGAAGTAAATTCATGAACTTTAGTCACAGATTTTTTAGCCATATTCTCATCCACTTCAACAATATTTTTCAAGCCATTTGTAAAAGTCAATATATTATTTTCAACTTCCTGGGGCAACTGTATTGCTGAATCCTTGATTTTGACTGTATGTATCAGTTTCTCATCCAACTTACTATTCATTATATCTTTAGCGACCCATAAGAGTTTAATAATAGATTCTAAATGATCAGCCATTTGACTTTTCACCTTATCATCAACCTTTAACTTGCTAGATATTTGTTTGGTTAACTTATCTAGTTCTATTTTAGATTGTTGTGATTGCTGTTCATTCTCTTTTAAAAACTCTTGTTGCTGCTTTAACTCATCCATATCCATTTTGACATCGACTTGAAATGATTCGTATTCACGAATAACAGGTGAACAAACTTGATTCCATTCAAATATACTTCGGTTATAGCTCCTCTTTAATGCTCCAAATGAAATCCAATTAAAGAGAAAGAATGGTTTTAAAGGCTTGCTATTCTTTGCGTCAACATACTGCTGTTTACGTTGAGATAACGCATTATTGCATTCTGATATATGATTTGAATAATAGTTTATATTCATTTGGCTATCAGTGATGTTTTGCTGATAAACCTTGTAATCAGCTAAAACTTGATCACGTTCTTCCTTTAATGATTTAAGTTCCGGATTCTGATATAATGCATTAATCAGTTGCTCATATTCATTTGACAATATTTGCCCATTGAATTTATAAAATGCTTGTGCTTTCGGTATAAATAAATCATTCAACTGCTTATAGATTACTAACATTCTGCCCGTATCACCTTTTATATGTGTGGCATCTCTTTTCATCTTATTTTTTAAGGTGAGTAGTTGGTTCTTTAGTTCAGTAGTTTTCTGACTAGCATCCATATAATGAGTCGTCATGTTTATGGCAGCCATGATTAGACCTCCAGCTTTACTACCCGAACTTTTGTAACTATTAGCTGCAGATTGTAAGGCATTGCCGAAATTTTGATTAACATCGGCTATTAAGACAGAACAATTATCAAAAATTGAGTTGTATTCTAGTTCTATTTCTTTTAGCATGTTTGCCACATCAAGCCATTCAATAGAACCAAAATCGAATAAATTCGGAGCAACGGATTTAATTGAATCACCAAATGTATCAATTAGCGTCATGACATATTGGCGATATACTTTTTCTATTTCACCACGTAAAAACACGAAATCGGTAATTGTTGACTTAATATCACTTTTCAATTGAAGATATGAATCCACTAAATTAGTATATCCTTCTAATGCTCCAGTAGCCTCTTCCTGAACCTTTATTGCTCCACTAGAACCAGAAATCTTACTCATCAAATTAGAACCTGCAACGATAATTTCTCCTTTTATTGTACTAATAGTTGCATTATCTACATTTTTAATAGAAGTTTCTACGCGAGATAACTTCTTATTTAACAATGGGAATAAGGTATCATTATTATTGCCATTAATTAACTGATAAAGTTCATATTCTGAAACAATTAGTTGTTTGCCCTCGTTATCAAGAAAACACTTCTTTATAATTTTATCATTCTTGAAATAACAATACGCTTCCCAGGCAAGTCGGCTTATTTCAAGAGAATCTTTCTTCTGAAGTTCATACGCTAAATCTGCGCGGCTGTACGTAGATTCATCATGATTTAACTGATGAGCCACATCTCTTATTTTCTCATATATTTTTTTATCATCCATATCATTTATTTTAAATACTCTTCCTCTAATTCCTTTGCCCTTTCCTCGGATATTCTTAAAGATTTATGCTCGCGTTCAAATAAACGGCGAACACTATCTGATATAGAATCTATAGTGCCGGACTATGATTTCCTTTATTCGCTCCTTTAGGATGTCGTGGACAAGTAGCTCCTGTCATCGACATGATAGAATTGAAGGTATGTCCGCAGTATTTGCAGGTATACTTCGTTTTCTCCGTCCCTTGATAAAGGGAGTGACGGCCTTTGTTCGGGCCATTAGGATGGCGAGGACACGTGGCGGAGGTGAGTGCCATTACTGAGGGAAACTTATGTCCGCAGTATTCACAATAATAGTTTTTCTTTTCCATAGGCTTTCTGTTTTGAGCCTCAGCAGTTGTAAACAACAGGAGGCAGAGAAGGATTGTGATATAGTTTTTCATGATTATCGTTTTATAAAGGTTTGAATGATTTGTCCCCAATAATCGGTAGCGAAGCCGGCAGAGGGATGTGTAATTGGAAGGACTTGTACAATGTGCCCTGTCCGTAAGGTATAATTCCAAGTCTCAATGGCTGCACCATCGGGAGCGATAACGTCTTCACCCGCGGTTCCTAGATGAGGAAGATTATCGTATAACCGTTTACCCCACGCTATGATACAATCGGGTTGGAATTGTTCTAGCACTTCGAAAAAAGCATCATCGGAATTACGAAACTCCTGAGCTATTGGAGCAACCCGCGGACCCGACATCGGAACTTGCACATAATTGTAGAAAAGAATTTTATTCCACCACAAGGCACTGCTTTCACGGGATATTTCTTCACCTGAGAGCGCCTTAATAAATTTGGTATAAGTGTTCATCCACCCTTCAAATTCATTAGCGGAATCCAAATAACAGAGTATTACATCGTTTGTAATTTCGGTGGTATCATCTTCGGGTCGTCCGCAATAGTGGCTTTCGCCGAGTGCCATTACCTTCCTCCCGTCAATGCCTTTCAGGTAGTTCTTCCCTACCCACGGCAAAAAGTGAACTTTACGCATGATAGTCTGTTCTTCATTTGTATTTTGTAAATTTAGACAATTCGATATTAGTTTTTTAAGTTCTTTAAGGTTCATAATGGTTCATATTATGGATTTTTAACTTTACGACAAGGACTAAAAAGAAAGGCACAAACAAAACTCTTCATCACTTGTCGGTAGGTTCTGGTAAACCCGAAGTTCAAATAAGAAAAGCAGTCTGCGCCCTATAGGTACAAACCTGCAAATGACTCATTATTTTGAACTTCTTTTTAAATTTACCAGATTTAACCGAGCAAAATAACTTGTCAGCAAGTTATATAATGTGTCTAGCTATCATTTCTTGTCCTTACATTCTATTTTTATTACTACAAATCTATAAAAAATAAAATGAAATGGAACAAGAATTCAAAGAAAACACATCGCAGACTGCCACTTTTTACAAAGAGAGTAAAAGTGTGTGCCAAAAGGATGTGGAGTATAGAATTATTTTTTCTTGTACATCGAATGCATCAATTCAATATATCCACGGATGTCTTCGCGTACATTTTCGGGAGAGAGTATCTCCACTTCCGAACCATGCGACAGAATCTCTTGGATAAAGTCGTAGGATGGATAAAGCCGATACTCGAAGATGCTGTAATCGGGATATTTCTCGACTTCTTGCTGCGACTCGTGGAGAGGGAGCAAACGGAAGTAACGGCGCTTATGTCCATCGGGCGTATCGGTTACTTTCACTCGGATGGTTTCTACTTCGTATTCTGCAGTATCACGAATGATGCCAAAGCAATCTCTGAAATAAGCTTGAGCATCGAAAGTGGAAGGAAATTCGAACTTCTGAGTGGTAGGTCTTGCTTCGATGATACGGTCGAGGGCATGAATGCGCAAAATATCTTCGTCGGGACTCTTATCGAGCATATACCAGCGCTGTTTGAATACTTTCACACAATATGGCTCTACTACATAAGTAGAAGGAATATCCTTGTGAAAACTCTGGTAGGTTAGTTCGATACAGGTACTATCCTTCATGGCTTGCACAACGGCTACCAGGAAATCGTTGCCGGACGGTATATTCTCAAACAAAATGCGTTTACGCAACTTTTTGCTTTCTATAGTAAGATTATTCACGGTAAGAGTGCTGAGCAGCCACTTCTTAATATAGTTCTTGCGAATGTCATCGACATTTTCAATACGGTATTTGTATCCGTTGGAAGTGAGACATACGATGTTAATGTCAAACATATCCCGGATAGCTTTGAGATATTCGTCTAATGTGCGACGAGGAAACTCGAGATCTTGTTCGTTTAAGGAACTCTCCATCCATCGTCTGTTCAATTCCCTACGCGATACTCCGCCAGTACGATAAATCGTATCGAGTATCCAAATGAGTGTTCGCAACCTATTCTTTGCCATCACTTTCCTCCTTCTTTTGACATTTTTCCATTTCCTCCCAAATTCTCTCGTAGGCAGCGCGGTCGGTATGTGACCAGAAACTATATGGGAGAGTACGTATGCTGCCACACTTAGGGCAAGTCGGGGGTGCCGAATAAGCCGTCATCATAAATTCTATATCCCGATCTTTGAACTTATGCCCGCATTTGGTACACTTGAATGTTCTATATCCATTAAACATGATTTTTGCTTTTTAGAGATTGTGTAACTGACTGTCGTCATAATCGCCGAACCATCTATGCAGAAGAGCACGCGCCTTGTCTTTCATCTCGGGAGTAACATTTTTCCAAACAGCATGAGCAGCGTAAAGCAATGCCGATAAGTCGTCTGTAAAGCCAACAATAGGAATGTAATCGGGAATTAAATCTATCGGCAAGATGAAATATCCCAATGCACCATAAACAATGGCCTTTTGCTTGATGGGAACTTTCGGATCTTGAAGAACATAATAGAGTAGCAGTGCAACGTATATCACTTTAATGCCTGCTTTTTGAGCAACACGAGCAATTTTGTCCCACAGTCCGTTTTCTGAGTAGTTGGACTGATAATCTTTGATGTTTTTTGGTGTTTGCATAATACTTTGTTTTAATCATACGCTGCAAAGATAAGTAGGCACCTGCCCCAAAAGAAGGAGCACCTTCTTAAAAAAATGACATATTTCGACAAATATATAAATAAATAATTTGCAGTGTCGAAATAATTGGTGAAATTTGTCTATAAGTCATTTGGATTATGAAATCTCCTGTCAAATATATTTTCTTCACCTTCGTAGCTTGTCTGTCGCTTACTCATATCAATGCCCAAAATATTACCAATGATACTGCGACCAGCAAACTGCAGTTACTTTATCAACAGATAGAACAAAAGATGACAACCTCTAAAAAAATAAAGAATCAGCCGCTTATCGGCATTTCAACCTATCATAGCATTCATCGCGATTCGGGCGCTCACAATACTTACGTCAACGCAGTGATAAAAGCGGGCGGTATTCCTGTTTTGGTTCCGCTAACCGATAATAGCGTCGTTCTGCATCAGATATTGTCTCGCCTGGACGGCATCATCATTACAGGAGGTGACGATTTGGATACTTCTTTCTATGGAGAACAACCTATTCCGCAGATGGGGGCAGTAGACTCACTTCGCGATGTGTACGACCTCACGCTTATCAAACTAGCAGCCGACTTACGCATGCCTCTTCTTGGCATCTGCCGCGGAATACAACTGATTAACGTCGCTTTCGGCGGTACTCTATATCAAGACCTGCCTACACAACATCCGTCTGATATTGCTCATCATCAGACTGAGCCTAGCGATATCGGTACTCATGACATTACTATTGTACCAAAGACACGGTTGAGCCGCATCCTGCCCGGCAGTATCTATAAGGTGAACAGCTTTCATCATCAGGCTGTCAAACAAGTAGCTCCCGGTCTTAAGGTTTCTGCCTATACGGCAGACCAGGTAGTGGAAGGACTCGAATCATCGCCTAAACAAAATATTATTGCTGTTCAGTTTCATCCCGAATGTCTGATTATGAATGGAGATATGACTACACTCCCTATCTTCAAAGACCTTATCAAAAGGGCTATGAAATACCATAAACATTAAAATTTATCAGTACTAATTTTTAATGCACCATTTAACAGCGTTCAAGTAAGCCATACCATGAACCGTATCAGGCTCCAGGTAACTGCCCTCTGTCCATTCGTTCCAACAATTGATAGTGATAATGCGCGGTCCACCAGGTACTGCCAATAATCGTTTCTTTGTAATCTCCAATGCCTTTTTGAAGTTCTCAGGTGTATTGTTTACGATGAAGTTGGTAAACGGATAGCCCCAATTACCCCATTGGTCGTGTACATTGCAACGAGGAGAGGAATCCCATCCCATCGACACATTAGGATAGTAAGGAACACTATATTCAGCCTTCGCCTTATCCCAAAACTTCAGATATTGGTCGCGTATATCGTTGTAATCGCACTGCGCGCTGTTGAGTGGCACATGATGTATCCATACATAAGAGGTTGCCGAATCGAAGCCCAAGAGTTTTATTAACTCCGAAGTATTACGAGGCACTTTTTCGGAAGGAAGTACAGGCTGCCCCCATGTCACCAGATTCCAATGAACACCCTTCAATCCTGCCTTCCTGGCTTTCGCACGCAGTCTGTTCATCGCTGCTTTCGTTGCTTCTACCGAACCGAAGCTTGCCACAAAGTTCTGCAAATCGTACACAGAAAAATAAGGTTCCCCATTTATCTTCCAATAGTTCGGCTGACTGAAATACTTCTTTATCAGCAAGTCGCCTATCTTTTCGAATGTTGCCGGCGTGACAATGCCAGGGAAGAGCATATCTTGTTTCTTCCCTCGAGTGGCAGGATGCAGTTCCAACCAATCGTGGTTCGCCCACATCAGACTGAAATGTATCTTATTTCTATTCTTCGCACGAAGAAAGCCCTCGTCTAGACAACGATTCAAAAAAGGACCATCGTTATAATAATACCAATCGAATATAAACGAAGTGATGCCTGCCGACGATGCCGCTGCAATTTTCTGAGCCATCACCCTCGGATCTTTCTCATCACCATAGCCCCATAACGGAACTTTAGGTTGTTGATGACCCTCATAACGCGGAATCGCCTCTTTCACTAATTTCCATTCAGACCAATCGGCTCCTTTCATCTTCGTGATTCGTGCATCCCCCGTATGATAATCGGGGAAATAGTAACACGCCACCGTTATCTTATCCTTCTTTGAAGGCTTTGCTTTCGACGATGATTGTATCGGCAGCGAGAAAGCGCCAATCAAAAACAATGATAGGAAATAAATTTTATTCATCATACAAAAGATTAGATTGTGCAGCTTTCGTAAGTAAATCTCTTGTCATATTCTTCGACTGAAGCAGCTTGTCGGCAGTCGTCTTGTCTTTATGATACACAGCTGTACACCACTTTACAAGTACATTATCGGGTTGTGCCTCTTTCCATGAAGCGACTGTCTTATCAGCTTCTTCTGTCCTGCCAAGTTTACGCATAGCAATGACAGACAACAAGTCGTTCGACGTAAATTCTTTTGCCTGATGAACGCCCTTAGCAACTGACGCCAATAAAGAAGTTTGCATGTCTTTATTTCCGATAGTGGCAATTGCCTCTAAATAATTCTCCATTCGATAATCTATCAAATCATCATAAGGTTTGCCAACACCTAGATTCTCTATCCATTTCTTGGAATCATCGATAGCCGTCTTCGCCTGCTGATATTTCTTGGCAGACAAACAATCGATAGCATAATACAAGTTGGCATTACGATAAACCTCCCGTCCTTCATAAGCGCCTTCGTTAGGTAGGACAGTGAGATGCTTCAACAGATTGATAGACTTCTGATATTGCCCAGTCTTATAAAGTGTCTTTCCTCGCTTCAGTCCGATAACGTAATTATCCGGATATTTCTTACCATATTTAGCGGCAACAGCATCAGCCTGTTTCCACTGACCGGCATCCATATAGTATTCTATAAGTTCGTCTCCCGTTCGCCAATCCTGCTGTATCTTCTCAGCCTTTTGCAAGTCGGCGAGACGTTCAGCGCCCTTTCTCATAGAAGCACGAGTTATAAATAATGGAGCATAGGTCGCATCATCGCATTGATTCAATAGTTTCAAAGCAGTCTCTTTATCCTGGTTGGCATAGAAAGTCAGTGCCTCGTAATATTTCGTTTGCCAACAAGGCTTTACTGAATCGGCCCATGCCAAGACTCTTAACATCTCGGGACGGAAAGGAAAGACCATCTTTGGAGAGGCAGCAACAGCAGATTTCAATGCAGATGCCGAACCCTGTTCATCGGTATTGCGTAGGAGATATGCCTTCAGATAGTTTGCGATAGGATTATTATTGGTGAAAGAACACAATTCCAATGCCTCCTTAGGGCATTCTTTATCTGCATACCACAAAGCGAGTTCTATGTAAGTTTCGTCGGGAAGTTCATTCCGAACAAGTGATTGAAATTCTTTCTTTGCAGCTTCTGTAGGGTGCAACAGATACGATTCATAACGAATACTATGCAGCAACGGATTATCTTTCAGAATATCTGCTATCAACTTCTCCCCTTCTGCTGTTTTGTTAGTATAACGATAGCATAATATCTTTTCTTGTAAAGCATCAAAATTCTTCACATTATACATCAAGCTCTTATCAATATTTTCCAATGCCTTATTATAATCTTTTTCTGCAATGCTTATACCAGCCAATTCCGCATAGGCAGCACTGCGGAAAGCTCCTTGATAAGTAGCTACCGAAAATCCATCTTTAGCATCGGTAATATTACCCAATTGCTTATTGGCAAAGGCATTTACATAGTTTGCCTCCCCATCATAAGTATTCAAACTCAAGGCACGACGACTAAGTTGCTCTGCTTCTTCATAACGACCGGTATGATTTAATAGTGAAGCCAAGCGAACAAGTGCAGGTGCAAAATAAGGATCTTTCTTCAAACAGTCGCGCAGATTACTTTCGGCAAGACTGTATGACTTGGAATTCATATATTGTTCACCTTTTACGTATAGGCCGTAAGTAGAATTCCAATCAAACTCAGACGGCAATACCAACGGACGGTGTACTTCATTATCTTTGATATCCTGACTGTAAACGAGTTCATCATTACCGACAACGAATTTCAACTTGGCATCCGACGAAAGTCCTTCAAGCGAGAAGGTATCCGACCAAGGCTTCAATGTTTCCAGATGCATTTCTTTCGTGGCCAATACTTTTCCTCCACTGATAACGCTGAGTGTCTTCGTACCACTTTCTACCGGTGAGAAGAGGACCTTCACCTGATCATTGTCACGTATTACATTCATTGCACCTATTCTTGATGCTTTGGCAATGCCTTTAATATCTTCAACAGGATACCAATATTCGGTCCATTCGTCTGTACCTTGCGGAGTGAACGATGATTGTTTGAATGGAGTAAAGCTACTGTCGGTTCCGGGTTGGTTGAACATTCTGCCGGCCTGAAGCTCTACATATTGTCCATCTGTATCGGTGAGCAGATCTTTCCAAATTGCCCCGTCATCAGCCAAGCTCCATATCCATATCTTCATACCCAACTTACTGTCGGGAGTAGCATAATGAACGAAACCTGAATTGCTGTCGTGCCAATATCCCCCATAGAAGTCGTTATGATAGCCAAGCACATGATACGACTTAGAGCTCTCGAAATTATTGTTTTTGTACCACGAAATATTTCGTCCTTTGTTATCTATTGGGAACAAATGGCTGATGCCATCATGGAAGATGTAATGATTTCCAGGAAAACAAAATTGCAAATCGTTCGATGCCTTGAAAGCAGCATTCATCCACTGGTAATAGGGCTCGTCGAGTGAAGAACCGTTGTGCCATGTAGTATGAGTAGTGAAGTAGGCTTTATCTTTAGGAACATTGATTTCGACTGTCCAATAAGTACGTGTGATATATTCGTATGACGAAATATAACAACTTACACTTCCATCCGATTTCCGTGCAGTTGTATAATCAACAGGTGTAGATGCCGTAGGTGCATGTCCGATAATACCAAAGTTGAATTCGATACCTCCAGAAGTCCACGGCCCTCTCATCGCAATATCACGGAACTTAACCACATGATTATTATAAATGAAATCTCTCCCCGTCGTCTTGTCGGTTGCGGTCCATACCTTACCTCCTATTTCAGGCAATACGATTACTTTTATATAATTGTTCTCTAGTACTACCGACTTCCAAGCCTTCGGTGTGCCGTTCACAGCAAATCCGTCGTAACGGAAATACGGATAATAACTATTCTGAGGCATAGCAACAGGATTAGGATCACCAAACGGATAGGTCTTCATCGTAGTTTGCGTCTCAGTAACAGTTGCTTCTTGAGCAAAAACAGACAGAGAAAAAGCTATCCCCGCCAATAATGAGATAAGAATTCTTTTCATGATAATTATTTGGAATTTAAGCTAACAAAAATACATATTTTATAGTTAACACAACGTCTAAATCAAATTTTATATCTTACTGTATCTTATAGACTATTGATTGGTGAGGCAAGAGTTCAACTTGAACAGCGGACTCTGCACACGACCTTTCATTTGTCCATAGATTAACTAGCTTATATTTCTTCTTATTTTTAAAACAATCAAGGCTAATATTAATGTTCTTCTTGTCATTGCCAACATTAAATACCGCCAGATAATGAGTATGTGAATGGGGTGCATCGGCTGTCCATACTAATATATTATTGTCATTTCTGATTACGCGATTGTTGATGCTTTCACTATGTATCTTAAGCATCGCCTTATTTGTAAGGAGTGAATAAGTGTAACTATCCATTTGAGTCATATCTCCACCAAACATCATCGGCGATTTCGCAATACAATATAGGTTAACCAATAGTTCTTGCTCATCATGAGTAAATTTGCTATTTCGTGCACTGCCCCATATCGGATGCTGATTTATAACAATCCTGCCTAAAGGCATCATATCACAATCAGGCCAAGCTCCCTTTTCTATATACGGTGTCCATTTTGCGGTTACGAAGACCAGTGATTTAAGTTCTCCCCACGAATCCCATAGGTCGCCAACAATTCGCCACATATTAGCATGAGCAGCTACATGTTTGGCTTCTGATAAAGGGGTTGCTCCAGGAGAAAGGCTCAATACGATATTACGTCCACATTGGTCGATCGCCTTACGTACCATTTCTATCTCTTGTTTAGAATAAGGGCAACTGATGTCATCCACCTTTACAAAATCCACTCCCCAAGAAGCGAATAAATCGAAAACGGAATTATAATACTCCTGTGCCCCTTTTGCTTGAAGATTTATTTGATAGCTATCATGACTCCACGAACAAGCATTCTCACCTGTCGATATCATATCCGCAGTAACAGATTCTAGCCCTTTAATAGGAGTCTTGAGTAGAACAGACTTTTTAGGAACACCTCGCATCAGGTGAAGTCCGAACTTCAATCCTTTAGCATGAAGTTCATCAATAAGAGGTTTGAACCCTTTACCATCCTTCGAAGATGGAAATTTCTTAATGCCAGGAATCAAACGTCCATACTTATCAATGTTATATTCCCAATGAACATCAATAGTATCATTATCTACATAAGAGTAACCTTTATAATTATTATCTTGAAACCAACGGGCATCTATTACTATATATTCCCAACCATATTTTTTGAGATTCTTCGCCATGTAATCTGCATTCGCCCTTACGATTTGCTCATCTGCACATAATCCGTAGCAATCATAACTGTTCCATCCCATAGGAGGAGTAGGTGCAAAAGCCTTAAAGTTCTGCGCCCGACTAGTTATTGTTAGAGACAACAATAACAGAAAGAGTAATATCCTTTTCATAATTAATTTGTTAGTTATTAGCATTTTCGAACAAGTCAAAATTACTGCTTTTCGGATTCACATCCAAAAAGCAGTAATGCATTAACACACAAAATAAAACTAGTAAAACAATTAATGAAACACAAAAAGTTAAAACAATCTTTTTTACCTGTATATCATCTAAAATCCATATAGGATTATTACCAATTATCTGTCCGGAATGGTATCAATGGTAAGCCACGAGTATTCGCCACATTCCCTAACAAGAAATTACGGAAACAATAACGAACCGCCACAGGACTTTTCACTTCTGGAGAATAAATCTCTATCTGTTGTACATTGACCATCTTGCCTACAGCAGAATGAAACACCTTATCAGCCCCTGCAACTTCAAAACCTTTATAATTCTCCGTTTGGGTAAAACCATTCTTAGTATTCTCAAATGATAGAACCACCTTATCACCTTTTACCTCCATCGACTTAAATTCAGGACTATATGGCTCAATTCCATCAAATTTATAATCATTTCTCAATACCAACCATGTTAATCTCTCCCCAAGATTCAATTTATCTTTGGGGTGAATAATATCAATTTCCGTTGAGTCTACCAAGTCATTCGTACATACCAAACCACATTTGGCCATTGCCTTCACTGCTTTATACTGACTTTCACGCAAGTACGCTGCACCTAGAGCGTCCTTGTCAAAATATCGAAAGGGAGCGATTTCAATAACATAGAACGGCATATCGTTTTGTTTCCATTCGCTGCGAAGTACATTAACAAAAGCTTTCAGCCTATCAGCATAATGAACGGTGCCATTCTGATTAGAGCCATCCCATTCCCATCCATGAACGTTCGATTCTCCTTGATACCATATAAAACCTTTCGATGTATATCCTGCAATAGGATGTACCATACCATTGTAAACTAACTCAGGCTTATTCGCAGGATTGATCTTCTCATTCAACTTATTAATATCAATATCTTTGCAATCCTTCAATATCTGTTGCGGAAGCCATGACTCAATTTGCGTTGCTCCCCATGCAGCGACTAAAATACCTATCGGTACATCCAACACTTTATTTAAGCTGATGGCGAAATAATAGGCAGATGCGCTAAAATGAGGAACATTCTTAGGACATGATATCTCCCAGCTTCCTCTTTTCATCATTGTCTGCGGCACAAACGCATCTTCATTTTGTTGCACCATCAAACAACGAATACCCTTATATTTCCCGGATTCTGCTATTATCTGATTAGCACGAACCACGGGGTTACATTCAAATCCATCAACAGGCATTTCCATATTGCTCTGTCCCAAACAAACCCACACTTCTCCAATCAAAACATTCTTTATAGTAACTGATGTGTTATCTCCAGATATCCTTATAGTTTGAGGGTTATATGAAGCTTTAGGAGTAGAGATATATGCCGTCCAAGTTCCATGACTGTCACTATTTGTTGAAAATACTTTTCTTGCCCACGAGACATTAATAATTATCTTTGAACCAGAATTCGCCTTACCCCATAATTTCACAAGAGTATCTTGTTGCAATACCATATTATCGCAAAAGGCATTACTAAGGACTATCTTCGGATAAGCTGGCGCAAGAGCGACAAACAACAATGACAGTATTAGAACTTCTTTTTTCATCATATAGGGTATATTCTTTATCCCTTAAGTTTGAAAAATACTTCCTTCACATTATTCTTAACCACAAAACATCCTGTTGATTTCTTCATTACTGAAGGACTTTGAGAAATGACAGTGTAATATTCGGGAATACGTATTTCTTTCGGTAACGGATTGTTAGATGACAACTTCAATATACAACTGTTTTTACCTGTCATCGAGATATCCATATTGATTTTTCCTGTCAGCGTATATAAATTCTTCAGGGAAGTATGACCGTTCTTCATTAACCATTCAAAAGGAACTGCTCCCAAAAGCGTTACGTAGTTATCGCCCTCAAAATACAAGGTACTGAGTACCATATCGATGATTCCGCCATTTCCACTGCCATTCGGTTGCCATGGAGCAAATGCCGGCTCACGTTTAGAGAAACGTTCTTGGGTCTGGTATACATCTTGTGTCATACCATAATCCAGACAGGTTTGAGTCACCATATATGCTTTCTTCCATTCCCCTAACATCAAATATATCGGCTGCCAGAAATGTTCACATTGTATCATATACATGATATCTCTGTCCATCTTGCCCATAAAATAATCGGTTGCATTAGTGTTCTCATAATAATGAATATATTTCTGGAAGATATCACACTTCGGGTCCATTATCCCCACCGTAGCGATAGGTGCCATAATATCGGAATCATCAAACTTGACGGCCCGAACTGCGTCCTTATCGTCTGTTACTATCTGACGCTCGATCTTTCCATTCGGTTGAGCCAGATGACGGAAAGCAACCAATAAATCACTTTGATACATGTTCAGTTCATGGCGTAAATCAGCAGCCTCTTTATGATGGATACTTTCCAGCAAACGTACAGTCTTTTCAAATCCCCAATAAGAAAATATATCATTCGTCATGAAAAAGCCTCTATCACCATCCGATGATACAGCAAAAGGCATCACACCGTATGTTAAAGGACGGCTTCCATCTGCATTCATCTTCCGAGTGGCCTTTACTTCACCAGAAATCCAGTGAACGGCTTTCAGTATCTTAGGAAGATATTCCTTAATGAAGTTCTCATCATGAGAATAGAGGTAATAATCGGCAGCCAATGCCAAGGCTGTACCCGTAGTACTTGCCCATCTCGGTCCTGTTGTTCCTATAGAACCGGCAGTTGTTGTAAATTTGCCTTCGGGTGGACATCCTGCATCTTGAAGAGCAAAGATATAGTCGAGACCTTTCTTTACTGTCTCAAATTGTCCTACCCTTAATAGTGGCCTCAACATCTGCACAGCCTCGTAAACCCAAACATAGAAACGTTCAGAACTACCTCCTTGAGTTGGCTGGAAATAATCTTTGTCGGGAAACTTGACCAACAGCTGCAATGTGTTCAACTGCACTTCATTCAATATATCAGAAAGCTTAGCAGTTGGAAAATCAAACTGCATTGCATCCTTGGTAAACTGGCTCTTGAAGTCAGCTAAAGACTTTGCTTTTATCGCTTCGGGGGTCATCTCAGCCAAAGTGTTCTGTTGTTCCTGGGTAATATCGTTATCATTTACAAGCAGTTTAATAGAAAAATTGCCCGATTCCTTTGGACGGATTTTTGTACGTGCCAAAATTACATCTTGGATATTCTTTAATCTGAATTCAGGAAGAACATAGCCGGAGCCAAACCAGACCTGAGGATACAGACGATCATCGTATTGTTTGTCCGTATATGTCTTCGAGGCTTCCCATTCCACATTCATAGTACCCGGAATAACCTTACCAATCATTTTGCCGTCCTTATAAATCGTATTATCCTTCATCGAAACTTTATCGTATGGCTGCCAGTTCGATGCATTCCATGAATAAGGAATATAATGATAAGCAAATGTCTTATCCTCCGGATAATAACCTATTTTTGTTCTTACATTCACTTCTTTTTCTTTATCCGATTCATTGTGGACTTTCACGTTTATTGCAAGAATAATTTGATTGTTACCGATTGCAGTGGCAACATATTCTATCTTGTAATAGATATCATTGGCAAAATAATCAGAACTGGCAATAGGATATTTATTCTCGTACAAGCTTAAGTTCGTCAAATGAAAATCGGGGACAAATGCAGGATCGTCGAAAGCAAATTGAACGAGCAAGTCTTCTTGTGTTAATGCCTGTCTGCATTTTTCTGCATTTTGCTGCAATACACCTTCTGTTACATTTCTCCGCGAAACAGTCATTGATGGACAAACATATAACCAATTGGGAGAGTGAACAGGCTGAATCAAAAGATTCTGGGTAAACGGCAAGCGCCACAAATTACGGCTCTCGGAGAGAAGCTCACTCCATGTTTTGCTGTTAACTTCGGGATATAACGATTTTCTGTAGATGATAACAGAATCGGTGCTGCTGTTCATCCTTTTGGCCTGCAAATCCAATGAATAACCTGTACAACAAGCTATTGTACATACCAAAATCACAATATACTCTTTGATAGTTTTCATAAGTGTACTTTTATTTTTATTTCTTAGATAATTCTTCCAACATTTGATGTCGCAGTTCTCTTAAATGTTCAGGATTAGTATCATAACTATCCCAACCTTTAATCAAACAACCACATATTTTATGTGCCTCTTCCGAATTTTTCTTTTCTAACATTTTCAGTAAAGTATAGTCTTCAATACCATCCCGCATTGCCTCGAAACGGATGGAACCATTTAATTTACCATTATTTGGATATACTATAAAGCTGTCACCTGCCGGTAATGTTGTGGTATAACTATCTACAATAGTAGTCTCTTTATAAGGATTATCATTCCAATAATTAAAGCCCCAATGTAAATAGCCGACTGCCCCATAATTAAAGGCCAACCAATAAACTAACCTCGTCTTTATTAAAGGCAGCTCAATAAAACGATTAACATATTCCCCTTTTGGGAAACAGCAAGTATAAAACCAAACTTGATTACCCTGTTTCTGCCTATTCTTAAAGAATTCATAATTCGATTTATAAGATGGCAAGATAGGAACCCAAGCATCGATCACATCGGCTAATTTAGTAGACTGACAAGCTTCGATTATTCTGATGTTAGAAGCCAAACTCTTAATATATTTAGAAATGGCTATATAACTTTCCACATTCTCATCTATAGGTTCATCTGCAATGTGCTGGTAATAATTCTTATCCCATCCTTTTTGCTTCAGATGATCCATAAGTGCAGGGATGAACTGTTTATAAAAATTCTTTGTTTTAGAATTTTCCAACGGATATAAATGATCCACCATTTTTCCATTCTCCTTCTCCGGAACATGTAGATAATAAGGGCTTGTCCAAGCACCAGTTGACCTATCTCCTAATTGAGTACCAGCTATCATTTTCATAATACCTGCCTTCTGAAATATTTCGATAATTTTATCAAAATGAGAGAAGTCGAAAGAATAAGTATCTCCATTTTGATTAAAATCTATATGCGTAAAAAGATTTACTAGAGCTACATTTTGATATCCCTCTTTCATCTTTTTCACTAAGGCTTCTATAAAATTCCAATAGGTGTCCGAAAAAAGATCCGCTTTTTTCCCTCCATTAAACAATGTCAAGTTAGAGACTGTATCATGATACCAATTTAATGACAAGAAAGAAGGCTCTTCCAATACGACAGGATAGACTTTAACTTCTATTTCTCTTTTTATATTAAATAGACTACCACCCATGCTTCCCTGAAAGCTCAAATAACCTTTGTATAATCCTGGCTTAGCAGTATTTGTCGTAGATACAGTTATCCATACCGATTGAGTTTGTCCATTAGGCACCGAACACTCTTTTTCATCAAGAATCGGATCAGGAAATATACCTGTAGAGGAAGATAAAACATCGTGAGGACGTTGGTCCAAGGGGAAACCGACTCCAACATAGCCAACATAACCGATATGAATATTATTCAACGACATGCCATCCTTATTTTTCAGATTCTCGCAAGATACATGAAGATTCTTTATTGAGAATCCGCTATGAACAGCATACTGAAATACAGCATGTTCACCTGCAGCTATCTCTACAGCCCCATTCATCGAACGAAAAGCTACATTTTCAGGAAAGACCTTGGTCAATGGATCAACCCTAGCAATTGTTACTTCATCCTCTACCTTAAAAGAAGAAAATGTCAATAAGCTGACTAATGAGACAAGCGATATTAGTTTATTCATAATGCTCTTTTATCTAGGAAAGTTAATTATAATTCATGTCAATGACAACCCGCTTCACTGTTTTCTTCCATTTTTTATCTCCAGATGTTACATGGATAATGCCATTATTTTCGTTTACTTCCACACAACCATTAGAACAAGTTCCATCATTCCATACTATAACACATATACCATAAACCTGTTTTGTAGGAAAAAATGCTTTTGGAAGAATGGCCACATCCAAGACATTTTTGTCCTTCTCGTAAGATTCCACATTGGCATCCACATACAGATGATTGATATTATCAATATCCGAATTCAGTACATTGGTATTGTCTGCAATATTGACCAACGACCTATTGAGAGTAATTCCTTTAATAGCAGTCAACGGCAGTTCACCCCTGTTTCCGAGGACATCAGGTACGAAAAGACATTGCAGAAGTTGTATCCGATGAACTGGATAATTACAGAAATCACACTTCATGCCGGCACTAAAATGACAGTTCGTACAAGTAACCGACTTCCTTTTTGCTTGTTCCTGACTATCGTATGCAAATATTATCGGGCGAACAGCACTATCATAACACTCCGGATTATTATAATACTGACCACCCATTAACCGAAGAAAAGAAGAAGGACTATCAATATAATATCCCTTTTCAAATGTATCACAATATCCTTCCTGAACAATAGCCATTCCACCTGCTAAATGTAAAAAAGCAGTTCCTGCTACATGATGATACATCCAAGCATGAATCTTATCAAAGAAATTCACACTCGGTATTTTCTGATAAATGGCAGTATGTGCATCAATAATAACGACATTGTCAAAATGACTGTCTCCAGACTTTAAGTACAGACCGTAGGTGTTTTCTCCTTCATTACAATGTATATGCGAATTAGTAAATATCACTTCGTAACCATCTTCATAGTCGAAAGCCTTTCCACTGCAATTTCTAATCATGATAAAGTTAAAGGATGTCTTGATTGCCGTTGCACAAAAAATTCCCCCACTCATATCGTTACACTCAAATACAATGTTATTGAGGACATTATTATGGCGAATATTGAAATCCAAATGATTATCATATTTCATCATATAGTCCATCGACTTTATCGCTTTAATCTCTGCACCGCCAAAATCAATTTGCATCTCATGAGGAGTAGTAATATCGAGTGGATGTGAAATGGCATAAATCTTCCCCTTCGACGAACGCAAGATTCTGTTATGCGCTTTACAATAGTCAATTGCCTTCTGCATATTATCAGCATCATCAGTAATACTGTCGCCCACACATCCAAAACGTTCAGGAGTGATATAACAATCTTTCGTATCCTGTGCATGGACATTTGCCCAACATGCCATTATCAGCAAACATATAAATATCTTACATCTCATCTGTCTAATTATCTTTTAATACAAAATCCTTCATTTGCAAGTCTTCACTGTTAGGACCTATCATGACTTGAAAAGTCCCTGGCTCTGCCACATATTTCAGTTCACTATTGTAGAATTTCAACAGACTCTTATCAATATCAAAAGAGACCTTTTTACTTTCTCCTGCTTTCAAATGAATTCGTCGGAAACCCTTTAATTCTTTTACAGGACGAACAATTGAGCCGACCACATCATGGATATACATTTGCACGATTTCATCTCCGTCATACTTTCCTGTATTTGTAACAGTAACTACAGCCTGAATTTTTCCATTCGAAGTCAACGAAGGAGAACTCAATTGCATATTTTCATATTTATATGTTGTATAGCTCAACCCATATCCAAATGGGAAAGCCATATCATTTGAAACATCCATATAACTAGTCGTAAAATCGGTAAACCATTTACCTTTCTCTAAAGGAGAACTCGTAGTAAAATGATTATAAAAATAAGGGATTTGACCAGTACATTGAGGAAACGAAGCTGTAAGTTTACCACTAGGATTCACATCACCAAAAAGCACATCGGCAATAGCATCAGGAGCTTCACTTCCACCGAACCATACATTTAATATAGCAGGCACATGTTTCTGTTCCCATGATAATGCGACAGGCCGACCACAGAAATTCAACATTACAACAGGCTTACCTAAAGTAAGCAATTTCGCCAATAATTGATGTTGAACGTCAGGCAACGACAAGTCAGAACGGCATCTGCTTTCACCGCACATATTAGCCCCTTCACCCAAAGCCGCTACAATAACATCACATTGTGAGGCTACCTTTACCGCCTCATTCAATAATTCTTCATCGGTACGACCATCGCGACCTAAATTACGTCCGCCAACTGCAATTTTCTCTAATGAGGCGTCACCATATAAATTACTTCCCTTTGCATATAGAATTTCAGCCTTATTTCCGACAGCTTTCTGTAAACCTTGTAAAAGAGAAAGATATTTTGACGCATATTTTACGTCACCCCAAAACCAAGAGCCTGTCATATTATTCGAATTCGAATTGGCCAAAGGTCCGATTAAGGCAATCTTCCCTCTCTTTTGTAAAGGCAATATGTTACCCTCATTCTTGAGCAAAACAAAACTCTCTGTTGCTATTTTCCTTGCCAAAGCACGATGCTCAGTCGTATAAATATCTTTCTGAGGACGATTCAAATCACAATATTTATAAGGATTCTGGAAAAGTCCCAAATCATATTTCATTTCCAATACATGACGGCAAGCCCTGTCGATTTCACTCATTGTAACCTTTCCCTCAGATAAAGATTTCTTCAATGTCGCAATATAGCCTTTAGAATTCATATCGAAATCGACTCCTGCCTTCATCGCAAGAACAGAGCAATGTTGCATATCCCCCATCCCTTGGATGGTCATTCCTTCTATCGCATTGGCATCTGATACAACAAGACCTTTAAATCCCAATTGATTTCTTAACAAATCCGTCAGTAGCCAATGGTTTCCTGTGGAAGGAATGTTTTCAACTGTATTATAGGATGACATTACACTCCTTACTCCTGCGTCAATCGCAGCTTTATAAGGAGCTAAATAATCATTATACATACGAACACGACTCATGTCGACAGTATTGTAATCAAGTCCACCATCAGGTGAACCATAAAAAGCAAAATGCTTAACGCATGAAATGATATCGGTATTACTCGATAAATCTTCCTGATATCCTTTTACCATTGCTTTCGCTACAGCTGAACCTAAAAAAGGATCTTCTCCAGCTCCTTCACTGATACGCCCCCAGCGTGGGTCATGGCAGATATCAACCATCGGACTATATGTCCAACAAACTCCATCCGCACTCGCCTCAATCGCAGCTGTTCTGGCAGCGTTCTCTATCGCAGCCATATCCCAACTGCACGACATGGCAAGTGGTATGGGAAATATCGTTTCATAGCCATGTATTACATCGTAACCAAATATCAAAGGAATTTTCAGCCGACTGTTTTCAATCGCTATCTGCTGAAATTCCCTTATTTTATCGACTCCCTTCATTAAAAATCCGCCGACCTGACCTTTCTTAATAAAATCTGGACATCTCTCGTTAATATCCATTAATAAATTAAGCTGACCTATCTTCTCATCTATGGTCATCTTCTTTATCAATTGTGAAATAAACAAATTCTTATTTTGATTATCTGCACCATTTTTCCTCACACCAATAGCTTGAGCCACTGATGAAAAACAGCAGAATAAAATAAAAAGAGAAATGACAACTTTCTTCATCCTTAATTTATTGAAAGTTTATTATTTGAAGTAAAAAATTATTCAACGATAACTTCATCAGTTATGAGGTTGCCCCATGACACTTTACGGGTTGCGTGATAGCGGACATACCGCGCACGAACATTACCTGTCCACCCAAATGGCAATATCACAAATCTATCTTTCACATTCATTTGATAATCTTTATCATATATAATGGTATAATCTTTACCATTATCGGATACTGAAATCTGAATTTTTTCCGGTGAATACAATGCAGCCGTTACAACTTGCAAGAATGATGCAGTTATCGAATGAATATCAGTTGGAACATTCAAGTCAATCACAACATCCATATTCCAGGGAAAGCCCTGCCAACGATCTCCATTAGAATTCCAATCACCCAATATACCATCTACTAATGAATTATCACCAGACGCTCTTCTGTCTGGGTTATAAGGGCTCAGATATGTTATTTTTTTACCAACGCCTAGATGATTAATCGGTTGTTGAGCCTCAGGACGTGGACCTATTTCATTTTTCAAATCAAAGGGATGATAGCCCTTAGATTTCAAATAATCGACAGCAGACAAAGCACGCTGATGAAAATCAGCATAGGATTTTAGTGACGGACGTGTCCAGCCTACTTCTGCAACTGCTAACATCCTTGGAAATGCCATATAATCGGCATGTGATTCGGTAGGAACATATTCAGTCCATAAATTACCTTGAACTCCTAATACCAAGGATTCATCGGTAGTACCCTTAGGAATTGGTTCAAAACTGTAAGTTTGTTTCACAGAAATATACCCTCCTATACCTATTGGCTGTGAATATGGAGCATCCTGATAATAATCTAAATAGCAATGGCTAGTAGGGCTCATAATCACATGATTACCTCTTTTTAAAGCTTGGGTACCGCCTTCAACTTCTTCTCGCCACGACATCACAACAGCATCTTTCGTAACATCACCATCCAGTATTTCATCCCAGCCGATGATTGTTCTTCCATGTGCTTTTAAAAACTTCTCTATACGACAAGTAAAATAATTCTGTAAATCGGCTACATTCTTCAAGTTTTCATCTTTCATTCTCTTCTGACATAGAGGACAAGTACTCCATACTGTCCTATTTGCTTCATCACCGCCAATATGAATGTATTTCGAAGGGAACAATTTTATAATTTCTTTCAATACATTTTCGCAAAATTGGAAGGTTTCTTCCTTACCAATGCATAGCTCACCGCTATTGGTACTATTCCTATTCACACAAGCCAACTGAGGGTAAGCAAACAACACTTCATTGCTATGCCCAGGCATATCGATTTCTGGAATCACTGTCACGTGATGTATAGCAGCATATCTTACAATTTCGCGGATATCATCTTGTGTATAATATCCGCCGTAAGCCCTCGTATCTTCTTTAGAACAAAATACATTATGCATTTCCCACCATTTATTCCAATCGATTTCAGGGCGATATGCAGTCATTTTTGTAAGGTTCGGGTATTTCTTTATTTCAATTCTCCATCCACCTGTATCAACTATATGGAAATGATAAACATTAATCTTATAATAAGAAAGAGCTGCTATTTGTTTCAATATAAATTCCTTTGAAAAGAAATGACGAGAAACATCAAACATAAATCCTCTATAACCAAATCTTGGCTGATCATTCACCTCTACACAAGGAACATTTAGATCCGTTCCTGCAGTGTTAATAGACAACTGCAACAATGTTTGTATACCATAAAACAATCCCGCACCCGTATTACCTTGTATCTCTATACGTTTGGGAGTAACAGAAAGTCGATATGCTTCTTTATTAGTCGTTTGCGACAAAGGAGCAACAATCAGTCGTAATACACAGTTATCATCAATTGCTTTACCCTTAAGAAAATGATAAGGAAGAGTTTGTAGATATTGCTCCATCAACTTCTTATCTTCACCCTTTAAATTCGTATACAATTTCGTATTAGAATTCAATAGAAAGAGCCCTTGATTTCTATTCATCTGAAGAGGAGCAGGTATTAAAGATTGAGCAACTACATGAGTACTTGTACTACATAACATCATAATGCTCAAAAGAAGCGTAGTCAAAGCACAAGAGACTTTTTGTTTAAAATTAATCATAAGAACTTAATTATTAAATCATTAAATAGATATAGGGAAATAATATAGAGACACAACCGAATTTGTTAAGGCTAAAATAATATAGACTAACAGAAAAATATCAACCCTCCCATAAAGGGAGAGTTGATATAAAAACTAATAAAGCTTATTTCCAGAACTTATTCTGAACTAGATTTGAATTCAATTGAATATCCTGAACACTTATTGGGGTATAATAATAAGCAGGAATTTTAAAGGTATAAGTACCTTTCTTATCTGCAGGTTCTAGGAATCCATCATCAGTAACCAAGAAATTATCATGGCCAACAATATAAGCATTGATACCTTTTGCTAGATAGGCGTCTTTCTCCGCTTGAGAAGAAACAACAGCTATATCTGCCTTACCATCACCGGTTACATCAATTTCTGCAGGTAATTTGCCAACGTATATTCCTTCACCTTGATTTTCAAAAATTTTACCCAGATTCCATCTGTACAAGTCGGTTGTTCTGAATCCTTCATTGGCCAATTCTATACGACGTTCACGACGAACTTCAAGGACTGCACCTTTCTGGGTAGAGTTCACATTTGAATACTTCTTATCTAGGACAGGGTCAATATTTGAAAGCCAATTACTTAATGTAGCCCGCTTCATTCCAACACGATCTCTCAATTTGTTGATTGTCATATCGAGATCATCCTGGGTCAACTGACCTAATTCAGCTTTTGCCTCAGCATAAATCAAATAGATTTCACCAAGACGATATTTAGAGACATCAGCAAAACAACAATTTCCAGGACTATAAGCGGTAGTATTTCCATTATTAGGCATCGGTTGCCATTTGAGGGATTTATACCCCAAATCGGTACTAAGAGACTGAACAAATGGTCCATCATCACTTGTTGGGCTAACCCAACCAGGATATTCGAATGTTAATTTCAAACGTGGATCCCTGTTTTCAAATCCCTCGACAAAGGTTTTCTTATTATATCCTTCAATGGAAGTATAGGGAACAGCCTCACCAGCAGCATTTATATATAAATAGCTATCAAAGAAATCTTTAGAAAGACCAGAATTTCCTGCTGAGAATTGATCAGCGTATCCCCATAATATACTCAATGCACGATCGAAATCTTCATATAAAATCACCTCTGGATTTCCAGCCATAGTAGTATTTCTGAAAAATCCTGCATAATCAGAATATAAAGAATAACCCATTTTCATCACCTCTTGACAAGCAGAGATAGCCATTTGATAGAATCTGTCAGCATCATTTAATCCCAATTCTGTATGGTATTTTCTCCAGGAAGCTTCTTGTAAACAAATACGAGCTTTTAAAGCCAAAGCAGCATCCTTTGATAAATATGTATGATTTCCACCTAAATCAGCAGCAGATTTCATATTCCCAATAGCATAATCTAAATCAGCTACGATTGAATCACATACAAGAGCACGTGTATCTTGAGTCTTATACAATAAATCGTTATCGTTTGTTTGTAAATCACGGCTATACCAAGGAACATCCGAATAAGATAATACTTTATTGTAATATAGAAGAGCACGAGTCAAACGAGCCAAACCTACATAATGATTAACATTACTACCTGTTGCATTTTTAGCTCTTGCGATCATAAAGTTTACAGTTCTGATATCTCCCCAGCCCCATCTTCCGACATTCTCGGGAGTAACAGCTCCTGACATTAAATTATATATTCCATCTGTTGTATTAGTAGTAACCACGTTGTCAGATGGAGCATCTGTCATTTTTATGCCACTAAATGCACTATTATAAAAATAGCCATAAAATTGATTAGAATATAATTGTAAATCATTGTCAGTTTTAAAGAAATTTGCTTCAGTAATAGATGTTTCTGGAGTACGATCAAGATAACCATCATTACAACCTATAAATAATAGACTTGTAAGAATACTTATGCATATATATACTTTTTTCATTGTCTTAATATTTAAATAATTAGAAAGTAATATTTACACCAACTGAATGATGTCTTTGTAACGGATAATATTGGAATCCCAAATTTTCAGGATCTGCTTTATATCCCTTATACAATCCTGAAATAAAGAATAAATTCTCTCCAGAATAATAAAATCTAACACGTTGCATAGGTGTCTTTCTTAATAAAGATTGAGGTAAAGAATATCCAACAGTCAAGTTCTTTAGACGAATGTAAGCTGCATTCTGCATATAACGAGGTTGAGGAATACCCAATTCTTTATAGGCGGAATGTGCATTGCCCTGTTGCAATTTAGGGAAGAATTTGTTTAAATCTTTATTTTCTGCTGTCCACCGGTCTGTATAATTAGACAATGGCTCAGAATACCAAGAAATACTATACATGCCCCAGAAGAACCTATCATACCAACCAGGATAATATTGATGTTTTAAGACCCCTTGGAAGAATGCAGAAACATCTATTCCATTCCATTGAGCGCCCAAAGTTAAGCCAAAACGATAACGGATTGAAGAATTTCCAACTTTGTAATAATCACCATGATCATCAACAGTCCATTGGCCTCTCGTGATTTTTCCATCGTTATTACGATCTTCAAATTTAATTGTACCTTCACTTGATGGATATCTACCTGGCTGATACAATACCTGTGATTGATCTGCCCAATTTTTAGCCTCCTCATCAGAAGAGAACAAGCCAAGACTCTTTAATCCCCAAATTTCACCTAATTCCTGGCCTTTGTAATATGAGCCCAAAGAACCCGTTGTATTGACTACCTTAGTAATCTTCGCTTTACTATCAGCAAATGTAAGATCAATACTATAATGTAATGGTTTATCTATAAGATTAAATTGATCTCTCCAACCAATAGTAAGATCCCAACCAGTGGTTTTCAAATTAGCTGCATTTTCTTGAGGAACAGATGTACCTAATACAGAAGGTAGATCACGACCTTGAGAAGTCAACATATCTTTTGTATCACGTCTATAAATATCACCTGTGAACGTCAACCTATTATTAAACATAGCTAAATCAATACCACCATCTAATGTAGTGACTTTTTCCCATGTTAAATCTCCTGAAACCAAACCTGGTGTAGATACGTACATTGGCTTTGAACCACCAATGGCATAAGCATACTGGCTAGCATTCATTGTAGGAATATATGCATAAGCACTGACATCTTGATTACCTAATTTACCATAAGAAGCACGAACCTTGAAAAGGTCTACAACTTTTCTTAAAGGTTTAAAGAAATTCTCTTGTGAAACCACCCAAGCCAAAGAACCCGAAGGGCTAAATACTGAACGGCTATGATGTGGAAAACGGGATGTCAAATCATAACGGAAATTGAATTCTGAAATATATTTATCATTAAAAATATAGCCTAAACGTCCATACAAACCACGTAATGCCCATTCCTCAGTATATTCAGTACCAGTTGTTGTACCGTAAGCCAAATTAATAGAAGGTACAGATGTCGAAATCAAATGGTCACGATCAACATTTTGTTGGTTATAACGATAATCTTCTTGATTAAATCCTAAAATGGCTGTAACATCATGTTTCTTAGCAAAATCCTTATGGAAAGTACCATATACTTCGTATGTTGAATGATGAACAGTTCCATTATAAGCTGCTGCAGAAGAAACATCATTATTCATCCACGTACCGGAATCCTCACCTCCTGTACCAAGGAACGGTAATACAGTAGAATTAGTATTCACTTTTTGCAACGAATAATTATATTGAGCATTTATAAAGAATACGTTCTTAATAATGTCAAATCGAGTCGTAAGTAATTGATTAAAGGTAGTATCTTCTTTTTTAGCTTTACCACCTTGTTCCAATTCACCAGCAACAGTTGCCCAGTCATAAACGAGTCCATTGTTACATGTGTAATATGGCCCAAAATTTGGAGTTGTTAATAAATTTTCTATTATAGTTCCATACCCCCACGCATTTCCACGACTATCATCATGTTTCTGTAAATAATACGAACTAGTTTTATATTTTGTCGAAATAAAATTCGTATTAGAACCGATATTCCACCACGGGGTAATCTGAATATCCAATTTTGTACGGATATTGTATTGATCATAATCATTCTGACCATATTTTATAATACCATCTTGGTGTGCATAATTGCCAGAAACATAATAATTTACCTTTTCAGTCTTTCCTGAAACGCTAATATTATGATTGGTAGAAAATGCATCATTCTTAATGTAAGCTTTAGATGGATTATATGAATCAAAATAGAAATATTCATCCCAATTTGAATTATAATAATAACCAGGATTCTTTACTGGATCACTCTTCCAAGCTTTCATAGCAGTGAACATTTCTGATGTCCAAGAACCTGAATTTGGATTACCTGATTCTGCTTGATTTCTATCATGAAAATAAATTTCAGGATCCATTACATATTCAGGTGTTATTGTCAAGCCTCTCCAATCACAATTACCATTATAATTCACTGATACTTTCTCATTCTGACCATTTTTAGTCGTAACCAAAATGACACCGTATGCAGCACGAGAACCATAAATAGCTGATGAAGCAGCATCCTTCAATACAGAAATATTCGCAATATCTGCAGGATTCAAGTGATTCAACTGAACAGCATCGGATACCACACCATCGATAACAACTAATGGAGAACCACCGTTAATTGAATTATATCCACGGATATTGAAAGTAGGCAAATCATTAGGGTCACCACTATACGGATCCACATTTAAATTGGCAACCGCTCCCTGCAATGCTTGACCGATATTGGAAACTGGACGGTCGTCCAACTTCTTTGTGTCTGCTGTAGCAACTGCACCTGAAAGATTTACTTTCTTTTGAAGAGCATAACCGACGACGACCACTTCATCCAATGTTTTGGAACTTTCTAACAAAGTAATCATAGCCATTCTACCTGGAGTGACTTTCAACGTCTGTGAGGTATAACCGATAAATGATACTTCAACATTTGTATCACCTCTAACAGACAAAGAAAAGACACCATCCATATTAGTAATGGTACCATTCTTAGAATTGCCTTTTTCTACAACAGAAGCACCGATAATAGGTTCACCTTTTGAGTCGACTACCTTACCCGTTACCTTTTTTGTCCCTGTCTGGTTTACACTCTGTGAACTGTTTTCACCTCTTGAAAGACTCAACATGATGTTTTTACCTTCCATAGCATAATGAATATTTGTACCTGCAAATATTGCATTTAAAACTTCAGCGACAGATTGATTGCGTGCATTTACACGGACACTACGATTCAAGTTAATGTCATTCACGTTGTAAACGAACAAATAATCAGTCTGATTTTCAATTTGACTAATGACATTGCTCAATGATATATTGTTGGAAACAACCGTTACTCGCTTTACCTGTGAATAAGATTCGGTAGCGAAAGCGGAACCAATAAATATAAAAAGAGCTAAAACAGTTAGTTTCATAATCCTTAATATAAATTTAAGTCCTGTGATAGATCTTTGGTTTAAAATATTTTTCATATTTTTGTAACTGATTTTGAGTTAATAACTTAAGATTAGATTAAAAAGGTCAACTTACGTTGACGATTGGGCGGGGGGATGCTGGAACATCGTCCCGCTTCTTTTATTTTTCATTGGTTTTTTACTCCATAGGCAACAAGATATTATTAGGGTTAATTTATTATGAATTTATTATTCTCTTCGTCTCTCTTATAAGTAAACTTGTGATCTAACTGCAATACCCGCAGTACCTGTTCAACGCCGTCACTTGTCCAGAACTTACCGGTATATCGATAGCTCAAGATTTCCTTATTGTTCACCTTTATATTTACTCCATAATAGAGCTTTAATTTCTCGACCATATCTCTTATTGAGATATCATCAAAGCAAATCAGACCTTCACGCCACCTGAAATAATCCGGATGCAATATCTGACCTTTCACCACTAGATTGTTCTGTGAAAATATTCTTTCTCCTGGCTTTAAGTCGGCCACCTGATTATCGGGTGTAGTAATATGAACAGAACCTTTCAACAAATCTACTTCACAATCCTTCTTATTGTACGCAACCACATTGAATTCTGTACCCAGTACTTTTATCTTGAATCCTTGTGCATTAACTATAAAAGGACGATGTACATTAGGTGTAACTTTAAAATATGCTTCACCTTGTAATGTGATATTACGATGTTCTTTTTCAAAGTTTGAAGGATAGGTAATCTTTGAGTTAGCATTTAGCCAAACATGTGTACCATCTTCAAGTGTTACTTCTGCACGTTGGCCAGAAGGACTGTATACACTTTGAAATGTAAGGACGTTTTTAACCTTAGGATTTTTGTTATTAATATAGTAATACGTACCTAAAATTGCAATTATTAAAATGGCTGCTATCTTCAAAGACTCGGTGAATACGACGCGAACTGTAGATTTCCTTGCAGGAACATCCTCTTCATCGGAAATTTCCTTTGTTCTCCACAAAGTAATATCATATAATTTTCGATGAGCCATATACTCACGCATATTTTCATCGCTTTGCTCAATCCAATCGACGACTTCTTTAGTCTCCTCTTGGCTTGCATTGCCCGCAATATATTTATCTAACAATTCAGCGTTCATATTTTCGGTTTATTAATATTAGACGATTGATATTATAAAATCCCTAAATAAAATTATAATTTTTTTAGGTTTTCTCCAAAAAAAATGAGAAAAACCTAATATAATATTACGTTATATTTATCTATCCGACTTTTGTCACAAGGGATATACGCATGAAGTTACTGTAATAGAGAAGATTATTTAAATCGTTTTCTAAATATTTACAATAGATGATGCGAAATTGTGCCCTACAGTATATTCTTAATGCGATTTTCATTAGTCGCGTGAAGCAATTTATTTCTTTTAATTCATTTTCTTCATACCTTTATATCTTCATTCTCTTTTCCGCAAGAAGACCTCGCGACTGCATCTCTTTACTTCACTTTCTTCATATTTAACCCCCTTTCTTCTCGCCGGGAGAAGAAAGGGGAAAAGAAGACCTCCCGGCTGAACCTCGTCGCTACTTCGAAGGTCGTATTCGCTAAAGCGGCTGAACGCTCTCACTTCGTTCGTTTGAACGGCATCCGCTTTTTACGCTCATACTACCTTCTCTAGTTTAACGCGACTCGCTTAGGCCGGATCTTTAGAAGTGAATAACATAGGAAGGATGCGACATTAGTTTCAACATCTAAGATCCGCCTCATTTGTGAAGCGTAAAACGAAGAAGGAGATTTTGGCGTTAAAAACTAAGCACCGTCCAAAGGAGCGTAGCGACTGCGTTTGATTAGTTTAGCCAAAATCGAGTTCTGAGTAGCGGAACAAATGCAGCGGGAGTTCTTCTTGCTTCATTCTTCTGTCGATACAGAAGAATGAAGATATAAAGGTATGAAGAAAGTGAAGAATTAAAGTAAAAGTATTATGATTAAACCCCTACGGCACTTCGTGCCAAGGGGGTAGTAACATAAACCACAGGGAGAATAGAAAGAGCTGGGATACATTTTATCACTATAGCACACCTCTGTAACACGCTATAAATCACAACATTTACAGTAACAGCAGAGAAGTCCAACTATATTTCTGAATCGAATCTCAGAAATTTGATTTGAAGTAGATGAAGAAATAGAAAAGAGGTAGATAATCTTTAAGTGCTACTCTCAACACTTTCAGAGCCTTGGTAATGTGATACTCAACACTCTTAACTGATGTATTCATTATGGCAGATATCTCTTTATTGGATTTTTCTTCGAAACGACTCATAATAAATATTTGTCGTGTTTGTGAAGGCAAGGTTTTCAATGTTTCTGCTATAATATGCCTGACATCATCCGAGAATATATCTTCTGGGTCGCAAGCTGCTAATGATTGTAAGCGTATATCAAGTTCTCTTTCTTGCCAATCGGCCATTGACGCTATCGCATTCCGCTTGACTTCCTCGTGCTTTAAGTAATCGAGGGAACGATCTTTTAATATCGTAAACAAAAAGACATCCAAGCGCTTTATCTTTTCTTCTTTCATCTTCTCCCACAAGGTAACAAAAGCGCCGATAGTAATATCTTCTGCTGCCATATCATCATGAACATACGACTTAACAAAGAAAATTGATTTCTTGTAGTAAGTAGTATAAATATCCGAAAATTGTGTTTTTTGAATAACTTCCATTCTGATTAGATCAGCGTTTTTAATGTTAAGTAGCAAAAGTACTAATAAAATTTAATAATGTAAGCATCTAATATTATTTTTTATGCTTCTAAATTTCTCTGAAAAAATCATGGTTATGAAAATTTGATTTCATAACTATGAAAGTATGATTTCATAACTATGAAAGTATGAAAACATAACCACGAAAGTTTGAGAACATAACCACGAAAAATTGAAAACATAACCACGAAAAAATTAAAACATAACCACGAAAAAATTAAAACAAAAAACCTCATATTCATTTATGCCGATAAGCATACGAGTATGAGGTTTTTTAAACAAGTCCTTATTGCAAGGAATGGAACAAAAATGAAATCAAAATCTATTTTTATTATGAAATTTAGTTTTCCGACTACTTCTATAATCTTATTCTTCCCAGTGCATATTTCGAACATATACAGTAGCTCCGGATGTATTGCAGACATCGAAACGGAAGAAGTAACCGGTTTTTGGAACCCATCCTTGCAGATGAGAAGCAAAGTCTGACAAAGCTATTCTGATAGTCTTCCAGGTATTTGTTGCAGTGAAGTTGAAGCCGTCTGAACGACCGCCTGCTGCGCCTCCACCAGGACTGCACCAGAAGAATTCCATATAACTGTCCACATCGGCCTTGTAACGGAATACCAATGTCGAACCTGGAGCATCTCTTGTAAGTGCGGACGAATAAATGTACGGGTCACCACCGGTACAAACGAACTTAAACTCATAAGGATAAGACGATTCAGGCTGTGTTACCGTAACCGTATTGGCGCCACCTCCGAAGGTGATATACTCGTATTTCGAATAAACAACATCGTCAGGATTCACTGTCGGTGTAACATTGATAGTCTGCACAGCCGACTTCGAGCCGTCAGGAGCAACGGCATAAACAGCGATATCCTGCTGCTTTACCAAGTTGAGCTGATAAGAACCAGTCTTCGTAGCATCAATCTTGGTTGTCGTACTGACACCCTCAGCATTCAGATAAGTGGCATACAAAGTAACTGCCACACCTGTCTCATTTACCCACGAAACCAATGCACCTTCTTCATTGCCCGTCATTGTCACAGTAGTTAGCACATATTCTTTTGCCGCAGATGAAGCTTCAGGTGTACCTGTAACAGTTACGGGTGTAGAATGACCGCCCTGGAAATTGTAGGCCGTCAGTGTGAACTCATGTGCATTCGTATCTGTAAAGCCTCCGACAATGGCCTTTGTTATGCCGTTAGTGCCGTCATAAACACAGACCTTCTTGTTGATCGTATTACCCTCTGTATCCTTATAGGTAATCAGCGTATAATAATAATCAGCATCAGTCGGATTTGTCCACTGCAACGTTACAGCTCCATAGAAAGGTGTACTGCTTACATTGGTTACCGGATTTATCTTTTCATTGTCATCGTTATCCTTACTGCATGACCCGAAGGTCATTGCAGCAAGAAATACAATCAGTAATATATTAAATCTTTTCATATTCAATGATTTTTTAGGTTATTAATCCCATCCCGAATTCTGCCAGTTTTCACCCGACAGTTTCAACATCTTGTTGACTTCTTCACGTCCGAGCGGATACAACAAGTATTTATCACCTACAGCAGCTCTATTGGTAAAGCGAAAACGTTTATATGTCAAGTTAGAGCCGTCTTTAGTAATATCCATACCAGAAAGAACCTTGCAGTTATCATCCATCACCTTCCAACGACGCAAATCGTAGAAACGTTGTCCTTCAAAAGCGAATTCGATACGGCGTTCGTTACGGTAACGTGTTTGGAAATTATCTTTAGACATTCCAGCAGGTAGATCAGGCATACCAGCCCTTTCACGGATAGCATTGACTGCGTCACGGGCAGACATGCTCATGCTTCCGCCTATGCTCACTTTCGTATCAGGAGATCCTGCCTGGTATGCTGCTTCAGCAAAGTTCATGTACAGTTCAGCCAAACGGAAGATACGAACATAACCGTCGGAGTTACCCGACTTGCTCGAACGCCAGCTGTTGTACTTGCGGAGATAATAGCCCGTAGGAGTATGTTTCACGTCCTTCTGGCTGATTCCTTCGGCGCCGCCCTCATAGGTCTGCATAATATAAGACCTGCCGGCTGCAGGTGCATACCATTGAGAACCGTTATAGTAAACGGATGCATAGAAACGAGGGTCACGGTTTGCATACGGATTCGATTCGTCGTAGCCGGATGCAGAGTTGATGATCGGTTTCAAATGGTCGGCATCACTGTAACCTGTTATGGCAGGTTCACCGTTTGCCATTTCATAAGCGTCAACCAGTTCCTGTGTCGGACAAACACCGGCTTGTCCTTGACCTTCAGATGTAGGAACACCATACCAAGACCAAATAGATAACTGTCCGTTAAGAGTTAAAATAGATTCTTTATCAGTAATCCTCTTATCGAACGGTGTATTCAAGAAATAGTAGGCATAAGCATTCTCAGCTTCACCGTCGGCCTTGATATTCCAAAGTGAATAGTCGTGCGTCAGACACTGGTACAGTGCCTCGCCGCAAACTTTCTGGGCATCGGCCCATGTGTACGTTCCGTCATCGAACAGCGGACTTACAGCATACAGTATTGCCTCCGACTTGATGGCATAGGCCGTTGCTCGTGTGAATATCGTACCTTGGCCATCCAAAACATTCCATGAAAAAGCCTGATCGTCCTCCACACTCGAAAGTGCCTGATCACAGTCGGCAAGTATCTGCTTTACTATCTCACCTACTTTAGCTTTCTTTACACCTGCATAATTCGTATTAGCGATATCGGTAAGGATCAAAGGCACCTGGCCGTAACGTTTGAAAAGCTGCAGATAGTAGTACGCACGAAGGCAGTATGCCTGTGCCAGCCAGCCGGCCTTCTCAGCGTCGGTAGCATAACCCGTAAAGTTCGGCATGTTCGCTATGAACACGTTGCATTTGCGGATACCAACAAATTCTGAAGTCCAAGGCAAGCCTTCGTAAGATCCAAAATTATCAGTTGTCATACCCTTGTTATACCACCAGTCAAATAATGAACCGACAGTAATAACTCGAGAATCATAAGCTTCATCGGTTAAGGAAGAAGCATTCAAGTCTGTTCCTAGCCTATAGTTATAGCAGGCATTCAGATAGCCTCTTGTACTGTTTCTGTCCTTGAACACTCCCGACATGTCGACATGTCCGTCACTGTCCAAATCCAGCTTGTCATTGCAGGATACAAAAGCCATTGCCCCTAATACGAAAGCTAAAATCTTATATATTTTCATATTCGTCTTCTTTTAATTATAACTTTTTATCATTTAGAAAGAGGCTCTAACACCCACATTATAGGTACGGTATACCGGTACTGTCGAGTAGTTGCTCTCAGGTCCGAAGTCGTTCGACTTCATGTGGTCCCATGTTATCAGGTTCTGGCCGCTCAGGACAAAACGTATGTTCTGCAGACGGACAGCCTTCGACCAGTTCTTCGGCAGCGTGTAGCCGATCTCAACGTTCTTCAAACGGAAGAACGCACAGTTGTATACGAAGAAGTCACTTGGCTGGTGATTCGTCGAAGTCTTGGTGGACAGTGCCGGATACTTGATGCATTCGTCATTGTTCCAGCGGTCCTGGGTCCATGCATGAAGATGCAGTGAACTGTAAACGCCGTCATAACTAGACTCGTAAATACCCATACCAGAATAAATGTACTTGTACTTGCCCCAGCCGTCGAACAGGACGCTGAAATCGAGGTTCTTGTACTTCAGATAGCCGTTGATGCCGTAAGTGATCCGAGGTATCGACGAATACGTCAGTGCCGTCTTGTCCTTGTCGTTTATCGTGCCGTCATTGTTGAGGTCCATGTACTTCAAATCACCCAGACGCGGCGTGCCGAACGAGTACTTCGGTGCCTGGTCGAGCTCGCTCTGGAAATTGTACATTCCGTTGCCGTTGCTGTAGTCAACCTTGTAGCCGAATGCTTGTCCCCAAGCCCAGCCTTCCGAACGGTAAGGTGCAACATAGTCGTCACCCAGTGATGTCTCGCCGTTCTTCAGTATCTTGTCCTTGTAGTAGGCCATGTTGGCTCCCACCTTGAACTCGAAGTCCTTGAACTGCTGCCCTACGGAGAACTGAACCTCGTAACCGTGGTTCTTCATCTTTCCGCTGTTCGTCTGAGGAATGCTGCCCAAAGGTATGCCCTGGAAACTCGGGGTTTCAACCGTATTGCCGCAGACCATGTTGTTGCAGCGCTCGCTGAATATGTCAAGTGAAAAGTCGAACCAGTTGAAAAGACCGAGGTCGATGCCTATATTCGACTTGTAGAATTTCTCTGCATGTATGTTCGGATTGCCGTAAGAGTTCTCGGAAGTAAGATAACCAAGAGAACCGATAGGACCACCACCAACAACATTTACCTTGTCTTCGAAATAGAAACGTCCGATGCCGATTCTGTCATTGGCCGTTACACCGTATGCCAGACGCAGCTTAGCCAAAGATACGAAAGGAAGGCTCTTCATGAAGTTCTCCTTCGATATGGTCCATGATGCGGAAGCTGCAGGAGTCGCCGTCCAGCGTTCGCTGCGCTTGAACTCGCTGTCACCCGAATAGCCCATCGTCAGACGGAGAGCGTACTTGTGCATGTAGTTGTAGTTCAAGTCCGTTCCGAACAGCGCATGGTCGTAAGGCAGACCGCTGCCGCTCGACTCATAACGCTGGTACCATCCGAAGGCCTTCGCCGTCATGTGATGGTCGCCCAGATCAAGCTTGTAGCCAACGTCACCGCGGTAGTACAGGTCATAGAACTCGTCCGAATCAGTTCCGTAAGACAGGCTCGAGTTGTCGCTCGTGCCCTTGCGGATGAACTCCAGGTCGGAAGAGGAGATGTCGCGCTGGTAGCGGCGATAGTTCTTTGTCGTCATCAGACCCTTGCGGGAATACGACTTGTAGGCGATGGATCCGCCGAATGTAAGGCCCTTTACAAGGAAGCCTAGGTCAAAGTTCAGACCGAACTTCGCATAGAGGTTGTTCACCGTGTAGTTCGTGTAACCCGTGCGGTTGATCAGACCGTAAGGAGAGTCGTTCTCGTTCTGCGTCACGATCACCTGGTTCGAAGGATAGTCGGCACCGTCAATTGCCGGAGTGACAGGACCGTATACTGCAGAAGGAATCGAGAACAGGTGAGGATAGATAGTGCTCATGAAATAGCCCCCACCGGGAGTATGCTCCTTCTTCACGTTGCCCGCGATGTTCAGCGTAGCGCCCAGCCAGCTCGAAAGCTTGAAGTCGAGGTTCGAACGGTAGTTGAACCAGAACTCGTGAAGGTTGCGGTGGTAGTCGTTCGACTTTTGACCGTCACCCTTTTCAGTCTTGAACGGACCGTCATCGTGCATCACGTTCACATTCGTGAAGAACGTGATCCATTCGTTGCCGCCCGACAGGTTCACACCGCCGCGCTCCATCGGCATAAACTGGCGCATGTTCATCTTGTACCAGTTCGTGTTAGGATAAAGGTAAGGGTCCGTATGGTTCTTGTAGTTGTCTATGTCCTGGTTCGAATAATAGTAGTTCGAACCGTAACCGTCATTAAAAGCTGCCTGGTTGCGCATCTCTGCATATTCCCAGGAATTGATGAAACGGGGCTTCGTCGTAGGCTCCAGCATCGAAAAGTCGGCATAGCAGTTCACCTGCGTCTTGCCCTTCACACCCTTCTTCGTTGTAACCACGATGACACCCTCAGTACCTTCGCCGCCGAAAAGAGACTGCGATGCAGGGTCCTTCAGTATGGAAACCTGATCTATCTCGTTCGGAGTGATGTAGTCGAGCGTATAACCAGAAAGTCCCGGATAGCAGATCACACCGTCAACAATGACCAGCGGCTGGTTCTTGTACTTCGTCGATATGCCGCGGATGGCGAAATCGTACGACTGGCGGGCAGGCTCGCTGTAGCTTTCACCCGAATACAGGCCCGGTATGTTGCCGGAAAACGTCTCGCGGATATCAGTAACAGGTGCATGCTGCATCTGTTTGCCGTGAAGCACGGATACGGAACCTGAAAAGTCCTCCTTCGACACCGAAGTGTAACCCAGTTCGACTGTGGAATTCAAATCATGAATATCGTAACTCATAACAATACTGAAAGGAGAGTCTGATGACTTTACTGTCACACTTTTGTAACCCAGCAGAGTAAACGTCATCTTCGCCGAACTCAAGGACTGGCTCACCGTAAAGTTGCCGTCAACATCGCTGATGCCGACGCTCTTGCCGTTGTCGTCTGTTACGACCACACCCATCAAAGGTTCGCCCTGCGCATCTTTGACCGTGCCACTGATACTTATATTCTGCGAAAGTGCAGGAAAGGTCAATCCCAGCAGCAATACAAGTATGCACATATATATTTTTTTCTTAATCATAATCATCTTTGTTTATTGATTAAACTTCATTACCAACCCGGGTTCTGCCAGCTCGTTCCCGTAATGGAGAGAATTCTGTTCGACTCATCCAAAGGAATGGCACATTTCAGATACTTATTCGTATAGCATCCGCGAGCGGCGCCACTAACCTGAGCGCGGTTGTATGTGAACGAACCGTCGCTGTTGCGCGTAATGTGCATGGCCGTAACCCACTTGTCCGTCTTGGCAAGGTCACCCGTAGGAGAACTCCAGCGGCGGACGTCAAAGTAGCGCTGCTCCTCTAGTGCGAACTCCACGCGGCGCTCGTTGTAGATGCGCTGAAGAAGTGCGTCTCCGGTTAAGCCGGCAGGAAGATTAGGCATACCTACTCTACTACGGATCTTGTTCACAGCTGCGATAGCCTCGTCTGCATGGCCTGCATGGGCGGCAGCTTCGGCAAAGTTGAGAAGGATCTCGGCATATCTGAACTCCTTGAAGTTAGGTTCACCGTGATAGTTGGAAGGTCCGACGTTGGGATCATAGAACTTGCGGATATAGTAGCCCGTACGGGTAAGGGTACGGCTCGTGGAAGAGACGCCCGAAAGAGGCTCGCCCACATAGGTCATGATCTTGCGTGTACGCCAGCCTGCACTTGCGGGATAGTTCTCGTAGCAGGAAGGAAGTTCGTTGCAGCTCCACCATGAAGTGCGCTGGCTGCCGTTGTAATAGACGGTGGCATAGAAGCGCGGATCACGGTTCTTATAAGGATTAGTGGGATCGTACATGGTGTTCTCCGTATTGTAGTTCGGCTCCATGTGCGTCTCCTCGTCATTATAAGGAGTTGAAAGGTTCAGAACCGGGTTGCCGTCAATGGTCTCATAGCTGTCAACCAGTTCCTGTGAAGGACATGAGCCGCACTTGTAACCGTACTGGCAGCCTACACCCTCGATGACGATACTGTTGCCCATTCCAAAACGGGAAGCGAATATCGTCTCCTTGTCGACAGGAGTAGCTGAATTTGCCAAATCGGTGCAGAAATATTCAGCATAGATACCGGCCTTTAATTTCAAATTATCATCATACCCATCATAAGCAAAATGACTATCCTTACCTGCATACATAGAGGTATTCTTCATCGTAGTATACAGTTCATATCCCTGTGCTGAAAGAGCATTCATGGCATCCTTCGTCATCGTATATGCCTCCTGCCAGTGGTCGTCGCTGCCCGTATAAAGCGGACTTGCTGCATAAAGCAACATGCGAGACTTGATTGCCCAGGCCAGTGACTTTGGAAGACGGCCGCTTTCACCATCGGAAGTAATTCTCCAAGGAAGATCAGCGCATGCCAAGGCTGCATCGCAGTCCTTAACAATGAACTGTACCGTTTCGTAATAGCTGGCGCATTTTACTTCAGCATACGACTGGTCGAGCGTATAAGGGGTTTCAACCAGCGGAAGGCCGCGGCCGAACCATCTCAAGAGCTCCTCGTAATAGTAGGCGCGAAGAAGATGTGCCTCGGCTGCCCAGCGTGAACGGTCGCTCTCGCTTGTAACCGTAGCAGTAGGAAGTTGCTGCAGGAAATAGGCGCAGTCGTGGATGCACTGCCAGTAATAGTCCCAATAATTCTCGCAGTTGGCGCCCTGTCCCGTTACCGACCATCTCGGATCGGCACTGGCCGAAGCCTTGCCCGCATACATCAGGGCGGAACCTGCCCAGTTCACGTCGTTGTCGTCACCGTCCCATGCCTCGTCAGACCAGCATGCGGGACCGCGTTCAAAGAAGAAGTACAAATGTCCCTTGCCCGGCATGTTGCGGTAGCATGTATTCAAATAGGCTGCAACCTTATCATTATCCTTAAAGATATCATCATAAGAGATTTTACCGTCAGGTGCCTGGTCCAGTATACTGTTGCAAGATGATAACAGTCCCGTTGCGGTAACAGCCAGCAATAAATATAGATATTTAATATATTTCATGACTCGAATAAATTAAAAATTAACGTTAACTCCAAAATTGACCATCTTGGTTATAGGATAGCCGATAGGGTCAGCCTGCTCAGGGTCGATATGGGTTGTATGAAGATGATCCCATACGTAAAGGTTCTGGCCGCTGACATAGAGGCGGCAGCTCTTTACTCCGGCAAAATTAAGCAGACGCTTTGGAAGCGTATAGCCCAGTTCCACGTTCTTCAGACGAGTGAACGAACGGTTCTGGATGAAAAAGTCGTTTGATACCTGGCTAGTACTACTACCCATTGCAGTTAAAGCTGGGTAAGTAATCTTCTGATGTTTCTGCCATCTGTCGAGCGTGAAGGCAGTGCGCTGGTACTTGTAGTAGTAGCCTGCCATGATGTTCTCGAGCACGTTTTGGAAACCGTTATAATCAGAACTAATTCTTCCGAGTCCGGTAAAGAATACGGCAAAATCGAATCCCTTGTAGCTGCCCGCGATATTCAAACCGTAAGACAGACCCGGTATACCTGACCACTTGATAGGAACTTGATCCTTAGCGTCGATTACACCGTCACCGTTCAAATCCTTGTACTTGAAGTCACCGACACGAGCTTTACCGAATGTAATGGTAGGACTGTTGTCGATATCCTCCTGGGATATGAAGTAGCCATCGTTGGATGCATAGTCAATCTTGTAGCCGAACTGCTGGCCGTAACGGTAACCTGTCGTCGTGTAACGGCAGACATAGTCGTCGGTACGCATCGGCTCGTCAGCGAACAGTACCTTGTTCTTGTTCGTTCCTACGTTACCATTTATATGTAGGTGGAAATCTTTTGTGATGTCCTTGTCGAAAGAGAGTTCCAGTTCGACACCGCTGTTCTTCATACGACCGATATTAACCAAAGGAATATTGCCCAAAGAGACACCTTGGAATGCAGGTACCATACTACGGCTCATCAAAATATCGGAACGTTTTTCTGTATAGTAGTTGAAAGCGAAAGTAAACATTTTAAAGAGGCCCAAGTCGAATCCATAGTTCTGCTTTGTAGCAGTTTCCCAAGTAACTTTATGGTTACCTAATAGGCCTTGGTTCACATGTCCGTATGCATCGGTACCCAAACCGCTTACATACATACCACCTGAAACACTTACATTATCCAAGTAAATAAATCTATTGCCACCCATCTTGTCGTTACCGACCTTACCCCAGGAATAACGCAGCTTCAGATTGTCGAGCCACTTGTACTGTTTCATGAAGGATTCGTTGCTTACTATCCAGCCAACAGAACCTGCAGGGAAAAATCCGAAACGTTTGTCTGGATTGAACTGCTCGGAACCGTTGTAACCGAAATCGAATTCAGCCAGATAACGGGAGTCATAGATGTATGCAGCACGACCCGAAAGGCCGATCACATTGTAAGGAATGGCACTGCCCGATTCCCAGAAGTCACGCTGGCCTAACAACATGGCGCTAACGTCGTGAACCTTGCCGAAAGTGCGGTGGTAGTTCAGACTGGCCTGTGCATTGATGGAGTAGTTGGATCCTGTGCTTGTCCAGAGGCTCAGTGCCGATGGAGAAGCCGTATGCAGTGCAAACTCGAAAGAGTCTGAATTATAGTCGGGACGGAAATAGTAGTCCTCTTCAGACTTGTTGCCACCCTTTGCCAAAGTACCATATTCATCGTAAGATACCATACCACGAAGACTTAAACCAGGAGTAACCAATTTGCCGAGATCCCAATCTAAAGCAAACTGTGCCGTAAGGTTGACTGTCGTCGAACGCCAGAATCCCGAACGGTTCATTACAAGGAATGCGGAACGGTCCATGTGGTCAGGGAAGACCATCGTGCCCGTTGCTATTCCCATACCGGGGAATACTGTAGGACCTGCCTGGAATGGACGCATAATTTCTGCCTGATAGAAAAGGTCACGCATCATCCATGCCGTATCACCGCCGTAGCCTTCACTTGTTGCACCCGGCTGGTTCCATGTCTGGAAATAGGTACCTATATTTAATGTAGCCTTTAGTGAATTGGTAACCTTATAACCCATATTCGAACGGAAGTTCCAGCGGTTCATCCATGATGAAGAGTCGTAACCCAAATCATCCTTGCTCTCCGTCTTCAGGTTACCGCCCTGATGGATGTAGTTTGCATTGATAAAGTAATCGAAACGATCGGAACCGCCTGAGAAGTTAACGTTGACCTTCGTCTGTGGAGTGGAATCCTTGAAGAACTCCTTTACCCAGTAATGGTCGCAGTACAGGTAATTGCGGTAGGCAACTTCCTGAGCGTAGTTCTCATCTGTCTTGTCGAGTCCGTGAAGAGGATTCTTGAATTTCTCTATCTCTTCGTCGCTGAACTCAGGATCACTGCCGTCGTTTGCCAAAGCCTCGTTGCGGTATTTCATGAAATCCCATGAATGCAGACGGGAGTCACGGCGTGAGAACGACGTGAAGCTCTGGTCGACAGATACCGAAAGTTCAGGCTTGCCAGACTTGCCATGACGGGTTGTGATGATGATAACACCGTTGGCACCGCGGACACCGAACACTGCGGTTGCAGATGCATCCTTCAATACGGAAACATTCTCTATTTCATTCGGATCCAAACGGTTCATATCAAACTTCTGGAAAGCCACTCCATCTATTAATATAAGAGGTGAACCCGAATTGAACGTAGCAATACCACGAATATACATTGTTGATGTATCACGCCCCGGCTGACCGCCACCGTTTTGCCAGGAGGTAAGACCGGTGATACGTCCTTGAAGGGCGGTTGACAGGTTGACTGCCGAACTCTTCTTGATATCCGATACGGAAACCGAAGAGATGGCACCCGTTACGGATACCTTCTTCTGGGTACCGTAAGCTACGACAACTACATCCTCCAACATCTTTGTATCTTCTACCAAAACTATAGCCAGCTGTTTATTTGGAACAGCTGCTACTGTTTGAGTAACATAACCTACATAAGAAATGACTAACATGGCTCCGCGTGGAACTTTTAGTTGGAAATTACCGTTAATGTCTGAAATCGCTCCGTTAGAAGTAACATTCTTCTGAGCAACTGTAGCACCGATAATAGGATCACCTTTTGTATCAACGATCTTTCCTGTAACCAGTATATTTTGACGTTGTTGAGTAACTTGAGCAACCGCATTGCTTTCAATTTTATTTCTGAGAGCCAATATTATTTGGTTACCATTAATAGAATAAGAAATATTAGAACCTTGAAATAATTGTTCCAAGATATCATTTATCCTACCTGATTTACAATCGACAGAGACAATACGATTTGATTGAATTGTTTTATTGTTATACATAAAGACATAATTAGAAGAGTCTTCTATTTTATTAAAGACTTGTTCTAACGTAACATTTTTCATAGATATAGCTTTGAGCACTGTCTGCCCCTTTACATTATCTGCAGAAACTTGCAATCCTATGGCTAAAAAAAGCAGTAATATATTTATCTTCAAGGACAAAGGTATTCTTAGCTTTATTGCAATTTTTGGAGAAAATGCACATAACTTTTGAATATTTTTCATACTTTTGTAGTTAACTGATGTTTATTAAACAATAATGAACTATTAGTTTATTTCACGGGAAAAAATGTTGGCAAAACTTTAAAACCGCGAAAATCAAATGGGGAAGTAATGTTGTTGGCGCAACATTCTTCCCTTTCTTATTTATTTATGAGCTATCCTTATACATCATCTTCCTAATAAATTAATATAAATCAATAATTACTTTCTTTTTTGTATATGTTCCATCCTTTTTCAAAATGGGATCAACTTCATGCCATCGCATTGGAACGGTTTTACTAAAGCACTCCAATATTTGAGTTAATGTTTCATTTTGAAAAGTCGCCCTATAACTATAATTATTTACCGACGGACTGTTCAATTGAATATCAACACCGAAATGATGCGATAGCCTATCCAACACTACATCCAGTGGAGTATCTCTAAAAACCAACTTTCCATCTTTCCAGGCGGTCTCTTCTAATACATCAACCGGTTTAACTACTGCCTTCTTCGTATCTTTATTATAGGAGAAGCAGTTGCCTGGCTGAAGCACATATTCACTGTTATTAGAAGAATTGACTATATTCACCTTCCCTTTTTCGAGGACTGTCTCTATGCAAGGATTATTCTTATAAGCCCTAACATTAAACTTTGTCCCGTAAACATACACTTTCAATCCATTCGATAAATTAACATAGAAAGGAACTCTTTTATCAGCTTGAACTTCGAAATAAGCTTCTCCTTCCAAATCAATCTCACGCCTTGACCTATCGAATGATAAAGGATACCTCAAAGTACTTTCACCCGAAAGCCATACAACGGACTTATCAGGCAAGTCATAACGTACTACTGAACCTGGTGCCGTTTTAACTACTGCATACTGCGTTTTACCTATCTTATTAAAATAAGCAAGACCCAAATAGACAGTTGCAATTAATAAAGGTATAGATAAGATAGCAGCATATCGCATCAGACGATTCGTAATAACCCTCTGACGATTCGTATGAATCTTCTTTTGAGTACATCGATATGCTTCCATTACATCAATAGCCTCCATCTTTTTAATTCTCCTTCCAATTTCTTCCGCTTTAGTCAGTAATAAATCGGGATCGTTCTCACTTTTGTTTAGCATTTGATTTTTTCTTTTTTAATTTTTATATAATATAATACAACTGGTATTAATCCATAGGGACAGATTTTAAAACTTTTATTTTTATTATTATCTATTCCGTTCTAATATCTTAAAACTATTCTTACTTTTGTATAGTAAAACAACGCGGAACACAAATGAAACATGAAAAAAAGGAAGATCAAGATAACTTTTATGATCTTTTTAGGCGGTATTATGCGCCATTTTGTCTTTATGCTCAGAAAATTATTCCTGACGAGGAAATATGCAAGGATGTAGTGTCCGATGTATTTGCCATGCTTTGGGATAAAAGACATGAGTTTGAATTGAAATCTGAAACAACCATAGCTTACATTAAGATTTGTGTCCGTAATAGTTGTCTGAATTATCTGAAACATCAAGACTGTGAACTGGATTTCGAGGAATACTATAAAAAGAATACTCCTTTATACGAAGACAATACTGAAAGCGTATATACTCTCGATGAATTATATAAAATGCTGTATGAATCCTTAAATAAACTTCCCCCTAATTATAGAGAAGTCTTTGTAAAGACCTTTTATGAAGGCAAAACTCGCGATGTAATTGCTCAAGAGCTGAATATCAGCACCAAGTCTGTCTATCGCTATAAGTCTAAAGTGATAGAATTATTAAAAGAACAACTGAAAAGCTTTATTCTCCTACTACCCTTCCTCTCCCTCTGCCATCACTTTTGATTGCTCTCTTCAACATTACTCCTAACTTTTTAGAAATTTATATTAAAAAATAGCAAGGCTTTGAATTCTTTTCATAGCTTTGTGCCAAATTTAAGATTAATTATTTATAAATATGAGAACTATTTTTTCTTTTCTAACAACAATTGCTATATGTGCGACTTTATGTTCTTGCTATGGAAATAGCGATGAAGACTCTACAACAACAACATACGATGTTAATGGATTGATAGAAATCGGACCATTTGTTAAAGGAACCACAGTAACATTACAGCCATTAAGTGATGATTTGAGTGATACGGGAGTAAGTCTTTCAACAACTGTCAGTGATAATGCAGGAACTTTCTCTTTTACATCATTAGGGATTGACGCAGGATATGCAAAGATAACAATTCGAGGAAGCTATTATAATATGTTTACAGATTCTGTTACTAAAAGCACTGTCTCAATGAAAGCCATCTCATATTTATCCGGAAATACTACAATTAATGCTAACTTCGTGACCGATTTGATAGCAGGCCGTGTAACAACATTAATGAATGCTGGAAAGACCTATTATTTCGCTACTCAAGAAGCTAAGACTGAACTAATGACAATCTTTGGATTACAGCGTTATTCATCAACAGACTTCACAAAAGTTTCTATTTCTACAGGGTCAGAAGATGCTGCAGCGCTCATTGCCATCACTGCCTTAATTGAATATAATAGAACAGACCTCCAGGTTATAGAATATCTATCAAAATTAAATTATGAATTCTCACCAAATGGTACGTTTTCAACTTCAACAATGGAACAAATCAAATCAGACCGAACTAATTTGAAAAGCCAGTTGACAACTATCGCTCAAAATCTCGTCAAGAGATATAAGACAGTGAACAAGACTATCGAAGTGCTCGATTTAAGGCCATTCTTCGATTTCGATAGCAATGGTACTGCCGGTGATGAGAAATAAATAAGGACGCTCACTCCTTACCTGAAGCAAACGTCCTCATATTGAAAAATAAACACAGTTACTCTTAATGGGCAACCCTTATATAAAAAACAAACCTTTACTATTTATAAATAGGCCCATAAGCGGCACATGCTCTAAAGTCAGCACCTTCTTTATCCATACCGAAGGCATTCCAAGCTGCTGGACGGAAGATTTTGTCATCTTCTACATTGTGCATGCAAACAGGAATACGTAAAATTGAAGCCATTGTTATCAAATCCTGACCAATATGTCCGTAACTGATCGCTCCATGATTGGCGCCCCAGTTATTCATTACTGAATAGACATCCTTAAATGCAGGTTTGTTGCACAAACGAGGAACGAACCACGTTGTAGGCCAAGTACGATCAGTCCGCTCATCCAGAATTTTATGGATTTCAGGATCTATTTCTACAGTCCATCCTTCAGCTAATTGAAGAACAGGTCCTAAACCTTTTACTAGATTCAGACGCATCATCGTAACAGGCATACCACCTTTTGTGACAAAATGTGAAGAGAACCCACCACCACGGAAATAATCCCTATTAGCAGGATACCATGTAGTTGCTTCAAGGCATTTCTCTACATCTTTATCTGTAACTTCCCAGCATGGTTTCATCTCCGGCTCACCCTTAGCATTTGTCATCTGTCCTGTTCCATCAAGAGTTGTTGCTCCCGAATTAATCAAGTGGATAATACCATTCTTTGCTAAACCGGTCAGTTCCTTCCCTGTTACACGTTTCACAGCCTCAGGACTCCAGAATGTACGTACATCAGAGAATATTTGAGCACGATGTGAGAGCAGATGTCCAAATAACATTGCTGTGCCATTACCTGCATCATTCTCTGTAGCTAAAATAATAGCTTCACGAATACCGTTCCAGTCGAATGAAGTATTCATCAAAGCTTCTGGATAATCACCATTTGGATAAAAGTCTGTCCATTGGCGTTGTCCTTGGAAACCTGCAGCAATTGCATTATGACCCAATGCTTCTTCTTTGAAGCCCATCTCTTTCAATTTTGGATTGCCATGCATCAAATCGCGCATAATCATCATCATCTTTACAACAAACTCCCAGTCAGCATTCTTCTGCTCGCGAGTCTTTGTTTTAGCAGGAACATTGTAATCAGTTCCTTCATTCTTTTTGCAGTATTTCTCTGTCCAAGCCATAGCCTTGGCAAATTCATCTTTATCATAGATACCTTCTGTCATACGACGGATAATCTCAGTCAGATCAACCGATTCATTACGCATCCCCAGGTATTCTTGAAAGAAATCAGGATTTACGATAGAACCTGCTATACCCATACACATACTTCCCATTGAGAGGTACGACTTTCCCCTCATTGTGGCTACAGCCTGTGCGGCACGAGCGAAACGAAGAATTTTTTCAGCCACATCAGCAGGAATAGAATTATCTTCCAAGTCCTGTACATTATGACCATAAATTCCAAATGCAGGCAAACCTTTCTGTGCATGAGCAGCCAATACAGCTGCCAAATAAACAGCACCCGGACGTTCGGTACCATTGAATCCCCAAACTGCTTTAGGATAATACGGATTCATGTCCATTGTCTCTGCACCATAGCACCAACAAGAAGTAACGGTAATTGTAGCCCCTACCCCTTCTCTTTCAAATTTATCTGCACAAGCAGCACTCTCAGCTACACGCCCGATTGTACTGTCAGATATAACACATTCAACAGGACTTCCATCGCCATTTCTCAGATTATTGGAGATTAAATCAGCGACTGCCTTTGCTAGACTCATAGTCTTGTCTTCAAGACTCTCACGAACGCCACCTTGGCGACCGTCAATTGTAGGGCGAATCCCTATCTTTGGATACTTCTTCATTATGATATAATTTTTAAGTTTACTGAATACTATGCTGAACTATGCTGTCTATAAGATATAAAAAATCAGAGAGAGTTTCGAAAACGAACCTCAGTTGGAAGATATTTGTGAATTGGTACGTCGTCGATGACAAACTTAGCAATTTCTATACCCATCATCTCCCAATCTATTGTCAATGAAGTAATGCCATTATCAATGACTTCGTAAGAAGGTATATCATTATATGCTAGAATACCAAAATCCTTTCCACAGACAAGTTTCTCTTTTCTCCCTTCCTTAACAACTTTAACTACATCCTGTTGTTTAAATACAAAATAAGCGATTCCTTTCTCTATCGTAAGATGATCTACATCATCAACAATATCCCACAACAACATTTGCTCCTCGCAGAACTTGATGAAATACTCCTTACTGCTTTGAGGATGCTTCAATCCTTGAGGAAACAACATCACGAACTTATAATATTTCTTCAGTGTTTCTTTTAAAGATACCAAAGCCTTATAAAAACTCTCATCGAAATCCTGACATATATACGAATAGGGCTCTTTATCGAATTTTCCAAAATCGAGTAACAAGAGTTTATTCGCATTAATCTTATTCAAAACAGATGAAAATTTTTCATTATCAAAATTCATCACCACGAACTTGTTATATTTTCCAATAGACTCTCGTACTATAATATTAAATAACCGTTCATTATATTGATGAAATAATAAATCGACTTTATAATTAATGGGCAACCGTTTAATAAAACTGTTAAACAATGCTTCTTTAAATGGAGAATATTGGTCTAACAAAAGCAATACATTAAACAAATGATTTGTCACATAGTATCCTTTACCTTGTGAAGCATCTATCAATTTACGTTCACGTAAGTTAGAAAAAGCCTTGAATACAGTATCGCGAGACACCTTATACTGAGCACTTAAATGATTGATAGAGGGTAATAAATCACCATCGCGATATTGCCCCATGGAAATAGCTTGACTGATAATATCAGCCAATTGCTGTACCTTTGTTGTCTGTTGTCCGAACTTTATTTCCATCAATCTTTACTCTCTCTGAACTGTGCTGAACAATTCTGCCACAAAGAAAATAAAATAAATGGAAACCTGTATGAAAAAAAATATGTTAGTAAACATATTCTGTAATATTAATATACCAAAAAGTAATTATTTAGAGTTTTTGTTTGGTAGAATAAAAGAAATGTTCTACTTTTGCAAACGAAAAGTTATAATAACAATGAAATTTAATTCAATACATCATCATCATTATCCTGACGAATAAGTTCGGTGGGCGTGGGTGATATTGTATAAACAGAATATTAAAGGCTTGCCGCAACGGTAAGCCTTTTTTTATATAATGCAGTCAAACAAAAACAAAATATACGAATATGTTAAGAATAGCAGTTCAAGCAAAGGGCCGTCTTTATGAAGACACGATGGCCCTCTTCGAAGAATCAGACATTAAACTCAGTTCCGTTAAGCGTACTTTGATGATACAATCTACGAACTTTCCTGTCGAAGTACTATTCCTTCGCGACGACGACATACCACAGTCGGTTGCACTAGGTGTTGCCGATTTAGGTATAGTAGGTGAAAATGAATATATGGAACGTCAGGAGGATGTCAATATAATAAAGCGGTTGGGATTCAGTAAATGTAGATTATCTTTAGCTATTCCAAAGAATGAAGAATATACAGACCTCAGTTGGTTCAAAGGCAAAAAAATTGCCACTTCATATCCCGGCATTTTAAAGAACTTCATGAAGCAGAAAGGAATCGATAGCGATGTACATGTCATCACCGGTTCTGTTGAGATTGCACCCGGCATCGGTTTGGCAGATGCTATTTTCGACATTGTCAGTTCGGGCTCAACATTAGTGAGCAACCGCTTGAAAGAAGTAGAAGTAGTGATGAATTCAGAAGCACTGTTGATAGCCAATAAAGACATTGACGAAACAAAGCAAGAGATTCTCAATGAATTTCTATTCCGAATTGATGCCGTAAAGACAGCAGAGGACAAGAAATACGTGATGATGAATGTTCCGAAGAGTTGTTTGAAAGACATTATCAAAGTGCTTCCAGGAATGAAAAGTCCTACTATCCTCTCATTGGCACAAGAAGATTGGTGTTCTGTACATACCGTCCTCGATGAAAAATGCTTTTGGGAGATTATAGGGAAATTAAAATCTCTTGGAGCACAAGGAATATTGGTTACACCTATTGAAAAGATGATAATATGATAAGAATAGACTACCCTCAAAAAAAGCAATGGGACGAATTATTAAAACGCCCCACCATGGATACAAAGGTATTGTTCGATACTGTACGAAATGTCATTGAGCAAGTCCGCAGCGAAGGCGACAAAGCTGTCTATAACTTTGAAGAAAAGTTCGATAAGGTAAAACTTCCTTCGTTGTCAGTTACCGAACAAGAGATCGAAGAAGCTGGAGCATTGGTTAGCGATAATCTCAAATCAGCCATACGTACAGCAGAACAAAACATCGAGACCTTCCATAAAGCACAACGTTCGGATATCGTCAAGATAGAAACCACACCTGGCGTTCATTGTTGGAGGAAATCAGTAGGGATAGAAAAGGTAGGACTCTACATTCCCGGCGGATTAGCTCCTCTATTCTCCACAGTACTAATGTTAGCAGTACCGGCAAGGATTGCAGGTTGCAAAGAAATCGTGTTGTGCACTCCCCCTTCTAAGGATGGAAAAATTAACCCTGCCATTTTATTTGCTGCCAAAGCAGCAGGTGTTCATCGTATCTTTAAAGCCGGCGGTATACAAGCTATTGCCTCCATGGCATACGGCACAGAAAGTATACCTAAAGTATATAAGATTTTCGGACCCGGCAATCAGTACGTGATGGCAGCAAAACAACTTGTCGGCATGTATGATGTAGCTATCGATATGCCTGCAGGTCCTTCCGAAGTAGAAGTTATTGCCGACGATACAACAAATCCTATCTTTGCCGCTGCCGACCTGCTTTCACAAGCAGAACACGGGACAGACAGTCAGGTGGTATTGATAACAACTTCTTCCGATATGCTCATAAAGATTAAAGAAGAAGTCGAACACCAACTCACACTCCTTCCTCGTCGTGAGATTGCATCGAAATCTCTAGCCAACAGCAAGCTGATATTGGTACACGACTTAGACGAAGCGATAGCTATCTCTAATGCTTACGCTCCTGAGCATTTAATTATCGAAACACAGAACTATTACGAACTTGCCGAAAAAGTGACCAATGCCGGTTCTGTCTTCCTAGGTTCTTATTCTCCGGAGAGTGCAGGCGATTATGCATCAGGAACAAATCATACGCTACCGACAAAAGGTTATGCAAAAGCATACAGTGGAGTCAGCCTCGACAGTTTCGTTCGTAAAATCACTTTTCAGGAATTAACTCCGAAAGGCATTTCCACAATTGGACCCGTCATACAAGAGATGGCAGCGAACGAACAATTAGATGGGCACAAGAATGCAGTAACAGTAAGATTAAATGAGATAAACAAATAGAGAGCCATGAAAACATTAGAGCAACTTACTCGGCCCAATATCCAACGGCTGGAACCTTACTCTTGCGCTCGCAATGAGTATAGCGGAACCGCAGCATCAGTATTTCTCGATGCAAACGAAAATCCGTACAATAGTCCGTATAACCGATATCCCGATCCGCTACAAAGAGAATTAAAGGAGAAAATCGCCGAATACAAAAAGGTGTCTCCCGAACAAATCTTTTTAGGAAACGGCAGCGACGAAGCAATTGACTTGGTCTATCGCGCCTTTTGCGAGCCTAAAGAAGATAATGTTGTCGCTATTGACCCTACCTATGGAATGTATATCGTTGCAGCTGATATTAATAATGTAGAGTATCGGAAAGTGCTGCTCGACGAACAATATCAATGCAATGCTGACCGACTCCTTGCTGCTTCCGATGAACATACTAAGCTGATATTTCTTTGTTCACCAAACAATCCTACAGGTAACGACATGAATCGTGAGGAAGTGCTGAAAGTCATCAATCGCTTCGACGGACTAGTCATTGTGGATGAAGCATACAACGACTTCTCCGAACTGCCCAGCATGTTGAACGACCTGACTTCCTATCCTAATATGATTGTACTCCAAACTTTCTCGAAGGCTTGGGGTTGTGCTGCCGTCCGTTTAGGAATGGCTTTTGCCTCTCCCGAGATAATATCGATATTAAATAAAATAAAGTACCCTTACAATGTGAACCTGCTCACGCAACAAAAAGCGATGGAGATGCTGATTCATCAAGAGGAGAAAGAACATTGGGTAGAAATACTGAAAGAAGAAAGGACAAATGTGATGAAGGAGATGAACCAAGTGGCTGTTGTCAAGCATATCTTCCCTACAGATGCCAATTTCTTCTTAGCACGCGTTACTGATGCCCCACATATTTACAATTATCTAGTGAACACGGGCATCATTGTCCGCAACCGTCATACGGTATCCTTATGCGGTAACTGTCTGCGAATAACAGTCGGTACACCTTCAGAGAACCAGAAACTTATTGAAGCACTAAAGAAATATCCATCATGAAGAAGGTATTATTTATCGATAGAGACGGAACAATCGTCATCGAACCGCCAATCGACTATCAGCTGGATTCGTTCGAAAAACTAGAGTTTTATCCGAAAGTCATGCGCAACTTATATATGATAAGGAGACAGCTCGACTATGAATTTGCCATGGTCACCAACCAGGATGGATTAGGTACTCCCTCTTTTCCTTCGGAAACGTTCTGGCCTGTTCATCAACTCGTGATGAAAACATTGGAGGGAGAAGGAATCACCTTCGACAAGATTTTCATCGATCCTACCCTGCCCGAAGAGAATGCTCCTACTCGTAAGCCACGACTGGGCATGTTGAAAGAATTTATTGATAACCCCGAATACGACATACCCAATAGTTTTGTGATCGGTGATCGCCCTACTGATGTCGAGATGGCACGTAACTTAGGTTGCCGTGCCATTTATCTACACGACGGGACTGACGATTTAGAAGACGAAACATTACGAGATATCTGTGCATTGTCTTCTTCAGACTGGGATCAAGTCGCTGATTTTCTCATTGGAGGAGAACGGATTGCAGAAGTGAAGCGTACTACGAAAGAAACGGATATCTACGTCCTTTTAAACATCGACGGACATGGTAAAACAGATATTTCTACGGGACTCGGCTTCTTCGACCACATGCTCGAGCAGATAGGGAAACATTCGGGAATGGACTTGACAATACATACCAAAGGTGATTTACAGGTCGACGAACATCATACGATAGAGGATACTGCTATCGCTTTGGGTGAATGTATCTATAAAGCCTTAGGCAGCAAGCGCGGAATAGAACGATACGGCTTCGCTTTACCGATGGACGATTGCCTGTGCCAAGTATGCCTTGATTTCGGCGGGCGCCCATGGTTGGTGTGGGATGTAGAGTTCAAACGGGAGAAGATCGGTGAGATGCCTACCGAAATGTTCTTGCATTTCTTCAAATCGCTGAGCGACTCTGCCAAGATGAATCTGAACATCAAAGCGGAAGGTCAGAATGAGCATCACAAGATAGAAGGAATATTCAAAGCATTGGCCCGTTCGTTGAAGATGGCTGTACGCCGTGATATTTATCATTTTGAACTTCCTTCGTCGAAAGGCATATTATAGTCTGACCGATTTAAGTATACGTATATCGTATTCGATATTGAAGTCGAAAACACCGGATATTACTAAGGAAAACGAACGCGAAGAGAATGGCCAAATATCGTGGTTATGTTCTCAAATTTTCATAGTTATGTTTTCAGACTTTCATAGTTATGATCTTGAATTTTCGTAGTTATGATCTCAGACTTTCATAGTTATGATACGAGCATAACATAACTATGAAAATTTGAGTACATTACCACAATAAAGTAATAACAAAAAGAATTAATTCATTTTATATTTTCACCAATATATTTTGATGGAGAAACGCCGAACTGCTCCATAAAATGTTTCCGCAATGTCCTCACATCATTAAAACCTACCATTTCTGAAATCTCTTGTACCGAATAACGGCGTTCCATGATGAGTGATGCCGCCTTAGCCACACGTACACTGCGTATAATGTCAATGACAGACATATCAGTACGTAATTTCATCTTACGATAAAGAGTTGGCTGGCTCATATTGAGTTGCTCGGCAAGTACCTGCACACTAAAAGAATCACTTGATAGTTTTGATTCTATCACATTCACTACTTCTTGCATAAAATCATCTTTATCAGATTCAGGCAATGAATAACTCTTCAACATCAACGCCTTCGTATATATTTGTTTCAACTGTTCACGCTGCAAAACAAGATTATCCACTTTTGCTCTCAAAACCTCTGGATTAAAAGGTTTCATCATATAATCATCCGCACCACACTGAGAGCTCAATATAATGTCAGCGTCTTCGGCTTTTGCTGTGAGTATTATAATCGGGATATGAGCAGTTAGCGGATTAGAACGAATTTCCTTGCAACATGAGAATCCATCCATAACAGGCATCATAACATCAGAAATTATTAAATTCGGTTTCTCTTCCAATGAAGCTTTTACACCTTCTTTACCATTTAATGCTTCGACGATTATAAATTTTTCTGAGAAGAGCGACCCCACATACTTACGCATATCATCATTATCTTCGATAATGAGTAGTCTTTTCTTAGACAGGGGTACGGTATTCGAATCATTTTGCGTGACGTAAGTAGGCGTCTGTATCTCATAATGAGATACCTTTTCAAAACTATATTGAACTTTCTCAAACTTATCATTAGCGAAATGAGCACTACCGAAAGGGATATAAAGGCAAAAGCTACAGCCTTCACCCGGGGCACTTTTTAATTTTACCTGACCATGATGGAGATCCATCGTATTTTTCACAATACGTAAACCAATACCTATCTTAGTAGAAAAATTCGGCATATTGGAACCTGTAATAAACGAGTCGAAGATGTGTTCTTGTGCTTCCAATGATATTCCTGTACCAGTATCCGCAACAGTGATAACACAATAATCTTTCTCGTCGATTGATGTTTGAGAGACAGACAACCTTACCATACCGTCAGGAGGAGTATATTTAAAAGCATTAGATAATAGATTTTTAATAGCAGATGATATCTTTTCGACATCAATGCAAAGCTCAATTGGTTTATTGGGCAGAGTCACCGCGAATTGTATAGATTGTTTTTCCGCAAGAGCATTAAACGAATCGGCAATATCCTTTGTTGTCTTCACAATATCAGCATCCGACAACTGAAGTTTAATCATACCTGCTTCAATCTTCTGCACATACAATAAATGATTCACCAACGTTTGTAACGACGAACCGTTTTTGTACATTGTCAACAATGTCTTATAAGTCTTGTCTTTTACATTCGAACTATTAATTAAGTCGGATAAAGGCGACAATATTAAAGTTAAAGGAGTACGCAGTTCGTGGGCAGCACTTGTAAAGAAATTCTCACGTTCTACCCTTATCTGACGTTCTTTTTCCCATTCCATATTCAATTTCGTCAGTTCATTCTTCATCTGCATCTCATGTTCCAAACGCAATTGACGTTTTCTGAAATATCGCAGAATATAATAAAGGATAATCAATGCCATTGCTAAAATACACAGTCGGAAGAAAATCGTTTGTGACCAATGCGGCAGAATCTTCACTTTCATAGAAGTAATAGGTCCTATACTTCCATCAGGATATATGTTGCGAACTTCAAAAGAATAGCTGCCGGCAGGCAAGTTAGTAAACGAGGCTTTATTACTTTCACCCGACACTAACCATTTGTCCTGATAAGGGAGTAAACGATATTCATAGTGTTGCATACTTTCAGAATACGACAAGTTATTGAATACAATCGAAAAATCACGATTTTTATTCGACAGTTTGATAGCGTCCGTATAAGAGAGACTATAGTCTAAAACACGCTGCCCCTTCAATACTTCATCAATATCAACTGGATGGTTATCAATCTCTAATCCAGTAATATGAACTTTATCATTCTGATGAGAGAAATCTACCGATCGAGGATTGAAATATGTAAGGCTCTTATTGCTCCCAAAGAAGAGCATTCCATCGTACAATAATGCCGAACGATTACTACCAGAGATGTAATAATTGTAAAAAATGTGCTGATGACGGCTATATCGCGAAATTGCTGATGCGTTACCTAACCAGATCCGCGCATCTCCATCCTCCACTATACAACCTACAAAATTACTGCACATACCATTTCTTGTATTATAAAATTCAAGAATAGCATTTTTCTTAGGTGAGAGGATAGCGAAGCCCCTCCAATATCCTACATAAAGATTTCCATTCGAAGCTGCGAGTAAAGAACGTACATTAATATAATCCATGTTCATCAATTTTTTTTCATAACCCGATAACACCAACAACTTACCATCGGGTCTGAAGGAAAGGCGATATAAACCATTATTATTCGTTCCTAGCCATAATGAGCCATCTTTCGTTTCTACCATCGCCCTAACAAATAGATTATCGTTTAATGCATTCCCAAGCCTTGCCTTGTAAAAAACATTTTTTTTCACATTATACCTTAGCAATCCCTTTTCTGTTCCTAACCAAAAATTATTTTTATGATCGATAATTAATGACCAAATAGCAGACTTATTTAATATTCCTCGTTCGTCGTGTAAATAACGCACAGTAAACTGATTTGTACGAGGGTCTGTCATCGTTAATGAGCCATCACTGTTACCAAACCACAGACGACCACTTCTATCTTTCAACACACATAATACTGTATTTTTACTCCTAACCTCTGCCGTTCCAACACTTTGAAAGTCTAATCGATGACCTCTGCTATAAGGCAGAACACTTCGCAATATTCCCTTATTGAAGGTTGCCAACCAAAAATATTGATGATTGTCTATTGCGATCTGACAGATTTCATTATGAATACTTTGATGATATTGAGTATAGTATTGAGTACGTAGATCAGAGAACAACACACCACCACCATTTGTCCCAATCCATAACATTCCGTTAACATCATAAAATGCTGATAACATACGCGTTTCTAGATAATGATGTGATGATATAAGATTGCTGAATATTTCTGTAGAATATTTACCGATATGGTCTTTATCAAGTGTAATGATAGTAAATCCACCCCATGTGACAGCCAAATAACGATGATTGTTAATTCTAATAATACCATACACATCATTATGCGAGAGTTGACTTTTTGATTGGCCATGAGTGATATAATCTGTCTTCCCTGTATCGAAATTATAGCAAATGATGCCCTGTCCTAAAGTAGATATCCACAAAATATGATCGGATTGAAGCATACCATTTATCGAAACAGCAGTACCTTTTGATAAATAAATAGACTTTATTACCCTTTTCTTTGCGATATCGAACGAAATTAACTGTAAATGATTAGTAAGAATATAAAGGTATTTGCGATTCTCAGAGAAACAAAACGATGAATTAACGATATCAGAATTCACTGATAACTTGAAAGACCTTGTTTTTGTTATTCTTATTGAACTAACATACCCATTGCCATTCTTTATTTCATCGAATTTGTACAACAACAACATATCTCTACTTATTGCCCAGAAGCTATTATTGCCAGCATATAAAAAATCAGATAGATCGGAAGCAGGACCTTTGAATTTGTCATAAGGGACAAATCCTTCTTGACGGAAACTGAAAAAAGATAAACGATTGTCGGCAATTACGCCCAAATAATTATCCGACATCGCTCCGATATAGGAAACATGCAAATATTGATTATCGACATTAAAATTTTTGAAATTGCGTCCATCGTAACGACTAAGCCCATTGTCTGTACCAAACCACATAAAACCTTCCTTATCTTTAAATATCGAAGGAACGGTATTATCTGCTAAACCATTCTGCATAGTTAAGGAACGGAAGTCGTCTTCTGTAAAAGAAGCATTAGAACAACATACCCACCAAAAGACAAACAATAATATTAACTTGATGAATTTCATTTATTGAGATCTGATAATCTACTTAGAATAACAAGGACACGTGATATCACAAAACAAATATACAATAATTTATTTAAAAGATATCGTATTTAATTAATTCCTTCTTAAGGTTATCTACTTCATTTATAGAAGAAAACTCAGTTAAGCCGAACCAAACGACTATTCAAAAACATATTCAGAGTATACGGTATTCTTGTTCTATAATTTATCAGTTCAAACGATTAATACTATGAATAACTTATCTTCTCTATTTCAATTATTTTATCCTTAACTTATCTAGGGAAGATGCCGACATAATATAAATTTAAGGTATCTGTATTAGACATTCTTACAAGTTATACTATTCTAATAAGTTTAATGTATTATCATTGAAAGTATTGTTTAAATAAACAAGTATATCGTTCGCTAAGATTTAACATTTTGAATTGAACATGTACTGTAATTGATAACATCTTGCATCATATTCAATAGGTTCAGAAGATAACTTTGCAACAATTTAGATTATTAAAAATAACTTGTATAATCAACATTAAATTTTTGTAGTATGAAACACAAAATGTTCTTATCTATCCTCTTGATTTTGCTCTTTGGACTTCTTCCTCTGTGTGCCCAAGAAGTAACTATTACAGGTACCGTAACTGACAAAAACACAAATGAAGCCATTATTGGTGCCAGTGTGGTTGTGAGAGGTTCAAAAGTTGGCTCTTCAACTGATATGAACGGTAACTTCTCATTGAAGAATGTTACTAAGGGCAGCGTTCTCATTGTGTCGTATATTGGTTACAAAACAATATCCGTTGCTGTAACAGGGAGCAAAACGAACCTTCGTATCGAACTCGAAGAAGATACACAATCACTAAATGAAGTTGTAGTAGTAGGTTATGGTACTCAGAAGAAAGTCAATTTAACAGGTGCCGTTGCTAGCGTAGACACAAAAGTACTAGATTCACGACCTGTTACCTCTGTTGCTCAAGCTCTGCAAGGAGCTGTTCCTGGCCTAAATATCAGCGCTCCAACACAAGGAGGGCGACTCGATGCAAACCCAGACATTAATATTCGAGGAACAGGTAATTTGGGAACTGGTTCTAGTTCTTCTCCTCTTATATTGATAGATGGTGTTGAAGGTGATATTAATTCATTAAATCCACAGGATATAGCTAGCATATCTGTATTAAAGGATGCTTCTTCGGCTGCAGTTTATGGATCACGTGCTCCTTTTGGAGTAGTACTCATTAAAACTAAGTCGGGTGAAAAAGGTTCAGTAAGAATACAATATTCAGGGAATTTCCGTTGGTCTCGCCCAACACATATTCCTAATATGCTTGATGCTTATACTTTCACTCAATATTTTAACCGCGCTAAAGCTAATAATCTTGACGGAGGGGCCGCAATATTCTCTGATACTACAATTGAACGTATCAAAAAATTCATGGCAGGTGAGATTACCGAAACAGCCGACCCTACACTCTCACAGGCATCAAACTGCTTCGTGTTCAATATTCGTTCGAACGATAATCAAAATTGGCCCAAAAACTTTATAGATAAAACAGCTTTCGGACAAGAACACAATTTAAGTGTTTCCGGTGGCGGCAATAATGTGAGGTATTATTTATCAACGGCTTATCTCCTCCAAGATGGCCAAATGAATTATACCGACGATTCTAAAAAACGTTATAATGTAAGTGGTAAAATCACAGCTGATATTACCAAGTGGATGACAGTTGAATTAAATACCCGTTTTATTCGTGAAGATATATCAATGCCAACCTTTATAAAAATGTATGGTGACCGCTTCTTCGCTGAAACTACAAAATTGCATCCAAATATGCCGTTATACGACAACAATGGACATTATACCCGAAACCCAAAACTCATGCAACTAACATCTGGGGGACGTTCGAACTCACACGATGATAACTACTTCACTCAGGGTACTGTTACACTAAATCCATTCAAGGGCTTTACCGTACATGCTGACGGCACCATCCAAACAGAGAGCTATAATCATCAATGGAATATCGCTAAGGTTTATCTATGGACCCGTGACAATACTCCAATATTGGAACAATGGTTGGGAGGCGATCCGGATTTAGCTGCAGGTAAAACCCAAGTATATTCCGGTAACACCTCAAATACATTCCTTACAGGTGCTGTCTATGCTGACTATACCTTTTCTCTCAACAATGCACATAATTTCAAAATCATGGCGGGTTGGAACGCTGAAAAATTCAAAACAAATAATGTATGGGCAAAACGTTTCGACGTAATTGATGACAATAAACCAAGCATTAATACCGCAAATGGTACTATGAGCAACGGTGGTTCTACTAATATTTGGTCTACAATGGGATATTTCGGACGAATAAATTACGATTACAAAGGACGCTACTTATTTGAATTCAACATTCGTCACGATGGGACATCTCGCTTCAGAGGAAATCAGAGATGGGGTACTTTCCCTTCTGTATCTTTTGGCTGGAACATCGCTCGTGAAACCTTTTGGAGCCAAATTGAACAGTACGTTAACACCTTGAAGCCTCGTTTCTCTTATGGTAGCCTCGGTAACCAAAACACAAATAATTGGTATCCTACCTATTCTATTCAGAATATTACAGTCGGTACAGCTGATGCAGGTGGCCGTTGGCTAACAACACTTACAAATAAATCAAATATAGCAACATCTCCATCTTTAGTTAGCTCAGAACTTAGTTGGGAACATATTTATAACTATAACGCCGGTTTGGATTTTGGAGCTTTAAGTAATCGCTTAACTGGATATTTTGAATATTTTATCCGTGATACGAAAAAGATGGTTGGTCCAGCAGAAGAGATTTCTCCTCTTATCGGTGCATCATCACCTAGCAAGAACAATACATCTTTAAGAACACGAGGATGGGAATTACAAATTAGCTGGCAAGACCATATCCGTGATTTTAATTATCATGCTTCATTTAATATTTCTGACTCAAGAGCCAAGGTAACCAAATACCCTAATGCATCTAATCTTCTAAGTACTTTTCGAGAAGGTCAATATCTAGGTGAAATCTGGGGATTCCAAACTCATGGAATTGCAAAAAGCGACGATGAAATTGCATCTTATATTGCAGAGCATGATCAAAGTAAATTGGCAAGTGGAACAAAATCATGGCGTGCCGGAGATATAATGTATGCTAATTTAGATGATGATCCTGCTATTACACAAGGTACAACTGCTAATAGCCCTGGTGACTTAAAAGTGATAGGCAACAATTCTCCAAGATATCGTTTTGGCTTTAATTTTGGAGCTGAATGGAAGGGAATTGATTTCAATATATTCTTCCAAGGTGTAATGAAACGTGATTACTGGCTTGATGGTATGATATTCTGGGGTATAAATGGGAACGAATGGTCATCAACTGGTTATAAAGAACATATGGATTTCTTCCGCCCCGAAGGGGACGAACTCGGCGCGAATGTAAATGGTTATTTGCCACGTCCTATCATGAGTAGTCGTCAAAATAATTACACCCAATCTCGTTATCTACAAAATGCTGCATATATTCGCTTAAAGAATTTACAAGTTGGCTACACTTTGCCAAAAACATTAACAATGAAACTTAATATTCAGAAAGTCAGAATATTCTTCTCTGGTGACAATCTATGGACAGGGACAAGTATTAGCAAGGATTTCGATCCAGAAGCACTGTATCAAAATGGTATGCAATATCCTCTGAGCCGTACACTTTCATGCGGTATAAACGTTGTATTATAAAATTAAAAAATCAGAAATTATGAAATATAATCATATCCATCTTTTACTTTTCTCCGCAGTTATGCTGTTATTTAGCTCTTGCGGTGACTTATTAGATCAAGAACCTATCTCTGATAATGTAGACAAAGGTTTCTTCACAGCAGAAAATCAACTGGAACCTTATTGTAATGCAAAATATAATTTGTTGCCTGATCATTATACAACCAGTACTTATGGTCTGGGATATTTCGCTGTTGACAACAATAGTGATGATATGGCTTCAACATCGCAAAATAATAACTTTCTACCTCAAACCATAAAAGTTCCTTCTACGGGAAGCTATGGTAACCACAGTGCTTTACGCGACTGTAACCGTTTCCTTAGTAATACAGCCGCTAATTTAGCAAACGGAACATTATCAAATTCAACAGCTGTACAGCAATATATTGGTGAAATGTATTTCTTCCGTGCTTATATTTATTTCAATTACTTAAAAACATTCGGTGATTTTCCAATTGTAACTAAAGAATTGAGCGATGCTGATTATGAAGGTACGGTAGAATTGAATAAACGTCAACCACGTAATGAAGTGGCACGCTTTATTATATCCGATTTAGATAGCGCTATTGCTAAAATGCAGCCTCGTTCCAATTCAGTTACATTGCATCGTTTGAATCGTGAGTCTGCCAATTTGTTTAAATCAAGAGTCGCTCTGTACGAGGCTTCTTGGGAAACTTATCATAAAGGTACTGCCCGCGTCCCAGGTGGGCCTAATTGGCCAGGTGGTACATTTTCTGGTAATTTGGATAATGATATTAATTTCTTTTTGACACAAGCTATGGCGGCTGCTAAAGTTGTTGCTGATGCTGTTTCTTTATCTGCAGACTATGCAAGTATGTTCAATCAAGAAAATGATGCTTTGAATTCGAATAAAGAAGTACTACTTTATCGGATGTATAGTGCAGATGCAAAAACCCAAAATTTAGTAGAGGGTAATTTACACGGCATTGACGATTATGGTGTTTATGGCTTAGGAACTGGCTACACTCGTTCACTAATAGAAAGCTATCTTATGACTGATGGCCTTCCCTACTATGCTTCCAACGCATTTAAAGGTGATGAAACTCTTACAAAAGTCATAACCAATAGAGATAATAGATTAGTTACGTCAATGGCAAAACCTGGTGATATAATCTATCTGACAAAGACGTTCACTCAACCAGCTTTAGCTGCTGGAGACGCTGTACGATCCACAACAGGTTACCTTATTAGGAAAGGATGGGCCAATAATAGCGTTGCATATACTACATCTTCTCCATTAGCTTTAACTATTTTCCGTGCTGCTGAAGCTTATCTTAATTATATTGAAGCTGATTGTATAAAAAATGGATGTGCTTCTTTTTCCTCTCTCGACGCAAATAGCCAAAGTTACTGGAAAGCTCTCCGCAAACGTGCTGGCATTTCTCAAGATATACAAGCAACAATTGATGCGACTGTTTTATCGAAAGAAAATGATTTAGCCATTTACTCTGGAACATCAACAGTTAGTACAACTTTATATAATATCCGCCGTGAACGTCGTGACGAATTTATTGCAGAAGGTATGCGGAAAGATGATTTGTATAGGTGGCGAGCACTTGATATGATGCAGAACTACCAATTTGAAGGATTCAACTATTGGGATGAAAATTACAAATCATATACAAAATGGTCAAGTTTTAAACCTGTCGATAAGGCAGTGAGCAAATATCTTCGTCCTTACACAAATAATCAATTAGCAAAGAATGGTTATTACTTTGAAGTTGCTAATTATCTAAGTCCACTGTCCATCGATGTATTCCGAAACGCTACACCTATCAAAGGGGGTGATATTTCAACATCTGTTGTATACCAGAATCCAGGATGGCCTATTGAAGCAGATGCTTATGCATTGAAATAATATATGTGTCCTATATGTACAAAGGAAGTACATATAGGATCATTTATTTTCAAAATATTTTCCTTTTCAAACCTCTTTAATTTACAATTTTGAAGATACCGCTAGTATCTTCCTGTTATTTTATTAAAAAATAGAAATCTGAATGGATAAAAATAATTTCACATTTGTGTGTCTAATATTATCCTCTTGTTATATTAATGCTCAGAAAAAAGCGAACTTAGTACTAATCATTGCTGACCAATGGCGCGGTGATGCTTTGGGGTGTATGAACAAAGAACCTGTAAAAACACCGAACCTAGACAAATTGTCATCAGAAGGTATTTGTTTTTCAAATGCAGTAAGTAGTTATCCCGTTTCTTCTCCCGCTCGTGCCATGATGATGACAGGTATGTATCCGACACATAATAAAGTGGTACACAACTGCAATTCAGATAGCGCACCTTACAGTAATGAACTTTCACAGTCTGCTGTTTGCTGGAGTGATATATTGAAAAGAGAAGGGTATTCGACAGCTTATATTGGCAAATGGCATTTGGATTCGCCTCACCAACCTTATGTTAATACATCGAATAATAAAGGTAGTACTGCATGGAACGAATGGTGCAAGCCAGAACGAAGACATGGATTCGATTATTGGGTTGCTTATGGTACTTATGACGATCATCTGAAGCCTATGTATTGGAATACAACTGCTCCAAGAGATAGTTTTTACTATGTCAATCAATGGGGACCTGAATACGAAACCAATCTAGCAATAGATTACCTAAATAAACAAAAAGGTACTAACAAGCCCTTTGCTATGGTCATTTCTATGAATCCACCACATACAGGTTATAATCTCGTTCCTGAACAATATAAGAATATGTATAGTGGATTAGATATAGAAGAACTTTGTGAAGGCCATTCTGATATACCCCCTAAAGGCTCTTTATATGGCAATTACTTTAGAGACAATATACGAAATTATTATGCCTGCATAAGTGGCGTAGACGAAAATATAGGAAGGATAATGAAACAACTCAAAGAGAATGATCAATGGGAAAATACAATAGTCGTATTTGCTTCTGATCATGGAGTATGTATGGGTAATCATCAGCAAATAGGTAAAAATATTTACTACGAAGAAGCTATGCGTATTCCATTAATAATAAGTTGGCCTAAAAAATTGAAAAGCAGGAAAGATGAAAAGACAATGATATCCTTTGCGGATTTATATCCTACCTTGCTATCACTTATGGGATATAGAAAAGACATTCCAAAAACAGTCCAAACTTTTGACTTGTCTAAAACCATTTTGGAAGGTAAGGTAAAAACGAACATGATTCAACCGTATTATTACATACAATACAATGAACCAACGACAGGCTTTCGCGGTCTAAGAACAAAGAGATATACTTTTGTATTACATGCTACGAAAGGATTTGTAGATAACGTTATATTATTTGATAGGAAAAAAGATTCAAGAGAGATGAAGGATATCTCCAATTTTTACCCTAAATTAGTAAATTCTTTAAAAAGAGAACTTAAAAAATGGTTGATTAAAACAGAAGATCCTTTTGCAGCATATTTGATAGATTAAAGAATACCTAAATGAATAAAAAATCTTTCTTATTTACTTTTGCAGTCTTATTGTCATACCCAATCTTTGCTCAGCAAGTTGAGCCCAAAGCTATACAGCTGAAATGGCATCAAGCTGAGATGGGAGCAGTTTTTCATTATGACTTACATGTCTTTGATAATGAAAAATATAATCAAGGACAAAACAGAATCAATCCAATTGAGGATTATAACATTTTCAATCCTGCAAAATTGAATACAGATCAATGGATACTAGCAGCAAAATCTGCTGGTTGCAAGTTTGCGATAATTACTGCCACTCACGAAACAGGTTTCGGACTTTGGCAAAGTGATGTAAACCCTTATTGTCTGAAAGCCGTAAAATGGAAAGATGGGAAAGGTGATATTGTCCGAGACTTCGTCAATTCTTGTCGTAAATACGGATTGCAACCTGGAATATATATAGGTATTCGCTGGAATTCTTTGCTAGGTATTCATAACTTTAAGGTAGAAGGAAACAACGAATTTGCGCATAACAGACAAGTTTGGTATAGGCATTATTGTGAACGAATGGTTAAGGAGTTATGCACACGTTACGGTGAACTATTTATTATTTGGTTCGACGGTGGTGCCGACAACCCGAAAGGTGATGGTCCAGATGTAGAACCTATTGTAAATAAATATCAGCCAACCTGTCTATTTTATCATAATACTGAACGAGCAGACCTTCGTTGGGGAGGTTCTGAATCGGGAACGGTAGGATATCCTTGCTGGTCGACCTTCCCATCTCCGTCCTCACACGATAAACGGCTTGAATCTGATAATGCCCAACTAAATTTGTTGATACATGGTGATAAAAACGGGAAATACTGGGTACCTGCCATGGCCGACACCCCTCTAAGATGTGCTAATAATCGCCATGAGTGGTTTTGGGAGCCAGGTGATGAGGATTGTGTCTGTTCATTGAATGATTTGATGAATAAATACGAAAAGTCTGTTGGTAGAAATGCAACACTTATCGTTGGTCTCACCCCTGATACAACAGGACTGATTCCTAAGGAAGATGTTCAGAGGTTGAAAGAATGGGGAGAAGAAATAAACCGACGTTATGGAACACCGATTGCCATAACATCAGGAGAAGCCAAGACACTCATATTAAAATGGAAAAAGAAAATTCAAATAAGCCACTGCATCATTCAAGAAGATGTTGCTAAAGGTGAAAGAATTCGCAAATATATTATCGAAGCTAAAATAAAAGGTAAATGGAATAAAATATGTAGTGGTGAATCTGTCGGTAATAAACGTATAGAATCATTCTATCCTGTTGAAACAAATACAATGCGACTTATTGTGAAACAATCGAATGCATTACCCGTTATTATTAATTTCAGTGCGTTCAAAAATTAAATACATAAGTTATGAATCATCATCTAATATTATCACTTTCATTGCTTTCGGTTGCTAGTAACGCTTTGGCTCAAAGCAATACTACTCAAACAACGTCACTTCGTCCCAATATTATATTGTTTATGGTTGATGATATGGGATGGCAAGACACTTCTCTTCCCTTTTGGACACAAAGGACACACTATAACGAAGTATATGAAACACCTAATATGGAAAGACTTGCCAGGCAAGGAATGATGTTCACCCAAGCTTATGCAAGCAGCATTAGTTCTCCAAGTAGATGCAGCTTGATTACAGGAGCAAATGCATCACGACACAGAGTCACTAACTGGACATTAGAAAAGGACACCCCCACAGACAGTAAAGATGATGAATTGACATTGCCCGATTGGAATTATAACGGAATATGTCAAGACACGGGAATAAACCACACCTTTAGGGCAACCTCTTTCGTTCAGCTTTTGAAAGACGCGGGATATCATACAGTTCATTGTGGCAAAGCTCATTGGGGAGCAATTGATACTCCAGGAGAAAATCCAATAGACTTTGGATTCGAAATAAACATCGCCGGTCATGCTGGAGGAGCACCTGCTAGTTACCTAGGTGAGAAAAATTACGGACACGATAAGAATGGGAAACCAACTTCTCTATTTGCTGTACCTGGATTAGAAAAATACTGGGGTACAAATACCTTTGTTACTGAAGCCCTGACTAAAGAAGCATTAAACGAGTTAAACCATTCAAAACACTTAGGACAACCATTCTTTCTATATATGGCTCATTATGCTATTCATGTACCTATTGATAAAGACATGCGCTTTTATCAAAAATATATCGATAAGGGATTGTCTCCCAAAGGAGCTGCCTATGCAGCACTTATCGAAGGTATGGATAAAAGTTTAGGAGACATTATGGATTGGCTAGAGAGAAATGGTGAAACAAAAAATACCATCATATTGTTTATGAGTGACAATGGCGGACTAAGCAGTGAACCTGCCTGGCGCGACGGCATACCACATACTCAGAATTCTCCGCTGAACAGCGGCAAAGGATCTGCTTATGAAGGTGGTATTCGCGAACCGATGATTGTAAGTTGGCCAAACGTTACTAAACCGAATTCGAAATGTGATAAATATGTTATCATTGAAGATTTCTACCCTTCCATCTTAGAAATGGCTCAAGTGAAAAATTATAAGACAATACAGCCCATTGATGGCAAAAGTTTTGTTCCCCTATTACAAGGTATCAAAGATACTTCAAAAGGGAGAAAACTGTATTGGAACTGCCCTAATATCTGGGGAAATAAGGGCCCCGGCATCGGAACGACCTGCACTGTTCGCGATGGCAATTGGAAACTTGTCTACTACTATAAGACAGGGGAAAAAGAATTATTCGATATATCTAATGACATCGGCGAAAAAAATAATCTATCTTCAACTTATCCCAAAATAACCAAAAAATTATCACATGAGTTGGGCAACTATCTGCGGAAGGTAAAAGCACAACGACCATCATTTACAAAAACAGGTAAACCGTGCCCTTGGCCAGATGAAATTTAGATATTAAAAGTAAATCTGTTCTTTATTTCTCAAATTTTATAAGAATTAGTATGTATAAAAAGAAAATATTAACAGATTAAATGCATATCTTTGTAGATATCTAAACTTAAAGCCATGGACAAGCATCTTTTACAGGAAATAGAGTTAGGCACAAGGAGTGCACTAGTAAAGAAAAGCATTATAAATTACTTTATTTATAATGGAAGTTCTACATTGACCGATCTTTCTAAAGAACTTAATTTAAGCGTCCCCACTGTTACCAAGTTTGTTGATGAAATGTGCAGTGAAGGATATATCAATGATAACGGAAAATTAGAGACAAGTGGTGGACGTCATCCTAACATCTATGGTTTAAACCCGGAATCAGGTTATTTTATCGGTGTGGATATCAAAGCTAATGGCCTCAACATCGGATTGATTAACTTTAAGGGAGATGTAATGGAACTAAAAATGGATATTCCCCATGTTATCGGTGATACAGTAGAAAGCATGAATGAATTATGCCAATACATTCGCGACTTCATAGATAGTCTTACCATCGACAAATCAAAGATTCTGAATATTAATGTAAACATTTCAGGTCGTGTTAATCCTGATGAAGGGTATAGTTACAGTAAGTTCAATTTTGAAGAAAGGCCTTTGACAGAAAGACTATCCGAGAAAATCGGTTATAATGTAGCTATCGACAATGATACTCGCGCCATGACTTACGGCGAATACCTTCAAGGATGTGTAAAAGGTGAAAGAGATGTTCTTTTTGTCAATATCAGTTGGGGACTAGGAATAGGTATCATCATCGATGGTAAAGTGTATAAAGGCAAATCCGGATTCTCAGGAGAATTAGGTCATGTCAGTACATTCGACAATGAAATTATCTGCCATTGCGGGAAAAAAGGTTGTTTGGAAACAGAGGCATCAGGTTCTGCCCTTCATAGAATTCTATTAGAACGCATCAAAAAAGGTGAGAACTCTATTTTATCTCCTCGTATAGATGATAAAAAGAATCCTATTACTCTAGAAGATATTATTGATGCTGTAAGTAAAGAGGATATGCTGTGTATAGAGATAGTAGACGAGATTGGGCTGAAACTTGGAAAAAGTATTGCAGGACTCATCAATATATTCAATCCTGAGATGGTCGTTATCGGAGGTACCCTTTCAAGAACGGGTGACTATCTAGTTCAACCACTGAAATCAGCTATACGTAAGTATTCTTTGAACTTAGTCAATAAAGACTCTATCATTGTTACATCTAAACTGAAAGAAAAAGCTGGAGCGATTGGCGCATGCTTATTAGCTCGTGGTAAGATGTTCGAAGATTAATAGTACTTTCGATAAAAAAAGCTGTTTTTCTTTTTATATTAATAAAGAAAGACTTATTTTTGCACTCGCAAAAAGAGAACTGCCGATATAGCTCAGCCGGTAGAGCGACGCATTCGTAACGCGTAGGTCATCAGTTCAAGTCTGATTATCGGCTCTTAGAGAAAGTCCTGGAAGAATACTTCCAGGACTTTCTCTTATATTTCAAATATTACCCAACAACAATAGGTACCTGTTTCCTTATCTATTAGAAAAGATCTAGATGACTAAGAATGCCGACGATTCTTCAATCCTTCAAAAGATTCCAAATTATAATTGGCTAACAAATAACGACAATTCTCGCATAAACAGTGCATGCCTTCCTCTGCTTTTTGATAAGGCATATCTACCTTCGGCCTAAAAAAAGAATAAAAAGGATTCAAGTCGCTTGTTCCATCCGCTAGATTAGGATTCTTATAGCCACATATCTCACAAGCATCCCCATGTATTTTAATCAAGTATTTCTGTACAGATTGCAATCTATTCATAAAAGATTCATCACAATACCTGTCATAAAAATTATAATCATAAAAAGCAGCTACTCCCTCATCATTCTCACTTTTAAATAAGTTCTTATTGGCATAAAGATAATCAGCCCATAGCATTTCTAATTTACCAGCAGCATCTTTATCCAGTAATCTGCCTGAGTGCCCGTCTGTCCAGTCGAACTCAGGAATCTCTTTCATAAGAACATCGGCAGTGAGTATAGAAGCTTTTTCAGGATGAACCATAAAATCAGGTTCCATATCCATATAATAAGTTTTTCTGCCTTTACCTGACCAATCCTCGCCCTCATAGGGATCGGATATAAAGAAGCCGGACATCACAATGCCAACATTTCCAGTTCCCACACGAACAAGGAAAAATCTATCTCCATCGTGTGCCTTTTCATGTTCCCAAACACTCCAGTTAAAATGAGTAGAGTCAATTGCTATTAGCTCTTCTTCAAATTGCTCCATCTTATAACTTGAAATAGAAGGGTTCCACATTAAAACAAAAGTGTTCATTATATATATATGATTAAAATTATTTCCGCGTACCCCTTCTTTTAATGCACACGGATGTTTAAAAGAAGTCAGTATGAACTATTATCAATTGCAAATATAATAAATTATAGAATTATTCCCTAAGTAAAATAGGGAATACTTTATATCCTTTCTGAGATATTCTCCGATGATAAGGGTACCACCTTACAACGAACTGGTATCCACATCCAAAAAGTTGAACCCTTTCCTAATTCAGATTCAACGCCGACCTTTCCATGAAACATTCTAGCTATGTCCTTACATATAGAAAGTCCCAAGCCCGTCCCTTGAACTAATGAATTCAGTTTTTCAAAACGTTCAAAAACCATATCCTTTTTATCAGAAGAAATCCCTTGCCCTGTATCTTCTACAAACAGGCGTACTCCTTCATCAACACATTCGTACCCCAAACGTATATGACCTTCTTTTGTATATTTCACAGCATTAGTCATGTAATTGGTTAGAACCTGAGCAAAGCGTACACGATCACATTCAATAATGCAACTCTCATAAGGTTTATCATACAAGACCTTCAATGGAGAATCTATCAGTTGACGAGCAAATATTCCACAAGTTTCATTAAATAGCGGTTCTAAGTCAAATGGACCAACATTTAACTTCATTGTTCCAGATTCAATCTGAGAAAGATCTAGCACGTCGTCAATAATCTGTAATAAACGTTCATTATTACTTCTTATGATATCCACATACTGTTTCTTTTCGTCAGCATTCTCAGTATATTGTAACAAATCGGAAAACCCGATAATAGAATTCAATGGAGTACGAATTTCATGACTGACATTAGCCAAGAATGCCGACTTCAGTCTATCAGCTTTTTGTGCTTCCTCCTTCTCGTGCTTTAATTTGTTTTGAATACCTATCAAATCGGTAACATTGATACCTAAACCTAGATAATAAAGAATCTTACCATTTTCATCTTTAAACGGAGTTCCGTCTATTATAAAATAGGATGGTTTATCATCTGCAGTGAAGATAAACTTCATTTGCATTCTAAAATTCAAATCTTCTAGATTATTCATCTTTTGAATTAAACCTTCCATCTTTTTTTCTACATCACCAAGTTTGATGGTATTAAACAAATCATCTTTCGAAATGTTCTCACTTAGCTCATTATCTTGAAGAGTAGAATTTAAGATATGCGTATAAGGATTATATATCCAGGAAATCACTCCACTTGCTTTCAGCATATATTTCATCTGGAAGGCATATTCTTCAACTTGCTTTCGCAACATTTCTCTTTCTGTAACATCATTATTATTAACGATGATACATAACAGATTACCGTCAGCGCCAAAGACAGGAGATATATATGTTTCTATATAATGAATTCCACTCTTACCCCGTAACTTGAATCCTTTATCCTTCTGGTACAAATCAAAATCATCACGAATAATAAAATGGTCAGCATGCAAATTATTTCTATCAATACGTTCTTTTAATTGAGGATAATCAAAAAGATTAGGCCTTACTTTTAGTAATCCTTCTTTGTCTTTTAAGCCAAATATACGACAAGCAGATTCATTAATCTTTGTAAGATAGCCATCGGAATCAAAATATTGCGTACCAATAGAAGTATTATTGAACATAACTTCATGGTCGTTGAGTAACTCCCTTATTTTATTTTGCTTGGCTATAGTATCAGTAACATCCTTATGTGTACCTATTACATTGATGACCTTACCATTGGAATCACGCATGGAATGAATTTCTTTTTCGATATATCTCCATTTATGCTTCCCTGAATGATCCATTCTAACACAGATAGCTTTACTCGGAGGATTACCTGCAGCTGCTGAAAGTACAGCATCGGAAAAGATACGTACATCATCAGGATGAAACATAGTAAGTTCTTCATCATAAGAACGACCCTCTGGAGGAAAATAGTCGCAGAGCACATTAAAAAATCTCTTTTTCTCTACATTATATCCCCATATTCCAATATCTCCAGCATGAAGAGAAATATCAAGATTCTGACGTTGATGTTCCAACTGCCTCTTAGCTACCTTAATCCGATAACGGGACCAAGTATAGAATATGATAAACAGAAAAACTAAAACCAGAAAGATAGCTAGCCCTATATAGATAATTGTTTGATAGTATTTCGACTTATCCTTAGGCATCCACTTGCTAAGCAATTTATCGTAAATACCTTCTTCCTTTAAATCATATATCACAAAGCCCATTTTATTAAGAAGTTGTTCATTAACACTCGCTAAACAAAATTTTTCAGGTGGTAACCCTACTCCAGAACTACTCAGATTTTTATTATGGCTAGCGATATATTGGGCAATTTCTTCATTACAAAATACAGCATCACACTTGTTCGAATTAAGTAATTGAATTCCATCAGTTAATTTTTCAAGAGGAATAATTTTGATTTTGAATTTAGCTGAACGTAATAATTCTTCAGCATAGGAGCCCTTTTCAGCAGCAACGGTTTTATTTTTGAATTGTCCAAAGCGAGTAAAAGAATTTAGATTATCTACAAAAAAAGAACCTTTGAAAGCATAATTATAGATTGTTCCAAAATGAAGATATTTAGCCCGTTCAGAAGTAAAAGTCAGTTCTAACACTACATCTGCACGCCCAGCACGGACTTCGTTCATGATCTCATTTCGAGAGACCAGACGTATGGTATAAGGCTTATTCAACCTTTTCATTACCTCCTTAATCAGATCTACACAAAAACCTACCGGATTCCCTTGTTCGTCAAGCATCTCATAAGGCGGATAATACTTATCCCCTATAATCCGTATAGTTTGCAAAGAATTCGGATTGATTTCCGCACAATTGCCTCGAATAAAGACAAATAATACGAAGACAGCCAATACAGCCAACTTCTGTAGGTTTTTCATCTGTAAGTTCTAAAGATTATATAGATTTCCATTGCAAATATATAAAATATTCAACGAAATCAGAAACTCTGTATTAATATTTCCTTTTATTCTGAGAGAAATATTTTGAAAATCCCTTTCTAAAATTCAAAAGGATACATGAATATAAAACCAATAAAGTAAGATAGATGATTGTCCAATTAAAGCACAATCATTGTTGAATAAAAAGAGATAGAGAAAGAAAGGCCGCACTGATGATGTGATGAAACTCCGAATGACATGATTTGAGTGCTCGTCCCCTTTGTAATCCACCGACTAAAAGTTGTCCCGAAGGATGTGGCCCGCCATTGAAGTACGAAGCTTGTCTCGGTATTTCAGTATTAATTGATGAGTTTCCCGATCCAGCCAGTGCGACCTAATATCTTTTCACAACAAATATAATATATCAGATTATAATAAGCAAACTTTTTCTCCTATTTTTTTTCACTTAGCATTTCTTATTAAACAAAAAAAGAGTGCTATCACCTATAGTAACAGCACTCCCTTTATTCTGATAATTATCCGTTAAGCAGCTTTAGCTTTTTCAACAACAGCTTTGAAAGCTTCGGGGTTGTTAACTGCTAAATCAGCTAATACTTTTCTGTTGATTTCAATTCCTGCTTTGTGAAGAGCACCCATTAATTTAGAATATGACATTCCTTCTAAACGAGCTGCAGCATTTATACGTTGAATCCATAATGCACGGAAATTTCTTTTCTTATTCCTACGATCACGGAAAGCGTAAGTCAGACCTTTTTCCCAAGTGTTTTTGGCAACTGTCCATACATTTTTACGAGCGCCAAAATAACCTCTTGTTAATTTCAAAATTTTCTTTCTTCTTGCCCTCGAGGCAACATGATTTACTGATCTTGGCATAGTTTTAATACTTTTTGAATGTTAGCGTCGCTTGCGATCTTATTATGCTAATACATTCGGTTAATACTTAAATAAATTCCTAAATAGAAAATTGCTTACCTCAGATTAAGAAGTTCTCTAACTTGCTTTATATTAGTCTTATCGACTATTGCAACTGAATCGAGGTTTCTCTTCTGCTTCTTTGTTTTCTTAGTCAAAATATGACTATGATAAGCATGCTTTCTTTTGATTTTACCTGTTCCGGTAAGGGCAAACCTTTTTTTTGAACCGGAGTTAGTTTTGATCTTTGGCATTTTTTTTGTTATATTAATTATTAAAATTCAATGGCAACGTACTATACCCGCACATTACTCATTCTCTTTTTTATCTTCACTATTTGTCTGAGGTACAGAATTTGCTACTACTACCTTTTCATTCTTTGGCTGATCCGCTAAGTTCACCTTTTTCTTTGCAGTCTCACGCTTCTTTGGAGAAAGAAGAATCGTCATTCTCTTTCCTTCCAAAAGAGGTAATTGGTCAACTCTAGCATATTCTTCCAAATCGTTAGCAAATCTCAGCAATAAAACTTCACCTTGTTCCTTAAACAGAATCGAACGGCCCTTGAAGAAAACGTAAGCTTTCACTTTATCTCCATCATCAAGAAAGCCAATGGCATGTTTCAATTTGAAGTTATAATCATGATCATCTGTCTGAGGTCCAAAACGAATTTCTTTCACCTCCATTTTCACTTGCTTCGCCTTTTGCTCTTTCTGCCGTTTTTTCAGTTGATATAAAAATTTGGAGTAATCAATAACTCTACATACGGGAGGTTGTGCATTTGGAGATATTTCCACAAGATCCATATCATGCTCTTCAGCAATTTTCAAAGCCTGATACAAAGGATACACTTGTGATTCTATACCCTCACCCACAACTCGTACCTCACGAGCATGGATTTGTTCATTAACCCTATATTGTCCTTTCAAATTATCGTTTTTCATAGGTGAACTTTTCTATCCTTTTTCAATATTTATGTTTACTCCTTTTTTAGTAATCTTTATAACAGCTCTTTTTACAGAATTGGCTGCAAAGTTAGTATTTATTTATGATACTCTGAACTTCTTCGTTTATTTTTTTTGCAAATTCTTCGTATTTCATAGCACCCATGTCACCTTCGCCCTGTTTGCGGACAGCGACTTCACCATTTGCAGCTTCTTTTTCGCCTACAATAAGCATATATGGAATACGTTGCAACTCATTATCACGAATCTTCCTTCCGATCTTTTCATTACGTTCATCAATTTCTGCACGAACTCCTAATTCATTCAATTTATTGAGTACTTGGTGTGCATAATCATTGAACTTTTCGCTGATAGGTAAGATGACTGCCTGAACTGGAGTTAACCATAATGGGAACTTACCCCCAGTATGCTCAATCAATACAGCCACAAAACGTTCAATAGAACCGAATGGAGCACGATGAATCATTACCGGACGATGCTTTTCATTGTCGGCTCCTGTATATTCCAAGTTAAAGCGTTCTGGTAGATTGTAATCAACTTGAATAGTTCCCAATTGCCATTTACGACCAATTGCATCACGAACCATAAAGTCAAGTTTCGGACCATAAAAAGCAGCTTCACCATATTCAACCTTGGCTTTCAATCCCTTTTCTTCACAAGCTTCGATTATTGCCCTCTCAGCTTTTTCCCAATTCTCATCACTTCCTATATATTTATCGTGATTCGTTTTATCACGTAATGAAATTTGAGCTTCAAATTCCTTAAAACCAAGTGCATTGAAAATGATATTGATAATATCCATTACACGAAGAAATTCTTCTTTCACCTGATCAGGACGACAGAAAATATGAGCATCATCCTGCGTAAAGCCACGAACCCTTGTCAATCCATGTAATTCTCCACTTTGCTCATAACGATATACCGTACCGAACTCAGCAATGCGGAGAGGTAAGTCTTTATAAGATCGTGGCTCATAAGCATAGATCTCACAATGATGCGGGCAGTTCATTGGTTTAAGCATATATTCTTCTCCTTCTTCGGGAGTATGAATAGGCTGAAACGAATCTTTCCCATATTTAGCATAATGACCCGATGTAACATACAAATTCTTACTCCCAATATGAGGTGTCATAACTTGTACATAACCGAATCTCTTCTGTATTCTCTTTAGAAAATCCTCCAATTGTAGACGAACGACTGTTCCTTTAGGTAGCCACATAGGTAGACCCTTTCCCACTCTATCGGAGAACATAAATAATTTCATCTCTTTCCCAATTTTGCGATGATCTCGTTTTTTAGCCTCTTCAAGGAGTACCAAATACTCATCAAGCATTTTCTTTTTAGGGAAAGAAACTCCATATATACGCGTCATCATCTTACGATCTTCATGACCACGCCAATAAGCGCCAGCAATAGAAGTTAATTTGATAGCTTTAATAGGAGCAGTACTTAATATATGCGGTCCACGGCAAAGATCTGTGAAACTTCCGTTAGTATAAGTAGTGATATGTCCATCTTCTAAATCGTTGATAAGCTCTACCTTATATTCCTGTCCTGTATCACCAAAGAACTTAATCGCATCAGATTTTGTAATATCTTTACGGACCATCTCTTCCTTCTGTGAAGCAAGTTCCATCATTTTTTTCTCAATAGCAGGAAGATCATTTTCTTTCATTTCTACATCACCTGGATCTACATCATAATAGAATCCGTTCTCAATAGCAGGGCCTATACCGAACTGAATTCCAGGGTACAATTCTTGCAATGCTTCAGCTAAAAGGTGTGAACTTGTATGCCAAAACGCATGCTTTCCTTCAGGATCATCCCATTTATAAAGAACAAATGAAGAATCATTATTAATAGGTCTTGACAAATCGCAAACTTCCCCATTCACGCCGCATGCAAGAACGTCTCTTGCTAACTGCGGACTAATGCTCTCTGCTATTTGCAGTCCGGTAACTCCTTCATCGTATTCACGAACAGAATTATCGGGAAACGTAATTTTTATCATAATACTAATCGTTTAATCTAAGTGAACTGCAAAATTAATAAAATTATTTCGTCTTATCTACAAAACGCTTAATAATATTATATGCAGAAACAATACCTAATTCCCCAGCTTTACTTAAATCAGCTATACCCTGCTTATTATTGCCAAGGTATATATTTGTCAATCCACGATTGAAATATGCTTCTGCAAACTTGCTGTCTAATTCAATCGCCTTGGTATAATTGATTACTGCAGAACGATAATCCTTTAATATAGTTTGTAAATTTGCGAGATTATAATAACCATATTCAAAATCAGGAGCCAACTCTATAACCCGATTCAAATCTGCCTTTATAACATCATAATCTGCCGCCGTATCTTTCTTAGGATTTTGTTTGTCCAATTTTGGATTCTCATCATTCTCGGCTGAGGCTTTCTTATATTCTAAATCTTTACAACGTACAATAGCACGCATCATGTAAGCAGGGAAGAAATTGCCATCATCAAGGATTGACTTCGAAAAATCTTCAATAGCACTCGAAAAGTCTTGCACTAAATAGAAATCCAAGCCACGCATGAATCTTTTCTTAGCATTGTGTTCATCGTTGGTTATTAACAACGTATGCTCATCTATTTCCTTGAAATGGAACTTAGCCTCTTCTTCATTTAAGGAAGCCTCATTATTAGTGATAAGTAGATGCTTCGGGAAAAGTTTAGAATTATTTAAAGCTTCAATATACTTGTAATACCGAATTACATTCTCCAATTCACTTTGTTTTTCATAATAAGTCAAAACGAACATTGGTTCAATGTTAATAGTTACATTTCTATTCTGAACCTTTCCACGATAATCGCTTTTATAAGTCGGTTCGCCTTCGTCTTCCTCATCGGCGATTACAATCTTCTGGTAATTATTAATATCTTTATCAGATTTCTTTCTTGTTTTATCAGGTATCTTTCTACTTCTCTTGACTACACCCTGCCCTAATTCAAACTTTAATATTTTAAATTCATCGAGTTCTGCCCCCTTGCGATCACCGATCTTCCTTCTAGCGGCGGCGCGCTGGCTATAGCCTACTAAGAAATTCGGATATTGTTGAATAACCGTAGTATAATCACGAATAGCTCCACGATAATCACCGGTCTGCGTTCTCAATAATCCGCGGTTGAAAGTAGCCATCATATCACTAGGATCAATTTTCAACACAAAATTAAAATCCTCGATAGCGCGATTATCATCACCAACTTGGGCACGAAGCAGTCCTCTATTGTAATGCCCAATAAAATTTGTAGGATCCAGATCGAGAGCAAGATTATAATCATTCATCGCACCCCGAAGATTATTCTGATGGAACCGAGCTAAAGCTCGATTAATATAATTGCTAGAATTCTTACCATTCAGTTTGATCGCCTCAGACAAGTCTCCCTCTGCATCTTTATATTTATTCTGTGCTAATTTAATAGTACCTCGAGAAGACCACACATCAGCATCATAATGGTCAAGTTCAAGCGCCTTATCAAAATTAGTTAATGCCTGTATTGTATCCTTTTGTTTGAGAGCAATTTCACCCCTCATTAAATAAGCTCGTACATACTTAGGAGAGACAGAAAGCAACTGATCCAAATCATTGTTTGCAGACTTATAATCTTGCTTTTGTATATGACAAAGGGTCAGATTATGCCAAAGTGAAATATTCTCAGGATCATATTTTAATGCTACCTCATAGTCTTGGATAGCGCCATCAAACTTATTCTCCTTGATGCGTGCCAATCCCCTTATTTGGTATGCACCAACGACAAAAGGATTCCGTTGCAGCGTTTCATCACAATCCAACTCTGCTCCAGAATAATCTTCCAAATTAAGTTTAGCTATTCCCCTATAAAAATAAGGTTCATACAAATAAGGTTTAGCATTAATTATCTGATTAAAATATTGGATGGAGAGCACATAATCCTCAAAATAAAGCGCATTTCTTGCAATCATCATTACTCTGTCAGTGTTGATTTGAGCAAAAGTAATAATGGGAAACCATAAAAAAATAAAAAGAATCTTCTTTATCATCAGCGTAACCACTCCATTAATCCGAACAAAAATAGTTGTTTTACATTACCCGCGATAGAAAAGTCGTGCAGTTTTTACCTTTTTTGATATTTTTTGGTAAATGTGTTCTATCTCCTTTTAAATGTCTTTACCTTATAACTACAATGAATCCTTCCATTCAACATAGTATTTAGTTTTCCCCGAATAATTTGTTTTCTGAGTTGCGAAATATGTTCCACAAAGACATGCCCATCTAGATGGTCAAACTCATGTTGCATGACACGAGCTAAAAAACCATCAACATCCTCTTCATGTTTATTGAAATCAACATCCACATATTCCACTTTTATCTTTTTACTACGTTTCACATTTTCATGGATTCCAGGCAAACTGAGACAACCTTCTTCCATCACGACCTCTTCTTCTCCGAACTCAATGATATGTGGATTGATATATGCTTTACGAAAATCCTTATATACAGGATATTCATCTTTCAATACATCCAAATCAATGACAACGACCCGAATCGAAAGTCCTACCTGAGGAGCTGCAAGTCCTACCCCGTCAGCTGCCGTTAAAGTTTCAAACATATTGTCGACAAGTTCCTTCAAATTCGGATAGTCAGGGGTTATGTCAGGAGCTTCTTGCCTTAACACTGGCTGTCCATATGTATAAATTGGTAATATCATTTTACTCTTTACTTTATATTATTATCTTTTACTTTCTAAATACGATTGTAATATAATGGTAGCGCTGATCTCATCAACCAAAGCTTTGTTTTGTCTAGCTTTCTTTTTCAATCCACCTTCTATCATAGCATGATGGGCCAAAACAGAAGTGAAACGCTCATCGACCATTTTTATAGGAATATTAGGGATTTTCTTAGCAAGAGAATTAATAAAAGGTCGAACACTTTTCATACTGTCAGAATCTTCATTATTCATCTTATGAGGCAAACCAATAACAAACAATTCTACAGATTCTTTAGCGATATAGTCAAGGATAAAATCCATTAAATCACATGTCCGAACCGTTGTCAAACCGTTAGCAATAATTTGCATCGGATCGCTTACAGCAATGCCCGTGCGCTTTGTACCAAAATCAATTGCCATTATTCTACTCATTCACATCTGCAAATTTACAATAAATATTTGACATATAATCATAAATCCTTCACCAAGGTATCTTTCATCCTATCATAATAATCGTCTTCATAATTCATTAATACCTTCCACTGATTGCCGAAGCGCTTTTCCTTGTCTATTTTAAATCCCTCTGTACCATAAGTATTAATTTTCTCCATCACCATAGCAACACTAATTTGAGCAATATCTATGGACGGTTGATAAGCTATCTCCTCACTCTTGGCGTCATTCAGTTCTTCATGAATAAGATGAATATCCTGTAATGTAACTAATACTTGTTTTGTTAAACGAATGGGAATATGATTCTCATTAGACAAATCTTCAGCTGTATAAGGTTTTGTTCCCTTTTCAAAGCGTTTGGAAATAAGAGAGATAATGGTAATGCATATAAAATTATAATATCGACGACTGATGTTACGAGTATCCTTTTCGTAGCTGAATGTTTTGATGTTCTGAGAAGCATAAGTAAGTTGTACGCTAAAAAGACAGATTGTCCACGATATCTGAAGCCAAAAAAGGAATAAAGGCAAGGCAGCAAAGCTACCATAAATCGCATTGTATTTTGAAACGGAAACCTGACCTGCAATATATAAAAACTGGAAAAGTTGAAAAGCTGTTCCTGCCAGAATGCCTGGAATTATGGCGTATTTCCATTGGACCTTGGTATTAGGCATAAAAATATTGAAAGCAATAAAGACAATCCAAGTAAAGACAAACGGAATAAGCCAAATAAGGAAACGTACGAAAGGTGCTAATAATTCCATTGATTCAATGGATTTCAACATTGTTCCTGTAAAAATAGCCAGTCCACCAGATACGACGATCAAGACAGGTATCAACAATAACATTGAAAAATAATCCGTCATCTTACGATAGAGGCTACGCCCTTTCTTAACTTGCCATATTTGATTCACATTCTGTTCAATATTACCAGAAAGGTTAATGACTGTCCAAAGTAACAATATCAAACCGATGCCGATAAAAACACCGTTTTTAGTCTGCGACAAATAGCGATTTACAAATTGAATAATATAATCGGCAACCTGACCTTGACCAGCTAGACTTATTCGTATTTGTCCTTCCATCATACGGTCAAAGCCAAAACCTCTTGCTACAGCAAATAGAATTGCAAGGATAGGGACAATGGCCAATAGCGTACTATAAGTCAATGCCGAGGCCTTGACAATCAATCTATCTTCTATGAACCGGTCAATACACAGATAAACAGCTTTAATACTAAAATACAAACTCTTTCTTACTCTGGATATTTCTTTGTCAGGGTCATGCCAAATGTCTTCCGTAAGAAACTTCCATAATTGATTTATCCATTGTTTCATAGTCTTACTGTTTAGTGAAACAAAAAGCAGTCGGTCTATAAGCCGGGTTCTGTACTCCGTAAACGAAGCGTCTGTCATTTATCTGAACGCATTGTCACCAATCCGCTTTAGCGATCTACCCTCTGACGTGGGACGAGCAGCCCTCATAATGCCAGTATACATGATCTTACAACTTCCAAGACACACGGCACGGATGTCGCCACCCGCCCGGTAAGCTCTTACCTCACCTTCTCACCCTTACCACAAGTGGCGGTTATTTTCTTCTGTGTTACTCTACCCTCGCGGACAGCTTTCTGTTAGGAAGTGGAATGCTCTGTGTTGCCCGGACTTTCCTCATACACTAAAATGCAAGCGACAGACCGACCGACTGTTTGTGCAAAAGTACTGAAAATATTTGAATTTGATGAATTTCATGATTTTGATTTGATAAATTCATTATATCTTTGTATGTAATTTACAAAAGAATATAGAAATATGATGAAAAGGTGCTTATTATTATATGCTGCATTATCCGCTTTGGCATTCATTGCATGTTCCTCTAAAGAATCTGCTAAAGACCAGCAAATTAATTCCATTAACGAATCTGTAAAAAAAGAATTTGCTCCCGACAGTCGTGTCAACATATACGAAGTAAAATATAACCATTCAGGGAAAGGGTTAACGGTTTCTGGACAAACAACTTCAAAAGAAGCAAAACAAGCACTTATTGAAAAACTTTCAGAAGCAAAAATTAAAGTAAATGACAGCATAACGGTTTTACCAGATGCTAGCTTAGGAAATAAAACCTACGGAATAGTCAACCTTTCAGTATGCAATATACGTTCTACAAATGATTTCTCTGCGGAAATGAGCTTACAAGCCCTATTAGGAATGCCAATACATATTATTCAAGATAAAGATTTTTATAGAATACAAACACCCGACAATTATATAGGATGGGTACTTCACGCTGGCATCACAAGGATGACAAAAGAAGAATACGATGCTTGGAATCGTTCAGAGAAGATTATCGTTACTTCACATTTCGGTTTTACCTACTCACAAGCAAATGAAAAAGCACAAACGGTTTCTGATGTTGTTAGCGGTGACCGCTTAAAATGGGAAGGAACGGAAGGCGACTATTATAAAGTAGGCTATCCCGACGGAAGAATTGCATATATATCAAAAGCAATTTCTATGACAGAGCGCGAATGGCGAAGCAACCTAAAACAAGATGCAGCATCTATCATAAAGACGGCATATTCATTAATGGGTGTCCCTTATGTATGGGGATGTAATTCTGCTAAAGGCGTCGACTGTAGTGGTTTTGTCAGAACAGTCCTCTTTATCCACGATATCATCATTCCAAGAGATGCTTCTCAACAAGCATATATTGGGCAACATATTGACATCGCTCCCGAATGTAGTAATTTACTTCCGGGCGACTTAATCTTCTTTGGTCGTAAAGCTGAAAACGGTAAGAAAGAACATGTTTCTCATGTCGCCATATATATAGGAAACCAACGTTTCATCCATTCTATGGGCGACGTTCATGAAAGCAGCTTTAATCCAAAAGATTCAAATTATGACGCCTACAATTTGAACCGACGTCTCCATGCGGTTCGCTTCTTACCCTACTTGAATAAAGAAAAAGATATAAATACGACCGTAACCAATTCATTCTATAAATAAAATGCAAAACAGAAGAGATTTCCTCAAGACAGCAGCTATCGCCGCAGCAGGAAGCGGACTTGTTATAAACGATGCTTTTGGCAAAACATCACCATCAGTTTTCGCTATTAATCGTCATGGAAAAACAGGAAAGTTGAAAATGACATTCTTCCCCTACGAACTAAAGTTGCAGCACACATTTACTGTCGCTTCATATTCCCGTACGACGACACCAGATGTACAAGTTGAGATAGAATTTGATGGAATAAAAGGATATGGAGAGGCCTCCATGCCACAGTACCTCGGACAAACAGTGGAATCAGTCTCTACCTTTCTAAGGAAAGTGAATTTGGAACAGTTCTCTGATCCCTTCCAACTCGAAGACATCTTGGCTTACGTCGATGGAATTAATCCTGGCGGTACAGCAGCAAAAGCAGCTGTAGATATAGCATTGCACGATTTAGTCGGCAAATTATTAGGTGCTCCTTGGTGGAAAATTTGGGGATTAGACAAGTCGAAAGCTCCTTCTACTACTTTTACGATCGGCATTGATACTGCAGATGTCGTTCGTGAAAAGACAAAAGAGTGTGCTGCTAAATTCAATATACTAAAAGTTAAAGTAGGCCGCGACAACGACAAAGAGATGATAGAGACCATTCGTTCCGTTACGAATCTGCCTATTGCTGTTGATGCCAACCAAGGCTGGAAAGATAAACGCCAAGCACTCGATATGATTTTCTGGCTAAAAGAGCATGGAATTGTTATGGTAGAACAGCCCTTGCCAAAAGATAGATTAGACGACATCGCTTGGATTACGGAAGCTAGTCCTGTCCCCATTTATTTAGATGAATCCGTGCAGCGTATTACTGATGTACCACAATTGAAGGGTATTTGCAACGGCATTAATATCAAATTAATGAAATGTACCGGAATGCGCGAAGCCTGGAAAATGGTAACATTGGCTCGCGCCCTCGGCTTAAAAGTAATGCTTGGTTGTATGACGGAAACTTCATGTGCAGTAAGTGCTTGTGCACAACTTTCTCCATTGGCTGACTTTGCAGATTTAGACGGTAATCTATTAATTGCCAACGATCGCTTCAAAGGAATGGTCGTTGAAAAGGGCAAAATCACATTGAACGACCTGCCAGGTATTGGAATCACAAAATTATAGTGATTATGAAAAGACTACTGCTCATAATAAGTGCAATGATTATTGTATGCGCATGCTCTTCTCGACATGAAGCATACAATTGGAAAGATGATTTGCATCAACGCCTGCTTACCGATTTTTGTCTTAATGAATCGCAAGTAAAACAGTATATTAAACAATATATCCCGTCCGTAACTGATGAACAATTACAAAAATGGGAAAACGACAAATCTTTAGAATGCATGGTGATTGACGGCCAGAAGAAGTTCTTCCGTAACGCAGGTCCCAATTTATTTCGCATCAATCCTGATTGTGAACATATAAAAATTTCAAAGGATGGAAACAATCCTCTTAGCGGATATCATCAAGATGATTATACCAATATACCGGCGATTATCAAAGATGTTGAAAATGGCCAAAGTAATATTGTACAGCCAAAGCACTTAAAAATCACTTATACCATCACAGTAAAGCCAAATGCTGTACCCAGCGGTAAAATTGTGAGATGTTGGATGCCATATCCTCGCACCGACATTCCACGTCAAAAGAATGTTCGCCTGCTTTCTACTTCAGAATCTAAATTCATCCTCTCTCCTCCGGATAGCACTCATTCAACTCTCTATATGCAAAAAACTGCCATTAAGGATAAGCCTACCATATTCAGTGAAACTTTTGAATATACTGCTTGTGGAGAGTGGCATCCTTTGAAGCCCGAAGATGTTAAGCCATATGATACGACTTCAGATATCTACCGTAAATTCACGGCTCAGCGCTCTACACATATTATTTTCTCACCGCACATTCAAAAACTAGCTGATTCTTTGACCTCTGGTGTTACAAATCCTCTTCTCAAAGCAAAAAGGATTTTCCGATGGGTAAACGACCAATTTCCTTGGGCATCAGCACGAGAATATTCCACTATCCCTAATATCCCCGAATACGTGTTGGATAATCGCCACGGTGACTGTGGACAAGTAAGTTTATTGTTCATCACTCTTTGTAGAGCATCAGGTATCCCTGCTCATTTCCAAAGTGGTTTTATGATGCATCCACATGAACAAAATCTCCACGACTGGGCAGAAGTTTATTTCCAAGGAATAGGTTGGGTTCCTGTAGACCAGTCTTTCGGTATACCAGATTATCTTCCTGAATGCAAAGAAGCCGAATACTTTTTCTTAGGCGGTATAGATTCATATCGTTTGATTGTAAATAACGATTACTCAGGGGACCTATCACCCGCAAAAAAATATCCTCGAAGTGAAACTGTCGATTTTCAGCGTGGTGAAGTTGAATGGAAAGGTGGAAATCTATATTTTCCTTCTTGGGATTATCATTGGGATGTCGTTTACGAATAGTAGAAATAAAACTACTTTCTCATTTTCTTTGAAATAGTATGGAAAAAACGTTAACAGATACCATACATTTCATAAAAAAAATCGATATTTGCGCCATGAATCAAATTGAAACGATTTTAGAAATATTATTTAAGGGGTTTATTGTGGGCATCGTCGTTTCAGCTCCAATGGGACCGGTAGGTGTTTTATGCATACAACGAACTTTGAATAAAGGTCGGTGGTATGGATTCATGACGGGACTAGGAGCTTCATTAAGTGATATAGTATATGCTTTACTTACAGGATATGGCATGAGTTTCGTTCTCGATTATATTAGTGAGCATGTTTTTATCCTACAACTTTTCGGAAGTATAATGTTATTAGCTTTTGGATATTATACCTTCCGAAGCAATCCTGTTGCTGCGATTCGTCCAGTGAAGCAAGGTCGTTCAAAAGGAAGCTATTTCCATAATTTTATCACAGCATTTGTCGTCTGTTTCAGTAATCCGCTGATTATATTTGTCTTTATCGCTCTCTTTGCCCGCTTTGCCTTTATCCAACAAGGTGTTGTACTGTTCGAAGCCGTTACAGGATATCTAGCCATTGTCGTCGGGTCATTAGCATGGTGGTTTACCATCACTTTTTTTGTAAACAAAGTACGTAAACATTTTAATCTTCGTGGAATATGGTTTATCAATAGAATCTTTGGAGGAGTCATCATGCTATTCTCTCTCATCGGTTTGATATATACTTTATTAGGACAATCGCTTTATTAATAAATTTAATATGAAAAAAATCGCTGATCATTTGAGAAAAAAGAATATTGCAGAGTATTTGATATATATGTGGCAAGTCGAAGACTTGATTAGAGCAAATAATTGCAATATCGATGATATCACTAAGTATATTGAATCCGAATTCCAAATTGATGAAAAAGAGAAAGAAGAAGCTATTGAATGGTTTGACAATCTCATCCAAATGATGCGCGAAGAAGGAGTGATTGAAAGAGGACATTTACAGATAAACAAAAATATCATTCTAGAACTAGCTGAACTGCATGGTAATTTATTATCCTCTACACGGTATCCATATTACAATGCAGCCTATTATAAAGTGCTGCCTTATATTATTGAGCTAAAGTCCAAAAACAATAATAGCAAAGAATCTGAGATTGAGACTTGTTTTGAAGCAATGTACGGCATTTTATTACTTCGCCTTCAGAATAAAGAGATTACTGCGCAAACAGAAAAAGCTATTCAATCAATAAGCAGTATGCTATCCATGTTAGCCGGCTATTACGAAAAAGACAGAAAGAACGAAATTGAATGGTAGATTATATTTTTTATTATGAATATATTGGTTACAGGCTCTAACGGACAATTAGGAAACGAATTAAGATTACTTGCGAAAGACGATACAGAAAACAATTTCTATTTCACTGATATCAATGAATTAGATGTATGTAATATGCAAGCAGTAACAAGTTATATAGAAACATACAAAATCAATTTAATCATCAACTGTGCCGCTTTTACCGCTGTAGATAAAGCAGAGGTTCCCGAGAACCGAATGATATGTGACAAGTTGAACAGACTGGCACCACAATATTTAGCACGTGCTATTGAAAATGTTCAAGGAGGCCTCATTCAAATCTCTACAGACTATGTATTCGATGGAGAATCATTTATTCCTTATCGTGAGAACGACAAGACACATCCGATGTCTATCTATGGCGCTTCAAAATTGGCAGGTGAGATAAACGCAATCAATACCTGCAGCAAGTGCATTGTAATACGAACAGCATGGCTCTATTCTTCCTTTGGAAATAACTTCGTTAAGACAATGATGAAATTAGGTGTTGAGCGCTCTGACTTAGGTGTGGTATTCGACCAGATCGGTACTCCTACTTATGCACGTGATTTAGCAAGGGCCATATTCACGATTATCGAAAAAGGAATGGTTCCAGGCGTTTATCACTTCACAGATGAAGGTGTATGTTCATGGTTCGATTTTGCTAAAGCTATTCACCGTTTGGCAAATATTACTTCATGTAAAGTTCGTCCATTGCATACTGAAGAATATCCGGCTGCCGCAGCACGTCCCAGATATTCGGTACTCGATAAATCAAAAATAAAGACAACATATGGAATTGAGATTCCTCATTGGGAAGAAAGTCTTGCAGATTGCCTCAACTATATGAAAGACAATAAACAAAAATAGTAGAAACAGAACGATGGAATTAAACGAAATTGATAGGAGAAGAACTTTTGCAATTGTCTCGCACCCTGATGCAGGAAAGACGACTCTAACCGAAAAGCTGTTACTCTTCGGAGGTCAGATTCAAGTAGCAGGTGCTGTAAAAAGTCATAAGATAAAGAAAACGGCAACCAGCGATTGGATGGAAATCGAGAAACAACGTGGTATATCAGTATCGACTTCCGTTATGGAATTCGATTACAATGATTATAAAGTGAACATACTCGATACTCCAGGTCACCAAGATTTTGCAGAAGATACTTTCCGGACATTAACGGCTGTCGATAGTGTTATTATTGTTATTGATGGAGCAAAAGGTGTGGAAGCACAGACACTGAAGTTAATGGAAGTCTGCCGTATGCGTAACACCCCAGTAATCATCTTTATCAATAAGATGGATCGTGAAGGGCGTGACCCATTTGACTTACTCGATGAATTGGAAGATCAACTTCTGATATCTGTCCGTCCTTTATCGTGGCCTATCGGTCAAGGAGATCGTTTCAAAGGTGTTTATAATATCTTTGAAAAACGACTCAATTTATTCCAACCTTCTAAACAAGTAGTAACCGAAAAAATTGAAGTAGATTTGAAGAGCGATGAACTAGATCATCACATTGGCGTAAATGAAGCCCGTAAACTACGTGAAGACCTGACTCTAATAGACGGCGTTTATCCTGAATTCAATGTCGACGACTATCTGAAAGCAGATATTGCTCCAGTATTCTTCGGCTCTGCACTCAATAACTTCGGAGTACAAGAACTTTTGGACTGCTTCGTACAAATAGCTCCAAGTCCTCGCCCTGTCCAAGCATTAGAACGTATCGTTCGCCCCGAAGAACCTAAATTTACAGGATTTATCTTTAAGATTATGGCAAACATCGATCCGAACCATCGCTCATGCGTTGCTTTCTGTAAAGTATGTTCAGGAAAGTTTGTTCGTAATGCACCATATCTCCACATCCGTCACAATAAAACTGTACGTTTCTCCTCGCCTACCCAATTCATGGCACGACGGAAGACAACAATCGATGAAGCTTATGCCGGTGATATCATAGGACTTCCAGACAATGGAATATTCAAGATCGGTGATACTCTTACCGAAGGCGAAGGATTGCATTTCCGCGGTCTTCCTAGTTTTTCTCCGGAAATGTTCAAGTACATCGAGAATGCCGACCCTATGAAACAAAAACAATTAGCGAAAGGCATCGACCAACTGATGGACGAAGGTGTAGCCCAACTTTTCGTCAACCAGTTTAATAACCGAAAGATTATAGGAACAGTAGGACAATTACAGTTTGAAGTCATACAATATCGTTTGCTCAACGAATACAATGCATCCTGCCGTTGGGAACCCGTCAGTCTATACAAAGCATGTTGGATTGAAAGCAGTGATGAAGAAGAATTAGAGGCTTTCAAAAAACGTAAATATCAATATATCGCTAAAGATAGAGAAGGCCGAGATGTGTTCCTTGCCGATTCGAATTATGTACTACAGATGGCACAACAAGATTTCAAGCATATCAAGTTCCACTTTACCAGCGAGTTTTAGTGACAATACATTTATCGCTGTGGATCAATCACACCTACACCGCTTGGCATTTTTGCATATAGCCTCCCATTTTTCCCATTAATAAGTTCACCTTTGAATTCGAGTATAAGACGTACTTTCGGAGTTGAACCTTCGGTAACCAGAAAAGTTACACGTTTATCGCCATTGTTGGAATAAATATTCTTCGAATCCTTAAGAAAAACGTTGTCGGCGTTGAACTTTTGCTGTGTTCCATCATCTTTAAGCAAATATACATCCTGCATATTGGCTTCAACAATCACTTGATGAGCATCAGTGGCTATTGCTTTTATCTGACCTTCTGAATATTGATATAGCGTATCTACAGGCCAGAAGAAACATTGGTCTTCTTCCGATGCATCCTTTGCCTTTCTCACAGGGACCTTCCATTCAATGCGGTGTACCTCAGTCTCACCTTGGTTGTTATACATCAGTCCTTTATCGTCTTCCCAATAAGTTCTTCCCACTACAGCAATACCATCGCTAAGCTTGTTTTTAATATCAGGCATTGTAACAGACAACTGTTTACCGGTATGTCTGTCATAGACAGCTACAAATGGTTTCCCGCAATGAGCAAGGAGTCCCTTTTGAAAAGCGACACCAAAGTTTTGTAGAAATATCTTTTCACCCAAAACCCGAATGTACGACCTTGCTCCAGCGTCTGCAGGCAATGGAGTCACCCATATTTTATTCAACTGTCTGTCCAAACAATATAAATTTTTAGCATCGGCTATTAAAATAGAATCTCCTGAAAGAACGTTACTATGAGTGCCCGATAATACACCACCTGCAATATTAGGATAATTAGAATAAAAAGCCTCTTTCCAATCGACACGATAAATAGGGCGGTTCTTAACAAGAGAAAACTTCGACTTCAGCGGTTCGTTTACTCCCGCAGTGAAAGGCATCTTTATTGTTTTGCCCGTAACGATATCCAACTTCACCAATGAATCAGCAATCATGTAATACATGTTCTTTTGTTTGTTGTCTTTGAACATATCATACCATGGCCAGTGATAGCGATGTGATATTTTTTGCTTCCATAGCAGCTCTCCCGTAGAGATACGGTAAGCAGAAAGGTCTCCTTCATAAGAATAAGCATGGTGATTATAACCTATCAGCACATCTAGAGAATCATTGAATAACGCAGGAGAAATAGGTAAACTATACATTTTCTTGCCTTGGAAATTATATAAAATGGTACGATTAAAACTTGAATACTTAAAATAGCCATTATTAAGCAAATTAATATCAGAGTTATCCTTTATTTGAGCGACTTGCTTAAAATTTTCTTTACTAATCACATAGTTAATAGAGTTCTTGTCGGTAAGCAGTATATCAGGTTGGTGGTTTAGACCTAACGACATCTTTTTAAGACCTGCGTTCAAATACAAATAAGTAGCTTTTACTGGGGTTCCGTCAGCATATTTACCCAATTCCAGATTACGATTTATTGTATATTGCGCATTAACAATCGAACAATATACCAATAGTTCAGTTAGTAGTAATACAAATTTTTTCATTTCACGATAATTTTATGCAAAGTTATAGATAAAACTCCTACGATAGTAATAATAAATTGAAAAATCTCATACTTACTTTTGTCACAGGGGGTATACGCATTAAGTTGCTGTAAACAAAAAGATTAGCTCAGTTAAGTACTAATTATTTACAGTTAGAAATATAAAAAACGATTCTACAGTATGCTCATGATGAGAAATTCTATCGACGCAAGATTCAAAAATTTTGTAGAATTATCCTCTATGTAATTATAAAGATTCTTATTCTTAAATACAGTAACAGATATTAAATTACTTAACTAACTGAATGCAGCAGCAATAACTCATTAGCAAAATTAGCAAAATTGAAATCAGTGAGTGAAGTCAAATTTTTATAGTTATGATACTAAATTTTCCTGGTTATGTTCTTGTAAGATCGTAGTTATGAAAGTTTAAAAACATAGTTATGAACTTTTGAGAACATAGTTACGATCTTACAAGAACATAACCAGGAAAATCTTACATGATTTTTTCCTTCTTTATCGGAATATCTTTTAACCGAACCTTATTATAAACTTTCACATAATCTACCTTAAAGGTATCGGGAGCACAAGCATTTTTCAAGTTTTCCAACTTCCCAGGAATCTCCATGCTTAATATGATATATTCCTTAATATGAGATATGCCGACTGTTTGTTCATGATATTTAAGTCCGTCGATATAAAACGAATACTTATCTTTTGTCCATTCCAATCCAAAGGTATGATACCCCTCCGACAAGCCTTTCATACGACTAACCATCTGAGGTGTAGACTGCATATTAGGACCATAAGCCCAATGCAAGCAATGTGTCAAGACATTAGGCCCCAACTCTTTGAAATATTCAAAGATATCTATTTCCGTGCCATATTTCCCCGGGTCGGCTCCTTGAGAGATAAGAGGAGACTGCATCCAAAAAGCCGCCCATGGACCATAACATTTCTGCAGTTGAGCACGGCACTCGTAATATCCGTAACTGTTCATAAATGTATTCTGCGTTCCTACCATCCCTGCCATTATACTGTCGCCCTTTATATCATACATCAATAACAAGTTACCGTTGGCGACTTTGACCATCGACGGATCATTATAACCGATACGACGAGGTCCCATACCACGCAACTGCCATTTAGTAGTATCCAATTCCGTACCATTAAAGTTATCCTCCCAAACCAATTGATAACCATTCTCCTCAGGTTTAAAAACTTCTTGTGATAGCGCATTGTTTTTAGGTTCCTTTATTACATTGCTCTTGCAACCCAGCAAACAGAATAAAGCTATTCCAAGAGCAATCTTCGCATCTAAATGAATCTTTTCCATACTATTTAATGTTTTGATAATATTGATTAACTATATACCACGCCTTTTTACGAAAGCCCTGGTCGGATACCAATCCTTTCCTGTTCCATCCATCCTGATTCGGATGAAAGCGATAAGGAGAACGAAAGTCGAACAAAGCCCAAGGAAAGATTCCTCGTAAATTCTTAATATGACTGAACATCTCGATGTTATCCTTATAAAGTTGTGCTTGATAATCTTCACTCCAAGCACTTTTCACATCGGCATTACCGATATTTCCGAACAATGCCTCACCTCCAAATTCGGAAAATACCAAAGGTTTCCCTTTAGCCACATTCCATTTCACCTTATCGGGAGTCGTCGGCCAAGGATGATACCATCCCATATATTTATTCAAAGCAACAAAGTCCAATTCATCCAATATAGAATCGTTCACTTCAAAATCCTGATTATCGTTATTGTATCTCGCACCATCAGAAGCGGCAGTAACCAAACGCGTCGGATCCATTGCACGACAATTACTTATTAAATGCCGCAAGAACTTGTTCCTTTTTACAGAGGGCACTGTTTCATTAGCGACACCCCATACCGAAAGGGCACAACGATTTCTATCGCGAATCATCACTTCCTTAAACATCGTATCAGCCTTTATTGCAGTTGTTGGATTAGCAAAATCTATACTCTGCCAAACGGGTATCTCTTCCCAAAGAAGAATCCCCATTTTCTCTGCCATTCTCATCGTATACTCATTTTGCGGATAATGAGAAAGTCGGATGATGTTAACACCGAGTGCCTTCGCTTCCGACAGCAACATCGAGGCATCAGCTTCAGAATAGGCCCTGCCTTTACGCTGAGCTATTTCTTCATGAAAACTAACTCCTTTGAAAAATATAGGTTTATCGTTCAGATAGATATCTTCGCCTTTGACGTACAAATTACGAAACCCTATTAGCTCTTTCACCTCATCAGTTGGCGAAGAGATGATGACATCATACAATTTAGGAGATTGCGGTGACCAACGCACCAACTTCTTTACCGTAAAAGAGACCTTTGCCAATCCGCTAGCATCTGTTGTAAAATTACGTTTACAATTCAATTCAGGAATATCGACAACAACTTGTCGTGCTCCATTCTCTTCAGAAAGGCGGACCCAACCTTCGATGAGATTAGATTTATACTTGTTCAGCTGGATAAAATAATCCTTGATATAATCGTGTGGAGTCGAGACCAGAAGTACATCGCGTGTTATTCCGCCATAGTTCCACCAATCGTAGGCCAAACCCGGAATGCCATCCGATTTACGGTTGTTGTTAACCTCTACTGTCAGGAAGTTATCTGTATCATTTACCTTACCGGTAATCTCTATCTGGAATGGAGTAAAACCTCCTTCGTGCTGACCGATTTTCTTCCCGTTCAAATAGACATTGCACGTATAATTTACAGCGCCGAAATATAGAAACAGTCGTTCCCCCTTGTTATCAGGAGAAAAATGCCGCCCATACCAAATTGTTCCCTCATAATATTTCAGTTCAGGAGATTGGGAATTCCAGTCGGAAGGGACATTCAATAAAGGAGATTTGTCGAAACAATATTCAAAATACTCGGTTTTTGTTTGAGGTTTTTTATTCAGATAGACTCTCATGGGACGCCCTACTCCGTAAAGGTCTATTATCGTATTCCACTTCCCATTTAGCAATTGACATTTACGTCCGTAAACATTCGTCATCAAATCCTGAGCTGATGCATTATTCCATGACAAAAGGAAGAATGTTGCGAGCACAGCAATTGTCATGACTATTTTACTACTCACTTTAAACATAAGTTTCAAATTATTTAAGTTGTTGAAAACTATTTCTCTTATACGAAGTTAGATTATCCAAAGTTAATAAATTATTTCCAATTATAACAATCTGACACATGGGAATATTTCCTACCCTTTCTTTTTTGGTATAAACTCTTGTTTTTTATTAAAAGGTTAGAACACTTCCATACAATTTTGTATATTTGCACGTTAAATATGGAAAATACTTGAAGCTCATTCAAGCTAAGACTTATCATTTACATAACAATTAGATAAACTATGGCAGAAAAAAAAGAAAAACTCTTCTCGGAATTTCCTCCTATCACAACTCAAGAGTGGTTGGATAAAATTAACGTCGACCTGAAAGGTGCCGATTTTGAGAAGAAACTCGTTTGGAGGACAAACGAAGGTTTCAAGATGAAACCATTCTATCGAATGGAAGATCTTAAAGAACTAAAGACCACAGATGCTCTTCCCGGCGTATTCCCTTATTTGAGAGGTACCAAGAAAGACAACAACCTATGGTTGGTTCGTCAGGACATTGTCGTTGAGAATGCAAAAGAAGCTAATGAAAAGGCTCTCGACATTCTGAATAAAGGTGTTAACTCTCTCGGCTTTAAGATTAAAGGCAAAGATCTGAATGCTGAACTGATTGATACTCTTTTGAAAGATATCTGCGCTGAATGCATCGAACTGAACTTCTCAACTTGTCCGAACAAAGTAACTGTTTTAGCCGAATTATTAGTCGACTATTTTAAGAAGAAAGGCTACGACCTCTCTAAGTTAGTAGGCTCTATTGACTACGACCACTTCAATGTCATACTGAAGAAAGGAAAAGAAAAAGAAAACTTCCTGGAAACAGCAAAGAGTTTGATGGAGATAACGGCAGTACTCCCAAAATATCGTGTACTCACTGTTAACGCTTCTACATTGAACAACTCAGGTGCATATATTTATCAAGAATTAGGCTATGCTTTAGCTTGGGGAAATGAATATATGAGCCAACTGACCGAAGCAGGTCTTTCTGCTGAAAAGGTTGCTAAGAAAATCAAATTCAACCTTGGAGTAAGTTCTAATTATTTCATGGAAATTGCTAAATTCCGTGCAGCTCGTCTTTTATGGGCTAACATCGTAGCATCTTATGATCCTAAATGCGGTAAAGACAGCTGTCCAAATAATGGCGCCAATGGTGAATGCCGCTGTGCTGCAAAGATGAGAATTAACGCTATCACTTCCGAATACAACCAAACAGTATACGATTCTTACGTAAACTTACTGCGTTCACAGACTGAAGCAATGAGTGCTGCTCTTGCAGGCATCGATTCAATGGTAGTTACTCCATTCGATCATCCTTATAAGAAGTCTGACGAATTCTCTGAACGTCTGGCTCGTAACCAACAACTTTTATTGAAAGAGGAATCTCATTTCGATAAGGTAGTCGACCCGGCCGGTGGTTCTTACTATATAGAGGTACTGACTACTTCTATTGCTAACGAGGCATGGAAACTCTTCTTGTCGGTTGTCGATGACGGCGGTTTCGAAGCTGATGTTAAAGCAGGTAAAGTACAAGAGACTATCAATGCCAGCAATAAGACACGTCATGAAGCTTTCGCTAAACGCCGCGAAACATTGGTTGGTACAAATCAATTCCCTAACTTTACTGAAAAAGCAGCAGATAAGTTGGACAATGCTCCTACTTGCCACTGTGAATGTGCTCAACAAGGAGAATTGGCAACATTGAATGCGAACCGTTTGGCTGACGAGTTTGAAGCACTTCGTCAGGCAACTGAGAAATCGGCTCACTGCCCGAAAGTCTTTATGCTTACTATCGGTAATCTTGCTATGAGACAAGCTCGCGCTCAGTTCTCTTGCAACTTCTTCGCCTGCGCAGGCTATGAAGTAGTTGATAATTTAGGTTTCGAAACTGTAGAAGAAGGAGTAGAAGCTGCTATGAAGGCAAAGGCCGACATTGTTGTGCTTTGCTCTAGTGACGACGAATATGCCGAATATGCTATTCCTGCGTTCAAAGCAGTCAACGGTCGTGCCATCTTTGCAGTTGCTGGTGCACCTGCTTGCATGGAAGAACTTAAAGCTGCCGGAATAGAAAATTATGTTCATGTACGTGTTAACGTATTGGATACATTAAAAGAATTCAACGCTAAATTATTGAAGTAAGATGAAACCGAATTTTAAAAATATTGATATATACGAAGTCTTTAAACCTACTGATGGTAAGGCTTGGCAAAAAGCAAACGGAATTACTCCAAACTGGGAAACACCAGAACATATCGGAGTAAAGCCGGTTTATACAAAAGAGGACCTCGAAGGGATGGAACATCTGAACTATTCTGCCGGTATTCCTCCTTATCTTCGCGGACCGTATTCTATGATGTATCCGTTCCGTCCGTGGACTATCCGCCAATATGCCGGATTCTCTACCGCCGAAGAGTCTAATGCATTCTATCGTCGTAACTTGGCTTCAGGTCAGAAAGGTCTGTCTGTAGCATTCGACCTTCCTACACACCGTGGCTATGATCCTGATCATCCGCGTGTAGTAGGCGATGTTGGTAAAGCCGGTGTATCTATCTGCTGTCTGGACAATATGAAAGTATTGTTCGACGGAATTCCATTGAACAAGATGTCTGTTTCAATGACAATGAACGGTGCCGTTCTTCCTATTATGGCATTCTATATCAATGCCGGTTTGGAACAAGGAGCTAAGTTGGAAGAAATGGCCGGAACTATTCAGAATGATATTCTGAAAGAGTTCATGGTTCGTAACACCTATATCTATCCACCAGCATTCTCTATGAAGATTATCTCTTCTATCTTCGAGTATACTTCGCAGAAGATGCCTAAGTTCAATTCTATTTCTATCTCAGGTTATCACATGCAAGAAGCTGGTGCTACTGCAGATATCGAATTGGCATATACGCTAGCCGACGGTTTAGAGTACTTACGTGCAGGTGTTAAAGCAGGTATCGACATTGATGCTTTTGCTCCGCGTTTATCATTCTTCTGGGGTATTGGTACTAATCACTTCATGGAGATTGCCAAAATGCGTGCCGGCCGTATGCTATGGGCTAAGTTAGTAAAACAGTTCAATCCGAAGAATTCAAAATCTCTTGCACTGCGTACTCACAGTCAGACATCAGGATGGTCATTGACAGAGCAAGACCCTTACAATAACGTAGGTCGTACTTGTATCGAAGCTATGGCTGCTGTATTAGGTCACACACAGTCTATGCATACCAATGCTTTGGATGAAGCTATCGCTCTTCCAACAGATTTCTCTGCTCGTATTGCTCGTAACACACAGATTTATATTCAGAACGAGACTTATGTCTGCAAGGATATCGACCCGTGGGGCGGCTCTTACTATGTAGAATCTCTGACGAACGAAATCGCTCATAAAGCATGGGAACATATTCAGGAAATTGAGAAACTTGGCGGTATGGCTAAGGCTATCGAGACAGGTATTCCTAAGATGCGTATCGAAGAAGCTGCAGCTCGTACACAAGCTCGTATTGATAGTGGATCACAGACTATAGTAGGTGTTAACAAGTATCGTTTGGAGAAAGAAGCTCCTATCGATATCCTTGAGATAGACAACACTGCTGTACGTAACGAACAGATTGAAACCTTGAAGAAGGTGAAAGCGCGTCGCGATCCGAAGAAAGTTCAAGAGGCTCTCGATGCACTTACAAAGTGTGTTGAAACTGGCGAAGGTAATTTATTAGACTTAGCAGTAAAGGCTGCTCATGTCGATGCAACCCTCGGTGAGATTTCTTATGCATGTGAGAAAGTTGTTGGACGTTATAAAGCAGTAATTAGAACTATATCAGGCGTGTATTCAGCAGAAAGTAAAAACGACAGTTGGTTTGAGCAAGCTTGTAATCTTTGCAATAAGTTTGCTGAAAAAGAGGGTCGTCGTCCTCGTATAATGATAGCTAAGATGGGACAAGACGGACATGACCGTGGTGCAAAGGTAGTTGCTACGGGTTATGCCGATTGTGGCTTCGATGTAGATATGGGACCATTGTTCCAGACTCCTGAAGAAGCAGCTCGTGAAGCAGTAGAAAATGATGTTCATGTTGTCGGTGTTTCTTCATTGGCAGCAGGTCACAAGACGCTGATTCCTCAAATCATCGCTGAATTGAAGAAGTTAGGTCGTCCTGATATCATCGTCATTGCTGGTGGTGTCATTCCTACTCAGGATTACGACTTCTTATACAAAGCAGGAGTTGCCGGTATCTTTGGTCCTGGTACAAACGTATCCAAATGTGCTTGCGACATCTTACATATTTTGTTAGGTGAATAATAACTGATTACAGTTTATATAAAAAAACGTCAGATTTTTCCAATCTGACGTTTTTTATTTTTATCAACTTTGTTTATCTCTTCGTAATGATAGTCTGTTCCCCTTCCTTCAAAGAATACTCTTTACCATCCCAAACAAAGGTTCCGGTTAGATCCTTAGGCAAAGTAATGACAGCTTTCATCTGATGATGCTTATCCACATTGTAATTTACGGATATCATTCCTTTCGGATGTGGCACAGAACCCGAAGCAGACTTTAACTTTCCAAGGCAAGGAGCAATACGAACTGTCGTAAAACCTGGAGCATCGGTATCAATACCTAATAATATTCTATAGAATTCTACATTTAGGCAGGCACCCCATGCATGGCAATCCGAGCGCGTAGGTTCGGGTTCTTCAGCCCAAGTTGTCAGTCCCAATCCGACTTGTGTCTTCCATATTTCAATATTATCAAGCAAGACATCACCAAGTCCTACCTTTTTCATCGCCTCATTCACAAAATAGCGGAAATAGATAGTTGTCTGTATAAGTGATTTATCCTCCAACACCCGTTTGAACAAGTTAGTAGCCTCATCCCCTGTAACTATATCAGCTAAAACAGCCAATGTATTTACATGCTGAGAGAAGCTGTGGTGGTCGTAAGTATCAGCAAACAGTTGTTTACCCTCATCCCAATATTTATTTTTAAAAGAAGCCTTTATTTTATCTGCGATATCCCTATAATGGTCGGCAAGAGCAGTCATGCCAAATGTGCGTTCCATCTTTTCATTCTCGTACAAGGACAATAAATAAGTCAAATCCTGATAAGCAGAATTTCCATCCTTCTCGCGTATAGGTTCACCGTTACGAAATTGAGCAGCCCAATCAGCAAAGAACCAATATGGAACATACCCCAAGCTATTATCAGGCTTCAGCCATTGTTCATACCACGACATGATTTGTCGGAATGCAGGAAGTAATGTCTTAAGGTAAGATTCATCACCTCGATACATCCAATAGTCGTAAGCCATACCTATCCACGAGAGCGAATAAGACGAGATGAACTGATTGAGAGAAGTGGGAAAACGACTAGTTGTCAACCCATCTGCACACATCGATTGCCGTCCTTGTTCGATAGCATGTTTCACTAATGTAGCATCATCTGTATTATACAGTGAGACCATTTCTTGGATACGTGTATCACCAAAATATTGTAATTGCTCATAGTATGGGCAATCCATATAAGTTTCGTTGGAACAAAGACGAGCTGTACGCCAGCCGATATCCAAAATCTTATTCAAAGGTTCGTCAGTTTTCGCATAGAACTGACTGACTCTCTTAAATGGATATGCTGTAAAAGTGCCGAATATATCGTTTACTATCAATGGCTCGTCGGCAGTTTTTATCGTTAAGTCGACATATCTCCATGTACGCCACCATAACGTTGTAAAGTTTCTATTGTCTCCCCCGTCGGCAACAATTTTATCGATAAAGCCAAAGAATTTCTTTCCCTTTATATCGTTTCTATTTCCTTTAATGAACTGATTCTTTGCCATAGCTGCCGAATCAAACAATGCTTCAGCATATCCAATGGCAATTTGGGCGTTGCGCCCTTTGCTGTATATAAACGACAAATAAGAAGTGGTCAGCACGTTATTATCTAACAAGATGTGGATAGTTGAATGAGCTGGGAACGTTATTGAAACCTGTTTCTGAGGAAAATCTTTAGGCAAGTTACAACCCTCGCAAGTTCTGACGGAAGCGAAACGTTCAACAGTCATCTCTCTTGGCGGAATATTCGTCGGCACTAATTGTCTGTACGGATAATCCCTCGCTCCTTTTATAGCTGCCTCTTCACCGACAGCAGCTGACTTCCAAGAATTATCATCAAAATCTACATTTTCCCAACCCCATGGATAATTGCTTCCTGTCATTGATATTCCAGGACCTACCATAATAAAACATCCATTAACAGGTGCAGTACTTGAAGAATAAGCATTGTCGCGAATACCTTTCCATGTATTGTTTGTATTCACTACCTGTTCTGCCTTATCATTTCCCTGTACCAGGAAACCAGTCTTATTAAGACTCATCTGTGCCGAAGGCTTCCGTTCTGCATAATTCCAGACTACAGAAGCAAGAACATTCTTACCGACTTTCAAAAATGGAGCGATATCCACTGTTTCGAAATTCCAATTGTAAACATCACAACGAGCAGGGCCCAAAGAAGCGAAATGACCGTTTACGAAAAGCTTATATCTGTTGTCGGCAGAGACATGAATGACAAAGTGTGCGGGTATGCTCTCCAACGTAAATGATTTACGAAAATGATACACTCCAAAATCATTAACAGGTTCACCTTGAACAGATATCCAATGAGCCTGCCAGCGTTGTTGTAACAATGAAGGGTTTATCATATTCTGATTATACCCTTTTAATCTAATCTGAGATGAGACAGATAATGTCGCCAACAAAAGGGCGAAAGACAAGAAAATACGTTTCATGAAAAATTTAATAATAGAGTTATGCAATATTCGCAAAAAAACTCCGCTTATACAAATAAAAAATGGAATTTCTGTTCCTACAAATGGCACAAGTTTTGGTATAGGATTCTATGAATTTTTATTTCTTCCCGAAACGGGAAGTATCTACTTCCTTCATTTCCTTCTCTTTATATCCGCCGAAACGATAAGAGAAATGCAATTCAACGTTCCGATTATAATGTTCCATATTCATATTCAGATACTGGCCCTTAAAGCGGACTTTCACGAAAGGCATCCCCGTATCGAAGATATCATTCAGTCGTGCGGACAAAGTAGCGCGACCTTTGTCGAACGTCCACTTGGCAGCAGCATCGACTGAATATACGCCATTCACATCATAGGTCCCTTGCATAGACTTCGTTTGTCCGCTAGCATTCAGTTCAAAAGAAATTTGTTTGTTCAAGATGATGTTGTTATTTAACGACATATCCCCCATCCATAAACTCCTGTTGAAAGGAATATCGTAATAATCATCACATTTCTGTCGGGAGTTGAGTACTGTCAACGACAGTTGACTGTCCAGCCATCCTTTCATTTTGAAAGGAATAGCCACATTGGCTCCCAAACGCTGTGAATAGTTCCAATTTCTCGTCTTATAAATCAGTTGCAACTGTTTCGTCGATTGATAAACCGACTGAGTGAAATAATCATTGATATACGTCCAGAACAAAGTAAACGTATATCTTTGATTCAGTATATAACTGCCTGTAACGGAACAAGTACTGGCAGGCCGTAATCCAGGAGTTCCCTCAGCGACAGCATAAACATCTATATAGCTCAAAGAAGGATTCATCTCCCAATAATTCGGATATTGTTTCTTAGTGGAAAGAGACAACTGAAAAACGTTTTCGGGTGATTTAAAATATGTCAATGACGCTTGGGGAAAGATTGCCCATTTATGATAGCTCCCGATAGAGTAGTATTCCCCCGTAGCCGAGATAGAAAATGATTGGCCCGATTCATAATCCTTCCCCATCTTAAAATAGAAATCAGTCGTTTGTTCTTCCAATCTTGTCTTTGTATCCTTCGTGTTCAGCCCTCCTTGTACTTTAGAATAAGTTTGATAATTCTTATCATTGGCATAACAATAAGAGACGCCATATCCCAGATTCCAGTTACTTTTTAAAGGATGTTCCTGGTCCGCGGTCAATAATAATCTGTCAATATTCTGCCCACTTGCTACCATAAAGGCATAATTCCTTTTATTTGTCGTACTATTCAGCTGCTGTACACCCGATGTATGATAATTAGTGTAGTCAACTCCCACACTTAACCCAAATGATGATTTATATTGTGTAGATACATTGTTCATACTAATTGTACCAGAGTTATACGATGCGCTCTCCTGGTAATTGCCTGTTGTCGCAACATTTTGACTTCCCCGAGGAGAGAAATCTCCCACATAAGCAATGTCGAAGGTACTCTTATCAGAAATATTATACTCAAGAGCACTGCGCAGACTATGTGTCCATCCTTTCGAACGAATCTGCTGATCTTGATTGATATTGTAAATTGTATCACCTAATGTATGCAATGACAGCGTTCGTACACGCTGGAAATCTTTATCATTGTTGGCATCATACATTACATCTAAAGCATATTTAGGAGTGGAAAAACGAAGATTAGCACCCGTACCATACGAATTAAAGAATTTATTTAGGTACATAGCGGTAATCTCTCCTTGAAAAGAAAAATCAGAAGCACGATTCAATACCACATTGATAGCCGCACCACGAATATGATATTGTGGCGGTGCACTATAAGTCACTTCCACCTTTTCCACCCTATTGACAGGCATATTCTGCAGCAATGTCTTCAGTTGGTCATAAGTCATTGTAGAAGGCTTACCATTCAATATAACAGAAAGTCCTGGAGCACCTGCCAAAGTCAACTCCCCTTTATCTTCTCTTATGCCAGGCAGTTCTTTCAATGCTTCATACACATTGCTCACCACCTTCTTGTCGGTAAGAACCGAAAGATCATAATTCATCATTCCGTTCTCCACCTTCACAATCGGACGGTTAGCCTTGACGACCACCTCCTTCAATATATTATCCCTTTCTTCCAACACAATGAATAAGTTATCTTTATCTGTATACTGATGAATAAAAGGCTGATACATCAATTGCTGCACATAAAGTCGGAAAGAAGCACGACTTTCAGAAAGAGAAAAATTACCTAAAGAGTCGGTCGTTGTCGAGCAGACAAATACCGAATCCAATGTTTGCATCATGACAGCCGCATACTCTATCGGCTGATGATTCTTATCAACTACCCTTCCCTTCAAGGGACGAGATTGAGCAGATAAAAAGATAGGTAATATCAACAAAATACAAGTCAGTAATCTCTCCATTTCTCCTTATTCTTACGATTTCAACAATCATTCCAGATTATTGAATATCACACTTGCGAACACAAACATCTGTACCCGATAGGCCCACATAATAATCCCCTGTATCAGGTATAGTCACATTGAGCATTTGCTGCTTCCAATCTACAGAATTGAAATCTAACGTGGCAATAGTCCGAGAATCTTTCACACTAATCACTTCCAAGCAGCCTTCACCCTTTACATCGGCAGTGAAAGTTATCTTCCCCTTATTCAAGTACAATCCTTCGAAGAGTCTGCCACCTTCGCGGACATAGCCCTCACCTTTCGCTGCTCCAGCATTTCCAATGACAGACCAATAACAATGCCCTAAAGAAAAATCTCCGTTCACAAACTTATTGGCACTGTGGATACCCGTATCACCAGTAAAGTTAGTTGGAGTAACCCATAGCAAATCGCAAACTTTCAGGTACTCATTATTGTGAATATATACATTCTTGATTGGAGCAAAATCATCTCGCTCACTATTCGTAAACGGCTTTCCATCGAACGGATTGTCGGGCCAAACACCAACAGCATACGGTCCGCGTAAAACGCAATCATAAACCGTAATACTATCTATCTCCTGTTTCTGCTGATCGTTTGTCGTACCCCACGGTAGAAGAGCGATAGCATGAGCACCGCCGTCGCCCAGATTTCCACCGATATCAGTATTGATATAACTATGTGAGACAACAATATTTCGAGTCGAGTTATCGGCACCTGGCCTAGCAGGACGCCATGGGCTGATGGTATTGCGAGGATCTCCGTAGCTAGAGGTAATGGTAACACCATCATCATTCGAATTATAAACGGCACGTACCACCTTAACATGATTCATACCATTCGAGAACCCCAGTCCGTCACCACTTGTACAAGTCGGATAAGCCATCTTGACATTACCGATAAACAAATTTGTGGTATAGCAGAACTGTGTAAAATAATTGGGAGATAGTTCTATATCAATATCGGTCATCTCGACCTGGTCGCAGTTATCTACCCCTATCGGACAAAGATGTATCACGTCCGAACAGTGAGAATGCAGCCAAAAGATATCAGGATCTAAAGTATAAAGACTGTACATCAACAGTTTTCCAGGACCCGTAACCTTTACATGATGCAAATCTTTCAACTCCACCAAAGGCAGATTGACAAAGAGACAATGAGTCCACGGTATATTAGGAATATCCATGTTATGCCCATAGTTCACATCGTACTTATAGTCCCGCCTATCTGCCGATTGCCAAATGATAGCACCCTCTTCGAGATGCAGATCAACATTACTTTTCAACATGATATTCGTAGCCACATAACGGCGTCCATATATACTATCAGTTCCTGGCAAAACATTTCCAGGAAGAATTACCTGTCCACCACCAGAAGTACTACAAGCTGATATAGCAGCATTGATGGCCTGCGTATCATCAGTAAAGCCATTGCCCTTCGCACCATAGTCTAATACATTGAATTTCTTATCAGGCAAACTGAAAGCATAAGGATTATCTTCGAAGTCGCGCCAGTTTTCAATAAAGAAGTAGGGAGCTACCTTTACCACTTCACCCGCCTCATTCTTTACCACGGCAAGCATACGACTGCTCAATCTGCTCATCTTACCATCTAATCGGTGGTTAGTTATCGAGGTGATGTCGAAATGAGCCGACGATGGTCCTTCATAAAGTTTCGTCAGTCCTTCGAGTTGCTTCACCGAATTCACCTTGCCATCAATGCTAAACATCGGTGCCTCATAGATGACCAAAGTCGGATAACGGTTCACATAATCGGAAGACATATCTCCCTTGATATCCAAAAAATCTGTTGTTGCCGTACAACGAATACGACCCGCATAAGTTTCTATCGGCTTCTCTTGTAAGATACTCACCCTGTCGATCAGCCAAGTGCCTTTACTGTCACCGATAGGTTCCAAGCGAAAGCCCGTAAGATGGCCACGACAGCATTTCGTATCCGACAAGTTTACATAATAAGCAGTATAATCACTGTTCGGAATTACATTAAAAACCTTCGAAGCAGCCATATTAAAATCAGGGAAGTCACTTGTAGTAAAGTAGAGACGAACCTGTTTTACATTGCTCTTATTGGCAATAACGAGGAAAAAAGTATTGTATATATCGATTGGAGGATTATAAATACTGTTACGACTGCCTGTCAATGCCGTTGTCGTTATATAAGCATCCTTCTTGAAATCAAAGCGCATCGCATCGTTACCCTCACTAATTTTCCCATGCACTGCCGTAAAACAATCGGACGACCCTTTGATGGAAAACAACAGATCGAGCGGTTTCCCTACGCAGATATTGTCGAACATAAAACGACAATCCTTCCACGTTTCGAGTGTATCATTCATCAATGCTATCTCTATATGTTTTATCTTCTTGAGAAATGTACAACCGCTGATATCGAAAATGACAGAACGCCACATTGAAGGCACAATCTCGCTGCGCGCTTCGAACGACTGAGTACCGTCACTAAGAATAAGACGAACAAAGTCTCTTCTGCCAGGGCGCACCGAGGGAGCAAGCACGTTAAACTCCAGCAGCGATTTAGAACTCAGATTAAGAGGCTTAGAAAAATCCTTTGCGATACCTTTCCAAACATTTGCCGCCATGTCGTCAGCTTCAATCAGCAAACTCTTAGCGCCCTCTTGTGCCTTGTCGCCCATCACTTTCCCGTCGCTAAACGACAGTTTACAACCTTTTAAAGCAGTCCATCCCTGCAGGTCAGCATTAAAAGTGCCGAGAGAAACAGTATTCACCAAAGAACATCTATTCGAACAATCACGAGAGTGAGTGGGAGACGAATCTGCATCAATGGACATTGCCGATGAGTTAAAGGAGAAAAGCAAGCACCATGTTGCCAGTAGAACAACAGATTTCATTGAAAAGTTCATGATAAAGCAAAATTTGGTCATGCACATTTTTATTCCTACAAATATAGAAAAAAAAGAAAATAAAAGACAAACTTACCAGATAAAAAATGCGATAAACAGATTATCTCCTACTTTTTGCCGCAGGTGTCAGTTGGCCGTCGACTTGCTGCAGTTCTCCTTCGTCGAGCATAAAACGAACAGCATTAACGAGGGCAGATGAGTCCACATCCACACTTCGCTTCAAAGCATCAGGAGTAAGAGGCGTTTGAGAGAGCACTTCGAGAACCTTACGACGAATGACATTATACTCCGCCGTAGTCAATTCCTCTTTCCTATTCTTACTGGTGCATACATCACAGATACCGCAGTTATGTTCGTTCTTCTCGCCGAAATAATTCAATAATATCCTGCTCCGACAATGGTTCGTAGATGTCGCATAATCTATCATGGCATGAATACGTTTTTCATACCTCTCCTTACGAACCTCATAGACCTCCTTCGAAATATAAATCTTATCCTTTTCTACTCTCGGCTGAGTATAGATGATATAAGGAGTCTTCTTATGAGGAATAAAGTCGACGATACCTCGTTTTCGGAACATTATGAGCAATTGATATACTTGATCCTCCGTCATTCCGGTACGCACTGCCAATGCCGTTTCGCTGATATAAGCATAATCCGTAAAGACCCCCGTATAAGAACGCAAAATAATCTGTAACAACACTTCTGCCTGATGTCCCATATCATGCAGTCGATACAGTTCTTCACGGCCGATGATAAACAGAATTCGTGAGGCATTATCCTGTTCATCCGTATATTCTATATAGCCTGCCTGCGACAGAAGTTTCAGCGCACTGTCGCAAGGAACAGGAAAGAATTTGAATTTCCGACAGAAATCTTCCAGACTGAATTCGTACATACAGCCTTGTCCGTCTCCTATTGCCATTTGATAATAATATTGCAACTGCTCGTACACATTGCAAATGTATTCTTTCGATGGGAAAGTCTCCGACACACGTTTCTGCAAAGTCGTTTTATCAGCATTCGAATAAAGAATTACAGCATAAGCCTTTTTGCCGTCTCTTCCAGCACGCCCCGCTTCCTGAAAGTAAGCTTCAGGAGAATCAGGCAAATCAACATGGATTACCAGACGGACATCCGACTTGTCGATGCCCATGCCAAAAGCATTCGTCGCCACCATGACACGACATTCATCAGATTGCCATTTCTTCTGCCGTAAATCGCGAACAGCATAATCGAGACCAGCATGATAATAGGTAGCTGATATTTGATGGTGCTCCAAAAAGTCTGTTATCTCCTTTGTCTTGCGACGATTGCGCACATAGATAATCGTACTGCCTTGCATATTACTCAAGATATGCAGCAGTTCGCCCAATTTATCATCCGTGTCTCGCACTACATAAGCCAGGTTCTGTCGCTCGAAGCTCATACTGAAGACATTCTCCTTTTTGAATCGCAGCTTATCCTGTATGTCTTTTACCACTGCAGGAGTAGCGGTAGCTGTCAGTGCCAGCACAGGGACATCAGGAAGCAAGTCTCTCAACTCGGAAATCTCCAGATAAGCAGGACGGAAGTCGTAGCCCCATTGAGAAATACAATGACTTTCATCCACCGTTATCAAGTTGACTTTCATTCCTCGCAATTTGGCGCGAAACAAGTCGGTACCGATCCGTTCGGGTGAAACATACAAGAACTTATAATCTCCGAAAATGCAATTATCCAATGCGGTGAGAATCTCATTGTGCGTCATTCCCGAATAGATAGCCGTGGCCAAAATATTCCTGCTCCGCAGATTCTGAACCTGGTCTTTCATCAAGGCGATAAGCGGAGTTATCACAATACATAACCCGTCCATTGCCAATGCTGGGACTTGGAAAGTAATAGACTTCCCCCCTCCCGTTGGCATCAGTCCTAGAGTATCGTTGCCTTGGCAAACGCTGTCGATGATATCTTCCTGCAAATCGCGGAAAGAAGTATATCCCCAATATTGTTTTAGGATATCAAGATAGCTCATTACAAACCCTGATTCGGCTTAATATCTTCTATCTGTAATTGTATCTCACCCCTTTTATGGGTGTTTTCTTCAATGGAATAACAAATATCGAACGACTGTTTCGTCTTGATGTAGCGAACTTGTGAACTTTGTCCGAAAGCAATGCCGTTCATCACATGGCTCGACTTGTTATCTACCAGTTCCAACTTGATATGTTCCTGATCGTGCCCCACCACCTTACTCGTTCCATAATCGTATACATTATGCGAACAGAATATCGGCTTTAAGTTTTCAGGACCATAAGGATTAAACTTTTTCAAGTCGGCACAGAAAGTCTTCGTTATTTGTCCAAATTCTATTTCAGCGTCAATATCGATAACCGCGTTGATTTGTTCCTTCTCAATATGTTCTTTCACATAATCTTCGAACCGTTGTGCGAAGACAGGCACATTCTCAATCTTCATAGATAAGCCCGCGGCGTAGGTATGTCCGCCAAAGTTCTCAAGCAAATCTCTGCAACTATCTATGGCCTTATACACATCGAATCCGGGAACGGAACGAGCCGAACCCGTAGCAAGTCCGTCGGCTTGAGTCAGCACAACTGCCGGGCGGTAAAAGATCTCAGCCAAACGAGAAGCCACGATACCGATAACCCCCTTGTGCCAATCGGCATTATACAGAACGATAGAACGGTTATTTTGAAGTTTCTCCGACTTCGAAACAATTTGCGTAGCCTCTTCGGTCATCGACTTATCCAAATCTTTTCGTGTTTCATTATACTGGTCGATGGTATTTGCTTTAACAAGTGCTCCCTGCAAATCTTTCTCAACCAATAGGTCGACGGCCTCTTTACCATTCTGTATACGACCCGAAGCATTGATACGAGGACCAATTTTAAAGACAATATCACTCATGGTGATTTCCTTATCGTTCAGTCCGCAAATATCAATAATGGCCTTCAATCCCACACTCGGATTGCTGTTTATCTGCTTCAAACCATAATACGTCAGGATTCTGTTTTCACCCATTATAGGCACGATATCCGATGCCACACTCACCGCAACTAAATCAAGAAGCGGAATCAATGTATGGAACTTGATATCGTTATTGATGGCAAAAGCCTGCATGAATTTGAAACCGACACCACAGCCGGATAAGTCTGTATAGGGATAAGTGTTATCGAGTCGTTTAGCATTCAATATAGCGTAGGCATCCGGCAACTCATCATCTTGAACATGATGGTCGCAGATAATAAAATCGATACCCTTTGATTTCGCATATCTCACTTCTTCGACTGCCTTAATGCCGCAATCGAGCGCGATAATCAGACTTACCCCTGATTCTGCTGCGTAATCAATTCCTTTTTGTGATATTCCATACCCTTCATTATACCTATCAGGTATGTAATAGTCCAAATTAGAATAGAACTGTTGAATAAACTTGTAGACTAACGCTACAGCTGTAGTACCATCTACATCATAATCTCCATAAATTAATATGCGTTCCTTTCGACCCATTGCTCTGTTCAAACGTTCCACCGCCCGATCCATATCCTTCATTAGGAACGGATCGTGCAGTCGCGACAGCTGGGGATGGAAGAACGAACGGGCTTCCTGTGCCGTCGTAATCCCTCTGAGCTGTAATAATCGGCCCAGTATGGGACTTATGTCCAAATCCTTTGCTAATGCGCGGCTGGCTTCGTCTTGCTCTTGAGTAATGGATAGATAATTCCATTTGTAACTCATTATATATATTATTTTCTTTCTTTTCCATATTTTAGAGAAAGGAGGGATGATTTACAAACACTGCTCCTTTGAAACGTAAAATTACTACATTTTTGAGACTATTACTATTAATTCGGCAACTTTTTATAAGTTTTTTTATTAAGAGTCATTTTAGTCACTTATTAAACCCAACAATTTGTATTTATTGAATCGATAAATGTAGTATATTTGCATTTAAAGAAGAAAGAACAAGATGATTGACCAAGCCATAGTAAGTCGTATTCGTGACGCTGCTGATATTGTACAAGTAGTATCCGAGTTTGTCACTCTCCATAAAAGAGGCGTGAACTATGTAGGCTTGTGTCCTTTTCACGACGAGAAGACTCCATCGTTCTCAGTATCTCCCAGTAAAGGTATCTGCTACTGTTTCAGCTGTCATAAGGGAGGTGATGTCATTCACTTTCTGATGCTCCACGAGCAGATGTCGTATGTAGAAGCGCTGCGCTGGTTAGGAAAGAAATACGGCATCGAGGTTCCCGAGAAAGAACAGACTCCCGAAGAGCGAGAAGCACAAAGCAATCGAGAGAGTTTGTTCGTTGTCAACTCCTTTGCACGCGACTATTTTCAACATAACTTATACGATACGCCAGAAGGCCAGATTGGTTTAGCTTACTTCCGCAGCCGAGGATTCCGTGACGACATCATCAAGAAGTTCCAGCTCGGATATAGTATGAACGCTCATGATGCCCTTGCTAAAGAAGCCTTGAAGAAAGGTTATAAAAAAGATTTTCTTATTCAGACAGGGCTCTGTTACGAAACGAATGAGCATCAGCTGCACGACCGGTTTTGGGGGCGTGTAATGTTCCCTGTCCTTTCGCTTTCGGGGAAAATCGTCGCTTTCGGCGGCCGTGTGATGAACACGACAAACAAGAATCTTGCCAAATACGTCAATTCCATTGAATCGGACATCTATAAGAAACGTAACGAACTGTACGGCATTTATTTCGCACGACAAGCCATTACAAAGGAAGACTGCTGCTATCTGGTTGAAGGATATACTGATGTTATCTCCATGCACCAGTCGGGTATCGAGAATGTTGTATCCTCCTCAGGAACGGCACTCACCGAAGAACAAATCCGATTGATACGGCGTTTCACCAACCACATAACTGTTCTTTACGACGGCGATATGGCAGGTATCAAAGCTTCTATTCGAGGTATCGATATGTTGCTGGCTGCCGGCATGACCATCAAGGTATTGCTGCTGCCCGACAATGACGACCCCGACTCTTTCGCCCGCAAACATAATGCTACGGAATATCAGGCCTACATAAAAGAACATCAGGTGGATTTCATTCGGTTCAAGACAAACATATTGCTTGCCGATGCGGGTGAGGATCCTATTAAACGGGCAGAACTGGTGAAAAACATTGTTCACAGCATCTCGGTGATACCGGAAGCAATCGTGCGCGACGTATACATTCAGGAATGCAGTGAGCAGCTTCATGTGTCCGACAAACTATTGGTCACGCAGGTGGCAAAGGAAAGGTCTCGGATTCGTGAAGACAAACAGAAGGAGAAGGAACGGGAAGCGGAGCGATTGGAACGACAAAAAAACGGGGAGGAAGTACCGCCGGAACCTGCCGCTGAAGAGAAAGAGCAAACACCTGCCGAAAAAATCACCGCAGAAGAGATTACGAACTTCCTGCCACAGAACAAGAAAGAGGGACGAGAGTTCTATCCTTACGAAAGAATGATTCTGCAAGTTATCTTACGCTATGGTGAGAAGACGATGTGCATTGCCAAGGATAACGATGGAAAGGAGATTCCGCTGACAGTTATCGAATATGTTGCAAACGACTTAAAGCGCGATGATTTGTCGTTCTATAACCCGCTTCACAAACAAATCTTCGAGGAAGCGCAAAGACATGTGCACGACAAAGATTTCAAATCGCAGGATTATTTCATGTCGTACCCCGACCCGCAAATCACCGACCTCTGCTTTAAGCTGATCACTTCGCCTTATCAGCTGAGCAAAATCTATACGAATATGAAAGTCGACGACGAGAGTCGTCTGCTCGAATTGGTGCCGACACTGATGACCAACTTCAAATATGCCATCGTCACGGAAGAGATAAAATCGGTTGTCGCCCAATTAAAAGACCCGGCCATCACCTCCGACAGTGCCAAGTGCAATGCCGTGATGCAGCGCTTCTCCGAATTGCATCAGATACAGAACATCATGGCACAAAAGTTAGGGGAACGGGTCATCATTCCGTAACATAACGACTATCCGCGAATAGCATCACCGACATTCATCCGCTGCATAACGCAGATTCATCTTTTTCCTAAAGATGATAATTTTATTTACTATATACTAAAATTATATACCACCATGATGGAACAAACATTTCACCATGATGGTATATAAAATTTCTCTTTATGAATTCAATGAATGATAACAAAGAAATCGTTCATTAATAAGCATCACTCAATGAAATCACCTTGAGGTTTTCATTGAATTTGTCGGCAGAAAGTTTTGTCTTCACATCGACAATAATATTCTGGCCGGGTATGATATCCATAAAATTATCACTGAATGTAGCCTCAGCATCGCCCGTAGAGATGTAAGCAGCACGAGCAAACTTATCGCTCTTCAAGGTAAGCTGATAGCCTCCTTGTGTAGGAACAGCCGTACAAACGATATGTGTCTTCGGGAAGATCATATCCTTCTGCTTCAACAAGAAATAATGATTGCTGTAAACGACAGACTTTTTCTCCGTTTTTAAATTTACGATGACGACGGCCTCATTGCGTGGAGTACCTTTCAATACATCATCTGCATCGCCATCCCAATAACATTTGCTGGAGTTGGGGGAGACAACGACAGACTTGGTAAATTCATTGACGATTTTCCCATCCATATTCATCACCTGAACATCCAACTGTACGTCACTCGCCTTCAGCCTGTCGGATACAATATAAACCTGCAACTTGTTATCTTTCAAGATGGGTGATACAAGAAGATCCCGATAAGCCTTCTTACAGTAATACTGCTCTGCTTTCCACCTGCCGTAATAGTCGATACTTGCCCACGAAGCCACAGGCCAACAGTCGTCAATCTGCCAGAACAATGTGCCCATGCAGTAGGGCATATCCCGACGATGTGCCTCGATTGCCGTCTTTATAGCATCTCCTTGAAGTACCTGGTTCATATACAAGAACGATTTGAAATCTTTCGGCGTTCTGTATTCGTTGAGCAGATAAGTCTCAATAAGTTTATTGGCATGGTCACCACCCCGCTGATGCGACATCATCACCTCCGAATAGATATCCCAATCCACTGAATCGGGAGCATAACGAAGTACTGATTCGTAATCGGGGAACGACTGGAATCCATACTCGCTGAAAAATCTGCTGCGCTCGATATTATAATTTGCAATCGGCTTTTTGCCATGCCATACATCCCAGTAATGGCGGTCACCATCTTTATCATTGCTATACCCCGAATAAGAAGCAAACGGAGACGACGGCCAATAGAATGTTTCGGGAGCGTATTCCTTCACGACACTCGGCAACACCACTTGATACTGATCACAATACTGCTTCCATACCTTATCGGCAATCTCCTTCCCCATTTTGTAAGAATCCTTTTTCCAATTCCAACCGTACCATGCGTCCAAACATTCATTATTGCCGCACCACAACGCAATGCAAGAGTGATTACGCAAACGGCAGACATTGTCGATGGCCTCCTGACGAATATTCTCGAGCAATTCGCCCTCGGCTGGATATAGACTGCAGGCAAACATGAAATCGTGCCAGATAAGGATTCCGTACTTATCGCATAAGTCGTAGAATATATCGTTCTCATAGGTTCCACCTCCCCACACGCGGAACATATTCATATTGGATTTTACAGCATCTTTGATGAGCTTCTCATATTTTTCATTGCTCACCCGAGGGAGGAAGTTATCCTGTGGTATGTAATTGGCTCCTTTCATAAAGACGGGATGCCCGTTAAGTTCTACATAAAACGCATGACCGTACTGATCGGGATGATAGATGATTTTCAAGGAACGAATACCGACATTGCAGGTTTTCGTATCCATCATCTTCTTCTCTTCCGACAAGGTAGTACGGAACGAATAAAGATGTTGCTCACCGAGACCATTTGTCCACCACAGCTTCGGATGCTTTATCGTAAAGCCGATATGTACTACATTTTTCCCTTTCGTCAGATTGACGGTCTGTTTACCATACACCGTTCCTGAGTTGGCATCATCGATAACGACTGTTGCAGTCTTTGCCTCATCCGACAATACCTCCACTGCTCCGTCGATGACGGCCTTTTGAGCTGTAACCGACTTCTGCTGAATGAATACGTCATTTATTCGGCTGTTGCTCCATGCTTCAATATAAACAGGACGCCAAATACCCGAGGTAACGAGTCGTGGCCCCCAGTCCCATCCGTAATGATAACCCGCTTTACGAGCGAAGACACTAAGTTTTTTGTCGAATACCCCACCATTCTGAGCCTGGTCGTTCGATGCAAAATAATGAAACTTCAGAGCATCCCACTTAGGCATATCCGTCTTGATAGGAGAATGAAAATAGACAGTCAGCTTGTTGCCGCCATCGTGCAGGTACTGCTTAACAGAAACTCTCCATTGGCGGAACATGTTATCGGCTTTCAGTATGAGCTTATCATTGAGATAGACATCGGCATAAGTATCCAACCCCTTAAAGAACAGGTCAATATTATCTTGCTTCAATATATCGGCAGAAGGAGTAACGGTCGTTTCGTAAATCCAATCTTCTTTGTCAATCCATTGAACACCCCTCTCATTCAAGCGGAAGAAAGGATCATCGATAATCTTGTTCGCCATCAAATCAGTATGAACCACTCCCGGCACCGTAGCAGGATACCAATTATTTAAGCGTGCCTCTCTGAATTTCCAACCGGAATCGACAGACTTTATAATCGGAGAAGCGGATAATTGCATTGTACTTAAAATAAAAGAAAAGGCAGCCATAAGCATCAACTTAATAAATATTCTACTTTTCATGGATAAATACGTTAGTTAGTTTCGAAATCAATCTCAAAGATAAAAATAAAAATCGATTCTGCAGGCTAACATTGGAGATAGTTTGAAGTAGTATTATATTTCTTTATATATATACGACATGGTTACACCGGCCATAAAAACATTTCATCAAAATATATTTCTATTCTTTTTGCAATCCATCAGGTTTGACCTATCTTTGCATAAATAAATATTACCACTTATAATTCAAACAAATGGCAACAACAAACAAATACATCAACGTAGCGTATAAGCTTTATACCGATGATGAAGGAGAAAGAGAACTGATTGAAGAAGCAACAACAGAACGCCCGTTCCAATTCATTACGGGATTCGGCACAACGCTGGAGGCTTTCGAAGAAGAAATATTGAAACTGAATAAGGGTGACCACTTCGATTTCACTATCGCAAAAAATAAGGCATACGGAGAGTATAATGATGAACATGTCATCGACTTGCCTAAGAAAGTCTTCGAGATAGACGGACATTTCGATAAAGAGCATATTGTTGTTGATGCTGTTGTTCCATTGATGGACGCAGAAGGTCATCGTTTCAACTGTTCTGTTGTAGAGGTTAAAGAGGACGCAGTAACCGTAGATTTGAACCATCCATTGGCAGGTTGCGATTTGAACTTCGTCGGTGAAGTTACTGAAAGCAGAGAAGCTACCAACGAGGAGATAGAAGGAATGGTGAACAGAATGAACGGTGAAGGCTGCAGTTGCGGTTGTGACAGCTGCGATGGCGACTGTGAAAAAGGTGGTTGCGACCATTGTCATTAATCCTTAATAATCATGTTTAACTCTTTTGGCAACATATTCAGACTGACAAGCTTTGGGGAATCTCACGGCAAGGCAATAGGCGGAGTAATCGACGGCTTTCCGTCAGGGATTGCTGTCGACGAAGATTTTGTCCAAAAAGAATTAGACAGGCGCCGTCCGGGGCAGTCATTGCTCACCACACAACGGCGCGAACCTGATAAGGTAGAGTTTCTTTCGGGAATCTTCGAAGGCAAGTCGACGGGTTGTCCTATCGGCTTCGTTGTATGGAACAAGAATCAGCACTCAGAAGATTATGATGAGCTAAAAAGCGTTTTCCGCCCATCACATGCCGACTATACCTACGACATCAAATACGGTATTCGGGATTATCGCGGAGGAGGACGGTCGTCGGCCCGCGAAACTATCTCGAGAGTAGTGGCTGGCGCTCTTGCCAAACTTGCTTTACGGCAAATTGGTGTTGACATCACTGCCTATACCTCGCAAGTGGGAGATATTGCTCTCGATATGGATTATCGGAAATACGACTTCAGCTTGATAGAACAGAACGACGTACGTTGTCCCGACCCTGACAAGGCGAAGGAAATGTCAGACTTAATCTTGAAGGTGAAGGGAGAGAACGATACAATTGGAGGAGTTGTGACTTGTGTAGTGAAAGGTTGTCCTATCGGTCTCGGTCAACCCGTATTCGGTAAGTTGCAAGCTGCTCTTGGTCATGCCATGTTGAGCATTAATGCAGTGAAAGGCTTTGAGTATGGTGCCGGCTTTGAAGGGTTAAATCAAAGGGGATCTCAACAGAATGATGCCTTCTTCAATGATAACGGTCAGGTACGAACTAGGACAAACAACTCGGGCGGTATTCAAGGAGGTATCAGCAATGGCGAGGATATCTATTTCCGTACGGCATTTAAACCGGTAGCAACGGTTTTAATGGAGCAAGAGACTGTGAACATTGACGGTATCGATACGACATTGAAGCCGCGCGGTCGTCACGACCCGTGTGTATTGCCACGTGCGGTACCTATCGTTGAAGCGATGACAGCAATGACGATTCTGGATTACTACCTTATCGACAAGACAACACAACTTTAAGATTATTTTTTGAAAGGCAGACGCCATGTGCATCCACTTTTCCATTGGGAACAACCATAAGCGGTTTTTCCTTTGATGATAATGCCCTTTCCGCATAAAGGACAGGCTTTGCCAATGATGGAATCATCGGGAATAAGAGTATTCGTTTTCGGTTTCGTCTGACCGTTTCTTGCCTTCTTCTTAGCGGCGAGTTGCTTAATCTCTTTAGCTGGAGTGGGCATGTCGGCAGACACCCTCCGATTAGAATTATCGCTCAGCACACTGTTCACTATCTCCTGAACCATTTGTTTCAGTTCATCAAGGAAGTGATGTGCATCATACGTTTTTTTCTCGATGCCACGTAATTTCTTTTCCCAAATACCTGTCAGCTCAGCTGATTTCAACAAATCTTCGTGAATGAGTTCAATAAGTTCGATGCCAGTAGGCGTAGCTATCAAGTTCTTCTTCTCCTTGCGTACATAATGTCGCTTGTAAAGTGTCTCTATAATCGCTGCTCGAGTAGAAGGCCGTCCAATGCCGTTCTCTTTCAATGCATCGCGAAGTTCTTCATCGTCGACCAGTTTACCCGCCGTCTCCATCGCACGCAACAATGTAGCTTCTGTATAATATTTAGGAGGTTGTGTCCATTTCTCATTCAGGTCGGGCTGATGAGGTCCACTCTCCCCTTTTGTGAATGATACCAATGTCTGCTCCTCATTATTGTCTTTCTCATTATTAGGATTGATGACCACGCGCCATCCCGGAGCGAGAATCTGCTTTCCCGTGACTTTGAATTCTATTTTGGCAGCCTCACCCATGACTGTTGTAGTTGAAAATTTGCAATCTGGATAAAAGACGCCTATAAAATGTCGCGCTACCAAGTCGAACACCCGCCGTTCCACTTCAGAGAGTCCTTGAGGATATTGTCCCGTAGGAATTATCGCATGGTGGTCGGTTACTTTCGACGAGTCGAACACTTTCTTACGTTTCGCCAGTTTAGTGCCTTTCAGTGGAGCAGTCAGTGCAGCATAATCACGCAAACCATCGAGGATGGCCGGACATTTCGGATAGATGTCGTCACTGAGGAATGTAGTATCCACACGCGGATAGGTAGTGTACTTCTTTTCATAAAGCGACTGTATCGTTTTCAGTGTCTCGTCGGCCGAATAACCAAAACGTTTATTGCATTCTACCTGCAACGAAGTCAAATCAAAAAGTCGTGGGGGCGTTTCTGTCCCTTCTTTTATAGAAACATCAGTAACCATAAAGAGCGACTGACGGATTTTATCCAGCAAAGCAAGACCTTCAGCCTTATCGTTGAAACGACTTTTCAGTGCTGTAAATACGGTATCTCTATATACTGTCTTCAGTTCCCAATACTGTTCGGGCTTGAAATGGTCAATCTCTTTCTGACGATTGACAATAAGAGCAAGTGTCGGCGTCTGAACTCTGCCGATAGAAAGTACTGAACCTTTGCCGTTACCATACTTGATAGTGTACAATCTGGTAGCATTCATACCAAGCAACCAATCACCGATAGCGCGAGACAATCCCGCTTCATACAGAGACTGATATTCCGATTCATCCTTGAGTGTTTTAAACCCTTCACGAATGGACTCTTCGGTAAGAGAGGATATCCATAATCGCTTTACAGGACAATGTACCCCACTCTTCAACATCACCCATCGTTGGATAAGTTCACCTTCCTGCCCGGCATCACCGCAGTTGATAATCTCGTCGGCTTTCTGGAATAGTGTTTCAATGACGTGGAACTGCCGTTCAATACTTTTTTCTGCAATCAGTTTGATGCCGAAACGAGGCGGTATCATAGGCAAACTGCCCAAGCTCCACATCTTCCACTGGGTGGAATACTCGTGCGGTTCCTTCAACGTACACAGATGACCGAAAGTCCAAGTTACCTGATACCCGTTACCTTCTATATATCCGTCCTTCTTCTCATGCGCGCCGAGAATATCGGCAATATCGCGTGCCACCGAAGGCTTTTCAGCAATACAAACAATCATACTTTATAATTTCAGAAAGCAAAGATAATGCAATTTGAGAGCAGAACATCAAGCTTGCTTGAATGTTTTGCCGAGATGCAGCTTATCTTCGCTTTTGCAAGCAAAGATAGTAAAAATAGAATGATGATAAAAAGAGAGGATGTGGTAATCACATCCTCTCTTCGTATAAAATATGTTTTAATGTACAATTAAAGAGCTCCGACTGTCTTTAAATTAGCATTTGTATTATGTACAGCTTGTGCACTTGCTGCGAACTTAGCTTTTTCATCTTCCGTTAATTCCAGCTCAACGATTTTTTCAATACCGTTCTTACCCAAAATGACAGGAACACCGATGCAAAGATCTTTTTCGCCATATTCACCGTCAAGATAAACAGAACATGGAATCATCTTCTTTTGATCGTGAAGGATAGCCTCAGCAACATAAGCTCCACTTGCCCCAGGTGCATACCATGCTGATGTACCAAGAAGACCGGTTAATGTTGCGCCACCAACCATAGTATCTGCTGCTACCTTATCTAATGCTTCTTTACTCAACAGCTTACTAACTGGCATTCCTTTATATGATGCAAGACGAGTAAGAGGAATCATCGTCTTATCTCCATGTCCACCGATAACGATACCGTCAACATCATTAGGATTGCAATTCAAAGCCTGTGACAAGAAATATTTGAAACGTGAACTATCCAACATTCCACCCATACCAATAATACGATTCTTTGAAATACCTAAAGATTTAACAGCCAAATATGTCATTGTGTCCATAGGATTGGATATTACAACGATAATAGCATTTGGTGAGAACTTCAACACATTTCCAAGTACAGATTTTACAATACCTGCATTTACACCAATTAATTCCTCACGAGTCATACCAGGTTTACGAGGAATACCAGATGTGATGACAACAACATTCGAGTCGGCAGTCTTTGCATAATCATTTGTACAACCTACGATCTTCGTGTCGAAACCTAATGATTGCGCCGTCTGCATCATATCCATTGCTTTACCTTCTGAAACGCCTTCCTTAACGTCGAGCATTACTACTTCGTCCGCTACCTCATGAAAAGCGAGAACATTAGCACATGTAGCGCCTACGTTACCTGCGCCTACTACAGTTACTTTTGACATAATTCTAATTTTATTTAAAGTTCAATTTATCTCCTTCGCTTGACAAAGTTAATAAAATGATTGAATTGAGGAAATTTTTCCATAATAAATTTAGTTAAAGGATAGCTTTTGTTTAATAAGCATTCTTTTGTTTTGTAGGAAATGACTATTTTTGCAGTGAAAAATAAAAGGACTTATGAAAAAGAAGACTATAATCATTACTGTTTGTGCTGTTCTGTTGTTAATAATAGCAGGAGTAACAACTTATATGCTAATGAGAGAGAAGAAAGCAAACTATGAACTGAATCAGGAATTCCAATTAGAGAAGGGTGATTTGGAAAATGAATATTCTCAATTTTCTAAGCAATATGACGAGATAAAGATGACCGTCAGAAACGATTCACTAGCTCAGTTATTGGACAAAGAACAAATTAAAACTCAAAGACTGCTTGAGGAATTACGCTCAGTTAAAAGCACGAATGCAACCGAAATACGTCGGTTAAAGAAAGAACTTGCTCTATTGCGTAAAGTCATGGTTTCTTATATCAATCAGATAGATTCATTGAATCAACTGACTACAAAACAACGTAAACAGATCAATGAGATTTCTCAGAAATACGATGTTGCTTCTAAGCAGATTACAAGTCTTTCGGAAGAGAAACGTAATCTGACACAGAAGGTAACCCTAGCTGCCCAACTAGATGCTTCAAATTTGTGGGTAGACGCTAAAAACAAAAAAGGTAAAACAGCGAAGAAGGTAAAGGATGTGGTTAAAATAGCCATCGGATTCAACATAGTAAAGAACATTACGGCTGAAACGGGCGAACGTACATTATATATCCGTATTACAAAACCAGACAACGAAGTTTTGACAAATAATCCGGGTGATACTTTCAAATTCGAAAACCGTTCAATACCTTATTCAATTCGAAAGACAATAGAATATAGAGGTGAAGAATTACCTGTTACTGTATATTGGGATGTGAAAGAGTTTCTCTATGCAGGATCCTATAAGGTTGAAGTTTTCGCCGAAGGCTCTCTTTTGGGTTCTACTTCATTCTCATTGAAATAACAAAAAAGCATTTCCTTACGGAAATGCTTTTTTGTTTCTATTATCTCTTATTGCCTTCTATCTGCACCCCACATCAGTTTATTACGTAAAGTATTAAAGAAAACATGATTATAACGTTTCACAACCTTAATTGTATATGGTGCACGACGAATGCTCAACTGAATACCATCTTTGCACGATACACTTCGCCCGTCCACTGATACGAGAAAATTATGACTTCTGCTTTCCACCCTTAAGGATATTTCCCAATCATCACATATCACGATAGGACGGACATTAAGACTATGGGGAGCAATAGGTGTCAATGCTATCGTCTTAGAATGTGGTACAATAATAGGACCACCAACGCTTAATGAATATGCTGTTGAGCCAGTCGGAGTAGATATAATCAATCCATCAGCTTGATAAGTATGCAAATAAGCCCCATTGATAGTAGTATAGATACTGATCATAGAAGAACTGTCGTGTTTGAGTACAGCAATATCATTCAACGCAAAAGGAACTTCTATCTTATCTTCTCCTTCACTGATGAGTTGCAGTACACTTCTCTCTTCTACCTTATAATGGTTGTTGTAAATCTCATCAAAGGTGTCTTCCATCTCTTCAGGAGAAATATCAGCAAGAAAACCAAGACGACCAGTATTAATTCCTAATATCGGAATATCTTTGTTGCCTACATTACTGGCTGCCTGCAGAAAAGTACCATCGCCTCCAATGCTGATTACCATATCAGCATCAAATTCATTGTTGTCGAAACTTATCATCCCCTCCATATTACAATGTCCTTCTTTCTGCAGAAATTCATAAAAATCACGGCTAATACATGTTTCAGCATGAATATTTCTCAATAAGTCGAACAGTTTCTCTGCATGAGACGACTTATGCGACTGGTATATATTTCCAAATATAGCGAATTTCATCTTCCTTTAAATGTAATAACAAAGTTATAAATAAAATACAAAACATTGATATGAGAAGTTATCATTTATTATCAATGATAGGATGTATAAATAAAAATCTGGCTCCATCGTGGTAATTCTTATCCAACTTCACTTCTCCATGTAACAGTTCTGCAATGCGCAGACAAATATTCAAACCGATGCCCGTGCCGGTAACAAACGAATCGAGTTTTTCAAAACGATTAAATATCTTATCTGAATCTGAGACATTGATACCGCATCCAGTATCGGTAACGGAAAAGACAACATTCTGCTCCTGCTTCTCGTATGTAAGCAGAATACTTCCTTTCTCTGTGTATTTACAGGCATTTGTCAGGAAGTTATTTATAACTTGTGAAGTCCGTACATGATCGGTTCTCAATATGATTGACTCTTTCGGCTGTATAAACTTTAATTCTACTCTTTCTTTCTGCCTGCCATTGACGGTACTGATAGCTTGCCGACAAAGTTCATCCAAATTGAATTCTCCATAGTCCACTTTATAATAACCGCTTTCAAGAGAACTAAGATCAAGAATATCGTTAATCAATGTCGTGAGCTGATTCGTATTATTGTCGATGAGCTTAAGGAATTCATTTCTGGTAGGCTTATCCAAATCTTCGCACGACTCAGCGATATAAGAAGAAAATCCTACGATAGCATTGAGTGGCGTACGGATTTCATGACTCATATTCTGAAGGAACATCGTTTTTAATTTATCTGCTTTTTCAGCTTCCAATCGAGCCATCTCTGCTGTTTCCTTTTCCCGTTTCAATTGTTTCTCGGCTTTACGGCGCAACAGAATATAAACGAAGGATGAGACAGTGATGATTATCAAGAGCAAGGCTAACAAAGAGGCAATACTTTGATTCTTCTGATTGATGACACTAATATTGTTAGCCTTATCACGCAATCTTTCAGTTTCCGCTTTTTGTTTAAGCATCTCCTGATGTTGATTGACTAGCTTTAGATTCTTGTTATTCAATTCAAGATGAACATTTGAGAGCTCAAGACTTTTCTTTTGCCGATCCAATTCAATCATTTGTTTCAATGATTGAAGTTGAGCAACTTTCAATGTAGAGTTCTTCAAAGCTAACTCATTCTTTTCCGATTTTAATTTTTCATTTTCAAAATAAGCAGTGTACTCAGTCAAAGTTTTGTTCAATTCCTTATCATATTGCTTTCGAAGTGACTCTGTATAACGAGACTGATCAATATATGCTTTCTCATATTCTTTTGCTAAATAATATGCTGGCGCACGCCTACAATAAATATATAATGAATCTCCTAAAGAATCAGCATACAATAACGCTGCTGAATATTTCTTATGGGCCAAATTATACTGATACAGCAGGAGATAGTCGTAATAATTATTATCAAAATTTTTTTTATAAACAGCTTTCCATCTAAAATATAAATCAGCATATTTATCACCTTCCACAGAATTATTTATACTAAAATTACAACAGGCTAACATCAAATAGGCATCACCCAATTCTGACTTAACTTCCCAATGATTCAAATAAGTAAGATAACAATCAATAGATTTATAAAATTCCTTTTTACTGAAATATGCTGATCCTTCTTTCAAGTAAAGTTCATACGCTTGCCTCTTCTTTGCAGGATTAGCATTATAATAATCTATTCCTTTTTGGAATTGAGAGATTGCCAAATCAAATTGATCTTCCATTATATACACATCACCTAGTTTCACGAAAGATAGTCCAATACCATACTCATCTTTTAATTTATATGCCTCTTTTTGGAAAGCATTCAACTCATTCAGTGCTTGTTTATATTCCCGTTTACGCAACAGATAATTTATATAAAGGCTCCATGAATGAAAAAAATACTGAGTATATGGCGTTTTACAACAGAATTTGTAGAGAACAGAACGTGCTTTAGCAAAGTTCGGAATGTCATTATTGTAATAATAATATAAGCTTTTAAGAAGAAGAGTCATACACTGCGCTTTTACATCATGCACTCCTCCCGCCATGGCAAAAAGAGTATCCGTCATGGCTAATGCTTTTTTATTTCTTATTTCTTTGCTACATTTAGAATAGTACGCATAGACCTTATCATTTATCTTATACGGATTGTTTTGGGCAAATGTACAAGAAGGGACTATTAATAAAAGCATGCAAAGAATGAATATGGAATTTCTCAGAAATTCTCTCATAAATAAATTACTTCGCTGTTGACAAAGGTAATGTTTTTGAATTAATAATTATCTTTACCACATAATATTTTGAAATTTAATTCGTTATTTGAATATATCATTTCGTTTTTTATATTAAGATGAATGAGATGAATTTGTATTTTTGAAATAAAAAAATGAAAACAGCCTATAAATTAATCTTATTCCTATTCGTCAGCTTACTCCTGAGCAACAAGATTCAAGCGCAATTGCAGATTATCCCTTATCCTACATCAGCGCGTATAAATCAAAAAGTATTCACGTTACCATCGAAAGTTATTATTAAGTACGGTGATAAGAACTTAAAGAAGAACGCGGATTTTCTATATCAACGTCTATTTGAATTAAACTACCGACCTACTATCTGCTTTAATAATAAAATTTCAAACGGCATATGTCTCTTGCTAAATAAAAGACAAGTAGGCAGTGAAGCTTATACTTTAGCTGTTGCAAACAAACACATCATCATAGAAGCCAGTTCTCCAACAGGTATTTTCTATGGTATTCAATCATTATTACAAGAAATACAAAATGGAAAAATATATTGCGGAATCATAAAAGATTCACCGCGTTATCCATGGCGAGGATTTATGTTAGACGAATCACGTCACTTCTTCGGCATGACTAAAGTAAAGCAATTATTAGATATTATGGCTTACTACAAGCTGAACAAGTTTCATTGGCATTTGAGTGATGAACCGGCTTGGCGAATTGAAATAAAGAAATACCCATTATTAGCTAGTGTAGGAGGAAAAGGGACTTGGGATAATCCAAACAGTCCGGTCAGATTCTATACGCAAGAAGAAATTCGTGAAATAGTAAGGTATGCATCAGAAAGACATATCGAAATCATTCCTGAAATCGATATGCCTGGTCATGCAACTGCTGCAAATAGAGCATATCCTCAATACTCAGGTGGAGGAACGAAAGAGCACCCTAATTTTACTTTCAACGTTGGCAAAGAAGAAACATATAGTTACTTAACTGATATTTTGAGAGAAGTTGCAAGTTTATTTCCTTCACGATATTTACATATAGGAGGTGATGAAGTTGCATATGGCAGCAAAGCATGGGAAACAGATCCTTATGTACAAGACTTAATGAAACGAGAGAATCTTAAATCTACCAAAGAAGCAGAACGGTATTTCATGCATCGTATGTCCGACTCAATTCAAGCCCTCGGGAAAACACAAATAGGATGGGATGAACTAGTTGACTTAAATCTTAACCCGCAAAAGACTGTAATCATGTGGTGGAGACACGATAAGCCTGAATATCTAAGGAAATCACTATCTAATGGGTTCCATACTATTTTATGTCCACGCAAGCCTCTTTACTACGATTTTATTCAATATAAAGATCATAAATGGGGACGTACTTGGGATGGATTCTGTCCGTTGGAAGATATTTACGCTTTCCCTGATAGTCTGTTAAAAAAAGAAGGACTTCCTGAATCCGACGTTAACCACATTATAGGCATGCAAGCCAATCTATGGACTGAATTAGTTCAAAATACGAACCGTTTAGACTTTATGACTTTTCCCCGCTTATGCGCTTTAGCAGAATCAGCATGGTCAAGCCCTAAAGTTAAGAACTATCAACAATTTCTTAACCGAATGGAAGATGCCTTTAAATTCTTCGATAAACTAAACTTATATTATTTTGATTATCGAAATCCTGAACATCACAAAGAACCTGCGCCCGATAAAGGATACAAATAAGATTCTTATATTTCATCAAAAATCGGGAGTAATTAGTTATTAATATATTATCTTTGAATACTAAAAGAATTATCATGAACTCTAAATGCCATATACTATTACTATTTCTATTTCTTCTCACTCCTCCATTTTCTTGGGCGAGCAGTATTAAGGAGAATGATGATTTAATCATAGAAAACAAAAATGTCAAATTAACTTTTTCGGGAAGTAATGATTTTCTTTTTAAGGAATTTATCATGGATGGGCAGAATATTCTCCCAAAAGAAGGGAGTTCGACCATTCCTTGGCAATTAACTTATAAAGGACCTAATGGTGAAAATCCGGTATTACTTCCAAAATGGGGTGACTATATAGGCGGTGAAATCCGAAAAGAACAAGGCTCTACGACTCTAGTATTTACGTGGCAAATGGTAATTGATGAGATTCATACTTATCCTGTCCGTATATTAGTTTCTTTGGATGATGATGCAGAGTTACCTGAATGGAATATCGAAGCGGAATTACCAACAGGATGGGTTATCACAGAAGTTGAGTTTCCACGAATAGCTGTAAGCAAGCCTGAAGATGCTAAAGCAATCTTACCTGTAGGTTTTGGGACCGAATACAAATTAGGTAATGATGGTCTCCTCCAATCACGTTATCCTTCGTGCACCGGTGGCATGCAATTAGTATTGATGTATCATCAAGGTGGAGCAGTATATTTTTCTGCTAAGGATAAAGGAGCTTCAGGAAAAATATTTAAGATGAAAAGTGAGGGAAAAAGCCTAGTATTCATTCAAAATGTTACAACATCGTATGGATGGACTCAACACAATATATTCTCTTTACCATGGAAAACAGTCATGGGTTTCACAAAAAGAGGTTGGCAAGATGCTGTTGATAAATGGTACAGACCCTTTACTTTTCAGACTCAATGGGGAGCAAAGACTTTGCCCGAACGGAATATTGTAAAATGGATTAAGAATGCCGATTTATGGATTCGTCCTATGAACGTAAGCGACGAGACCATGGCTTCTGTTCGTGAAGCATTGAAATTCTTCGGTAAGGGTATCGGACTACACTGGTATTATTGGCATCATTATCCTCATGACGTCAAATACCCTGAATACTTTCCACCTAAACTAGGATTCGAGGATATGGTTAAAGAGGCTCAAAAGTTAGGAGGATATGTTACTCCTTACATGAATGGTCGTCTATGGGATCCTGCCACTGAAACCTACAAAACTCGCAATGGGAGAGATGCTTCTTGTCGTAAACCTGATGGAACTCTCTACACCGAAGTTTACAGTTCTAAAGTTTTGAATACAGTAACTTGTCCGTCCTCTCCTATATGGTGTGATATTCTAAAAGAAGTGAACCGTAAAATTCTAACTGATATAAAAACAAACGGAGTATATATCGACCAGATTGGAGCTGCTAGTAGTGAACCATGTTATGCAACGAATCATGGACATGCTCCTGGCGGAGGCGATTGGTGGCCAAAATCATATAGACGTCTTATTCAAGAGATGCGCTCTGACATCTATAATGAAAACCAAGCTATGACAACAGAGGAAAATGCAGAATGTTATATTGACTTATTTGATATGATGTTGACAGTTAATTCTCCTCATAACAATTGGGTGAAGATGGTACCACTATTTCCATTCGTTTATTCTGATCGTTGCATATACAGTGGTTATACCTATATTCCCGAGAGTACTACAGATGGTTCTTTAGAATTTATCACAATGAGGAGTTTCCTATGGGGTTCTCAACTAGGTTGGACTGAACCTGGATTTATCATGAAACCTGAAGCTAAAAATATTGCATTATTTCTTAAAACACTTGCCGATTTCCGTCGCAAGCAACACGATTTATTCTTAGGAGGGCGTTTCATGAACGATATCATTCTTTCCGGTGATAACCCAGTACGTGATATACCCGACTATGAAACCGTCCACGTTGTTTCAGCGGCTGAATGGATAAGTGTTTCAGGTGCGCACGCCTATCTTATAGTGAATATGGATGATAAGAGCCATACTGTTGAATTACCAAATACAAAAAAGATAACTATCAAACCCCATAACTGCATGAGGATTGATAAATAAAACCAGAAAAACATGAGATATATTTGTTCATTTACCCTCTTCATGTGTTCTATATGCTCTTTATTCGCTTGTTCTTCAAGTGACAAAATCAGCATTGATACTGACCTAAAGTCCCCTTCGAGTCTAAACATAGAACGAAGTGGAAGTAATATCACCATGTATTGGTCGGATAATAGTGATAATGAGACAGGGTTCATTATCTCTCGTAAAGAAACTTATACGGAGACTGAGACTGAAATCGGTAAGGTAAATGCCAATGTTACTGATTATACTATAACTTCAGGTTTAGAAGAAGGCAAGAGTTATACTTTTTCCGTAAAAGCATATTCTACAAAAGGTGAATCATATCCCGTTTCACTAACCTACAAATATTTATCAAATAGTCAGATTCCGATATTCTCCATCAGTAATGCAAAAGCCAACTCCACTTGTTTTTATACATATTACCAATTGAATAACGTCACTGTCGGCAATGATATGAAATACGGTTTATGCTGGAGTTCAGACAAAACACCTACGGTAAGAGATCAGATTGAATACGGTCCATCTTCATACGCTGGAAATACTGTTCTGCAGGTAATACCAAATGTTTTCTTAGATTATGGCAAATCCTATAGAATCCGTCCTTTCATAGTTTCATCGGGAGGTACTTATTACGGCTCAGAATTTACTTTATCATTAGAAAACGAATATCCTGCAATCAATCTTAGTTGGACAAAACTAGCAAAGAGTTCATTGCCATCAGAAATTGAACTATACGAAACTACATCCCAGTTAAGTGGACATACCTTCCATGCTTGGTATGCTATCGCAGATTTGTCGACAGGTAAAGTTGAGTTTAGAGTGAATATTCCAACAAAGCCGACAACAATTGATGATCAACTAGCTTCTTTCAACGGGAAATGTTATTTGATGACAAATGGCGGTTACTTCTATAACGGGACACATATAGGTTTAGGCGTAGTCAATTCAAATATATCAGGTAATATTTCTACGGTACGAGGCTCATTAAAGACAGCAGATTCTGAATATGGAGTACTATATTATGTAACACGAGCTGCTTTCGGCATTGACCATTCCGATAAGCCAGCCGTATATTGGGCAGCTACCGGCGATGACAATAAAACTATGTACTTCTTTGATCGTCCATTGCCAACGGTGAAAGGCGAAGCAAAATATTCTGCTATCACGAGTACTAATCCTGCCAAGGCTATTAATTGGTCACCTAAATATGCACTCAGTGGTGGACCCGTATTATTAAAGAACGGGAAAATACCTTTTGACTTTACTAACACCACAAAAGGAACTGATTTCTATTTGAGCAATTATGAAATAATGCCATACGACATCTTCGGTCCCGATGTCTCTCCTGATAGAACAGCTATAGGATACCGTAGTGATGGTAAAATCATTTTATTTATTTGTGACGGTCGTATTGCAGCAAGTCGAGGGGCTACATTGCTTGAATTAGCTCAGATTATGAAAGGACTTGGATGTGTAGAAGCCATTAACTTAGATGGAGGAGGTTCAACAGGCATGGCATTAAGTGGTGAACATTTAAATGATACAACAGCAGGAAATCGTGCTGTTGTATCAACTGTAGGATTCTTCAAAAAAGAATAAAATGATAGGGGTTGGGATTATACATGAATTTCCCAACCTTTTTCATATTCCCTACCCCATAGCTTATTTGCCTTAGAGTCGTGAAGTATTCGTCCGTTGCTCGAATCTATAGTCAGAGAATGACCAACTCTTTGAGCAATGTTGCCTAATTGTACCAATTGAGTACTGATACATGCTTCAGAAAGACTAGAATTTAGTTTCTTACTTTCCCTTATGCCATCAAACCAATTTTGGAAATGGAAAGCATCCAATCGTTCAGAAGGATTTAAGAGATTACCATTTTCGAACTTCAGATCGCTGGTAACATTCTTAATTGTTTTGCCATCCATGTCGACAATTTTGTATTCATTACCACCGCTAATGAAGATTGTGCCTGTTTCACCGTAGAATGCAGTTCCTACTCCAAAGCCATCAACAGGAGTACTATTACAACTTCTTCCTTCCCATGAGAAAGAAGCATCATCTCCAAATTGGAAAGAGATAAGTTGTGTATCCGGCGTTTCCCAATCATCACGGAAGCGATAACGTCCACCAACAGATTGAACCTTAGTAGGATATTCAACTCCTAATCCCCATCTTAAGATATCGACAAAATGAGTTCCATTATTTAGAGCCTCACCTGTTCCCCATCTCCAGAACCAATGCCAGTTATAATGAATAAAATTATCTTTGAATTCCTTCACTCTCGGTGCCGGCCCTTGCCAAAGATCCCAATCTATCCAATCAGGAACTGGAACGACTTTACCGATACCAATTGAAGGACGATTATTAACATACCAAGACTTAGCATATTTAACCTTACCTATTGACCCAGACTTAATCTCTTCTATAGCTTTGATTACATTCGGCCATGAGCGACGCTGATTTCCGACCTGTACAACACGGTTATATTTTAGAGCAGCCCTTACCAACATCTCGTTTTCGGCAGGATTATGGCTTGTTGGTTTCTCCAAATAAACATGTTTACCAGCTTGCATTGCCATAATTGCTGCTTTTGCATGCCAGTGATCGGGAGTAGCAACAGCGACAGCATCAAATTCTTTAGATTCTAACATCTTTCGAATATCTTTCTCTGTCTTCGGAGCATGTCCTGTTATTGCCCGAACATTCTCTTTACATTTCTCCAAAGCCTTTGAATCGACATCACAAAGATATGTAACTTCACAATCTTTCATTTTTGCAAATGATTGAGCTAGCGCAAAGCCTCTTGAATTCACACCAATCACACCGATACGAATTCTGTCATTTGCGCCCAATATGCTCTTATAAGCACTTGAGCTGAGACCCGGTAAGATATTACCGATAGACAATGCTGCAGAACCTGCAACAGCTTGCTTAATAAAATCTCTTCTTGTCGTCATATTATTAATATTTATCAGTTAATTTACTTTCTTGAATACCCGTATGATACGTATAATGAGAAGCAAAAGGATACGCAGTATAATTGTCAGGAAATAGATAATAATACATACAAAAATTACATATCCAATCTGAGATATAAGTTCTATCCATGGTCTTTTATATACAATGATAGCAACGACATTGACAATAAAAGCTAGAATAAAGCTAAGAAGAAGGAAGAATCCCTCTCTCTTCATAAATTTAGAAGTTATTATAATCTCTTTCATCATTAAAATTTCATATATGGTATTTTATATTCTTCGGGGAAAACGATGAGCTTTTGTTCGTCCATTGCTTGATTGCCAAGCAAACAAAGAACAGTAGAACAATAAGCTTCTTCGACAACATTCTTTGCCTTTTCACCGGTAATGCACGATTGACAAAATGCAGAAAGAATGATATCTGATCCATCTTTATCAGCTCCAATCATCGACAAACCACTATTGACATGTATATCACTTTCAATAACAAAATGCGGAGTATAATCCATTTTAGTTTCAGGTCGCCAACTCGGACCGGCAGTCGGAATGGCAGCAAAAACCTTATCTTTAACCTGGTCGATTAATTGTCTCATTCCGGAGTTAGTATTATCTTCCTCCAGATAATAGATACCTTTTGCCAAGTCCATCGTACCTTTCTTTCCTAATATCTGGTCTTCCATGCCATTGAATTTATTAGAAATCAACGACTCGTAAGCAATCTTGACCCCATTGGTATAATGATACGTTACATTGACGCTGTCGTATACCTCACGACCATCTTTCCAATAAACGATATCCCCCATACCCATCATTGATTCAGGCATCTTCTTTGCCGCCCAATTACAAACCTCCAATTGATGACAAGCCAGTTCAGTCATTAATCCTCCCGAACTCTCTTTATACAATCGCCAATTTATTTTGCGCTCCAGTTCAGGAGAAGGAACCGGACGACGCCAATCAGCATTGCGGAACCAATGGCAACGCATTCCGACGACATCACCGATAAGACCCGAGTGTATCATTTGCATTCCCTTGATATACTTCTCGTCATACATTCGTTGCATACAGAAGTAGAGCACTTTATTTGTATGAAGATAGGCATTGTATATCGCTTTACACTCCTCCAATGAATGAGCCATTGCTTTTTCACAGAACACATTCTTCCCTGCAGAAAGAGCATCCAATACAATCGGTGCATGCCAATTCAAAGGAGTGGCAACAATCACACCATCGATATCTTTATTCTCCAACAATTTGTGATAATCATCATAAGGCTTTGCATCGGGACAAAGACTCATTGCTGCCAGAAGATTAGGACGATAATTATCGCATAATGCAACTATCTTTGCATGCGGAATCTCTTTCAGATTATGTATATGATATTGTCCTCGAGAACCTGTTCCGATAACAGCAATACGAGCTTTCTCACCCTTTATTTCTTTTAATTTCTCAGGAGTACAAGATTCCAACCAAGGAATAGTATTCAGTAAAGCTGCCCCGCCAGTAATAAAACCTAAATCTTTGATAAACTGTCTCAGACTCACATCAACTCCTTTCTTTTGTCCTTTTTCCATATTTTATAATTGATAGACCTTAGCTTGAATATTATTAAAATTATTAGAGATTATATGTTGTTGTTCTTCGTCGGCGATCATCCATACCGTACTGAGTATCTCAGCGTCGAGCGGATTATCCGCAACGATTGTACTCAATTTCTTTTCATCATTGAACAACTTGTTAATCGGATGAAAGATATGCTTCGTCTTTTGAGGGCTGTTACCCGACGTAGACATTGACGAATCCTTTAAAGAAAACTCATCTACGACAAGATTGTTATAAGGATTCACAAGACTCACCTTCCAGCAGTCGCCGTAAGGATGATGCCCAATACCCATCAGAGAACTGTTGCCAAAGTCAATGAAAGCCTGAGATATTCCCTCTTCAGAAAGTATTCCTTGTATTCTCAACAACGCATAACCTTTAGCAAATCCGCCGAAATCTAAAGAAACCCCTTCCGACTTAAAGCGGACACTTCGGGATTCATCCAATTCAACATTGGAGAAATGGCCTAAAGTAACATCAAAAAGATGCATTGTCCGATTATAAAAAGAAGAGCAATATTGAAGTACTGTCCACATAGATTCAGTAACATCAACAGGATGGAGAGCAGCATTAGCATTGATATGAGAAGTTTCACTGTCCGAATCAAAACGATTCAGCATTTTGTCAAGCATCTCCATTTCCATGATAATCCTTTTCCACAGACTATTCAAAAGAGACTGGTCCGAATGAATGATAAGAACATCAAATCTTGTTCCCATAACATGAGGAACAGAACCATGGAACATACCTTCCTTCTCATAATATTTAGAACTGTTCTCTATCACTTATCCTTTCCCTTTAATGCCTTATCAACAGCAGAAGTAGTGATATAATATTTAGACAACGTATTGATATCCTCCCATTCCGGCAAATTATGCGCTTGAAGATAATGGAAGAAACAAGTAGCGACCTTAGAGAACTGTACCTCATGCCCTAAACGATTGGCAACAGGAACATCAATTAAGAACAACCCATTACCACAATCTTTCAAAGAAACAAAAGGATAAACTACTTGCAGATCCTTGATTGCCTTCGACAGTTCCTTTTCAAATGCTGCCGATTGAACAGAAGATTTCTTCTGGATATACAGTTGTCTTACGAAATGACTCTCCTTGTTCTGAACGATTTTCAGAGTAGCCTTCGTACCTTTCTTCAATGAAGAAAAGGTGTCGTCTCCACCTACAGGAGGAGTAAAGTTCCATATCACCTTTATCCCGACATTTATTCCCTTCAAAGAATAGTGAATGGTACCGTTGGAATAAACGTCCAACTTCGAATTATTCAGATATTTGTTCAGATAATCGGGGAAAGCATCATTGAGTGTGGACTTAGCAAATTCTTCCAAAGAGATAGAAGTAGGCCAATGAGTAGCTTTCAGCACCTTGACCTCTTTCGGATAACGTATCACCTTATCAGGGAAACATTGCCAATCGATAATATCAATTAGATGCGTAGTCACATCAGCAATACCTTCTCCCTGTTGAGTTACGTCATAATACCAGGCAGGACGAACTACCGCCTTCCCTGAAACATTCTTATAAAAATGATGCACACTCTCCATGGAAACCGATGGATTGCCAGGAGTACCCTTCAACAGTCTGCCGAATACAAGAGGATTACTCAACAACTTCCTTTCCACGATATTGAGAATATCGTAACGTTCCGTCATCAAGTCGTAGATAAGAAGCCCCTTCTTCTTTGCCGTTTGATAAGCCTTAACCAAAAGATTAAAATCATTCTTATTAATTGCCAAAGGTTTATCAGAAAGTACATTAAAGCCGGCATTGACAGATTCAAAGATATATTTCGTCTTTTTCTGATTATTGCCAGCCAAGACCACTACGTTCCCCTTATGTTCAGAGAGCATCTTCAACAAATAATCATCCCCCTGATACACGACCTCATTCCAATGAGTAGGATTATCTTTCCGATGGTTGTACGAGTCGATATCACTCAGATACTGACTCAGCCCGACACCTTTCGGAGCATAGACATATACCGTGTCGCAAACGGCAGACAAAGGATATTTCTGTAACAAGCTAGCATGAAAATGTCCCGGATCAAGAATAACCAACTTGATTTTACCAAGATTCTCCTGATTCATTGTCGTCATTTTCCCTATAGCTTTAGGATAAGAATAACAAGATATCATTAACAGCGATAGAACACATGTCCATCTAATGATTCCCCTCATGTTCAAATTATTGATATTTCTTAAGTAATTTCTGAGCTTCCTTCATGCCCTTTTGATAAGCCTCTTTCATCGTCACGATTTTACCTCCATGAGCCTTACTCATATTCGAAGCCTCCATAAAAGTAAATATCTCGATAGTCTCATCTTCCGGAATAGGAACGACACGTGTCTTGAAGAATTTCAGTATCTGTTCCAAGAGCACTTTATAACCTTCATAGCCCCCAACAGCTATAGCCTCTTTAGAAGTATAAGCAGAACCGCCGTAGATATAAGGGCCTTTCTTGATGGCTCTGAAAGTACCGATACGACCGTCGCTCCAACGACCGACTACCACATCAGCATCGTCCGTCGACATTCTATTGACAGCTTCGCATCCACAACCCATGACTGTATATAATGTTTCTACACCATGAATGCCATACCAGCCGAAATCAGGATGAGTCGGCTCGCTTTGATGAGGAGAATAGCAATCAGCACCGATAATCTTGCCGTAAGCACCATTTCTGATCTTTTGGTTTTGCGGAGAATATCTTAAAGCCGAAGAAGAGAAGATAGGTATATTGTACTTCTTAGCGAGTTGGAAGATAGCGATAGCCTCACCCAATGTTGCTCCGATAGGTTTGTCGATATAGCAGATCTTGCCCGATTTGAAAACTTCTGCAGCCTGTTCCAGGTGAAGTCTTCCATCATTTGTTTCCAACATCACGCAATCAACTTTCTTCAATAACTCAGCAATTGAAGGAACAATTTCAACGCCGTGCTTCTTGACCTCTTCAATATAACGAGGAATTCTTTCATAGCTGGACTTGATTGTTTTCGACCCGTAAGGATAAGCAGCCACAATCTGGAATTCTTTAACCAGTTCCTCATCAGAATTTCCGTTCAGCAACTCTGTGAAAGCCGTCGAATGTGAAGTATCCAGGCCGATAATACCGACCTTAATCACATTCTGTGCATGAGTACCGAAATTGACGATTAGTAGAGATGCAACAAAACAAAATAATATCTTTCTCATTTCTTTTATGAATTTATAAACATTGCACTTTCAGCATCCAAATATAGCAAAGAATTTTCTTTTTCCCGCAATATCGTAGCAGGACATTTTTCAGACACAGCATCATTTATGACATGAGATACTGCTTTCGCCTTATTCGTGAAAGGAACGATGCAAAACATCCAATCGGCCCTCAGCAGAGCTGGAATGGTGACAGTCATCGCCTTTTCGGGGACTAGATTCAGTGCATCAAAGCATTTTTCATTTACCTGCTGCTGACGACATATCTGATCAAGTTTAACAACTTTAACTGTTTCAGGGTCGTGAAAATCGGCAACTTCAGGATCGTTGAATGCGATATGCCCATTTTCCCCTATACCTAAGCAGACGATATCGACAGGATAGCGGTTCAACAATTCGGTATAACGCGCACATTCCTCTTTCAAATCTTTGGCATTCCCATTAATGTAATACACCTTTTTAAAAGGAACCTTGTCGAAAATCCGTTGACGAAGAAAGTTTCCGAAACTTTGCGGCGCATCAGAACGAATACCGATATACTCATCCATATGAAAAGCATTGATTCTCTTCCATTCGATTCTCTTGTCGAGTATCAGTTGACTCAAGAACTCTTCCTGAGAAGGTGCTGCTGCAAAAATCATATTGATTTCTTCTTTTTGCTTCAATAATTCGCAAATTTTCTCAGCCACTTCTTTAGCAGCTGTAGCTCCCATTTGCTGTATCGTAGGGAAGATTTTAACTGTCAATCTTCCCTTATGGAGCATTTTCATTTCATTTTGAATAGATGACATGACCATTTATTATAGTTTTATTAATATGAATATCTTTATCGAAAATGACGATATCGGCATCTTTCCCCTCTTCCAGCGACCCTTTCTTCTTATCAATATGCAAGATACGGGCCGGAGTAATCGTCATCATCGTTATAGCATCAAAGAGAGGAACCTCAGCAATCTGAACCATTGTCCTTACCAAGCGGTCGGTTGTTGCCACACTACCTGCAAAAGCAGAGCGGTCGGGTAACTTAGCCACACCATCTTCAACAATCACTCTCTGACCATTCTTATTGCTTCCCAACAGATATTCTCCATCAGGCATTCCGGAACCGCGCATGGAGTCCGTGCAAAGTGCCGTTTTTTGCGGTCCCTTGAACTTATACACAAATTGCAAAAGCGGCTTTGGAAGATGAATGCCGTCGGCAATGATTTCTACAGTCATGCCATCTATCAGGTAGGCTGCCTCAACAACCCCGGCATAACGGTAAGCATTCCTGCGGGTGACAGTCGACATGGCCGAATACAAATGAGTGATATGTGTATACCCCGCATCGTACGCTTTCACTACATCCTCATAGATAGCATTGGTATGTGCGATGCTCGGCAAAATATGTCGTTTCTGCAACACCTTTCCCAACTCCAACGTACCTTCCAATTCGGGAGCAATGCTCCAACGAACAATGTCATCGGAGGCATCCAATATCTTATTATATTCTTTCGGTATAGGAGTACGCAGATACTTAGGATCCTGAGCCCCACATTGGGCAGGCGAGAAATAAGGTCCTTCCAAATGCAGTCCCATAAACTGAGAGCCGCTGGTATTGTTCCTTTTCGCCTCATCATAGACTGCGAACGAAGAGAACAGCTCCTCGTCGGTACTTGTCAGCGACGTAGGGACCATCGCAGTAGTACCATATTTTACATGAGTCTCGGCAACGCCTAAAAAAGCCTCAACAGTACCGTCCATAAAGTCGTAACCGCCTCCTCCATGCAGATGCATATCAATAAAGCCAGGTGAGACAAACAAGCCATTTGCATCGATAACATCATCGTCGTCCAGCAGGACGAGCTTCTCATCCGAGATTATCTCTTTAATCTTCCCATCCAGACAGACAAGAGACTTCCCTGATTCAATGCCTGAAGGAAGGATAACCTTGCCATTTTTAATAATCAACCTCTTCTTCATGATATTTTATTTTTACGTACATATCTCCACGACTTAATTTTATACCCTCGTACGGCAAAGAAGATGAGATACAAGAAACAAGGAATAAGAATCCAGTACCCCAGCCTCAAGCTGGACAAATCGGCCACATAACCATAAATCAACGGTATAATAGCATTTCCACATAATCCCATCACGAGCAATGACGAACCCGTCTTGGTAAATTTCCCCAAGTCGTGAATTGCCAACGGCCATATTCCCGCATAAATCAAAGCATTCGGAAGCCCGATGGCATTTAGAAAGAAGATGGAGATATTCGCCTTATGTCCCAGGAAGGTCACATTAAAATCTGCGAGGACAACGCCCAACGACAATAACAAGCCGAAGACAGTACAGAATATTAAGGCCTTCCGTTGCGACACATATTTTGGTATGAGGATGATTCCCAAGAGATAGCCAATCATCGTATAACCCAAGGTATAAGATGGGAATGTCTTCGCATCCAGCAAGTCCATGCCCATCGATGTAGCATAATTAATAATAGTATCGATAGATACCACCTGAGTCCCCACATGAAAGAAGATTGCCAGCGCACCTAAGATAAGATAGGGATAACTGAAAATACTCTTTTTATCTTTCTCCGAATCAGTATCCGTAGAAGGGTTTTGGGTATCGGTATTGATTTCGGGCAAAACAGAATGTCGTATACAGATGCCGACCAGCAATAAAATGATGCCCAAGATAATATATGGGATGATGATGCGGTGAATCAGTTCATTCAGCAACAGATTCTTGTTAATCTCGCTCAATACTCCCGATTCAATCAGCGAGAACATCTTCTTGTCGCTCGGCCGCAGAATGACAGCAGCAAAGAGAAGCGGAGCAATAATTCCCGCCAGCTTATTACATACTCCCATAATGCTGATTCGTCGGGCAGCACTATTTATCGGTCCTATGATAGTAACATAAGGATTAGCTGCCGTCTGCAATATGGCCAAGCCCGTGCCTATCGAGAACAAGCCCACCAAGAAGACGCCGAATTGGCGAGACAGGGCAGCGGGAACAAAGATAAAAGCTCCCAATGATGTCAGCATAAAGCCGTACATAATTCCCTTCTTGAACCCGACCTTCTTCAATAACAGTCCCGAAGGGATTGCCATAATGAAATAAGCGATGTAAAAGGCAAAGGTAACAAAATAAGATTCGAAATGAGTCAGCTCGCAAGAGATACGGAAATACGGAATTAATATGGAATTAACCCAAGAGATAAACCCGAAGATAAAAAACATTCCTGCTAAAATGCATAGCGATATGTAATAGGTGCTTTTTTTGTTTTTGAATGTGTCCTCAACCATCGTATCTTATATTATAACGTTAACATGATATTGCAAAGATATAATAGCATTTGCTCACACCTCATATAAAAAGCGAAAAGGTGTATTCAAAAAACGTATCTAGAACCGTTAATAATTATTTTTTGCGATATTCGGCAGGAGAACATCCCTTGTATTTCTTGAAGAGCCGGGAAATATTATTGTAGTCTTTAAAGCCCACTTCGATAGACAAATCGATGATTGGGCGGTTTGTCGTGATAAGCAAATCTGCAAAATGGTCAATCCGGCAATTGAGGAGGAACTGATATATTGTGGTATTCATGGCACGTTTAAATCTTATTTCGATATTCCGGCGGGAAAGCGGATAGTGCGCAATCAGGTCGTCGATGGATAGGTCCGACTTATAGTTCGCCTCTATATATTTGACCATCTCCAGCACGTACATGTCTTTGATGTTATGTTTCTCCGTCGACTGGCGCAGCTCGATACGAATAGGATTGACAACAATGTTGAAAGGCCCTTTTTCTTCTTTCGTAATCAGCTGATATACTCGTCTGCCCACAGCGTATCCGCCCTTTTCCACTTCTAGCTCGATAGAAGAGATAGGCGGGTCCGAGATATTGCAGATCAGATTGTCGTTATCCACACCCAGCAACGATATGTCGTCGGGAATCTTGAGGTTCTCTATGTAGCAGAGTTCCGAAATGAATAAAGCCTGTTCATCGTCGCAACAGAACAGGGCGATAGGCTTCGGCAGAGATTTTAGCCATTTGCTCACGTCGGCTCTTATCTCATCTTCCGTCTTATTGCTCTCGAAGCTATAGTACGTGCCTCCTACTCTTTCAATTTCTTGTTTATATCCTTGCATCCTTTCGTCGGACCATACCACATCCTTGATGCCGAAATAAGCAAAATTTGAAAACCGTCTTCTGATAAAAAACTGGGCAGCCATCAGGCCGGTTCCCTTGTAGTCGCCAGTAATATTCGAGTATTTAGTGCTTCTGTGATGGTAGTTCTGCAGGATAACAGGTATTTTCAAAGAGTCGAGTATGCTGTCTTTCTCTGCGTCCCACTGTCCGATGATAGCATCGGCTTTCCACTTCTTGGCAAACTGTATGACACCTTTAATTCCATGTACCTTCTTATAGTAAGAGGGCAAACGATAGAACAGCCAAGGACCGTTTTCCTTAGAAAATTGTACCAATCCCTTGAGTAATTTCCTGTCGAATTCGCTCGCATAATCAATAAGAAGCAATATCTTTATCATATCTGATACAGTCTAATCTGTCACATTCGTTATCATACCCGAAATACAAAACTAATAATAATTATTTAATTCCCATTATCTTTTATAAATGATTGACGAATCTCTGACGACGCAATCAGGAATCTATCGTGTCACATACGTGACGCATGCGCGTCACATTCGTCGTACATGCGCGTCACGAACGTGACGCGTGCGTAATACATTTGTGACGCGATAAAATAATAATTAACTCGAGAGAAGTTTCTCACCGCCCTGCGTGCAAATAGATGTTATTAAATATTCAAATTCCCATATTTTTTGGGATATGCATTTATATATAGCTATAATTTTGTACTTTTGCTCTGAAAGAAATGCCTAAACTATTATCATTACAGTTATGACAAGATTAAGTGTAAATATTAATAAAATCGCTACGTTACGAAATGCACGTGGTGGCGACAACCCGAATGTACTGAAAGTAGCTCTCGACTGTGAGCGGTTTGGTGCAGATGGAATTACGGTCCACCCGCGCCCCGACGAGCGTCATATCCGCCGTTCTGATGTCTTTGAACTGCGGCCTCAACTAAGTACGGAATTTAATATCGAAGGTTATCCTGCTCCCGAATTCATCAATTTGGTACTGACAGTGAAGCCGCATCAGGTTACGTTGGTACCTGATTCTCCTGTTCAACTGACATCCAATACGGGATGGGATACCAAAACGAATTTCGACTTTCTGCGCGATGTGTTAGATCAATTCAACAGTGCTAATATACGTACTTCTGTTTTTGTAAATGCCGACACGGAAATGATTGAGTATGCAGCCAAGGCAGGTGCCGACAGAGTTGAACTTTATACAGGACCTTATGCCACCAACTATCCCAAAGATAGGGATAAGGCTATTGAACCTTTCCTCGAAGCTGCACAGGCAGCTCATAAATGCGGACTCGGACTGAATGCGGGACACGACCTCAGTCTGGTGAATCTTACCTTTTTCCACCAGGTTATCCCTTGGGTCGACGAAGTATCTATCGGTCATGCATTGATATGCGACGCCCTTTATTTAGGATTAGAAGAAACAATTAAAGAATATAAAAACTGCTTACGCTAATGAATTTATTATTGTTATTGGTTGAAACACCTAAGATGAACTTATTTGATATGGCCGTCAAAGGCGGTTGGATAATGATTGTTCTCGCCGTACTGTCGGTTATAGCTTTTTATATCCTGTTCGAACGTATGGCGGTAATCCGCTCAGCAAGTAAAGACGACCCGCTCTTCATGCAGCGGATTAAAGATTATATTCATAGTGGTGAAATAAGGGCGGCAATCAACTACTGCAGAGTGGTGAACTCCCCTTCTTCCAGAATGATAGAAAAAGGTATCAGCAGAATGGGACGACCGGCTAATGACATTCAGAATGTCATCGAGAATATCGGTAACCTGGAAGTTGCTAAACTCGAAAAAGGAATGTCGGTAATGGCTACCATCGCAGGCGCATCGCCGATGTTAGGTTTCCTCGGTACCGTAACTGGTATGGTAAAAGCATTCTATACCATGGCGAATGCAGGAAACAATATCAGTATCAGTCTGCTGTCGGGCGGCATATATGAAGCTATGATTACTACCGTCGGCGGCTTGATTGTCGGCATCATTGCTATGTTCGCATACAATTATTTAGTCATGCGTATCGACCGGGTAGTAAATAAGATGGAAGCGAGTACAATGGATTTTATGGATTTGTTAAATGAAGAACTAAACAGTCATGTTGAAGAGAAGAGCTAAAATATCGCCTACTTTCAGTATGGCATCTTTGACGGACATCATCTTCTTGTTGCTTATCTTCTTCCTCATTACTTCAACTATGATTTCGCCAAATGCCATCAAAGTACTGTTGCCGCAAGGACAGCAGCAGACTTCTGCAAGGCCTTTGACAAGAGTTATCATCGACAAAGATCTGATTGTCTATGGTGCATTCGGTAACGATAAGGAAAAAGTGCTGAAAGAAAATGAACTGGTTCCTTTCTTGCAGGATTGTTCTAAACATGCACCTGATATGTATATCGCTCTATATGCGGATGAAATGGTTCCTTATAAAGAGGTTGTCCGCGTCTTAAATATTGCCAACGATAATCATTTTAAGATGGTATTGGCTACTCGTCCCCCTGAAAACAATGCTAAATAATGAGTAATCAGAAAAGTCGAAATATAGGAATTACGGGTTCAGTGATTGTCCATATCTTCTTTTTATTGTTACTGCTCCTCATTACTGTCGGTATTCCACATAAAGAAGAAGAGACGGGTGTACCTGTCATGCTCGGCAATACTTCGGCAGCTCAAGGAAACGACTTGCCTGAAGGAATGGTCGATGTCGACGTGATGCCTGCGAAAAAAGTACAGACACCACCGGCCGATAATAACGAGAGAATGATTGTGCAGAATGAGGAAAAGACCGTTGCCATCAAATCGTCTGAAAAGAAAAACAAGAAGGTAGACATCCAACGGCCGAAACAACAAACTGTCATCGACCAAAGCAGACAAGATCAGATTCGGGAAGAACAAGAGCGTAAGAGGCAATCGGAAGCAGCTCAGAAAATGGTGTCATCGGCATTTGGTAAAGGCTCTAAGATGTCGGGGAACTATGGAACAGCAAAATCGGGCACGGGAACCGAAGGGAGTCCTAACGGTAATTCTGCTTATGGCGCACGTTCAGGGAAGGTGGGCTACGGTACATTCAGCTTGGGAGACCGTGACATTATCGGTTCTGTTCCTAAGCCTGCCTACACTGTTCAAGATGAAGGGAAGGTGGTTGTCAATATCACCGTCAATCCTTCCGGACAAGTAATCGCTACGAGTATCAACAGAATGACCAATACAAGTAATCCCGCTTTGCAACGAGCAGCAGAAGAAGCGGCCAGGAAAGCGCGATTCAATAATATAAATGGTGTAAATAACGATAGAGGAACAATAACTTATTACTTTAAACTAAAATAAAATGGAAGGAAAAATTTATATCTTCTTAGCTGATGGCTTTGAGGAAATAGAAGTTATTACTGTTGTTGACGTCTTGAGAAGAGCAGGAAAAGAAGTTATAATGATTTCTGTGACACCAAATGAAATTGTTATTGGTGCCCATGGTATCTCCATGTTGTGCGACAAGAACTTTATCGACTGCGATTTCTATGATGACCCCGGCATGGTTATCCTCCCGGGTGGTATGCCTGGAGCTTCTACATTGCAGAAGCATGAAGGCTTACGGAAAGTTCTACTCAACTATGCTAATAAGAACTTGCCCATCGCTGCCATTTGTGCAGCTCCGATGGTATTGGGGATGATGGGATTACTAAAAGGAAAGAAAGCAACTTGTTACCCAGGTTTCGAAAGATTCTTGGAAGGTGCCAAAGTGATGGATGAACAGGTTGTTATTGATGGCAATTTCATAACGGGTAGAGGCCCTGGTGCTGCTGCCGAATTTGCTTTGACAATTGTAGAATTCTTAATTGATAAGGCTAAGGCTAAAGAGCTCGCAGATTCCATGTGCATTAAACAATAACAAATGAATCATCTTTCGGTTATTATTGTTGCCGGCGGAAAAGGAACACGGATGGGCTCCTCAACTCCAAAGCAATTTTTACTATTAAAAGGGAGGCCTCTATTGATGTATACGATAGAGGCTTTCTATCATGCCGTTTCATCGATGCAGATTATCATTGTACTGCCGCATGAACAAATTACGCTTTGGAAAAATCTCTGCGAACAATATCATTTTTCGATTAAGCATCTTATCACCGAAGGAGGAGATACGCGATTCCAATCGGTTAAAAACGGATTGAAATATACATCTTCCGATGGCATAATCGGGGTTCACGACGGAGTTCGCCCCTTTGTTTCTGAAGAGGTGATAAAGAGATGCTACGCTGAAGCCGAAAGGTACAAGGCTGTCGTTCCTGTCATTGATGTTGTAGAGAGCATAAGAGAACTGCTACCCGACAATGAGAGCAAATCTGTTATGCGGGACAATTATAAATTGGTACAAACGCCTCAGGTGTTTGAGGCTTCCACCCTGCTTCGTGCATACGAACAACGTTACACCTCTTCGTTTACGGATGATGCTTCTGTAGTGGAAACGATGGGTACCGACATTCATCTAGTACAGGGCAATAGAGAGAATATCAAAATTACAACTCCCTTTGACTTGAAGATCGCTGATTCACTATTGAAATGACCGATTTAGCCAAGAAAGATATTAAAGAGCTTTTATGTGTCGGTCCCAAGAGGGCTGCATTATTTAATAAGGAACTGGGAATCTTTTCGATTCACGACTTGCTTTATTATTTTCCTTATAAATATGTCGACCGCAGCAGAATATCTTCTATACACGAAATCGACGCTGATATGGCGTATGTACAACTGAGGGGGAATATCTTGGGTTTTGAGTCGACAGGTATTGGTAAGCATGAACGTTTAGTAGCCCATTTCAGTGATGGTACGGGAGTAGTCGACTTAGTTTGGTTTCAAGGCATAAAATTTGTCGCCTCCCGATATAAAATTAATAAGACTTATATCGTGTTCGGCAAACCTACTATTTTCAATGGACGGTTTAATATCACTCATCCGGACATTGATGAATATGATCCTTCCAACGAATTGTTTACAGGTTTACAACCATTCTACAATACAACGGAGCGGATGAAACACAGTTTTCTGAATTCACGAGCCATAGAAAAAATCATGTCTATAGCGATCCGCCTCTTCGTCGAACATCTTCCTGAATCTCTACCTTCTTATATCATAGATGAAAATCATTTGATGTCGCTTACAGATGCTATTAAGAATGTACACTTTCCTTCTAATACTGCTATGCTGCATCAAGCTCAATACCGCCTGAAATTTGAAGAGTTGTTCTATGTGCAACTGGATATCCTGCGTTATGCCAACGAAAGACATCGGAAGTACAAGGGATATATTTTCAATAGAGTCGGCGACTTCTTCAATAATTTCTACTTTCATTTTCTGCCTTTCCAATTGACTGACGCTCAAAAGCGGGTGATGAAAGAAATACGTGCCGACATGGGTAGTGGCAAACAAATGAATCGTTTGTTACAAGGCGACGTGGGTAGCGGCAAGACAATGGTTGCTCTCATGAGTATTCTTATTGCTATCGACAATGGTTTCCAAGCTTGTTTGATGGCTCCTACGGAAATCCTAGCCAATCAACATTACGAGACTATCCATTCTATCTTACAGAAAATGGATGTTCGTGTCGAACTATTGACGGGCTCGGTAAAGGGAAAGAAACGGGAGAGTATTCTGGCGGGATTGCAAGACGGTGATGTGAATATTATTATTGGTACACATGCACTCATTGAAGACAATGTCATATTCTCTTCACTCGGACTGGTCGTAATAGACGAACAGCATCGCTTCGGCGTTGCACAAAGGGCTAAGATGTGGAATAAAAGTGAACGTCCTCCTCATATACTGGTGATGACGGCAACACCTATTCCTCGTACATTGGCGATGACTGTCTATGGTGATCTGGATGTATCAGTTATCGATGAACTTCCTCCAGGCAGAAAACCTATAACCACTATTCATCAGTATGATAGCAGGAAAACTGAACTTTACCAATTTATTCGCCAAGAAGTAGAAAAAGGCAGACAAATATATATCGTTTATCCGTTGATAAAGGAGAGCGAGAAGACTGATATGAAGAATCTGGAAGAAGGTTATCAGCAAATCACCGCTGCCTTCCCCGAATATAATATCTGTAAAGTGCATGGGCAGTTGAAATCCGCAGAGAAAGATTATCAAATGCAACAATTCGTATCGGGAAAAGCACAAATAATGGTGGCGACTACTGTCATCGAAGTAGGAGTTAATGTTCCTAATGCCTCTGTGATGGTTATAGAAAGTGCAGAAAGATTCGGACTCTCACAGTTGCACCAGTTACGTGGCAGAGTAGGACGCGGTGCCGATAAATCTTATTGTGTACTCGTGACATCTTATAAACTCGCTGCTGAAACTCGACAGCGAATAAAGATTATGGTGGAAAGTAATGATGGTTTCGAAATTGCTGAAGCTGACTTAAAACTTCGAGGTCCTGGCGACTTAGAAGGTACGCAGCAAAGCGGAATGCCTTTCGAATTAAAGATAGCTAACATCGCTACCGACGGACAGTTACTTCAATTCGTAAGGACAATAGCCCAACAAATCATTGAGACAGACCCTTCTTATGAATTAGAAAAGAACAGCATCTTGTGGAAACAACTAAATACACTTCGTTCATCAAATATAAATTGGGCGTCTGTTAGTTAAATTTATGTTAAGTTAGATATTTCTTCATCTTTATATGTTTAAAAACATAATATTCTCCTATTTCCCCTATTTATAGGAGTTAAAGTCCATAATTATAAAGGATATTCCGACCTAAAGAGAAAAAAATAGTTAAGAGAGTTGCGGTTATTTCAGAATTTATTATTACCTTTGAAAATACAGAAACCAAGTAAAGCCTTTTATAGGCTTCTATTAACTTACTAAGATCCTTCACCACTTACAGTTTTTATTGAAACTTTTATTTAAGATGATGTGAAGGAGGCTAGAAAAATTAATATTGAATGAAGTTTAATTGGATTAAAACATTAATTATCGCTTCGGCAGCAATGGTAAGTGCCAATTGTATGGCTCAAGATCTTATTGCTCGTCAGGCTCCTATTGATAGGAAACTTAAAACCATAGATTCCTTGGCATTACAGCGGCAAATTCGTGCTGAACAAGCTGCCTACCCATCTTTAAGTCTTTATCCCGAGTGGAATAATAGATATGTCAGTTCAAAAGGTGCATTTATACCTAAGTCATATACTTTCGATTTAAGAGGCTTTTGTATGCCTACTCCAAGTCGGTTAATTACTTCTCCTTTTGGCCCTCGTTGGAGAAGAATGCATAAAGGATTGGATATTAAAGTTAATATCGGTGATACTATATATGCTGCATTCTCAGGAAAAGTTCGTATTGTTGAATATGAAGCTCGCGGTTACGGTAAATATGTTGTTATTCGTCATTATAATGGTTTGGAGACTGTCTATGGACATCTTTCAAAACAATTGGTTGACGAAAATCAAAATGTAAAAGCTGGTGAACCAATTGGATTAGGTGGTAGTACTGGCCATTCAACAGGATCTCATCTTCACTTCGAAACTCGTTTCTTGGGAATAGCAATTGATCCTGCTCTTATGTTTAATTTCCCAATGCAAGATATTGTTGCCGATACGTATACTTTTAATAGCTCCGGTCCTAATAAATTTGAAGGAACTGATGAATCTAAAGAAAACAGTGATGTCATTAGATATATAAAGGTAAAACGTGGCGAAACATTATCAACGGTAGCCCGCCAGTATAGCATTTCTATTGAAAAACTTTGCGAATTGAATCGTATCAATAAGAACACGAAACTTCGTCCGGGACAAATCCTGCGTTGTTCATAATATTGAACTAAATTAAAAATTTAATAGGGCACTTTAATATAAATTGAGGTGCCCTTTTTCTTTGTTTATTCAAATATTACTAACTTTGCAAACATTTATACAGAGATGAAAGATACAAAGCAACAATTCGAACATGTAATTGCCATTTGTCGTGAACTGTTTTCAAAGAAAATGCATGATTATGGAGCAGCATGGCGTATCATGCGACCAGAATCAATCACCGACCAATTATATATCAAGGCGAATAGAATCAGAAGTATTGAAACCAAAGGAGTAGCTCTCGTCCATGAAGATATTAGAAGTGAGTTTATCGCCATTGTTAATTATGGCATCATGGGACTCATTCAATTAGAGTTGGGCTATGTCGATAAAGAAGATGAACTTCCTAAGGAAGAGATATTGCAATTATACGATAAGTATGCCAAACAATCCATGGAGTTGATGCTTGCCAAAAATCACGATTATGATGAAGCTTGGCGACTGATGCGTATAACATCATATACCGACATGATTTTGATGAAAATCTATCGGACAAAGAGAATTGAAAGTTTAGCAGGCAAGACACTGGTTTCGGAAGGTATTGATGCCAACTACATGGATATGATTAATTACGCTGTATTTGCATTGATTAAAATAGAATTTGAGAGTTAGAAAGTCACATATCATTTTAATTGCGGGAGTCAATGTCTGTCGGATTGTTTTAGCGATAGTCTTCCTCTTTTCGGGATTTGTTAAAGCCATAGATCCATTAGGAACTCAATATAAGATAGAAGACTATCTGAGTGCTTTTGGTATACAATCTCTCGTTCCATCGTTCGTTCCTCTTGCTATGTCGGTAGGTATCGCTTTCCTGGAATTCCTGATCGGAGCGCTCTTCCTCTTCGGTATTCATCGGATTACAGCATCGCTTCTTTCGCTTATCCTCATGATATTCTATACACCGTTAACACTGTATATAGCTATCAAGAATCCAGTTAGTGACTGTGGCTGTTTTGGCGATGCTCTTATCTTAACCAACTGGGAAACCTTCTTCAAAAACCTTGTATTACTATTCTGCTCAATTGTTGTATGGAGATATAAAAAATACATCATTCAGTTTGTAGGCGAGAAGTTAGATTGGCTAGTTTCTTTATACTCGGGACTCTTTATCATAATACTATCGTGCTACTGTTTGTATTATATACCAATATTAGATTTTCGCCCGTATAAAGTCGGCACAAACATTCCACAAGCTATGTCTATCCCCCCTGGAGAACACTTAAGTGAACTGGAAACTATCTTTATCATGCGGAAAGGTAACATTCAAAAAGAATTCACTGTAGACAACTATCCTGATAGCACCTGGACCTATGTCGACCGTAAGACGAGAGTAGTAAAAGAAGGTTATCAGCCCTCCATCACAGAGTTCAAGATGACGGATATAGATAGTGACGAAGATATTTCTGAAGATGTTCTTTCTGACCCAGGATATACATTTCTGTTAATTACTCCTCATCTGGAGAAAGCCGATGACAGTCATATTGATATTATTAATGAATTATATGATTATTGCACTGAGCATTCTTATCATTTCTACGCTCTTACAGCGTCGAACGACGATGAGATAGACGATTGGCGAGATAAAACCGGTGCTGAATATCCGTTCTGCCGTATGGATGATATCATTCTGAAGACAATCATTCGTTCAAATCCAGGATTATTATTACTGAAAAAAGGAACCATCGTCAATAAATGGAGTAATAACGGAATGTTTGACGACACTAAGTTGAACGGCAAATTAGAGAACCTTCCTATTGGACAACAAGCTAAACAAAACAACATGAGGAACATACAACTTGTTATTCTTTGGTTCTTTATCCCTTTGTTCCTCATTAGTATACTCGACTTGATATTCTGGAATAGAATAAATAAAAAATGGATAAAATATTTTAACCCTTTAATAAAAAAGAAAATGAGAAAAAACATTGTTGCAGGAAACTGGAAAATGAACAAGACCCTTCAAGAGGGTATCGCTCTTGTAAAAGACTTAAATGATGTTCTAGCTGATGCTAAACCTAATTGTGATGTCGTTATCTGTACTCCTTTTATACATCTTGCTTCGGTAACGGGACTTGTATGTGATAAGATTGGTGTTGGTGCAGAGAATTGTGCTGATAAAGAGAGCGGTGCTTTCACAGGTGAAGTATCTGCTGCTATGGTTGCTTCAACAGGAGCTAAGTATGTTATTCTAGGTCATTCTGAACGCCGCGCTTATTATGGTGAAACTATCGAGACTTTAAAGCCGAAAGTAAAACTTGCTTTAGCTAACGGATTGACTCCTATTTTCTGTGTTGGTGAGAAACTGGAAGAACGTGAAGCAAATAAACAAGAAGAAGTAGTTGCTGCTCAATTAGCGTCTGTATTCGAACTCTCTGCTGAAGATTTTGCTAAGGTCATTATCGCTTATGAACCTGTTTGGGCTATAGGTACCGGTAAGACTGCTACTTCTGCACAAGCTGAAGAAATCCACAAATTCATCCGTTCAGCAATCGCTAAAAAGTATAACGCTGGTGTTGCCGACAACACATCTATTCTTTATGGTGGAAGTTGCAAACCAAGTAATGCTAAAGAGTTATTCTCTCAGCCTGATGTCGACGGAGGTTTAATCGGTGGCGCTTCACTGAAAGCAGCTGATTTCAAAGGAATCATTGATGCATTCAATTAATACATCATATTAAATATTAATATCAGATGTGGAGTTATGGTAATACTGTATCTCTGCATCTGATAATTATACGAATTAAAAGAGGCAAAGGAACTTGCTTAGTTATAAACTAATTCAATTATCAGCATGCGATTATATAGTTTTCTTCTTGTGTTGCTCATTTCATGTGGACTGCATGCCCAGTCTTCCATACTTCATAACCTCGAACGCAACGTCCCGAGTCAGGGGAAAGTAACTATTCATCAAGATTCAGCTATAACAAAACTTATCGGAACGCATCGTCTGAAAGTGAACAAGACTCCTCGCCCAACAACAAACTCACAATCCTCAAAGAACACCTCTACTGCTTCGAACACATCCGAGCAGTCGGAAATATCAATGCCCTCTACTACAACACATAAATCTACAACTCCTACCAATCATAAGGCGATAAAAGATGACGGTGGCGTCGACGTGACGCTTGATATGGACGAACAAGTAGAAGAAGCACCTCGCATCATAAAAGTAGCAGGATACCGTATTCAAGTCTATGCCGGAAACAATACCCGAAACGCAAAAATAGAAGCTTTGCATACTGCTTCGAATATACGGGATTATTTTCCGGAAACTACAGTATATACCTTCTTTAGTCCTCCGAGATGGCTTTGCCGCGTCGGTGATTTCAGAACGATGGAAGAAGCATATTCCATGATGAGAAAACTGAAAGCTACAGGCGTTTTCCGTGAAGTATCAATTGTAAAAGACCGTGTAAACGTTACATTATAATTACTATGCTCGACAATCCCAAAATAGATACTACTCATCTTCTCGAATTAGAAGACCACTATCGTAAAATCATCTCATTGTTAGGAGAAGATGTCAATCGTGAAGGATTACTTAAAACTCCTGAAAGAGTTTCTAAAGCAATGCTCTCTTTCGTTCGCGGATATCAAATGGATCCGCACGCCGTGTTATTATCAGCTAAGTTCAAAGAAGATTATCGCCAGATGGTCATTGTAAAAGATATCGATTTCTTTTCTCTCTGCGAACATCACATGCTTCCATTCTTCGGAAAGGCACATGTTGCATATATACCGAACGGATATATTACAGGATTAAGCAAGATAGCACGTGTTGTGGACATTTTCTCTCACCGTTTGCAAGTACAAGAACGCATGACAACACAAATTAAAGATTGCATTCAAGATACGCTCCATCCGCTGGGCGTGATGGTTGTCATAGAAGCGCGGCATATGTGCATGCAGATGCGAGGAGTAGAGAAACAGAACTCAATAACAACGACCTCCGACTTTACAGGAGCCTTCAATCAGGCTAAGACAAGAGAAGAATTTATTAACCTGATACAGGCTAAGTAATCTCCACCCTTCATGGTACAATACAGTAGTTGATACAACAAAATATTATCAACTCTGAATCTTGTATTTTGAACACCTGCTGTATTCAACAGCCTCCAATAAACTCTCCCCGAAAAACTTTTCAAAAAAAAGTTAGACCTCTCTACTATCACTGTAAGTTATATGTGTTACAGTGAATTGCAGCGGTGCACTATAGTGATTAAATGCATTGATAAAAAAGAGTGCGTAAGATATTATTACTCAGAACAAAGGAGTTCTTGAGTCTCTTAAGCTCAGAGTTCACTGTCGTTTGATGCAAATGACAGGACATAATAGATAAGAGATAACATACTATTCCATGTTTCACGAATGTGAACAGCACGCTTCACCTAGGTGAAACATGAATACTAAAAGAATGCCCGCATCATGTTATGATATCATCAACAGAAATTAATCTATATTTGTATACGATTTTTGATTCACGGCATTCTACCAACAAATATATTATCCGCTTTTCGTAAAGGAAAAGATATCAAATACATCTTTTCTGCATATAAAGATATCGTTGCCTCTTATTCTTCCAGAATTAAACATATGCCTTTTTAAGGTTATTTTTGGCATTTTCTCATCCACTGTAAGAGGGCCTACATAAAACGGATTCAAATCGGTGAAAACATCTTCTTTTCAGAGATTTATTGATAAAAATTTAAGTTGATAATCATCTCTTATTCAAATAAAATTTATATGTTTGCATAACAGAACAACCTTTGCTAATTATGAATGAGACATATATTATTAATATCGGTCGCCAATTAGGCAGTGGAGGACACGAAATTGGTGAGAAACTAGCATCAAAGCTGAACTTTGCCTTTTACGACAAAGAACTGATTAATCTAGCATCCGAGAAAAGCGGATTGTGTAGAGAATTCTTTGAAAAGGCTGACGAAGAAGCTTCTCAAAGTTTTTTAGGATCATTATCTACACTTCACATCCCTTTTATAAATGAGAGTTCGATGCCTAGCATCAACTTCCTCAGTAATGATGGACTATTTAAAATTCAAAGTGAAGTAATAGAGATGTTATCTTCTTCAAAATCATGTGTATTTATTGGCAGATGCGCAGACTATATTCTTCGCAACAAGTCTAACTGTGTCAATATCTTTGTAACAGCAAATAGAGAAGACCGCATTAAACGTATCAGCAAGGAGAAAAATGTAGATGCAGGTTCTGCAGCCAGCATCATTGACAAGTGTGATAAAAAACGGGCTGAATATTACAATTACTATACTTCTAGCCATTGGGGGTATGCATCTTCTTATCATTTATGTATCAACTCATCTTTGTTTGGCATAGACGGTACTGTCGAATTCCTTGAAGATTTTGTCAAGAAGGAATTATCAATAACAGTATAGTTCCATTACATCATAAAAATAGCGCAGTTACAAGTAACAATTACATGTAGCTGCGCTATTGTTATAATGAGTTCTACTTGCGAACTATCTTCATGGCATATCCACCGCCAGAAGCCATATTGATGGTAAGTTTACGAGATGACGGTATCTCCATCTTTATCTTCTGATAATCGGAAGGCGTCCTATCGGAATTTACTCCGTCACAATATACCTCGGCTTCAAAGTTGCCCTTACCTAAAAATGACAAATCCAAATCGATAGAACGTTCAGTCCAATCTGTGGTAGCACCTACATACCAAATATTACCGCTTCGTCTTGCCACAGCAACATATTCACCAACTTTTCCATCCAATGGAACAGTCTCTTCCCATACTGTCGGAACAGCAGAAATAAAATCAGTACATTCCTGTTCTTTCTCGTAATGTGTTGGGCAATCACACAACATATTCAACGGAGAAGTGAAAATCACATATTCGGCTAATTGGTGGCAACGAGTTCCCTGACTCATAGGATCGGAATATGCAGGATAGTAATTCCGCTTAGTTGAATTACGCATAGCACCTTGAGTATAGTCCATTGAACCTGCAAACATACGGATGTAAGGGATGGTAACATCATACGTTACTTGATCATCATCCTTTAACGTTGCCCATTTCATCTGTTCAAGTCCATTTACACCTTCAAAATTAACTACATTAGGATAAGTACGATTCAATCCAGTAGGCTTATATGTTCCATGGAAATCGAGCATTAATTTATACTTTGCGGCCATCGCAGCAGAACGATAATGGAAGTCGACCATCTGTTGATCATCATGATTCATGAAGTCTACTTTAAAACCTTTCACGCCCATCTCCGAATAATATTTGCAGACATGTTCCATGTCACGGTCGAAAGCATAACATCCAGCCCATAAAATAATGCCAACTCCCTTCGACTTGCCATAATCGATTATCTCCTTCAAGTCTATCTCAGGAACAATTTGGAACAAGTCGGCCTTCTTATTAACGGCCCAACCTTCATCGAGAATAACATATTCAATATGATTCTTCGAAGCGAAATCGATATAAGCTTTATAAGTCTGTGTATTGATACCAACCTTAAAGTCCACATTATAGAGTCCCCAGTCGTTCCACCAATCCCATGCTACCTTACCTGGCTTAATCCAAGAAGTGTCGTCTACTCGAGAAGGAGATGCCAAACGATAAACCATATCATTGTTAAGCAACTGTTTATCTTCAGTAGAAATACTTACGATTCTCCAAGGGAAATTCGTCTTTGCCTTGCACTGAGCAATATATTGTTCGCGTTCGGTAACCAAACGTTCCAGCATGTTATGTCCGCCTTGAACAGTGGTCTTAGGACAAGGAGCGAACATTCCTTTCAATGCTTGCGAATGATCGAAGTTACGAATGAACATGCCAGGATAATGTTCCAAGTCTGACTCAGCCAAACAAATTTTCACACCATTATCAGCTTCAACCACAATTGGAAGGAAAGATAAACGATTAGGATCCAATTCAGATAGAGAAGTGTGAGTATATAAATTTTCAAAAGAATTATAATATTGAGTTTCGATAGCTTTATCACTCCTTACATAAGAAGTAAAAACTTTCCAATTCTGGGGGAAAGTAAATACAGCATTTTCATTTGTAACAGTAAAATCCTTAGGAGAATTAGAGACGAACCGATAAGCCATACCTTCATTATAAGCGCGGAATATCAAACTGAAGTTCTCCTTAAATTGTATATACAACTCATTGTAAACATCGTTAACCTTTGATTTCTTGTATGCGAAAGCTTGGATTGCGCCCGAATGAGAAGTAACCTTTGCACTTTTCACCTTCGAGTTAATACCAAAACTCTTTGCCCCTTTTATCTCCAAAGAAATATTAGAAGGCGCAACCATCACATTGCCGTCGTACGACAATGAGTATGATACAGCTTTATCCACCTTAACACTCACTCCCAACTTCCCATCGGGAGATTTCACCTGAAAGGTTTTCTGAGCGAAGACTACATTGCACATCAACAGCAATAACAGTGTAAATCCAAACTTTTTCATGATAAACATATTTAAATTAATTATTTTCAAACACAACGTAAAAGTAAGGATTTTAAGCTAAATAATCACTATTATCGTCCTAAAAAAATCATTGCAAAACATTTAATAGGAGAAACGACAGATAAGTCGTACAATAAGAACGTTCATGCAAAGGTTATCACGACCAATATATGATATTATAGCCTTCTTCTTTTCTCTCTTAACAAAAAGTTTCGTACTTTTGCAGACTATTAAATATATAATTCTGTTCAAATGAATGTATTAGAACTTAGCGAACAAGAAATCATCCGCAGAAACAGTTTGGATGAACTTCGGAAGATGGGTATTAATCCTTTTCCGGCAGCAGAATATGTAACCAATGCCTATTCTACTGATATCATTGCCGAATATAAAGACACAACCGAAGGCGAACCCAAACGCCAAGTTTCTATTGCGGGCAGAATAATGAGTCGCCGCATTATGGGGAAGGCTTCATTTATGGAACTCCAAGATTCCAAGGGACGCATCCAAGTATATGTTACCCGTGACGATATCAGTCCTGATGAGAATAAAGATATGTACAACGTAGTATTCAAACGTCTGCTTGATATCGGCGACTTTGTCGGTATTGAAGGATTTGTCTTCAGAACTCAGATGGGAGAAATAACAGTACATGCTCAAAAGCTGACATTACTCTCCAAGAGTATCCGTCCGCTTCCCATTGTGAAAATGAAAGATGGAAAAGCATACGACTCTTTTGATGACCCCGAACTGAGATATCGCCAACGCTATGTAGACCTGATTGTAAACGAAGGTGTCAAAGAGACTTTCCTGAAACGCAGCAAAGTCATAGAGACCTTGCGTTGCGAACTCAATAAAGCAGGCTATACAGAAGTAGAGACTCCTATCTTACAGTCTATACCTGGAGGTGCCAGCGCCCGCCCGTTCATCACTCATCATAACTCTCTCGATATCGACCTCTATCTACGCATCGCCACAGAACTCTATTTAAAGAGACTGATTGTCGGTGGCTTCGAAGGAGTATATGAAATAGGAAAAAACTTCCGCAACGAGGGGATGGATAGAACTCATAATCCTGAATTTACTTGTATAGAACTATATGTTCAATACAAAGACTATAATTGGATGATGTCTTTCATTGAAAAATTGCTCGAAACGATATGTATCGCCGTCAATGGCTCAAGTGAAAGCGTTATCGACGGCAAGACTGTAAGTTTCAAAGCTCCTTATCGCCGTCTGCCTATCCTCGATGCCATTAAGGAAAAAACCGGTTACGACATTAGCGGTATGGATGAGAGTCAGATCCGTGAGGTTTGCAAGAAACTGAATATGGAAATAGATGAAACGATGGGCAAAGGAAAACTCATCGATGAAATCTTCGGCGAATTCTGCGAAGGGAATTTCATTCAACCGACTTATATCATCGACTATCCGGTAGAGATGTCTCCTTTGACAAAGATGCATCGCAGTAAACCTGGCCTCACCGAAAGGTTTGAATTGATGGTGAACGGAAAGGAACTAGCAAATGCATATTCCGAATTGAACGATCCGATTGACCAGGAAGAACGCTTTAAAGAGCAGATGCGCCTCGCAGACAAAGGTGATGATGAAGCGATGATAATTGATCAAGACTTCCTTCGTGCCTTACAATATGGTATGCCTCCTACCAGTGGCATCGGTATTGGCATCGACCGTCTGGTGATGTTGATGACGGGTAAGAGCACTATTCAAGAAGTATTGCTTTTCCCACAAATGCGCCCTGAGAAAGAAATAAAGAAAGATACAGTCGACAAATATACCGCATTGGGTATTAGTGCCGATTGGGTTCCTGCCATTCAGAAAGCAGGCTATAATTTGGTTGCTGATATGAAGGAAGTAAATCCTCAGAAACTTCAGATGAATATCTGTGATATTAATAAAAAATATAAATTAGGCCTTACAAATCCAACAGTTGCTGAGATTGGCGAATGGCTTAAAAAGATATGATATCTTTCGGTAAAATAGCAGTATTAGGAGGAGGTAGTTGGGCTACGGCCATTTCCAAGATATTATTGGAAAAGGAGGAAACTATCAATTGGTATATGCGTCGTGACGACCGTATATCAGATTTTATCCGATTGGGCCATAACCCCGCTTACCTTTCAGACATCTCATTTGATACCAACCGTATTCATTTCAGTTCTGACATCAATAAGATTGTCGAAGAATCAAATACACTGATTCTAGTAACCCCCTCTCCTTTTCTAAAATCGCATTTATCTAAACTCACTACCGACGTAAGCGATAAATATATCGTAAGTGCGATAAAAGGCATTGTCCCTGATGAGAACCTGTCAGTCTCCGAGTATTTCCATAAGATGTACCGCGTGCCCGACAATAACATCGTCATTATCAGCGGACCCAGTCATGCTGAGGAAATAGCTTTAGAGCGTCTCTCTTATCTTACTATCGGTTGCAGTGACAAAGACAAAGCCCAATCTTTTTCGGGAATCATGCAGAACGACTATATCAAGACGAAGGTGAGCGAAGATGTTCTTGGTATCGAATATGGCGCAGTATTAAAGAATGTCTATGCCATCGCTGCGGGAATCTGTTACGGACAAAAATATGGTGATAACTTCCACGCTGTACTCATTTCGAATGCCATTCGTGAGATGGACAGATTTTTAACGGCTATCTCTCCCTATAAGCGCAATATCGACGAATCAGTTTATCTTGGCGATTTGATGGTAACAGGGTATTCCAACTTCAGCAGGAACCGCGAGTTTGGCACCATGATCGGTAAAGGTTATTCTGTAAAGAGCGCACAAATAGAGATGGACATGATTGCAGAAGGCTATTATGGTACTAAATGTATCGAAGAGATCAACAAGAAATACAAGATTCGCATGCCTATCCTCGATACGGTATACAGTATACTTTATGAGAAGAAGAACGCACTCTCGGCAATTGCGAAACTGACAAACGAATTTGATTGATAATAAATTTTTAAATACTAAAGATATGATTAGGTTAAACATTGAGAAGACTTTCAGTTTTATCTCGAAAGAGGCTGTGAAGGATTACGAGAGCAAAGCAAAAGCTGCTCGCGAAATGCTCGAAAATGGCACAGGAAAAGGTAACGACTTCTTAGGGTGGTTACATTTGCCTTCATCTATCAGTAAAGATTCACTTAACGACATAAATGCGACAGCCGACATACTTAGAAAGAATTGCGAAGTTGTTGTTGTTGCCGGTATTGGCGGAAGCTATCTGGGCGCCCGTGCTGTTATCGAAACTCTTTCCAATTCTTTCTCTTGGCTACAAGAGAAAAAGGATGCTCCTGTCATATTATATGCAGGAAATAACCTTGGAGAAGATTATCTTTATGAGCTGACAACATTCTTGAAAGATAAGAAATTCGGAATCATCAACATCTCTAAATCGGGAACGACAACCGAAACTGCTCTGGCTTTCCGGTTACTGAAGAAGCAATGCGAGGACCAACGCGGCAAAGAGATGGCAAGTAAGGTGATTGTTGCTATTACAGATGCAAAAAAAGGAGCAGCCCGCATTACTGCCGACAAAGAAGGATATAAATCTTATGTTATTCCTGATAATGTTGGAGGACGTTATTCTGTTCTTACTCCTGTAGGACTTCTTCCTATCGCCGTTGCAGGCTTCAACATCAATAAACTAGTTGATGGCGCAGTAACAATGGAGAAAGCATGCGGTGTGAATATACCGTTTGAGAAGAACCTGGCTGCTATTTATGCTGCTACCCGCAATGAATTGTATAAGAAAGGAAAGAAGATAGAGATTCTAGCTAACTTCAATCCTAAACTGCACTTCGTCAGCGAATGGTGGAAACAATTATACGGTGAGTCGGAAGGAAAAGAACATAAGGGCATCTTCCCAGCTTCTGTCGACCTCACAACAGACTTACATTCGATGGGTCAATGGATACAGGAAGGGGAACGTTCTATCTTTGAAACAGTCATTTCGGTAGAACATCCGATTCATGAGTTAAAGGTTCCATCCGATAAGGAGAACTTAGACGGTCTGAACTTCTTGGCAGGGAAACGCGTCGACGACGTGAACAAGATGGCTGAACTCGGTACTCAACTTGCTCATGTAGATGGAGGTGTTCCCAATATTCATATATCAATTGCCGAACTTAATGAAGAGTCTATCGGAGAATTGCTGTATTTCTTCGAAGTTGCCTGCGGTATCAGCGGCTATATTCTCGATGTCAATCCGTTCAATCAACCGGGAGTAGAGGCTTATAAGAAAAATATGTTTGCTTTATTGAATAAACCAGGTTACGAAGCTGAATCGAAAGCAATAAAGGAAAGACTAAAATAGGATGATGTCTAACTCATCTGTAAAAACATATCTGGAACAACATTCATATCGATGCCTGTCACCTAAAGCGGTACTGTTCGATATGGATGGTGTTCTTTTTAATTCTATGCCATACCATGCTGTAGCATGGACAAAGGCGCTGCAGAAACACGGTTTCCATTTCGAAAAAAGAGAAGCTTTTCTGCATGAAGGACGGACAGGTGCTTCCACTATCAACATCGTTTCTCAACGACAGCTTGGTAAAGATGCGACAGAAGACGAGATTAAAGCTATCTATCAAGACAAATGCATAGAATTTAATAAGTTCCCTCTAGCACAACCTTTCGATGGCGACTTGGAATTGCTGCATAAGGTGAAGGCTTCCGGACTGATGTCAATACTTGTCACGGGCTCAGGACAGAGATCTTTGTTAGGACGGCTGGAGAAAAACTATCCGGGCATCTTCAAGCCCGAGCTTATGGTAACCGCTTTCGACGTAAAGATTGGCAAGCCCAATCCTGAACCATACTTGATGGGACTAAAGAAGGGCAAGCTGAAACCTAATGAAGCTATTGTCGTTGAGAATGCCCCACTAGGAATTCAGTCGAGTGTTGCTGCGGGTATCTTCACCGTCGCTGTAAACACAGGCCCTATTGATGACGAAGTACTCTATGAGTCGGGAGCCAACATTATCTTTCCCTCTATCCGTGCTTTCTGCGATAATTGGGAAAAACTATTAGAAGATTTCACCTCAATTGTGAACAATTAGTTCTATTGAACTCAGTATATGTGATAAATACAGACAAAATGTTGTATTTTCGCGAGTATCATTCCATATCTTTGCATTTATTAAACAGTACCGTCACATATGTGACGGAATTCAATCACAAGTGTGACCGAATTCAGTCACGAGTGTGATTGAATTCAATCACCAATGTGAAGTTATTCGGTCACGAATGTGATAGCAAAGAATTCACTATCGATAAATATTGTATGATGAGTAAAATCACGAGAATTGTCACTTGAATGACAACCGATCAGAGATAGCAATCGTACAAAATTCATCAAGGCAATGCGCAGTATCCTGCCGCCGATTTCGAAGCCTCTTATTTTAATAAAAATGTTGTTTAGGAAAATTGCTATCACATGATAAACAAATTACTGCAATACAATTAGTTTTTTTCAAATAATAAGATAATTATGATTGATTTTTACTATTTTTGTTCCTATTAAAAAATAGATTCATTATGGCAATTATAAAATGTCCTGAATGCGGTCAATCGGTATCTGAACATGCAGCCAATTGTCCGGGGTGTGGTTGTCCGATAAACGGCAATATAGATTATTGTCCTGATTGCGGAGCTATCGTACTTAAAACTTACACTGAATGTCCGAACTGTCATTGTCCTATTCAACAAATAGAACAGAGAAAAGCGAATGAGAATCATTTGCTCGTAATGGCAACTGATTCCTTTAATAAGGGTAAATATAATGAAGCCTCCGGATTTGTCGATGAAGCACTGAAAGCCGATGCACAAAATCCCGAACTTCTGGCGCTAAAGTCTCAGATAAGCACTAAATTGCAAGGCATGGAGCAGAAATACAATGAGGCAAAGCATCTCTTTGCCGATGAACATCAGCCCTATCCTGCCCTAGCATTAGTCAATAAGCTGATAGCGATTGAACCGTACGACAAATATACCGACTTGAAAGACCAGATAGTATCTTCGATTACGAAAGAACAAATCGACAAGGCACATACTTTAATAAATGCCCATAAGTATGAAGCTGCCGAGATGACATTATCGAAAGCCTTATCTTTAGATCCCGAGAATGCAGAGATAAGAGCACTCAGAGATGAGGTTTCTCAAAAGGAAGAACAGCAGCGCAAGAAGAAAAGGAATATTACCATCACTATTGTTGTCGTGGTTATATTGGCTATCGTATGCACTGCAGGCGTAATACTTTATAACATACAAGCAGAGAATACGGCATGGGACAAACTACAGTCATCCACAAATCTGAATGATTATGAGCAATTCCTCGCTGAATATCCTCACGGACGTCACCACGATGAAGCACAAGTCTTATTCAAAAAACTGAGTGCCGAACTGACCGACTGGGCTACTGTTGCCAACTCGGTAGATAAATATGCCGTTAAAACTTTCTTGGAAAAATATCCTAATGGCGTTTGTGTAAACCAAGCAAAAGACAAGCTCGACTCGTTGAGCTGGGTAGATGCTTGCAACATCAATAAACCGGAAGCATATGCACAGTATATCGCCGACTTCCCCAACGGCCGTTTCCTAAGTCTTGCTCAGCAAAAGACTACACAACTGAAGGCGATGGAAGTTACTCCAGAGGAGACTTCTCAGATAACAGCGCTCATTACCCAGTTCTTTGATGCTGTTGCCAACCAAGATGAGACGAATCTGCTGGCTAGTGTTGAATCGACATTGTCTTCTTTCTTGAACGTTCGCAATGCCACAAAGGTGCATGTTCTTAAGTTCATGAAACAGATGCATGAGGCAGATATGACATCTATGCAGTTTACCGTAAACAGAGACTTGAAGATTAAGAAGAATCAACAATCTGATGGTCAGTATTCATATATTGTAACGTGTAGTGTAGATGAAAAGATAGAGCGCACTGATACCACGAAAGATACATTTGTCAGCTATGGCGTGCTATATGCTGTTGATAACTTCATGAAGATTTCTTCATTCGGATTAAAGAAGATGTCCTCTAACTAAGAAAAAGATGAGCAATAAAGGAGTTTTAATACTGCTAGTGGTACTCGTTATCATTTTTGGTATCATTCTCACTTGCCCCAATAAAGCAGATCACAAAGCTGCAATTGTCGAAAAAGTCACGAATGTCCTAAAGACGGATACCGTGACTAACGGCATTTTCAGCTTTGTGACAAATGCTGTCGTTACGAAAGTAGTAGGGACAGCTGCCGACAATCTCCTCTCTGTAGACAACTACTTCATCTTCTCACTTGGAACTATCAGATATAATGGTGAGAAAAGAGTGATTAGCATCGGTATTCTACATCATGTCTTCTGCCTTTTCAGAGAGAAAGACCTGGAAGATATGATAGAAAAAAACATCGGAAATATAATATCGCCCGAATAGTATGTACATAATATGCCCTTGACGGGGTAATGTGATATGATAAAATTATCGAAAATATGGCTCTTCGTATTGTTGTCGTCGATAATTTTATGTGCATGCAACAGCAAACCTTCCGTTTCTAAATCGAAGTTGAGTGTAAAGAACTTCAAAACACTGGTAGACGGCAAATCTACGGGCCTGTATATCCTGAAGAACAAGAGTGATATGGAAGTCTGCGTTACCGACTACGGCGGACGCATCGTGTCGTTAATGGTACCTGACAAGAACGGGAAGCCTGTGGATGTTGTCCTTGGATTCGATTCGATATCCGATTATCTTCGACAGAGTAACGATTTTGGCGCTATCATCGGACGGTGTTCAGGTTACATTAAGGCAGGACGATTAGTGATTGGGAAAGATATCTTTCACTTAACAAGAAATGCATCCAACGATTGTCTTGACGGCGGAGAAAAAGGTTTTCAGACAAAGGTTTTCGACGCACAACAGATAGGTGATTCGAAATTAGTGCTCACCTATATCTCCAAGAATGCCGATGAAGGATTTCCAGGTAACCTCGTTTGTTCGGTGACATATAAACTAACTGATGACAATGCCTTGGATATCGAATACAGTGCCGATACGGATCGCCCGACTGTCGTTAATCTATCTAACCGAATCTATTTCAACTTAAGCGGTGACGGCAGTTTATCTAATAACGATGAATACCTTTACATGCAAGCCAGCTATTACCTGCCGATCGATGATTCTTTCGTTCCTAACGGAAAAATAGCCAAAGTAAAAGGGACTCCAATGGACTTTCTAAAATTTAAATCGATAGAGAAAAACATCAATGACGGCGCATTCCAACAGATTAGAAACGGTCAAGGATACAATCACTATTTTATTCTCGACACAAAAAAAGATATCTCTAGAATCAGCGCCGAACTATTCTCCTCTAAATCCGGAATTGTTCTGTCGATACTCACAGATGAACCGGGCATTTATTTCTATTCCGGCAATCAGTTAGACGGTACTATGAGGGGAAAGAATAATAAGGTTTACGACCAACGAACAGCTGTGGTGCTAAGTCCTCAACATTTCTCTGATGCAGTGAACCACTCCGAATGGCCATCTGCTATTCTGAAACCAGGACAGAAATATAAAGCCCACACCATTTACAAGTTTTCAATAAAGAAATAACATAATGACATACACCAACGATACATATATCTTTCTTCACGATATACACTTTTATGCTTTCCACGGCATTAGCAAACAAGAGAGAACAGTAGGCAACGACTTCACTATTGATATCTGCTTAGAATGTGATATCCATAAGGCATGTTCTACCGATAATATTAATGATACCGTAAGTTATGCCGACGTTTACAAAGTATTAAAAGAAGAAATGGCTATTCCTTCCAACTTATTGGAACATGTCTGCCAAAAGATAGTGGACAGATTATTTGAGAAATTCGATAAAATTGAGAAGATTGACATCCGCTTGGCAAAGCGTAATCCTCCGATGAACGCAGATATTGCTGATGCTGGCGTTAAGATGACCTGCAAACGCGACTAATCATTCCACCTTAACTTATCGAAGGTGTGATGCCGTAGTAGATGGAATTCTACAAGGATGTTCTTATCCAACTGTGTCGTTATCTTGGAACAGGTACGATGCTGATTAATTTCTTCTCTCGCATTATCATAATGATGACGAATCTTCTTAAACTCTTTTCGAGCTTTAAATACTGAGAACATATTAGGTACCTGCCCTTTCAATAAAAAGAGTAAAGCCGCCATATAATCCAATATCTGCCGAACAAGCATCACTTTCTTTATACGTTTCTGAGGGAGGTTCTTGTACAACATAATGAGATTATTCCGAAAGTTCAGAAAAGTTTTATAAGGATTCTCTTTTTTGAGTGTAGCACCGCCGACATGATATACGACACTCTGAGGAATACAAACAATAGAATGTCCATAAAGGTTAAGACGCCAGCACAAATCTATCTCTTCCATGTGGGCAAAGAAACTGGCATCTAATCCGCCAACTGAAAAGAAATCTTTTAAGCGGATAAATAAAGCAGCACCCGACGCCCAAAAGATTTGTTTCGGAGAATCGTATTGACCGTTATCCTTTTCGACTATATTGAATAACCGCCCCCTACAAAAAGGATAACCATACTTGTCAATATATCCCCCAGCAGCTCCTGCATATTCAAACTGTTCCTTATGATAGTAGCTGCATATTTTGGGCTGACATGCACAGACTTCAGGATGATGATCCATATAATCGACTAGAGGTGTTAACCATTCCGAGGTGACTTCAACATCCGAATTAAGAAGAACGGCATATTCTGAATCAATGCTGCTGAGAGCCTTATTATACCCTTCAGCAAAACCATAGTTCTTATCGAACGTGATAAGTCGTACAGTGGGAAACTCTTTCTGAAGCATCGCAACAGAATCGTCGGTCGAACCATTATCAGCAACGCAGATATCTATGTCCTCCCCTTGAGAAAAGCGGATAACGGATGGCAGAAAGTCGTGCAGCATCTTACTCCCATTCCAATTTAATATGACAACAGATACCTTATTGCTCATGATTTACAAAATCTTCCCGTTTATGTTTCCAACGTTTATGTGACCACAGCCAGTAGGCAGGTTCTCGGATAATAGTTTTTTCCATGCGACGAACAAATTGTTCTGTTATTTCGCCCTCACCCGTTTCTTTAGGGGTTTCAGTAATCAGTTGGAAGTCTACCTGGCAATATCCCCTTTTTTCTTTCAACAAGTCGCAATAGAAAACAGGATAATCCATTAGCTTCGCAATCTTTTCTGCACCATCCATAAAGACAGTTTCCTGATGGAGGAAGATAGTCCAATAATGAGCTTCGGAGATATTAGGAGACTGATCTGTGATTAGTCCTATTGCACATCTTGTATGATCGCGTCTTAGTTTGATAATCTCTTTAACGGTAGAATGTTTAGGTATATTAAGTCCTCCGAAACGCGACCTGATTTTTTTGAATAACGCATCTAGATACGGATCACGCAATGGTTTATATACTTGCACAGGGATATCACCGGGATGCATGTTACTGCCCATGCCGATAATCCATTCATAATTTGCATAATGAGGTATCATCAAGATGATGCTGCCATGTTTCTCTATCATTTCTAAAAATTCATCGACATGAATATATTTCATCCTATGCTTCAATTCATCGGATGTCATATGCATCAGTTTTATATCTTCGAGCATATAGTCGCAGAGATACTTATAGAACTTTATCTCTACTTTCTTCCTCCACTCAGCTGTTTCATCAGGAAAAGAATTCTTCAAGTTGAGGAATGTCACCTTTCTTCTATAACGAATGACATAATAGACAAAGAGAAAACCGATATCAGAGATTATATATAAGAGACGAAACGGTAGATAGGCCAACAGCCACATACCCGAATATACCAATATATATATAAGCTTTGATTTCATATCAATCGACGATTACACCTTTTAATGCTGTTCCTTCTTTGTTCATGTCACCTAAACGGACCTGGATTATCTGATTGTTTAAAGATAAACCATTTTCTATTTCGACACGTATATAGTTAGGAGTAAAGCCATGAGCAGGCATTCCCGGCTTGGGCTTCTCTACCAGAATAGGCATTGTCTGCCCTACATGACGCAAGTAAAAAGCATCCAACTTTTCTTCAGATAAAGTCAATAGCCGCTGACTTCTTTCATGTTTCTCTTCAGGAGAAACAATATAATCTATCTTTAGCGCCTGCGTTCCCGGCCGTTCAGAGTAACTGAACACGTGAAGTTGAGTAACATCTAAGCTCTTTATAAATTGATAACTCTCTTCGAAATACTCACTAGTTTCACCACGTGTACCAACAATCACATCGACACCGATGAAGGCATCAGGCATCAAAGCTTTAATTCGCTCTATTTTTTCTGCAAAAAGAGCACTGTCATAACGGCGATGCATCAACTTGAGAACACTGTCGGAACCAGACTGCAAAGGTATATGAAAGTGTGGCATGAAACGTTTTGAATGCGAAACATAGTCGATGATATCATCATATAGTAAGTCGGGTTCCAAAGAAGAGATACGATAACGTTCAATCCCTTGTACTTCATCCAGCGCTTTTACTAAATCAAAAAAAGTTTCATTTGTTGACTGCCCGAAATCTCCCATATTTACCCCTGTCAAGACAATTTCTTTACCGCCTTCGGAAGCTACTTGCCGAGCTTGTTCTACTAAAGATGCGATACTGCCATTACGACTTCTTCCTCTGGCAAAAGGAATAGTACAATAGGTACAGTAATAATTACACCCGTCTTGTATTTTCAAAAAATAGCGGGTTCGGTTTCCTCGCGAACAAGAAGGGACAAAAGTTCGTATATCATTTGTTGGTGTGATGGCAGCATTGCCTACACTATCTGATTTTTGTAGGTTATTGAGATATTTTACAATATCATTCTTCCTATCAGCTCCTAAGACTACATCGACACCTTCGATATGAGCGACCTCATTAGGTTTAAGTTGTGCTAGACAACCCGTCACAACAACAAAAGCTTCCGGGTGCTGTCTCACTATACGATGTATTGCTTGACGACACTTTTTATCTGCAGCCTCCGTTACTGAACAGGTATTAATAACACACACATCGGCTCTCTCACCCTTGCGCGCAACATGAAAGCCCGCCTCTTTCAAGATTTTCCCAATAGTAGAAGTCTCTGAGAAGTTCAGTTTGCAGCCTAAAGTATAAAATACTGCACTCTTGTTTTGATAAATGGTCGTATCAATCATAGTTGCAAAGTTACACATTTAATGCTCATTTTACTCCATTTTCAAAACATTATATATAATTTTGCAGAGAATATTGATAACAGCAATGATTAAAGATAACTTTATAAAGCTATATGAAAATAGCTTCCGAGAGAATTGGGATTTACCATGCTATACAGATTACGGTAGTGAGATAACTTTCACATATGGTGATGTAGCCGAACAAATAGCACGTTTACATCTTCTCTTCCAACATTGTCAAATACAGCGGGGAGACCGTATTGCCGTCATAGGCAAGAATTGTTCCCGCTGGTGTATTGCGTATCTGGCAGCTATCACATATGGTTGTGTCATTGTACCTATCTTACATGATTTTAACCCTAACGATGTCCATTATATTATTGAACATTCGGAATCGCTATTCCTTTTTACAAGCGATGCTGTATGGGAAAATCTTGAAGAAAGTAGGATGTCGACCGTAAGAGGCGTTTTTTCTCTAACTGATTTTCGTTGTTTGTATCAAAAGGATGGGGAAACTATACAGAAGTTCTTAAAATACATCCGCCATCACATGCGGAAAAAATATCCGAAAGGTTTCCGTCGGGAAGATGTTCAATATATAAATATCTCCAACGATGCCCTAATGCTGATAAATTACACTTCCGGTACTACAGGATTCAGTAAGGGAGTTATGCTGTCAGTGAATAGTCTTGCCGGTAATGTCACCTTCGGTATCCGAACTGAATTATTAAAAAGAGAAGAGAGAGTATTGTCGTTTCTTCCATTAGCTCATGCATACGGATGCGCATTCGACTTCCTTACAGCTACGGCTGTTGGTACTCATATCTATTTATTAGGAAAAGCTCCTTCACCGAAGATTATAACGAAGGCTTTTGCCGAAGTAAAGCCTAATCTGATTATATCTGTTCCACTCGTTATAGAGAAGATTTATAAAAATATCATTCAGCCCCTCATCAACAGAAAGAGTATGAAATGGGCTTTGAGTATTCCTCTGTTGGATGTACAGATATATGGTCAGATCCGAAAGAAACTTATTGAAGCTTTCGGCGGCGAGTTCAAAGAGATTATTATTGGAGGTGCCGCAATGAATCCAGAAGTTGAAGAATTCTTCCACCGTATTCATTTCCCTTTTACAATAGGATATGGAATGACTGAATGTGGGCCGCTAGTAAGTTATTCTCCTTGGAACGAATTTATTCCAACGTCAGCGGGGAAAGTATTGGATATTATGGAGGTCCGTATTGTAAAAGACAACCCTGAAGCCAGAGCGGGAGAAATACAAATACGCGGCGAGAACGTGATGAGCGGTTACTATAAAAATGAGGCAGCGACGAAAGAAGCTTTTACTGACGACGGTTGGTTGAGGAGCGGCGACTTAGGAACTGTTGATTCACGTGGTAATATATTCCTTCGTGGCAGAATTAAGACCATGATTCTTGGAGCCAATGGACAGAACATATTCCCCGAAGAGTTGGAATCGATTCTCAATAATATGCCATTCGTACAAGAGAGTTTGGTCATCGAACGAGATAAAAAATTGGTAGCACTAGTTTATCCCGATATAGAATCATTAGAAGCACTTGACTTGAATCATCCAGAGATACTGAAAACTATCATGGATGAGAACCTCAAGAATCTGAATAGTCAGTTGGCATCATACGAAAAAGTCAGCCAGATACAGATTTATCCGACTGAATTCATTCGTACGCCGACAAGAAAAATCAAGCGATATCTCTATGATAGCATCGCAGCCAATCAAGAAGTTGAGAAGAAATAATTATTTCTTCTCAGCTAACTGATAAACGACATCCATTACCTTTTTTCCTATAGCATCAGCTTCTTCCATTGTTGATGCTTCGCTGTATACTCTAATGATAGGTTCGGTATTGCTTTTACGCAAATGAACCCACTTATCAGGAAAATCGATTTTTACACCGTCAATATCATTAATCTCTTCATCCTTATACATCTTCTTCACTTCCTGCAATACTTTATCTACATCTATTTCAGGTGTAAGATCTATGCGGTTCTTCGCAATGAAGTAATTCGGATAGGACGCTCTCAGTTCACTGGCTTTCTTTCCTTCATGAGCCAAATGGCTTAATATTAATGCAATTCCCACTAAGGCATCACGGCCGTAATGAATAGCAGGATATATTACTCCTCCATTACCTTCACCACCTATCACAGCATGCGTAGCTTTCATCTTCGCTACCACATTAACTTCGCCTACAGCCGACGCATTATATTCCATTCCATATTTACGAGTCACATCCCGCAATGCACGAGTTGAACTTAAGTTAGATACTGTATTACCAGGAGTATGACGCAACACATAATCGGCAGCGGTAACCAATGTATATTCTTCACCATACATCTTACCGTTCTCACAAATCAATGCCAAACGGTCTACATCAGGATCGACTACAAATGCAATATCTGCCTTACCTGTCTTCATAAGATCCATTATACCTCCCAGATTCTTCTCTAATGGTTCCGGATTATGAGCGAAATTACCTGAATTATCATCATTCATCATGATTACATGCTTTACGCCCAATTGTTTCAATAACTCAGGAAGGATGAGTCCACCCACTGAATTAATGCAATCGATAGCCACGGTAAAGTCTGCTTTACGTATAGCCTCAACATCTACTAACTTCAATGCCAGTACCGCATCAATATGTTTTTGGTTGTATGTTAAATCACATTTACAATGTCCTAGTTGATCGACAGGAACAAATTCAAACTCTTCGGCATCAGCAATACGAAGGACTTCATTACCTTCCTCCTTATTTAAAAATTCGCCATTCTCATTCAAGAGCTTTAACGCATTCCATTGTTTAGGATTATGCGATGCTGTCAATATGATGCCTCCTGATGCCCCTTCCATTGTCACGGCAAGTTCGGTCGTTGGTGTCGAAGCATAATTAATATCAACGACATCCCATCCCATGCCCATTAAGGTACCGATAACAACGTTCTTTACCATTTCGCCAGACAGACGAGCATCACGCCCGACGACAATCTTATTACTTTTTACAGTACACGTTCTTCGGATAAGCGTAGCATAAGCAGAAGTAAATTTTACTATATCGAGTGGATTCAAACCTTCACCAGCTTTTCCACCAATAGTACCACGAATTCCTGATATAGATTTAATAAGTGTCATAGAATTATATTTTTAAGTATTCTTGTTATTCCTATTATTTCTCACTGTTTCCATTAAGTAAAGGTTTCAATAATTGAAGCACCTCTTCCCAGCGTTTAATTGCATCTTCCATTGTACCAGCAATTTCTCCTCCTGATGCATTCAAATGTCCGCCGCCGTTAAAATACTTTTCAGCAACATCAGTACATGAGAAAGAACCGACTGAACGAAGAGATACCTTTATAACAGATTTTTCTGTGTCTTCCCGCAAGAAACATGAGAAAACAGTATCTTTTATCTGAAGAGGTATATTAACGAAACCTTCACTGTCACCCTTCATGTAGTTGAACTGCCCTTGTTCATCTTTCGACAAAGTAATGAGAGCAGTGTGACAATCGCCGTAAACTCTCATATGTTCCAAGACATATCCTAACAGGCGCAATCTGTCTTCAGAATAAGTATTAAAGACTTTCCTATAAATATCATCTTTATCGATACCCTTGCTGAGCAGAATACTGATAATATTATAAATCTCACTACTATTTGAATTATAAGTAAAGCCACCAGTGTCAGTCATCATTCCTGTATAAATACACTGTGCTGCTTCATAAGAAATCCTTCGCAATTGATGCATTCCGGCAATCAAACGAAAAACAATTTCCGATGTTGATGAAGCTTGCGGAAGAGAAATAGAAATATCACAGAACTTTTCTGGATTAGGATGATGATCAATCATAATCTTATGTGCGGTTGATGCAGCGACAGAACCCGACATATCCTCAATTCTCTTCAGGCCATTAAAGTCGAGACAACATAATACTTGGGCCTCCTTTATCAATGTATCAGAAAAGACCTTGCTTCTATCATATATAAGAATATCTTTACTCCCCGGCATCCACTTAAGGAAAGCTGGGAAAGCATTAGGCACAATAACAAATACCTTCTTCCCTAAAGAACGAAGGAAATGAGCAAATCCCAAAGAGGAACCGATAGCATCACCATCAGGAGATACGTGAGCTACGATAACAATCTTATGGACTTGCAGAAGCCATAAACTAAATTCTGTGATTTTTTCTTGTTCGATAATAGGAGTTAGCATTGTTATTATTCTTAGTATTTAAATTCTCCAAATTCGCTTCGGATAATCAATTCTTTTTTATCTGCAGATTCAATACGACCGACAATCTGAGCATCGATACGATACTTACGACTGATATCGATGACATCGCCAGCCTTCTCTTCAGGTAAGATAACTTCAAAGCGATGGCCCATATTGAAGACCTTATACATTTCAGAATAATCTGTTCCGCTTTGTTCCTGAATCGTCTTAAACAATGGAGGTACAGGAAACATATTATCTTTCACGACACGAATGTTATCGCCCACGAAATTCATGATTTTCGTCTGCGCCCCACCAGAACAGTGAACCATTCCATGAATATCTTTACGCATAGCATCTAGCAACGACTTTACCACAGGTGCATAGGTACGAGTCGGAGAAAGCACTAATTTCCCTGCATTAAGAGGAGAGCCGTTCACCAAATCCGTTAACTTTAGATTTCCACTATAAACCAGTTCATCAGGAATAGAATCATCATAACTTTCTGGATATTTCTTTGCAAGATACTTCGAAAAGACATCATGCCGTGCAGAAGTCAATCCATTACTACCCATCCCGCCGTTGTATCCTTTTTCATAAGAAGCGTGACCATAGGAAGCTAATCCTACAATAACATCTCCCGGCCGGATATTAGCATTATCGATAACATCAGAACGTTTCATTCTACAAGTGACGGTGCTATCAACAATAATAGTACGGACCAAGTCGCCCACATCAGCAGTTTCTCCTCCCGTAGCATAGACCCCCACTCCTAATTTTCGCAAATCGTCTAACAATTCATCAGTACCGTTAATAATAGTTGAAATAACTTCACCAGGGACAAGCATCTTATTCCTGCCGATAGTAGAAGACACTAAAATATTGTCAACAGCGCCAACACAAAGAAGGTCATCGATATTCATGATAAGAGCATCTTGAGCAATACCCTTCCAAACAGACAAGTCGCCCGTTTCTTTCCAATACATATAAGCGAGAGAAGATTTTGTTCCAGCTCCATCCGCATGCATGATATTGCAGTAATCTTCATCCCCGCCTAGAATGTCAGGGATAATCTTACAGAAAGCACGAGGATAGATTCCTTTATCTATGTTTTTAATAGCATTGTGAACATCTTCTTTTGAAGCACTGACGCCACGCATCATATATCTTTGACTATCGTCCATAATTTAATATCCGTAAAGTTATACTATTATTATTAAGAATCAAAACTGTACCTTAGGAGCATTCTCGGTTCCTTGGGCAGCTTCGAAATAAGATTTCTTTTGGAATCCAAACATATTAGCAAAGATGTTCCTAGGAAAACGACGAATAGAAACATTATATTGCTGCGCAGCATCATTAAAGTCTTTACGAGCAACATTAATACGATTCTCCGTTCCTTCGAGTTGTGACTGCAATTCCAAGAAGTTCTGATTAGCCTTCAGGTCAGGATAATTTTCGCTGATGGCAATCAATTTGCCGAGAGCCGAAGATATATCACCTTGAGCTTTCTGGTATTGAGCAAGTTTATCAGGAGTCAGATTATCGGCATCCACCTTAATCTGTGTAGCTTGGCTGCGTGCTGTTATTACTGCCTCAAGAGTACCTTTCTCATGAGCGGCATAGCCCTTCACCGTATTCACTAGATTTGGAATCAAATCCGAACGACGTTGATATTGTGTTTCCACGTTTGCCCAACGATTATTTACCTTTTCTTCTGAAGATACAAGACCGTTATATATTGCAATCACCCAAATAAAGACCAGGGCAATAGCTGCAACCACGATAATTAATGTTTTATACTTTTTCATATTCTATTATATTATTATTTCAAAAACCTGAACCGGCACCGCCGCCACCAAAACTGCCACCGCCGAAACTACCGCCGCTAAATCCTCCGCCAGAACCACCAAAGCCGCCACTTCCTCCGAAGTAACCGCCAATAAAAGGTCCTCCAAATCCATGATCATCATAATTCTTTTGCAAGCGCTCCACTTGATGGCCACAATGACGACACGTATATATCACTTTTTCTGTTCGAACTCCTAATTTGCTACTCACAAAATAACTTCCACTTCTCTGTAGTTGATGCTTGCCACAATGAGGACAACGGTTAGCCACCCGACTTTTGATACCAATAAAAATCATTGCGATAACACCGAATATAATAAGGAACGACATCATTAGAGTGCCCTCTTCTCCGTTGTCATTATCGCTAACAACACTTGTTCCCTCCAAATGGCCGCACAAAGTCTGTATTCCATTCACCATACCTCTATCCCAATCATTCTTTTTGAAGAAAGGAATCATTGATCTCAATTGAATCCTCTTACAAATGACATCAGGCAAATCACCTTCAAGGCCATAACCCGTTGCGAACTGAATCTTACGCTGGTCGATGACCAACAGAATAACCAATCCGTTATTGCTATTCTTTTTACCGACGCCCCAATAACGACCAAGAGAATAAGCAAAACCAGAACAATCCTCTTTCCCTATTGAAGGAAGCACAACCACAGCAGTTTCAATTCCCTTTTGTTTTTCTAGACTATACAGCAAAGTATCTATACTAAAAACGGCTGTCGAGGAAAGAATATTTTCCGGGTCAGAAACATATCTTCTAATATCAATATGACGAACACAAGGTACATCTTTTATCGTATATTCCTTTGCAAACGATGTTGCAGGAAGCAATACACACAACATAATATAGAAGACGAAACGTTTCATCAGCGAATATATTTACCAACGAACTGTGCCACCTTTGCGGTGTAAGCCTGCGGTTCATTGCGATAAGACTGAGCATGAGTAGCTCCGCGGACAATCCAATATTCTTTCGGATTAGGCTTCGCCTCATACAAAGGAATAACCATCCGAGAAGGAACATAAGTATCCTTATCACCATGGATAAACAACATAGGAAGATGACATTTCTTCACTTGATTCAAAGCAGAAGCCTCTCCGAAGCTCCATCCGTATTTTATCTTGCACAACAAACTAGAAGAATAGAGCAAAGGAAAATCGGGCAGATGAAACATCTCCTTTATCTCGTAGCTAAATTCATCCCATGCACTCGTATAACCACAATCCTCTACATAACATTTAATATAAGAAGGCTGCGTTTCTCCCGAAGCCATCATTGTTGTTGCCGCACCCATTGATATGCCATGAACAACGATTTCCGTATTACCACCAAATAACTGGTTGGCAACCTTTGCCCATTGAAGAATGTTAAGCCGGTCTTTCCAACCCATCGTTACAGCATCACCTTGGCTCAATCCGTGATACTCATTCTCGGGAAGCAGTATATTATAATGCAGGACATGATTATAAAGATATCCGATATGCATCATGCTCATTCCACAATCCGTATAGCCATGCACCAAGACAGCAGTCTTTTTTGTCGGAACAGCCGCCATAACAAAATACCCATGTAAGCGCAATCCTTCTGCATTGACGATAGTAGTATCCCGAAGAGCCTTGACCGACTTCAGGCTATCCATCCAATGTTTTGTATAGGGATAATTCTTTTCCACTCTTTCATAAGCAGTGCTATAACTTTTCTTTATCTTCTGACTAGGAAGCAAGGCGAAATTAATCATATAGAAACTGCCTCCCACATCGGCAATAATAAGCAATACGATGAGGGTTATGATTGAGCCATAAAATATTTTTTTCTTTTTACTTTTCATATCGTACTATCATCTGTTCCAGATTTCCCAAGAGATGAAAGCCTGAAGCAATAACATTTCCAAACCATTCTTAGTAACCGCATGATGCTCTTCCCCTTTTTTCATGAAGAGAGAAACATCAGGATTATATAATAAGTCGTACAATAAGTGTTCCGAAGTCAGTTCATCGTAAGGAATATTTGGGCAGAAATCAACTTTCGGATACATACCTACAGGAGTACAATTAACAATCACCTTATAATCGGCCATTATCTGCGGAGTAATCTGTTCATAAGTAATTGCATCTTTCTTCTCGGTACGAGAAACGAACAACGTTTCCAATCCAAAATCCTGCAGTCCGTGGCAGATAGCTTTCGAAGCGCCCCCAGTTCCTAATATCAGCGCCTTCTGATGATAAGGCTTCAATAAAGGTTTGATAGATTGAGAAAAGCCGACAATATCCGAATTATGACCTTCGAGAATCACTTTCTTCTTCCCTTTCTGACGAATGATCTTTATGACATTCACGGCACCGATGCGTTGCGTATTCGGACTTAACCGGTCCAAGTAAGGAATGACTTGTTCTTTATAAGGAATAGTGACATTCAAGCCGCACAAGTCAGGATTCTCCTCAATGACCTCAGGAAAGTCATCGATATTCGGTATTTCAAAGTTCACATATTGAGCATCAATATTTTCAGATTGAAACTTCTCGTTGAAATACTCTATCGAGAACGAATGTTTAAGAGGAAAACCTATCAGACCGTACTTTTGCATGACACTATTTTTATTTATTGGCAATATAGAGCGTACAGACTCCACAAGTGAGTCTTTTGAATTTTACATCCGTAAATCCCGCCTTTTCCAAGATACCTTTCATCACCTCTCCTTGAGGAAAAGCCTGAATAGTATTAGGAAGATAATGGTAAGCACTGCTATCTTTCGATATGAATCTGCCCATAGCAGGAATAATAATTTTCGAATAAAGGAAGAACAATTGCTTCATCGGGAAATGCTCAGGCGCAGACAATTCCAGTATTACTAGAGAACCGCCCTTACGAAGAACTCGGCACATCTCAATCAGTCCCTTATCCAATTCCGAGAAGTTACGCACCCCGAAGGCTACTGTGATAGCATCAAAACTATCTGAATCAAACGACAGATGACAGCAATCTTCGCACGTAAACTGTATGACGTCGTCCAGTCCGACGCCCTTTACTTTCTGCCGACCAATGTCTATCATCCCCTCCGAGATATCCGTTCCTATCAACTTATCAGGATGAAGTTCCTTGCAAGCTAAGATGGCAAAGTCGCCCGTACCCGTCGCCATATCCAGAATTACGTGAGGATGTTTACTGCGCAACGAGTTGATGGCCCTTTTCCGCCAACGGCGATCAATGCCGAATGACATCAAATGATTCAGTTTGTCGTATGCAGGAGCAATGTTATCAAACATTTTAATCACCTGCTCCGTCTTGCTGCCATCCTGACTATAAGGTTTTATTTTCTCTTGGTCGTACACTTATAAACCTATTATTTTTTATTTAGAAAATCCATCACATTTTTCTCGATACGAGCAGCGAGGTCGGTACCTTCAGCCTTTACAAACGACTTGCCCACGATATGCTCATAAAGTTCGATATACCTGTCGGAAACAGAAGTAACATATTCCTCTGTCATTTCAGGAACGACTTCTCCGGCTTTACCCATGAAGTTGTGAGCAATCAGCCATTGACGAACGAACTCCTTCGATAATTGTTTCTGAGGTTCACCAGCTTTGAACTTCTCTTCGTAGCCGTCAGCATAGAAGTAGCGTGACGAATCAGGAGTATGGATTTCATCAATCAAGTAAACCTTACCATCTTTCTTGCCGAATTCATACTTCGTATCTACTAATATCAAGCCCTTTTCGGCAGCCATTTGCGAACCGCGAGCGAAGAGTTTGCGTGTATATTGTTCCATCAATTCATAATCTTCCTTACCAACAATGCCACGTGCTATAATCTCCTCTTTAGAGATATTCTCATCATGACCTGCATCCGCTTTAGTTGTCGGCGTGATAATAGGTTCTGGAAATTTCTGATTTTCCTTCATGCCCTCCGGCAATTTGACACCACACAATTCTCGTACACCCGATTGATATTCGCGCCAAGCACTACCAGTAAGATAACCACGTATAATCATCTCCACTCTGAAACCCTCGCACATTAAACCTATTGTCACCATCGGGTCGGGAGTAGCTATCTTCCAGTTCGGAACGATATCAGCAGTAGCATCCAAGAATGTAGCGGCAATCTGATTGAGCACTTGTCCCTTAAAAGGAATACCTTTGGGAAGTATGACATCAAACGCAGAGATACGGTCTGTAGCCACCATCACCAATAAATCGTTATTGATGTTATATACGTCGCGAACCTTTCCGTGGTAAACACTTACCTGTCCCGGGAAATGAAAATCTGTTTTTACTAAAGCCTTCATATCATTATGTATTAATTGTTTTTTCCTTCTCATATTTCTCATAAGCCTCCACGATACGAGTAACCAATTTGTGGCGGACAATATCATGCTTATTCAATTCGACTACACTGAGACCTTTTATACCCTTCAAGATTTGGAGAGCCTGTACCAAACCGGAGCGTTGCGAAAGAGGCAGATCGATTTGAGTCATATCTCCCGTCACAATCATCTTCGTATTCATGCCCATACGCGTCAGGAACATCTTAATTTGTTGTGGAGTTGTATTTTGGGCCTCATCGAGAATCACCACAGCATCATTCAGTGTTCTACCCCGCATAAAAGCAAGAGGAGCAATCTGTATGACATTGTTCTCCATATACTCCTGCAATTTGGCAGAAGGAATCATATCTTCGAGAGCATCATACAAGGGCTGCAGATAAGGATCTATCTTGTCCCGCATATCACCGGGAAGGAATCCCAGCTTCTCCCCCGCCTCAACAGCCGGACGACACAGTATGATTTTCTTCTTTTCTTTATTTTTCAGTGCACGAACCGCCAAGGCGATGGCAGTATAAGTCTTGCCCGAACCGGCAGGACCAATAGCAATAACCAGGTCATTCTTCTCGTATTCTTCCACCAAACGTAACTGATTAGTGCTGCGCGGAATAATAGGTCTGCCCGTTACACTATATACGATTACATTATCTACCCGGGCACTCTGAGGAGTATCCCCCTTAATAATGTCGATAATAACTTCCTCCTTCAAAGAATTGTACTCGCTACAATACTTCTCGAGTTTCAAGATGCTCTGTTCGAAAGATTCCATATCTTCCTCATTACCCAGAACCTTAATGACATTATTACGAGCCACAATGCGCAGTTTGGGATATAATGCTTTAATCAGTTGGAAGTTCGCATTGTTAACCCCATAGAAAATAACGGGGTCAATATCTTCAAGTACAATAACTTTCTCAATCATTCATAAATCAATTCAAAAACACTTAGCCTCCACCTATAAGGTGAAATACGTGCAAATTTAATGAATAGTTTGCACATAACATGCTTTTTTTATTGATTTATATAAAGAGAAAACAGAAGAAATGCATCAATTAAATCAATCTTTTCAGATGACAAACCAATAAATCTCCGTTGTCATCGCGAAGGTGCATGCCATTTCCACGGCAATAGCGGAAGTATGAGCAGTCGGCGCACTCGCCTTTATGCATCCATTCCCTATTTCGATAAGGTTCGAACTTATTGTTCCAGACATCCATGAAATGATCCTTATAGATGTTGCCCTGGTGATAATTAGCGCGGATACTAGGGCAAGCAGAGATAGACCCGTCGATAAGGACAGATCCCGTAGTGGTACCTGCATCGCATGAAAAGAAGTGGTCGCGCACATCACCTTCATAATTTCCTAAGAAACCCTCACATCCGTAGCTCACCCTAATCAGTCCCTCCTTGCGAGTGTGCTTGATAAATTCAAGAATATAGTGAAACTCCTCATTCGACAGCTGCAAGTCGGGGTTGTTTGCTGCTCTTCCTACCGGAAAGACAGTGAAGACACGCCACTGTTTCACTCCCAGTCCGATGAGGAAATCTCTCAATTTTTCCATCTTATAGATATTCCGTTTATTCACGCACGTCACCACGTCGTAGACAATAGAAGGAGTAGCAGCCAGCATGCGGATAGTATTGACAGCATGGTTGAAACTGTTCGGATTGCCGCGCATCCAGTTATGATCGACTTCGAACCCGTCCAGGCTGACCGTCATAGTATGTATTCCTGCTCGCAGAAGTCCGTTGAATCGTGCCTGTGTCATTGCCATGCCATTCGTTACAATGCCCCATGGAAATTCCTTATCATAAATAGCTTTTCCACATTCCTCCAGGTCGTTTCGCATCAAAGGTTCCCCACCCGTAATCACTACGAAAACATGATGCGGGTCGGTTACTGCCTTCACCTCGTCGAGCACCCGCAAAAAATCCTCCTTTGGCATATCGGGATACGCAGCAGTTTTCTTGCAGTCGCTGCCACAATGTTGACAATGTAAGTTACACCGCAACGTACACTCCCAGAACAACTGATGTAACGGATGTTCCTTTATCTTATTATTTTCCATCTTGCGGAAAATCTCCAATGCGAGTTTACGTCGCAGCGACAACTTATAATCTTCCATTGTTAGCACCTATAAAATAAATCAGTTATCATTTAAAAAAGAAGGAGCTCCCTACTTTCCAGAAGAAGCAGATGACGACTTCTTCAAAACGGCTTTAGAAGACAGTGTATAACTTCCTCGGTACCAATCATCATCACCATCTTTTATCTTTTGCTTTTGCATATCGTTCAAAGCAATTGAGTCGGAAGCAAACGAACCTCCGTTCTCATTCCCGTCGATATCTTTGAAATACGCCTTTCCGTCGATGCCAACTGCCGAGATAGTTTTCGAGGTGAACGTACCGTTAGCATCGGTGTATATAGTATCCGATTTCAATAAACCTTTTGCATCAAGAAAAGCATACTGGTCGTTCACGATGACTTGTATCCCTTTCAGCGGAGTATTATCTCCAGAGACAACAGTCCCTTTTACTTGGAAGTCGACTCTAGGAGTACCATATTCATTTGGGTAATCCCCATCATCTTTGCATGAAGAGAAGCCCAACAATACCAACATCGTTGATAGCAAACAGTAGAATAAACCTTTCATTCCTTTCATCATAACATTCTCCTTCATTATTAGTAAAACATTTAAAACATTACAAAATAGTTAGTTAATAGTGTAGCAGCAGTAGAACTGTAGTAGAGCAATAGATAGTAGTCGGCTGAACTTCGTAACATTATAGAGCCAGTAATTAATAGTCGTCCTCGTAAATCAATTATTAAATGACGCTAATTCCACATTACTGCATGCAGAAAGTATAATGAAAGTTAAAACTACGTCAATATCATTCTATCGTCTCACACTAGTGCAAATTATTTCGCACTGCCGTGCGAAATATCTCTCACTGCCGTGCGAAATAATTCGCACAGCTGTGCGGAGACAAAATCCCTTTTATGAAAGCAGCAGACCATAAGGACATAACAGCTTATAAATAAATACTTAATTATTCTTAACGGCGATAACAACTTGAGAAAATAGTAGTGTATATTTGTGATATCATTTTAATATCAAAATTATAGTTATGGAAACAAATGAATTTTCTTTCAAAGGCTTTAAGATGAACGGTTTTGTTATGCTGCTATTATCATTACTGATGTTAGCATTATCCGTTGTATCATTTGTGATGGTTGCTCAATCTGCTACTCCTGCACTTTTTAATGTTTGCGGAATTGTCTTAGCTTTATGCTTTAGCTTCACTTTATCCGGATTTTTCTCTCTCGAACCGAATGTAGGTATTACCATGATATTCTTCGGCAAATACAAAGGAACCTTCAAAGAGACCGGCTTCTTCTGGGTAAATCCTTTCATGAGCAAGAAGCGTTTGTCTTTGCGTGCCCGCAATCTTGATGTCGATCCGATAAAGGTAAACGATAAGATAGGCAACCCTATATTAATTGGTTTGGTCTTAGTATGGAAGTTAAAAGACACCTACCGTGCCATGTTCGAAATAGATGCTCAGACAATGGCGGGTACAGGTTCTTCGAATACAGGCTCACAAAGCGGAAACGTTTCGATAGTTACCGATCGTGTCGGTGCACGTATGAGAGCTTTTGAGAAATTTGTTAGAATACAGAGCGATGCTGCTCTCCGTCAGGTAGCAGGTCAATATGCTTACGACAATAATGATTCGTCGAACGATGAGCTGACTTTGCGCTCGGGTGGAGATGAGATCAACGAACAGTTGGAGCAGAAATTGAACGAACGTCTGGCAATGGCAGGCATCGAAGTCATCGAAGCCCGACTGAACTACTTGGCTTATGCTCCCGAAATTGCGGCTGTGATGCTGCGCCGTCAACAGGCTTCTGCGATTATCACTGCACGTGAGAAGATTGTTGAAGGAGCTGTTTCGATGGTTAAAATGGCTCTCGACAAACTGAAGGATGATGATGTAGTCGACTTAGACGAAGACAAGAAATCGGCTATGGTAAGTAATTTGTTGGTTGTGCTTTGCGCTGATGAGGCTGCTCAACCTGTATTGAACACAGGAACATTGAACCATTAATATCTTGTGTATGAAAAAGATTATAATATTTGTAGTAGGCTTATTTCTTGCCACATCGACGAATCCTTGTGGCGAAATTCCTTTGTGCCCTTACGACTCTTGTCGGTTATTAGCTGTAAATCTCTATTCGTATGTTGTTAATCCGTTTCGTAAAGATGCCTATTTCGATTTTGATCTATTT
>Ga0183095_10017_pt5 | contig 207257 bp, 209 predicted proteins | sample BioMet4_FD_130346 | JGI IMG/M metagenome (GOLD analysis project Ga0183095, IMG submission 130346) | Microbial communities from bioreactor (seeded with sewage sludge) at LBNL, California, USA - Biofuel metagenome 4 (v2) (version 3) | ecosystem: Engineered > Bioreactor > Anaerobic > Unclassified ...
CTATCGTACTAAAGACATCAAGCAAGATCTGCTATTTCAGAGAAACGATAAGAATTCTGGTTAGTACATTGCATTATATGGTGAATTCTGACTGCAACTTTTGGTGAAGTTCTGCTTGCATATAACATCTCGGCGACATCGTCACTGTAGAGAAGTTTTGGAACCATGTCATTATTAACAGCTGTGATACATTCGGGCTAGAGAAGATGAGATCAAAGGTGTTTTGGAACCATGTCATTATTAACAGCTGTGATACATCCCGAGTTTCTTCTTGATGCATTCCGCGGTTTTGGAACCATGTCATTATTAACAGCTGTGATACTGCAGCTGGATTAAAACTTGAGTCAGTAGTGTTTTGGAACCATGTCATTATTAACAGCTGTGATACCCATCTGCGGATATGTAGCTTCTACAGTTAGTTTTGGAACCATGTCATTATTAACAGCTGTGATACACTTCTGCAGGTTTACCTTGAAGACATCCTGTTTTGGAACCATGTCATTATTAACAGCTGTGATACATTTATTTCAGATGAACGTATGTGAACAAGGTTTTGGAACCATGTCATTATTAACAGCTGTGATACTCTTTGCAACCGCAAAGCTGCGGATGGGAAGTTTTGGAACCATGTCATTATTAACAGCTGTGATACAATGTTGATGATCTGAATAATCTTCTTAAGAGTTTTGGAACCATGTCATTATTAACAGCTGTGATACCCTTCCACTGGATGAGGATCTCTTTTGAAAGTTTTGGAACCATGTCATTATTAACAGCTGTGATACTGAGATTAAGCACGAACATCACCGCCAATCGTTTTGGAACCATGTCATTATTAACAGCTGTGATACTCACAACAGATTGCGGACTTGTGGCCTCAAGTTTTGGAACCATGTCATTATTAACAGCTGTGATACACTCATCAGTAAATAGTGCCAAAATGGTGCGTTTTGGAACCATGTCATTATTAACAGCTGTGATACTAATAACAGATCTATACATCTCGAACTTGGGTTTTGGAACCATGTCATTATTAACAGCTGTGATACGATAATCCTCTACGTGCTTGATGTGATGTAGTTTTGGAACCATGTCATTATTAACAGCTGTGATACAACAATATATATTGTCAAGCCTGTTATCAAGTTTTGGAACCATGTCATTATTAACAGCTGTGATACATTGAATTATCATCGCACTCCCATACAGTTGTTTTGGAACCATGTCATTATTAACAGCTGTGATACATAGCCAGAACGCTGCCGACAAGATCAAGGGTTTTGGAACCATGTCATTATTAACAGCTGTGATACAACGGAAATACCCTATTTAAATGAAGATAATGTTTTGGAACCATGTCATTATTAACAACTGTGATATAGCGCTGACAGTTAACTGTCAAAAATGACAAATTTAGAACCATGAATATGTTAAAGGTACACCCCCGCATATGCGGTCTTGGAATCGTGTCATTATAACAACTGTGATGAAGAAAATGATAAGCCAGGCAGCTGAGTTGAAATGAAAAATCCTTAGTTGATCTTTCTTCCGCTCCCCACCTCAAAGTGGTATTTCACAATGCCCAGATCAATCATGGAATAGAATCCGCCCAGGGATTTTGCCTCGGCATGATCCCCATTCAGGGTGATCAGGAACTTTTGCTGATTCACTGCCGTAGGTGCAAGCGCTGCTGCTTCCATGCCTGCCTTGAACCATGCAGGCACCGGCTCCAGTGCCTTGCATAATTCATTCACTGGCTTGGAGGTATGAGGCACTCCCTGCGTGCTGCCATAGCCAAGGGCAATGACACATGCCAGTTTCTCATTGCCTGAGATCGTGACATGCTTCTTCACGGTGCCCTTGGAGAAGGTCATTGCGACCCAGCACGTATTCAGGCCCAGAGTCTGAGCCAGCAGCACGATGCGCTCTCCGTAATAGCCGGCCTTCTCATCAAGACTTGAATCATCTTTTCTGCCGATCAGGGCAATGTAGTTCTGCACGCCGGTGAACTTGCCGTAGTGAGCCATGAAGCCGTCAAAGGCATTGGGCTCATTGGTGACCAGCTGAATATAAAGGCCGCTCTCTTTATTGCATGCCTCGATCTCTGCATTCAGCGCGGATACGGATTCCTCGGGAATAATGCGGTCGGTGTAGCTGCGCACGGAATGCCGTGCCTGAATTGCTTCTGAAAGATTCATCTTATTCTTCCTCCTCTATCTCGATGACAGAGCGCTTCTCTTCCGGGTCATGGGCAGCCAGCACGGCAAGGCATCTCCTGTCCTGCCGCATCTTCTGCACCCATGCCAGGGATTCCCTCATCTGCTTCTGATCATAGACCGGTCCCGGGACGCGCAGATCCTCCCAGGATCTTCTGTTATATCCGGTATCTCCGACGATCAGGGCAAACCCATTCGTGCCGGACACCAGCACGGATACGGATCCCTGCGTATGCCCGGGGGTCAGATATGCCATGACGCTGCCATCCCGGAAGATATCCCAGGATTTCCCGAAGGGCGCCGCTGTGTCTTTGGCAAGAGGCATGCGCTCCAGGGTGATTCCCTCCCAGGGCTTTCGCACATAGCGCACTTGATGAGAATGCAGGGCCTGATACTCTTCCGGGCTGACCATGATATGCGGGGCATCCTTTACCAGCCTGAGCCCGGAGTCATGATCAATGTCCATGTGAGTCATCAGCACCATGCTGAGCCCTCTCGGTGCAATGCCGAGGGCTGCCAGCTGCTCATCGACAGCCTCGCCAGCAGGCAGGATCGGCTTGGACGCGAACCACATTAAGAAGGTGATTGCCTGGATCGGATGGCTGCGCACTGCGCTGTCCCAGCCGGTATCGACGAGAATGCTTCCCTTCGGATACTCGATCAGGAATGCCTTCACCGGCAGGAAGATCCGTCTCTTCGGGCTGCGGAACAGGCCGGTGTAGGCAAGCGCATTGGAAGAGACGCTGCGGTCAGGCACGGCCGGATCAACCCCGACCTGCCCGCATGCCAGCACATGTATGCGGATCATCAGTCCTCATCCTCCCGGAATCGCGGATAGTCATTCTCCTCTGCCGAGGAGACCGCGTGATCCACATGGTCGATCAGCTTCTTCAGCTGTCCCCAGCGCTTCCTGCCGGCATCCACGTAATAGTAGTTCCTGGTTCCCTCCCGGTGCATGCGGATCAGTCCCGCATCCTTCAGGATGCGCAGATGATGAGAGACTGCAGGCCTCGAGAGATGCGTGCAGGCAGTGATCTCGCCGACCCGCATGCCGATCTGCTCATGCTCCAGAAGCGCGATGAAGATCTGCTGGCGGGTCTCGTCGCCAAGGGCGATGAAGATCTCCCGGCAGCCCTGGAACTCTCTGGAAAGCAGCTTCCGCTGCTGTACGCATTCTTCCATGCCATGCCTCCGCAGAATGGTTTATCTGCTTAAACCATTATGCCGCAGTTTCTCGGCGGCAGCGCAATGAGAAAGAAAGACGAGACCGTTATGCATGTATGTTACAAGGAAACTGCGTGTTAACCTTGACTGACTGGCACATGACAACTGATACTTGAATTATAGTATCGGCGGGGAAACCCGACAGGAGGGGAAAATGAAAGGAATCTACAGACTTCTTGTCTGCTCTTTCATGGCTGTCAGCCTGGCTGGATGCGCATCCGGCACAGGATCTGCGGCTGCAGGCAAGTACACACCAGGAACCTACACAGGAACAGCAGATGGATACGGAGGACCTGTGACGGTTGAGATCACGGTTGACGCGAATTCCGTGACAGATGTGAAGATCACCGGAGACAAGGAGACTGCCGCGGTCGGCGGAGCAGCGCTTGAGGAGCTGACCAAGCAGGTCAAGGATAAGCAGTCTGCAGTCATTGACGGCGTCAGCGGAGCTACCTATACCTCCACTGCTGTCAAGGAAGCAGCGCTGCAGGCACTGAATGAGGCAATGGGCATCACGGCAACCGCAGCACCGACTGCAGCAGCTGCTGAGGCAGTCACTGCCAGCGGCATCAAGCAGGGTGTCGGCATCGTCTCGACGCCGCGTCTCGGCCCGGGCAAGGATGAGAAGGAGACACCGGTCTATTCCTTTAACGAGACTGTTGCCTATGTCATCACGGACAGCGAGGACAAGATCGTAGACCTCGAGGTAGATGTTCTTGAGGTCATCACCCCGAATCATGACGCATCCAATGAAGAGGATAACTTCCTGGCCGGCTGGCCCGGACAGACCTACAGCTCTGATGATGACGGCGACGGCAAGATCAACGGCGATCTCGCTGAGACCGAGGACATCTTCACGAGCGAGCTCGGCACCTGGACAACCAAGCGCCAGAAGGGCGATGCATACAAGCTGAACTCCGGCACCTGGACTCAGGAAATGGATATCTTCGAGAACTTCTTCAAGGGCAAGACCGTATCCGAGATCAAGGACTGGTATGCAAAGTACTGCTCCGATGTCAACGGACGCCCGCTGACCGACAAGTCCGACAAGGATGAGGATGTCGCAAAGTACGGCAAGCTCACGGATGATGAGAAGAAGACCAATGATCTCGTCAGCGGCGCTACCATGTCCGTCCACGACGCGCATGGCGATATCATCGGCGCGATCGAGAAGGCAGTCAATAACGCGAAGCCGGTAGAGACTGCAGCATCCATCAAGAAGCTCGGCCTCGGTATCAAGGTTACGCCGCGTCTCGGCCCGGGCAAGGATGACAAGGATGTTCCTGTCTACAGCTTCAATACTGTCGTAGACGGCATGGCATTCGATGCAGATGGCAAGATCGTCAGCATGTACACGGATATTCTGGAAGTCATCACCCCGAATCATGACGGCGCAGATGACAACTCCTTCACCGGCTGGCCTGGACAGTCCTACAATGCGGACACCAACGCAGACGGCAAGGTCGAGGAAGTCTACACGCAGACCGAGGATACCTTCCAGGCACAGATCAGCAAGTTCACGACCAAGAGAGATCTCGGCGACAAGTACAAGATGAACTCCGGCACATGGACCGAGGAAATAAGCGCCTATGAGGGCGCAATGCTCGGCAAGACCACGGCTGAGGTTGATGAATGGTTCAAGACATACTTCTCCGATGTCAACGGACGCGCACTGCACGGCACCTCTGACAAGGATGAGGACAAGACGAAGTATGCTGCTCTGACAGACGACCAGAAGAAGGAGATCGATTCCATCTCCTCCGCTACCATGTCCCTGTCGGATGCACACGGCGATATCATCGGCACGATTGACCAGGCTTATGCCAATGCCAAGGATACCGATATCACTGTCAAGTAAGCACTGAGATCAGGAGGCTCTGCCATGGCTGGCAGGGTCTCTTTTTCTGCTTCTGCCCCAGTTCCTGATCCCATGCCTGCTGGAAAGCATGCGCATCGGCATGATAGGGGGTTCCACAGTACTGTGACATATGATAAAATTGAAATTAACATATGATAAGCGATGACAGAAAAGTAGAGCGGCTGATCCAGGTCGCCGAGATGTACTACAAGCAGGACATGAATCAGAGCGATATCGCAAAGAGACTCGGCATTTCGCGTCCGCTGGTGAGCGTGCTGCTCAATGAGGCAAGACAGCGCGGCATCGTGACGATCACGATCAATCATGCGGAGAATGCGCAGCAGCTGCTGCGAGAGCAGCTTGAGAAGCGCTTCGGGCTGGCTGAGGCAGTGCTGGTGGAAGACCAGAAGAACGCTGAGTCCACGGATGACCTGCTCGCAAGAAGGGCCTATAACTACTGCTTCGAAAGCTGCCAGGGACTGAATGTCGGCATCGGCTGGGGATCCATCATGGGCCGCATGGCTGACTTCGTGGAGACGACGGAGCATAAGCCGGAGACAAGGGGCACTGTCTTTCCCATGATCGGCGGCATCGGCGCTTCCTACCGCGGCTATCATCCCAACGAGATCGCGCGGATTCTCTCCATGCATACCGGGCTGAAGGCGGATTATCTCTACCAGCCGGCCTTCTTCGATTCCGAGGAGGACCTGAAGCTTGCCATGCGGATGGAATCCTTCCAGGATTTCAGGAAGCACTGGGACGCGATGGATATCGCGCTGGTCTCGGTATCGAATGCCTCCTCCTATCCGGATCTCGGCGTTGCATACCGGTTCGGCGGGAATCTTGGCAGGGAAGGCGCTGTCGGGCGCATCCTGGCATACTACTATGACCTGAGCGGGCATCTGATGGTGCCGAAGGTTGACAATGTCATGCAGATCCCGATGGAGAAGCTGAAGAACGCAAAGAAGACGATCGGCGTATGCTCTGCCCTGAGCCAGCCCGGCAGCATTCTCGGGGCGCTTGCGATGGGAATCATTGACGCAATGATCCTGCCGGTATCGCTGGCAAAGCAGCTGGTGTAAAGCAAATATTAGCAAATGTTAATAAAGCCGGCATAAGCTGCCGGCTTTTTAAATTTATCTAATTTTCATATTGATTTGGCCATTTTCATGTGCTATATCAAGGTTAGAGAGTTTTTGAAATGAATTAACAAATGTTATATTCGGGGGCTTGCCATGAGTATCTCATATCAGGAATTCGCGCAGAGACTTCAGAATGGATGGAAGGCAGTCATTGCCGCAAAGCCGGTTCTCACCGAGATTGACTCCCGCTTCGGAGATGCAGATCACGGCGTGACCATGGAGAAGATCAGCGAGGCGTGCCTCGCTTCCGTGGATGCGAAGAGCCATAGCATCAGGGAACTGCTCGGCAGCATGGCCACAGCCATCATGATGATCAACGGCGGCAGCGCAGTGCCGCTCTGGTTCACCCTGATCCAGGGCATGTCAGATGCCGCGCCGGATTCTGACCGGATGACAGAGGCAGAGATGCAGCAGATGTTCCAGGCAGGGCTGAAGGCAATGCAGGAGATTACCAGGGCCAAGGTCGGGGACAAGACCATGATGGATGCACTGATCCCGGCAGTCGAGGCTATCGCCGCAGCTGCAGGCACCAGTCAGGAGATCCTCGGGCAGGGCGCCGCCGCGGCCGCAAAGGGCGCGGAAGCGACAAGAGGGTTTGTCTCGAGGTTCGGCCGGGCCCGCAGCTATGGCGAGCAGACCATCGGCACGCCGGATGTCGGTGCAGTTTCAATGAAGTCATTCTTCGCAGGTCTCGCCGGGAAGGCAGATCTGATCGCTTGAGAAGGAGGAAAATCTCATGAAGATGAAGAAGTTTATCAACGACCCAGAGACTTTGACCGATGAGCTTCTGGAAGGCATGGCACTTGCCAACCACGATATCGTGGAGGTGCGGGGGCACCTCGTGATCAGCCGCGCGCTTGCCGGCGCTGACAGAGTGACGATCGTCACCATGGGCGGCAGCGGGCATGAGCCTGCACAGCATGGCTTCGTAGGCGAGGGCATGACGGATATTCATGTCGTCGGCGATATCTTCGCAGCACCGAATCCGCAGACCGTATTTGAGGCAGTCAAGCTCGCGGACCGCGGCCACGGCGTCCTGCTTCTGGTTCTGAATCATGCCGGCGACATGCTTACCGGAAACATGGTCATGAAGATGGTTGAGAGGGAAAAGCTGAATGTGCGCAAGGTCGTGACACAGGAAGACATCTCGAATGCGCCGCGCTCCAACGCTGACGACCGCCGCGGCCTGGCCGGGGCAATACCGCTGTATCATATCGCTGCTGCAGCCGCAAGAGAGGGCAAGACCCTGGATGAGGTTGCGGAGATTGCGCAGCGGTACGCAGATTCCATGGCGACGATCGCAGTGGCAGCACGCTGCGCAACGCATCCTGCAACCGGTGCTGAATTCGGCGATCTCGGCGATGTGGACATGGAGATCGGCATGGGGCAGCACGGCGAGGGCGGCGGCGGAAGACAGCCGATGAAGACCGCAAGGGAAACCATCGAGATCATGGCCGGCGCGCTTGTCAGGGATATTCCGCTTGAGAAGGGCGACAAGGTATTCGTGATGGTGAACGGATCCGGCTCAACGACGCTCATGGAGCAGTGGATTCTCTACAAGGACTGCGTTCACTATCTGAACAGCCTCGGCATCGAGGTCGTCGCGAACATGGTCGGCGAGATCCTGACCGTGCAGGAGCAGGCGGGATTCCAGCTGAATATCGCGAAGTGGGATGACCTGACGCTTGCCCGCTGGAACACGCCGGCGAATACGATTGCCTTCCATAAGTAATCACGGAAGCGGGAAAGAGGAGAGCGCACATGTCTGCACAGTATATGCATATCGGAATCCCTGTCGTGAACAAGAAGCCGAACATGGTATGGAACGAGTGGGGAGGATTCTGGGTCAATACGGATACCGATGCCTATGACTATAAGATCGAGTATCTGAAGTTCGAGCCGGGAAGCAGGTTCCCGGAGGTTCTGTCCAAGCTGTTCCATGTGGCCTACAAGGTAGATGACATGGATCCGTATCTGAAGAAGGCACAGTCCATCGTGTTCGGCCCGGAGGTTCTCTCCCCGACGGCACGCCTGGCATTCATCTTCATGGATGATGCCCTGATTGAACTGTACGAGGAGAAGCCGGAAAAGAAGTAAGGGGAGGAAGGTGCCTGGCGGTCAGACGGACCGCTGGGCGCCTTTCTTTCAGTCCTGCAGAAGATGAATGCAAGTCAGTTCAGCGGAGGCAAGGGCTGGCATAAAACAAAAGGCATCCTTTTCAGGATACCTTTGTCCGACTTAATGGTCGGGATGACGGGATTCGAACCCATGACCTCTTCGTCCCGAACGAAGCGCACTACCAAGCTGTGCAACATCCCGCTTTTCAGCAGTGCTTATTATAGCAAACGATTGCGGAAAATCCAATAGGTACATCAAAAATTGTGGAGAAGGAAGAATTGCATGCCCTGGGATGGAAAAGCAGGCTCTTGTGCTTGCTTCTCTTCAAATCCGATCCGGCGTGGTAACATGAAGGAAGGAGCAGAACTATGGCGGAAGACAGGGCACAATGCATCATGAGCACGCCGGTCGGATCATTCCTCCTTGAGGAGGATGGCATCGGCATCTGCAGGGCGGAGTTCCTGCAGGAAGAGAAGGAGCGAACGGAGCCCTCGACTGCGCTGCTGCAGGAGGCAGTGTGCCAGCTGCAGGAGTACTTTGCCGGCACCCGCAGGGAGTTTACCCTGCCGATTTCCGTGCAGGGCACGGAATTCCAGCTGGATGACTGGGCAGCGCTGCAGGAGATTCCCTACGGGACTACCTGCAGCTACCAGCAGATTGCCGAGGCAATCGGCAGGCCGGAGGCAGTGCGGGCAGTCGGGATGGCCAATCATGCCAATCCTGTCAGCATCTTCATTCCCTGCCACCGGGTCATCGGCAAGAACGGAAAGCTGACCGGATACGGCGGCGGGCTGGACCGCAAGCAGTTTCTGCTGGATCTTGAGAAAAGGTTCAGGTGAGGGGTATGGGAGAGAGAAGACATCATCGCCATCTGAGAAAGGGCGTGCTGGCAGTCCTGATCGTGATCGCGGTCGCGGCTCCGTCCGTGCTCGGCTATCGGATCTGGCAGCGGACACAGGCAGAGCAGCCTGCGGCAGCAGCGACGCCGACCGCAGCGCCGACGCCATCGCCGACGCCGGATGTTAAGACTGCCAGCCTGTTCATGGCCGGCGACGGCCTGATCCATGGCACGGTCTGGATGGATGCGCAGCAGGCAGACGGCTCCTTTGATTTCCATTCCATCATGGAGAACATGGGCAGGGTCTCGAAGGGATATGACCTGGTCTACTATAACCAGGAGACGATTCTCGGCGGCACGGAGCTTGGCCTGAGCGGCTATCCGACCTTCAACAGCCCGCAGGAATTCGGGGATACCATGGTGGACCTGGGCTTCAATCTGGTCTCCACGGCAAATAATCATTCCCTGGACAAGGGCGAGGAGGGCATTCTGAGATCCACTGCCTACTGGAAGAAGCAGGCAGAGAACAAGGGCGTGGTCATGGCCGGAACCTATGCCTCGGCCGAGGACCAGCAGGCCATGAATATCCATGAGGTGAATGGCATCAGCTATGCATTCCTCTCCTGGACCTATGGCTGCAACGGCCTCACTGCGCCGGAAGGCGAGGAATACCTGGTGAATGTCTATGCCGACCGCAAGGACGAGCTGATGCAGCAGATCAGGGATGCAGACAGCCAGGCAGACGTCGTGATCGTCGCGATGCACTGGGGCACCGAGTATGATGACGAGGCCAATGACGAGCAGAAGGAGATGGCGCAGCAGATGGCAGATGCCGGCGCAGATATCATCATCGGCTGCCATCCGCATGTGATCGAGCCGGTGCAGTACCTCAACGGCGGCAAGGCTATTGTCTACTATTCCCTGGGCAATATGGTATCTGCCCAGGATCAGCTTCCCCGCCTGATCGGCATGATCGGCGGAATCAAAGTCACCAAGACGACCATGAACGGCAAGAGCGAGATAGCGCTCTCCGATGCCAGGGCAGATCTGATCTATACCTACTATGAGCACTTTACCAACTTCAAGGTGATCCCGTTTGCGGAGCTGGATGATGCGCACCTGCCGGGATACCAGGATATCTATCAGAAGTACGCGGCCAAGATCACGGAATATGATTCCTCGATCCAGGTCGGCGGATTCGAGTAATTCACCGAGAAATCATGCATGCAGGGCATGCGGCGGGATCTTCTGCTGCTGGCCTGCATGTCAATGGCCGGCACCGGAATCAATCCCTGCCGGCTTTCTGCTGCTGGGATGATGGATGAAGCAATGAAGCCCGTCCAGAATACAGCCGGCGACCAGTTGCTTCACGGTCTCTTCCGGAATCTTCCGGCCGTCATCGATCCACTGCAGAATGATTGAATTTGTCCCGCCGGCAATAAAGGACATGACCTCTCTTCTTTCTTCCTCATTGAGATCGGAATCACGCTTCCAGTTGATATTCGTGCGCTGCTCGAACCAGTCGGTGAATTTCTTCAGCCCGCTGGTGCTCATGCCGCCTCTCACGCTGAGCAGATACAGTTTCTCATTATCCCTGATTACATCGAATAATGCGTCCATTGCCTGGGCCGGTGCGGAATCATAATGATACAGGGAAATCGCCTCAATCAGCTGATCAGAGAACCTGCTCTTCATCTCCTGATTCAGCAGGCCGATATTCTCGTAGTGCGCATAGAACGTGCAGCGATTGATATCAGCGCGGTCGCAGATATCCTTTACTGTGATCCGGTCCATTGGCTTTTCATCCAGAAGCTCAAGGTAGCTCTTTTCAATCTGCCTTCTGGTTCTCTTGATCCTGCGGTCTTCCATATTTTTCTCCTGATATCAGACATAATTGCCGGAATTGATGGTTACCCAACCATATTGAAAATTCTAACGGTTGTATCCCTTCCTACGGCATTCTAATATACATTTGCATGATAAACAACACGTGTATGTTTATGGAGGGTGCTATGGATAAGAGTCTGGAACCGCTGTTCACCCCGATGAAAATCGGGAATCTGGAGATCAGGAACCGCTTTGTGATGTGTGCCATGGAGCAGACCTGTGCGATTAACTGGATGATGAAGAAAGGCTACAACAAGAATGTGCATGATCTTCTTGTAGAACGCGCAAAGGATGGCGTTGGGCTGATTATCCCCGGGACAATCACTCTGCAGTCAGTCGTAGGATCGAAATGGCTCTATCAGAATTCCAAGGCGTTTGAAGGCACAGAGCAGCTTACCGGCGATGTGCATGCACAGGGAGCGAAGATCTTTTTTCAGCTGACAGCCGGCTGGGGCAGATCCTTCCTGATGATGCCGGCAATGACGAAGCATCCCAATCTGATCAAGCCGCTGGTGGACCTGGACAAGCTGAATGTCAGTGCGGATGCAGGACTCCCGAATGTCTGGATGCCGGAGCAGAAAACAAGGCAGCTGACCGATCAGGATATCAGGGACTTCATTCATGCGTATGCGGAGACAGCTCTGCTCTGCAAGCAGCATGGTGCTGACGGCATTGAGGTTCATGCGGTCCATGAGGGGTATCTTCTTGACCAGTTCACCACAAAATTCACCAATCATCGCACGGATCAGTGGGGCGGCAGCCTGGAGAACCGCTATCGCTTCGCCTGCGAGGTTGTCAAGGCAATCAAGGAGAGATGCGGGCAGGACTACCCGGTCATCCTGAGGTATTCGGTTACCTCAAAGATACAGGGATTCAATCATGGCATTCTGCCGGGAGAGGATAATTCCACGGAGATCGGCCGTGACATGGCAGAAAGCGAAGAGGCAATCGCATTGCTTACCAGAGCCGGCTATGACGGCTTTGACTGTGACAACGGGACCTATGATTCATGGTACTGGGCTCATCCGCCTGTCTATATGCCGCTGAACTGCAATCTTGCGGATGCGGAGCATATCAAGAGCTTCACCTCTGCTCCCATCGGATGCGCAGGAAGGATGCAGCTTGCGGATGCGGCAGAAGCAGTTGCCCAGGGAAAGCTGGACTGGGTCGGCATCGCGCGCCAGTTCCTGACAGATGAGCGGTTCCTCACGAAAGTCAGAGAGGGAAGGCTGGATGAGATCCGCCCCTGCATTTCCTGCCACAGTGCCTGCCTTCCGGCGGGACAGTATAAAGGCAGCGGAGCATCAGTGGATCTCAAGGATCTGAAGTCGTCTGGCATGTGTGCACTGAATCCTTATACCGGAAACGAGAAGAAATATGCCTTGAAGCCGGCGGCTCATCCCAAGCATATCGCTGTCATCGGCGGCGGTGTTGCAGGCATGGAATTTGCCATTCAGGCAGTCAGGAGAGGCCATACCGTTGATCTATATGAAAAGAGCGATCGGCTTGGCGGCGTCTTCAATGCGGCAGCGGTATTTACCTTCAAGGAGAAGGACAGGGATTATCTCAGCTGGATGATCAGACAGATCATGGCCAGCGGCGCCGCGATCCATATGCAGGCAGCGGTCACCGATCTCAAGTCCATCCAGGCGGATGAATATGTAATTGCGACCGGTGCGCTCGAGACAAGAACGCTTCGCATTCCCGGCGGTGAGCGCTGCGTTCCGGCAGCGGAGTGGCTGCTGGGAGACAGAAGCGGAGACCATGTCGGCATTATCGGCGGCGGCCTGACCGGATGCGAGATTGCATATGAGCTGGCAAAGGCCGGCAGGCACCCGTTCATTGTCGAGATGCAGGATGATATCATGAAGGTCAAGGGCATTTCCATGGCGAATTCATCATTCCTGCGCGATGCCCTGTCATACTACAATGTGCCGGTATATGTTGGCGCCAGGACGACTGCGGTGACTGGCAGAGGGGTCCAGATAGAATCCGGGCTGCGTATCAGAACCGAGATTCCTGCTGACACGGTACTGGTTTCCATCGGCTATAAGGCAGGCACTTCTCTGGGCGCGAAGAGCGACAGGAAGGTGCATGTTCTCGGCGATGCAGATCATGTGGCAAATCTGAAGTCAGCTGTATGGGCCGCAGATGAGCTTGTACTGCAGCTTTCAGAGAAATAGCAGAAGGAATCAGCGGAAGTGCCTGAGTTTTTATGATAATGCGATCCCGCCTCTGTTGATCAGGGAAACCTCGATCTGCAGAGACGGGATTTTCATATCAGGGAAGCTGCGGCATCCCAGCTCTCGACAGGGAAGACAATGCAATCGCCGAGAGCGCAGAGCAGATGCTGCCTGTGCTCTGCACGGTCTGCAGGGCATGTTCATTGATGCATGTTTCTCTGTGGGAAGATCTATCTTCAGGACCGGAGGACTTTACTTAAATATAATATTTCTCTTCTTTTGGACTTTACATGCGTTTTCTATATTGCAGTTGTAACCAAAGGAGAGAGATAAAGCGATGAAGCGTACATTTGCGTTGATTGGACTTGCAGGCCTGCTGGCAATGGGCCTGGCCGCCTGCGGCGGATCAGCCTCGGCACCGGCAGCTTCCGGCAGTGCCTCAGGTGCGATGTCCGGAAGCGTGACTGCCTCCGGATCTTCGGCACTGCTGCCGCTGGCCAAGGCGGCTGCGGACAGCTTCATGAATGAGAACCCGGATGTGACCGTGACGGTCAATGGTGGCGGCTCCGGCACCGGCCTCAAGCAGGCTGCGGAGGGATCTGTCGATATCGGCAATTCCGATGTGACCGCCGAGGAGAAACTGGATGCAGAGACTGCCAAGACTCTCACGGATCACAAGGTGGCGACTGTCACGATGGCAGCCGTGGTAAGCAAGGACCTCGGCGTTGCCAATCTGACCACGGATCAGCTGATTGCAATCTTTACCGGAAAGACCACGAACTGGAAGGATGTCGGCGGGCCGGATGAGGCCATCATCCTCGTCACGAGACCGTCCTCTTCCGGCACCCGCGCCCTCTTCAAAAAGTGGGCGATGAACGGTGAGGAGGAAGCCTCCAATGCCGCGCTCGAGACGGATGACTCCGGCACCCTGGTGCAGACGGTATCTTCCAGCAAAGGCGCAATCGGCTATGTTGCCCTTCCGTATCTCGTCAACAGCGGCACCCTGCAGGCAATTGCCATCGATGGCGTCGAGCCGACGCTCGAGAATACCTACAACGGCACCTACAAGGTCTGGGGCTATGAGCACATGTACACGAAGGGCGAGGGCAGCGCAGCTGCCGCGGCCTTCATCAGCTACATGACCAGCGAGGAATTCGCTCCCTCCATCGAGAAGATGGGATACGGCGTTCCGACCAAGCTCAGCGATGCGGCGGTGCAGTCGCATCAGTAATCAGCAGATCAGAAAAGAGGCGCGTCAGGCAGACAGCAGAGGCTGGCTGCCTGTTGCGGCCTGTAAGGAAAGAGGACCCCAATGAAGCAGGCAAATAAGGACAGGGCGTGGCAGACAGCAGTGATGATCTGCGGCATCGGCCTGATCGTGCTTACATTCGTCATCGGCGCATTTCTCATCTACCGCGGCAGCGGCACATTTCTTCATGGGACCTCGATCATTGAGTTCCTGTTCTCCCCGGACTGGAAGCCCTCTGATACGCCGGGTGTCTATGACGGCCAGGTCGGCGCCGCGATCTATATCTTCGGGTCGCTGCTGACCTGTGCGCTTGCGCTGCTGATTGCGCTGCCTCTGGCCATCGGCTCTGCCATCTTCATGACCGAGATCGCGCCGGGCCTCGGCGAGCGCATCCTGCGGCCGGCCATCGAGATCTACGTCTCCATTCCCTCCGTGGTCTACGGCTGGGTAGGCCTGACCGTGCTGGTCCCGTTCATCCGCGATGTCTTCCATGCGCGCATGGGAGGCTTCTCCGTCCTCTCTGCCGCCATCGTCCTGGCCGTCATGATCTTCCCGACCATCGCGACCGTTTCCGCGGATGCCCTGAAGGCAGTGCCGGAATCCTACCGCAGATCTGCCTATGGGCTCGGCTCCACGCGCTGGCAGGTGATCCATAAGATCGTGCTGCCGGCAGCGAGGCCCGGCATCCTGGTCGGCGTGATCCTGGGCCTGGCCCGGGCAATCGGCGAGGCGCTGGCCGTGGCCATGGTCATCGGCAAGACCCGGGCCTTCCCGAAGGACCTGCTCTCGCCGACCAGCAACCTGACCGCTGCCATCGCGGCGGACATGGGCAATACCGCCGAGGGCGGACAGCATAACCTGGCGCTGTGGTCCATGGCGCTGCTGCTGTTCCTCCTGAGCATGCTGTTCATATTCCTGATTCACCGCATCAACGCAAAGGAGGAGAGACGCGCATGAAGAACGCCGCAGAGCAGCAGAGAAGAGTCATCCGCAGCGCCAGGGCAGCAGACCGTGCCATGACCGTCGCTCTCTGTGCGGCCGGCATTACGGCCCTTGGGCTGCTGATCGCGCTGACCGCTCATATCCTCTATCAGGGCTTTTCCGGCTTTTATCCGGATCTGCTCTCCGCCGGTTCCAATGGCATTCTGGATCAGCTGTTCAATACGATCTATCTCGTGTTCCTGTCGCTTCTCGTCAGCGTGCCGATCGGCATCGGCGCCGGCATCTATCTTGCGGAGTATGCAAAGCCCGGCAGGATGCTCAGCCTGATCCGCATCTCCATCGAGTCGCTGTCCTCGCTTCCGTCCATTGTCGTCGGCCTGTTCGGCTATCTGGTCTTCATCCTGATGACCGGCATGAAGTGGAACCTGATGGCTGGCGCGCTCTCCGTATCCATTCTGTCGCTGCCGCTGATCACGACTGAGACCGAGAATGCCCTGCGGGGACTGCCGCCGGGATACAAGGAAGGCTCGCTCGCGTTAGGGGCAACGCACTGGACCACGATCGTCAGGGTCATGGTGCCGGCAGCCTTCCCGCAGATCCTGACCGGCATCATCATGGCTGCCGGCAGAGGCTTCGGCGAGGCAGCAGCGCTGCTGTATACCGCCGGCCAGAGCACCCGCATCAACTGGAGCCAGTGGAATCTGGCCAGCCCTGCCTGCCCGCTGAATCCATTCCGGCCGGGCGAGACGCTGGCCCTGCATATCTGGGTCATGAGAACCGAGGGCAGCCTGAATCCCAATGCGACCGAGATCGCTGCCTTCTCCTCGGCAGTGCTCGTGCTGCTGGCGCTGGTCTTCAGCCTGGTGACAAGATCAATCGCCTCAAGCTATGCGCGCAGGCGCAATGGAGAATGACATGTCAGAGACGGTAAAGATACATGTGAGGGATCTGGACTTCTGGTACGGAAGCTTCCAGGCCCTGAAGAAGATCAGCCTGGATATCCCGGCCAATGAGATCACGGCCCTGATCGGTCCCTCCGGCTGCGGCAAGTCCACGTTCCTCAACACCCTGAACCGCATGAATGACTTTGTGCGCGGGGCAAGGGTAGAGGGCACCGCAGAGCTGGATGGGGCAGATCTGCTCCACGGCATGGATCCCATGATCCTGCGCAAGCGGGCCGGCATGGTCTTCCAGCAGCCGAGCCCGTTCCCGATGAGCATCTATGATAACGTGGCCTACGGGCCGCGGATCAACGGCATCCATGACAGGGCAGCGCTCGACGAGATCGTCGAGCACAGCCTTGATCAGGTAGGACTGCTGAGCGAGGTAAAGGATCGCCTGAAGAAGGATGCGAGAGGCCTGTCCGGCGGCCAGCAGCAGCGCCTCTGCATTGCCCGCACAATTGCCGTAGAGCCGGAGGTGCTGCTCATGGATGAGCCTACCTCCGCCCTGGACCCGATCGCGACTGCCAGGATCGAGGAGCTGATTCTCGAGCTCGGCAGGTCCTATACGATCGTCATCGTCACGCATAACATGCAGCAGGCATCGCGGATCTCGAGCCGCACCGCCTTCTTCTATCTCGGCGAGCTCATCGAGTTCAGCCCGACGGAGAAGCTGTTCGCGACGCCGGCACAGAAGAAGACCGAGGAATATATCACCGGTCACTTCAGCTGAAGAGAATTCTTCGCCGCACTAAGAAAAGATGCTCAGGCTGAGCATCTTTTCTGTATGCAGAATTACGGGCGTTCAGGCGATTCTCTTCAGGCATGCGGTCACAGCCTGAGCAGGTACAGCAGCGAGTCTCTGTCCGGGTAGCTGTAGGGGAACGGAAGTTCCTTCTTCGTGATTTGCTGAAACCCGGCTCGCTCATAGAACCGATGCGATGCCTTCGCAACTGAGGGGGTATCAAGCACCAGCTGCCGATAGCCATCCTTCCTCGCCTGCTCCATGAGAGTGTCATACAGGGCAAGGCCAAGCTTATGGCTCCGCCAGTCTGATCTGACAAAGAACTTCTTCAGCACGCCATTGCCATTCCCGCAGTTCATCAGTGCAATGGTGCCGATCACTTCATTCTTCTCAACGGCGATCCAGAATTCTCCGCCGCTCTTCTCATAATGCAGCGGGATATCCAAGAGATCCGGCTGCTCCTCGATCGACAGGCTGATGCCTGCTTCCTCATTCTGGATATGCAGAATCAGGTCAATGATCTGCTGCTGATACTTCTGCTGATATGTCTCAATCTTCATGATTCAGCGCTCCTTCAGATGGGATCTGCCTATTCTTCTTCTCGGGATCTTCTGCGCAGCTTCAGCACGATGCCTTCCCCGGCGGCAGCGGCCTCAAGGCATTCCGCGGCGATGGCGGCCTTCTCCTTCTGCGTTATCTCTTCTGCAAGCTGCAATTCGATCTGCCGCATTGCCTGCTCGAGATCGGCCAGGTCAAGCAGATTGGCCGCAAGAGAGAACAGCGTCTTCCGGCGGCCGTCATTGCAGGCGGAGAGAAGCCGCGCCAGCAGCTGCGATCTGCACGCCAGCTCCGCATGGTATGCCTCAGGACCGATCGCCTTCATCCTTGCCATATCCTGCAGCTGGTGCTGATGGGTGATGAAGGAGTCCGCTTCCGTGATCCCGTCATACTTCCGGCAGGGATACGCCCGGCAGCTCACGCAGTAATCATGGATTCCATGTTCCAGGCTGCATCGCGCGATAGCGCACGGCTGGTTGCCGGGACCGCCTCCGCAGCCGGGGCAGAAGCCGCCGAGCTTCATCGTGCACAGGGCGCAGTTCAGCCCGCAGAGCGAGAAGGAGAGATCATTTCTGGTGAAGTTCTTCAATTGCGCACCTCTCGCAGGATCAGAGAATCTGCTCCATGCAGATGAACTGAGGCTTCATGCCCTGGGCTTCATAGAACCGCTCGGCAGAATCATTGCCTGCCCAGACATGAAGCGTGACATTGTAGTATCCATGTGTCCCTGCATAGGCAATGACATGATCATAGAGCGCTCTGCCGACATGCTGCCCACGGCAGCTCTCATCCACGCAGAGATCATCCAGATACAGCGTTCTGACCCCAGTGCGCAGCGGGCTGCCGATGACCTGCTGCGTCTTGCAGAAGGCATAGCCCAGCACTGCATTCTGCTCATCCGCTGCCACGAAGATCGGATCATCCTCGATATCCAGCATCTGCTCCAGCTGCTCTCCTGTATATTTCGTGGCAGGTCCCTTGAACAGATCCGGCCTTGCCTCATGATGAACCATGTTGACCTGGGTCAGAAGATCGAGCATCTTTCCGATATCCTCTGCCTGTGCCTTTCTGATATTCATGCCTTCTCCTTTTTCCTTTCCGGATCTATCGAGACAGATCTTTCTGCTTCAGGATGCCATGATACGGCCCGTCAGTGCATGTCCCGACTGGAACGAAGCCATGCCTTTCATAATATGTTGCTCGGCTTCATACCAGGACTGCGGGTAGGCATGATCGCAGTCGGTCGCATTCCATCCCTGAATGTCATTCGCATCCATCCACTTCATCCGCTCGAGAATCATGGCGACCATGATCGGGACTTCATTCTCTTCCATTCTTCTGAATGTATATCTCTTCACCTCATGACCTGTCTTTCATCTCTTGCGATATGATGTCATCCGCAGTTTCAAGAGCAGCTGCCCGCCGCTTTGCCAGGGGATCTGTGACTTATACCTTGATGCATTTTCTTTTGCCTCAAGCGATCTGACTGTGCGCTTAGCTTATGCAGAATGAATGTTGAGTGACAACAATATCGCAATCAATTATTTGACGATATGTTGAGCGACAACAGTATTATAAACGTACATGATACAAGCATTATTATCAACGTAATAAATGGTGATTCTTTTCGAAACACGAGCTGATCAATGCAAAGATTGTCAATATATCCTGAATAGAGTCAATTCTATTTTCAAAATATGTCGAAATATATAAATTCATATCTCAAAATTCATCTGCTTTGTGTATCTTCACACAGACATAAGACTTTTAGATTATCACTAATGCTTAGCTCTGCTTTTCTGATAGCAGACGAAAAAGGTCAGGAATTTTTCTGCCAAAGGTGAGAGTTTTGTTTCATTTAGGCAACAAAGGCTTATGTAATCGTATATTTTTGGCTCAATAGGAATCACAGTAAGATCTTTATATTGATTTCGATTCCTATTTGTATGACATGCAAGAAGTAGTCCTATACCAATATCAAGCCTGACCGCATCCATCAGCTGCTCACCGGAGTGATCAGTCATGACGACATTTGGTTCAATACCGGCTTTTAACAAATGACTATGAATATTGGCATAGATATCGGTGTGCGCAGAAAGAGTAACAATTCTTTCGTGCTTGAGATCGGCAAGCTGCAGAGATTTTCTATTAGCAAGAGGATGTGTTTTTGGAATTGCTACGACTAAATAATCGCTCATACATTGATAGCGTACAATGCCGTCATTTTCAGAAGGATCATGCTTAGTGAATTCCCGTACAAAGGACAATTCACACATATGCTGCTTTAGCATGTCAATCGAAGGAACAGAAGTTGTATGGCTTGATAGTATGTTGATTTCCACTTCTGGATATTTACTTTTGAAACTTTTAAGACAGTCACCAACAGGATAATTAAAAATGGCTGGGAAACTGCCCAGAGTAAGGACGTTGCTGCTTTTTTGTCTCTTGGAGATTTCTCTTTGTAAAGATATATAGCTGTTATATATTTCAAATGCATATGGTAAAAAAAGCTGACCATATTCTGTGAGAGTAACTTTTCTTGTTGTCCGGGTGAACAGTTCTATGTTGAGCTCTTCCTCAAGGTCGTGTATATGCCGTGAAAGAGTCGACTGAGACATATAAAGAATGCTGGAAGCTTCAAGGAAATTACAGGTATCCGCTACAACAATGAACTCATTTAGATGCTTCACATCCATACGATAATTATACCATTTTTTGAATAAATCAAGGACGAAAAACGGATTGCTTGAAAGCGCTTACACAAATAAACTTTGGATAGAGTACGAAGAAATATTCCGGGAGGAAAATACTATGAAGAAATTATTCCAAAACTTATTGACTGTATTATTACTAACAACTATGGTTGCATGCTCAACGGGCAGCTCCACTGAAGCTGCCAAAACTACTGAAGCTACTGAAGCCACAAAAACCAGTGAAAGCAGTGAAACTGCAAGTGCTGATGAAAAGTCAACGGAAAAAGATATCACTGTTGGTATCTGTCTGTCAGATCATACAAATGTATCATTTATTGCTATGTTAAATGCCGCCGAAGAATATGCCAAAGAAAATGGTCATATAACAATAATCCAGCAAGATGGAAAATCTGATGCGAACACAATGGTTTCAGCAATCGAAAACTTTATCAGTTCGGGTGTTGATGCAATTATTTACCAAAATAGTTTTCCGGAAGTTACGGGAGATGTTATCAAAGAAGCTGTCGATGCAGGAATAGTTGTTATCGCTTATGAAACTGCTAATGAAGATGCAACTGTCTCATGGGTATCAGACAACGAAACGATCGGACGTGCTATCGGCAATATGGCAGGTGAATGGATCAATGCTAATGTTGATGGCAAAGGAAAAGTATGCATTATATGTAATGATTCAATTGAATTTCTGAAAACACGCGGTGATGCAATTGTCAAAGGCATACAAGAAATAGCTCCAAATTCTGAAATTGTTGTCCGCCAGCCAGCACGCGCGATCACAGACGGCTACACATTGGCAGAAACACTTCTGGTTTCTAATCCTGAGATCAATTGTTATGCAGGAACGGGTGACGCAGCAATGGTTGGTGTATCACAGGCATATCAGGCTGCAGGTTGGACAAATCCACTAGGCACATTTGGCGCTGACTGTTCTGATGAAGCAGTTGAAGCCATGAAAGAAAAAGGAAGTTTCATGACGGGCTCTCTTAACTTGAATCTGACGGGAGAGATTGTCAAGATGCTAAAAACTATTGAGAAATTATGCAATGGTGATACGGATGTCGAGAACTATGTTGTTATGCAGGGCGTATGTGTCACAAAAGATAATGTTAATGAATATTTCCCTGATTAATTGAAATTGACCGTGGAGGAAGGATCTTTAAAAGGATCCTTCCTTCTAGGAAGGGAATGTACTAATGAAAGACATATTTCTGGAACTAAAGGGAATCGTAAAAAGATATCCAGGAGTCCTGGCACTTGATGATATCAGCATCAATTTCTACTCGGGAGAGGTCCATGCTCTAGTTGGTGAAAATGGCGCCGGAAAATCCACACTGGTTAAGTGCGTTTCTGGAGCAATAGTTCCGGACAACGGAAAGATTGTTATTGCTGGAAAAGAGTTTTCCAAATTGAATCCACAGTTGTCGATGAAAAATGGTATTGCAATCATCTACCAGGAATTGAACCTTTTTTCAACAATCACAGTTATGGAGAACATCTTCATGAGTAACCTTCCCGGCAACGGAATTACTGTGGATTTTAGGCAAATGAAGAAGAAAACGGAAGAGATTTTTTCAAACATGGGCATAAAAATCTCTCCGACCGCTCTGGTAAGGGATCTTTCAAGTGCGGAAATGCAGATGGTAGAAATTGCCAAAGCAATCAGCAGGGATGCAAAGGCAATTATTTTAGACGAACCGACTGCACCTCTTTCCAATGAGGAAATTAATGTCCTGTTCAGGATCATTCGCCAGTTACGTAATAAAGGACTCTGTATTATTTATATTTCACATCGCATGAATGAGATTTTTGAAATATCAGACAGAGTCAGTGTTATGCGAGACGGAAAACTAATTAAAACACTGTACACAAAAGATACTGATCGAGAAGGGCTGATCAGACTTATGGTAGGGAGGACACTTTCAGAAAGTTTCGCAGGACATAAATGTGCAGCAGGAGAGATGGTTCTTGAGGCTGATGGTCTTACAAGCAATAAGGTTAAAGACGTCTCATTCCAGTTGCACAAGGGTGAGATTCTGGGAATCGGAGGACTGGTCGGATCAGGCCGAACGGAAGTATTAAGAATGATTTTCGGCGCAGATAAACCGACTTCCGGCACGATTAAGATCCGTGGAGAAAAAGTATATCTCAACAGCCCCGAAGACGCTTTGAAATACAGGATTGCATTATGTCCGGAAGATCGGAAAATTCAGGGCGTTCTACAAAATATGACAATTGGTTTTAATATCACTCTGCCAATTGTTAAACGGATCTCTCATCTGGGTGTTGTGTCTGTAAAAAAAGACCGGGAAATTATCAACAAATATAAAGATGCGCTTTATATTAAAGCGCCAAGCACAAACCAACTTGTTAGAAACTTGTCTGGTGGAAATCAACAGAAAGTCGTTATATCAAAATGGCTTGCCAGTGAAGCAGATATCATGTTGTTTGATGAACCAACGCATGGCATAGATGTTGGTGCCAAAGCAGAAATTTATCAGTTGATTTTTGATCTGGCTGATCAGGGTAAAGCGATCATTGTTGTTTCGTCGGAGATGGAAGAGATTATGGGTTTGTGTGACAGGATGCTGGTGATGTATGAAGGACGGTTTACTGGAGAACTTGAAAGAAACGAGTTCACACAGGAGAAAATACTGGATCTTGCTTCCGGCGGTGTGAAGAGTAGAGGAGAAACATATGAATAAAGAAAAGATAAGGCAGTTTATCTCAAACTATCTTTCTTGGTTTATCGTAATTATCGAATTTGCGGCTTTTGCAGGTATGTCTTCAACATTTTGGGGCGTGAGAAATATCATGACAATCTCCAGACAGGTATGTGTTACCGCGGTGCTTGCTTTTGGGGCATGCTATGTCATGCTGTCAGGAAATATGGATCTTTCGATTGGCTCAATCGTTTCTGTGGTTGGTGTAATTGTAGCGAGGTGCTATTCAGAACTGGGCTTGCCATTGATTCTGTCATCTGCTGTCGGAATTCTTACTGGTGTGTTGGTTGGATTAGCAAACGGAATACTGATAACTAAAACTCGAATGCCTTCGATTATTGAAACAATTGGTATGCAACAGGTGGTGGCAGGATTGGCACTACTGATAACGGACGGCAATCCGATTTATAAGCTGGGAGACAGCTGGAAGTGGATCGCACAGGGGAATATCGCCGGTTTGATTCCAACGCCGCTGATTTTTGTTGCCGTTGTAGCGGTTATCACAATTTTTGTACTAACAAAAACATACTTTGGCAGAAGGATATATGCATGCGGTAGTAATGAAGAAGCGGCCAGGCTTTCAGGGATCAACACTGATCGGATTTGCATAGAGGTCTATGCAATCTGTGGAATTTTCGCGGCATTGGCAGGAATTATTTTGATGTCTCGTGTTAATTCGGGCCAGCCGACCGGTGGACAGGGCCTGGAAACAGATGTTCTGACGGCTCTTGTTATCGGAGGTATTAGTTTCGGTGGTGGTCAGGGAAAGATTATCAATGTTATATCGGGCTCACTTGTTATTAGTGTCTTGGGTAACGGCCTCGTTAATATAGGAATGTCTGAGTTCTGGCAGAAACTCATTAAGGGTATTGTCCTGATGGTAGCTGTTGGCTTAGATGCATGGCAGCATAAGAGGAAAAAATAATGTCGGAATACCAAGTCAAGCTTCGCTCCAATTATTTGGATGGAGTTACTGATGTTGATGTCATCCTTCCAAATCCATTTGTCGGACATGACCCAGAAAAGTTTTATGCATCGGGTAAGAAATATCCAGTATTATGGCTACTTCACGGTGGCAGGAATAAGATGGACGACTGGATCACGTATACATCAGTTCCTCGTTTAGGCATATGGAGAAACATTATCATAGTTGCTCCACATTCGGAAAACACAGGATTCATGAATCATGTTTCTGTGGGAGAGGGGTACCGTTATATGGACTTTTTCTTCCATGAACTGATGCCATTCATATTCAATTGGTTTCCATCCTCAGCCAGAAAGGAAGACAATTTTTTTGCAGGTAATGATCTTGGAGCCCAAGCTGTATGGAGATATGGATTGCTATATCCAGAAAAGTTTATAAGAATCTGTCCAATTGACACGCTGCCAGTCAGCTACGAAAAACTTCGCTCCTACGAGTCGCAAAAGACCTCTTCTTTTTTAGAAGAAGACCATGGACTCTCACTGAGAGAACAGAATGTCATGCGAAATTATGAGACTGTCGGGCACTTCCTTGCTTCAATAGAAAACACAAAAGCAAGATATGAAGAGAGCAATTTGCTTCCGCAGGTTTTTCTACCTTATCAAAGTGCTCATCGGGATGTTTCAGAGTATCCCTTCAAGGAAGGAACCGTTCTTCAAGAATATCAAGAAACAGGCTGCCGTTTTCTGGAACATAGTCTTGAGGATTTTCTGGAAAAGTCTGGTGTTAAAGAAATTGAAAGAAAACCAAACCAGTTGCCGATACTTCCTGGTGTACATAATTTGGATGACAGCGAAGGAATTACGATCCATTAGAAAGAAGATACATCATGTCAGTGCTATACATGCGGATGGATTCGAAAGAACTGTCACAGAAAATCGATATTACTTTTATACTTCCTAAAGCTGACTGGATAGGGAATGAATTTCCGGTGCTATGGATGTTTCACGGAGGATATGGCTCTTTTGCAGACTGAGTTACTTATAATACAGTTCCCCGTCTCAGTTATGAAAGAGATGTCATTATTGTGGCTCCATATGCTCCAAACAGTGATTTTGTTGATCATGACGATGTTTGGGAAGGTTTCCGCTTCCATTCATTCATTGTGAAAGAACTCGTCCCGTTTGTCAGAAACTATCTTCATGGATCTTCAGATCCGGATAAGAATCTCATCAGCGGGAATTCGATGGGATGTGCTGCAACGTGGCAGTTTGGACTTGCTCATCCTGATTTATTCGGATATGTTGGGCCTCTCTGTAATCAGCCATTGGATTACAAATATCTCGAGCCTTTTCGAAATATGAGTGGTGAAGAGTTTCGAGAATATGCTTCTGAGCATCCAGTTCGAACAGCATATGGGATTGATTCAGGGACAATGCATGCAAAGGAACTTTCTTCAATATGCCGATATCCGACAGTTGGTGCTTTTCTTGATTCTTATGAGAATACTTTTGCAAGGTTTCAGGAGCTTGCTGAGAAACATAATCTTCCGAAAATATTCCTTTCCGGAGCGGACAGCGAGTGCCGATGGGGTGCACAGATGGCAAGTTTCCATCTGTATTGCGAGAAAAACGAGATCCAAAATATTGTGTTTGATATGTATCGCTGTGAAACGCATAATTCTGCTTTTTGGGAAGAATCGGTGGAACGATTCTTGGATTATGCAGGAATAGTAAAGCTGCGGGACTTGGAGTGAGGTATATGATTATATGTCCGTAATGTATATTAAATTGAAATCTGTTTATTTAAATGACCTTAACGAAGTCAATGTCGTTATTCCAGATCCACCTATGAGGAGCGACACGAATCCATTTCAGTACTATGAAAGCAAAAAGAAATATAAAGTGCTATGGATTCTCCATGGAGGGAGAGATACTTACCGGGATTGGCTGATCTATTCCAATGTGGCAAGGCTATCGATACAGCATGGGATGATCATTGTAATGCCAAATGGGCATGATTCGGATTTTGCTGATCATCCTGAGCAGGGTGATGGTTTTCTGTTTGAAAAATATTTCTTTGAAGAACTGATGCCATTTATTTATAACTGGTTACCAGCTTCGAGGAAAAAAGAGGACAATTTCTTGGCGGGAAATTCAATGGGCTGTGCAGCCACATGGCGCTATAGTATTTCCCATTCAGAGAAATTTGATTGCTTTGTGCCGATGTGCAATCAGCCAGTTGATTATGAGTATCTCGAAGAATTTCGAGGTATGACAACAGAAGAATTTCGTAAATATGTTAAAGAAAATCAAGGCCAGATAAAGGGGGCTTATGGTGATTCAGGGGAAAAGATTCACGTTAAAGAAATCAATATGATGAGAAAATATGACACGATGGCACAATTTCTTGATTCTGATGAAAACACCATGCAGGCAATCAAAAAAAAGATCAATTCGGGAGACATGCCATCTTATTGGATCCCGTATGGAACACTTAAACGCGATCAGCAACTTGTCAATTTTAAAGAATATTGTGAAAAATCAAATAATACTGGAAAGATGCATTTTGAAAAATACGAAGGGGAAACACATGCATTTTCCTTCTGGGAGCGAGCTTTGCAAGATTTTTTGAAATATATGCGGATTGAACAAGCTGAATATTATGTTGGCAGATAAAAGGAACTAATACAAAACGTTTGCATAAGCGAGCATGCATCGATCTCTGATGAGATTAGCAATCAAATGTCAAACTTAGATACTGCATGTGTTATATGCGGCAAGAATCAGGAAAAATTTACATTATTTTCATTCTTGACATATCGCATAAATAAAACTATTTTAAAAATGACTTAGGACTGTAACTCCTTGGAGGCATGACCTTGGCAAAGGTTTTCTTCAAGGAGTTTTTCTATGAAAACCATCATTCAAAATGCGCTGCCTGTATCTGTATTTCAATGGATTATAGGAGGAATAGAATGCTGCTGAAAAAGAAAATAAATAATAACTTTGTGCTGGCAGTAGACAATTCCGGGACTGAGGTTATCGCAAATGGGAAGGGACTCGGCTTTAAGAAACTCCCATGCGTACTCAATGATCTCAGCGAAGTCGAACGGACATTTTATAATTTCGACCGTACTTACAGCGAAATGATTGTCTCGATTCCTGATGATGTAAATGAGATTACATCAAGACTCATGAAATTTGTTGATCGCTCATTGGATACGAATCTGCTCAATCCAAACCTGTATTTCATCATGGCTGATCATATCAATTTCTGTATTGAAAGAAAAGAGAAAGGCATTCATATCACAATGCCCCTACAGTATGACCTTCTTGCAATATATCCAACTGAAGTAAGCATCGGGAAGAAAGCACTTGAGATTATCAAAGAGATAAGCGGCAAGGAACTTGATGAGATTGAAGCATATGGCATTGCAATGAATCTGATAAATGCCAGGATCGGAATTGCTGAGAAGAACAGGGGCTCCATAAAAGAAGAAGATGTAGTTAACAAGATTGTCGATATTATTGAAACCTACTTTGGGCAGAAAATCAGTCGTGACAATTTCAATTATTCACGCTTTGCAATGCACACTCAATATCTGATTGACCGTCTGAAGAATAACAAGACAGTAGCTTCTGTCAATAAGGCGATGGTTAAAAATGTACAGGATTCCTATCCGCAGATGTGGAATTGCACAGAGAATATTGCGAATTACCTGAAGAGAGAATATGGATTCGAATGCAGTGAAGAGGAAAAGTTCTACCTTCTGCTTCACATTAATCGAATGCTCAGCAGGGAAATATAGAAGATATGGTTACTACGATGCCAGCGCGCAGGCATCGTGTAATAGTCGTCATGAAATAAGGGAAAGGGGATTATAAAAGAATCATGGCAGACAAAAATTATGATGAACTTGCCAAGACCATAGTTGAGAACGTGGGCGGCAAGAGCAACATCTCAGATTGTTTCCACTGTATGTCAAGATTGAGAGTGACTCTAAAAGATGTGAGCCTTGTGGATCTCGATGCAATCAAGAAGCTGGGATTCATTGATGCAGTGATCAACGGGCCTCAGTTGCAGGTTATTGCAGGCAGTGATGTTGATGAGATATCAGATGCAATGACAAAGATCCTGGGCAGTGCAACATCTCGTGGGGAAGTTGAAGAAAGCGAGCCTAAGACTGCTTCAAAGCCGAAGATTACGGTGAAGAGTGTATTCTTCAGTTTCTTTGGCGGACTCTCAGGTGCTGTGCAAAGCTGTATCCCGGCAATGATAGGCTGTGGCGTTATCAAGGGCCTGACGCTTCTGTTTGGCGCAATCGGCCTCCTGAACACGCAATCCACAACCTATTCCCTGCTGAATACCGTCGGCAACTCGATTTTCTATTTCTTCCCGATCTTCGTTGGCTTCAATACAGGAAAGAAATATGGCGGCAGCCCCATTCTGGGCGGGGTTATTGGAGCTTTGCTGGTACATCCGGATTTTATCAAGCTATTAGCCGATGCAGCAGATGCTGGAACTAAGGTTACGCTATTTGGGCTGCCGGTCGCAAATACAACATACAGTTCAACAATTCTTCCTGCGTATCTGTCCGTATTAGTGATGTGCTATGTCGAGAAGTTTGTTGTCAAGCACTCTCCAAAGATGGTCAGGGTCATCTTCGAGCCGTTCTTCACATTGCTGATCATGGTTCCAGTCACTCTGGTAATTGTCGCACCGATTGGAACATATGCTTCTATGCTGCTGTCTGGCCTTCTCCGCTTAATCTATAACACTGCAGGTGTATTCGCTCCGGCTATCATTGCATGCATTATCCCGTTCCTGGTTGCGACAGGAACACACCTGGCAGCTGGCGCAATTGCTGCCAATACGCTGATTACCAATGGCGTTGAGTATGTGTTCTTCCCAGGCGCTATTATGCATAATTTCAATCATGCTGCACTGTCAATGGGCGTTGGATTCAAGACTAAGAACAAAGATTTGAAAACATCCGCATTCAGTGCTGCCTTCACTGCTTTTGTGGGTGGGATCTCTGAGCCTTCTCTCTATGGTATCTTCCTGAAATATAAGTCATGCATGCCTGCACTGATGATTGGCCAGTTCGCCGGATGTCTATATGTTGGCATTATGCACGTCGGGTTCTATCACTTCCTGGGAGGCGGACCAGCATTTCTCTCAGTCATGGAATTCATGTCAGACGATCCAAGAAATCTGATCAACATTATCATCGCGGATGCAATAGGTATGGTTGTGACGTTTGTCCTTGCTATGTTCTTCTATAGCGATGAAAAGGAAGGCGTCAAGGCAAATTGATTTGCATGAGCGGCCGACAGGCTTCAGCAAAATGGAGCCTGTCAGCTGCTGATTGACTTTGTGGCAGCTGGAGGCAGGAAATGGGTTTATTTAATTCGATATTTGGAGACAATAAGTCGTTGGATCGAAATGATGATCAGATCGTTGCTGTAGTAGATGGAAGAGTATTACCCCTGGACAAGGTCACAGATCAAACCTTCTCAAGAGAATTGCTTGGGGAGACAATAGCCATAAAGCCTTCTGATGATATCTTTGTGTCTCCGGCTAATGGTGTTCTGGAGATGCTGTTTTCCACGAAGCACTCTTATGGAGTGCGCATGAAAAACGGACAAACCGTTCTGGTCCATATAGGCATTGACACAGTTGAACTGAAGGGACAGGGGTTTAAGGCCTTTGCAAAGCAGGGCGATACAGTGAAAGCTGGGCAGAAGATCATCAGCGCAGACCTGTATGCGATCAAGAGCGCAGGCTATCAGACTACAACAATGATGATTGTAACTGGCGTATCCGGGGGAACCGCAAATGAGCAATTCGTTTCGCCGGGCACATACGTCATGAAAGGTCAGGTCATCAACAACAAGTAATGATGACAGCTTTCCGATGATTAGGAATGCACTTAATGCCTTGTCTGGATTGGATATGAGATTTCTCTTTATGCCAGCGACCTTAAACGGCATTAAAAAAGGAGATAGATAAAATGTATAAATTGAAAGCAACAATCAAGTGCCCTACAAGCCTGAAGGACGAAATGGTTCAGGCAGTTAAAAATTGCGGTGTTAAGGATATTCAGGTAGATGCTGTTCCATATGCAGAATTCATAACTGAAAGCCGCTTATACTGGGACTATGTTTTTCCAGAGATGAAGTCGGACGAAAAGGCAGTCACTTATATCAGCTTTGCCTTTGATGATACGCCTGAAGGACGCAAGGCCTCTCACGATTGCGAATTAAAGATTGGTTGGATACCGCAGAATCTGCGCTATGTAGAAGTGAATTAGATTTATGAATCAGAAGGACCTGAACAGAGAGGTAGTTCAGCTTATTGCGACCAAACCGTTTTACAGCCCGGAGATATTCTGCCGATACTTTGCTGATGAATTTACCATGGAGGTTCCTTCCGCTCCTCCGGGGATGCCGAATTATTTCTCGACTTGGGAAGCGGAGCGATGCTTTGAATGGCTGAACCGCAGCGTGCGAAGATGGAATGGGAAAATCAACACGTTATATCCAACAGCTGATGCAGATGTGTTTTGGGTAGACTTTGACATTGATGCTGATGTCTACTGGGGTGAACAGGATGGCCATTTTAAAACACAGAGTTTTATGAGAATCGAATTCTGCAGCGGCAAAACAAAGTTTATCAGCTGGCGGTTCAATACCTGGGCAATGCTGATGGCCGCGGGGAAGCGTATTCATTCCAATTGTCTGAAGCTGCCAGAGGATAAAAATGGAAATACTGATCATTTCAATGATGACTATTTGATTGATATTTATGACCGTGAGGTCACGGCTTACATGCAAAATCCTGTTTTCGGAGAATTCCTGACAGGGGATAAGGACCATGAAATAGAAACTGATGCCTCTGCAAACGCAGTCTATCAAACCAGGCAGATAAATATCTATCAATTTGGTGCCGGGGTGGATAGGGAGAAATACCGCAAAGCGGAAGTGCTGGCTCCCAATTATCGGAAGGATGCAATATTTCTGAGAGTGCCGGAGCCTGGAGCACTGCATCCAATCGAAGATGCACATGATCTTGAAACTGCCAGACGCCTGTTTTCCTGGAATAAACTCTGCTCGCCATGGATGTACAGAGATCCACGCAGCAAGTTCTATTTTACAGATGATCCAGATGTGATTTTTGTTGAAATGAATTCTCATGGTCCTGGATGCTGGCGGCGGAAATCCGTGGAACTGGGACACTATAAGGAAAATTTCCTGGTGCGATTAACGCTTGACCGCGCAGGAAGGCTGGTGCATTTCGAAGAAATCCTGGCTCCAGTAAACAAACTGAACTCATGTGCAGGTGATATTCCCAGTTTTCCTTATTACCATTAGCTCAGAAATCGTGCAGACTGGAATCTTCAACAGGAAGTCATCAAGAATCTTCTGATCTATTGAATGACATTTATCCATACAGAGATGATTCTGCTGTTCAAATAGCAGTGCATTGTAATTCTAAAGGACGATTATTGGCTTTTTGCAAAATCAGAGTTATTTGAGGAGGTATTACGATATGACGCAAAAAGAACTGAATGCTGGCATTGCAAAGATTATTGGAGAAAATCCATTTTACAGGAGCAATGTTTTCTGCCGCTATTTTTCAGATGATTTCACAATGGATATTCCTTCAGCGCCTCCTGGCATGCCCACGCATTATTCAACCTGGGAGGCTGAAAGGTGCTTCGAATGGCTCAATCGCAGTGTTCGCAAATGGGAAGGAAGTATAAGGAAATTTTACCCAACTCCTGATCCTGATATTTTCTGGATTGAAGGTCAGATTGAAGCAGATGTGTTTTGGGGCGAACAGGATGGACATTTTTCTTCAGAGACCTTTATGAGAATTGAATTCTCCAATGGCAAAGTCAAATACATGAATTGGCGCTTTCATACATGGGCAATGCTTCAGGCTGCTGGTAAGAGGGTTCATGCACATTGTCTGGAATTGCCGGTAAATGAAAAGGGAAATGTTGACCATTTTGATGAAGATTTCCTGATCGATCTGGATGATCCTGCAATTGCTGAGTATATGGAGCACCCGGTTTACGGGGACCTGCTTCTGGGTGACGGGAATTCACAGAAAAAGATGGATGTTACTCCAGAAGCTATCTATCAGCGCAGGCAAATCAATATATATCAGTTTGCGGCTGGAGTAGACCGGGAAAAATACCGGCATATGGAAATACTTGCACCTAATTACAGGAAATTCGCACATTTCACTAATGTCCCCGGAACCAAAGGACCTATTGATAAGGAATATGAGAGTATAAAAAAGGCCGGAGGCGATCCGCTGAACACGGCAAGTAACACAGAAACTGCGAGGCGCTACTTTGCCTGGAATAAACTATGCTCACCTTGGATGTATCGTGATCCGCGCAGCAAATTCTATGCAACAGATGATCCGAATGTGATATTTGTTGAAATGAATTCTCATGGGCCTGGGTGCTGGAAAACAAGGTCAGTAACAACAGGCCACTATAAGGAAAATTATCTGGTAAAACTGACATTGGATGATATTGGGCGCCTAGTCCGTTTCGAGGAAATTCTTGACCCGCTGAATATGATGAATTCCAATGCAGCAGATGTTCCGAACTTCCCTTATTATCATTGATTCTGTTTGCAGGAACTGCCAAGCGATAAAGCAATCAATGGGGGCATAAAGCTCCCATTTTGTTTCGGCGACATGTGCGGGATCTTGTCCATCTACTATTTGGTACATATGGTATATGCAGCATATCTTCTGTCAATTCTGAAAATGCAATGCTGTCCATGCAGATGCCATCTTGCGGATTCATGGTTTTCGCCACTTTTTTCAATAAGCATTTTATAAATATTCATAATACAGCCCAGCATCATTTCTTCATTGCCCGTCATGTTTCTTGATACTTTTTAGAATTTCATTTCGAGTAACAAGGTTCTTGTTCTCGAAACTGCTGTCAAATGGTAGACAATGGCATCAATCTGCAATTGTATGATCCATTTGCCCTCCTGGTGCCTGCATGTATTCATGCGGGTGCCATACCATGAGGCAATTGTAAAAAGATAAGTCCTGCTGCGTCAGGAAATCCTGCCGCGGATCGCATTGGGAATGAATGGCAGAGGAAGCTGATCAGGATGCGGCCTTTTCAGAAAGGCGGCAGGATGGAACAGTGAAAAGGCTGCCATCCGGCAGCCCATGCATGCATCAATGAATCGTTCTCAGGCCGCCTGCTCGCCCGTGATGGAATAGATGACCCAGCCGGCAATGTTGACGGCGTGGTCGCCGATCTTCTCGTAGTACTTGGAGATCATGACAAGATCCACGGCATAGGCACCGTCATCCGGTGACTGGATGATCTTCTCGATGATATCGCTGCGGGTCTTCAGGAACAGCTGATCCACCTCGTCATCCGCATTGATGACCCTGCGGGCCAGCTCGGTATCCTGGTGCACGAAGGCGTTGATGACATCGCTGACCATCTCCGAGGTCTTCGCAGCCATGTCATTGATGGACAGGATGCCGAGCCTGCCATCCATGCTGGTGATGATCTCTGACATGTCGCTTGCGATCTCGCCGATGCGGGCCATGTCCGTGATCATCTTCAGGGCAGCGGAGACTGCACGCAGATCCGATGCCATCGGCTGCTGCAGCAGAAGCATCCTCAGGCACAGCGCCTCGACGCTCTTGCCCTTCTGGCGGATCTCATTCTCCAGCGTCACTGCCTGCGAGGCAGCGAAGGTATTGCCTTCCATGAGTCCCTTGTCAGCGAGCTGGATTGCCTTCTCGCACATGGCGCCCATGGCCAGCATCTCCGTATTCAGATCCTGAAGCTCCTTGTCCAGTCTAGAACGTATCATCCGAACCTCCCGGTAATATACTCCTCTGTCTTTCTGCAGGCAGGGTGCGAGAACAGCGTCTCGGTATCATTGGCCTCGATGAGTTCTCCCAGCAGGAAGAATGCGGTCCGGTCAGAGATGCGCATTGCCTGCTGCATGTTATGCGTGACGATCACGATGGAATACTCCTTTGCCAGCTGCAGCGAGAGCTCCTCGATCTTCGCGGTTGCGATCGGGTCCAGCGCCGAGGTCGGCTCATCCATGAGCAGGATCTCAGGCTGCACTGCCAGTGCCCTGGCAATGCACAGCCGCTGCGCCTGGCCTCCGGAGAGTCCCAGCGCAGGCTTGTGAAGGCGATCCTTCACCTCATCGAACAGGGCTGCCTTGCGCAGCGACTGCTCCACGATCCCGTTCAGCACATGCGGATCCTTCTCGCCATGGACCATGGGCCCATAGGCGACGTTCTCATAGATGCTCATGGCAAAGGGGTTGGGCTTCTGGAATACCATGCCTACCCGGCGCCTGAGATCGCTGAGATCTCCGCCCGGCTGATTGATCTCGGTCTCGCCGATCCTTATGGAGCCCTCGACGCGGCATCCCCCGACAAGGTCATTCATCCGGTTCAGGCATTTCAGGAAGGTGGACTTTCCGCATCCGGAAGGCCCGATCAATGCAGTGATCTGGCGCTCCTGCATATCCAGGCTGACATTCTTCAGCGCCTGGAAGGAGCCATACCAGAGATTGAGATTCGTGACAGAGATAGCCGGCATCCGCAGATCATCCTTTCGAGATCATTATCGAGGGCGGATGTAAAGTCTGCTATCAGCAGAATATCAAATGCATGTAAACCAAAAAAAAGCCGCAGCTTCCGCCGCGGTCTCCATGATCCCTTACTTCTTGATGAATTTGTTGTAGACCCAGATGACCAGGCATGCGCCGAGGATGCCGACGATGATGGATCCGATCATGTTGGTTGCTCTCAGGCCGATCAGTCCGCCGACAAGGCTTCCGACAAATGAGCCGATGACGCCGAGAATCAGGTTGGTGATCAGGTTGGAATTATCGCCTCCCATGATGGAGTTGGCGCCCCAGCCGGAGATCAGGCCTACGATCAGTGCATATATCATGACAGATACCTCCTTGGAAATTGTGGATTCATCCACACGCCTATTCTAGCACAGCTGAAATATTTTTCATGAATGTTACAGAAATACACGGAATTCGTTCCAAAAATGAAGAGCTCATGCATTGACAACCTCTCCGGTTCTGGTAGGATAAATATCAATCAACGCGCAGATGGGAAAAGTAGGCACTGCGGCTTCTGAGAGAGAGTTCCCGGCAGGTGAAAGGGAATGAGAAGCGAATGCCTGAACACATCCCGGAGCGGCTTTCCGGAATCAGAGTATGGAAAGACGGCAGTGTCCGTTACCAGGCACAGGAGTATGATAGTACTCCATGAGGCAGCAGCCGCGAGACTGCTGTGAAATCAGGTGGAACCACGTTTGAATCCAGGACGTCCCGATACGGGGCGTCTTTTTGTGCAGAAGGGAGATTGACAGAAATGACAGAGTTCAGGCTGCCGCAGGGCATGAGGGATCTGATCCCGCAGGACTGCGAGCGGAAGCAGAAGTTCCGCGGAGCCATCGAGGGGATCTTCGATGCGCATGGGTATCAGCCGGTGGAGACGCCGGCGGTGGAGTATTACGAGACCTACCGGAGCGCCTTCGGGACCGTGAAGGATCGCGAGATGTACAAGTTCCTGGATCAGGACGGCGAGATCCTGACCCTGCGGGTGGACATGACTGTGCCGATCGCGCGGCTCTGCGCAACCAAGTACGCGCAGGCGCAGCCGCCGTTCCGCTTCCGCTACTGCGCGGATGTCTTCAAGGTCCGCGAGCTGTTCGCGGGAAAGCGCGCGCAGGTGACGGACTGCGGCATCGAGCTGATCGGCGGAGACAGCAGGTCAGACATAGAGGTGCTCTCCATTGCCCTGGAGGTCATGGATCATCTGGGCCTTTCCGGATGGCAGCTGGAGATCGGCAATACCGGCTTCTTCCGCAGAGCATGCGAGCAGCTGCAGATCAGCGAGGCGGATGCGTCCGTGCTCGCGGACCTGATCGACCGCAAGTCGCTGGTTGACCTGAAGAGCCGACTGGACGGCTTCGGGCTTTCCGCGGAAGGCAGAAGGCTGCTCGAGGAGCTGCCGATGCTGGGCGGCAGCGATGCGCTGGCAAGAGCGGAGCAGCTGAGCTTCAGCGACGGGCTGCGCCGGGAAGTCGACACGCTGCGGCAGCTGGATTTGTCGCTGCGGCAGCGCGGATACGGAAGCCGCATCTCCTGCGATTTCGGCAAGGTGCCGCATCTGAACTACTATACGGGGATCATCTTCGAGGGATATGCAAGCGGGGCCGGGGTCGCGGTGCTGTCCGGCGGCAGATATGACAGCCTGCTGCAGCGGTTCGGCAGGGACCTGCCTGCGTGCGGGTTCAGCGTCAAGCTGGACTACCTGATGGATGCCGAGGGAGGAGAGACAGAATGAGCATGCAGATAGCGCTTGCCAAGGGCAGGCTCGAGAAGCCGGTCGTTAACATGCTTGCAGGCTGCGGCTATGGCGTTGAATCGCTGCGGGACAAGGGCAGGGCCCTGGTGTTCCAGGACTCCAGGAAGGATATCCGCTACTTCCTTGCCAAGGCGAATGATGTCATTACCTATGTGGAGCACGGCGTCGCGGATATCGGCATCGTGGGCAAGGATACGCTCATGGAGGGCGGCAAGGACTACTATGAGCTGCTGGATCTCAAGGTCGGCGTCTGCCGGTTTATCCTGGCCGGCCTGCCGGAGAATCCGCCGCTGCAGAAGGTAGGACACCTTCGCATCGGCACGAAGTATCCCAACGTGACCCGGCAGTACTTCCATTCCCGCGGCATGGATCCGGAGATCATCCGGATCGACGGCTCGGTGGAGCTGGGACCGCTGCTTGGACTGTGCGATGGAATTGTTGATATCATGGAGACAGGAACGACGCTGAAGGAGAACGGGCTGGTGGTATTCGATGAAGTATGCCCGCTGTCAGCCAGGGCGATCGTGAATCGCGCCAGCTTCAAGCTGAAGCGCGAGGAGATCATGACGGTGATCAGGGATCTTGAAAGAGGAGGAGAATATGCTGAAGGAAATTGACCGGAAGGATTCCGCGCAGCTTCGCGCATATCTTGACAGCAGGACGCAGGAGATCAGCGATGATGTGCTGCTCAAGGTGAATGCGATTCTGCGCGATGTCCGCAGCAGCGGCGACGCAGCCTGCCGGAAGTATACGAAGCAGTTCGACGGCATTGACATGCCGGCGTTCCGGGCCTCTGAGCAGGAGCTTGCAGAGGCGGCAGCGCAGTGCGATCCGAAGTTCATGGACGCCATGCGCAGGGCAGCCGCGAATATCGAGCGGTTTCACCGGGCGCAGCTGCAGCAGTCCTATCTGCAGCAGCGCGAGCTCGGCGTGTATCTCGGCCAGCGCGTGATCCCGCTTGCGAGCGTCGGCATCTATGTGCCGGGCGGGCGCGCCCAGTATCCAAGCTCTGTGCTCATGAATGCGATTCCGGCAAAGGTTGCCGGCGTCAGCCGCATCGTCATGGTGACGCCGCCGGATGCCTCCGGAAGGATTCACCCGAACATCGCCTTTGCGGCACAGCTGGCCGGCGTGACGGAGATCTACAAGATCGGCGGCGCGCAGGCAGTCGCGGCGCTGGCATATGGCACAGAGTCCATCCCGGCGGTGGACAAGATCATCGGCCCGGGCAATATCTTCGTGGCGGCAGCCAAGAAGATGGTCTACGGTAAGGTGGATATTGACATGATCGCCGGCCCGTCCGAGATTCTGGTGGTTGCGGATGAGGGCGCAGATCCGGTCTATGTGGCAGCGGATCTCCTGTCTCAGGCGGAACATGATCCGATGGCTTCCGCGATCCTTTTGACGGATGCGCCGGAAGTGCTGAAGCGGACGGATGCGGAGCTCGCAAGGCAGATGGAGCTGCTGCCCAAGCGCGAGATCGTCGCCGCCTCGCTCCGTGACTACGGCAAGGCAATCGTCTGCGGCTCGATCGCGGAATGCATCGAGTTCGCCAATGACATCGCGCCGGAGCATCTGGAGCTGCAGGTCAAGGATCCGATGGCATGGCTGTCGCAGGTCCGCAATGCCGGATCCGTGTTCCTGGGCTATCATACCTGCGAGTCCATCGGCGACTACTTCGGCGGCACGAACCATGTGCTCCCGACCGGCGGCACGGCAAGATTCTCCAGTGCCCTCGGCGTGGATGCCTTCATCAAGAAGTCCTCATTCCTGCACTATTCAAAGGAAGCCCTGGAGCAGGATGGGGATTATATCATCACGATGGCAGAGGAAGAGCAGCTGCGGGCGCATGCCAATGCGGTCCGCGTGAGGACCGGGAAATGAAGCAGGTCAGCGGATACGAGGCTGCCCGGACAGAGGGACGCTGCCTGAACGCCAATGAGGCGGCGTGGAATCTGCCGCCGCAGATCCTGAGGGAGATCCAGGACTGCATCCCGGCCATTGCCTTCAACCGCTATCCGGATGATGCGGAGACAGATCTGCTGGCTGCCGCATCCCGCTTCTATGGCATTCCTGCAGAGCAGCTGCTGGCTGGCAACGGCTCTGACCAGATGCTCGGCCTCATGATCGGATACTGGCTCGGCAAGGGAAGGCGGCTGCTTACCCTCAGCCCGGACTTCTCGATGTATGATTATTATGCAAGCATGTATGAGGCGGAGATCGTGAAGTTTGCCACGGATCCTCAGGACGGCAGCTTCGAGGCGGATCGCTTCATTGCCTTCGGAAGAGAGTCACGGCCGGATCTCATTCTGTTCTCGAGCCCGAATAATCCGACCGGCTTCCAGGTCAGCGCTGCGGATATCCGCCGGATCGCGGCAGCCTTTCCGGAGATCCCGGTCGTCATCGATGAGGCCTATGTGGAGTTCAGCAGCTGCGGAAGCGCGCTGCCGCTGCTGAAAGAGTATCCCAATCTCCTGGTGACGCGCACGCTTTCCAAGGCCTTCTGCCTGGCCGGCGTACGGGTGGGATTCCTGGCCGGCAGCCCGGAGAACATGCAGAAGCTCAGGGCAGCCAAGGTGCCGTATGCGCTCAGCTCCGTATCCATGCGGATCGCGGAGATCGTGCTGTCGCATGGAAGCGAGTTCCTTGCGGAGGCACAGCGGCTGGCTGCGCGCCGGGATGAGATGCTGAAGCGCCTGCAGGGACTGCAGTGCCTGAGCGTCTGTCCCTCCAGCGCGAACTTCCTGCGCTGCCGCAGCAGCGAGAAGCAGCAGATCATGGATGCCTTCCGGAAGGCAGGCATCGCGATCCGCAATTATCAGGATGATACCTTCCGGATCACGATCGGGCTGGAAGAGGATAATGAGGCAGTATGGAATGTACTGCAGCAGTATGAAAGGGAGAGACGCATATGAGAATCGGCGAGCAGCAGCGCAGTACCAGGGAGACATCAGTATCCTGCCGGATTGATCTTGACGGCAGCGGCCGCACGGAGATCGATACCGGCATCGGCTTCTTCAATCACATGCTGGATCTGTTTGCCTTCCACGGCGGATTCGACCTGACGCTCAAGGCAGACGGCGATCTGGACGTGGATGATCATCACACGATCGAGGACTGCGGCATCCTGCTCGGCACCTGTGTCAAGCAGGCACTGGGCGACCGGGCCGGGATCGCGAGATACGGCAGCTTCACGCTGCCCATGGATGAGGCGCTCGCCACGGTCACGCTGGATATCAGCGGCCGTCCCTACACGGTAGTCAACTGCCCGCTGCAGCGGGAGAGCGTGGGCATGATGTCAACCGAGATGGTTCCGGAGTTCTTCCGCGCATTTGCGGAGGCATCCGGCATTACCCTGCATGTCAATGTGCACTACGGGGACAATGATCATCACAAGATCGAGGCAGTCTTCAAGGCCTTCGGCCATGCCCTGCATCAGGCCTCTGAGATTGTCGGCACCGGCGTGCCGAGCACCAAGGGAATGCTGGAATCATGATCGGCATCATTGACTATGGCATGGGCAATCTGCGCAGCGTGGAGAATGCCCTGAACCGCCTCGGCCTCGAGAGCAGGATCAGCGATGATCCGGCAGCGCTGGCGGAATGCGGGAAGCTGATCCTGCCGGGCGTGGGGTCCTTTCCTGCATGCATGAGGAGCCTTGAGGAGCGCGGCCTGAGGCAGCCGCTGATCGATCTTGTGCAGGGCGGCAAGCCGATGCTGGGAATCTGCCTGGGCATGCAGATGCTGTTTGAGAGAAGCGAGGAAGACGGCGGCGCACAGGGGCTCGGCCTGCTGAAGGGACGCGTCGTCGGCATGCAGGGCATTGATCTGCCGGTGCCGGAGATCGGCTGGAATGAGCTGGTCTTCACGGAGGTGCCGGAGGCAGGAAGGATTTCCTCCCTGCTGAGCGGGCATCCCTATGCCTATTATGTGCACTCGTACTATGCAGCCGAAATGGATCCGGCGAATCTGGTGGCCTGGTCGGAGTACGGCGGAATCCATGTGCCGGGCATCGTCTGCGGGCCGCATCTGCTGGGCACGCAGTTTCATCCGGAGAAGTCAGGTGCAGACGGCCTTGCGATCCTGAAGCACTTCGGGGAGGAATTCGCATGATCATTCTTCCGGCAGTGGATATCATGAACGGGCAGCCGGTGCGGCTGTATCAGGGCGACTTTGCCCGGAAGGAAGTCGTGGCCGACAGCGTGACGAAGACCGTGCAGGCATTTGCGCAGGCCGGCGCGGAGTGGGCTCATCTCGTCGATCTTGACGGCGCAGCAGCCGGGCATCGCGTCAACGGCGACCTGATTGCCGCGGCGGCAGGATCAGTCTCGATTCCTGCAGAGGTCGGCGGCGGCATCCGCACGATGGAGGATATCGACTGGTATCTCGGGCATGGCCTTGAAAGAGTGATCCTCGGCACGGCGGCGATCAATGATGAGCAGCTGCTGAAGCAGGCGCTGGCCGCCTACGGCGAGCGCATCGCGGTCGGGCTGGACTGCCGCAATGGCATGGTCCAGACGAGAGGCTGGCTCGAGGGCAGCAGCCTCGGCTATCTGGATGCTGCAGCGCATCTTGAGAGCCTGGGCGTGCGCACGCTGATCGTCACGGATATCTCGAAGGACGGCACGCTGCAGGGACCGAATATAGAGATGCTGGCAGCGCTGCAGCAGAGGACTTCTGCCCGCCTGATTGCAAGCGGCGGAATCAGGGATATCAGCCATATCGAGCAGCTTCGGAAGCTCGATCTCTATGGCGCGATCACGGGGAAGGCGGTCTATGCAGGCACGCTCGATCTTCGCGAGGCGATTCAGAAAGGAAGATAGACGATGCTGGCAAAGCGGATCATTCCATGCCTGGATGTCAGGGATGGAAAGGTAGTGAAGGGCATTCACTTCGAGGGGCTCCGCTCAGTCGGGGATCCGGTGGAGATGGCCCGTGAATATGACATGCAGGGCGCGGATGAGCTGGTCTTCCTGGACATCACCGCGACGAACGAGAACCGCGGCACGATGGTGCAGGTCGTCGAGGCGACTGCCCGGCAGCTGTTCATTCCGCTGACTGTCGGCGGCGGCATCCGCACGGTCGAGGATATCAGGAGGATGCTGCGGGCAGGGGCTGACAAGGTCAGCCTGAACTCGGCAGCGGTGCGGAATCCGCAGCTGATCTCCGAGGGCGCGGAATATTTCGGGAGCCAGTGCATCGTGCTGGCAGTGGATGCGAGAATGCGCAGCGACCGGTCCGGATGGAATGTGGTCATCAACGGCGGCCGGATTGATACCGGCATGGATGCCCTGGAATGGATTCAGAAAGGCATTGCGCTGGGCGCAGGCGAGATCCTGCTGACCTCCATGGATGCGGACGGCACGAAGAATGGCTATGATCTGCCGCTCTGCCGGGCTGTGCGGAAGGTCTCCAGGGTGCCGATCATCGCGAGCGGCGGCTGCGGCCGGATCGAGGATTTTCATGAGGTATTCGCAGAGGGGCGCGCGGATGCGGCGCTCGCGGCCAGCCTGTTCCACTATGGCGAGCTGACAGTCGGGCAGGTCAAGGAGTACCTGCGGCAGAAGGGAGATGCAGTGCGGCTATGATCATGCCGGATTTCAGCAAGAACAACGGCCTCGTGCCATGTGTTGTGCAGGATGCCGAGAGCCTTGAGGTTCTCATGCTTGCATACATGAATGAGGAGAGCCTGGAGAAGACCCTGAAGACAGGGCTTGCAACCTACTGGAGCAGATCCAGGCAGCAGCTCTGGGTCAAGGGCGAGACCAGCGGGCATTACCAGCATGTGCAGGAGATCCTGATTGACTGCGATGAGGATACGCTGCTGCTGAAGGTGCATCAGGACGGCGCCGCCTGCCATACCGGCAAGCGCAGCTGCTTCTACCGCACGCTGCAGGGAGAGGAGATACTATGAGCGAGATTGAGAACACCTATGCGACCATCCTGGAGCGGATGCAGAATCCGGAGCCGGGAAGCTATACGAACTATCTGCTGGACAAGGGCATGGACAAGATCCTCAAGAAGGTCGGCGAGGAGAGCACCGAGGTGATCATCGCGGCGCTGTCGCAGTCCAATGAGGACCTGATCGGGGAGTTGAATGACCTGGTCTACCATGTGCTGGTGCTGATGGCTGCCAGGGGCATCACGATCGAGCAGGTCGAGGAAGTCATGGCAAGGCGGGCAGAGAAGACGCATAACCTTAAGCCGGAGCGCAAGCCGATCACCAATCTCTAGGACTGGCTTATAATAGTCCCTGGGAGCAGAAGCGAATGGAAGAGATGAACGAGCTGTTTTACCAGGATTCCCATATGAGGGAATTTGATGCGATCGTAGTGAGCTGCACGCCGGAGAAGGACTGCTGGCAGGTCGAGCTGGATGATACTGCCTTCTATCCGGAAGGCGGCGGCCAGCCGGCGGATCACGGCACCCTGAATGACGCGGCCGTGAGCGATGTGCGCAGGAAGGACGGCGTTATCCTGCACCGGGTTGACCGCCCGCTGGAAGCGGGATCGATGGTGCACGGCGTGATTGACTGGAAGCGGCGGCTGGACCACATGCAGCAGCATTCCGGCGAGCATATCATGTCCGGCTTGATCCATGCAAGATACGGCCTCGACAATGTGGGCTTTCACATGGGCCCGGAAGTGACGCTGATTGACTTCAACGGCGAGCTGACCGCAGAGCAGGTACAGGCCGTCGAGCTTGAGGCAAATGAGCTGATCTGGCAGGATGTCCCGGTTCAGGTGGATTTCCCGACGGCAGATCAGCTGCAGCAGCTGGATTACCGCTCCAAGAAGGAGCTGACCGGCACGGTTCGCATCGTGACCATTCCCGGCGGGGACTGCTGTGCCTGCTGCGGAACGCATGTATCCCATACCGGCGAGATCGGCCTGATCAAGGCGCTGAGCGTGAGCAGGCACCAGGGCGGAACCCGCATTGAGCTGGTCTGCGGCATGCGCGCATATCAGGATGACGTGCGCAAGACCGAGGCAAATCAGAGAATCATGAATCTGCTTTCTGCCAAGCGCTATGAGACTGCGGAAGCCGTGGAGCGGCTGCAGAAGGATGCCGAGGAGAAGGGCAGGAATGCGAATCTGCTGGCCGGCAGGTATCTGCAGGCAAGGGCAGCGTCCTTTCCGGATCATGGCGGCCTGCTGATCGACTTCGAGGAAGGTGTCGGCGTCCATGAGCTGCGCGAGTTCGGCAATCAGCTGATCGCCGCCGGCAAGGCGGAGACTGCCGCGCTGCTGTCTCCCGCTGACGGGGATGCCTGGAGCTATCTGATTCTCAGCAGTGCCCTCGATCTGCGCAGGCTGATCCCGGCGGTGAACCAGGAGCTGAATGGCAGAGGCGGCGGCCGGCCTGACATGGTGCAGGGAACGCTGCACGGAAGCCGCGAGAGAATCGAGGAGGTGCTGAAGGAGCACCTCGCCGCAAGATAGAGATGAGATCCTGTGTTCCGGCAGATGGCCGGAGGGCAGGATCTTTTTCAGAGAATGGAGGATTGCTCTCTCTGAGGAATCCTCTGCAGCGGCAGAAGGATGCTGGACTTCTGTTGACATTGATATGCTATAAGTAAGCCATAGACAGGGGAACATGCATGTCCGAATCCATATGGAAGGACAGCAGCCTGCCGGTCTGCAAACATGGGAGGTATCTGGATATGCCCGAATTTGATGTTTCTTTCGCCTCGGACGGAGATATTGTTACGTCACGGGTCACTGCCGCTGATTATCAGGATGCACGGGATCAGATCTATGACAAGTATAATGGCGAATGCCAGGTGATTGACGTACGCATCGTGGAGTAAGTCTGCACCTTTCTGTGCCTTCTGTCGGGCAGGATCGTTTCAATGCTTTCACGAAGGACCTGTGAACCAGGTTCTTTTCTTCTGCCGAGATGCTCCGGCAGCCGGTTTCCGCAATCCCGCTGTCAATCTTTGCAAATTGACCTTAGAATAATTGATAGACGGGAATGCTTCAGGGCAGTCGGCAGACCGCTGCGGAAATGGAGAATGGCATGAGCGGAATTGAGGCAGTCATCACAAGCTGTCATCAGGGCGGCATGATCCGTGAGGCAGTGCAGTCGCTGGTGAGCCAGACCGAGCGGCCGGACCGTATCCTCATCGTGGACGATGGATCCTCGGATGAGGAGTCTCTGCGGGTTCTGAAGGACATCGAGAAGGATCAGAGCCTTCCCATTCCGGTCTCTCTGCTCTATCAAGAGAATCAGGGGGTTTCCGCTGCCCGCAATCACGGCATCCGCAGGACTGCGGCACCGCTGGTGCTGGTGCTGGATGGAGATGACCGCCTGGAGGATCGCTTTATCGAGTCTGTCAGCAGGCTGCTGCAGGAGAATGCGCACATGGCAGCGGCTTCCTCCTGGCTGCGGACCTTCGGCGTCCTGGATTCCGCGGTCTGTCCTTCCGGCGGAGGAATTGTCCCGTTCCTTGCCCGCAACTGCTGCCCGGCATCCTGCATCATCCGGCGGGAGCGGTTTGAGCAGTGCGGAGGATACGATGAATCCATGCGCTCCGGCTTTGAGGACTGGGACTTCTTCCTGAGCCTGCTGGAGACAGGAGCGGATGCCTCGATCGGCATCGTGCCATCGCCGCTGATCGATTACCGCACCAGCCCGGCTTCCTCCAATATTGCCAGCATGAATCATCGCCTGGAGCTCATGCGGCATCTGATGCAGAAGCACAGGCAGAGCTACCGGGATCACCTGGAGGATGCTCTGCTCGGCATGGAGGAGATCGCAGACTGCAGGCTTCATATGCTTGAGCGGGAGATCATTCACGGCATTGAGCAGGGAGATGCGCTGAGCGCTGAGGCGGAAAGCTTCCTGGAGTCTCCGTCCTACGGGGACGGCGGCATGGCTTCCGCAGTCCGGATCAGATCTTTCAAAAAGCATGCATGAATATCATGGCTGCGCAGGCGGCCGGAAAGAAAATGGAGGTATCCTATGGAATACAGAGTCAAGGTCACGGTGATCGACAGGAAGCTGTTCCCGGAGCTGCAGGCGCAGTACTGTGCCGTGCCGGACAGCGGCAGATGCCCCTGCTTCAATGTGGGCGACGAGTTTCTCTTCTATCGGAATGCGGAGCGGGATGACTACTGGCATATGGGCGCCGGCACGCTTGTCAAGAGCGGCCGTGCCGATGAAGGCACGCTGCAGTCGCCGGGCACCATGCACTGCGGCAGCGAGGGCGTTCCCTTCTGCTCGGAAGCCTGGGATGCAATCAGCAGATACATCTATGCGGCGCTGCAGGGCGGCGCGATCATGCATGGATGGATGAACGATGACCGGGTAATGATCGCCTGCTGCAATGATGGCACCAGGCCGGTGATCTTCCGGATTGAGCGGATGGATATCGAGGACTGACGATTCATGGGGAAAGAGGAGCGGTGCCATGGCAGCGGAATCGATGGAGGAATATCTGCAGGGACTGAAGCCTGAGGGAAGAAAGCATGTCCGGGAATTCATGGATTTCATGAAGCAGGAGTTTCCGCAGCTGACGCCCAGGATCTCCTTTGCCATGCCCATGTGGCTGCTGGGAACGAAGATGAGGGACGGATATGTCGCAATCTCTCCGGCAGAAAGGCACTTCTCGATTCACTTCTCAGAAGAGGCCTGGGTGCAGGAGCTGGGCAGTCAGCTGCCCTCCTGCCGGATCGGAAAGCGATGCATCAATATCCGATACGGCGACAGCGAGAGCTTCGCTGCCGTGAAGGAAAGCGTAAGACGGTTTCTGTCAATGCGGCTGAAAGAGAAATAGAGCAGGGCATCAGGAAAGAGGCAGGTTCCTGCCTGATCGGGAATGGATGCACGGGAGACTGCATGAACGTCAGGGAGTTTGGAGAGGAAGGCAAGCCGGTGATCATCCTGCTGCATGGCGGCGGGCTGTCCTGGTGGAACTACAGAGAGGAAGCCGCGATCCTGCAGCAGGACTTTCATGTGGTGATTCCCCTGCTTGACGGCCATGCCGGCAGCGATCGGCATTTCACGAGCATCGAGGAAAGCGCAGCTGCGCTCTGCCGATACATCGGGGCGCGGTTCAATAGCAGCGTTCTGGCCATCGGCGGTCTCTCGCTGGGCGGGCAGATTCTTGTGGAGATGCTGTCGCAGGCTCCTGGAATCTGCAGATATGCGCTGATCGAGAGCGCGCTTGTCATTCCCATGCCGGTCACCGGCCGGATGATCGGCCCGGCAGTCAGGATGAGCTATGGCCTGATCCGTCAGCGCTGGTTTGCGAGGCTGCAGTTCGCACAGCTCAGGATGAAGCCTGAGCTGTTTGAGGAGTATTATGAGGATTCCTGCCGGATCTCCAGGGAGGATCTGACTGCCATTCTGAGAAGCAGCTCCTCCTATGCAGTGAAAGGCTCCCTGAAAGAGACTGCAGCAAAGGCTATTATCGCCGTCGGCGGACGCGAGCAGCGAAAGATGCTGAAATCTGCAGCGCTGCTGCATCAGTCCATTCCCGGCAGCACGATGCTTGTCCTGCCCGGGTATGAGCATGGAGCGCTCAGCCTCAGCCACGCAGCTCGATATGCAGAGCTGCTTCGGGCAGGGATGAAAGAGCGCTCAGCGGAGAAGGAGACGGGCAATGGATAACTATGATCTGATCTTCAGGAGAAAGTCCTTTCACCTCTTCCGGGATGCGGGAACCATCTCTGCTGAGGATCTTGCGGCGCTGAGGCAGTATATCACGGAGGTGAAGCCTCTCGACGACAGCATCCGCACGCATGTCGAGATCGTTCCGGAATCAGAGACGACCTGCAGGCGCGGGGCGGAATACTGCATTCTCTTCTACAGCGAACCGCGCGGCAATTATCTCCGCAACATCGGATACATCGGCGAGCAGATCGATCTGTTCCTGGCGGGCAGGAATATCGGAGCGCTGTGGTTCGGCATCGGCAGGCCGGCGCATGAAACGGCAGAGGGGCTGGACTATGTCATCATGATCGCTGCCGCGAAGATGCCGCCGGAGAAATTCAGGAAGGACATGTTCAGGGCAAAGAGAAAGCCGCTGAGCGAGATCTGGTCAGGAGAGCTGCTGCCTGCGGCTGAGATCGTGAGGTTCGCTCCGAGCGCATGCAATACGCAGCCATAGCTTGTCAGGCATCAGGAGAACAGGCTGCTGATCTATCGATATCGTAAGCCGGGCAAGCGCGGCATCATGCCGGCGGCGAGAGTCACGTATTACAACTGCATCGATATGGGCATCTTCCTGTACCTGCTTGAGGTATGTCTTGCGCATGATGGCTGTTTCTTTCAGGCCAGGCAATATGATGAGGCTGCCGATGACAGCGGCGAACTGGTGCCGGCAGCAGAATATCTGCTGCCTGATCCAAAGAGGCCTCAGGGCGCCTGAAGAATCTGATGCAGGAGAGATTGCTGCACGGCGAAAGGAGAGCGATCGCAGATGGCAGAGATCAGAAAAGTGAATCTGGATGAAGAAGTTGCGAAGCTCCTGATCGATTTCTCGGCAGACTGGGAAGGGGAAGGAAGCTGCTTTGGCTATCGCAGAAACAGGATTGAGGATCTGCAGGGCAGAACGATCTATCTGGCCTGCAGCGGCAGCAGCGTGACCGGATATCTGTTCGGGCATCCCGAGACAGCGGCACAGGAATCCTGCACGATTCCGAAGGGCAGCAGATGCTTTGAGGTCGAGGAGCTTTTCGTCACGAAAGAGATGAGATCGGGAGGGATCGGCCGCAGCCTGTTTGAGTTCATGGAGCATGATCAGGCAGGAGACTGCGACTATATCTGCCTTACGACAGCGACCAGGAATGCAAGGGCAATCCTGCATTTCTACCTTGATGAGGTTGGCATGACCTTCTGGAATGCCAGGCTCTTCAAGAAGCTGGATCCGGATCTGCCGGCGAGAGGGCCGGAAGAATCGCAAAAGCAGTGAGTTCTATTGAGCAGCAGGAAAATATGCGGATGGAAAGCCTGCTGAGGCAATGTACTTTGCGGATGATAAAGAGCGGGATCCTTTCAGAATCTTGCGAACACCGCTGCCAGCAGCGGCGACATGAAGATCATGATCATGGAGAAGGACAGCGATGAAACGGACAGCAGCGTCGCCCGCTGGCCGGAAGGCACCATGTCATTCAGCAGCACGTCAGAGCGGACTTCGAGAATGCTGTCTGCCATGGCGGACAGGAATCCGGCCGGGATCATGACTGCCGGCAGGAAGGACAGCGAGAGCAGCAGGCAGAGCAGCACCGCGGCAACCGTGATCAGGATGGTCTTCTGAAAGCTCCAGTGCCGCAGATGCCGTGCGGTCCTCGCACCGAGGGCGCTGCCCATGCCCATGAGAAACAGGGCAGGGCCGAGCCATAGCCCGGACAGGCCATGGGCGGGCAGGCGCTCCTGCAGGCAGAACAGCATCATGGTGGAGACTGCTCCGACCAGGCTGTTGAGGATCATGATCCGCACGCCCTCGGGATGCTGTTGCAGAAAAGAGATGCTCTCGCGGATGCATTCCCTGAACCGCTCTCCTGCCTCTGCATGCATGGACTCGGCCGGGACCTCCTGCAGGCGGGCCGTGACGAGCAGGCAGAGCGAGGCCAGGATGGTATCGATCAGATAGGCTGTGCGGAAGCCGAGCAGCAGAGCAAGGCCGGCGCAGAGCGTGGCGGCGGATCTCGAGATGGTATAGATCGTCAGCTCCGTCGAGGAGAACTCATTGTATTCGGACTCCTGATGGGCAGACTTGAGGGAATCATAGGCCAGGGCCTCGCGGGTGCCGGAGGAGAAGTTGTAGCTCAGGGCAGAGAAGGCCATGGCAAGAAAGATCTCCGGCATGCCGCGGGAGAGGAACATGAGCAGCGCGGAGAGCACGCTCATGATCTGGCTCACCAGCATGCCCTTTCTTCTGCCCAGCACATCGGAGAAGACGCCGGAGGGCAGCTCTGCAAGCATGCTTGTCAGGTGAAAGACGCTTTCCGCCATGCCGATCTCGACCAGGCTGTAGTGCCGGGCAGCGAGCAGCGCTACCCACGAGGCGCCGGCGATCTGAAAGGCGCTGAAGGCGGAATTGAGATAGATGGCATGAATCTGCTTCTTGATCTGGATCATTAGAAAAGCTCCCTTTCTGTTCCGGAAGGAATGAGAAGGGAGCGTGCATTCAGCATTGATCGGAACGGGACCGAATCCTGAAAAATGAGCGCACTACCCCCTTGGGCAGTGCCTTCTGTTTCCTTTCTTGAGCTTCAGGTTCAGATTCTTCCAGGACATGAGGTCTCCTTTTTACTGAATTCATTGTGGCATGGATTGCGGATTGCTGCAAGCAGGATCTGATCTTCAGGCACCGGCAGATGCCGCTTCCTGCGGGAAGGGATGCGCCTTCAGCCAGCGGGCAATCAGGGCATTGATCAGGATTGCGAGGACTGCGCCCGAGACAACATCGATAAAGCTGTGCTGCTTCAGGAACATTGTGGAAAGGCAGATCGCGATATCAAGCACCCGCAGCGCCGGCCGGATCCACTGCCTCTTCCTCGGGGCGAGGATGGAGGAGCGCTGCCAGCCGAGATCCATGCATACAGAGACATAGACATGCAGGGACGGGCAGACATTGAGCGAGGAATCAAAGCTGTACAGCCAGCGCACGATATCGGCGCAGAGATCATTGCCGCTGACGGCGGCAGGCCGCAGGTTCAGGCCGTTCGGGACGATGCAGTAGAAGATGAGGCAGAGGGTCATGCCGAGATACATGCTCATGCAGGTCTGCAGGTATTCGCTGCGCGGCCCCCATTTCAGCATGCCCAGGATCGTGATCGCGATCCAGGGGAACCAGAGGCAGTAGGGGATGATGCCGAACCGGGAGAACGGAATGAGGTCATCCACGAAGCTGTGAACGATCCAGACCGGAGTGGTGATCAGGCGCTCCAGGGTGAAGAAGAATGCCAGATAGAATATGAAGTAGAAGACCGAGAACAGAAACGGCTTCTCATAGATCCATTTTTGCATGCGGAACGCTCCTTTCATGCGCGGTACCTATTCTAGCAGAGATTGAAAAAGAAGGCCCTAGCCAATCAGGGCCTTCTGTCAGGGTTCAGTGCTTCTCGATCGGCTGATACTGCCGGATGATCTGCTCGGCGCAGCGGATGCCGTCAATGGCGCTTGAGACGATGCCGCCGCTGTAGCCGGCTCCCTCGCCGCAGGGATAGATGCCGCCGACGGCTGATTCCAGCGTCGTGAGGTTGCGCAGGATGCGCAGCGGCGAAGAGGTTCTGGTCTCGACACCGGTCATGAGCGCGCCGCCGCCCGTAAAGCCGGGGAAGATCTGCTCGGTGTGCAGCAGCATCTCCTGCATGGCCTGATTGACCTCGCTGCTGAACAGCGGATGCAGGTCTGTCAGCTCGACGCCGTGCGGATAGGTAGGCTGGACTGTCCCGATCTCCTGGCTGGGCTGCCGGCCGAGATAATGGGCAATCAGCTCGGCCGGAGCCCTGCCCTTTCCAAGCAGCCAGGCTTCATGCTCGAGGCGCTGCTGGAAATGGACACCGGCCAGCAGGCCCTCTCCGCAGTCCTGCGGATTGATCTGGACCACGATGGCACTGTTGGCATTCTTTCCGTCTCTTGCCGCGTAGCTCATGCCGTTGGTCACGACGGTATCCGGCTCTGAGGCGCTGGCGACGACATAGCCGCCCGGGCACATGCAGAAGGAATAGACGCCGCGGCCGTCAGAGGATGTATGAGACAGATGATATTCCGCTGCCGGCAGGAAGGAGTGATCCGGAATGCTGCGGTACTGGCGGTCATTGATGAAGGACTGCAGATGCTCCACGCGGACACCGACCGCAAAGGGCTTTGGCTCCATGGGAATGCCCTGCTCCATCAGATCGGCAAAGGTATCCCTGGCGCTGTGGCCGATGGCCAGGATCAGCGTCTCGCAGGGGATGCTCTCGCCTCTGGATGTATGTACAGCAGCGAGATGCCCGCCGGCTGTCTCGATGCGGTCCAGGCGGTCCTGAAAGCGGACCTCTCCGCCAAGCGACTCAATTGCCTTGCGGATGCGGATATCAATCTCAATGAGGCTGTCAGTGCCGAGATGCGGATGATTGAGCCAGACGATCGAGGGATCGGCACCTGCCTTCACCAGCTCTTCCAGGATCAGCGGCACGCGGTCATCCTTGATGCGGGTGGTCAGCTTGCCGTCGGAGAAGGCACCGGCGCCGCCCTCGCCGAACTGCACATTGGCTTCCGGATCCAGGATTCTGTCCTGCCAGTATCTGGAGACTGTCTGCCGGCGCTCCTCAATGGCCGGGCCCCGCTCCAGCACGATCGGGCGATAGCCTTTGCGGGCCAGCAGCAGGGCAGCTGCCATGCCGGCAGGACCGAAGCCGACCACGACCGGGCGGTTTGCCAGGACAGCGCTGCCGGCAGAAGGCGCCTGGTAGACATATGGCGTCACGATGCGGGCATGGCTTCTGAGCCTTGCGGCATAGCGCGCTTCCTGGCTGAGCTCCAGATCCAGCTGCCAGAGATACTGGGCCGGCCGGCCGGCTCTTGCGTCCAGGGAGCGGTGAACGATCCGGTGGGAAAGCACATCCTCCGGGCGGATATGGTATTTTCGCAGCGCAGGAGCGAGGGGATCCCCGTCCTGCCTGATCTCTGTGGCTATCTCGATTCGCAGCATGCTCTTCTCTCTGCTCCTTTTCTTTCGTGTCTATTCTACCTGATTGCCGGCACTGTGCCAGGGAAATCAGCGAAATCCCTGCAGGAATGTGAAATTCTACTTATAATGAAGGCGCATATGATCGTCATGGACCGTCTGAAGACTGAGCATCAGATCCGGCGTTGGATCCAGGAATGCCGCCGCGGGCATCCCGGCCTCTCGCGCATTTTTCTGTTTCTCGACTTCGACGGGGTGATCAATACCTATCAGAATGCCAACTACCGGCAGATTTTCACAGGCACGCTGACCAAGGATGACATCACGGATCTGACCACGCCGGCGTGCATGCAGAACCTGAATGCCTTCGTGCTGGAATTCCAGCCGGATATCATCATCTCCAGCAGCTGGCGCTACAGCGGCCTGGACTACTGCCGGGACTATCTGTACCACGGCGGCCTGGATGCCTCTGCCCGCATCACGGATACCACGACCAGGGACGGCTTTCTGCCCCGGGAAGAGGAGATCCTGCAGTATCTGCAGCAGAACCATGAGATGACCGGGATGCTGATCCTGGATGATATCTATATGGAGCCGCTGTCAAAGTACCAGGTGGCTACCGACTTTTCACGCGGCTTTGATGAGGAGGCGCTGGCAAGGGCCAGGAAGATCTGCGGCGGAAAGTAAGCGTCCGGGTGCGCCTCTCTTTACAGATCGGCCTCTGCATATTATCATAGCCATACAATCTGTTCAGCACTCATGCAGAAATGCATGGCCGCAAAGCTATAGGGTCTCTGCTCCGACAGGAGCGTGACAGCCAGCTGCATCATTCACTCCTTTTTTATGCTCAGGGAGGATGAGATCGGCTTCCGTGCGGGCAGACTGCCTGAGACGGGAGTGCTAATGTTCTGCGAATTCTTTGAGAAGCTGAGATCTGATGTCTTTGTCAAGCATCCGGATGAGATTGAGAAGCGAAACCTGGAGGGACTGGGGCAGTTCACGGTCATCGGGTTCTTTGCGGCTGCCGTCAATCTCCTGATGTTCCTGCTGTTCCGCCATTTTTCCAGCCTGTTCCTGGCCCTGGTCATGCTGGTGTACTATACCGCCATGCTGGGCGTGTTTTATCATGTCAGCAGGATGAAGGGACGCCATTCCACGCTGATCTTCTATCTTGCTTTGACGCCGGCGCTGCTGTTCACCGCTCTGTCCGGCACGGTCTTTGACCCGACGCACCTGACGTTCTCCTTCATGCTCCTGATTGTCGCGGCCCCGGTCTTCATCCTGGACCGGCCATGGCGGCTGATCACCTATACGCTTGCCATGGGTGCGGTCTATCTGGTCCTGGCGGTGATCTACAAGGATCCCTCCATTGTGCAGTCAGATCTGATCCATCTTTCTTCCAGCATGACCATCGCGGTCGGGCTGGATCTGTTCATCCTGGAGATCCGCATTATCGGAACGGAGAAGGAAGTTGTGCTGAGGCAGATCTCCGAGCATGATACGCTGACCGGCGCCTTCAACAGAGGCGGCGGCGAGGGCAGGATCCGCCGCTATCTCGAGGATGGCGTATCCGGCACCTTCTTCCTCATGGATCTGGACGACTTCAAGCAGATCAATGACACCTACGGGCATTCGCAGGGAGACGTGGTGCTGGAGCAGGCAGCAGTAGCCCTGCGCGAGACCTTCTGCTCCACGGATGTCGTGATGCGCATGGGCGGTGATGAGTTCATTGTCTACGCGCCCGGCATGCTGGCGCAGGGAACGGTAGATGCCAAGATTGCGGAGATCCGGAATCGCATGGCGGATCTGAATACCGGAGGCATTTCCGTATCCATTGGCTGTGTGGTCAATGAGACTGCAGATACCGGCTATGATGAGCTGTTCCGGCAGGCAGACCGCCTGCTCTACCAGGCCAAGAGCAATGGCAAGAATAATTGCACTTCAGAGCGTCTTCATGTCAATCCTGCAAATATCAGTTGACAATCTCCCTTATATATATTAAAAATGCTTCAGTTATCCGATGAGAAATGATCAGCCTGCCTTCGGCGGGCTCGGGAGAATACTGCAGGATGAATGAATCTGAAGAGACTGTGCTGCGTCAGTGGTCGAACAGCGCGCTGGCATTCTATGTCGCATGCAAGGCATGCCTGAGATCCGATGGGATGCAGTTTGAGGAAGCGGTTGAGCATTCCATGCAGGTCTATGTAGCCCTGACGCGCGATCTCTCCCGGCAGGTAGATGAGAAGCAGCTGATCCAGGCAGTCACGGTCTTCCTGCAGGCATATCTTCATCAGTCTGCTTCAGAGGCCTATCTCTCGGGAAGAATGAGCGAGGAATCGCTGCTGGAGGAATCCCTGCTGAGAGGTGCCTCCGCAGGCCTTGCCATCTATGATCTGCAGGCAGCCCGCACAGTCATTGCCGGGGTGCTGTCAGCGTTCGAGAAAGAGATCAAGGATCTTGAGGTCTTCCGCATGCCGAAGGCACAGCCGATGGCGGCGATGGCCTGAGGCGCATCAGCATTCAGCGAGTTCAGGGAGCATCCTTGCGGGGATGCTCTTTTTGCTGTCCGGCAGCGGCATCCGGATTTGGCGGAAATGGAATAAATGCTTCCGGTAATTGAATTGCTCCACCTGCACCTGCATTTTAGAATTTGATTGAAACAGGACAGAGAGCAGGTGTGCTGAATGTCAATCAGGGAGAATTGGGGAGATGCGGTCTATCAGTGGCCGTATCCGATCAAGTATGAAGAAACGACGGTTGTAGAGACGGATGTGCTGGTCATCGGCGGAGGACATGCCGGATGCTGTGCAGCAATCGCGGCTGCCCGCCGCGGCGCAAGAGTAGCAGTCGCGGACAAGGCACCGATCCGCCGCAGCGGCTGCGGGGGAGCCGGCACAGATCATTACAATAATCTGATCTCAAGCCCGGGAAGCCCGATTACGCCGGAAGAATATATGGATCTCGCAGCGGATATCCATTTCCAGGGACACCGCAACTACATTGCCATCAAGGGCACCTGGAATGCGCTGATGGAGCTGGAGAAGCTGGGGCTGAATATCCGGGATGAGGACGGCGACTTCATCGGCGATGCGACTGAGGATGAGAGCACGAAGCTGCTGAAGGGCTATGACTATGCAGACATGATTGCCGTTAAGCTGAAGGGCGGGCACTATCTGAAGCCGATCCTGTACGAGGGACTGAAGCGGGCTGGATGCGATCTCTATGAGAGAGTCATGATCACGAATCTGCTGACTGCAGACGGGCAGCCAGGCCATCCGATCACAGGCGCGATCGGCTTCAGCATGAAGACCGGCGAGTGCTTTGTCTTTCATGCGCCGTGCGTGATCCTGGCAACGGGATATATCTGCACGATGTGGACCTACAATCTCGATATCACCGGCAACAGCTATCGCTGGGATCCGAACGAGATCGGCGATGGCTTCGCGATGGCCTGGCGGGCAGGGGCAAAGAGCACCGGCATGTTCAAGAACGGCCAGACACACGGCAGCCATCCATTCGCATGGCCGCGGTTCGGCACCGGCAACAGCGGCAATACCTGGTATCCGTGCACGATCGTGGATAACAGAGGGAAGGAGATTCCGTGGGCAGATCTGCACGGGAATCCCATCTCCGGCGTGCAGGCCCGCAACCTTCCGGTCAGCGGCCAGCCCTATATGGGGTCCGGATTCGATCCGCTGCACGGCATTGAAACGCCTACCATCATCAAGGACCTGCCGGACCGCATCAAGTCCGGGGAGTTTGAGCTGCCTCTGTGGGCAGATCTTGCCGGCATGCCGGAAGAGGAGAGACGCTCCATCTGGGGCGTCATGGTCGGCAATGAGGGCAAGAGCCGCTATACCCTGTATGACCTCTATACCCGCTCCGGATTCGATCCGGACAGGGACATGCTGATGTGCCCGATCATGATGCCGGAGCATTACGGAAGAGGCGGCGGAGGCTGGTTCCAGGGAGAGGCGGAGATTGCCAAGTCCTGGCGCTCCGAGGCCTTCGGCTATCAGGGCGAGCTGTGCGTGGACTGGGATCTGATGACACATGTGCCGGGACTCTATGTCGCCGGAGCGGCAAGCGGCCTGGAGGGCTGCTCACTGGCCTGCTCCTCCGGCTTCTATGCCGGCAACCGGGCAAGCGAGTTTGCCCGCAGCAATCCGGTGCAGCAGCTGAATCATGATCAGGTGATCCGCGAGCGCGATCATATCTATGCCCCGATCAAGAGGGCGGAAAATCCCTCCTGCTATATCAGCTGGAAGGAGCTCTGGGGCGGCACTGCCAGGGCCATGCAGCAGACCTGCGCCGACTACAAGACAAAGCCGGTGCTGGAGCAGGGCCTGATTTGGCTGGACAGCATCGCCTCCACTGAGGCATCAATGACCTATGCGCGCAATCCGCATGAGCTCGCGAGAGTGCTGGAGGATGATACGCGCCTGACCGTGTCGAGGGTGTTCATGCAGGCATGCATGGCAAAGATTGATGCGGACAGCCAGGGCATTGACATCGAGCATGACAGATACATGATCAACAGCATGAAGGATGGCAGGTTCATCACGGAATACCGCGATCCAAGATACTGGCTCGAGGAGCCGGAGAGCGCATCATATCTTGAGAACTATGAGAGACACCGGGCACAGGAAGAGAAGGAGGCAGGCAGATGAATGAGAAGAGAGTATTCATGACGCCGAATCCGACAGGGCCTACGGAGGCAGTGACCATTGATCCGAGGCTATGTGTCGGCTGCAATGCCTGCGCGGATATCTGCCGGACCCAGACGATCATGCCGAATCCGGTTCCGGGCAAGCCTCCGCTGGTCATGTATCCGGATGAGTGCTGGTACTGTGCATGCTGCATCGAGGCATGCCGCACAGGCGCGCTGGTCATGCACCTGCCGATCAATCAGAGAATCTTCTTCAAGCGCAAGGATACCGGGGAGATCTACCGCATCGGCGGGCAGGAAGATCCGCAGAAGAGCTACTTCAAGCCGCCGCTGGGCCATCGCTGAAAGAGGATGAGATGATGAGAGAGCAGAATGAGAATGAGCTGATTCTCTTTATGGAGAAGCACGGCAGACGAAGCGATCTTCTGGCGGTGCTGGGCGAGGCGCAGAGACTGTGCGGAAGCCTGACTCCTGAGCTGCAGCAGAGAATCGCATCAGAGATGCATCTGCCTGCGGCAGATGTCGCTTCCGCAGCGAGCTTCTATTCATTTCTGAAGCATGCGGGATCTGCCCGGTATGCAATCCGCGTCTGCGGCTGCGAGGCCTGCGCGCTTCAGCAGGGCAGCGATACGCTGGCTGCATTCGAGCAGGAGCTTGGCATCCGGGCCGGAGAGAGCACTGCCGACGGCATGTTCTCGCTGGCGGCCGGCGGGTGCCTGGGCCGCTGCGCAGACGGGCCGGCAGTCATGATCAACCAAGATGTCCTTGAGCGTGTCAGGGCAGAGGATGTGCCGGGACTGCTGCAGGGCCTGAAAGAGAAAGCGGGCTGAGAGTATGACAGAGCAAGTCAAGAGAGTGCTGGCCAATGCCGGCATGATAGATCCCCTTTCCCGCGCGCAGTATGAGCAGGTGGGAGGCTTTGAGGCACTGCGCAGGGCAGCTGCAGATCCGGAGATGATTCTTGCGGAGATCAGTGCCTCCGGTCTGTGCGGAAGAGGCGGTGCCTACTTCCCGGTCGGAAAGAAATGGAGCCTGGTCCGCGATACGCCGGCGGCTCAGAAATATGTCGTCGCCAACGCAGATGAGGGCGAGCCTGGAACCTGCAAGGATCGCCTGATCCTGAAGTCGCTTCCCCGCGAGGTTCTTGAGGGCATGGTGGTTGCCGGCATCGCGTCCGGCGCATCAGAGGGCATCCTGTATCTGCGCGGAGAGTATGCAGACCTTGAGCCGATGCTTCAGAGAATCATCGATGAAGATACCCGGGATGGATATCTGGGCAGTAATATTTTTGGCAGCGGCCATGACTTCAATGTTCGCATCGTGATGGGAGAAGGATCCTATCTCTGCGGCGAGGAGACTGCCCTGCTGGAATCCCTGGAGGGATACCGCGCAGAGCCGAGGCTCAAGCCGCCGTATCCGGGCGTCTCCGGATATCTGAAGAGCCCGACAGTGATCAACAACGTGGAGACGCTGGCCAATGTGCCGGCAGTGATTCGCGATGGCGCAGCTGCCTTCCGCAGCTGCGGAACGGAAAGGCTTCCCGGCACCAAGCTGTTCACGGCCTCAGGCGATGTGCAGCGGCCGGGTGTCTATGAGCTTCCGATCGGAGCCAGCCTGAGAGATCTCTATGAGCTGGCCGGAGGCATCAATGGCGGCCGCCAGCTGAAGGGAATGCAGATCGGCGGTGCATCTGGATCGCTGGTCCGGGCAGGCTGCCTGGATGCATGCATGGATCCGGAGGGATGCGCGGCGATCGGCACGATGCTTGGCACCGGCAGCGTCCTGTTCTTCCCGGAAGGGGAATCCGCAGTGAGCATCTGCCTGCGCTCGATCCGGTTCTTTGCGGATGAGTCCTGCGGCAAGTGCACGCCATGCCGCCAGGGACTGGAGCAGATGCGCCGCATCCTGGCTGCCATGGATCAGGGACAGGTCAGGAAGCAGCAGCTCGAGGAGCTTGGCATGCTGGCTGCCTATGTCGGCAGGAATGCATTCTACGGCCTTGGGCAGATGGCGGTGACGCCGGTTCTCACCGGCCTGAAGAACTTCCCCGAGGATTTCGAGGCACGTGTCAGGAAGGAGGAGTTCTGAGCATATGAGCAAGGCCATGATTGCATTGAGCATTGACGGAAAGCCCGTTACTGCCGAAGAAGGCTCGACAATTCTTGACGCAGCCCGGCAGAACGGCATCGTGATTCCGACGCTCTGCTATCTGAAGAATGTGAGCCGGACTGGCTCCTGCCGGATGTGCGTCGTTGAGGTCAGGGGAGCCAGGAATCTGATGACTGCCTGCACGACGGCCGTGAGGCCGGGCATGGAGGTTTTCACGGATACCGATCTGGTCCGCTCCTCCCGCCGCGAGACGCTGGAGCTTCTGTGCAGGGATCATCGCATGGACTGCGACTCCTGCCCGCGCTATACCGACTGCGAGTTTCATTACTGGATCGGCCAGTGCGGAGCGGATGACAGCCGCTATGGAACCTGTCGGCGCCTGCCTGAGAAGGATGAGACTTCCCCGGCAATTGCCATGGATTCCTCCAAGTGCATCCTGTGCCGCAGATGCGTGCAGGCATGCCATCTTGCGACCGGGCTGGATATTCTCAGCATCTTCGGGCGCGGGGCAGAAGAGCGCGTCGGCGCGCTGACAAGCCTTGGCAGCACCGGCTGCATCGGCTGCGGGCAGTGTGTCACTGCCTGCCCGAGCGGAGCTCTCTACGAGAGAGATGATACCCAGAAGGTATGGAATGCGCTTGAGCATGACCGTCATGTGACGGTGCTGCTCTCCCGCTTTGCCGGTGCCTGCATCGGCGAGGCATTCCATGATCCGATCGGAACGAATCGCTTCGGCAGGGCAGTATCCATGCTGAGAAAGATGGGCTGCGCTGAAGTGCTGGATCTTGACGGAATGCTCGGCACCTATGCAAAGGCATGCGCAGAAGAGATCAGCCGCCGCAAGGCGAGAGTCCTGTCCTCGCGCTGCCCGGCAGCTGCTGCCTGGATCAGAGCGGCGCATCCGGAAGCGGCATCGCTTCTTTCCGATGTGCCTTCGCCTGCCGTGATGGCAGCGCGGATGATCCGGGCTCATGAGCCGGATTCCTTCATCGTGTCCGTGACGCCATGCACAGCCGAGAAGATGAATGCAGATCCCGCGGCGGATGCAGTGATCACGACCCGCGAGCTTGCGGCGATGGTCAATCGCGCCTGCGTGAGCCGCTATACGGCATGCAGGGTCTGGGACAGCCTGGAAGACGGCACGCCGGACAGCTGGCCGCAGGAAGCCGAAAGAGCCGGCGAAGACGCGGATGGATCGCTGCTTGATGCGGTCCGCAGCAGATCAGGACTGCCTGCCGATGCCTTCCGGCAGCTGCAGATCGCGGGTGCGGATCCATCAGAATTCATGAAGGATGCGGAGCAGCCTGGCTGCCTTGAGATCATGGCCTGCCCGGATGGATGCATCACCGGCGGCGGGCAGCTGAGCGTTGCCGGCACGGATCAGATTCTGGCATCTGCCGCCGACGGGCGTGCGGCCGGACTCGGAAGAGCGGAATAGCAGGGAAATCATTGCGGAATGAATGGCAGCGATGTACCGGTCGCTGCCATTTATATTCCAAAAGCGCATTGAAAGTCATGGAATACGAATCAATAGATTGCCTTTGCAGTTTCTATACTTACAGTGGAGATAGAAATCATATGAATGAATGCATGCTTCATCTGAGCAGCAGGATTCTGTCAATGCCGGTAGAGATCGCGGTCACGCTTCCGGATCCGCCGGAGGGAGCTTCCGCAGGCCAGTGGTACTCTCGCCAGGGCAGGCTTCCGGTGGTATGGATGCTTCACGGCGGGGACAGCGACTGCCACGACTTCGAGCATCGCGCGTCGCTGATGCGGATCCTGGATCGCTTCCAGGTGATGACAGTATGTCCCAGCGCATTGAACAGCGACTATGCGGATCACCCGGAGTTCGCGGATGGCTATCTGTTTGAGACCTTCTTCTTCCAGGAGCTGATGCCGATGATCCAGGCTGACTTCCCGGCAGACAGCAGGCCGGAGCAGAACTTCCTGACCGGCTATTCGATGGGCGCTGCAGGGGCCTGGATGTACGGCCTGGCGCATCCTGGAAGCTTCGGCATGATCGCGCCGATCGCGAGCGGGCTGAAGGATTATCGATATCTTGAGCCGTGGCGCCCGCTGAGCGGCGCTGAGTTCCGCGCACTTGCGGAGCAGGATCCGAAGAAGTTTCCGGCAGGATACGGAGCTCCGGGATCCCCGATTCACCGCAAGGAGATCAACATGGTTGCAAAGTATGCGACCGTAGGAGACTTCCTGGATTCCCGGGAGCACACCTGGGATCGATTCGCGGAAGCGGCGGCAGGGCATGCACTGCCAAAGGCGTATCTGCCATGCAGCAGAACTGACCGCATGTACGGAGGCGTCAGGAAGCTGCAGGAGCTTGCGGAGCAGCTGCATTCAGATTCCATTGTGTTTGACATCAGAGACAGCGGCGAGGGCTATGAATTCGCGGAGTCCGTGCTGCCGGATATCATGATTCATTTCGGATTGAGAGAGAAAGACTAGGAGGAATTATTATGGAGATTATCAATCGGCGTCCTGATTTGCTGCCTGGGGAGAAGAAGCTCCCGCTGGCAAAGTACTATGATTACCCGCTGTATTCGCTGGCACCGCGCGAGAAGGAGCTGATCGAGCGCGGATGCCCGGCTGATCCGTCCCTGGCAATCCCGGTGGAGCACTGGCTGGATCTGCTGCAGCCGGAAGGAAGCACGGATCTGGAATACGGCTGGGCAAAGATGCCGGATCATACCGGATACATCGCTGTGTATACCACCTACCCGGGCTGCACGCCTGCTATGCTTGCATGGTACTTCCGCTGGCTCAATATTCCGCCGCGCGATGAGCCGAAGACCGAGATGGGCTACGACAACATCAAGTACAAGATCTGGAATCCGTCAGATCATATCGGCCATGGCTTTATCAACGGGCATGACAAGACAGACGGCATCTGGACTGTGGAGTCACTGGATCTCGGCATGGGCGAGCCCAAGACCTATACCGTGCGCCACTCGATCGATCTGCATCAGTTCGGGCTGACTGTGGAGAGAGAGAATGAGCTGAAGGCGCAGGGCTGCTTCGTGGACTCTGCCTATGAGACCTTCCATACGATGGATGCTTCGCATACGCAGCTGCCCGGCATGCATCTGTGCCTGACGCTGTCCCGCAAGAACCCGCTCGGCTACATGGAGAAGTGCAGCCGCGAATGGATCGGCTATGGCATCCGCGACGGCAGGATCGTGCATGACGAGACCACGCCGGACTATATGGTCGAGGATGAGTATCTGCGCAAGGTGCTGATCCACAGCACGACGGAAGCACAGCAGCTCTCCGTGTTCCTGAAGGATCTGTACAGCGAGTATCATGATCTGCCGGATGACGCTGACTGAGAAAGACACAGGGGATAGATATGGAACAGGGCAAGGGGTATCTTCGATCCTATATTCTCGTTCTGATTGATATCGCAGCAGCCAGCATCACGATGACAATCTTCATGCCGCTGCTGCCGATCTACTACAGCATGATCACCAATGGAAAGGGAAGCGATGCTGTCTCCGGCCTTCTGGTCAGCATCTTCACGATCGCGGCGCTGCTCAGCCGTCCTTTCCTCGCTGCTGCCATTGACAGGCGCGGCCGCAAGATGTTCGTGATCCTCGGCCTTCTGCTCATCGCTGTCGGCGGCTTCGGATATCGAATTGCATCCGCAATCGGCGTCCTGATGCTCTTCCGTGTCATTCATGGAATCGGCTACAGCTCCACCACGAATGCATCAGGCGCGATTGTCGCAGATATCCTGCCGCCTGAGAAGCGGCAGAAGGGCATGGGCATGTATGGGATTGTCATGGCTGCTGCCCTTGCGCTTGGACCGGCTCTGGGCTTCGCTGTATTCCATGCGACCGGAGACATCAAGAATTCCTTCCTGACGGCAGCCGCCATCGCGGTTGCCTCAGCAGGATGCTCGCTGCTGCTGCCTGCGGATCAGACAGCAGTTCATGCACGCGCATCAAAGAAGATCAGCCTCGCTGACGGCTACGAGAAATCTGCCTATGGCCCGGCTCTGGTCATGCTGTTTGTCGCATTCTCCTATGCAGGCGTGATGACATTCCTCTCGAAGTACGCGACAACGGTGCTCGGCATCTCTGACTTCACGCCGTTCTTTCTTCTCTATGCATTATCTCTGCTGCTGGTCCGCCTGTTCCTGAACCGTCTTCCTGCCGGCCGCAGCATCACTTCCTTCATTGTTCCCGGCATGATCCTGATGTGCGCAGGACAGCTGATCTTCGCGGTCTGCACCACAATGGGATGGATGCTGGCAGGCGGCTGCCTGTTCGGTCTGGGCTATGGATCCGTGCAGCCTACGCTGATGACGCTGACGCTGTCAGGATGTGCGCCTCAGCGCCGCGGTGCTGCCAACTCTACCTTCTTTACCGCTATGGATCTCGGCATCGGCCTTGGCTCCTTTGTATGGGGCATCGTCGCTGCCCGTCTCAGCTATCCGGCAGTGTTCCTGGGTGGGGTTATCTTCATGGCAGTCGGCCTTGTGCTGGATCTGGCGCTTCAGAAAAAGACAAAGAAAGCGGACTAGCTGTTGTCCGCTTTCATCTTGACCAGGCCTTCATACATGGAGTGAGTGGTCTCGCTGTTGTCATAGTTGAATACGATGGTTCCGTCTGCCGTCTCCGCGATGATGTATCGATCAATCCGGTTTGTCACGGCAAGCGTGTATTCTCCCAGCTCCTCATTGCGGTAGGTGCCGCTCTTATAGGCGCTGTTGGACTTGGCCTTCACGGCATCGCCGGGCGTGAAGCTTGTTCGCTCCTCGACTGACACAATGCCGTCATAGGGAATGTCGAATACTTCCTTGTCTGCCGTAGTGATCTCAAGCGCGCCGTCAGTTCCCCTGACATCATAGGCGCAGCTGCCCTGCGTGATGTAGTAGATGGATACAGCAGCGATCAGGATCAGTCCTGAATATACATAGCCGCGGAAGGACCTGTGATTGAGTCCGCTGGCGTAGGAATCAGCATTGCGCATATGGTTCACCTCGAAGTTATTACCTATTATAGCCTGTCATCACAGGAAAGGACCTGGATAAATTTCATGAAAAGATACTTTGCGGCAGTCGGCAGCTGGGGATTCGGCCCGGAGCTGAAGGGACTCTCGATCTATCAGTTCAACCCGGATACAGCGGATATGACGCTGCTCAGCACGGATTATGAGAAGGCATCCATCGGCGCGCTTCGGTATGCCGGCAATCAGGTACTATACTTTACAGAAGAGCGCGGCGAGAAGGAAGGCCAGGTCGGAGGAGGCGGCACCCTGTATGCGGTCAGGATTGATCCTGACGGCAGGATGCAGGAGATCAGCCGCTCTGATTCCCTGGCTGCAGAGCCTGCGTATCTTGCCATGGACAGAGAGGAGAGATACCTGCTGGCTGCGCATCACGCGGACAGCGGGCATGTCACGCAGATTGTCCGCGCGGCTGACGGCAGCCTGCATGCGCAGGCAATGCTGGATGACGCCGCTCTCGTATTGTTTCAGATCCTGCCGGACGGCAGGATCGGGAAGGCACTGGATGCCGTCTCGCATCATGGGGATGTGAAGGATCCGGATCATGCCTTCTCGCATCTGCACTCGATCAACGCATCACCGGATGGACATCTCTTCCTTGCCTGCGATGCCGGGCTCGATCGGATGGATCTCTATCGGATCGATGATGCGGCAGGCAGGCTCGTGAATATCGGGACCATGCATGCAGAAGCAGGGACAGCGCCGCGCTACGCTGCCTTCCATCCGTCCGGAAAGTGGTTCTTCATCAATCACGAGAGGCGCACGGAGGCGACTGCCTATTCCTTTGATGAAAGCGGCCGCATGGCACAGATCAGCAGCTGCAGCCTGATGCCGGAAGGCTATCAGTTCGATGCCCATGGCAACAAGGTGGAGGCGGCAGACCTGACGATCAGCAGGGATGGAGCTCATCTCTATGCCTCGGTGCGGGGAGCTGAGACGATATCAGTGCTGTCAGTGGATGAAAATGGCTGCATCTCTCTGCAGCAGATTATCTCTTCAGGCGGCATCAATCCCCGCGGGCTGTGCCTGTCGCCGGATGGAAAATTTCTCCTGGCTGCGCATATGCAGTCCGGCACTGTGGAAGCGCTGCCCGTGCATGCGGACGGCAGCCTCGGCGAGGCACGCACGGTCGCATCAGGGCATTGCCCTGGCGTGATATGCATCATTGAGAAACAGGAGGAGACAGAACATGAGTGAGTGCAGAATGATACATGCATCAGCAGTGGCAACGCCCTGGCCGAATGGCTCCATATTTGACCTTGCAGTCATTGAATACAGCAGCCCTGTGCGGAATGAGAGCATTCATCCGGAGACATTCTCGGCAGCAGGACGCACGATTGAGAGGGCTTATGCGAATGACAGGCCTGAGCGTGCAGCTGAGGGCTGCGATGGCTCCTATGTCATCCTGGAGCTCTCGCGCAGAGATCCGGAAGCTCCGCTTGCCTATATTGAATACTATGACGAGGACGGCAGGGTAATTCCCACCGGACCTGACGGCGGCCCGGTCAGGCGCGCAGGCCATCAGCAGGGCGGCCATATGGGACCGCCGCCGATGCAGATGAAGCGCCGTCCCCTGAAGGTGACGATCCGGCAGGTCAGTGCGATTTCAGCCGCTGATGGAACTGCAGCGCCAGCCGGAGAGATTGTCTCTGATCAGAGCAGGATGCCGCTGGCAGAGGAGTTCCGGCAGTTCACCTTCGATGGCATTCCCTATAATCTGTTTATTCCGAAAGGGGCTGACAGCGGCAGGAAATTCCCGCTGGTGCAGTTCATTCACGATGCGGGCCCATGCGGAGATGATCCGCTGCTGACGCTGATCCAGGGCAATGGCGCGCTGAACTTTGCGTCACCGCGCGATCAGGAGCTTCATCCATGCTTTGTGCTGGCACCGCAGGTGCCGCGCGGCGAGCCGCTGACCCGTGACAGCTTCCAGGCCTCTGATCTGCTGGAGCGCCTGAAGCGTCTGCTGGATCATGTGATTGCCTCCTATCCGATTGACACGGACCGCATCTATACGACCGGCCAGTCCATGGGCTGCATGTCATCGTGTGAGCTGAATATCCGCTATCCAGAGCTGTTTGCGGCATCTCTGCTGGTGGCAGGACAGTGGGATCCGCAGCGCATGGCTGCGCTGACCGGCAAGAATCTCTGGATTCTGGTATCGCAGGGCGATGCCAAGGCATTCCCGGGAATGAACGCTGTCACTGCGGCACTGGAGGAGAACGGTGCCGCGATCGGGCGCTACTGGTGGGATGGAAAGGCATCTGAGGAAGAGCATAATCAGGCAGTGCAGGAGGCTCTTGCGGATCCGGTTCACATCCGATATACCGTATTTACTGACAGTAGCGTCGTTCCGGAAGGAACGCCGGCAAATCCGGGCTCCAATCATATGAGCACCTGGCCGGTAGTATATTCCATCTCGGCTCTCAGGGACTGGCTTCTCTCACAGTCCCTGTGAGCCTTTTTTTTACTGAAAATGTATGCGCTTACGATATATTCGGTTGTGGAATGAATGGTTCTGGAAACTGAATTGCCTCTGGCATTTGCGGACTATAAACTGAAAATAGAAAGGCAGAAGTTGCTGATTAAATCATGGGAGAGAAGAAAATCACAGCAGGGGCAGGCAGATCGGAGATCGTGCTTCCGGAGAATTATTTCCCCAGCAATGAGTTCACTGAGATGAAGGATCCGCTCACTGTCAGAGCGGTGTATATGGCCGGCGGCGATGAAGCGCTGCTGGTATCGCTGGAGATAACATCGCTGATGGGCGAGGACCTGGATGACTTCCGGCGTCGGGCGGCAGATGCCTCCGGAGTTGCGGAAGAGAAGATCTGGATGACGGTGACGCACACGTTCGACTCCCCGCATATCAGACCTGCATTCATGCTTCACACCGAGGCAGAGAAGGAAAAGAACACGGAGCTTAAGGAGGCATTCCTGAAAGCAGAGGAGAATGCCTGCAGACAGGCAAGGGAAAAGGCAGAAAGCGCAGTTGTCCGCAGCGCAAGCACCATCTGCAATATCAATGTCAACCGCAACGTGCTGACAAGGGACGGCTGGTGGCTGGGCCACGATGAGGAAGGGCCGAGTGACAAGACCGTCACGGCGATCCGCATCGATGCAGAGAGCGGCAATCCGATTGCGGTGATCTTCAGCTACGATATCCAGTCCGCTGTCATGCAGTTCGTCAAGGTGAGCAGCGGCGGATGCATCTATTCCGGAGACATTGCCGGATGGGCAAGCAGGGATACCGAGAAACATATTCCCGGAGCCATCGCGATGTTCCTGTGCGGGTGTGCCGGCGATCAGGTGCCGGGCCTGCAGGGCAGATACGATCGGGTAAATCCGGATGGAGCGCTGCAGCGCATCGAGCTGCATGACGAGGCGATCTCGCTGATGCATGCGCAGGGACACAGGCTCGGGGCATCCGCGGTCAGGGCGGCAGCAGCTGCAGCAGAAAAAGCGCCTGAAGATGCCGTGATCGCAATGAGCCGGGAGAAGATCAATCTTCCTGCACAGCATATCGAGCATGACCTCAGCAAGCTTCATCCGTGCCATCAGTATGAGTACACGCCGGAGGGCGAGCGCGAGGCAACCCTGGATGTCATCACGATCGGAGATGCAGCGATCGTCGCAACGCAGGCCGAGCTCGGCACGGAGACAGGAACCAGGATCCGCAGCGCCTCTCCTTACGGAAGAACGATCGTGGCAACCATGGTAAACGGCGGCGCCAAGTACATGCCGCGCCGCGATGCATACGAGAAGAACTACTACGAGGCAATGAATTCACCGTTTGCAGCCGGATCTGCCGAGCAATGGGAAGATCGGGCAATTGATCTGCTGAAGCAGATGCATCAGTGAATTGAATCAGGTACCGCAAGGCAAAAATAATCGCTGTGAAGCCGCAGCCGAAAGGGGGAGCGCAATCGTCAGTCGAGGAGAGGAATCACACGATCTAGGTAAGAATAACTTGCAAGGCAAGAGAAAGAGGAGGAAAGAATCATGAAGAAGTTGTTATCAGCGCTGATCAGCGGACTGATGGTACTGTCACTGACCGCCTGCGGCTCGTCATCATCGACAGCCGCTGCTGCTTCAGGCGCCGCTTCATCTACCGGATCTGCAACCGCACAATCATTTGACACCATTATCGAGGCAACAAAGACTGCATCCAATATCGACCCGCTCAACATGAACCAGTCCGGCAAGAACTTCCTCTGGGAAGTCTACGAGATGCTGTTTGATCTGGATGGATTCGGCGGCGATATGTACGGAGTTCTCGCAGATTCTTCCAAGGGCGAGTACAAGGGCTATGATCATGAGGCCGGAACACCTGAATATACCGTCTATCTGTATCAGAACATCAAGGACAGCGCCGGCAATGCCATCACAGCCAGCGATGTCGTCTTCTCCTATAATACGATGAAGGACAGCGGCTACGCGCACGGCTGGAATACGCTGGCCAGCGTCGATGCTGTTGATGACTATACCGTAAAGTTCACCTTCACACGCGAGCTGACAAAGGTCGGCGAGCTGAGCGCCTACTGGGCCCGCTGCTTCGTCTTCAGCCAGAAGGCTTATGAGGCTTCTGCTTCCAAGTTCGCATCTGATGCAGTCGGCACAGGACCGTATGTCCTGAAGTCCTACACTGCAGGATCCGGCATTACGCTGGAGAAGAACCCGAACTACTGGCAGACTGATACCACTGCCATTCATACGCAGCACCAGGCTAATATCGAGAACATTCAGTACAAGTTCATCGATGAAGATGCAACCAATGTTGTCGGCCTCCAGACCGGCGATGTCGATATCGTCGAGGAAGTTGCTACCAAGTCCATCACTGATTTCCAGGATGGCGGTGCCTATGCCGATACCTATGATGTCTATCAGCATGCCAACAATCTGACTGATATGGCGCTTGCCAATGTCAGCTCCGATTCCGTCTGCAATGATATCAACATGCGTCTTGCTCTGTTCTATGCCATCGATCCAGTAGGCGTTGTGAACTACATGGATACGAATTCCGTCAAGTCTGTATATGCACTCGGCAACGCGAACTTCCCTGACTATGATTCCGGCTGGGAGAAGGAAGACAACTACGAGACTCTGAGCTCTGATGCACGTGCAGCAAAGGTCAAGGAATATCTTGACAAGGCCGGATACAATGGCCAGAAGATCAAGATCCTCTGCCTCAATGAGGAGCACTACAAGAATCTGTCACAGGTTGTCGGAAGCATGCTGAATGCAGCCGGAATCCAGACTGCTGATGTCCAGGCTGTCGATAACTCCACCTATCAGACTCTGCTCGCTGATTCCACAGACTGGGATCTCGATGTCTGCGGCTGGGCTGCAAATGACTTCATCGTCAACTGCTGGGATCATATCTTCAGCGTCGGCAGCACCGGCAAGACCGGAACCTTCATTGACCAGAATGATCAGCTGATCACCCTGCTCAATACCGCAAGAGAGACTGCAACACATACCCAGGAAAATGTCGATGCTGTGCATGAGTACTATATCAGCCAGGCATATGGCATGGGCCTCTGCCAGTCTATCGTCAACGTCGTATACAACAGCAAGAAGATCACTAAACTCGTCTTCACAGACAAGAGCATGATTCTCCCGGGCGCCTGCACCTACACGAACTGATCCTGCCTGAGAGCATCTGAACAGGACTGCGCATCGCCCGAATGAATAATTCGGGCGATGGCAGTTACATTGAGGAGCACAAACTATGAAAAAATATGTGTTGCAGCGCTGCCTCTGGCTGATCGTCGTTCTGCTTTGCGTGGGCTTCCTGATCTTCACGGTCATGTACTTTGTCCCAGGCAAGCCGGCTGATGTTCTGCTGACTGCAGAGGCGACTGCTCAGGAAAAGTATGAATTCAACCAGAAGCTGGGTGTCAACGATCCATACATCGTCCAGCTTGGCCGATATATGTATAACACCTTCATCAAGTTTGACTTCGGCACTTCCTACGTATACCGCGTGCCGGTTCTGCAGGAGCTGAATAACCGCGTGCCGAGGACGCTTACCCTCGGGACCATCGCCATTGTCATCAATGCATTTATCGGCATTCCCCTGGGCGTTGCCTGCGCAATGCACCAGAACAAGCCGCTTGACCATCTGCTGATGATCCTGGCCATGGCAGGAATTTCCATGCCGGACTTCTGGCTGGCTCTGATGATGATCCTGCTGTTCTCCGTCAAGCTCAAGTGGCTGCCGCCATTTGGAATCGGCAGCTGGCAGAACTGGATCATGCCGGTGATTGCATGCTCGGTACAGGGCGTTGCAGTCAATGCCAGGCAGACCCGCTCCGCAGTGCTTGAGACCATTCGTGCAGACTTCGTTACCACCGCACGGGCCAAGGGCGTTCCGGAGCATGACGTCATCTACAAGCACATGCTGCCGAATGCGCTGATCCCGGTCATCAACATGCTGGGCGGTGCCTTCGGAAGAGCAATTGCCGGCACAGTCGTCATTGAGACCGTATTCTCATTCCCTGGCGTCGGCGTCTACATGATGAATGGCATCAACGGACGTGACTATCCTGTTGTCCGCGGCTGCGTGCTGGTCCTGGCGGCATTCTCCGCTGTGGCCGTGCTGATCGTAGATCTGATCTACGGATTCATCGATCCTCGCATCAAGGCACAGTATGAGGGAGGAGGCGCACACAAATGACAGAGATGGCAGCAGGAGCTGTAAAGCCCCGCAAGAAGGAAAGCTACACCCGAATGGTCATGAAGCGTCTTCTGACCAATCCGACGGCAGCGATCGGCCTGGTTATCCTGGCCATCATCATCCTGGTCAGCGTTTTCGCGCCATTCCTCACCAAGTATTCTCCCAACGATATTGACTACACGCTTGTCTATGCAGCGCCTTCTGCAGCTCATCCGTTCGGATGCGATGCACTCGGCCGCGACATGCTGACAAGGCTGATGTACGGCGGCCGCTATTCCCTGACGCTTGGCTTTACCGCAGCGCTGGTCGGAGCAGTGATCGGCGTCAGCATCGGCCTGGTTGCCGGATATGCCGGCGGAATGACTGACATGATCGTCATGAGAATCATGGATGTCTGGTCCTCGATCCCCGGCATGCTGCTGGCAATTCTGATCTCTACCACGATGGGCGCCGGCTTCGGCAATACCATCCTGGCCATGACGGTCGGCGGCATTCCGGGCGGCGTTCGCGGAACCCGTGCAATGTGCCTCAAGGAGCGCGAGATGGAATATCTGGAGGCAGAGCGTGCACAGAACTGCAGCACGGTCCGCATCCTGTTCAAGCATCTGATGCCGAACGTGATCTCGCCGACAATCGTCGGCACGACCATGAGCATTGGCGGAACGATTATGGGCGCTGCCGGACTTGCATACATCGGCCTCGGCATCCAGCCGCCGAATCCTGAATGGGGCTCCATGCTCTCTGAGGGCAGAAGCGTCATCACGACTCATCCGTATGTCATCCTGTTCCCCGGACTGTGCATTGCGGCAACGGTTCTGTGTATCAACATGTTTGGTGACGGCCTGCGCGATGCTCTGGATCCGCGCCTGAAGAAGTGAGGGATACATCAATGGATAGCGAAGAAAAGCCAATGGAGAGCGAAGAGAAGAATATCATCACGGAAGATGATGAGTTCCCTTCAGATCTTGAGTCAAAGAATGATCATCATCACCATCACCATGGCGAAGGCCATCATGGAGGCTTCTTTCATCACGGCCACCGGGATGAGCGCACAGAGAACGAGAAGGAAGAAGCCAGGAAGGGCTCCTTCCTGAAGGTCAGGCATCTGGTTGTTGAGTATACTTCCGATGAGGAAGTCATACACGCTGTCAATGGCGTCTCCTTCGAGCTGAACAAGGGCGAGACGCTCGGCCTCGTCGGAGAGACCGGTGCCGGCAAGACCACGATTGCCAAGGCAATCATGCGCATCCTGCCGCAGCCTCCGGCACGTGTCCGCAAGGGCGAGGTCTACCTGGATGGGGAAGACCTGATGAATGCCGAGGAAAAGAGAATGCTGGAGATCCGCGGCAACAAGATTGCCATGATCTTCCAGGATCCTATGACCGCTCTGAATCCGGTCATGACAGTCGGCAGCCAGATCGCTGAGGCAGTTCATCTGCACAATGCCGGTATTTCCAAGGCAGACGCTGACAAGAAGGCTGTCGAGATGCTGGAGATGGTAGGCATTCCAGGAGAGCGGTATGTAGAGTATCCGCATCAGTTCTCCGGCGGCATGAAGCAGAGAGTCGTGATTGCCATGGCGCTTGCCTGCAATCCTGAGCTGCTGCTTGCGGATGAGCCGACGACTGCCCTGGATGTCACGATTCAGGCTCAGGTTCTGGAAATGATCAACGATATGAAGCACAAGTACAACACCGCCATGGTCCTGATCACGCATGATCTCGGCGTTGTTGCCCAGACCTGTGACAGAGTTGCTGTCATCTATGCCGGGCAGATCGTTGAATATGGCACGAAGTTCGACATCTTCGATCATCCATCGCACCCCTATACAAACGGACTGTTTGGATCACTGCCGAAGCTTGATGATGATTCCGACCGGCTCAGCCCGATCAAGGGCCTTCCGCCGGATCCCCGTCAGCTGCCCCGCGGCTGCTCATTCTGCCCGAGGTGCCCGCTGGCCGGGCCTGAGTGTGATCAGCACCATATTCACATGGTAGAGATATCCGATGGCCATTTCTGCCGCTGCGTGAAGGCTGTCCCGATGAAGAAGGCTGAGCCGCAGCAGGAAGAGAAAGGACATCAGGAGGTATAGTCTATGGAACCATTGCTGGAAGTAAGGCACCTGAAGAAGTATTTCTATGGGCCGGCCGGTGTCAATCACGCTGTTGATGACATCTCCTTCAGGATTGAGAAGGGAAAGACGATGGGCATCGTCGGCGAGTCCGGATGCGGCAAGAGCACGCTCGGCAGGACGATTATCCGCCTGCAGGACGCGACAGATGGACAGGTTATCCTGAGCGGCAAGGATGTGACAGCCGCCAAGGGACAGGAACTGAAGAAGCTGCGCGAGAACATGCAGATCATCTTCCAGGACCCGTATTCCTCTCTGGATCCCCGCATGACTGTCGAGGAGACCATCAAGGAGCCGCTGATTCTTTCCCGCCGCTACAAGAACAAGAAGGAAATCGATGATGCGACAACAGAGCTGATGCATCTGGTCGGCATCGATGAGCGTCTGCGCCTTGCGTATCCGCATGAGATGGATGGCGGCCGCCGCCAGCGTGTCGGCATCGCAAGAGCCCTGGCGCTGAATCCGGAGTTTGTCGTGTGCGATGAGCCGGTCTCCGCGCTGGATGTATCGATTCAGGCACAGGTGCTGAACCTGCTGATGGATCTGCAGGACAGCCGCAAGCTTACGTATATCTTCATTACGCATAACCTGAGCGTCGTGCGTCATATCTCCGATGATATCTCCGTCATGTATCTCGGACAGCTGGTTGAGACCAGCCCGTCCAAGGAGCTGTTCAAGCATCCGCTGCATCCGTATACCAAGGCGCTGCTTTCCGCAATTCCATCCACGGATGTTCATCATCCGAACAAGCGCATCCTGCTGAAGGGCGAGATTACCTCAGCAATCAACCCGAAGCCGGGATGCAGATTTGCAGCCCGCTGCCCGTTTGCCACGGAAGCATGCCAGCAGCCGCAGAAGCTTGAGGAAGTACTTCCGAATCATTTTGTTTCGTGCTGCCAGATCAAAAAAATTAATTCCGAATTATAATATTTAAAAAGGAACCCACTGCCTCTGGCAGTGGGTTAATGCAAGGTACTGTGTATGAGGATATTCGGCAGATCTGCCTATGACAGCGTTCCGGATTACGAGACCAAGACAAATCACAGCGGGGCATATCATCGCTTCTTTGAGGGATATTCAGAGGCCTATGTAACGGATGAAAAGGGTCATAGAACCATTGCCCGCGTCTATACAGGAACCTATTACTGCCTGGATGCAGATGACCGGCAGTGGAAGCTGCGCAAGCTTCAGTATGCGCTGCTGCTCGCTGCCGCGATTGCACTGTTCATCGCTGCTGCTGCACAGCCGGTTGCCTTCAACCGTTCCTGGTACGGGGGCGTTGGCGAGGCGGTCTCCGTGTTCCTGTTCATCCTCTGCCTGATTGCCGTGGTGAATTACGATGCTGCTCCAAGGAGGATGATCATCCGGCAGTACCGAAAAAGCTCCGAGAGTCTGATCCGCTATGCGCTTCCGGAAGCGGTGTGCCTGCTGCTGTGTGCCGTGCTTGCCCTGGTTCACCTGCTGTTCGTGAGCTCTGCAGACACCGGCGTCACGATTCTCTCAGCAGTCGGCTTCGGGCTGAGCGGCCTGAGCGTGCTGGTGCTCTATCGGATGGAGTCTCTCGCATCCTATACGCGTACCAAGAGCAAAGAAAAGGCGCCGGAGAACGGCGTCGAGATTATCTGATCAGTGCCTGCGTGCATGCATGTGCTGCTCGATGAAGTGCAGAAATGATGCAGCAGCCGGATTCTCAAGGGTCTCCTGGCGGTACAGGATCCGCACCTCCACATTGACCTTCGGCACGATTTCAACCAGCGTGCTGTTGCTCTTCAGAAGATAGGCTGCCGGCACCATGGTCAGCAGCGAGATGCCCATGCCGTCATTGACAAGATCTGCAAGCGTGTCGCCATGGCTCACGGTGAAGGCGATGCGCGGCTCGAATCCAGCTTCGCGGCAGAGAGAAATGCAGATGTGATAGGCAAGCGTGGTCTGCTGCAGAAGAATGAATGAATTGCCCTTCAGCTCCTCGATCCGAATGCTCTTGCGGGATGCAAGGGGATGTGTCTTCGGCAGCATGGCAACCATCGGATCATTCATGTAGGGCATGATGTAGAGGCCGTTGTCGTCCTGCACGGTGCCGGCAAGATCGCGGACGAAGGAAAGATCGCATTTGCCGTCACGCAGCATCTGCCTGCATTCCTCCGAGTTGCCTTCGATGATGTCAACATGAAACCTGGGGTTCTCCTTCTGGAACTGGATGACTGCATCCGTGATGCGGTACATCGATTCCATTGGCAGCATGGAGATGACGATACGGCTGCTGCTCTTCTCCTGATGGCGGATCATCTCGCGGTGAAAATCCTCATTCAGCGCCGCGATCTGCTCTGCATACGGGAGAAAGCTGGTTCCGAAAGGCGACAGCTCGATGCGTCTCGTGGTACGCAAAAACAGCTCATTGCCGAGCTCTGCTTCCATGCTCTTGATATGCTTGGAAAGAGAAGACTGGGAAATGTAGAGAATATTTGCTGCCCGCTGATAGTTTCCGGTTTTAGCCAGAACAACAAACTCATCAATATAGTCCAAGCGCACGGCAATCACCTTCAAATGAATTCTGCTGATGATGCATTTGGAAAAGCCACAACCATTATAGCAATGATTGCTTCGAAACTGTCAAATGTCATTATGAAAACAGCAGCGAATCATGCGCCGAAAGACGCTAGAAAAGTGTATCTGTATGAGTATGCAGGAAAATTGTGTGAAATCGATCATAGCCGTATCGCAGATCTTTCCGGAAGGACAGAAGATTGTCGCTGCAGTCGTGGAATACCAGGAGTGCATTGACAACTTCTCGCTGACGCCCTGCAGCTTCAAGGTGAAGGACCGCAAGGTGATGGCAGTGCATACCAGCGACAAGAACACACACCCGAGGCGCATCGCCGAGGGACCGTTCGTGATCATTGAGCTGTCCAGCGATACCATGGATGCATGTGTGCTGCAGAGACACAGGAACAGAGAGCGCGTGTATGGCGGCAAGGAGCCGAATGAGAAGATGGAGATGGGCGACTGCGTTCTTGAGGTCCAGCAGGTAATGCCGATCTTCACGGAGGATGGCACGGAGCTCAAGGCGTGGAGTGCGCCTGAGAAGAGTGACCGCGATATCAATCTGATCGTTGACCGCTTTCTGAAGCTGAAGTACCAGGATCCTGACAGCGGCATCGAGCTTGCATACAATCTGTTCGTGCCCTGGGACTATGATGACCAGAAGAAGTATCCGATGGTCGTGTTCATGCATGATCTGAGCGCCATCGGGGATAACCAGGTATTTACCCTGCTGCAGGGAAATGGCGCCACGGTATGGGCTACCGAGGATGAGCAGTACTGGCACCAGTGCTTTGTGCTCGCGCCGCAGTATTCCCGGAGAGTCGTGAGCAATGACTTCAGCTGCACGGAGGAAGTCGATGCAACGCTGAACCTGATTCACAGCACCTGTGATCGCATGTCGGTTGACAGGGATCGCATCTACGTCACCGGCCAGGGCATGGGCTGCATGATGGCAATGCAGATGGGCTATGAGCAGCCGGATCTCTTCGCGGCATATTTCCTGATGGCCGGGCAATGGGATCCGAAGCGCATGGCGCCGATGGCATACAAGCCGATGTTCCTGATCGCCTCCCAGGCTGATGAGCGCGCAGCGAAGGGACTGACCGCGGATGTCGAGGCACTGGAGAAGGCAGGCGCAAAGGTTGACAGGGCGCTCTGGGGCATTGCCGATGGGTGCATTCAGCAGAGAGATGCGGATGCGCTGACAAGAGGCGATGGAAATATCAAGCTCGCGATTCTTGACCAGCCGGTGTTCAGGAATGGAAGCTGCCAGGAGAACTGCGCATTCCATGAGGCTACCTGGCAGATGGGATATGACATCGCGGCTGTCCGCGCCTGGCTGTTCAGGCAGAAGAAGGGCAATCGCTGATGAGCCGGGAATTATGCTGCGGCGCTGCCTCCCGGGTAATCACGCCTCCGGAGGATCTGCTCCCGGATCTGTATGGGCTCATGAATACGCGCTTCGGCACGGTGATCGATGATCTTCATGTCCGGGTCATTGCCCTGAGAAATCATTCTGCATCCTTCCTGATCATTGCCTATGAGCTTGACAAGGCACCATTCCCGCAGGAGACGATCTCAGCTGCCTCGGCCAGATGGAATATCCCGCCGGAGAATATCATCATTGCCTCTATCCATACGCATACTGCACCGGTCATCGGCAATCGGCCGAATGAGCCGTGGAATGACAAGAGCGGAAAGCCTGAGGAGGTGCGGATTGCCTCCAGCCGGTATGAGCATCTGGTGAGCGAGCGGACGTCCGCCTGCATTGAGGAGGCGGTGTCCTGCCTGCGCCCTGCAGTGCTCAGCTTTGCGGAAGGCCTGGGCAGCCTTGGCACGGAGCGGAATCAGATGTATGAATGCAGGCAGCCGGATGGCCGGATCATTCGTCAGTATGATATCGGCTATCTGCCGGATCATCAGATTGACCGCCGCCTGAATGTCATCAGGTTCTCGCAGGAGGACGGCAGCCCGATCGCGATCCTGATCAATTACCCGCTGCACAATATCGCGATGTTCACCAATCACTGCGGCACAGGCAGGACTGCCGGCATTTCCTCGGATATTGCCGGAAGCGTCTGCCGCACGCTGGAGAAGGAATACCCGGGCAGCGTTGCCGCCTGGACCAGCGGCGCAGCCGGCGATATCAATCCATATCTGTCCTCGCAGGTCATGTATCCGGATCCGGATACAGGAGCGCCGAGGACAATCCAGCTGGAAGGCTCGGAAGCTCCGCTGACCATACTGGCGCTGCTTGCCGGAAGGCACTGCAGCGAGGTGAAGCAGGTGCTTGCGGATGCTCATGAAAGCCATGACGTGAGACTGGGCGGCTGTGTTGAATGGGCACAGCTGCAGAACGGAGACGGGCAGCCGCTTCGAATACGCCTGCATCTCTCGCGGATTGGGGAGCTGATGATTCTCGGCATCGGCGGTGAGCTGTATTCTTCCTATGCGCTGCGGCTGAAGGAAATATACGGAGATCATCTGATCGTCATGAATCATGATGCAAGCATGATTGACGACTGCAGCTATCTGATTGATGAGGAGACACAGCAGAAGGCAAAGACCGCTGATCAGGTCTGCATTCCGGGATATGACAGCGTGAATTATCAGGCAGCGGATCTGCTGCTGGAATTAAGGATTCATCTGGATCGAATGATGAAGCAGATGGAGGAGAAAGACAATGGCATTGACTGAGACACTGACAGCGTATGGAACAGCTGTCGGAACAGAGGAGAATGGCATAGCGGTCTATAAGGGAATTCCCTATGGCGAGGCAGAGCGCTTCAAGGCGCCTCATGATCCGCAGGCATGGCAGGGAAAGCGCATCTTCGACACCTTCGGGCCTGCTCCGGTGCAGCATGCGCACAGGCCTCACAATCAGGGCTGGCATGATCCCCGCGAGGATCACGTCAGATATGGCGAGGACTGCCTGACGCTGAATATCTGGACACCAGCAAGACAGGCAGATGAGAAGCTGCCGGTGCTGTTCTGGATCTTTGGCGGCGGCTTCAATAACGGGCATGCATCCAGAGCGGAATTTGACGGCAGGAAGCTTGCTGAGCTGGGAAGTGTCGTGGTCACGTTTGACTATCGCTGCGGTCCGCTTGGCTTCCTGGCGCTTCCGGAGCTGACGGCAGAGAGCCCGCATCACGCCTCCGGCAACTATGGCACCCTGGACCAGATCCAGGCTCTGAAGTGGGTGCAGCAGAACATCGCGGCCTTCGGCGGCGATCCTGCCTGCGTGACTGTCTTCGGGCAGTCAGCCGGAGGAATCTCCATCCGCATGCTGCTGACCTCTCCGCTGACAGAGCATCTGTTTGCCCGCGCGATCATCCAGTCGGGCGGCGGACTGAATGAAGCGGATCCGGTTCGCTCGCTTCATGACATGGAAGCAATCGGTACCAGGACACTGGAGCGCCTGCATCTGAATCTGGACGATATCAGGGCAATGGATGTCCAGGCCGCAGTGGATCTCCTCGCGGAGACAGTGCCGCAGGTCCTGCCGCAGCCGGAGCTGTTTATCTTCCAGCCGTGTCTCGATGGCTACAGCCTGATCGATGAGCCGGGAAGACTGCTGGCATGCGGCAGATATCATCAGGATGTGCAGATCATGATCGGTTCTGTCCAGGGAGACTCCTGGATGTTTACCCGCAAGGTGCGCCCTCAGCTCATGAAGAACGAGCAGGCGCTGCGTGCCTTTGCATACTCACCGGAAATCGCGCTTGCGAGAAAGCAGCTCGCTGCAGGCAGAGCGCCGGTATATGCGTACTTCTTTGAGCGCAGCCAGCCGAATATGGAGCATCAGACGCCGCATTCCAGCGAGATTGCCTATATCTTCGGCACGCTGGATGAGAAGCCGGGGCCATGGACCAATCTTGATCGCAGCTATTCCAGTATGATGAGCCGCCTCTGGAGCAACTTTGCCCGCTGCGGCAATCCGAATGGCGAGGGACTGCCTGAGTGGCCGCAGTATACGGAGAATGCGCCGCTTGCATTGGACTTCACGGATGAGGGCGTTCAGGCATGCAATCTCGTTGACAATGAGGAAGCAGAGAAAGTGATCCGGTTTGTGGAAGACAATCCGGGCATGCTGGAGTCTTTGCAGGGCTTTGCGGGAAGCTATGACCCTGATGCGAAGGAAGAGCCCAGAAGATAGTATCGTCATGCAGTCATGCATGCATCCAATTGACGGCGCATGATCGATGAGGCAGTGAAGCGGCAGATCGTTGGCAGCCTGAACAGCCGCTGGCAGACTGCCGCCTGTTTCGTCATATCCCTCTTTGGAATATATTCTGCGGGATTTGGAATCAAACAGGATGCGGGCAGCGGATAGAATGTAGTTATTGAGAAGCTGCATGGATCAGGACAGGAGGAGAAATGAAGGAGAGCGGTCTGACTTCGCTGTATCCGATGGTTCAATTCAAGAAGGATACATGGGAGATTGATGAATTTGATGTGGCCAGCATGTTTCTGCTGATCGGAAGCGAGAAGGCAATGCTGATTGACTGCGGCATGGGAATCGGAGATCTGAAGAAGGCGGTTCGAGGCATTACGGATAAGCCGCTCGTTGTCGTGATATCGCATGGCCATCTTGATCACTGCGGCAACGCCAGGCAGTTTGATGATATCTGGATCAGCCCTGCCGATCAGGATCAGCCGATCCCGGGAGATCTTGCCAGGAGGCGCAGGGATACCTGGTGCATTGCCATGCGCACCGGAGGCAGATATCCATACGATCTGGAGACTGATCTGAGAGAGCCGGATGAGCCCATGCCCGTGATTCATGATCTGACGGATGGCATGGAATTCGATCTGGGCGGCAGGATTGTCACCGCCTATGACTGCCCGGGGCATTCGCCTGGCGAGATGATCTTTCTGGATCATGCCACGCGCAGCCTCTTCTGCGGAGATGCACTCAATTACAATCTGACCATCGGAGCTACCAGCATCGAGAAGGCACTGCCGTATCTGCGGCGCATGGAAGCGCTCGGCTCCGAGTATGACGGCATCTACAACGGGCATCATGATTTCCGCCCGCTGGGAGCGCCGCTCGGCAGCGACTGCCTGCCGAACGTGATTGATCTCTGCGGCCAGCTGCTGAAAGGGACCTACAGCCCGGTCACTGTGCCGAGCTTCTGGGGACCTTGGTCCGGCCGCCCTGATCGCACCATGGTATGCCGGGGAAGGAACTTTCTCGGCTATGATCCGAAGCATATTCATGAAGGTGGAGAAGGAGAATCGAGCTATGAAGGAAATTGACTGGTCGTGCAAGCATGACATCATGATCCGCAATGAGGATGGAACCCTGACCCCGATGGATGAGCCGTATTATGAGTCAGAGGAGATTGCGCCGGGGACATGGAAGATCGTATCCTCCGGAGACTGGTCCTATCTGCTGGCCGGAGACGGGCAGGGACTTCTGATTGACTCCGGCTATGGAGCAGGTAATATCCGCGCATATGCGGAGCAGCTCTGCGGAATGCCGGTGCCGTGGATTGCAAATACGCATGATCATTTTGACCATACCGCGAACGACAGCTACTTTGATCTTGCCTACATGAGCGCAGCAACGGCAGAGAAGGCTACCATTCCGTTCCAGAGCTTTGCCGGCATCGATTTTCCGCGTGACTATCCGAAGAAGATCATCACGACCGGAGATATCATTCCGCTGCCTGGACGCGAGATCATCGTGCTGGCAGTCAGCGACCATGCGGCAGGGAGCCTCTGCTTCCTTGACCGCCGCGAGCGGATCCTGTTCAGCGGCGATGAGCTCTGGGATTTCAAGCCGCTGCAGCGCAGCAGCGTTGCGCATTTTGCAAAGGACATGGGCCTGCTGGAGCAGTTCCGCAGCGACTATGACCGCATTGCCGGCGGCGGGCAGATCGAGTCTGCCGTGATCGTTGACAATCTGCTCAGGGATGCGGAGCGCGTCCTTGCCGGGGAGCGCGGCGAGGAGCCCCACATGCAGCAGATGCCGCCGCAGGAAGAGGAGCATGACAGCGAGGGCCATCTGATCTATGATCGCCATCGCCCGCATCCGGGAGACGGCGGGGCCGGCAAGATCCAGCATCCTGATCTGACGCATAAGCGCGTCATCACCACCAATGGCTATTCCATGATGTATGACGAGACCAGGATCCAGGATGATGGCGTGCAGAAAGCGGCTGAGTGATCAGCTGCCTCGATAGAGGAAGGCGATGCAGATGGCAGCGGAACTGATACGGAAAGACAGCCTGCAGAATGTGCGGGCTGCAGATGGAAAGACACAACTGTTCAGGATGGCGGTATATCCGGAATCTGACCGGGGATGCTTTCTTTCGCTGCTGACCGGCTTCTATATTGAGGCTGACGGCATCGAGATTCCGTCTGCAGCGCAGTATCTTTCGCTTCATGGGCAGCCGATGCGAAGGATTGAGCAGCTTCGGACGCAATGCTGGGAGCACTGGGATCCCCGTGAGGAGGCCTGGCTCTATCTCGAGGGGCATCTCGATCCGGGCATGCATGCAATAAAATTCGCTGAGGGCATCATGAGCGGCCTGTTCAAGACAGAGGACAGCTGGCTTGAGAATCCGCCGCAGCCGGGATTCGGCTGGCATGGCAGCAGCCGGCGCGTGAGTGAGTATGAGCTGGAGCTGCAGAAAGATGAGGCAGTGCTATGAAACGCGGCGTAAGTCTTGCATGCTATCGGGAGAATACGATGACGGGCAGACTGTCACTGTCACAGGAGCTTGATCTGATCAGAAATTGCGGAGCAGAGGAAGTAGAAGCAGCCGGCGAGGGGCTGATTCCGCATTATCCATATGTCACGGATGCGTTTGCATCCGGCTGGAAGGGGATGCTGAAGAACCGTGGGCTGAGGGCCGGCATCATGGATTCATTCATTGACCGTTTTCAGTTCCGTACGCATTCCATGACGCATCAGGAGATGGTTCAGCATGTCGAGATGGACCTCTCCCTGGCAGCGTCTCTTGGCTTCTCGCAGCTGCGCCTCATGCATGACCTGCCGATTGAGGTAATGCGTGATGCCCTGCCAGCGGCAGAGCATTGCCATGTGCGCATGCTGGATGAGATCCTGGAGCCGGGAACGATCCGCAGATGCGGCGGGCGCAAGGGCGAGGAATGCGCGGATATCATGGATCTGATCCGCAGCACCGGCACTGAGTATCTCGGCCTGCTGGTCAATCTGGAGATCCTGCAGAATCAGCCGAGCTCAGTGGAGCTCATTGAGCCGCTTGCCCGCACCCGGGGTGGGCGTGCCCGGGCAGAGCAGGAGGCAGCACGGATCTATGCTGGATTTCATGACATGCCCCGGGATGCCTTCTTTGATTTCATGCATGCGGAGTATCCGGAGCTTTCCTCGAATGAGGAGCTTCTGCAGCGGATGTTCGGTGTCCGCATCTTCGGCGATTCGGTGCAGCCTGAGGATCTTCGGGAGGCTGCTCCATACATCGGCGCAGTGTATGCCTATTTCCATTTCATGACTGAGAATGGAGACGGCTCATTCGATGAGCCATGCATTCCCTACCGCAGGGCACTGTCCATTCTTCATGACAGCGGCTATGACGGCAGCCTGATTACGTTCTGCATGGGCAGCAGCCAGCAGGCGTTCGGCGAGGGCATCGATGATATCTGCAAAGGCGAGCAGGATGCTGTTGCACGGAACCAGAAGATGCTGCAGCAGCTTCTGGCATCGCTGAACTGAAGCATCCAAAGATGCAATGCCGCCGGCTCAGGCATCCGACTCGATCGTCCCTCCTTCGTGCCGGATCCCTGAGCCGCATCAGGATTCTGCATTGGAAGCGAAATCCCGCGGCATTGCAGTCCAGTCTCCAGGATCTGCCGGTGGCAGATAGAGGGGTCAGAAAGAAAGCCAGTCACGCGGCTGGCCTTCTTTGGAATGACGGGTATCTCTGCCCGCCATTTTCATTTGCTTTCTTTCTGATTCAGCAGATGCAGCAGCAGGCCGTAGAAGATTGGCTCGGTCAGATCATCGATCCGGACCAGGTCAGGGATTTCCTCCTGCGGGAGATACTCCAGCAGAGCCTTCCTGACCTCATCCATATCAGGGGTCATGGCGCTGCTGAGAAAGACTGCCTGCGGGCCGACGATGCCCTGGATACCGGCAATCATGCGGGCGATGAGCTCCAGCATTCCTTCCGGGCTCAGTACCTGCCGGCGGATATCCATGCTCAGGCTCTGGGCCATGTACTTGGTCTCGCCGGCAATGCCGTTTCTGCCGACCAGCAGTTTTCCGCCGAGGATCACGCCGGCGCCGCCGAAGGCATGGCGCGGCGGCTGATAGACCAGGACAAGGTCCTGATATTTCTCCTGCCGGTAGTACAGGCCAAGGGCGGCGGCATTCATGTTGTTGAGGATCACGGTCGGGATGCCATATTTCCGCTTCAGGTATTCCTCGATATCGATATCCGGTCCTTTATAGAAGATCAGGTTCAGGAAGATATGGCCGCCGCTGACATTGCCGGGCGTGGAGATGCCGATCTCATCCGGTGTCATGCCTCGGCTGAGCACGGTCTTGATGATGTCCTCGAGATCCTCAAGCTTTATCGTATGGCCGTAGCGCAGAAAGGTCTCATCAATCCGGATGCGGCCGCTGTCATAGAGGCGGTAATGGATGCTGACGCGGTCCATGATGCGGATGCTGATGAGCAGATAGCTGCCGCTGCTGTGCTCTGCCAGCAGCTGAGCGGAGGCAGAGGGAGAGACCTCCCTGCTCCGATGCTCCTCAATCTGCTCCTGGATCATCCGCAGCATTCCGCCGGTATCATAGGAGGCAAAGATCCTGGTAGGGATCTTCAGGACGATCTGCTGATGGAAGATGGCATTCACCTTCTCATAGACATGGCCGACCTGCGGGGCCAGCAGGATGACATCGTGATCAAAGCCGGATTCATACAGCTGGGCGAGCGGGACGGCTCTGAATTCCATGTCCAGATGCAGCACTTCTGCAGCTTCCTTCAGCTGCTCGCCGAAGAAGCTCGTGGTCAGCCCGGAGGTGCAGCAGAGCAGCACCCGGATACGCTCGCGCTTCGGCAGGGCGCGCAGAGAATCAGTCATCTCCGCGAAGAGCTCATGGGCGCGCTTCTCGTCCTCCAGCTGGAAATGCAGATAGAAGACATTCTCCTGCCGGGCCAGGGAGAAAATCGAGAATTCCACGATCTGCATCTCCGGATACAGCTGGATCCTGGCCTCAGCGTGCTCCGTCTTCAGGCGGATCTCATCTGCGCTGACCTGCTCAATGGTATAGTCAGAGGAAGCCTGCTGCAGAATCCAGCTGCGGAAGGAATCCATGCCGGCAGAATCGATCTTCTCATTCATGGCTTCATTATACCTGCTTCAGTCTGCCCCGGCCGCAAAGTCACCGGAAAGTGCAAGGCATCGCGCAACATTTGCATAGGAAGGCCCTCTATAATGAAGACATCAAACAGGAGAACAGACAATGAAGACAGTCAGGCTTGGCGTCACGGATTTGCAGGTACCTGCAGTTGCGATCGGCTGTATGCGCCTGAACGGGCTTTCCGATGAGGAAGCCGAGAAGTTTATTCTGACCTGCGCAGATCAGGGAGCGACATTCTTTGATCATGCGGATATTTACGGCAAGGGAGAATGCGAGCGGATCTTCGGCAGAGTGCTGAAGAGGAACCCGGGACTCAGGGAGAAGCTGTTTCTGCAGTCCAAGTGCGGCATTATCTCCGGCCGCATGTATGATCTCTCGAAGCAGCATATTCTCGAGAGCGTAGACGGCATCCTGGAAAGGCTGGGCACGGATCACATCGAGGCACTGCTGCTCCATCGCCCGGATGCGCTCGTGGAGCCGGAAGAGGTGGCAGAGGCATTTGATGAGCTGCAGTCCTCCGGCAAGGTTCAGTATTTCGGCGTCTCCAACATGAATCCGGGACAGATGCAGCTGCTGATGAAGACAGTCAGGCAGCCGCTCATCGCGGATCAGCTGCAGCTTTCCATACCGGTATCCAACATGATCGCCTCAGGCATCGAGGTCAATATGGATACGCCGGGCTCCTTCGATCATGATGGCTCTGTGCTGGATTTCTGCCGGCTGAACGGCATTACCATCCAGACGTGGTCGCCGTTCCAGAAGGCTAACTGGCAGGGCACCTTCATGGATGATCCGGAATATGAAAAGCTCAATGACGTCCTGAAGGAGATTGCCGCGAAATACAGCACGGCTCCGACCACGATCGCTGCCGCATGGATTCTCCGGCATCCGGCAGGGATGCAGGTCATTTCCGGAAGCATGTCTCTTTCCCATACCAGGCAGATCCTGGATGCCATGGATATTGAGCTGACCAGGGAGGAATGGTACCAGCTCTATCTGGCTGCCGGGCACATGCTCCCGTAAGCGTTCGGTCATTGATCAGAAGGAAGTGCCGCAGCTGAGCAGGCTGCGGCATTTCTCTCATCCGGATGAAGATGGAATGACATGATATTCAGGCGTATGATGATTTCATGGAAGAGAGAGATCTGACCGGACAGGAGCAGTTCAGCGGTCTTCATCTGGCCCAGCCGGAATCATCGGATGCAGAGGCTGCGGTGGAAATGCTGCAGGAATGGCATCGATTCGGCGGCCGGATGAATCCCGGCCTGCTGCGCAGCTGCAGCGGCAATTTCGGGGAATGGCTGAGCATTCTGAAGGCGGCGCAGCAGGAGGATCAGGCCGGCGGCGCCGTGCCGCAGACGCTTTACTTTCTGAAAGACGGCAGCGGCCGGATACTGGGCGCTGCTTCCATCCGGCATTTCCTGAATGAGACCAACCTCATTGACGGCGGCCATATTGCCTATGGCATTGCGCCGGCTTACCGCGGCCATGGCCTTGGAGAGGCGATCCTGCGGCTGGCGCTTGGCAGGGCGAAAGAGATGGGAATCACCCGGGCGCTGATCACCTGCGATGAGGATAATCTTCCTTCCCGGCGCGTGATTGAGCGCTGCGGCGGCGTGCTTGAGAATATCATGCCGGATGAGGACGGAATTCCGATTCGGAGATACTGGATCACATGCAGCGCAATCTCATGAAGAGAGAAGAGCGCGGCGGGAAAGACCTGGATTTCAGGGCCTGCAGAAAATCAGGACAGAGAAGGTTCTGAGAGGAGATCATCATGTCAGACTATATTCTGGATCTGCGGAAGCTTGTCGGTCACAGGCCGCTGATGCAGGTCGGCGCCAGCACGATTCTGGAGGACAGCCAGGGAAGGATCCTGCTGGAGCTGCGCACGGATAATCACTGCTGGGGCTATGCCGGCGGCTCGACGGAGCTGTTCGAGAAGGTAGAGGACGCAGCCCGCCGGGAAGTAATGGAAGAGACCGGCCTCACAGCGGGAAGGCTGGAGCTGTTCGGCATCTATTCCGGCGAGTCCACGCACTATATCTATCCCAATGGGGATGAGGTCTCAACTGTCGATATCGTGTTCCGCTGCCGTGACTTTCATGGCGAGATGCATTGCCAGAAGGGCGAGGTGGAGGAGCTGTGCTTCTTCCGCTGGGATGAGATGCCGGAGAATATCTCCGATCCGATCCGCGAGCCGATCCGGCAGTGGATCGAGGAGAAGCGGCAGGAAAGCGGCCAGGCTGATATGCGTGCATGCTGCGGCGCTTGTGATACCGGCAGGCTGTGATATCATATATGGGAAGACAGCACATCGATGTGACCTTGCCTCATGCGTTTTCCATGAACAGGAGGAATATCATGATCAGTCCGACACAATACAGAAAGCTGCTTACCACCAGCAATCAGGATCTGATTGCGCCGCTTCAGAGCCTGCTGAAGGAGCATTCCGTCGATTCCATCGTCAGGAAGGATAACATGTTCTGGATCAACTTCATGGGCGAGTCAAGATTTGACTTCACCCGCAAGGCAAAGCAGAATTACACCATCTTCGTGCTCCGCAGGGATCTGGAGAAGGCAAGGCAGGCAATCGAGGAAGCGAAGTATCCGAACCTGGGGAAATAATCTGCCCTTCATGAGCTGGCAGAATCAAAGAGGCAGTCCGCACATCTATCCGCGCGGACTGCCTCTCAGTTTTTTTGAAGGCTAGATCAGATGGTAATGGCGGAAGGCATTGCGGATGCCGTCATTCTCCGCCGCATCCGTGACGTAGTCAGCCATGGCTCTGATCTCCTCGCCGCCGTTCCCCATTGCGATGCCGACTGCGCATTTCTCCAGCATCGGGATATCAGCCTTCGCATCGCCGAAGGCAAGGGTATCGTCAATGGATGCGCCGAGGTGGCGGAGCAGGACATCGACAGCGTATCCCTTATCAATGCCCCTGACGCCGAGATCCCCGAACAGCGCAATCTCTCCGGCTCCGCCCCAGGTGCCGGCCTTGAGATCGGGGAATTCCTGGATGGAGTCCAGATGATCCTGACAGCTGTCCAGAATGAAGGAGATCTTGTTGACGTCATCGCGGCAGAGGTCTGCGCCGAAGATCATGTCCGGAAATACGGAATGCACATCTGCGGCATCGGCATCCTTTCCCTTCCGCGCTGCATACAGCTTGACGGTCGGATTGCCCCGCTCCTCAAAGTGCTCGGAGGCATACAGGCCTGAGTTGCATTCCAGATAGAACTCCAGCCCCCGGGCATGGCACCAGTCCACCACGCGGCGGCACTGCTCCGGCGTGAGCGTCTGGTGCAGGATGACCTGATCGCCATCCCTGACATAGGCGCCATTGCCGCCGATCATCCCGTCCAGACCGATCTCCCAGATCTCCGGATAGACTTCCGCCTCGCTTCTGCCGGTGCAGATATAGACTCTGTGCCCGTTCTTCCGGGCCTGCCGGATCGCATCGCGGGCAGAGACCGGAAGCCTGTTCTCATAGCTGACAAGCGTTCCGTCCACATCGATAAAGATAACTTTCTGATCAGACATTGATTCACCTTCCTGAGCTTCTGCAGATGCATGCTCTTCCGGCATGCCGGTTGAATAGAAAAGCCAGAGCCCGCATGACCAGGCTCTGGCTGATTTTCCGTGGTGCCGGTAGCCGGAATCGAACCAGCGACCTACTCATTACGAATGAGTTGCTCTACCAACTGAGCTATACCGGCACAGCAGAATTATTATACGTGAGAATCGTGATCAAATCAACCGACGGAATGCGAAGAAAGCATAAAGCTGCTGCTAGGCGGATGGAATTTCTGGCCGGGCAGGCAGGGCGGAAAGAGATGGGAAGGAGCCGGGCAGATTCGGCAGAATGCAGGAACAGATCCGCCTGATGGAAAGCGCTTTCTGAAAATAATGTGCAAAAATCGGAAAATAATTTACAAATCGTGCGATTTGACGCTTCAGATTCATTGACATCAAAAGTGATATCGGATATATATGAAGGCGTAAAAACTGAGAAGAGAAGAGTACGTCAGGGGCAGGGCAAAGAGAGTCTCGTGCAGGTGCGAAGAGATCCTGAAAGCTGGCGGAATATGGCCTTGGAGTTGTGCAGCTGATATTGAGGCTGCGTCGGGAGCGCCCGTTACAGCGATCAGGCATTGTCAGATGCCTGGCTGAGGCTTTCTCCGCAAGGGGAGAGCAAACAAAGGTGGTAACGCGAACAATTGCTTTCGTCCTTTGGATGGGAGCCTTTTTTCGTTTAAAGCCATAAAAAGGGGGACATGTAAAATGTCAGAAAAGAAAAAGGAATCTATTGGTTCTCTGCTGATCGGCAAGTGGGATACCAAGACCATCGTCGGCATTGCCATCGGCGCTGCTCTGTTCGGAGTTCTCATGAACTTCGGAAGCATCCGCGTCTTCACGAACACCTCGCTTTCCACGGCAATGATCGTTGACGTCATCGTCGGCGCGCTCTACGGACCGCTGCCGGCTGCTGTCGCTGCCTTCTTCGGCAACGTCATCTCCGACCTGATCGGCGGCTGGGGCTTCTGGTTCGACTGGTCCATCGGAAACGCAGTCGTTGCCTTCTTCGTCGGCCTGCTTCCGCTGTACGGCGCCAAGATCGCAGACGGCATCTTCACCAACAAGCATGCAGTATTCTATACGCTGTGCGTATTAGTCGGCAATGCCATCGGCTTCGGCCTTGTCACGCCGGTCCTGACCTATGCATTCTATAACCAGGAGCTCACCATTACCTGGGGCCAGGCACTCGCAGCGTTCATCTCTGATGCTTCCGTGCAGATCATCATCGGCATTCCTCTGCTGTTCCTTCTCGCCAAGAGAAATGCACGCGGACAGAACCTGAAGCAGGAAGACTGAGAGATCTATGTCAGAGCCCGTTATCGTCTTCAGGGATTTCAGCTTCTGCTACAAGTCTCAGCAGAAGGATACCCTGAAGAACATTAACCTTACCATCAATAAGGGAGAGAAGGTCCTGATTCTCGGGCCTTCAGGAAGCGGCAAGTCCACCTTGGGAAACTGCATCAATGGATTGATACCCTTCTCCTACGAAGGTAAGATCAAGGGCTCATGCAAGGTTGCAGGAATCGAGACCAGGGAGGCGAATATCTTCACTCTGAGCGGACACGTGGGAACGGTGCAGCAGGATACTGATGCGCAGTTCATCGGCCTGTCCGTGGGCGAGGATATCGCCTTTTCCCTTGAGAATGATGCAGTATCCAGAAAGATCATGCTTGAGAAGGTGGAGGAAGCTGCCACCACGGTAGGCATGCAGGAATTCATACCGGAAGTCCCGTACGATCTCTCCGGCGGCCAGAAGCAGAAGGTAGCCCTGGCCGGCGTGCTGCATGATGATGTGGACATCCTGCTGTTTGATGAGCCGCTGGCAGCGCTTGATCCTGCCATGGGCATGACCGCCGTTGACCTGATTGACCAGATTCACAGGAACCAGAAGAAGACCGTGCTCATCATTGAGCACCGCCTTGAGGATGTGCTCTACCGCCATGTCGACCGCATCATCCTGATCGCTGACGGCGAGGTGCGCCTCGATACCACGCCGGATGAGCTGCTGCGCTCGGATATCCTGAAGAGCCTCGGCATCCGCGAGCCGCTGTATATCAGCGCGCTCAAGAATGCCGGCATCACCTTCGGGCCGCAGGACCATCTGGAGGATATCAATGCCATTGATATCAGCCGCTATCAGGATAAGCTCAGAAGCCACTTTGAGGCCGGCAAGCCGCAGCTGAGAAAGCCGCACGTCTCCGATGAGGTCATCCTGAAGGCGGAGCATGTCTCCTTCAGCTATGGGGATGTCGATGCGCTGAAGGATGTCTCCTTCGAGATTCATAAGGGCGAGCGGATCTCCGTGATCGGCCGCAACGGCGCCGGCAAGTCTACGCTTGCCAAGCTTCTGTGCGGCATCATCCGTCCCCAGCAGGGAACGATCTCCTTCCATGGCAGGAATACTGCGGAGTTCTCGATCCGCGAGCTTGGCAGGCTGATCGGATATGTCATGCAGAACCCGAATCAGATGCTGGTCAAGGACATGATCCGCGATGAGGTGGAGCTCGCGATGAAGCTGAATCACTGCGATGAGGCAGAGATCCAGAAGAGCGCAGATGACGTCCTGAAGATGTGCGATCTCTATTCCATGCGCAACTGGCCGATCAGCGTCCTGAGCTATGGCCAGAGAAAGCGTGTCACGATCGCCTCGATCCTGAGCCTGCGGCCGGAGATCATCATTGTCGATGAGCCGACGGCCGGGCAGGACTATCGCCACTATACCGAGATCATGGGCTTCTTGGAGAAGCTGAACCGCGATTACGGCATCACGATCCTGTTCATCACGCATGATATGCATCTGGCAATTGAGTATACGGACCGCTCCATCGTCTTCACGGATGGGCAGCTTATCGCGGATGACTATGTATTCCGCGTGCTTTCGAACGAGGATATCATCACCAGGGCAAACCTGAAGCAGACCTCGCTGGTGCAGCTGGCTGTCAAGGCCGGCATTGATCCGGAGGAGTTCATCCACGCCTTCATTGAGGAAGAGAGGAGGAACCGCGAGAGCCATGAATAACAGCAAGCGTCTCTTCGTCAATGTCAAGCCGGGCCATACGTTTCTGGATCATCTGACCGGCAAGACCAAGGTCCGCACGTTCCTGATCCTGATCTTCGTCCTGATCGCCACCTGGGATATCCGGGTGATCCTGCCGTTTCTGTTTCTCTTCATCGGCGCGCTCATCTCGCTGAAGCCGGACTGGCACAAGGTCTGGGGCGTGCTCGGATTCATCATCATCGTCAATCTGTTCAACCTGTTCCTGATGTGGCTGGTGGAGCCAAACTACGGCCTGAATGTCGTCGGCGGATCCACGGTCTTCGGCCGCCTGAACGGGTTCTATGTCTTCACCTATGAGACCTTCTGGTACTTCTTCGTCCGCTTCTCCAAGTTCATGGCAACCTTTATCCTGTCGCTGGTGTTCATCATGTCGATCACGCCTTCGGAGTTCGCGGCAGGCCTCTATTCCATCAAGGTTCCCTACAAGGCATGCACGATCGTCTCCCTGGCCTTCCGCTATATCCCTGACATTGCCCGCGACTTCCAGAATATCCGGATCTCCATGCAGGCAAGGGGCATGGAGCTGGACTCGAAGAGAACCAAGCTCGGCAACAGAGTCAAGCAGAATATCCTGATCCTCGCGCCGCTGATCGTTACCTCGTTCGACCGCGTCGGCAACATTGCCAATGCCATGGATCTGCGCGGCTTCGGCAAGAAGAAGATTCGGACCTACTATGCCGAGCATGAGGACACGAAGGGCGATCGGATCATGAAGCCGGTCTATCTCGCGTTCCTTGCGCTCCTGATTGTCCTGACAGTCGAGAAGTACGGCTTCCCTTCTGCCTATGAGGTATGGTGCCCATGGATTCACTAGATTTCCGCAGCCTGTTTATGTCGAGTCTGGAAGGATTTCGCACGCTGGTGCGGATTCCTTCCGTTTTTGATGAGTCCTCCCTCTCTGAGGATGCGCCCTGCGGCACGGCGGTGCAGCAGGCGCTTGCATACATGAGGTCCGTGCTCGAGGATGACGGATTTGAGGTGCACGGCTGCGGCCATGAGGCAATCTATGCCTCCTGCGGCGAGGGCGAGCGCATTGATATCGCCTCGCATCTCGATGTGGTGGCACCGGGAGCGGGATGGCAGAAGGATCCCTTCTCCGGCGACTGCGACGGGCAGTGGGTATACGGCCGCGGCACGGAGGACATGAAGTCGGGCGCCTGGCTCGTCTATCTTGCGCTGAAGGCAGCCCGCGATCAGGGCATTCCTCTCCATCGGACGTTCCGGCTGGTCTACGGAACGGATGAGGAGCGCACCATGAATGATCTGCGCCATTATGTGCAGCAGGAGGGGCTTCCTTCCTTTGCGTTCACACCTGATGGCACCTTCCCGATCACGATCGGGGAGAAGGGCGCCCTGATGTGGACGCTTTCCGGCCCATGCCATGGCATCATTGAATCCATGGACTGCGGCGTGCAGTGCAATGTGATCCCGCCCCGCGCATCTGCATGCGTGCATGCGGACAGCGCAGATGAGGCCCTTGCCTTCATGAGGCAGCATGGCATCCAGGGCGATGCCCGCATGGAGAATGGCCTGCTTGCCATCTCGGTGATCGGGAAGGCAGCGCACGCCTCCGCGCCGCAGCTTGGCCACAGCGCGACAGCGGATCTTTTGGAGCTGCTTGCAGGACTGTATGATGATCCCGTGATCGCTCAGCTGCATGCATGCTTCGCGGATCCGTACGGAAGCGGCGCCGGCATTGCCTGCGACATCCCGCCGATGGGCAGGCTGACCTTGAATCCCGGCGTGCTGAGACTGCAGAACGGGCAGATCTCTGCCCAGGTTGACTGCCGCTACCCGCATGGCATCGATTCCGGAGCGCTCACAGAGGCGCTGCGCAGAGCGCTGCCGCTGCTTTCGGCAGAGCTGCCCTATGATGATCCGCCGACGCTGGTCAAGACCGATGATCCATCGATCCGCTGCCTGCAGGAAGCCTACCGCGGGGCAGTCGGGCGGGATGACGGATTCCAGATATCCGGCGGGGTATCTTATTCAAAGGTGTACGGGCACTGCGTGAATTTCGGGCCGCAGCCGCTCGGCACGCAAAGCCTTGCGCACCAGCGCGATGAGCGCGTATCCATTGATGGCTGCGTGAAGGCACTTGAGATCTATTATCGGGCAATCTGCAGCCTGGGAAGAGGAGAGTAGGAATATGAAGCCGATTATGGTACTGCAGACAGACTTCTCGCTGACGTGGGGAGCTGTCTCGAGCATGAAGGGAGTCATCGCGATCGTGGATCCGGAGCTCAGGGTAGAGGATCTCTGCCATGATATCCGGAGCTTTGATCCCTGGGAGGCAAGCCTTTCCCTGAACACCGTGGAGCCATACTGGCCAAGGGGGACTGTCTTCGTGTCTGTCGTGGATCCGGGCGTCGGGACCTCGCGCAGGGCATCCGTGGCGCTGCTGAAGGACGGCAGCTATGTCGTCACGCCGGATAACGGCACGCTGACGCATCTGAAGCATGGCGTCGGGATCGAGGCAATCCGCGAGATTGATGAGACCCGCAACCGCTATCGCGCGAAGGAGTCCGTCTCGGTATTCCACGGCCGCGATCTGTTCGGCTACTGCGGAGCGCTGCTGGCCAGCGGCCGCATCAGCTTCGAGGAAGTGGGCCCGGAATATCCGGTGACGGAAGTGATTGAATGCCCGGAGTATGCGCTGAAGCCGGTGCTCGAGCAGGGCCATGCGTCCGGATTCATCATGACCGGCCTGAAGCATTTCGGCGGCATTGAGGTGAATATCACCAATGCGGAATGGAAGTCCTGCGGCTTTCAGGAGGGCGATCTCATCCAGGTGAAGATTGCCTATCTCAACAAGGTCATCTTTGACCGCGATGTCGTCTATGAGAAGTCCTTCGGATTCGTGAAGAAGGGCGAGCCCATTCTGTACTGCGGATCCTCGCTCTATCTGAGCCTGGACTGCAACCAGGAGAGCTTCATGGCCAAGTACGGCATCGATACCGGCCGCGACTGGACGATTGATCTTCAGCGGAAGCAGAAGTAGGAATGGCTGCAGTTCCCGTGTTTCAGAGGGGGCTGCAGTTTTATAATGGGACATACAGGAGGATTCAGGCCTATGAGAAGACTGGATGAGTATCATGATGCGGAGGAGATCGCGGATCATACCTGGCGGATTGACGAGCATGGCATGGCGAACTGCTATCTCCTGATCGGAGCAGAGAGAGCGCTGCTGATCGATACCGGCTGCGGTGCGGGATTCCTGCCGACCTGCGTCCGGCTGCTCACGGACAGGCCGGTCACGGTCGCGGTGACACATCGGCATCCGGATCATGTCGGCGGAGCCTGGGAGTTCGGCAGCTATGATGCCCCGGCAGCGGACATCGGGATGCCCTACGATCTCATGTGCGCTCCGGCCGTCTCGGAGAAAATGATCCGGGCAGCAGGCGCAAGGGCTGCCTATCGCAGCCCTGGCTGGCACAGGCCGGCCGTGCATGCGATGAAGGACGGGCAGTCCTATGATCTTGGCGGGAGGATCATCCGCACGATGTCCGTGCCGGGCCATACAAGAGGATCTGTCGCATTCATTGAGGACAGCGCCCGCCGGATGTTCACGGGAGATGACATCAATCCGTGCCTGTGGATGCACCTGCCGGGCTGCACAAGCCTGGAGAGATGGCGCGAAGGCGCCAGGAAGATCATGGCGCTGGCAGACCAGGGCTATGAGTCCTGGTATGGGCATGGCGACGGCCGGCAGACTGCTGCGCAGATGCATGCGATGTACGATCTCGTCGAGAAGGCAATTGCTGCACGCAAGGCAGGAACGCTGCCGAAGGGAAAGCATCCATATCCCTCGGCATCCTCGATGCCTTATGTCTACTGCAATTACGCCAATGTGCTGGAGAGGCACGGATAATCCCTGAAACCATCCCTGGTGGAATGTCCGCACAATCAGGGCAGGAAGAAAGCTGAATTGACATGAAATGCAGATCAGAGGCGCAGATGAAAGGCCTGATCTGCTTTTTCATGCATGCCCGGCATGAGATCTTCAAGAATTTTCTTGACATTATATCTTTTTCCCATCCATTTTCGTCTAGATGGTGAAAGGAGAAAGTGGAAATGAAAGCAGTCATCAGATGCTGGCCCGCTCCTTCCGGCGGTTCCATGTCAGTGCCGTCTTCACGGCTGAAAGGGAGAAATCACATGTCAGAGAGAAGAAGAGATGAATGTCATTCCGCGGGCGTAAGATGCGCGAATGAGGCTGGCGCATTCCTCTTCCGCGCCATGCCTGCAGCCCCTCCCGCTGCTGTCAGCCATCCGCCTGCAGGCACCTTTTGGGAATCATCAGGGGCATGAGCGAAGATGCATGCGGATCTGGAGGGCGGGAACGATCCCGCTCTCAAGCACCTTATGATCATCCGCAGCCGGATGGAAGCGAGAGCGGCATGACGGAGATTGGATTCTTTATCTGGCTGCTTACAAGCACGGCAGACGGGTACTGCATGCCGCCGCGGCAGGCAGAGGATCTGATCCGCTCAGTGCTGTCAGCACTGCAAGGGCATGACGGATTGGCGGCAGATCAGGCCGGCGGAGGCTGAAATCGGGAGCAATCATGAATGGGAAGACAATCAATGATGAAGGAACGGCTATAATATTCACAAGAGATCGCAAATCATCACTTGATGCAGGTCCTGTCCGCGGGAAGCCGGGCTGCCTGGGAAAGAGACATCAGCATCGTTGGTCTTGCCCGTCTGCATTTTCTGCGGCCTGGATCCCGGCATCAGCAAGGAAACAACTTTGGGGGCATTATGAAGAAAACATTACTGCCAGTCATTATGACGCTTGCCTTACTTGGGTGCACATCCAGCAGCGCTGCATCATCAGCGGCTGCCTCGGCATCGCCGTCGCCTTCCGCATCCTCTGATGCGGAGTGGCTTGCCTGCGATGAGACAATTCCCTATGGTCTCGAGATTGACCATTCGAAGCCGACTTCCGGCATCTTCATCAGGAAGACCTCGACCTACAGTTTCTCGAGGTCCGAGACAAAGGTGGATACCCTGATCAGCCAGGTGGATGACTATTTCTATTACAAGAATGGCAATCTCTCTGCTGCAAGGGGCGTTCTGGTCGGAACTGATGGAGAGAAGCCGGAGGAATTCGAGGAGACTGGCGTCCTGGATGACGGATCAATCGAGGTCGTCAGGAGCAATGTGGTCTTCTACAACGAGAACTACTTTGACCAGGAGATTATGATCACGAGCAAGGAAGACAGCAGCCGGGTCGAGGAGCTGCAGGGAGAGACCTGGTACAGCAGGCGAACCTACTCGAAGGATGGCGTACTGGCTGATATCTGCGATGGCCCGATGGCAGAGGACCAGAAGGGCGAATGCGTCGCTGGCGTCAACAAGCTGGCCGATAACGGATTGTATCTTGTGCACGTAGAGGAATACGATCCTTACAGCACGGCGCGGATGATCCGGTTTGAGTACTATCCGAATCAGCTGATCTACCGGGAGATCGCATTCCGGCCGGACAGCCCCAATTATGAAGTCACTGTCTATGAATACGGCACTGAGGAAGAGGCGGATGATTCCTACCGGCAGAAGTTCCCGAACAGCGGGATCCTGACGGTCGTCTCGGATAAGATAGACGCCATGTCAGCTCCGAGCCTGCAGTCCGCAAAGCGTGAGATCAACAGACACAAGGAGATATTCGAGGTCTTTGCAGGCGAGGCGTGGGCCTGCTTCGATACGAAGGAAGCCGATGGGCTGACCTGGTATCAGCTGGGCGCGGACTGCTGGATTCCGGCTGTGCCCGGTCAGGATGCGACCTACAAGAGCACCTTTGAAGAATAATGATCCATCCTGATGCATGCATGATTGGGATGCTGCAGGGAATCTGCTGCAGAAAAGGATACGGATGATATCGGAAGGAGAGCATATGGAAGACAAGAGCGAAAGGGACACTGAGCTGAATGACCAGCTGGTGAAAAGCGTGAATCTCGCCCGCGCCGGGGATCAAGACGCGATTTCCGATCTGATGCGGGCAACGCAGAGCAGGCTGTACTTCAAGGCCAAGGGCTTTGCGCATAATGACGCAGATGCCCAGGAGATACTCCAGAGAACCTATATCAAGGCATTCCGGCATCTGGACAGCCTGGAAGACAGCGCCAAGTTCATGCCGTGGATCTCGGCAATCGTGACCAATGAGGCACTCAGCTTCGTCCGCGAGGCTGCCAACCAGTATAATGTGGACTTCACTGACCTGAATGATGATGAGAACGGCCTGGTCTTTGATACCGCTGATGAGCGCATCGACTCTCAGCCGGAGATGGCATACTCTGCGAAGCAGAAGGCGGAAATGGTGCAGGAGATCCTGAGCCAGCTTCCGGATGATCAGAGAATCGCGGTCATGATGTACTTCTATGATCAGAAGACAACCAGGGAGATCGCCGAGGAGCTCTCATGCAAGGAAGTGACAGTCAAGGCAAGGATCAGATATGCCAAGGAAAAGATCAGGGATGCAGTCCTGAATCTTGAGAAGAAGGAAGGCATCAAGCTCTATGGCCTGTCTCCGCTTACCTTCTTCCTCTATCTCATGAAATCGCAGAAGATTGCGCCGGCAGTGATCGCGTCATCAGCCGCTGCGGCAGTCACGGATACCGTTGCCGCAATTGCGGCAGAGAATGCCGGAGCTGCATCAGCCTCGGCATCGGCTGTCTCGGCAGGAACCACATCTGCGGCAGCTTCGGAAGCTGCGGCCGCCGCCGCGCCAACAGCAGCGGCAGCCAAGGCTGAAGCAGGGATTGCTGCGAAGTCGCTCTGGATCTCTACCGCTGCCGGCAGGATCACGATCGCTGCAGCAGTGGCGATCTCAGGCACCTATGCGGCTTACCGGGCCGGCATTATCCCGACATTCAACGCCGCCGGCAGCAAGGAAGCTGAAGCATCAGCTGCGGCTTCCTCGCAGGAGGCCGCAATGCAGGATACGGATCCGCCTGCAATCGCGGTCAGCCAGCAGTCCTATGAGATCACGATCGGCGACGCTCTTCCGGATTTCACGCAGGGAGCCACGGCATATGACTCCTATGAGAAGAAGAGCGTTGATGTCACGGCTTCAGGTACCTGCGACAACTACCTGGCCGGGTCATGCAGCATGGAATATGTCGCATCAGACAGCTCAGGCAATGTGACAACGGTTCCGTTCACGGTCCAGGTTGATCCGCTTCCGACACCGACGCCGATGGTGTTTGCAGAGAGCACCGCAGCAGCCTCAGACGGGAAGAAGGAGATGCCGAAGGACATGAATTTCGATACCAGCAACCCGATGGTAGCGGAGGCAATCAGCCTGGTTGGGAGAAGCGATCTTCTGTGCGATGATGTCGTCTCACTCTGCCTGCAGGCCGGAGGCAAGGATTACTATGGTCCCTACACCTGTGTCGGCTGCAAGGATACGGATACGCTTCAGATCGGCGACGTGATCGTGTTCCACTCCACACAGAACTTCGGCTTCGGGTCCGAGCATAACAAGATCTACGGATATCACGTCGTGATGTACATCGGCGATGACAAGTGCATCAACGGCAATATCGACGGCACCACGAAGATCACGGCATGCAGCTCGGCAAGAGCTGAATGGATTGAGATCCACCGATACTGATTCTTACCATGCCATGGCATCCATGAAGGCAATTGAAAGGCCTGCGGATCATCACATCTCCGCAGGCCTTATCGCAGCTGGGTCAGCAGGTGCTCTCGAAGTCGATACACTCACTGGGAACGGAGGGAATCCAGTATCCTTCCCCGATCTTGTACCAGGTATCGCTATCTGTCTCCTGCCCGGTTCCGTACGGATAGACCAGGACAGCATAGTGGGTGATTCCGGCTCTCGCAGATGGCTCCTCGGCTGACGCGGCCGGGGATGATGGGAAGCCGCTGCCTTCGATGCGGAGCAGGAAGCGAGCAGACCGCAGAAGGCGAACAGCCATATTCTGTATCTCATGATATTTCCTCCGGGAGAATCCGTGCATCTTCCATGTGAGTATGATATTCCAGATCGCTGTGAAGAAACAGAAGAAGGCCATTGCCTCTCTGGAGACAATGGCCATGCTCGATGCTCCCCGATGCGGATCAGAAGATCGGATACAGCGCGAGATTGCTCTCGACGCGGATGGTCTGGCCGCCCTTGAAGACACAGGTGGTGCCGCCTTCTACGAGATCGTAGCCCTTGACCTTTCTGTAGTTGATCGTGGCAGGAAGTTCAATGTCTGACCAATTCGATACGGAGGTCTGGGCATAGGAGCCATCCGGCATGTAGATGCCGAGATCCCAGTAGATATCTGCGGTATATGCAGGCATGGATACCTCCTCAGTCTCATGATACGAAGGCGTGCTGGCTGCCTGGGCCGATGCGGTCGGCTCTGAATAGGAAGCGCTCGGGGCAGGATACGGGCCGTCATCGACGGTGTCCAGCGCGAATACTGGAGTTGCTGCGAAATAGGATGTGACTGCTGCTGCGGCGGTGCAAATCTTGATGGTCTTTACGATATTCATGGTTGGTCTCCTTTTAGCCTTTCCGGCTTATATTGGTGGTGCTTTCTGGACTTGAATCGGCTGTCTAGCTTCAGAGCACTCTGCTCAGGAGCACATTGCTGACTCTCAATATGGCTGGAATGCTACTTTCCATTCCTGATATTGACGGCCAGATTGATGCAGTATCCAATGAAGTGGATTAGCATCATTGCTGCCTGCATGAATGCATCTGCTGCGTACATCTTCCCTTCCTCCCCGGGCCTTTCCGGTCCCCTTATTCCTTCCTCGGGAATGGCCGGCATGGAGCATCTTGGCTTCATGTCCTTTCCTTCCTTCACTCAATAGACGGGGCAGGGAGCTGAAAAGATATAAAAAGAAGAAAAATAATTTGGAAAATATGAAAAGGAGCATTTCTGCTCTCCGGATCGCAGAAGAAAGGCACCCATGGAAGGATGCGGCACGGAAGTGCCGCCCTCTCATGGGTGCTTTGGAATTCTGGAATTTTACGGAAGCAGGGCTTACCTGCGCTCTTTCCACTTCCAGTTTGCGACTTCCGGAAGGTCCTCGCCATACTCGCGAATGTACTGCTTGTGCTCGACCAGCTTGTCTGCCATCTTCTGGAACAGATAGGCTCCCTTGTTGCCAAGCTGCGGCAGGCGGAGAATGACATCCTGGACCAGATGGAAGCGGTCGATGTCATTCTGCACGCGCATGTCGAACGGCGTGGTGATGGTTCCTTCCTCCTTGTAGCCGCGGACATGGAGATTGCGGTTGTGACGGCGGTAGGTGAGTTCGTGAATCAGGGTCGGATAGCCATGGAATGCAAAGATGATCGGCTTGTCCTTCGTGAAGAGGATATCGTACTCCTCATCCGTCAGGCCGTGCGGATGCTCGCCATGCGGCTGGAGCTTGAAGAGGTCCACGACATTGATGACGCGGATCTTCAGATCCGGCATCTCCTCATTGAGGATGGATACCGCAGCCAGCACCTCGAGTGTCGGCGTATCGCCGCAGCAGGCCATGACGACATCCGGCTCCTGGCCCTGGTCATTGGATGCCCACTGCCAGATGCCGATGCCATGCGTGCAGTGCTGCACTGCCTCCGGCATGCTCAGCCACTGCGGGCGCGGATGCTTGGAGGCCACGATGACATTGACATAGTTGCGGGAGCGGATGCAGTGATCGAAGGTGGAGAGCAGGGTGTTGGTATCCGGCGGGAGATAGAGGCGGACGACGTCTGCCTTCTTGTTGGCCAGATGATCCAGGAAGCCCGGATCCTGATGCGTGAATCCGTTGTGGTCCTGCTGCCAGATATGAGAGGTGAGAATGATGTTGAGGGAGGCGATCTCCTCGCGCCAGGTCAGCTGGTTGCATACCTTCAGCCACTTGGCGTGCTGGGCGGCCATGGAGTCGATGATTCTCGCAAACGCCTCATAGGAATCAAAGAAGCCGTGGCGGCCGGTCAGCAGATATCCCTCCAGCCAGCCCTCGCACATATGCTCCGACAGCATGCTGTCCATGAAGCGGCCGTCGGTATTCAGATATTCATCCGTCGGCTTCTGCTCTTCCATCCAGACGCGGTCAGCGCTCTCGAAGGCATGGTTGAGGCGGTTGGACATGGCCTCATCCGGCGAGAAGGAGCGGAAGTTGCGGGCCTTCTCGTTATCCTTGAAGACATCGCGCACGAACTTGCCGAGCTCGATCATGTCCTGGGCCTCGGTCTCGCCGTGATGCTCGACCTTGACGCCGTAGTCGCGGAAGTCCGGCAGGATCAGGTCGCGGAGCAGGAGGCCGCCGTTGCCGTGCGGGTTGGCGCCGATGCGGGCATTGCCCACCGGTGCCAGGGCGCGGATCTCCGGCTTCAGGGTGCCGTTCTCGTCAAACAGCTCCTCCGGTTTGTAGGAGCGCAGCCAGCTCTCGAGAATCGCGAGATGCTCCGGCTTTGTCATGTCGACCGGAACCTGATGCGCGCGGAAGTTGCCCTCGATATGATAGCCGTCCACGACCTTCGGTCCGGTCCATCCCTTTGGGGTCCGGAGAATGATCATCGGCCAGTGCGGACGCTCCGGGTTATTGTTTTCGCGGGCGTTCTTCTGGATGGCAAGGATCTCCTCGATGACCCTGTCCATGGTCTCTGCCATCAGGCGGTGCATGGTCATCGGATCATCGCCCTCGACCCAGTACGGCTTCCAGCCGTAGCCTTCCATCAGCTTCTGCAGCTCTTCATGAGGCAGGCGGCTGAGCACGGTCGGGTTGGAGATCTTGTATCCATTCAGGTGCAGGATCGGCAGGACAGCGCCGTCCGTGATCGGATTGAGGAACTTGTTGGAATGCCAGCTGGTGGCCAGCGGACCTGTCTCCGCCTCGCCATCGCCGACGGTGACGGCAGCGATCAGGCCCGGGTTGTCAAACACTGCCCCGAAGGCATGGGCAATGGAATAGCCGAGCTCGCCGCCCTCATTGATGGATCCCGGAGTCTCCGGGGCGCAGTGCGAGGGAACGCCGCCCGGGAAGGAGAACTGCTTGAACAGCTTCTGCATGCCCTTCTCGTCTTCCGAGATATTCGGATAGACCTCGCTGTAGGAGCCATCGAGATAGTCATTGGCAATATAGAAGTTGCCTCCGTGTCCAGGCCCGGACAGCAGGATCAGGTCAAGGTCGTAGCGCTTGATCTCGCGGTTCAGGTGGACGAACACGAAGTTCTGGCCAGGCACGGTTCCCCAGTGCCCGACAATCTTCTTCTTGATATCCTCCTTCTGCAGAGGCCGCTTCAGAAGCGGGTTGTCCAGCAGGTACAGCTGGCAGGCAGCGAGGTAGTTCGCAGCGCGCCACCACTGGTTCATGCGCTCCAGAAGCTCGTCGGTGATTGGCCCTTTCTCGGGGCAGGATGGTACTAAATCGTTTTCGGACATCATTGCTCCTCTCATGGGAATTTATTCCCGCAATGCGAAAAAATGGACAAGTTCATATTACGCATGGCGAAAAGAAATCGTCAAGGCTCTGAGAATGCGAAAATAGCGAAAAGCACGAAAATAATAGGCTTTCTTACATTTTTGCATTGAACTTTATTATATTTTGCCGCGAAAATCGAGATTGGTATTGACAAGAATGGAACCGCTTACTAGAATGCGGGTAGAGAAAACGATTAACCTGTAATTGGGCAAATCGCATGGAAGACGGGGGAGAAGCATGGTAACGATCAAGAAGATTGCGGAAGAGACAGGGGTATCCATTGCAGCAGTCTCCAAGGCGCTGAATCACCAGCCGGGCATCGGCGCGGAAAAGGCGGAATACATCCGCAAGGTTGCCCGCGAGATGAAGTACTTCCCCAATGCGGCGGCGAGAACGCTGAAGACCAACCGCTCCAACAATATCGGCATTGTCTACCAGAACCGCCTTGCTCATGAATATTTCTCGCAGGTGCTTGAGGCGATCCGCGCCGGCGCCGAGGCGAAGGGCTATGATATCACCTTCCTGAGCGGCTCCGAAGATTCCGGCATGAGCTATTACGAGCATGCCATGCGCCGGCAGTGCGACGGCGTCATCATTGCGCAGGGCATCTACAGCCAGAAGGAACTGCAGGCACTGGCGGAAAGCGATCTGCCGATCGTTGCCATCGACCAGCAGTTCCCCGGCCGCACCGCAGTTGTCAATGACAATGTCGGCAGCACCCGCGAGATCGTAGAGTATCTGGCTGGCCTCGGCCATCGCCGGATCGCTGTGATTCACGGCGAAGACGGGGACGTGACCAAGATGCGCCTGGCTGGATTCTTCCGGGCCTGCGCTGATCTTGACATTGAGGTGCCTCCGGAATACATCATCCCGGCCCGGTTCCAGGAGCCTGAGGATTCGGGTCTTGCGACCCGGAAGCTGCTGGCCATGGCGAATCGGCCGACCTGCATCCTGTATCCGGATGACATTGCCTATCTCGGAGGCCTGACGGAGCTGGAGAAGCAGGGCGTGAAGATTCCCGAGGACATGAGCTGCTTCGGCTATGACGGCATCCGGCTGGCCGGGCTGCTGAGGCCGAGTCTTGCAACCTATCGGCAGAATGCGGAGGAGCTTGGCAGAAGAGCGGCGGAAGAGCTGATCAGCGCCATTGAATACCCGCAGTACTATGTGCCGCAGATCATCACGGTAAAGGGAAATGTTCAGCCCGGCGGCACAGTGAGGAAGATTGAAGACAGGGAAGCGCAGTGAGGAGAGAGCATATGTATTTCAAGGATGAGCAGGCAAGAACGCAGACGGTCGCTGCGGAGCAGATGATCCGCCGGGAATTCGGGAAGCTGGTCGGAAGCCAGATAATCGACGCACAGTTTCTGGATGCCGGCCGCAGAGCGGCACTTGGATTTGCAGGAATGCCGTTTGAAGCGCCGGTGTGCTCCTATCTGCTGAGCGATCCTGACATCTCGGCCTGGATCGGCAGCCGCAGGAAAAGCCTGCTGCTGATCTGGAATGAATCCGGGCTGAAGTGCTATACGGCATCCGGGCTGGAGACCATGCCGGAGGAAGCAGAAAAGGCAGCCGAAGAGATCTATCAGCGGGTAATCAGAAGCCCGGGCACGCTCAACGGAAACGGCGAGCTGATTCTGGATCTGAAGACCTGTCCTGTCGGTCCCCATTATCCGGTCAATCTGCTGCTCGGCAATCGGGCAGGATATCCATATCCGCTGGTCACGACGCCGAAGAGCGCAGTTGATTCACTCGGCCGCGGCTCCTTCCGGGCAACCGGAGGAGAGCAGGTGCTGGCAACCCGGTGCGTGCTGCAGCTGGAGGAGAACGGCGAGCCTGCCAACCGCCAGTTCTATCTGACAGAGAATGGCAGGCAGATCTTCTATTCAGCCAATGTCAGGGAGAATGTCGCTTCCGCTGTCTGCGTGCATTCGCAGAACCGGACCGTGATCACCTATCATACACTGGATGGCCTGGAGATCATCCGCACGATCTTCATTCTGCCGCAGCAGGAAGGAATGCCCAATGCCGCTGAGGCACAGCGGGTTAAGATCATCAACCGCGGCAATGCCGCGAGAAAGCTCAGAATCGTCATGACCGGCGTGTTTGGCATAGCCGGCGCCATGACAATTGCAAATGATGTAGTCTATGCGAACATCGTCTCTGAAAGCGAGATATTCTACGAAGGAAGCCATCCTGCCGCGCTGACGCTGTACAGCCAGCCGAAGGAAGAGCATTGCCGGAAGCGGTTCGCCACAATGCTGTGCAATGGCGCTCTCATGGATGAATTCTGCACCAGCGAAAGCGACTTCATCGGCAGCGGCACGCTGGATCATCCGGACATGGCAGCGCATCTGCCCTGCCGCTACAGCCGCAAGATGACCCCGTTCTTCGCAATGGGCAGCAGCTTCAGCCTGAAAAAGGGCGGCAGCGCTGTGATTGATTCCTTTACGGGCATGATGGAGACCGAAGGAGATGTGAGGCAGCCGTTTGATTCCGCTCTGCATCTGCTTCTGGAGAAATACCGCAGGCCGGCTGCCCTGAAGAAGACCCTTGCTGAGGTCGTGCAGTTCTGGAAGAAATATCCTTCCTATATCGTTCCGAAGACAGACGATGCGCAGTTCAATGCCTATGTCTCTCATAACCTTCCGTTCCAGGTGCTCTATCAGACCTATGTATCCAGGGCATTTGCCTGGACGCAGAAGTCCTACCGCGAAACGGGATTCCGGGAGATTCAGGATATCTACGCTTCCATGTATTATCTCAATGCAATCGGCCAGAGAAAGCTGGTTCGGCAGCTGCTGGAAAGCTGGGTCGTGCAGGTATACCGGATGGGCTATGCCAACCATGACTTCACGTTTATCGGCAAGGAGCCGGGTGACTGCTCAGATGATCAGCTGTGGCTGGTGCAGGCAGTGTACCGGTATGTAAAGCTTACCGGCGATGTCAGCTTCCTGCGCAGGGAATACCCGATCGCCGGGGAAGAGGCAAAGCGCCCGCTGCTGGAGACACTGAAGAGCATTCTGACCTACAGCGGAGAGATCTCCGTCGGCAGGCATGGCCTTCCGCTGCTGGACAAGGCAGACTGGAATGACACCCTGCGGCTGGATCCGGAAGTGATGAAGGGTCCGGAGAAGGAGAAGCGGTACCTGTCGCAGCTGAAGGAAAAGAAGCAGAAATACGGTGCACCGCTCGAGAATACGCTGAGCGAGAGCGTCATGAATGCATGCCTGCTCAGGATCGCTGCCGATGAGGCAGGCGAGCTTGCAGGTATGGTAAATGACCGGGAAGCTGCAGAATCTGCAGCAGCCCTGGCAGAGCGGATCACGGCCAGCGTTCAGGCCAATGCCTGGAAGGACGGCTACTTCGCAAGATGCCTGATCAATGACGGACGGCCAGGCGGATATACCTATCTGGGCGCCCGCGGAGACGGCCTGTCCAAGGACCCGAGGATTGACGGCAGCTATTACCTGAATTCCTACAGCTGGCCGATCCTGGCGGGGATTGCAGATGAGGAGCAGATCCGCTCCATGCTGGAGATCGTGAAGAAGTACCTGAAGACAGATGCCGGCCTGAAGCTCTGCACGCTGGTGGAATATGACCGTCTTGGCGTGAGCACAGGCACAGCCCTGTATTTCCCGGGAGATCGGGAGAACGGCGGCGTCTTCAAGCATGCGGCCATGATGGCAACCGTTGCCTCGCTGAAGGCAGCGAAGGCCGTGAAGGATGAGCAGCTTGCAGAGGATCTCGCGGATCTGGCCTTCTTCATGATCAGCCGCACCGTCCCGTATGCGGCGATGCAGAGTCCCTTCCGCCTGAAGGGAAATCCGAGGTTCTGCACGCAGTACAACAACAGCGAGACCGGCGAGAATATCGGGCCGATGCTGTCGGGAACTGCTTCCTGGCTGACACTTGCAGTATATGAGTTCCTTGGCATTGAAGTCAGTGAAAAAGAGATTGTCTTCTGCCCGGTGCTGAAGCCAGGTCAGAAGCGCATGGCATACAGCCTCCACCTCGGCGAAGCCGAGATCGATGTGGAAATCCGCAGCGACGGCAGCCGCATCCGCCCGGGCAGGGATACCAGATGCCTGGTGGATGGAAAGCATGCGGATGCATGCATGAGGAAGCCTGCAGCAGGCAGGCACAGGGTGATCATCAGTCTCTGAGGAGACTGTGGAAATCAGCAGGGAGGCGAAGAGCTTATTGTCAGCCGGGCAGTCACAGCCATGGCAGATAGACCGGCAGGCAACATAGAGAAAACGTTTAATTAACTGGGACTTCCACTTTCCTGCCATCGGCAGGAAAGCAGGTGATGAAAAGCAATTTCGGAGGGGGAATCATGTCAAGCAAGGAACGCAAGAAAAAGGCAGATCAGGATTCCTGGATGTACCGCATCCATCGGATCGTCGTTCTGCTGGCCTGCGCCGCAATCTTCTTCCCGGGATTCAATCCGGGCAGGATCACGAGCGCAATCAGCCGCAATGTTTCTCTGTTTACCGCAGGCATTTCCTATCAGTCGCTGGTCTCGCAGCTGGCCAGAGCGCTGCTGCGCGGGTGGGTTCAGAAATCAACCTTCCTGCAGCTGATGATCTCGAGCGATATCCTGATCATCGGCATCATTCTCGCGGCAGTCGGTGCCTGCACTTCATTCGGCAACCGCCGGATGCGCATGTGGGGCTTCCGCTGGCCGCTCATCGGATCCATCCTGATGGCAGGAGGACTGGGCGGCATCTACGGATCCTATGTGCAGATTGTCGCTGCTGCGAATAAGAGGGTCCCCGCGACCTTTCCGTCCGGCTTCATCGTATTCGCAGTGCTGGCTGTCCTGATCCTTGCGACTGACGTGATCCTGATGGGGACCGAGCGCCGCAGCAGGGCACCGCTGGAAGACAGGCGGGAAATGGAGGAGAAGTATCAGCTGTTCCTTCTGTTCCTGCCGGTGCTGGCTCTGACCTTCATCTTCTCTTATCTGCCGCTTTGGGGATGGCGGTATGCATTCTATGACTACAAGGCAGGCGGAACCCTGACAGCCGCGAACTTCGTCGGCCTGAAGTGGTTCACCGTGCTCTTCCAGAACGAGACAACCCGCGCGGATATCTTCCGCGTTCTCAAGAACACCCTGGCGATGAGCGGCCTGGGCATCCTGACAAGCTGGGTGCCGCTGGCATTCGCCGTCTTCCTGACTCAGGTCGAGTCCAAGAAGTTCCGCCGCTTCGTGCAGAACTTCACGACGATCCCGAACTTTCTCGGCTGGGTTATCATCTATGCCGTCGCCCTGGCAATCTTCTCGACAGACGGCTTCATCAACAGCTTCATGACCAACATCATGCATGTCGCCTCCAATACCAACTACCTGATGAGCGGCACCCATATCTGGATGAAGATGCTGCTGTGGGGCATGTGGAAGGGCGTTGGATGGAGCGCAATCATCTACATCTCCTCGATTACGGGCATCGATCCAGGCCTCTACGAGGCTGCCGAGATCGACGGCGCCGGACGGTTCCAGAAGATGTGGAATGTCACGATTCCGCAGCTGATGCCGACCTTCTTCGTGCTGCTTCTGATGAGCATCGCGAATGTCCTGTCCAACGGCATGGAGCAGTATCTCGTCTTCTCGAACCCGGTCAATGCCAAGTCGATTGAGGTTCTTGATCTCTACGTGTACAACCTCGGCATCGGCAACGGGCAGATCCCGATGTCTACCGCGATCGGCATGTTCAAGTCAGTCATCAGCGTCATCCTGCTCTTCGGCGCGAACGCAATTTCCAAGAAGCTTCGCGGCGAAAGCATCATCTAGGGAGGCAGCGCATGGCAAGAAAATCGAATGGCGCGGTCAGGTATCAGCAGTCCGCCGGAGATATCACGTTCAATATCATCAACATTACCGTCTTCACGATCTTCACGATCATATGCATCTTCCCGTTCTACTATCTGTTCATCAATACGATCTCGAATAATGACCTCGTCGGCAAGAACATGATCACGCTGATCCCGGTCGGCATTCACTTCTCGAACTATGTGGCGCTGAAGGATGTCAATGACTTCGGCAACGCCGTCATGGTTACCGTCAGCAGAACCATTCTCGGGACGACCCTGATGGTGCTGACCTCCGCGTTTGCGGGCTACCTGACAACCAAACAGAAGATGTGGCACCGCTCCCTGTGGTACCGCGCCCTGGTCGTGACCATGTACTTCAATGCAGGCATGATTCCCTGGTATCTGAATATGCTGGGGCTCGGCCTGACTGACAATTACTGGGGCTATATCCTGCCGGGCCTTGTCTCTCCGTACAACATCATTCTCGTGAAGACCTATATTGAGTCAATCCCTGCCTCTCTCGAGGAGAGCGCAACGATTGACGGCGCCTCCACGATCCAGGTATTCACGCAGATCATCCTGCCGCTGGCCAAGCCGATCCTGGCGACGATCGCAGTATTCGGAGCCGTGGCAAACTAAAATTCCCTGCAGGATTCCCTGATCCTCATGTCCAACAGCCCGCAGCTGTATACCATGCAGCATCGCCTGTGGGTATACCTGAACAGCTCCTCCAACCTGGCGGCTGCCATGCAGTCGGGCGGTGCAGTCAGCTCAGGCATGCTGAACAGCAAGGTCATCAAGTATACCATCTCCATGGTCACGATCATCCCGATCATGCTGGTGTATCCATTCATGCAGCGCTATTTCGAAGAAGGCATCATGCTCGGCGCCGTAAAGGGCTGAGCCATCCAGATCAACTGGGGAAAAGGAAAAAAACATGAAACTCAAATTCAGAGTCATTCCTGTGGGAATGATCAGTGCGGCAACAGCGCTCAGCCTGCTTGCAGGCTGCAGCGCTCCGGCAGCGTCATCTGCCTCTGCTGGTTCCGCAGATGCCGGCGATGACAGCGGCGATCCAGTCAAGCTTACCGTATTCAGCCAGCTGGCAAACTGGTCCGGCGCGCAGACCGGATGGGGCGCAACTCTGCTCAAGGACAAGTTCAACATTGAGCTCAATATCATCCCGGATACAGACGGTGCCTATCAGACCAGGATGGAGAGCGGCAATCTCGGCGACCTGATCGTCTGGGGCAATAACGGCAGCGACTATCAGTCAGCAGTGGATAAGGGCATGCTGTTTGACTGGAATGAGGAAGATCTGCTCGCGGATTACGGGCAGGATATCACCAAGTACTTCCCGGATGCCATCACGGCAAACGAGGCGCTGAACTCCGACGGCAAGTGCTACGGCATCGGCCATAACCTCTCCTCTGAGTCCGGCCAGCACGATCTGTTCATCTACGACTGGGGCACCCGCTGGGATCTCTATTCACAGCTCGGCTATCCGCAGGTCAATGATCTCAATGATCTCGAGTCTGTACTGAAGCAGATGCAGACGCTGTGCCCTACCGGAGATGACGGCAAGCAGACCTATGCGGTCAGCCTGTGGCCGGACTGGGATGGCAATATGGTCATGTATGTCAAGGGCCTGGCCTCTGCCTACTACGGCTATGATGAGCTTGGCCTCGGCCTGTATGATTCCAAAAACGGCAGCTTCTATGACTGCCTGTCAGATGACGGACCGTACATGAATTCCCTGAAGTTCTTCAATAAGCTCTATCGCGACAATCTGCTGGATCCGGATTCCATGACCCAGACCTATGAGACGATGATTGCCAAGGTCCGTGCCGGCGACGTGCTGTTCTCCATCTTCAACTATGCCGGCGATCTTGCCTACAACACAGATACGCATACATCACAGAACAAGTTCATGGCGCCGCTGGTTCCGACCTCTGCATCAACGACAGTCAGCGGCCTGAGCACTTCCGGCAGCACCAGAATCTGGTCCATCGGCAATGATGCTGTCTATCCGGAGAAGGTCATGGAGCTGATTGACTGGCTCGCTACACCGGAAGGCGCAATGACCAACTGGTACGGCATCAAGGGACTGATGTGGGATTACGACTCGGATGGACATCCTTATTTCACGGATCTCGGCAAGAAGTGCTATGAAGACCCTTCTACTGATCTGTCCGGCACCACATGGACTTCACCTGATACCGGAAAGACATATACGCTTGACGGGACTTATAATGATGGCGGCTTCCAGTTCAACAACATCACCTGGGCAAAGGGCGCAAAGAATCCGGATGCCAAGGGCGGAGAGTGCTTTGACCCCAGCACCTGGTCCACTTATCAGGGCGATGCGAAGTGCGATGCTGAAGCTGACTGGCGCACCCGTACCAACTCCAAGAATTTCCAGGAGTATCTGGATACAACCAACTATACGATGGTTCCGGCAGTGAACTATGCAGAGTCTACCCGCGACGATCAGCTGGAGCTTGAATGGCAGCAGGTGATCAAGGCAGTCAAGGAAGGCTCATGGAACGCCATCTATGCCAAGAGCGATGATGAGTTTGCATCGATTGTGGCGAAGATGAAGTCAGACTGCGAAGGCTATGGATATGAGGACTGCGTCAGCTGGTGCAAAGATGAGGCAGCCAGAAGATACGCACTGCAGCAGAAATAGACTGCATTGAAGCATGCCTGATCCTGAAGCGTATGCTCCAGGATCAGGCATTGCTGTTTTACAGGAGGATCCTATGAAGCTGGACATGGACTCACCGTTTATCACCGCCGGAATCAAGGTGACCAATCTTCTGCTGCTGAATCTGTACTGGCTGCTCGGCTGCCTTCCGATCATTACGATCGGGGCGTCAACGATCGCGGCCTTTACCGTGACGCTCCAGATGACAGAGGACCGCGAGGATCCAGGCGTCACGAAGCAGTTCTGGAAAGCCTATGCCGCCAATCTGAAGCACGGCATCCTGCTGACGCTTATCATGGCGGCAGTCGGCTACAGCATCTGGATCGACCTGCAGCTGTTCAACAAGATGGAAGGCAGCCCGGTCGGCTTCCTGATCCTGGCGATCATCCTGATCGTCTTCCTGGCTCTGCATTTCCTGTATGTATTTGCCCTCGAGGCACGGTATGCCAACAAGGTTACCGGCAGCCTCAGGAACTCCCGCAAGATCTGCGTCCGCTTCTTTCTGCGCACGCTGAGCCTGGCTGGGATTCTGTTTCTGCAGTTCATGCTCTTTACCCGGGTGAGCCCGGTTCTTACCTATGCAGGCATGTTTTTCGGGCCGATCCTGGCAATCTATACGGTCAGCCAGATCAGCATGCCGATCTTCCGCAAGCTTGATACCGACAGCACCAGCACAGACGGCTTCACAATCAGCAGCTCTGTGAATTAAGCAGCAATCTGAGGATATTTCATGATTATACTAGGCGTTGATTATTACCCTGAGCAATGGGATCGCTCCATGTGGGAGCAGGATATCACGAGAATGGAGCAGCTCGGCGTTCATGCAGTGCGCATTGGCGAATTTGCATGGTCGCGGCTGGAGCCGAAGGACGGCGTCTTTGATTTTGCGTGGCTGGACGACGCGATCGCGCTGATCGCTGCCCATGGCATGCAGGTCATTCTCGGCACGCCGACTAACTGCCCGCCGATGTGGCTCTTCGAGAGCCATCCGGAGACGCTGCAATGCGAATCAGACGGCACCCGCACGCATCCCGGCATCCGCGGCCACCGCTGCATGACCTCGCCGGTCTTCCGCAGCTATGCCGCGCGCATTATCCGCGAGCTGGCAAAGCGCTATGCCGGAAGGCCTGAAGTAATGGGCTGGCAGATCGATAATGAGCTTGAGAGCAATCACTGCACCTGCAGTGCCTGCGCCAAGAGCTTTCGCAGCTGGCTGCAGCAGAAGTACAGAACCCTGGAGGATCTGAACCATGCCTGGGGCACTGCCGCGTGGAGCGGCGAGTTCAGCGCCTGGACGCAGATCACCCCATATATCACCTCGCGGGTGAATCATACTGACTGGTTCAATCCTGCCTACATGCTTGACTATGAGCGCTTCGCTGCCTGGAGCCTGACGGACTATGTCCGGTTTCAGTGCGGGCTGATCCGCGAGTATGATCCGCATGCGGTCATCACGACCAACAGCTGCTTCGGCATCAACCTGCCGGACTTCCATCAGGAATTTGAGCCCCTGGATGTGGCTGGATATGACAACTATCCTCCGGTCATCCTGCCGGAAGATCACGAGGAATTCTATTCCAATGCATTTGCGCTGGACTTTGTCCGCGGCTTCAAGCAGAAGAACTTCTGGATTCTCGAGCAGCTGGGCGGCCCGATGGGCTGCTGGCGGCCGATCTCTCCGGCAATGGAGCCGGGCATGCTGGAAGGCTATGCCATGCAGGCAGTATCGCACGGGGCAGATCTGGTCAGCTTCTTCCGCTGGCGCACGGCAGTCAGCGGCGCCGAGATGTTCTGCTATGGCCTGCTTGATCATGACAGCGCCCGCAATCGGCGCCTTGAGGAGCTGGAGCATTTCAGCCACCGGCTGGCACTGATCCCGAATCTCTCGGAGACCTCGGTTCAGAGCCAGGTGGCAATGCTGTACTCCGCCGATCAGGAATTCAGCTTCAAGACGCAGTCACAGTCTGATGGATTCGCATACTGGACGCAGCTGCGCCTGTTCCATGAGGCATGCATGAATCTCGGCGTCAATATTGATATCATCCCGGCGCGCGAAAGCATCGACCGGTATCAGGTCGTGATCGTTCCATCCTTCTTCGTGAGAGATCCTGATCTGGCCGGACGTCTCGAGAAGTTTACCAGGGAAGGCGGAACAGTCATCGTCACGACTCGCAGCGGCGTCAAGGATGAGCATGGCAACTGCCTGCTCGGCGAGCCGCTGCCGGGCCCGTTCCGCCGGCTCTGCGGCTGCTTCGTGTCCGAGACAGACGCGATCGGGAAGGCGCATCAGCGCCTGCAAAGCGAGCATGGCGGCTCCTTCAGCATTACCTCCTGGTGCGACCTGCTGAGCCTTGAGGGCGCGGAGCCGGTGGCAGTCTACATGGACCGCTTCTATGCAGGCGTGCCGGCCATCACGGTCAATGCATTCGGACGCGGACAGGCGTACTATGTGGGTACGGTCGGCGAGAAGGCCATGTACCGCTCGCTGCTGCTGGAGATCTTCCGCAGCCGCCGCATGAAGGTCATGGACTTTCTGCCGGACGGCGTGGAATCGACAGTGCGCAGCGGCATCGGCAAGGACTTCCGCTTCTTCTTCAATAACACGCTGGCCGCGAAGACCTTTACCCTGCATCGGCAGAAGGTATTCCTGCAGCCGATGGAGATGAAGATCCTGACCAGGACAGGCCAGTGGATCTAGGGAGGCAGCCATGAAGCAGGAAAGCCTGGAGATCGTACAGTACCGCACCATTGAGGGGCTGTCCGTCTTCTTCAATGAGCTGGATTACCGCACGCCGCACATGCACCCGGAATGGGAGCTGCTGTGGGTGCTGGATCAGCCTCTGCAGATCCGCAGCGTCCAGAATAACTATCGGGCCGAGGCGGGAGAGATGATTCTCTTCAATCCATTCCAGCCTCATGAGATCTACAGGGATAAGGAGAGCTGCACTTTCCTCTGCCTGCAGATCATGCCGCAGCTGTTTGCTTCCGGATGTCCGCAGCTGGAATATCTGTATGCGGATGATCTTTATCTTTCCTCGCATATGACAAGCGCCCAGCGCCATGAGATTCAGCTGAGCCTTCTCGATATCATGGATGCCTATCTCAATCGCACGCCTGGCTATGAGCTGCGCTGCATGGGAATCGCGGCGCTGGTGCTGCAGGAAGTGCTGTACGGCATGCCGCATCATCTTCTGTCCGCGGCGGAGATTGAGTCGCGCGATCGCCGCAATGCAAGGCTGTCGCGCATGATCCGCTATGTAGATGAAAACTATGCGCATCGCTGTCTGCTGGAGGACTTTGCCCAGCAGGAGGGATGCACGCTGAACTATATGTCCGCCTTCGTGCGGGAAACAATCAGCCAGCCATTCCAGAAATATGTAAGCCATGTCCGCTTCAATGCAGCCTGCCGCCTGATGGCGGAGGGAAGGCTGAACATGCAGGAGATCTGCGTGGATTCCGGCTTCTCTGATTATCGCTATTTTGCCAAGGCGTTCAGGGAGCGCACCGGAATGACGCCGGAGGAATACCGGCAGAATCCATCATCGCTGCCTGCACTGCCGCAGGAGCATCATTCCCTGCATACCAGGGAGCGGTTCCTGAATCAGCATGAAAGCATGGTACTGCTGAATCAGTGCCGTGCCGGAATCGGAGAATGATCGATCGCTAATCTGTCGCCTCAGTGCCCGTAACTTGTCAAGGAAAGCGGTTACATTGACTGCTAGACTGCGGGTATGAGAGGTGATGAGATGTACTACATCGGAATTGATCTTGGTACTTCTGCCGTGAAGCTGCTGCTCATGAATGAGACCGGGCAGATCAGGAACACGGCAGTGCGTGAGTACCCGCTTCTGTTCCCGCACCCGGGATGGTCAGAGCAGAATCCGGAGGACTGGTGGAATGCAGTCGCTGACGGAATGCATGAGCTGCTGGATGGCTTTGACTCATCTGAGGTGAAGGGAATCTCGACTGCCGGGCAGATGCACGGGCTGGTTGCACTGGATGAAGATAATCAGGTGCTCCGTCCCGCAATTCTGTGGAATGACAGCCGTACGGTCCGTCAGGTGGAATACCTGAACGAGACCATCGGGCGCAGCCGTCTGAGCGAATGCACTTCCAATATTGCGTTCGCAGGTTTTACTGCACCGAAAATTCTCTGGATGAAGGAGAATGAGCCGGATCTGTTCGCGAGAATCCGCCACATCATGCTGCCGAAGGACTATATCAGCCTGAAGCTGACCGGCAGGTACTGCACAGATTATTCGGATGCCTCGGGAACGCTTCTGCTGGATGTGAAGAACAAGTGCTGGAGCCGGGAAATGATGAAGATCTGCTCCGTGACCCAAGAGCAGCTGCCTGATCTCTATGAGAGCTATGAGATGATCGGGACGCTGCAGCCGGAGGCGGCATCTCTGCTTGGGCTGCGCACGGATGTGAAGGTGGCAGCCGGCGCAGGCGATAATGCGGCGGCAGCGATCGGCTGCGGCGCAGTTGCGGATGGAGCCTGCAATCTCTCAATGGGAACCAGCGGCACGGTCTTCATCGCCTGCGATCAGGTGCGCACGGATCCGATGAATGCGCTGCACAGCTTCGCTCATGCAAATGGGCGCTGGCATCTGCTTGGCTGCATTCTCTCTGCCGCCTCCTGCAATCAGTGGTGGCTGGAGAAGATCCTGAATACCAGTGACTACAGCGGCGAGCAGGCTGGAATCACGGAAGCGGATCTGGGCAGGAATGATATCTACTTCCTGCCATACCTGATGGGCGAGCGGAGCCCGCTGAATGATCCCTGCGCAAGAGGCTGCTTCATTGGCCTGCGCATGGATACCACGCGCCAGCAGATGACGCAGGCAGTGCTGGAGGGAGTCGCATTTGCATTCCGCGACTGCCTGGAAGTAGCCCGCAGCCAGGGTGCCGTGATCTCAAAGAGCACGCTCTGCGGAGGCGGCGCAAAGAGCACGCTGTGGCGGCGGATGATGGCAGATATCCTGGACATACCGCTGGAGATTCCGCAGACAGAGCAGGGGCCTGGCTATGGAGCCGCGATTCTTGCCGGCGTTGTCTGCGGTGCCTGGAAGAATGTGAATGAAGCCGCGATGAAGCTGGTGCATGTAAAGGAAGTCGATGAGCCGGAGCCGGAGCTTGCCGGACGCTACGAAGAGCGCTATCAGAAATGGCACAGCCTGTATCCAGCTCTGAAGGAATCATTCCGGAGGATAGAAGGATGAAGATATACAGTGCTGCAGATCCGCAGTTCAGGGAATATGGAAGAGTGATTGAAGGCATGGAAGAGTCCCGCATGGAGATTCTCGGCGTGCTGCAGAATATGAGCCTGCCGGAACATGTGGAATATGTGCCGGAAGATCCGCAGCTGCAGGTGCTTGCGGCAGCTGAGGAGGTAAGCGAGCACTGCTTCGGCGGCCTGAAGGCGCAGCTCGGCTGGTGCAACGGGCACAATACGAAGCTGAACTGCCTGGAGTATCACCGCAGCAGCGAGTTCAATCTCGGCAGCGAGGACTTCATCCTGCTGGTCGCGAAGCAGTCGGAGATTGAGGATGGCATTCTGGATACGGCAAGAGTGAAGGCCTTCCTGGTTCCTGCCGGCGTTCTCGTAGAGGTATATGCAACGACGCTGCACTATGCACCATGCCATGTCAGCAGCGATCGGGGATTCAAGGTCCTGGTCGCGCTGCCGCAGGGAACCAATCTGAAGAAGCCGGACATAAAAGCCAAGGGCGGCGATGATGCGATGCTGTGGGCAGCGAACAAGTGGCTGCTTGCGCACGCGGAAAGCGCAGAGGCACAGCAGGGCGCGGTCATCGGGCTGCGCGGAAAGAACATTGATATCAGCGAAGAGATCACGCGCATGAGCGCATCAGGAGAGGAATAACATGAAATCACAGAATATCCCGGAAGTAAAGCTTGGCCTCGTGGCAGTCAGCCGCGACTGCTTCCCGATTGAGCTGTCCGGAAAGCGCCGCGAGGCAGCGGCGGCAGAATGCGCCAAGGCCGGCCTTGCGGTCTATCAGATCCCGACGATTGTCGAGAACGAGAAGGACATGATGAAGGCAGTGGCAGAGGCACAGGCAGCCGGCGTCAATGCGCTGACGGTCCTGCTTGGCAACTTCGGCCCGGAGACACCGGAGACGGAGATCGCGCAGCGCTTCGACGGCCCATGCATGTATGTTGCGGCGGCAGAGGGAGACGGCGATCTCATCAACGGCAGAGGCGATGCCTACTGCGGCATGCTGAACTGCTCCTATAATCTCGGCATGCGGCATCTGAAGGCCTATATCCCGTCCTATCCGGTCGGCACGGCAGATGATATCGCGAAGATGATGAAGGAATTCGTCCCGATCGCAAGAGCAGCGCTCGGTGTTGCTGATCTGAAGATCATCTCCTTCGGCCCGCGCCCGCAGGACTTCTTTGCCTGCAATGCGCCGATCAAGGGACTGTATGAGCTTGGCGTCGAGGTCGAGGAGAACAGTGAGCTGGATCTTCTGGTATCCTACCGCGCGCATGAGAAGGATCCCCGCATTGATTCCGTCTGCAGGGACATGGCTGCCGAGATGGGCGAGGGGAAGTACTACCCGGATCTGCTGCCGCGCATGGCGCAGTTCGAGCTGACGCTGCTGGACTGGGCTGAGGCGCATAAGGGATCAAGGAAGTACGTTGCCTTCGCGGACAAGTGCTGGCCTGCCTTCCCGCAGGAGTTCGGCTTCGAGCCCTGCTATGTCAACAGCCGCCTGGTCAGCAGGGGCATCCCGGTTTCCTGCGAGGTTGATATCTACGGCGCGCTCAGCGAGTATATCGGCATGTGCGTGACCGGGGATACCGTCACCCTGCTGGACATCAACAACAGCGTGCCGAAGTACCTCTATGAGGAGGATCATCTGGAGCAGTACGGCGCAGCGCTGACAGATACCTTCATGGGCTTCCACTGCGGCAACACGCCGTCCTGCAAGATGTGCGGAGGCGGCATGGTCAAGTACCAGCTCATTCAGCACCGCCTGCTCGAGCCGTCCGGAAGCGATCCGGACTTCACGAGAGGAACGCTGGAGGGCGATATAGCGCCGGGAGATATCACTTTCTACCGCCTGCAGTGCGACAGCGAGGGCAAGCTTCGCAGCTACGCAGCCGAGGGAAAGATCCTGCCGGTTGCGACAAGGAGCTTCGGCGGCATCGGCGTATTCGACATCCCGGAAATGGGTCGCTTCTACCGCCATGTCCTGATCGAGAAGCACTTCCCGCATCATGGCGCCGTTGCCTTCGCGCATGTCGCGAGGGAGCTCTATGAGGTATTCCACTATCTTGGCATCGCCGATATCAGCTACAACCAGCCTTCCTCGCTGCCGTATCCGACGGAGAATCCCTGGGATCAGAAGCATTGATTTCAATTGCTGCAGAAAGCAGAAAGGAGATTCAGCGAAATGGCTACAGTCAGTCTGAGGCACATCGAGAAAGTTTATCCGGATACAGGCACAGCGGAAAAGAAGAAGCATAATCTGAAGGTTACGGAGGAGGGAGTCCTGGCAGTCCAGGATTTCAACCTCGAGATTGCAGACAAGGAGTTCATTGTCCTGGTCGGCCCGTCCGGCTGCGGCAAGTCCACGACGCTTCGCATGGTCGCCGGCCTTGAGGACATCACGAGAGGCGAGCTGTATATTGATGGCAAGCTCATGAATGCGATTCCGCCGAAGGAGCGCGATATCGCAATGGTCTTCCAGAACTACTCGCTGTATCCGCATATGACCGTGCGGCAGAATATGGAATTCCCCCTGAAGCTCGCCAAGACCCCGAAGGAGGAAATGGATAAGAAGGTTAACCAGGCTGCCGAGATTCTCGGCATCACGCAGTATCTCGACCGCAAGCCGAAGGCACTGTCCGGCGGCCAGCGCCAGCGCGTTGCCATCGGCCGCTCCATTGTCCGTGAGCCGAAGGTGCTTCTGATGGATGAGCCGCTGTCCAACCTGGACGCCAAGCTCCGCAACCAGATGCGGGCAGAGATCATCAAGCTCCGCCAGCGCATTGACACGACCTTCATCTATGTCACGCATGACCAGACCGAGGCAATGACGCTCGGCGATCGCATCGTCATCATGAAGGATGGCATGGTGCAGCAGATAGGCACGCCTCAGGATGTGTATGATGAGCCGATCAACCTCTTTGTGGCAGGCTTCATCGGCGTGCCGCAGATGAACTTCTATGACGGCAAGCTGCTGAAGGATGCGGCCGGCGTCTATTCGCTGCAGATCGACAAGGCAGTCATCGCGCTGCCGGAGACCAAGCAGAAGCACCTCCGCGATCACAATGTGGAGGCACAGGATATTACCATCGGAGTCCGTCCTGAGCATATCTCTCTTTCCGGTCCTGATGATAAGATGATTACGGGAAGAGTCGACGTGAATGAGATGATGGGCGCAGCAGTCCATCTGCATATCAGCGCCATGGGCAAGGATGGCGTCATCATCGTGCCGACGCTGGATCTCAAGGGCAGCCGCTTCGAGATGGGCTCCGAGATCAAGTTCACGTTCAGCGGCGATGTCGCGCATATCTTCTCCACCGCGACTGAGCTGAATCTGGAATACGCAGACGCGCCGAAGGCAGAATAGCTTCATCGAGGCAGAAAGGAAGACAGGATGAAATTCAAGGCAGAGCAGAATGCACTGATTGCGCAGAGGCTTGGCGAGACCGTGCGGATTGAGGCGTGGGGGGCAGATTCCCTGCGCGTGCGGGCGACGATGTATCCCGCCTTCACCGGAAATGAATGGGCACTGACGGAGAAGCCTGACGTCAGCGAGCCGAGGATCGCGATCGGCGAAACCGCTGAGATCGTCAACGGCAGGATGAAGGCTGCCATCAATGAGGCAGGCGTCATGACCTTCTACCGCGACGGCGTGAAGATCCTGCAGGAGTATTACCGCAACTATGGTGGCACGATATCCAGGGAGAGCCGGTGCCTGAAGGCATCAGGCCGCGAGTATCATCCATGGACAGCCGGCGACTACCGCATTACCCTTCGCTTCGAGGGCAATGCCAGCGAGAAGATCTTCGGCATGGGTCAGTACCAGCAGCCGAATACGGATCTCAAGGGATGCATCCTGGATCTGGAGCAGCGCAATTCCCAGGTATCCGTGCCGTTCATGATCTCGTCGCTCGGCTATGGGTTCCTGTGGAACAATCCGGCGGTCGGCAGGGTGAGCTTCGGGAAGAACATCACCGAGTGGATGGCCAGTGCCAGCCGCGAGCTGGATTACTGGATCACCGCGGCAGATGATCCGAAGGGGCTGCTGGCAAACTATGCAGCCGTCACCGGTCATGCGCCGATGATGCCGGAAAGCCTGATGGGACTGTGGCAGTGCAAGCTACGCTACCGCACCCAGGAAGAGGTTCTGGCAGTCGCAAGAGCGTGCCGTGAGCATCATGTCCCGATTGACATGGTAGTCATCGATTTCTTTCACTGGCCGTATCAGGGCGACTGGAAGTTTGATGAGAAGTACTGGCCTGATCCAGAGGCAATGGTGAATGAGCTTCATGCCATGGGCATCCGTGTGATGGTATCTGTATGGCCTTCTGTAGACAAGCGGAGCGAGAACTTCGGAACGATGGCAGAGGAGGGCATGCTGATACGGACCGAGCGCGGCTCTGCGCAGACCTATGACTATGAAGGCGACTGCGTGGAGATCGATCCGACCAATCCGGCTACGCGTGAATTCGTCTGGAAGAAGTGCAGAGAGCATTACTATGACTTCGGCATTGACGGATTCTGGCTGGATAACTCAGAGCCGGACTATGTGAAGTATGATTTTGACAACTATCGCTACTGGCTGGGCCCTGCCCTCACCTGCAGCAACATCTATCCGCAGTACTACAGCAGGATCTTCTATGATCACATGAAGAGCCTGCAGAAGGAGACGCCTGTCAACCTGCTTCGCTCCGGATGGGCGGGCAGCCAGAAATACGGGAATGTCATCTGGTCGGGAGATGTCCCCAGCACATTCGAGGCACTGCAGGATCAGCTGCAGGCCGGGCTCAACATGGGCCTTGCCGGCATCCCGTGGTGGACCACGGATATCGGCGGCTTCATGACCGATGATGTCAATGATGAGGATTTCCGCCAGCTGCTGATCCGCTGGTACGAGTTTGCTGTCTTCACGGCAGTGCTCCGCATGCATGGCGACCGCGGGCCGTATGATATCCCGCCGCTGGATGACCGTGATTTCGGCGGCGGCCGCTGCCATACCGGCCAGGCAAATGAGCTGTGGAGCTATGGCGGGGAGAACTTCCGTATCATGCGGAAGTATCTGGATCTGCGCCTTGAGATGAAGCCGTATCTCGAGTCTCTGTATCAGGAGGCGCACGAGAATGGCTCGCCGCTGGTTCGGGCGATGTTCTATGAATTCCCGGATGATGCGGAGTGCTGGAACAGATATGACCAGTACATGTTCGGCTCGAAGTATCTGGTCGCGCCGATCCTGCATCTGAACCAGTTCGCAAGAGAGGTCTACCTGCCGGCGGGAGAATGGAAGGATATCCGCGATGGGAAGATTCTCAAGGGCGGCTGCACGATTCAGGCAGAGGCGCCGCTCGAGTCAATTCCGGTCTACGAAAGAGTGCGCTGAGCACCAGGGAAGCGTGATGGGAGTGCATTGATCCCATCCGCTTCCTTTTCAGCTATACTGATAATGAGGTGGAGGTATCTGGTTATGTCCTATGAAGAGTATCAGGCTGCGAAGAGACTGGGCGAGAAGGCGCTGCGCAGGGCAGAGTCCGAGCATCGCAATCCCTATCCGGACAGCCTGGATGAGCTGCTGGAGGGAAAGAGAACTGCCGGCGAGGTCAGGATCGGCACGCTTGATATTCCGCTGCACATGGTCAACGGAACCGTGACCCGGAGTCGGCAGAACTCTTTTTCCTATAACTTCATGCCGATCATGGATATCAATACCGAGTTCGCGCAGAAGTGGTCCAATCTCTATGACTCCCAGGTTGACGAGGGGCTGCGCGATCCGATCATGGTGTATGAATACCTGCATGCATTCTATGTGCAGGAGGGCAATAAGCGCGTCTCCGTCATGAAGTACCTGGAGGTCCCGTCCATCCAGGCGGAGGTGACGCGCGTCATGCCGATGGAGGAGGACTGCCCGGAGATCTACCGGGAGTTCCTGGCCTTCTACCGGGTGGCGCCATTCTATGACATCGTCTTCACCAAGCCGGGCTCCTATCAGCGCTTTGCCTCGCTGCTCGGCCGCAATCTCGAGGATGCCTGGCCCGCAGACCTGATCAATACCGTGCGCGGCGCCTATTACCGCTTCAGCATGGTCTATGAGACCATGAGCAGCGCGGACATGACGATCACGCCGGGCGATGCCTTCCTGCTGTACCTGCTGATCTATCAGTTTGACAGCCTGCTGGACGTGCGCCGCGAGGTCATCGGCGAGCGCATCCGCCGGATCTGGAAGGAGATCCTGGTGGAGAACAGCAGCGATCCGATCTCCCTGCGCGAGAGCCCGGAAAGCAGTAAGCCGTCGGCTGGCTTCTTCAGCGGCCTGCTGAAGGGACCGGCCTATACGGAGCGGCATCCCCTGAAGGCGGCCTTCCTGTATGAGGGCGGCCTCGAGGAATCCAGCTGGTCCAGCGATCATGATGTCGGCAGGATCTATCTCGAAAAGTATTTCCGCGGCGTTGTCAGCACCTGGTTCTATGAGCGCTGCGACAGTGACGACAGCCGCTCGGCTGCCGTGAAGGATGCCGTGGAGCGCGGCGCGCAGGTCATCTTCATGACCTCGCCTGCGCAGGTGAGAAGCGCGCTGCGCGAGGCCATCCGCTATCCGGAGGTGCGCTTCTGCACCTGCTCGGTCTATCAGCCGCACAGCGCTGTGCATACCTACTATGCAAGGGAGTATGAGGTCAAGTTCCTGATGGGTGCGCTGGCGGCAGTCCACGCGGAGAATCACCGCATCGGCTATCTTGCCAAGGATCCGACCTACGGGAATGCGGCAGGCATCAATGCCTTTGCCATCGGCGCCGGCATGATCGATCCGGAGGCGAGGATCATGCTGGCATGGTCATGTCTCGGCGGGGACTGGCGCAGGGAGTTTCATGATCAGGGCATCCGCGTGTATGCCGGGCCTGATATCTCCTTCGAGGGCTGGGATCAGCCGTCCTACGGCCTCTGCCAGGAGATGGAGGATGGCCGCATCCGCAGCCTTGCCTCGCCGGTGCGCAACTGGGGAAGGTTCTATGAGCGCATGATCCAGTCCGTGCTGAACGGCAGCGCGGAGATCGACGAGAAGGCAAGAAAGGAATCAGCCCTCAATGAATGGTGGGGCATCTCGGCGGGGGTCATTGATATCAACCTCTCCTCGGCTGTCTCGTACTATGCCCGCAAGATGATCGATCTGTTCCGCAGCGGCCTGATTGCCGGCACCCTGGATCCGTTCCGCGGCGAGCTGCACAGCCAGGATGGAATCATCCAGGGCGAGGATGCACCCCGTCTTTCCGGCGAGCAGATCGTGACCATGAGCTGGCTGAATGATAACGTGATCGGAACGATTCCGTCCGTGTCTGAGCTGAAGGGGCAGGACCGCGAGGATCTCGAGGAGAGCGACATGACCTCAGGAGCGCTGAAATGAAGATTCTTGCGCTGGCGGACAAAGAGGAGCAGGGACTCTGGGACTATTTCAGCGCAGAGAAGGTTGCGGGCGTGGATCTCATCATCTCCTGCGGAGATCTTGACCCGGACTATCTGCAGTTTCTGACGACCATGGCCAATCGGCCGGTGCTTTACGTGCGCGGCAATCATGACCGTGTCTATGACAGAAGGCCGCCGCTTGGCTGCGAGGACATCGATGACCAGGTCTACAACTACCGCGGCCTGCGGATCCTGGGCCTCGGCGGATCGATGAAGTACAAGCAGGGCGGCGATATGTACACCGAGAAGGAGATGGCGGCGCGAATCCACCATCTCAGCGCAGCCCTGAGCTTCAGCGGCGGCTTCGACCTGCTGGTGACGCATGCCCCGACAAGGGGATACGGCGATCTGCCGGATCTGCCGCATCAGGGCTTTGAGTGCTTCAATGAGCTGCTGGAGAAATGGCATCCTGCCTGCATGATCCATGGCCATGTGCATCAGGAGTACGGAGACTTCGTGCGGACCCGAACGCATGCGGCAGGGATGCCCGTCATCAATGCCTGCGGATCCTATATGGTGGAGATTCCGGAGGATCAGTATCCGCCGGAGGGGAAGACCGGCAGCCGCCTGTATGATTTCTATATCTCGAGAATGAGGCATCAGTAGACCGTTGGCGGAGCTAAAGGCAGAAAGAAAATGCGCGGGCATGAATCCTGCGCATTTCATTTGGTCTCATGCCTGCAGCATCCGCCGCATGACGATCACATCATAAAGCTCCTCATGGCTGACGGCTCCGGTCGGCAGGAAGCCGTTCTTCTTCCAGAAGGATTCTGACTGCGGATTGCCGTCGACATAGCCCAGCATGACGGCGGTCTTGCCGATGGACTTCAGGAAGCTGCACGCTTCCTCCACGATGGCTGAGCCGATGCCTCTGCCCTGCATCTTCCGGTTCATCATGAAGAAGCCGATGAAGCCGGTGTCCGCGTTCGGATAGCCGTCAATGAGATCCATGACCGCAATCAGCCGGGAGCCCTGGAAGAAGCCGACATAGTACTTGTCCTCCGGTCCCTTGCCGGGCGGCAGGGCGGTCATGTCCTTCCGGATGACCTCGGTGCATACTGCCGGCGGGCAGTAGCGGTAATACATGGGATTGGCCTTGCAGAGAACCAGGATATCGGGAATATCCTCTTTCTTCAGCCTTGTGACGGTATACTTCGAGGAAAGCATTCTGATGTCCATTGCCGGCATCTCCTTTCAGGGTGCAGTACGCACAAAGGCAGCCGCTCAGGAAGAGGGCAGCTGCCGTGAATCCATTTCAGGCAGAAGGCTTAGTTCAGGGTAATGCAGATATCGGCAGTGCCGGCCTTCTCATGGACGGCTGAGACCGTGACCTGCGTGCCGGGCTGGCCGTGGATGATCCAGGTGAGCTTCTTTCTGGCCGGCGCATTCTCCGTGGTCGTGAGATTGCCGTACAGATCGCTGATTCCCGTGCGGCTGTAGCCGGAGAGAGAATCGATCTTCTGCTCGGCACTGCCCTGGGCGGTCTCTGCGCCTTTCAGCGTGACCGTGATCGGATGGACAACCTTCAGCAGCGCGGCATTGGCAGTCAGCGCGGTCGGCAGGTATCCGGTATTGCCGGCGATGACGCTGATCTCATAGAGATCCCCGCCGAGCGGATGGCAGGAAGGGCTTTCCAGCACCAGGTGCGGAACGGTCTTCGCATAGCGGATCATGAAGGCGGTCATCTTCTCGCATTCCTGCAGCAGGAAGCTTTCCGGCGGGTTCTGGATCGTGTGCTTGATATCAAAGCCGCCGACCTCGACGGTGCCGAGCTGCGGATGGCTGACCTCATGCCAGTCCTGCCAGTACTGGGGCGCATTCTTCCGCACCCATTCCATGCATGCATTGAAGCGCTTCAGGCCGGTCTCGGGCGGCTCCTCATGATGGGAGTTCCAGATGATCGGAACGCCTGCCCGGGACTGCGGATCCCACAGCTCCATGGTATAGGCGGGAATGCCCTGGGTCTCATAGCACCAGTCATCGAAGGCACCGGAGTCATAATGCTCCTGGCTCTCGATGAAGGAGTCGAAGATATTGATGGGCTCATATCCCATCTCCTGCTTTCCCATATTGCCGATCGCGATGAAGGCATCGATGTCCTCCTTCGGGGCGGTCTTGGCATGGCGGGTTCCCGGCGGATACAGGATCACGCCGCCGCTGGTATGGTTGGTTGATACGCAGCAGATATTCGGGTGGCAGAGCACGAAGTCCACGACAGCCTTGTTCTCCGGATTGCTCAGCGGATACTTCCCGGCGCCCTGCTGGCGTCCCTCCGGGCACCAGCCAAACGGATAGTTGCGGTTGAAGTCCAGGGTCCAGTCTCTCTTCCTGTGCTTCAGGTTCTCGCTGCCGTCATAGTCCTCGAGCATGCCTTCCGGATAGATGTCGTAGAAGGTACCCTCGGTGTCATCCGGCGCGCGCAGCGCCATCGTGCTGCCGTCCTTCTTCCAGGCGCCGTAAGGCGTCTTGATGCGCATCATGCGGACAACGCCGTCCTGATCCAGGTCCTGGTCATAGATGCCGCCCTTCTCGGGCAGGTATTCACGATCCACGGACCGCAGGATATTCGGGGTCTTGAGATAGGTCTCGGCTCCGTCCGGGCTGATCCGCGGGATCACATAGACAGTCTCGCCGTCAAGCAGGGAGGTGATCCTCGGATCAGATCCGTAGTTCGTCAGCAGGCAGTCGATTGCATGCATGGCTGCCATCGAGCCGGTGACCTCGCCGGCGTGGGTGTTGGCATCGATATAGAATGCCGGCTTGCTGAGGGGAGCGCCGGTGCCTGCATTGGTCAGGGTCATGGCGAAGACGCTGCGGCCCTCGGCCGTGGTGCAGATGGACTCCAGGCTGCAGAGGGCCGGATAGGATGCGGCCAGCTGCTGCAGGCACTGCTTCAGCTCTTCATATTGATAGTAATGATCATACTGGAATGTTGTCTTCATCAGATGTCCCTTCTGCTCAGAGCACCTTGCTCAGGAATTCCTTTGTTCTCGGGTTCTGAGGGTGATCGAATACGGCTTCCGGCGTTCCTTCCTCGGCGATGATGCCGCCGTCAATGAAGATCACGCGGTCGCTGATATTTCTTGCAAAGCCCATCTCGTGGGTGACGATGACGCAGGTCATGCCTGATTCCGCGAGCTGCTGGATGACAACCAGCACTTCCTTGACCATCTCCGGATCCAGTGCGCTGGTCGGCTCGTCAAACAGCATGACGTCCGGGTGCATGGCCAGGGCTCTCACGATCGCCAGGCGCTGCTTCTGGCCGCCGGACAGCTTGCGGGGATATTCCTGCGCCTTGTCCTTCAGGCCGACCTGGTCCAGCAGGGCCATGGCCTCCTTCTCGGCATCTGCCTTCGAGACGCCCTTCTCGAGCATCGGGGTGATCGTGATATTGTTCAGCACCGTGAGGTGCGGGAATACATTGAACTGCTGGAAGACCATGCCGATCTTCTGGCGGTGGGCATCGAGATCCGTGGATGCCGCGCTGAGCTCCGTTCCTTCAAAGCACACCCTGCCGGAGGTTGGCGTCTCCAGCAGGTTCAGGCAGCGCAGGAAGGTGGACTTTCCGCCGCCGGAAGGGCCGATGATCGTGACGACCTCGCCCTTGTAGATCTTCTCGCTGATTCCCTTCAGCACAGCCAGATCGCCGAAGTCCTTGTGAAGATCATCGACCTCGATGATCGGCTGATCGGATGTATAGTCAGTCACTGACGCTCAGCCTCACTTCCATCTTATGAACCAGGTGCGACAGCACCAGCGTGCAGAGCAGGTAGATCGCCGCGATGATGAACAGCGGCTGGTAGGTATAGAACTTGTTGGCAAGCAGGGTCCTGGTGAACATCAGCTCATACAGGGCGAACGTGCCGGCAAGCGAGGTTTCCTTGATCATGGAGATGTATTCATTGCCGAGCGCCGGCAGGATGTTCTTGACCGCCTGCGGCAGGATGATCTTCTGCATGCAGTGGCGGGCGCTCATGCCGAGCGATCTCGCCGCTTCCGTCTGCCCGCGGTCGACGGCATTGATGCCGCCGCGGATGATCTCGGAGACATAGGCGCTGGAATTCAGGATCAGCGACAGAATGACGCACTGCTCCTTGGACATGAAGCTGAGCACAGGGATGGCCATCGGGATGAAGAAGTAGGCGATGTACATCTGCACCAGCAGCGGCGTTCCTCTCAGCACGTTGACATAGACTGCCGCGATGCTGGAGGGAATCCTGGCCTTCGACAGGTGCATGAAGGCAATCAGGGTGCCGAGAATCGTGCCGAAGAACACGGCAATGAAGGCGAACTTCAGGGTGCCGACAAGGCCCTGTATAAAGATCAGCCAGTTCTCCGAGAATACCTGCCAGATCGACGCGCTCATGCGGCAGTACCTCCCTCAGACGGAATCACCGTGCTACTCTCCGATGGCGACGCCGGCGTCTGCAGCAGCCTGCTTGTACCAGTCGGCGTAGTAGCTGTTGGCAGTGACGGTATCAATGATGGTGTTGACGGCATCAATCAGGGAAGTCTCGCCCTTCTTGGCAGCGATGACATTGCCGGCATAGTCTGCATACGGGGTCAGGTCAAAGTCAACGCTGGACTTGGTGAAGGCGCCGTTGGACTGATCTGCATAGTTCTTGGCAGTGGTGCAGTCAAGGGCAACCGCGTCAACCTTCTTGGACTGCAGGTCCAGGATGGCCTGGTCCAGCTGCGTGACAAGCTCAAGCTTGGCGCCGGGGATCTCATCCTCTACATACATCTGCTGCAGCGAGGAAGCCTGGGCAGCGATGGTCTTGCCGGAGAAGTCATCCAGCGTCTTGTACTGGTCCACGGTATCGCTGAAGGTCAGCAGGGTGTGGCAGGCAGCCTCGGAGGTTCCCTGATAGCCCTTGGAGAGCTCGAACTGCTCGGCACGGTCCTTCTTGTATCCGAAGCCGGAGATGGCAAGCTCTGCCTTGCCGGTATCGACGGAGGTCAGCACGGCGCTGAAGTCCATGGTCTCGATCTGCAGGTCCACGCCGAGGCTGTAGGCGATATAGGTCGCCAGCATCATCTCGGAGCCCTTGACGGTATTGGTCTTGGCATCGAGATACTCATTCGGCGGATAGTCCGGCGAGGTGGCGACGATCAGCTTGCCGGAATCCAGGATCTGCTTCAGGACGCCGTCCGCATTGCTGAGGTCGAGGTCAGGCTTCTTGAGGCTGGAGGTATCCAGCAGGGAATAGGTGGCATTGGCGGTTGACTTGGCGGAAGCGGAGGCAGATGAGGCGGTGGATGCGGAAGCGGACGAGCATGCGGCGAGGCTCAGCGCGATGGCTGCAGCTGCGGCAGACTTGAGGATGGCATATGTGCTTTTCATTTTCTTTCTCCCTTGCGCAATTGCGCTCTGAACAGATGATTCTTCGGTCTTCAAGGCTGTCACTTCGTCGCTCCTTCATCTTCCTCTCCTCCTTTCCTTCTGAAATACAATAAAGCTGCCGTCTCCATCCAGAGACGACAGCTGTCGCGGTACCACACTGGTTGCCGGCAGATATGATGCCGGCCTCTCTTTCCGTTAACGCCGGAAGCACGTTCCTCCATACTGTCAGTTCCGGAGGACTTCTCGCAGAAGCGCTTCCTCAGAATCGTTCCCGCCGGACTTCCACTCTGTTCCGGCTCGCTGATGGGCAGTTCCAAGTACTCTTTCTGTTCCTTGAATTGAGAACAATATACCTGTCCCGCGAGAAAATGTCAACGATTTTCTGAAAATAATTTGTAAAAGTATATGCGGTAATGTAAATATTTACATCAGATTCAGCAGTGCTGATCCATCCAGGCGCTGAACTTCTGCAGTCCCTGCGCTGTCAGCTGCGGATCATTGGTCAGGCCAAGGCGCAGATGATGCTCGCAGTCGAAGCAGGAGCCCGGCACGAAGAAGACGCCGGTATCCTTCAGCATCTGCTCTGCCAGCGCTGCGCTCGGCATGCCGAGGTCGTATCTCAGAAAGCATACCGTGCCGGCAGCCGGCATGCATACATGGGCTCTGGGCTCATTCTGCAGCCATTCATGAACCGCTTCCTTGTTTGCCGCGATCAGGCTGCGGGAGCGATCCAGGATCTCCTCCTGATGCGACAGGGCCGCAAGCCCGAGGGAATCGATCAGCGGGCCGGTCGAGATGATGGTGTAGTCCCGGCGGGAGTTGATATGCGTGATCAGCTTCTGGTCGGCACGGATCCAGCCCAGGCGGAGCCCGGCCAGCGAGTACATCTTGGACAGCGAGCCGGTGGAGATGCAGCGCGGCAGCTGATCCGAGAGGCTCGGGATCGCCGGATCGCGGTAGACCTCATCGGCCAGGATCCAGGCGTGATAGCGCTCCGTGAGCTCGCCCAGCTTCTGCAGATAGGGCGGCTCGAAGACCGTGCCGGTCGGATTGTTCGGCTGGTTCAGGATGACGAGCCTGACCGGATCCCCGAAGGCAGTCTCGAGATCATCAATATGCGGCTGCCAGCCGTCTTCCTCATAGAGCGGAAGGGCAGTGACCTTGCAGCCGAGGGAGCGGGACAGATCCGAGAACTGCTGATAGGACGGCGTGTAGGTGATCACCCGGTCGCCCGGCTTCAGCAGCGTCTCAAGCACCAGCGCGTTGGCCTCCAGGCAGCCATGCGCCGTCGTGATCTGCTCGATCGGCGCGGATACATAGAGATCCGCGATCTTTCTGCGCAGGCGGTCATCGCCGGGGATGACTCCGTAGTCCATCCGGATCCCCTTTGATGCATGCATGTCATCCATGGCCAGCAGCTCGGAAAGGGTCAGCGGGTGCACGCAGGTATCGGTCAGATTGTATATGGCATCATTCTCATGCACATTCATCCACTGCTCAACAAGAAAATCAGGCAATTTCATACTCAGTCATAGAGCACCTTGCTCAGGAAATCCCTTGCGCGGTCCGTCTTCGGATGCTCAAAGAATTCCTCTGATGCGCTCTCCTCCACTATTTTCCCGCCGTCCAGGAAGACGATGCGGTTGGCTACCTTGCAAGCAAAGCCCATTTCATGCGTCACGACCACCATGGTCATGCCCTGGCGGCCGACGTCCTTCATGACATCCAGCACTTCCTTGATCATCTCCGGATCCAGGGCGCTGGTCGGCTCGTCAAACAGCATGACTTCCGGGCTCATGCACAGCGCTCTCGCAATGGCGACGCGCTGCTGCTGGCCGCCGGAGAGCTTCGAGGGATATTCATCCCGCTTCTCGGCGAGGCCTACCCGGGTGAGATACTCCATGGAGATCTGCTCTGCCTTTGACGATGCCGTGCCGGCTGCAGTCTGCGCAAGCATGCAGTTCTGCAGAACGGTCTTGTTGTGAAACAGGTTGAAATGCTGGAACACGAAGCCGATGCGCCTGCGCTGGGCCGCATAGCGGACCTTGTCAGCAGGATTCATCTGCTCGCCATCCAGCCAGATCTCTCCCTTTTCCGGGGTCTCCAGGCCATGGATGCATCGGCAGAGCGTGCTCTTGCCGGACCCGGAGGGGCCGATCAGGCACACGATCTCCTGATCATGCACGGTCAGATTGATATCATCAAGCGCCTGCAGCTCGCTGAAGCGCTTGGAAAGATGCTTTACCTCAATCACTGGCTGACAGCCTCCTCTCCACCTTCCTGGAAAGCCAGGAGGTGATCACCGTCATGAACAGGTACATGATGCCGGCGAGAATCAGCGGGTCCAGATAATCGTAGTATTTCTTGCCCAGCACCTGGGCAGCGTACAGCAGCTCCAGCGCGCCGATATTGGAGATCAGGGAGCTGTCCTTGATCAGGGTGATGAACTCCGAGACCAGCGGCGGCACGATGCGCTTGAAGGCCTGCGGCAGGATGACTTCCTTCATCATCGTTCCATATCCGATGCCGAGCGTCTCGCAGGCTTCCCACTGGCCGCGGTCCACGCCCTGGATGCCTGCCCGGATCAGTTCTGTCTGATAGGCGCCGGAGTTGAAGCTGAGCGCAAGGGCGCCGACGATGTAGGGATCCGCATTCATGCGGGTTCCGGTCAGGCGCTGATACAGCACGGGAATGCCGAGAAAGAAGAACAGGATCTGCAGCAGCATAGGAGTGCCGCGGAACAGCTCAACATAGATGGTGGCAATCGCATTCAGGATGCGGGAATGCGAGAGCTTTGCGGCGGAGCAGGCAACGCCGAGAATGCCGCCCAGCAGGATCGCGCAGAGGGCCAGCAGCAGACTGTAGCCGGCCCCGCGGATCATGAACAGAATATTGGCAGTGGTAAAGATCTCAGACATGGCTACTTGGAGCTTCCGATCCACTTCTCCTTGGAAGCGGTATAGTCATCGCTGGCGAGGAAGGCGGCAATGCCCTTGTTGACGGCATCCATGAGCTCGGTGTTTCCTTCCTTGGCAATCACGTAGACATTCTCATCCAGGAGAGAGCCATCAAGGATGGTGAAGTCCCCGGTCTTGGCGTAGTTCTCGGCGACTGCGATATCCAGGATGACGGCATCGTCGCCGCCGGCCTTCAGAGTCTCCATGATGATGCCCATATCCTCGGCAGCCTTGACATTGGCGCCTTCAATGGAATTGGCGCAGGTCTCGCCGGTCGTGCCGAGCTGAGCGCCGATGGTCTTTCCCTTCAGGTCATCCAGGGTCTTGATATCGCTGTCCTTGGCGACGATTGCCACCTGGGCGGAATCATAATAAGGATCCGAGAACAGGACCTTACGATCCTTGTCATAGGTGAAGCCGGAGATGCCGAGGTCTACCTGATCGCTCTGGATGGCGCTGATGATCGTGTCGAAGCTCATCTGCTTCCACTCGTGCGTGTAGCTGTATCCATTCTCATTCAGCCAGGTAAAGATCCACTCGCCCATGTCATAGTCGAATCCCTCGAGCTTGCCGTCGGCAGACAGCGAGTCAAACGGCGGATAGTCCGGCGAGATGCCGATGATGATATTCTGGGCAGCCGGAGCCGCTGAGGCAGCGGCTGCAGCAGTGCCGGATGATGCGGCCGCCGAGGCGGAGCAGGCAGTGAGGCTGAAGGCAGCAGCTGCAGCAAGCGCAGTCTGCATGATCTGATTGATCGTTTTCATATGAATTTCCCTCCCGATTGGAATTTGCATTGCTTTACTGCTCTCTGATTCTCCTGAAGACCTGATTTCCTCGTCGCTTCATATTTATCTCCTCCCCCGAACAGAAAAACGCCTCTGGAACGACTGTTCCAGAGACGGCATAAGGACCGCGGTACCACACTGGTTGCCGGCAGAGACTGCCGACCGCTCGACCCGTTAACGCCGGAGATACGCCCTTCCCTACTGTCAGTTCAGGAAGGATTCTCGCAGATGCGCTTCCTCATCCTGGTTGCCGCCGGACTTTCACTCTGCTCCGGCTCGCTGGTGGATCGGGATAAGTACTCTTCTGTTCTTTGAACTTACGAGTACTTTAGTGTAAAGAGTTGCAGATGTCAAGAAAAACTGTAATTAATTTTCTGAAAGTATTTACATAAATATGGCAGAAGACATGGTTGACAGAAGAGACAGGCCTGGCTATAGTATTAATGTATTAAGCAATTAATACAATGACACAGAAAGGAACGATATGACGTGGACATTCAAGGGCAATGAGCCGATCTATCTGCAGATCATCGCGCAGTTCCGGCTTTCCATCGCCAATGGCACCTACCCGCCCGGGACAAGAATCCCGGCGGTCAGGGAGCTGGCATTGGAGGCAGGCGTCAATCCGAATACCGTGCAGCGCGCCTTCAGCGAGCTGGAGCGGGATGGCCTGATCTATACAGAGCGGACCAGCGGCAGGTTTGTCACGGATGATGAGGATGTGCTGAGGCTGCTGAAGGCGGATCTCAGCAGCGAGACGATCGCGCAGATGTTTCATCAGCTCGCGGCGCTCGGCATGAGCGGCAGCGAGATTTCCAAGGCAGTGAAGGAATGGGCAGATGCCCATGAGAAAGAGGGGAACCCGAAATGAGCATCCTGGAATGCAGAAAGCTGACCAAGCGCTACGGCAGCCTGACCGCGCTGGATCAGGTTGATCTGAATCTGGAATCAGGAAAGATTGTCGGCCTGCTGGGGCCGAACGGCAGCGGCAAGACGACGCTGATCAAGATTGCGTCGCGCCTGCTGCAGCCGGACGGAGGCGAGCTGCTGATCTCCGGAAGCCGGCCGGACGAGAACACGAAATCCATCGTGTCCTATCTTCCGGACCGGAGCTATCTCCCGGAATGGATGAAGACGTCGCAGCTGATGCAGTTCTATTCCGATTTCTATATGGACTTTGACCGGAAGAAGGCGGAGGAGCTGATGGCATCCCTGCAGATTCCGGGAAATGTCTCGATCAGGCAGCTGTCCAAGGGCACCCGGGACAAGGTGCAGCTGATCCTGACAATGAGCAGGAAGGCAAGAGTCTATCTTCTGGATGAGCCGATTGCCGGCGTGGATCCGGCTGCCCGTGACTATATCCTCCGCACGATTCTCAGCAATTACTCGCCGGATGCGCTGGTGCTGATCTCCACGCACCTGATCTCCGATGTCGAGTCGGTGCTGGATGAGGCGGTGTTTCTCAAGCAGGGCAGAGTGGTCCTGCACAAGCCGGCGGATACGATCCGCGAGGAGACCGGCAAGAGTGTCGATGCGTATTTCAGGGAGGTATTCGCATGCTAGGAAAGCTGATCAAGTATGACTTTCTGGCGATCGGGCGGCTGCTGCTGCCGCTGTACGCCGCATTGATTGCTGTATCGCTGCTGCTCGGGATCACCGTCCGGATGAACCTGCAGAACGGCATGGCAGTCCTGATCATCATCTATACGCTGATCATCACGGCAGGCATGGTCATGACGGCCTACCTGTTGGTGGAGCGGTTCTACCACAATCTGCTCGGCAATGAGGGATATCTCATGTTCGCGCTGCCGGTCACGACTGCAGATCACATCGTTGAGAAGCTGCTGTCTGCCCTGATCTGGACTGCCATCGGCATTGTCGCAGTCCTGCTGTCCGGCATCTGCCTGGCGCTGACCGCGGCGCCGTGGAGCGATCTGATGAAGGGATTCAGCGAGTTCTTCCGCATGATCTCCAACGGCGAGATCAGGGGAGAGGACGTCGGCCAGATCCTTGAGATCCTGGCTGTCCTCGCCGCCGGCATGGTTGCCTTTCTCGCCAAGGTCTACTGCTCCATTGCAGTCGGCCATCTGTGGCGGGAGCACCGCATCCTGGGCAGCATCCTGGCCTTTATCGGCTTCAGCATCCTGGAGGTGTGGGTCAGCATCGGGGCCGGCAGGGCCGGCATCATAACAGGCTATCTGCTGGATACCGGATTCAACTTCTGGCTGAGCGCCGGACAGTGCCTGATCCTGGCTGCCGTCTATTCTGCCGGCACCTGGTTCATCCTGGACCGCCACCTGAATCTTGAGTAGAGAAAAAGCAGATGCTCATGCCGCATGCAGGCTTCCCCATGCATGCGGCATTTTCTCTGCCCGGAGGCGGACAGGCTGTGAGACAATGGCCTGAGGAGGACAGCAAGATGCAGAGACGCACTGTCGAGGTGACGGTGGACCGCCCGCTGGGCAGCCGCCATCCGGAGCATCCGGACATGATCTACCCGGTGAACTATGGCTTCGTGAAGGGAATCCTCAGCGGGGATGGCGAGGAGCAGGACGCGTATGTGCTTGGCGTGGATCACCCGGTCGAGGCATTTGCCGGGACGCTGATTGCCGTCATTCACCGGCGCGATGATGAGGAGGACAAGTGGGTCGTGGCACCGGCCGGCGCAGTGTATGGCAAGGAGGAGATCCGCCGGCTGACCTGGTTTGCCGAGCAGTACTTCGACACCTGGATCGAGATGATCTGACGCGCCTGGAAACGGGTGCGTTCTTTTGTCCGGCCACTGCTATAATGGGATGGCAATGTGGCCGCTTCTGGACCCGGGAGCATTTCTGATATGAAGAGCGAGAGGCAATTGAATTTCTGGTACAGCGCACAGCAGGTGTTTTACTATGCCGGCTTCTGCGCTGTTGTGGGATATGCGTCAGTCTTCATGCTGGCGAAGGGGTTCAGCAATTCCGGCATCGGCATGGTGCTCGCGGCGGGGAATGTCCTGGCGCTGTTCCTGCAGCCGCTGCTGGCCACGTGGTGCGACCGGCATCCGGAGTTCCCGCTGCAGCGGCTGGTGCTGATCTGCACTGCCATCATCATTGCCTGCTCGCTGGCGCTGTGGCTGCTGCCTGTCGGCACCGCTGCGATCGCAGCGGTCATGGTCATCCTGATGACGGTCTGCACGACCCTGATGCCGTTCATGAACTCCCTGGCCTTTGTCTTCGAGCGGCTCGGCATGACCATGAACTACGGCGCAGCAAGGGGAGTTGGCTCCGGCGCCTATGCGCTCTCCTCGCTGGCGGTGGGGCGGATGGCAGAAAGCCTGTCAGCGGACGTGATCCCGGTCTATACCGTGATCATGACTATCCTGATGGCAGTCTGCGTCTTCCTGTACCGGCTCGGCCCGGAAGCGCCGCAGGCTTCAGGCACAGAGACAGAGAAGAAGCAGCCGGCGCAGCTGTCCTTCGGCGGCTTCGTTCACCGCTATCTCATGTTCACGCTCTTCCTGGCCGGCGCGATGCTGGTGTATCTCGATCATGCGTTCATCAATAACTTCTTCATCCAGGTGATCCTGCCGCTCGGCGGCACGAGCGCCGACATGGGCACGGCCGTGTTCATTGCCGCCAGCCTTGAAGTGCCGGTCATGACCCTGTTCCGGCGCATCGAGAGGCGCTTCGGCTGCGAGAACATCATCCGGTTCTCGATCTTCATGTTCATGGTAAAGCACATCGTCACGTATTTCGCGGCTTCCATGGCGGCGATCTATGCGGCCCAACTGCTGCAGACATTTGCCTACGCGCTGTTCATGCCGGCCAGCGTCTACTACGTCAATGAGATCATCGATCTCTCGGATCAGGTCAAGGGCCAGTCCATGGTCACGATTGCCATGACTGCGGCCGGCATCATCGCCGATCTGCTGGGCGGCATCATGATCGACCGTCTCGGCATGCACGAGACGCTGCTCGTGACGGCAGCCCTGAGCGTCATCGGCACGGTCATCGTGTTCATGACAGCCGGCAGGGCGGATATCCATAAGGGAGAGACAGGAAGGCAGGGAAGATAGAGATATGCTGCTGAAGAAAGAGGGCGAGCCCGAGTATCTCGAGGACTGGCCGCTTCATTACTATGAGATTGAGGACATCGATCAGCGCGGCGCCTGCCTGCAGGAGATGCTGTCGCGCAACCCGGACTCGCCGGAGGAGCAGGAGCGCATGGCGCTGTTCCGCCGCCGCTTCGGGAAGATTGTCAGCGGCCGGCGCGCGGATGCCTTCATGCATGGATGGGTGATGATCAAGGTCGCTGATCCCTCGCACCGGCTGGCCTTCAGCCGCAGGCATGCGGAAAGGGAATTCAGGGAGAGCCTCGCTGAGCTCTGCGTGCTGGACTATCCGCGCAGCGCACAGCTGGAGGAGGAATGGAAGGACTTTGCCCGGACCTGGATCCTGGCCTGCAGCGGCTCGGCATCCTATAAATCCAGGATCTTCGGGATGCTGCAGTCCAGCGACCATGTCGTGGCACTGCGCATGGCAGCCGAGATTGACCAGGTCACGAGAATCATTCCCGCACAGTTCGGGCTGGAGCAGGAATGCGCGCAGCTTCACGAGATCATGCGGGATGCATATGTGTCCGCGCTGGATCATGGCGAGCAGTACTGGCAGGAGTATTCTGCCTCCGCAGCTGCGAAATAACTCAATTCAGGCACAGAGAGGCTGCCGTCTTGCCTTCCGGCTTTCCGGGGGCGATTCGGCGCCTCTCGTTTTTATTCCGGCAGAAAGCGCATGATCTGGCGGCATCAGATCGAGGCACTTCGAGGCTCATCTGCCATGAAAGAGGCAGGCCGGATTCACAGGAAGCCGGAAGAGATTGCGAGGAGACTGCGGATCCGGGGAAACCGCGTACATGCATGAAACATGCATGAGCGAAACGGCACAAAGAAATTTTCGCGGAAATTGCGGATTTTCCGCATGATTGCGGCATCTGGCAGGCAAAACTGCCTCAAAGAGGCCTGCGGGCGTGTTTTATGAAACCCTTTGCATTTTTAGATAATCTGGCTTCTTGAAATGTAAAAAATGGCTTTGCTATGCGGAAATCCGGATGAAATCCAGATCCCAAAAAAAACGTGCATTTTCCCTTCCGCGATGTTACTATAGTGTTACTAAGAAAGCGCTTCCTTTTCAGGAAGTGCAGGAGGGAAAGAAGAGTTATGAAGAAGTTGTTTCCTTTATTAACTGCAGCCGCAATGGTCTTCTCACTGGCCGGATGCGGAAGCTCCACTGCAGCAACCGCAGCGACCAGCGCCGCTGCAGGATCCACAGCAGCTGCTGCCGCTGACAGCGGAACAGTTGCCAACAAGGACAAGCCGCTCGTATGGTTCAACCGTCAGCCGTCCAACAGCTCGACCGGCGAACTTGACAAGCAGGCTCTGAACTTCAATGACAAGACTTACTATGTTGGCTTCGATGCTACACAGGGTGCTGAGCTCCAGGGCAAGATGGTCGCTGATTACATCAACGCTCATATGGACACCATCGACCGCAACGGCGACGGCGTCATCGGATATGTCCTTGCAATCGGCGATATCGGACACAATGATTCCATCGCTCGTACAAGAGGCGTCCGCAACGCTCTCGGCACTGCAGTCAAGGGTGACGATGGCAAGGCTGACTACCAGCCGGTAGGCACCAACACTGACGGCTCCTCCAAGGATGTCGTTGATGGCAAGATCGGCAATCTGACTGTACGTGAGCTTGCTTCACAGGAAATGAAGAACTCCGCAGGCGCTACCTGGGATGCTGCTACCGCCGGCAACGCTATCGGTGAGTGGTCCTCTTCATTCGGTGATCAGATTGATGTAGTTGTTTCCAACAATGATGGCATGGGCATGGCAATGTTCAATGCATGGTCTCAGGCTCAGAAAGTTCCTACATTCGGATACGATGCAAACAGCGACGCTGTTGCAGCTATCGCCGATGGCTATTCCGGAACGATCTCCCAGCATGCTGACGTCCAGGCTTATCTGACTCTCAAGGTTCTGAGAAACCTGCTCGATGGCTCCGATGTTATGAATGGCATCTCCACTGCTGATGATGCAGGCAATGTCCTGACCGACAGCGATTACAAGTATGTTGAAGACGAGCGTTCCTTCTATGCATTGAACCTCGCTGTTACAGCTGACAACTACAAGGACTTCATGGATTCCACCGTTACCTACAAGCCGGTTTCCGCACAGCTTGATGCAACTGCTCATCCGACCAAGAAGGTTTGGCTGGATACCTACAACAGTGCTGATAACTTCCTGGGCTCCACATATCTGCCGCTGCTCCAGAAGTATGACAAGCTGATGAACCTCTCTGTTGACTACATCGCAGGCGATGGCCAGACTGAGTCCAACATTACCAACCGTCTCGGCAATCCGGGCGAGTATGATGCATTCGCCATCAACATGGTGAAGACGGACAACGCAGCTTCCTATACAGCACTTCTCAACCAGTAAGGCTGATTAGGTTTAGCCGTAATGAGCTATCAGGGGGAGTGTTCTAGACTCCCCCTGATAATTTTATAAAAAGAGCAGCTAGATATTCTGCCCAGCTAAAGGGGTAAAAAGTAAATGACAGAAAAGAAAGATGACATCATTCTATCGATTCGCGGCATGTCAAAGTCCTTCGGACGCAACCGTGTTCTGAATCATATCAACATGGATGTCAAGCGCGGAACCGTCATGGGCCTGATGGGCGAGAACGGTGCCGGCAAGTCTACCATGATGAAATGCCTGTTCGGCATTTATCATAAGGACGAAGGCGAGATTACGCTGGACGGGCATCCCGTCAGCTTCTCCGGACCTAAGGATGCTCTGGAGAACGGAGTCGCAATGGTTCACCAGGAGCTGAATCAGTGCCTGGACCGCAGCGTAATAGATAATCTGTTCCTTGGCCGCTACCCGCTGACTTCTGCAGGCATCGTTGATGAAGCCCGCATGAAGAGAGAAGCAGCCGCATTATTCAGAAGCCTTGACATGACAGTCAGCCTGACGCAGCCGATGCGCAACATGTCAGTATCTGCACGCCAGATGTGCGAGATCGCCAAGGCAATTTCCTATCATTCCAAAATCATCGTTCTCGATGAGCCGACATCATCGCTGACAGAGCCTGAAGTCGAGAAGCTGTTCAAGATGATGAGAAACCTGACCGCTCAGGGCATCTCCCTGATCTACATCTCTCATAAGATGGACGAGGTCTTCCAGATCTGCGATGAGGTTTCCGTATTGCGTGATGGCCAGCTGGTGCTGACCAAGGATGTGAAGACTACCAATCTGGATGAGCTGATTGCCGCCATGGTCGGACGCTCGCTTGATAATCGCTTCCCGCCGGTGGATAACACCCCGGGTGATACAATCCTGTCAATCCAGCATCTCTCGACCAAGTTCAAGCCTTACCTGCAGGATGTCACCTTCGATGTCAAGAAGGGCGAGATATTCGGGCTGTATGGACTGGTCGGCGCAGGCCGCACAGAGCTGCTGGAGACAATCTTCGGTGTCCGTACCAGAGCTGCCGGCCGTGTCTACTATGATGGCAAGCTGATGAACTTCAGCAGTTCCAGGGATGCCATGGACCATGGTTTTGCAATGATCACGGAAGAGCGCAAGGCGAATGGCCTGTTCCTGAAGGGGAACCTGATCTTCAACACCTGCCTTACCAACCTGAATCACTACAAGAACGGCATCGCATTGTCTGACGATGAGATGCAGAGGGCTACCGATAAGGAAATCAAGATCATGCATACCAAGTGCATGGGCGCTGAGGACTCGATTGCCAGCCTTTCCGGAGGCAACCAGCAGAAGGTTATCTTCGGCAAGTGGCTCGAGCGCGATCCGGCGGTATTCATGATGGATGAGCCGACCAGAGGCATCGACGTCGGCGCCAAGTACGAGATCTATGAACTGATTATCAGCATGGCAAAGCAGGGGAAGACCGTGATCGTGGTATCCTCTGAGATGCCGGAGATCCTGGGTATTACCAATCGCATCGGCGTGATGTCCAACGGACATCTGGCCGGCATTGTGAATACGAATGAAACCAACCAGGAAGAGCTGCTGAGACTCAGCGCGAAGTACATGTGATCAAGGAGAAAAGGGAATATGAGTCGTGAAAATAACGTGACAGCCGATCAGTCAAAGATTCTGACTGAAGAGCAGGAGGCGGCGCTCCTCAAGCCGATTGACGAACACATCGGCCAGATTCAGAAGAAGATTGATGCACTTCGCCTTGACGGCGAAGAGAAGATTGTCAACCTGAAGAACCAGGTTCAGCTCGCCAAGGAGAACAAGGCGCTGACCAAGGGCGAGAGGGACAATCTGATTTCACAGGCAGAAGCAGAGATCGCCAAGGCCAAGGAAGTTGAGTCAAAGAACAAGCCCGAAGTCGACAAGCTGATCGCGGAAGCCGAGAGCTATCTGAAGGATCATTATGAGTCGGATTATGAGAGCAAGGTCGATGCCAGCTGCGCGGAGCAGAAGTCTATCGCTACTGCGAAGTACAATGAAGATCTTGCTGCGCTTGCCAAGGAGCACGAGGCAAATCTTGCCAAGCTGAGCTCCAGCGATCCGAACTACAAGCAGGAAGCCAAGGACGAGAACTACGTCTACAAGAATAAGCAGTTCGATGCCAAGATGGCCTTTGACAAGAGTCTGCAGGCCATCAAGGATCGCAAGCATGAGGCATTCACGCATAAGTATCACCTGATTGACCTCCTCCGCAGATCGCATTTCACCTATGCAGAGCGTCAGGCCCAGAGCCGCGAGACCTACAAGTATACCTTCAACAGGAAGCAGTTCCTGCTGAGAAACGGCCTGTACATTGTCATCGGGCTGGTCTTCATCATTCTGTGCATCATCGCTCCGGTCGTGAAGCATACCTCGCTGCTGACCTGGAGCAATATCATGAACATCATGCAGCAGGCTGCACCTCGCATGTTCCTGGCGCTCGGCGTTGCCGGCCTGATCCTCCTGACCGGAACTGACCTGTCCATCGGACGTATCGTCGGCATGAACATGGTGATCGCAACGGTCATCATGCATAAGGGCATCAACACCGGCACGGTCTTCGGGCACATCTTCGACTTCACCGGCATGAGCCTCGGCGCAAGAGCGTTCATGGCATTGATCATCTGCGTATGCTGCTCCATGATCTTCACTTCCATTGCCGGCTTCTTCATGGCAAGGTTCAAGATCCATCCGTTCGTCTCCACGATGTCCAACATGCTGATCATCTTCGGTCTCGTCACTTACGGTACCAAGGGCGTGTCCTTCGGTGCAATCGAGAATGCGATTCCGGCTATGATCATCCCGAAGATCGGCAGCTTCCCGACCATTATTCTCTGGGCAGTCGCTGCAATCCTCATTGTCTGGTTCATCTGGAACAAGACGAAGTTCGGCAAGTATCTGTATGCGGTCGGCGGAAACCCTGACGCAGCTGCTGTCTCCGGTATCTCCGTCTTCAATGTTACTGTCCGTGCATTCATGATGGCCGGCATCCTCTACGGATTCGGCGCATGGCTTGAGTGCCAGAGAATGGTTGGCTCCGGCTCGGCTGCATATGGCCAGGGCTGGGATATGGACGCAATCGCGGCCTGCGTGGTCGGCGGTGTCTCCTTCACCGGTGGTATTGGCAAGATTTCCGGCGTCGTTGTCGGTGTCATGATCTTTACTGCCCTGACATATTCCCTGACGATCCTCGGCATTGATACCAACCTGCAGTTCGTATTTGAAGGAATCATCATCATCGCAGCAGTCACGCTGGATTCCCTGAAGTACGTCCAGAAGAAATAATCAGATCGATTATCTCTTACAGGAAACAGATCAAAGTGTCTCTTCTCAGTCGAAGAGGCACTTTTTATATTCCAGGGAAGTCCTCTGAAACAGAATAGAGAATGAGGAGTGTGCAGCGAAAAGGTTGAAATGTCATCAGGTGTGCACTCTGGTTCAGCCGGCAGGCAACTGCCGTGTATTTCTATTGGTCAGATGATTATTTTGCTTTTGCAGCTGCGGCGCTGACAGTCAGGGCCTGTCATTTCTTATCGTCATGCCTGAAGCGGCCGGCTTATGCTGGACTTCTGTTGACACTGCTATGCTATAAAAAATGCAGGATAGGAGGATCACATAATGCCAGCTGTTGTTGATGAGGAAAAGTGCGTGGGATGCGGGGCCTGTGTTGGACCGTGCCCAAATGAGGCAATCACTCTTTTAGGGGCAACAAGAAAGGCTTCTGTGAACACAGCAGCGTGCAATAACTGCGGTGATTGCGCGGACTATTGCCTCGCTGATGCCATTACCATTATCTAGCAATTGGATTCGTTGAGCTGCGCCTGCATGGCGCAGCGGTAGAATGACAGGAGGACAGGAAAATGCCGGCTGTAGTAGATCAGGATCGATGCAATGGATGCAAAGCATGTATGAGTATGTGCCGGGAGGGAGCGATTCAGGTCTTTAACGGAAAAGCTGACGTCAAAGATGGAGTCTGCATTAACTGCGGCGATTGCATCGACATTTGCCCGGTCGATGCAATCCATATGTGGTAAGGCGCTCCGGATCTCTTGAAGCGCCGGGATGCAGCCTGCCATCAGGCATGCATGCAGAAATGAAAATCGCCTGTGCTTTTCCTTCATGGACTGGCTGCAGGCGGTTTTTTCATATCTCCGAAAAGCTCTCAGGAGCAGAAAACGAATAAGGTATCACAAAGGCAGGATAAAAGGTCATATTCATGCATTGAATTTGCATCCTGGCTCAGCCGGCAAGCGACTGGCTTTCAGTCTCGAACGCTGCTTCCGCCTGTCATCTTCTTTACTGCTGGCAGCCTGTCTGATTGAAAGGATGGCAATCTGCATCAGAAAAGGCAGCTCCCTGCCGGAGCTGCCCTGTGCGGACCGCGCATGTGGATCAGTGAATCTTTGCAAGAATGTCATTGCCTTCCTTTACCTGGGCGACGAAGGCTTCTTCCATGATCTCGCGGAAGCGGGCTGCCTGCTTCTCCAGGTATATCTCCCGGGGAAGAGAGACCGCGACTGTATGAATATCATTGGCAATGCGGAAGGCCTTGTCATGATCGCTGACCCTGCCGAGCCCAAGCAGATTGACGCCGTAGGAATTTCCCTTCATGGCCTTCTCGATGAAGTCTGCCGCGAAGTTCTTCCATTCCAGCTCCTGGAGCTCATCCATCTTCAGCGTGAGGACACCGAGATCGATCATGTACTGGCGGATATCCTTCTCGCGCCGTCTGCGGTTCAGGAAAGACGTGGACTCGCTGACTCCCTTCAGCATGCACCAGGCATAGTAGTACTTGTCCTGCTTTCGCACGGAGGTCCCGTAGCGATGCTGAAGGATCTCCAGGCGGCGCTGATCCTCAGCGGAGTCAGGGTGCTGCTTCAGATATTCTTTCAGGCACTTCTCACGGAGGGCGGCATCGCTCAGCTCATAGAAGTGCAGCGGCCATTCCTCGAGATATTCCGGCTTGAATTCCTTTTTGCTCATGAATTCCATGATCCTATTTTACCATAGGGACCAGCAGCGGAAAAAGAAGGATGATCATAATTGCAGAATTGCATGGAACCGTTCAGGCAATGCATGAATGCTGGGATATCAGTTCTGCTCCATGAGGATCTGCTTCGGATTCAGCCGCATGATCATGAAGGCAGGAATGACGATGGCTATGAATACCACGCCGGTTCCCAGCAGATAGATCTCAAGGATCAGCGTCGGGCTGACACTGACATGATATTTCGAGAAGAGATCATCCTGCGTGACGGTCGTGAAGTAATCCGAGCCTGTGGAGAAGTCATAGTACATGCTGTCATCCTCGGAGGAGGCATACTGCGCGTCAGTGTCGGTCTGGAACTTCAGGACAGCATCGCCTACCTTGCCGGCGATCATGGATCCGCTGGCAACAGCGAGGCTGAAGCCGATCAGGGCGATGATCATCAGCTCCATGAAGAGCTGGACGACAATCTTGAACTTGGAGACACCGAGCGACAGCAGCACGCCGATCTCATACTCCCTGGTCTTCAGCGTCAGCGCGGTGACAAGAGAGATGATGATTACCGCATTGACCATGACGATTGCCACGATGATATCGGCAAAGAAGCTGAGCGTGTCCAGCGGGCGCGCCATCTTCTGGAAGGCTTCATTATTGGCATTCAGCATGGTGTATTCGCTGAGCAGCGGCGTATAGTCCTTCACGAACTGATCGACGCTGAGCGGATCATCCAGCAGGAAGATGATGCTGGAAGGCTGGGATACCGTCTTGAGCGTATAATCCTCGGCATCGGTATCCGTGAACGCATCGGGATACTGCTGGCGGTAGTAGTCCATGGAGGCCCTGCCGACATCATAGCTTGCCTGCGCAAAGGAGGTCATCGGCATCAGGATGACATTCTTCGGCGACTGCCAGGGAGACATCCACTTGAACTCATCGCTGCTCTGGTCAACCTCACGCGTCGTGGTGAAGATGCCGATGATATCCACGGAAGTATCCAGGGAATCCTCGGAAATGCCGGCATCCGTGATGTCCTTCTTCGTGACGCTGTCCAGCAGGGAAAAGGTGATGGAATCACCGACATGCAGATTATTGAGATCAGCCAGGTCCTTGGTGATCAGGCACACATTCTTTGACTGATCGAGGTCATTCTGCGTGAACATGCTGCCATCCGTAACGGTGAAGGTGCCTTCCTCAAGCTCGATCATGTTCGGAGAGTTATTCGCGAGAATCTGGATATTAGGCTCCTGATACTCCACCACATTGCCGTTCTCATCGGTCATCGTGGTCTGCTCTCCCTTTGCATCCTCATTGCCGACCGGGACATTCTCGAAGCCGATGGAGTAGACCGTTCCTGTCTGCATGAAATTGTATGCCTTGATGCGCGAGTCCTTCGCGATCTTGTTCGCAATATCGATATCCAGCTGCGGGTAGTTCTTATTGGCCTTGTCAATCTCATCCTGGTCAGTCAGGGAGGTTACGTAATTGTAGTAGGCGTTGTAGTCCACTTCATAGCTGACTGCTGCGCGCATCTGCCTGCGGGTCAGGATCTTGGCGTTGTCAGCAGCCTGCGAGATGCCGAGGCCGAGCACGACCAGATTGCCGATCACGAAGAACGTGACAGCCAGCAGGATCGTCTTGGTGATATTCCTGCAGATGTAGCGCCATGCGCGCAGAACAAAGTTCATGATCAGGTCTCCTGTCTATCAGCAGAGCAGCTGTGCCTGCCTCTATTGTATTGCCGCTGAGGGCATAACGGGTCCATGCGGTGATTAAGAATTGTTTAAGATTCCCGCAGAAAGAGGGGATGCATGTAGCCATGACCCCTCCATCATACGCTTTTCCCTCCTGTTATGCTACCCCGCCGGGCTCAGACGGCATGAATCAGCCGCATAGAACGCATGCGTGCATGAATCATGAGGCCGCTGCAAGAAATTCTGACAGCGCAGTCATGGCAGGTGTCTCCTCATGGTTCCTTGGATGCGCGAGCACTACCGGCAGCATGATCCTCGGCGTCACCGAGCGGAAGCTGACGCCGCGATGGCTGAACACCCTGAAATTGCTGCGTGGAAGCAGGCTGACGGCATCGCCGACAGGCAGATAGTTCAGGATGGTCTCGATCCGCGCGGTTCCGGCGAGGGTGATATGGAGATGGCTGTCCTGGAATTCCTTCATGCACAGCTGATAGATGGCTGTGTAGGGATACATGAGCATCAGCGGGCAATGCGATACCTGGGCCAGGGTGATGCTGCGGTTCTTCAGCAATTGATGGCTTTCCGCCGCAGCCGCTACCAGCTCATCCCGGCAGATCACTGTCATTCTGCTTTCGTCCGGATCGATCATGGTGCTGCGGCAGACAATCATGTCATATCTGCCGGCGGCATAGCCATCGAGCAGCTCCTCCTCTTCCTTTTCCTCCAGGTGCAGGGATATCTCCGGATGCGCTGCGGAGAACTTTGCAAGCAGGCTGCCAAGGCCGTACTGTGCCTGGAATGGCAGCATTCCCACGCTGAGCTTCAGGGCGGAATCCTGCCGGAAGGCATTCAGCCTCCGGATTGCCTTGTCATAATCTGCGGTCAGGCGCAGGGCCTCCTCATACATCAGCTTTCCGGCAGGCGTCAGAACGGCTTTGCGGCGGGAGCGGTCCAGCAGGCTGCATCCCAGCTCTTCCTCCATCCTGGCAATCTGCTTGGACAGGGCAGACTGCGAGATGCTGCGGCGGTCTGCCGCATCGAGAAAGGTCTTTTCCTCGGCAACGGCGATGAGATCCTTCAGCTGGGAGATATTCATGAGTGCCTCCTGATATATTCTGATCTGGAAATGTTCTGTTATTCTCTTCTGGAAACAATCATAGCATAAACAGAATTGATTGGATCCGCCTCTCTTTTCATAATGAGGTAAGAACAGAATGCCGCTCTTTTAGGCGTCCGGGGAGATCAGAAATGGATATGAAAGAATACAGCCTGCGCTCCTGCATTGAGCTGCTGCAGAAAATGCCTGGCCAGTACATTGAGACAGACAGGGAAGTAGATCTGAAGGATGAGCTGTCCGGCGTATACCGCTATATCGGCGCCGGGGGAACGATCATGCGGCCGACGCATACCAATGGGCCGGCCATGATGTTTAATCGGATCAAGGGTTTCCCGGATGCGAGAGTGGTAATCGGCATGATGGCAAGCCGGGAGCGTGTAGCCCGGATGTTCGGCTGCAGAAAGGAGGATCTCGGGCATCTGATCATGAAATGCGCCGGGAATCCCATCCAGCCGGTAGTGAGCCATGATCCAGCACCGGTACAGGAAGTGATACACCGCGCGGATGAGCCGGGATTCGACCTGAATCGGCTGATTCCCGCACCGACCAATACGCCGGTTGATGCCGGCCCGTATATCACGCTTGGCATGTGCTATGCCACGCATCCGGATACCGGTCTCAGCGATGTGACCATTCATCGCCTTTGCATACAGTCGAAGGATGAGCTTTCCATCTTCCTGCAGCCTGGCTCCCGTCATATCGGTGCCATGGCTGAGCGGGCGACAGAGCTTGGCAGGCCGCTGCCGATCTCTGTATCGATCGGCGTTGATCCGGCTGTGTCAATCTGCGCATGCTTCGAGCCGCCGACCACGCCGCTGGGCTTCAATGAGCTTTCCATTGCCGGTGCGCTGAGAGGGCAGCCGGTTCAGATGACGCCATGCATCACGGTGCATGAGAATGCAATCGCAAACGCGGAATATGTCATCGAGGGCGAGATACTCCCCGGCAGCAATCATGTCGTCGAGGATCAGAACTCCCACACCGGATATGCAATGCCTGAATTCCCGGGCTATAACGGAGTCGCCAGCCATGAATGCTGGCTGCTGAAGGTGAAGGCCGTGACGCACCGCGCGCACCCGATCATGCAGACATGCATCGGGCCGAGCGAGGAGCATGTCAACATGGCCGGCATTCCTACGGAAGCCTCGATCCTGACCCTGCTGGAGAAGGCCATGCCGGGCAAGGTCGCCAATGTCTATGCCCACCGCTCCGGCGGCGGCAAGTATCTGGCCGTGCTGCAGTGCCGCAAGACCGTGCATACCGATGAGGGCAGGCAGCGCCAGGCAGCCCTGCTTGCGTTCTCCGCATTCCCGGAATTAAAGCATGTCATTCTTGTGGATGAGGACGTTGATATCTTTGACACGGATGATGTCCTGTGGGCCATGAATACGCGATTCCAGGGAGACCGCGATATCGTCACGATTCCCGGTGTGCGCTGCCATCCGCTTGATCCGAGCGCCAGCCCTGCCTATTCCGGATCCATCCGCGATGTCGGCATCTCCTGCAAGACTATCTTTGACTGCACAGTTCCCTTCGAGATGAAGGAGCGGTTCCGCAGGGCAGCATTCAAGGAAGTTGATCCCTCTGAATGGGTGAAGGATTATGAGCGCTGAGAAGCGCCTGATTGTCGCTGCTACCGGCGCCAGCGGGATGCCCGTGCTGCGGGCATGCCTGCAGATGATACGCGCAGCCAGCGGCTGGGAGGCTGTCCTGATCTGCAGCGACAGTGCGAGGATGACCTACGAGCAGGAGATCGGGAGCCCGGCTGATGAGCTGAGCATCCTTGCTGCCGAGACGCTTCCGGTCAATGCAGTCGGAGCCGGTCCGGCCAGCGGCTCCTGGCCTGCGGAAGGCATGCTGGTAGTGCCATGCTCCATGAAGACGCTGGCTGGCATTCATGCAGGATATGGAGAGAATCTGATCCAGCGGGCAGCGGACGTAACCGTCAAGGAGCACCGTCCTCTGGTGCTGGGCGTGAGGGAGTGCCCGCTCAGCCCGATCCATCTGCGCAACATGCAGGAGCTGTCGGCACTTCCGTCTGTCTGGATCATGCCGCTGGTAATGGAGTTCTATACCAGGCCTGAATCAATTGAGGACATGACTGCGCAGATGGCTGCCCGGCTGCTGCAGCCCTTCGGCATCGAGCCGGAGAATTATCAGCGCTGGCAGGGAATCGGCAAGAAGCTATGAAGCGGACTGATCGGGTGCTGGAGATGCCTCTCTCCTTCGGCACTCTAAAGATTATGGAGACATGGATTGGCAGGGATCTCTGCCTGAGCGTGAGCGGAGGCCGGGCGCATATCGGCTGCACCGTGCTGGCAGTGCCGCGGAAATCCCTGCGGAAGGATGGTGCGGAGAGCTGTACGTCCTCGGTGCTCAATGTGACAGGGCACAAGGATGAGGAGATCTGCCGTCTGCTGGCAGAGCGTGCCGCAGTGAAGTACCGGACAGTGGCAGTGTGCACCGGTGGAATTCATCTGGATGGGATTACCGAGGCAGAGATTCAGGAGATACAGAGAGCGGCAGAGAATGCAGAGCTCTGAGGCAGAAAGGCGGAATCAGAGATGAAACTGGAATTCGATGAGAAGCAGTATGAAGTGAGAAGTGCGGATCTTGATGGCATGCATCTGGAATATCGAGCTTATGAGAATATCCCGTATGCGGAGAAGCCGGCTGATGACAGGATGCAGCGTCTATCCATCTATGCGCCGGAGGCCCTGTTCAGCAGCGCGGATATTCATTCCGTGCCGATCTTCATGCCGAATACGGTCGGCGGCTATATGCCGGGACCTCAGGAAGCTCCGGGACATGACTTCATGGGCAGAGTGAATGCGACATATCACGCGCTGATGCATGGCTATGTCGTCGTATCAGCAGGTGCCCGCGGCCGCGGCATGAAGGATGCCGAGGGCAGGAACATCGGCGTCGCACCAGCGGACATTGTCGATCTGAAGGCGGCGGTGCGCTTTCTGCGCCATTTTGCGGATCGGATCCCGGGCGATACAGAGCGGATCATCACCAATGGCACCAGTGCCGGCGGCGCCATGTCCGCGCTGATGGGATGCACCGGAAATCATCCGGACTATGAGCCGTATCTCAGGAGCATCGGCGCCGCAGTTGAGCGGGATGATGTGTTCGCCTCCTCCTGCTACTGCCCGATCACGAATCTGGACCATGCAGACATGGCATATGAGTGGGAATTCTGCGGGATCCAGGACTATCATCACATGCATTTTGAGCCGCCGGTTGAGGGTGAGTCGAAGCCTCGCAGGACGCCTGTTAACGGCATCATGACGGCGGAGCAGATCCGCTGGTCCCAGGAGCTGCGCCCGAAGTTTGCACCCTATGTCAACAGCCTGCATCTGAGGTCAGAGGATGGCACTGAGATGCGGATTGAGGAGGATGGCAGCGGCACATTCCGGGATCGGATCGAGAAGCGGATTCTGGAGAGCGCAGATGCGGCCATGGCAGGCGGCGCTGCGCTGGCAGAGGATCCGAAGGTTGCCTCATGGCTGGAGATATCGGGCGGACGCGCTGTCAAGCTGGACTGGGATGGCCTGGTAAAGTATCGCACCCGCATGAAGGAGGCACCTGCCTTTGACAGCCCGGCGCTGAATACGCCGGAGAATGAGCTGTTCGGCACTGCGGAGATCAATGCGCAGCACTTCACGCAGTTCAGCCGTGATCAGGATGCGCAGCATCGTCCTGAAGCACAGGAAGCAGTGATCCGGATGATGAATCCGATGGGATATATTGATGACGGCTGTGCCGTCAAGGCCAGGCATTTCCGCATCCGTCATGGAGCGGCAGACCGCGACACATCGCTTGCGATCTCCAATCTGCTCGTGCTGACGCTGCAGAATGCCGGCATTGATGCAGAGCTTGCGCATCCATGGGGAGTGCCGCATTCCGGCGACTATGATCTGCCGGAGCTCTTCGCCTGGATAGACAGCATCTGCGGAAGATAAAGGAAAGCAGGCAGAAGCGCCCGGAGGAACTATGAGCTATCGAGTGATTATCGCAGACGACGAGCCAAAGATACTGCAGCTGGTTAAGATGCTCGGCCACTGGGATGAGTTCGGCATCGAGATTATCGATGAATGCAGCAGCGGGCCATCAACGCTCGCCAGCATCCTGAAGAATCAGCCGGACTTTGTCATCTCGGATATCAAGATGCCCGGACTGGACGGGATTGAGCTGATTGAGGCAGCAAGGAAGGCGGGGAGCACTTCCCTCTTTATCCTGCTGAGCGGATATCGGCAGTTTGAGTATGCCCGCAGCGCCATCTCGCTGAATGTGGTGGACTATCTCCTGAAGCCGGTCAGCGAGGAGCAGCTGAATGCCACGCTGGAGCGGGTCTGCCTGAAGCTGAGGGAAAGCAAGGCCATCTCAGAGGATCAGGAAGCGCTGAGCCGCATGAAGCAGGTGCAGGATCGGGAAAGGCAGGAGGTATTCTGGAATGCAGTGTTCAACGGCAGCCAGGATCCCTCGCTCCGCATGAACCTCGCCAGCGAGCAGCAGTGCGAGCAGGCATATGGCATGCACTTCGAGAAGGGATGCTACCAGATGATGCAGATCACCACCAACATGGCCGTGAATATGCAGCAGAACAACTCGCTGTTCAATCAGGAGACGGAGCGCCTCATGTACCGCACTCTCGGCGGAGATGTCATCCTGTATTTCCGGCTGAGCCAGATCGGATACGATGTCGTGCTCAACTTTCAGGAAGACCGCCAGCAGAAGCTGCGTGAGGAGATCATTGCGCTCAATACCGGGATCTCTAATCTTCATGAGATCTACGGGGAATTCACCGTCAATATCAGCACCAGCCGCATTCGGCATGCATGCAGCGAGCTGCCGTCTGCCATGGCAGAGGCACAGGCTGCTTCCTGGGGCAAGTTCCTGATGATGCATAACGGCATCCTGACCTATGAGCAGGTAGCGGGGCTCGGCACGAAGGATACTGCGCCGCTTGGCTCTCATGAGGATGCGGAGAAGATCGCATCCTGCATCCGATATCTGCGCCGCGAGGAAACGACTGAGCTCTTTGAGCGGCTCTACAGGAGAGCGCCCCAGATTGAGGCATGCGATCCCGGCGTTGCATCTTCCGCCTATATCAGCCTTGCCAGAACATGCACTGCAGCAGTGCTGCCGGAGAATCAGGCAGCTGTCAGAAGCTGCTTTGACTATGCATTCGTAAACGCCAAGAGCTGCAGCCAGCTGATGAAGCTGCTGTTTCTGCAGCTGGATGCCTATATTCAGGATGAGCAGAAGAAGCTGAATCAGAAGGCACGAAAGCCGATCAATGAGGCGGTGCAGTTCATCAACATGAACTTTGCAAGGCAGATCTCGCAGACAGACGTGGCAGATGCGAGCAATGTGAGCACGGCATATCTCAGCAGGCTGTTCAAGGAAGAGATGAATGTCGGCTTCCAGGAATACCTGACCGGGGTTCGCCTGAAGAATGCGGAGCGCATGCTTGCGGAGACCAATATGACTGTCAAGGAAATCGCGCTTGCGGTCGGATATCCGGATGAGAAGTACTTCTCGCGGATCTATAAGAAAGTGACAGGCATCAAGCCGTCTGAGTATCGCAAGATCTATGGATGATCGGAAGAGAGGGAGCATTCTGTGAAGCGCCTGCTGATCCTGCAGTGGATCATGACTGCTTTGATTGCGGCCGCTCTGGCCGCAGCTGTCATGCAGATGAGCATGCATGGCATTTTTCCTGTGGTTGTGCTGGCTGCCGCCGCAGCCATTGACGCAGTTCTTTTGGTGCTGACTTATCAGCAGATGCGGATCATGTCGTTTCTCAGAAGCCACAGCCAGTCTGCGGGAAAGCAGTTTGATGACCAGATGATCATGCGCCGGCAGCAGCAGGAGGAGCTTCTGCGGCGGCAGGTGGAGCTCAGCTCGCTGCAGAGCCAGATCAATCCGCATTTTCTCTACAATACGCTGGACAGCATCCGCTCCAAGGCGCTGATCGAGGGACAGAATGAGATCGCTGACATGACGGAGATCCTGTCCAACTTCTTCCGCTACTGCATCGGCAACACGGAAAGCCTGGTCAAGGTGCGGGAAGAACTCGGGCATGTCAATGATTATTACGTGATCCAGAAATTCCGCTTCGAGGATCGGTTTGATCTGACGATATCCATGGAGGATGATTCCATCAAGGATCTCTATCTGCCCAAGATGTCAATACAGCCGCTGATCGAGAATGCGATGATGCATGGCCTGGAGCGGGTGAACCGCAAGGGCCTGATCACGGTGCAGCTGATCCTGGCAGATCAGGATCTTCTGATCACGGTCTCGGACAACGGCGCCGGCATGAGCCAGGAGCAGCTGGACGAGATGAACCGGAAGCTTGAGCAGGATATCCCGGCCGGGCAGGCGGGCGGCAGGCACAGCGGCATTGGCGTCGCCAATGTCAATGCGAGAATCAAGCTGATGTTCGGCAGGCAGTATGGCATCCGCTACCGGTCTGTTCTTGGCAGCGGCACGGATGCGATCATCCGCATGCCGCAGGTCAATGACTTCTCGCGGATCCGGTTTGAGGAGAGCTGAGCCTGTATGGAAGAGCTGCTGCGGATTGAGCATGCATATTGCATAAGCGGACTGAGCGACTATTTTCTCTCGGTCTATCGCGGCGACATTGTCTATGTTCAGAGCGTATCCAATGTCGATCTGCATACACTGGCTGAGGTGATCTCGGGAAATCTTGCCCTGTCTTCCGGAAGCATCTTCCTGCATGGCGAGCTGCAGAGCGGCACGCAGCTGCTGCAGTCGCGGCGGAGCAGGATCTATTCCGTGACTTTCGGCAGGGAGTTCTCGGAGAATCTCTCGGTCGGCGAGAACATGAACATGAATTCCCTGGAGACGACGTGGCACCAGATCTATTCCGAGTCCAGGACCAGGGAGCGCGTCAACCGGTATTTTCGGAATGAGCAGATTCATCTGGATGCAGGCATGCCGATGTGGCAGGTCTCTGACTCGGACCAGAAGAAGCTCGGCATTCTGCGGGCAAAGCTGTTTCATGCGACGCTGACCGTGATTGACCTGACGGATATTGTGCTGGAAGGCGTGGCCTTTGATGAGATCATGCGCATGATCATGCGGCTGCATGGCTCCGGCATGAGCTACCTGATCCTGTCACCCCGCTACAGCCGGCTGGCAGAGATCGCGACCCGGATCCAGTACATGCATCGCGGCAAGGATGTCAGGGAATGGAGCGGGCTGTCTGACAGCCTGCGCATGCAGCTGCAGGGACAGATCGGATTTCTCCCGATCCCGTCGGTGCAGATGTCCCGAAGCCCTGAAGAGAGGCGACTGATCGGCCTGCTGGATTTTGAGTGGGATACCAATCAGGATTTCTGGATATATCTGAAGGAGCTGAAAAGCCGGAATCAGGAGATCTACACAGAGCAGATCGGCGCGATGATTCCTGAGGATGGCGTTGGCATCGGCAGCGAGATGGCGGTCATTCCGGAGAACAGCCGGGACATGCTGCTGGGTGACCTGACTATCGGGGAGAACCTGACCATTGCGATTCCGGAGCGGGTCTGCACCAGCCGGCATGGCGTCATCATGCGCCGGCTTCAGCAGAAGATGGAAGCTGACTTCCGCGCGAGATTCGAGATTGACCCGCGAACTGTACGCGTTGATCAGCTGACGGATCTGCAGCGGAAGATACTCTCGGTAGAGCGGATGATACTCGCGCATCCAAGGGCAGTCATGCTGGAGAATCCATACGTGACACTGGAGCTGAACGCAATTCCCGCTTTTCGGGCATATCTGGAGCAGCTGTGCAGCCGGGGCTTCCTGGTCTTCTACTTTGCAAGAACAGACGAGCAGATGGAAATTGACTGCTGCAGAGTCATACAGACACATAATGGAGCAAGTGCAAAAATCACCGCCCTTTCGTCAAAATAGTCCCCCAGAAAAAACGGAAGCGCTTACATATAATTCAGGTATCAGGCAGGGCAGACATCAGATCTGCCATGCAGGCACAGCAGGAGTGCTAATACTCAGGAGGGAAGGAATATGTTCAAGAAACTCGTTTCACTGATCTCTACGGCTGCCATGGTATTCAGCCTGGCCGGATGCGCAGGATCAGGATCATCTGCTGCCAGCTCCAGCACAGCAGCAGCAACCGAAGCAGCATCCACTGCCAGCGCTGTTGCAAGCGCCGTCAGCGAGGCAACCGGAGGAAAGGATCTGAAGGGCAAGAAGGTTGGCTTCTCCGCTCTGATGATGTCCTCTGAATTCTTCACAGACATGTCCAATCAGATGGAGACATACTTCACTGACCGCGGCATGGAGTACAACGTCGCTGATGCGGCAGGCAATGCACAGACACAGATTCAGACGATCGAGAACTTCGTTTCCATGGGCTGCGATTACATCATCGCCTTCGTTGTAGATAAGGCTTCCATCGGCGATACCCTGAAGAAGGCAAGACAGGGCGGCGCATTCGTCATCGTCATCGGCACTGTCCTGGAAGACAAGGACGCTGCGGATGTCTGCATCAGCATCTCCCAGAAGGAATCCGGCGAGACTGAGGCAAAGATGGCTTCTGACTGGATTGACAAGACATTCCCGGATGCTGCAGACGGAACCGTCAAGGTCGGCCTGCTGACCAACTCCGAGAACGAGGATGCAGTTGCAAGGTGTGACGGACTCAAGGAGCTTGAGACCATGAACAAGAAGGTCAAGATCGTTGAGGAGCATGAGACAACACAGGCAGACGGCGCTGCTGCCGGCCAGACTTACGCAGAGATGGAGCTCATGAACAACCCGGATCTGAGCGTTATCCTCACTTACGGTACAGATCAGGGCCAGGGCGCCAATGAAGCAGCGATGGCCAACACTTCCATCAACAAGGATAAGTTCGCAGTCTTCACAGTTGATACCGCGCAGTTCATCCGTGACAAGGTCCGTGCTTCCGCTACCGGCGACTCCGTGCTCCGCGGCACAGTCATGCTGGGTGAGGGCACTCCGATGACCTGCTACAACCTGATGGATGGCACATGGTCCAGCAGAGTTGAGGATGGCGTCTATAACGAGCGCTGCATCGAGATCACTCCGGATACTATTGATCAGTATTTCAAGGATTAATTGCTGAAGGGCTGAAGCAGGGGCTTCCCGATCAGGGAAGCCCTCTGCTGTCATGCATGAAGAAGGAGTCTCTTATGACCAAGATACTGGAAGTAAAGCATGTGACAAAGACCTATCCGGGCGTGGTTGCGCTGGACGATGTCTCCTTCGATGTCGAGAAGGGAGAGATCCTTGCTCTGATCGGCGAGAACGGAGCCGGCAAGTCAACGGTGATCAAGTCGATCTCCGGCGCCATTAACTTCGATTCCGGCAGCATTGTCATTGATGGCAAGGAATATCAGAAGCTGACGCCGTCCATGGCAAGAGAGGCAGGCGTCGGCGTGGTCTATCAGGAGCTGAACCTGGTTCCCTCGCTGAGCATCATGGAGAATATCTTCCTCGGCGAGAAGATCGGGCCGAATCCATACTGCCCGCAGTTTGACGAGATGAAGCGGCGCTCTGAGGAGGTCATGAACACCCTCGGCGTCAAGATTGATGTGAAGACGCAGGTGCAGATGCTGTCTACTGCGCAGATGCAGATCGTCGAGATCGCCAAGGCGGTGGTCCAGAACTGCAAGGTGCTGATCATGGATGAGCCGTCTGCCTCGATCCCGATGGCAGAGGTCGAGAACATGTTCGAGATCGTCCGCAAGCTGAAGGCCAAGGGCGTCTCGGTCATCTATATCAGCCATCGCCTGGAGGAGCTGTTCGAGCTGTGCGATCGCGTCACGGTATTCCGCGACGGCAGGTTCGTCGTCACCAGGAATGTCGCGGATATCACCAAGCAGGACCTGATCAAGTACATGATCGGACGTGAGCTTACGGAAAAGTTCCCGGTCAGGAACGCGAAGGTCAGCGATACCGTGCTTGAGGTAAAGGACCTGTGCGGCAATGGCGACTTCCATATCAACCTGCAGCTGCACCGCGGCGAGATCCTGGGCCTGGCCGGCCTGATCGGCGCCGGGCGCACGGAGCTTGCCAAGATGATCTGCGGCGATGTCCATCCGGACAGCGGCGAGATCATCGTCAACGGCAAGGCCATGCATGCAGCATCCTGCGCGGATGCAGTGGAGCGGGGCATCGGCCTGGTGCCGGAGGACCGCAAGAATGAGGGCGTGTTCCTGGGATATACCATCGAGTGGAATATCCCGGTCATGAGCCTGCGCAAGATCAGCAAGTTCGGATTCATCAATTTCAGGAAGGCCGATGAGCTGACGAGCACCTATGTAAGAACGCTGGAGATCAAGACGCCAAGCGTGAAGCAGGAAGTCAAGAATCTGTCCGGCGGCAACCAGCAGAAGGTTGTCGTCGCGAAGGTCCTGGCTGCTGACAATGAGGTATTGATCTTCGATGAGCCGACGAGAGGCATCGACGTCGGCGCGAAGCAGGAAATATACATGCTGATGAATCGGCTCGTGGAGGAGGGAAAGTCCATCCTGATGATCTCCTCTGACATGGAGGAGCTGCTCGGCATGAGCGACCGTATCGTTGTGCTGCATGAAGGAAAGGTCAGCGGCGAGCTGGCAAAGCCTCAGTTCAGCCAGGCAGGCGTGCTTGAGCTGGCATCCGGAATGAAGGAGGAACGCGCATGAACAAGGTAATTGATTTCTGCCGGAGGAATCTGGCATGGGTACTTCTCGTGCTGATCATGATCGTCTTCGGCATGACCACGAATAACTTCTTTACGACAGCCAACATTCTCAATATCCTCAATCAGAATGCCTACCTGATCATCTGCACCTATGGCATCGCGCTGATCATGATGTCCGGCGGCCTCGATATGGCAGTCGGCTATCAGATGAGCATCTGCGGCGTCCTCGCGGCGCTGATGCTGACGAAGCTCGGCCTGCCGACACCGCTTGTTGTCATCGTCACGATCCTGATCAGCGTTGCCTTCGGCGCGCTGGGCACCTTGCTGGAGCACCTGCTGCAGCTGCCGAGAATCTTCGTCTCCATCGGCCTCAGCACTGTCTATCAGGGCATTGCGTATGTCATCACCAACTCCAAGACGATCTCCGGGCTTCCGGATGGATTCAAGGAGATCGGCCAGGGAACGATCCTGCATCCTTCACTGACCTATGCAACGCTGATGATGGTCATCGGCGGAATCATCATGAGCTTCATCATGGACAAGACCTACTTCGGGCGCTATGTATTCGCGCTCGGCGGCAATGAGGCCGCAGCGCGCCTGGCCGGCATCAACGTCAAGCGCATGAAGTATGCCATTGGCTGCATTGCCGGCTTCTTCTGCGGCATCGGATCGGTCATCCTGACCGCCCGCGTCGGCGCTGCTGCTGCATCCACAGCAGCCGGCACTGAGATCACCATCCTGACGGGCGTCCTCGTCGGCGGCGTCTCTGTCCGCGGCGGCGACGGCAAGATCGCGAACTGCATCGCCGGCGTCCTGATCATGGGACTGCTTGCAAACGGCATGCAGCTGGCTGGACTGAACACCTACTATCAGTACATCGCAAAGGGATCCATCATGCTGGTCGTCATGTGGTTTGATGCATTCCAGATGAAGCGCAGAGCTCTTGCTGCCAACAAGCGCAAGGAGAGCTGAGCATGCATGCAGTCTGGGCAGCTCCGGATCTGCATTGAATCGAGCATGAAAAGAGAAGACAGCCGCCGCAGGATCAGAAGCGGCGGCTGCTTTGCAAAGAAAGCTGGAAGGGAGTGCCGGCAGGAAGCCGGCTGGATGAGAATGGGAGAGTATATCAAGCCGTTTGAGGGACCTCTGGAGCAGTTCCCGGAGGATGAGGAACTGCCGGAAGGCGTCAAGTGCATTCGCCTGAAGGATACCTACGGGCCGTATGGCACGGACTTCCGCATGATGGTCTATGCGGAGCGCGATCATGAGCAGCTGAAGGTTGGCGTGCTGATGCCGGTCGAGGGAAACCCGAATGATCCGCAGAGAACCTATCCGCTGATCGTGTTCGTGCAGGGCTCCGCCTTTCACCGCCAGTTCATGTTTGACCATATGCCCACGATGCTGCGGGTCTGCGAGAAGGGATTCGCGGTTGCCTTCGTGCAGTATCGCCCCAGCGAGGTTGCGCCGTTCCCTGCGCAGACGCAGGATGCCAAGACCGCGATCCGCTTCCTGAAGATGCATGCAGGTGAGCTGAGAATCAATCCGGATCGGATTGCGCTCTGGGGTGACTCCAGCGGCGCGCATACCGCTGTCATGGCCGGCATCACCGGCGACGGCGTTCTGGACACAGAGCTGTACAATCGCTATTCCTGCAGCGTCCGCTGCATCGTGGACTGGTATGGGCCGACTGATATCTCAAGGATGAATGAGCAGCCGAGCACGCAGGATCATGCGGCTGCCGAGAGCCCTGAGGGATTCCTGATCGGAAGAAGGAATGTGCTGGAGAATCCGAAGCTAGCGGCGGCGACGGTGCCGATGAACTATCTCAGCGCCGACAGGCCGACGCCGCCGATCCTGATCATGCATGGCAGCCGGGACCACCTGGTCTGCTTCCGCCAGAGCTGCCTGCTCTATGAGAAGCTTAGGTCGCTCGGCAAGGATGTCGAGATGTACAAGGTCATGGGCGCGTATCATGCCTTCGGCGGATTCCTGTCAGATGAGGCTGCAGATATCGTGCTGGAGTTCATTCGCAGAAAGCTCGGGGAGTAGGCAGAGCGCAGCGATATCAAACCATGCAGAGGCAGTCCGCCTCTGCATTTTTGCATGGCGAAGCGCCTTATTAATTTTCTCTTAAATTCCTGCCAGTCGATTGAGCGCGTGCAGAAGAGGTGTTACCGTTATGTACGCTGCCTGATGCGCGCTGTGCGTGCTTCAGGCGGGGGAAGAGAGATTCATTGAATGAGACTTCGGAAACTGAATCGAAATGAGCTGAAGTATATCGCGGCATTCTTCATGGTGCTGGACAGCATGTACCTGAGAGGCTTTCTGTCCTCGGTCTTCCATCTCCTGACGCGCTTTGTCGCGCCGCTGTTTGCCTGGCTGATGGTAGACGGGTTCTTTCATACATCCAGCAGGCCTGCCTACTGCAGGCGGCTCTGGACTGCAGCAGCGCTGATGCAGATCGGGGATGCGGCGTCCTCGCTGCTCTTCGGCAGCAGGCATCTCGGCATCGGCGATAATATCTTCCTGACGCTGGCAGCAGGCTTTACCGTGATCTATCTGATTGAGCTTGGCAGAAGCGAGGCGAGCCGCAGGAGATCCATAATCCGCTGGGCAGAGGCCCTGGCTGCTGTCCTGGTCGGGCTCGTGCTCTCCATCGTTCCCATTCCGCTGTTCGGAGATGCCTATATCGGCATTGAGGGAGGGCTGATGCTGCTGCCGCTGATCCTGATTGCCTACTTCTTCCATGGCCGGATGAAGGAGCAGGCAGTGCTGTATACTGCATACTGCCTGCTGATCGGGGCGCTGTCCGGCGCCTTCGTGATTCCGCAGAGCGCAATGGACTGGGACATGCTCTTCGTGAACTCTGACTGGGCAGGCTTCCTGTTTCTGCCCCTTGCGCTGCTCTATGACGGCACTGCCGGAAAGAAGACGGCCTTCAGCCGATATTTCTTCTATGTCCTGTATCCGCTTCACCTCTGGATCATCGCGGCTGCTGCCTTCTTCCTGCGCTAGCTGATGCATAGATGTTGATCTATATGATGCCGGGTGATAACATATAGACACGTATCAATGCGAGGTGATCCTGTGAAGACAGAAGATGCTGCCCTGATCTGCCGGGCGCTGGGCGATCCCAACCGCCTGCAGATTATAGAGATGCTCTCAAGCGGAGAGCGCTGTGCCTGTACGCTGCTGGAAAAGTTTGATATCACGCAGCCGACTCTTTCCCACCACATGAAGACCCTGGTGGACTGCGGGCTTGTGGAGGTTCGCAGGGAGGGCAAGTGGAGTCATTACTCCCTGAATCAGAAGACACTGAGGGAATTCAGCAGATTTGCGGAGAAGCTCTCCGGACAGAAAGGGTCGGAATAGAATATGCAGGGGAATTTCTTCATGGACCAGATCCTGGCAATGAAGTGGCTGAATGCCCTGATCGGGCAGCTGCTCGGCATGATCGGCGTCGATGTGACCGGAAGGCTGGGCGGCAGCCTGCAGTTCTTCCTGTATGACGTGATCAAGATCACCATCCTCCTCTGCGTGCTGATCTTCCTGATCTCGTATATCCAAAGCTACTTTCCGCCGGAGCGCAGCCGTAAAATCATGGGCCGCTTTCACGGCCTCTGGGCGAACTGCATCGCGGCGCTGCTCGGCACCGTGACGCCGTTCTGCTCCTGCTCCTCCATTCCGCTGTTCATCGGCTTCACGAGCGCAGGCCTGCCGCTTGGCGTGACCTTCTCCTTCCTGATCTCTTCGCCGATGGTGGACCTCGGCAGCCTCATTCTGCTCATGAGCATCTTCGGAGTCAAGGTCGCGGTTGCCTATGTGATTGTCGGCCTGATCGTGGCCGTGACTGGCGGAACCATCATTGAGCATCTGCATCTCGAGAATGAGGTCGAGGACTTTATCCGCAATGCCAGGGCAGTCGGCATTGACTCGCCGACGCTGACGCAGATGGAGCGCCTGGCCTATGCAAAGGATCAGATGGTCTCCACCTTCCGCAAGGTATTCCCGTACATCCTGATCGGCGTCGGCATCGGCGCGGTCATTCATAACTGGATCCCGGAAAGCTGGGTCGAGGCAGTGCTCGGCAGCCAGAGCCGCTTCGGCGTCGTGCTTGCGACGCTGATCGGCGTGCCGATGTACGCCGATATCTTCGGCACGATCCCGGTTGCGGAGGCGCTGCTCGGCAAGGGCGCGCAGCTCGGAACCGTGCTCAGCTTCATGATGGCAGTGACGACGCTGTCGCTGCCTTCCATGATCATGCTGCGCAAGGCGGTAAAGCCGAAGCTCCTGGCGATCTTCATCGTCATCTGCACGGTCGGCATCATGCTGGTCGGGTATTTCTTCAATGCATTTTCGTATCTGTTCCTGTAGGAGGAGAATAAATCATGGGACTGTTTGGAAAGAAGAAAGAGGAAACAAAGGCATCCTGCTGCTGCGGCGGAGCATGCACGCCGGAGGAGATGAAGCAGGCGGAGGAAAAGAAGTCAGCGCCTGGAATCAAGGTGCTCGGCTCCGGCTGCTCCAAGTGCATCGCGCTGGAGGCTTCCGTGAAGGAGGCACTTGCAGAGCTCGGCATGACAGCTGAGGTCGAGCATGTGACGGACTTCGCTGAGATCGCTGCCTATGGCGTCATGACAACGCCGGCGCTGGTCATTGACGGCAAGGTGGTATCCTATGGCAAGGTCCTGAAGAAGGATGAAGTCATTGCTTTGCTGCAGAAGGCCTGATCAGGATTCTGCAGGGCGTCTGTAAGCACTGTATCGGCGGGCTGGAAGCGGCTCGCCTTTTCATATGAGAATGGCAGTCCTGCCTGCCGGTATGCATGAACTTGAGCGGACAGGATGGCTTTCAGGAAAAAGAAGCAGCAGAATATGCGATTCTGATGCGGACGCAACAGAACGTAGCGTGATTTCATGCCATGGCTCTGCTATGGTAGTAGCGGAGGGAAGGGCATATGACAGAGATCAGCAGGCAGATCAGGAATATTCGCAGGGAGAAGGGCATCACGCAGGACATGATGGCCTCGAAGATCCATGTCACGAGGCAGACGATCTCCGGCTGGGAGACCGGCAGGACGCATCCGGATGTGGACCAGCTGCCGGAAATCGCAGCTTCTCTCGGCATCACGGTCGAGGAGCTCCTAGGCGAGGATGCCGCAGGCACTTCCTATCAGGTGTCCGTGAAGTCAAGGGTCTGCATCATCGCTGTCTGCGGCGTGATGCTGGTCATGCTGGCGTTTGTGCATGGGCATTCCTATCCGCTGCTGATACACGCTGCCGTGAAGCTGCACCGGGAGTGGATCCTGGCGGGCTACCTGCTGACAGCCTGCCCGCTGGCAGGATTCCTTGCCGGCATCATTCTCTATGAGCTGCTCTCCATCTTCCTGATCATCGCGACCTCTGTCCGCATGGAGCGGACAGCCTGGATCATCTCCGCCGTGATGCTGGCCGCATCCGCAGCGCAGCTCGTGCTGCTGATCTTCGGCATCACAGTGCCGGGAGGATACTGGATCAGCACGGCCATGATGGTCATAGCAGGCTATCTGATGGCAATGAATCTCAGCGCTGACAAGGTGCGCATGAAGGGCGCTGCCGCGGCGCTGGCGCTGCGGGACAGAAGCGAGCCGGGCCCGCGCCTTGTGCCAATGAAGAAAAAGATTCACTGGCTGAATGTCGTGAATCCATGGACGTATCTGTTCTTCGCCTGCATTGCGGGTTCGCTGGTCAAGATCTTCGCTTTTGACCTGATCTCGAACAAGCCGGTCAGCGGCGTGTATGAGTCATTGATGGTCGCGGCGCTGTCCTGCTCATTGTTTGTCCGCTGCAATACCTATAATGAGTTCTTCAATCCGGATCATCCGAGACCGGAGCAGGAGAGCACGGAGGAGCAGAGCAGCCGTCAGTGATCGCAGATGCTCGCGTTTCGGGCTGCAGTCTGTCAGAGCTGCCAGTGCCAGCAACACGAGCAGCGTATTCATCACATGAACGCTTCCGAGACGTACCTGCATGCCCGGCGACCAGAGCATGCTGGCATGATAGCCGGAAGGGCTGATGCTCTGCGGATATCCATGCATAGCATGATGATGGAAAGCGTGCATTCCGTGAAGCCGGAAAGCCGCTTTTCTTTTCTGCAGGCAGGAATGCCGATCAAAAACAGATTGCGAAGAGGAGCAGGCAGAAGATATGAAATGCATCAGCTGATTACAGGCTATGATGATTCATGAATGATTCCTTTCCGTCCAGGCAGTCCGTGCCCTGACTGCCATGCAGCAGGAAATCAAAGGAATAATCCCAGCACGGCCGGAACCAGAAAAAGAATCAGCAGAAGCCCGCATATCATCATATACAGGTGATAGTCATTCCATTTTTCAGAATGATGGAAATTGAACCAGTCGAATGCGGACAGAATTGCAAGATTGCCTGCAAAGTAGATGATCAGAAAGAGGGCAGAGCTTGATTTCTGCATGATTGCCTGTATCAAGACCATGACGGCTGCAGTGACGAGGTTGATCAGAAATGGTGTTTTTCGGCTCTTTTGAGACATGACAGGCTCCTTTCGAAGAGGAAACAGCGGAAGAGGGTCAGTAGAGAAAGGCGAGGATGATGCTGATGAAAAGAAGCAGAAGCCCTGGCCAGAGATACTGATCGGCTGACGGCAGCTTCTCGAGCGGCGTGGGCTGATAGAGCTTTGCGGATGGTCCCAGGTTCTGGCGCATGCCGAACGGCCTGTTCTCCGGCATGAAGAGGTGCTGGCTGAGGGGAAGCAGTACCATCAGGATGCTGAAGATGCTCAGCGCATTGATGAAGCGCAGATAGACAGGCTTGCCCAGCAGGGCATAGCCATAGGACAGCAGCGCGGGCACGGCAGTATGAAGAGCGCTGGACCGGGTGAATTCAGGCTTTGGTATCTTCATGGAATGTTCCTCTCTGTTCATTGCTTCATGGAGCAGACTCGATAATGCCCGATCAGATCGCTCCTTCGCTCCAGGATGTCCTCCTCATAGTCAAGCTGCAGCGGGCGGCTGTGGTGCAGCACCAGCGGCACGCCGCGGGCATTGCGGCGGTCTGAGACAATGCCGATATGATTGCGGAAGACAACGATGTCTCCGCCCTGCCAGGCGGCATGATCGCCGAGATCCAGCGTCAGCGTCTCGGCATGCCGGCGGAGCCAGACATCCAGATTGCGGACTCTTCTAAAGTCGATATTGCGGTCGGGATCAGGAACCTGATAGGATGACGGGCTGTTATGAATGTCCTGATCCACCAGATCCTGCAGATCATAGCCGGCATCTCTCATGGCAAAGGCAGCGACATCTGCGCATGTCCCATAGCCGTCATCCGGATAGCCGGTGCTGTAATAGCGGCTTTTGTAGGAGGGCTTGGTCTTCATATAGCTTCTGGCACTCTGCAGGATATCCGCCTGATCATTGATGCCGTCGCCATCACGGTCGCTGCTGCAGACAAAGGTCTCTATTCCAAAGTGCGCATTGTCATAGGTGGTCTGCGCGAAGCCGAGAATGCCGGCTCTCGAGGCGAGAAAGAAAAGCAGGATGCACATAGCAGCTGCGAACAGGAGCATCTTTTTCCCCGGGAAGGGCTTCTTCCTGCCGGTACTCATGGCTTAATGTTAGCGCCAATGGAGAAAAGATACAAACCGGCATATCCGGAAGCCCGCATGAGCAGATCAGTATCCTTGACGGCTGTGCGTTGCTCCGCTAGACTGTTCTTAGGTTAGATGTGACTAACTGCTGTGAGGTGACGCTATGAACTGGATCGATATCCTGCTGGTGGCCGTGATTGCAGCGCTGCTTGCGCTGGCACTGCGGTCGCTGCGCAGAAACGGGAGCGGATGCTCCGGGTGCCGGCATTCCGGCAGCTGCGGAAGCTGCACGGGCTGCACCGCGAGCCTGAAGGATCGGTATCATCAGGATCATCCCTGCAGCAGCTGCAGGAATGGATCGTGAAGATCCACGCTCCTGAAGAAGAGAGAAGCGCCATCCCTGATGACGGGAGGAATGACATGAAGGAACTGATTGGAGCTGCCGCGCTGATTGCGGCGATGATCGGCCTGATGAGGCTGAAGCGGATCCTGATGCGCATGAGCTTTGTGCCTTCAGCGGAGATCCGCTGAAGCAGGCTGCAGGAAAGGAATGCGGCAGGGCCGCAGATTGGTGGACTATGAAGCTAGTGCTGGTCAGGCATGGCGAGAGCCAGTGGAATCTGGAGAATCGCTTTACCGGATGGACCGATGTTGATCTTACGGAGGCCGGAAGACAGGAGGCTGTCTCCGCCGGCCGGGCATTGAAGGACGCAGGCATGGACTTTGATCTCTGCTATACATCCTATCTCAGAAGAGCAATCCATACATTGAACGGCATCCTGCTGGAGATGGACCGTGAGTGGCTGCCGGTCGAGAAGGCATGGCAGCTGAATGAGCGCCACTATGGTGCGCTGCAGGGACTGAACAAGGCAGATACCGCGGCAAAGTACGGAGAGGAGCAGGTCAGGATCTGGCGCCGCTCCTTTGACGTCAGGCCGCCGGAGCTTGCGGCTGGCGATGAGCGCAGTCCTTTGCGGCAGCCTGCCTACCGCAGCGTGGATCCGGGCCTGCTTCCTGCTGCGGAGAGCCTGAAGGATACGATTGCCCGCACGATTCCCTATTATGAGAGCGCGATCAGGCCGCAGATGGAGCAGGGCAGGCGCGTGCTGATCGTCGCGCACGGCAATTCCCTGCGGGCGCTGGTCATGTATCTTGAGCATCTGTCTCCGGAGGAGATCATGAAGGTGAATCTTCCGACCGGCGTGCCGCTGGTCTATGAGATGAATGATGCGCTGGAAGTGACGGATCGGAAGTTCCTCGGCGATGCGGATGCGATTGCCGCGAAGATTGCCGGCGTCGCTGCCCAGGGCACCGTGCATCGCTGAGCGCTCAGCGGAATCAGAAAGGACAGGCAGCGCCTGTCCGATGGAATCGATGATGGATGGGGCCGGGAGATCTGCCGCGCATGATGCGGCGGCTTCCGGCTCTTTCTTCTGCCCGTTCAATGCTGCAGAAACAGCAGGTACCAGCATAATGCAGCGATGGCGGTGAGAATCAGGCCGGCGAGCACCGTGCTGCGATTATAGCGATACTCCTGGTGCATGTCATCCGCATGGCGGATCCATTTCCTGTTGAAGTCCCTGGTCTCCTCGCTGACCTCAGCGAATTTCCTTCCCTGGCGCTCTCCGGCATGGATCTCCTGCAGGCAGGCGGACTCATCAAAGGACTCAAAGCTGCCTCCTGACTGGAGCAGCTCCTGGCTGATCTGCATCGCGCCGGAGAGATCCTGGATCTTTTCGCTCAGCGCGGCAATGTTGGCATTGAGCACTTCCGGCAGGGAGCCCTTGCCGTCGATGAGCAGACGGATGTCATTGAGGGAGATGCCGATCCGGCGCAGGGCTGAGATCTTTCTCAGCCTGCGGATATTCTCCTCGGAGTACTCCCGGTAGGAGTTATCCTCGCGGCTCGGGCGCATCAGCCCGAGAGATTCATAATAGCGGATGGCCGGCCTGCTGACGCCGGTCTTCTCTGCTGCTTCACTGATCTTCATTCTGCTCACCTCAACTGGATGATAAACGATAAAGCGGCTCGAAGGTCAAGAGAAACATGAGATACTGCACAGATTGTGCCGGCTGGATTGACGCGCGGGGCATGGGCGCGTAATATATTTAAGTGTACGCTTAAATAAAATGGAGGAGCATAGATATGCTGATTGCAGTGACGTATGAGAATGGAATGGTATTCCAGCACTTTGGACATTCGGAGCAGTTCAAGCTCTATGAGGTAGAGGACGGGAAGGTCGTGAGAAGCGGCATTCTCGGCTCGCAGGGAAGCGGGCATGGCGCGCTTGCCGCGCTGCTGCAGAACTATCAGGTGGATACGCTGATCTGCGGCGGCATCGGCGGCGGCGCGGTGCAGGCACTTTCCATGGCCGGCATTCATCTCTATCCGGGCGTTGAGGGAAGCGCGGATCAGGCAGTAGAGGATCTGCTGGCCGGCCGTCTCTCCGACAGCGCGGAGCCGTCCTGCAGCTGCCATGAGGAGGGCCACGAGTGCGGCCATGACTCCTGCGGCGAGGATCATCAGGGCTGCGGAGGAAACTGCGGGGCATGATCCGTCACGCCAGTGCACTGCAGGTGCTGGCAGATCCGACCCGCATGCAGATCGTTGATCTGCTGCTTCGCAAGAACTACTGCGTAGGCGCGCTTGCCGAGATTCTCGAGATCTCCGCGCCGGCAGTCTCTCAGCATCTGAAGGTGCTGCAGTCAGAAGGCCTGGTGGCCGGCGAGAAGCTGGGCTATCATGTGCATTATGAGGTCAATCGGCAGCTTCTGCTGGAGCTTGCGGAGGAGATCCGCGGACTGGCGGCAGTGCCGCAGGGATGCTGCGGCCGCATGGGCATGCGCTGCGGCGAGGATGGCATGCGAGCATGCATGCACGACAGCTGCCGGCAGGACGGGTGCATGGATGAGGGCTGTACCGGCAGGAGAAGATGCTGCCGGAAGAACCAGCAGAGCCGGTGATCATGATTTCTGAATCGCGATCTGATTGAGCCTGTCCCCGGATGGGCTCTTTTCTGAGGCGGCTGTCTGGAGACTGCGCTATACTGGACTCATGAATATCTATGAGAGCCTGATCCGCCAGGAGCATCTGACGGAGAACGAGAAGAAGATCGCAGCCCTGATCCTGAAGAGCCCGGAGGAGTTTCTGGGCCTGCAGGCAAAGGAAATCGCAGGCAGGTGCTTTGTCTCTGTGCCGACGATCTACCGACTCTGCCGAAAGCTCGGCGTATCCGGCCTGGCAGAATTGAAGGTGCAGATGTCAGGATCGCTGAATGCCTATCTAAGCTCTGACCGGAGCTTCAACTTTGACTATCCGATCCGCGAGCGCCAGAACAGCGGCGAGATCTCGCGCAGCCTCAAGGAGGATTATGAGGAGACAGTCGCCGCCAGCCGGGATCTCATGGATGCCGGCGCGATGAGCCGGGCGGTGAAGGCGATGCAGAAGGCAGCGGAAATCGATGTCTATACCTCTGCCGGGAATATCTGCTTTGCGGAGAACTTCCGCTTTCAGATGCAGGAGATCGGCGTGGCAGTCCAGGTTCCTGCCGAGGAGTATCACCAGCGGCTCCAGGCTGCCTGCAGCGATGCCTCGCATCTTGCCGTCATCATTTCCTTCGGGGGCAGGGGCCTTGTATTCCGGTCCCTTGCCGAGATCCTGAAGGAGAACGGGACACCGATCCTGCTGATCAGCTCGCCGGATCCGAATCCCCTGATGAAGTATGCATCCATGCAGCTGTATCTCTGCTCTCTCGAGAATCACTGGAACAAGATCTCCTCGTTCTCAACCCGCCTGTCCCTGCTGTATCTGCTGGATAATCTCTATGCCGGATACTTCAATCTGGACTATCAGGCTAACGTGAAGAGAAAGCTGGAGGCCTACCGGAAGCTGGTGCGCGGCTCCATGCGGGCCATGCAGTCAGATCATCGAAAATAAACACCAGAATACGTGAAAGCAGCGGAGAGCATCAGTTCTCCGCTGCTTCTTGCTGCTCAGAGCAGGCCGGCTGACCTGAGACCGTCTTTGATCTCCTCTGGCGTTCTGGTGCAGCCGTGCCCGCCGAGATGGATCGCGGGTTTGGTCTTGCCATGATAGTCGCTGCCGCAGGTGACCAGCAGGTGCATCTGCCCGGCAAGCGCCGCGCATTCCTCCGAGGTTTCGCTGCTGTGGTAGCTGCTGAAGGCCTCGATGCCATCGAATCCGGTCTCGAGCAGCCGGGGCAGCTCGCTCCATCTCTGCTTCATGTTCACGCCTGGATGGGCAAGCACTGCCCTGCCGCCGGTTGCGTGTATGGTCTGGATGATCTCCCCGGCAGAGGGAAAGCGCATCGGCGCATAGCAGGGCTTTCCCTGCGAGCAGAAGTCCCAGTAGAAGTTGACATAGGGATTGTCGCTGCGGCTGCCGCCCTTGCGGTAGGGCTGCAGCAGCGGATGATCCCGGAGATCCTCTCTTGCAAGCAGGGTCTCGGCGAACATCTCTCCGGTCCAGCAGTTCTGCCAGTATCTGCCGATCTCCATTGCCTTCATCTCGCTGGCGGTGATATCAAAGCCAAGCGCCTGCAGGCCCTTCAGGGTCTCGCGCGAGGCAGCCTCGTTCTGTGATGCGATATTCTCCTCGATCCTGGCATAGGCCGGATCTCGCCACTCGATGCCGTAGCCCAGAACGTGAAGATTCGTTCCTTCCCAGGTGCAGTCGATCTCGATGCCGGGAATATAGGCAATGCCGTGAAGCGCTGCGCAGAAGGCAGCCTCGAAATTGGCCCGCGCGCAGTTATGATCCGCGACGGACATCACGCTGATGCCGGCGGCAGCGCACTGATCTGCCAGCTCATACGGGGTGAACTGGCCATCGCTGCTGTAGAAGCTGTGCATATGAAGATCAATCAGATTTTCTGGCATTTGCGGAGCTCCTTTCAGTGAGAAGCGTCATGCATGCAATGAAGCAGAGCAGGTAGAGCGGATACAGGCGCATGCCGACAAGGCCGGACAGCAGGCCGAACAGCGGCGGCGCGAAGGTGGAGCCGACATAGGCGCATGCCATCTGCATGCCCATGAGCGACTGGGAATTCTCGGCGCCGAATACCTTTGGCGTCCGGTGCAGCATGCTCGGGTAGATCGGCGCGCAGCCCAGTCCGATCAGGATCAGACCGGCCAAGGCCATCCGGCTGCCAAGCGGCAGGATCAGGCAGACTGCGCCGATGCCTGCAGCAGCCTGGCCGATCCGGATCATTCCGCTGTCGCCGATCCGGTCAGCGAAGAAGCCGCTGAGCAGTCTGCCGAGCGTAATGCCGAGATAGAAGAGAGATGCCCAGGAGGCTGCAGTTGCCGCATTCAGCCCGCGGCAGATCGTGAGATAGCTGCTGGCCCAGAGCCCGGTAGATGCCTCCAGCGAGCAGTAGCAGAAGAATGCCAGCAGAATCCTGGCTGCTCCCGGCAGCTGCAGTGCCTGCCCTGCGGTCAGCACATTGCGAGAGGAGCTCTGCGTACCGGCTGACTTCTGCATCTTCAGCCAGAGCGGCAGGGAGAAGAACAGGATGGCGGTCAGCACGGTCTGGATCAGGCCGATGGACTGGTAGCCGGACTGCCAGGGGAGGCCATGCGACAGGTAGAGGCCCATGATCGCAGGCCCGGCTGTCGCGCCGATGCCCCAGAAGCAGTGCAGCCAGCTCATGTGCCGCGATTCATAATGCAGGGCAACGAAGTTATTCAGGGCAGCATCTACGCTGCCGGCGCCAAGGCCGTATGGAACAGCCCACAGGCACAGCTGCCAGAAAGAGGAGGAGAAGGAGAAGCCAAACAGGGCGGCGGCGGTCATCGCCACGCTGAACATGGTGACTTTCCCGGTGCCGTACCGGCTGATCAGGCGATCGCTGCGCAGGCTGGACAGAATTGTTCCGCCGGCAATGATCATGGAGAGAATGCCTGCCCAGGAGATCGGGACGCCGAGCACCTGATACATCGTAGGCCAGGCGGAGCCGAGCAGTGAATCCGGCAGGCCCAGGCTGATAAAGGCAAGATAGATGACAACAAGCAGAATGGATATCATGGCACGATTACCTCACTGACACTGATACAATAAGGCCATTTCATGTCATAATCTACCTGAATAGAGACAGATAAGGCAACAAAAGAGACGGAGGAGAGAGAATGCCCCTGCAGAAATGCGCACTGAACCTGGATCAGAGCAGACGGGAGCTGGCAAGCCACGGCACTGCTGACTTTCCATGCGCCGGATATCGAACTGTCTGCACGGATCAGCCGGGTGACGAGATTGCCTGGCATTATCATGAGGAGATGGAGCTGATCTACATCGAGAAGGGAGCGCTGAAGGTGATCACGCCCGGCCATGAGACCGACGTTGAGGCCGGCAGCGGCATCTGGATCAACTCCGGGGTCCTGCACTATGCCTGCGCCGTTCCTTTCTGCGAGCTGCATTCCATGGTTTTCTCCGATCGGCTGCTGGCAGCAGACAGCGGCAGTGCCATCGCCAGGAAGTATCTGATTCCGCTGCAGAAGTGCACAGCGCTGGAGACAGTCCTGATGTCGCCTTCAGATCCGGCGCAGAAGGAGCTGCTGGATCGCTTTGAAGCAGCCTTTGAGGCGCTGCGGATGGATGAGGCCGGCTATGAGCTGCAGGTTCATGAGGCACTGTTCTCTGTCTGCAGCTATCTCTGCCTTGCCTGCTTCGACCTGCTGCAGCAGGCACCGCAGGATACGCCTGCAGATGCCCTGCGGCTGCAGCGGATGCTTGACTATATTCATGCACACGCAGACCGTCCCCTGCATCTCGTGGATCTGTCGGAGAATATCGGCGTCAGCACCCGCGAGATCATGCGCTGCTTTCAGCGCGTGCTTCATGTCTCCCCGGTTCAGTACTCATTGAAATACCGCGTGCTCGAGAGCGCCTCGGAAATCACCCGGCGGCCGGGCGAGAGCATCTCGTCAGTTGCCATGCAGTACGGATTTGACAATCCGAGCTACTATGCGCGCCTCTTCCGCCGGTATTTCCGCTGCACGCCGGCTGCCTATCGCGCCCGCATGCGCAGCGAATAGAAGCCTGTGCCTGAGATATCATGCCGGCTCTTTGGATTCATTGTGCAGGCCTGAGGTTTTGAAGGAATATCTGCTGCTGTTTGTGGAAAATATCAGCTATCTAAAAGCGAGGCCCAGAAGCTGGATGACTTCTGGGCCTTTAATGAATGGGAGAAGATGATGTTCTATAGATAAGTGCTTTCTGCTAAGGAAAATAGCGTGAAGCTTTATGAAATTATTCCACAAGTAGAGGTAATTCCATGAAATTCACCATAATCAGTTCAAAATATAATAAGCGTGAAAGGGATGGATGATATGAAAATTAATGTTGAGGGTGTGAATCCCATATTCAAGAAGAAGATAATTGATACGGTTGAGAAGATCGATGGGTTGAACTGCAGATATCTGGATGGTGCATCTTCTGTGATAACCACAGTGGTTTTTGAAGTTCAGTCAGAAGATACAGACTATTGCATTGCAACGATCAAGAAAGCGATCAAGAACACGGAAGAAGGAAAAATGATGCTGTTCCGCGTCATACCAAATGGATCAATTGTCTATTTCCATAAATGACCTTAAGTTAAGGAATTCATTGAGCTATCGCCTGAAATGGAAATCAATAGAATGTAAATGTAAACATTCATCATTTGGCCAATGATAATGGTTCACAATGCTGAAGGGAGAGAATTATGAGAATATTGCTTGCATGTGCATCTGGATGTACGACAAGCCTCATGGTTGAGCGGATGAAGAAATTTGCGAAGCCTGAGGATAAAATTGAAGCACACTCTGTAAATGAAGTACCGATGATCTATAAGAATTACGATGTCGTTATTCTTGGTCCTCAGGTTCGGCTGCAGCTGGACGATATCAAAAAGGCATGTTCAAAAGGAAATGTGCCAGTCGATATCATAGATATTACTGCATATGGAAGAATGGATGGACAGAGAGTCTATAAGCAGGCTGCTGATATGTACAAAAAAGGGGCTGATATGAAATGACACAGCAGAAGTCAATGGAAAAAGTAACCGAAATCGCAATGAAAATTGCGAAGCCTCTGGCAAAATTCGGCGAGATCAAGGGCGTTAAGGCAGTATCAATGGGCTTGGTTTCCTGCATGCCTATTACCATAATCGGAAGTATATTTGTTCTGCTGAATGTTTTCTCTACAGTAGGTGGAATGGGTATACCTGGAGTGGCATTTCTTCCCTTTTTTACAGGTATTGCAGATAAGTTTGCAATCGTAAATAATCTGACCTTGAATTTTCTGGGCTTCTGGGCGGCTTTGACGATTGCTCAGAATTATGCGGAATTGAATAATTACGAGCCGAAGACTGCTGGAATGATCGGCGTTCTGACCTTCCTGCTTATCTCAACAGACGGACCGACAAAAGGACTTCTTGATTCTTCCTATTTTGGCGCAAGAGGCCTGTTCATCGCAATGATCTGCTCCGTCTGGTTCGTAAAGCTGTACATGTATCTGGATCGGAAGAACATCAAGATCAAGATGCCTGATTCTGTTCCTCCATATATTGCCAGTACGTTCGGATCATTGGTTCCGATTATCATTATTACAGTTCTGTGTTTCCTGATCAGAGAGATTCTCGGAATTAACCTTGCCAATATCGTAAACAATCTCCTTGCGCCGATTACCGTAAATGCAGAGAATCCGTTTGTGTACTCAATCATTGGCGCTCTTGGAACACTGCTCTGGTTCTGCGGACTTCATGGCGCTGCCCTGCTTGGCCCGATTACCCAGCCTTTAACAACACTGTATATGGCTGAGAATGTTGCCGCGAAGGCAGCTGGCGCTTCCGTGCTTCCGCATGTGTGGTGCGGCTATGCCTTAGGAGCAGTCGGATTTGCCGGATCCTTCTATGTCCTCACACTGCTTCTGTGCCGCTCGAGGCTAGAGAATCTTCGTGTCATAGGAAAGGCAGCTGCAGTTCCGATTATATTCAATATCCAGGAGCCTCTGGTATTCGGAGTGCCGCTGGTATTCAACGGATATCTGCTGGTTCCGTGGATTCTGTCAAACTTTGTGAATGGACTGATTGCATGGTTTATGACTTCAACGAATTTCCTGGGGAAGGCATTTGCAGATGTCTCATGGGCGTGCCCTTCATTCCTGGCGCTTCCATTCTCTACAGGAGACCTCAAGACGTTGATCCTGATCCCGATCTCGTTCGCGATTGCGTATGTAATCTGGAAGCCATTCTTCGTCGCTTTTGAGAATTCTGAAGAAGCGAGAATGAAAGCAGAGGCGGTTGCTGCACAGGAAGAAAAATCAGAGTAAGCAAGCCAAAAAGATCTATGATAGCTATGTTGGATAAGGGTGAGAGGAGCTTCTTCCATGAGCAGAGATGAAATCCAAGAAATCAGTTTTCAGATGGTACTGCATGCTGGAAATGCAAGATCTCTATTTATTGAAAGCCTGAGACTGCTGATTTCCGGTAATGACAATGCTGAAGCTAAGAAAAAGTATGATGAAGGTGCTGCCGAATTAGTTGAGGCACACAAGCAGGAATCATTATTCATGGCAAAGTACGGAAATCATGAGGAAGTTGAAATGGATATTTTCCTTGTCCACGCAAATGATCATCTATCAATGGCTACAACGATGCAGGAATTATGCTGTGAGCTAAAGCCGCTGATTGAGACTGTAAACAGCATAAAGGATAAAGTTGAAGCAGCAAATTGAGCCAGCTTACATTGCAGAGGGGAAGATTCAGCCCCTCTGCATGCATGATTCAAAGACAGGACGGAGCAATTGATGTTTACAGCAAGAGAGAATCAGATATTGAGAAGATTGATATCTTTAAAGCCCGGTGAATATCTTCCTGGCAGTCTGATTTCATCTGAAATCGGCGTGACAACGAAAACGATCCATGAAGATATCAAAAAGCTCCGCTCCTGTTTTCTTGCACATGGGGCTGACATCAGCGCGGTCCGATCCAAGGGCTATACTGTCTTGATTACGGACAGCAGCAAGTATTCAGCCTATGCTGCCGAGATCCTCAGCAGCAATGGGGAGAAGGTTGTGAACTCAGATACGCTCCTGACCAAAATGATGGTATCCAGTCTTCTGATCTCAAGCCACGATCTAAGCATCCAGTATCTTGCTGATCAGCTGTATACTTCAAAGACAAAAATATATACGCTGATACCGAAAGCAAGAGATATTCTGAGAAAATACAACCTGGAATTAAGCCATGAAAATGGCAAGGGATACTACATTGAAGGCGATGAAGTCTCAGTCCGCCAGATGATCATGCTTGAGCAGCTGCCTGTATATAAAATGGAACATGCAGACAAGGGCAAGAATGAGGAGACTGAAACGCTGACTGCGATTATTGTAAAAGCCTTTACGAAGGCGAGATACCCGATTTCGGATCTGTCACTGGAGAATTTTGTTCTGTATTCATACATCATGTGCAATCGGATTAACAGCAACCATTCCATTGAGAATAACGGCAGCCTGACAAGATTTATCAGCCGTCATATGATGAACATTTCTGAGGAAATATCCGATGGCATCAAGAAAGAAATCGGCGTGAGCATGTCAGTATCAGAAATTGAATATCTTAGCCTGTTTCTGCAGGCTGAAAGAAGCTTTGATTCAACGCAGCCAATCTCTTCAGATGCTGAGGAGATTGTTGATGGAATGCTGGAATTCATAAAGGAGAAGCATGGCGTAGATCTTACGAATGACATTGATCTCCGCATATCCCTGGCACTTCACTTTACGCCGATGATGCTGCGAGCCAAAAATCATTTTGAGATTAAGAATGAGATGCTGAATGAAGTTGTCACATCTTTTCCCCTTTCTTATGATCTCGCAGTGACAAGTTCTCTGTATCTGCTTGAAAATTATCATATCAAGCTCAGCAAAGATGAGATTTCATTTCTGGCAATCTATTTCAACCTGTCAATCAACAGCCAGGTTCCATGCGAATCAAAGAAGAAGGTCCTGATCATCAGCACAGAGCGGCGCGGCAACAGCCTGATGCTCCGCTACATGATCCTCAACAGATTCAGGGACAGAATTGACAAGCTTGATTTCATCAATATCGCCGAGTTTGATAAGGCAGATCTGAAGTCATATGATACGGTATTTACTACGGCTCTTGACTACGAAATAGTTCCACGCGGAATCCTGAGGATTAATTATTTTCTGAGCGGGCAGGATTACAGCAATATAGAAAAGGCTCTTACCGGCTACAAGACAAAGCGTTTCTCGGAATATTTCCAGAAGGATCTGATCTACCGCGGCGGCGCGCTATCGAAAGAAGACCTGATCAGGAAGCTTGTTGATCTCGCGTCTGAGAAGTATGACGATATCTCGGCTGATCAGTTGTTCAAGTCTATCATGGAGCGGGAATCGGTAGGCCTTACCTGCTTTGGCAATGATATTGCAATTCCGCATCCGAATGAAATGGTGAATCACAGCGAGAGCTTTGTGGTTGTTGCATTTGTCAAGCCAAGGATTCAATGGAATGACAAGGATATGGTATCAATGGTATTCCTGGTCTGTAACAGCAAGAATGACGTCGGACGGGTGAAGGGATTCTACGAAGGCCTTTCTCAGCTGCTGGCAGACAAGGGACTGAGGGATGGCATGCTGCAGATGAAATCATTCAACAGTCTGCAGAATTATGTCAGCCGCCTTGATTCAACTGGTTACTAAACAGAAAGGAAATCTATGAAGCTGATTGTTAAAGCAGACGATTTTGGATATACGAAGTCATATAACGACGGTACGATAGATGCGATCGAAAATGGGGTTGTTACAGTAGTTGATCTTATGCTTGATACTCCAGGCGCAGAAGATGCAATGAGGAGAATCAGGGATTATCCCTGGATTTCTGTCGGCTGGCACGGCGGTCATTTCTGGGGCAGGCCTGTTGCGGACGTGCATCTGGTCCCATCCATGGTTAATTCCGAAGGAAAATTCAAGTGGCGGAGGGACAGAAGCCTTCAGAAAACCGTTGTCTATGAAGAAGCGCTGATTGAGATGCGGGCAGAGGTTGAGCGCTGCATTTCAATCATGGGCAGAGCACCGCAGTTTACGGAAGTGAATGGTGATTCTGCCATGGACAGGGCAAGGAAAGAGGTCTGCAGCGAATATGGCATCAAGCATGGATTCGATGAGATACATGCCATGGGGAAAACGATTCTTGCAGATGATGAATATAAGGTCTGCAGGATCTATAAGGTAGATCCTGGCTTCCAGTATCCTGGCGCCAGCAATCCTGAGGTATCCAGGCAGCTGGCTAAAGGAGAAAAGGTTGATTATCGCGATGATATAGCACGCCTGAAAAAGGAATATCATCCAATTGATCATTTTCTCAATTATCTGAAGACAGATGCTGATCTCACTTATCTGTCGTCCTGGCATCCGGGATACTGTGATGACTATATCGGAAATGAATCATCCATGGCATACTGCAGAGATATTGATGTCGCCAATCTCTGCTCCATAGAACTGAAGAGATGGATCATTGAGAATCACGTTGAGCTGGTCAATTACGAGGATGCGATCTACGGGTTCAAGAATTATCAGAATCATCTGCGTGTCATCGGCAGCCCACTGGCTTTTGAGCCGATCAAGTAAAAAAATGTCAGCAGAATTGCCTGTCATTCCGCTTTCAGACGGACTCTGTGAAGCAGAGCAGGAATCCTGCCCGGCAATACGAATTGAAAGGGTTCATTCAGGAGAACATTAATTATGCTGACACTATCAGGCAGGACTGCGTATATATCGGGAGCCACAGGCATTCAGGGGCAGGGCATTGTAAGAGCCTTGGCATCAGGTGGGATGAATATTGCCATGGTTACGCATAACATGGCATCAGCAGAGTCTCTGATCAGGTCGCTGGGCGATAATGCATGCCACTGCGCTGCTTACAGCAACACAAGATCAGACGACGAGATACTGAAAGAGGTATATCAGAGGTTCGGCTCTGTCGATGTGATTATCCCGAATCAGGGAAGCCCATATCAGCCCAAGAAAATCAGCGATATTACCGAAGATGACTTGCTGAAGAAGTTCAATCATCAGGTTGTTGGAAGCTTTGCGATGGTAAAATCGGCTCTGCCATACCTGATGAAGAGCAAATCTCCAAGAGTAATCTTAATGGCAAGCGGCGGTGCCGAAGCCGGCTTTGTTGAAGAGGGAATCTGTGATAATGTTGCAAGAGGCGGGGTCATATCATTGACATTCTCCCTGGCTCAGGAACTTGCAGGCAGGAATATAACCGTAAACTGCATAGCAAAGAGCGGGATCGCCGATGATAATCTGCATATCAGGGACGACGAATACAAGGCGGAGAAGTATATTCAGCTATTCCCGATTTCCCGGATTGGAACTCCGGATGAATTTGGCGCCGCAGTAGCTTGGCTTGCCAGCGAGGAATCCGGTTTTATCACTGGCCAGGTAATCAATTTTACCGGAGGACGCGTAATCAGATAGACTGCAACAAAGAGCATTTCGATATCCGCATATGAAAAAATGCTGACAGACAGCAATATGCTGCTCTTCAGCATTTTTCTGTAATACTGCCAGGATGCTTCAATGTCTGCTCTTCGCTGCGGCAGCGCAGTCAGAGCAGAAGATCCCGGTGCCTTCCGGCGTGCTTTCCCATCCCTCCGAGACGGCCTGATTGATGTCCGCTCCGGTCTTTCCCTCGATTTCCCTGGAGCGTCCGCAGCGGTCGCAGATCAGCTGGATGCTGTTTTCAGATACATAGACAGGCATGATGCTCTCCTTCCGTTTATATGCTCTCTGCCGCCGCGGGATTCAGGCGGCAGGAATCCTGCATGAGGCTATCCTAGCAGGATGCTGTCAACAGATGTCTATCAGGAGTATTTCCTTTGACATCCGGGCTTCCTTCCATTAACATGAACATTGTTCATATTGATGATCCGGCATGCCGGATGGAAGGAGAACAGAAATGATGAAGGTAAGAAAGGAAACGCTTCTGCTGATTGCCTGCGCGGTCTGGACGGCAGCCGGCTTCAATGTCCTGCGGATCGGCCTGGAGGCGTATGCGCCGTATGTCTCGCTCGTGAATATCCTGCTGTCGCTGGCTGTCTTTGCCGTCTTTCAGCGCTATGTCTTCGGCAGGCTCGTCCAGAAGCATACTGCCCGCATACGCGGCTATGGAAGGACCCGCCAGTTCTTCCTGAAGTTCTTTGACATGAAGTCATTTATCATCATGGCAGTCATGATCACCGGCGGGATCCTGATCCGCTCGCTTGCGCTGCTGCCGCTGCAGATCATCGCGGTCTTCTATTCCGGGCTCGGCGCCTCGCTGCTGCTGGCCGGCATTCTCTTCGGCTGCAGCTATCTCGCGGAACAGCGCGGATGAGCTTCTGCGCCAGCCTGTCAGGCCGGCAGCTATGGCAGCCGCGAAAACAGAATGCTTTTGTGTTAGAATCTGCGTATGAAGAAGAATGATGCCAGAAGCAGGAATGCCAGCAAGAGCAGTCCAAAAAAGAGCAATCCAGGAAAGAGCGACACCAGAAGGGGCGGTGCCGGAAAGAATCGGGCCAGATCGGATCGGGAGAAGGAGAACAAGCCGGAGCCGATCCGCTTTACCAGCCAGTACCGGATCAACCGCAGCACGGAGCTGCTGGAGTTCCTGATCTCGAAGATGGATCTCTCCCGCAACAGCGTGAAGAGCCTGCTGACCGACCATAAGGTGCTGGTCAACGGTGCCGTGACGACGCAGTATAACTTCCCCCTGGCCAAGGATGATGAGGTCAAGATCGCCAAGAATCCGGTCCATGCCGCGCCGGTGCAGAAGCGCAGGGGCGGCCGTGTCTCCAGCCCGATCAAGTCCATGATCATCTATGAGGATGAGGAGTTCCTTGCCATCAACAAGCCCCATGGGCTGCTGTCGGTGGAGTCTGATACGGATCCGGTCTCGGCCTATGCCTATGCCGTGGAGTACCTGCGGACCAGGAATCCGAATGCGCGTCCCTATATCCTGCACCGCATCGACCGGGAGACTTCCGGCGTGCTGGTCTTTGCCAAGGATATCAAGATTCACTCGATGCTGAAGATGCACTGGAATGATGACGTGAAGACCAGGGAATACATCGCCGTCATCGATGGGAAGATGAAGGAGAAGAAGGGAACGATGATCTCCTACCTGAAGGAGAATGTCAACAACATCGTCTACAGCACGGATGATCCGACCGGCAAGAAGGCCGTTACCCACTATGAGGTGCTGAAGGAGAATGACCGCAACAGCCTGCTGAAGGTGACGATCGATACCGGCAGGAAGAACCAGATCCGCGTGCAGATGGCAGATTCCGGGCATCCGGTAACCGGCGACGAGAAGTATGGCAGGGGCGAGGGATCGCTGAGCCGGCTGGGCCTGCATGCCTCGAAGCTGGAGTTCATCCATCCACGCACCAGGAAGCTGATCAGTCTCTCAGCGCCGATCCCGCCGGAGTTTGAGAAATTGTTCGAGAATAGCTGAGAAGAGGCGGAATCATGCAGGCATGCACTGCAGGGTTCCGCTTTCCTGACAGATGAGGAGAATGCATATGGAAGATGCGGAACATAAGCTGCAGGTGCTGGCGGAGATTGCCGCGGCGCTGAACGAGCATCAGGTGCTGTGGGCAGTCGGGGGCTCCCTGCTGCTGTACTTTCATGGAAAGACAGATATGTTCCATGACTTGGATCTCATGATCGCGGAGCAGGATGCAGAGCAAGTGAAGCATCTTCTGGAGGCCATGGGCAGCCTGGCGCCGCAGAAGCCCAATCCCGGCTATCGGACCAGGGTGTTCCTGGAGTTCACGATCGAGCAGGTCGAGATTGATGTGATGGCCGGCATGGTGATCGTGAGGGAGGGGCAGGAATATGACTGCTCCCTGCAGGAGGACCAGATCGATGGCTTCAGGGAAGTCCATGGCGAGCGCATTCCGCTGCAGAAGCTGAGCCTGTGGAGGCGCTACTATGCGCTCATGGGCAGAGACCAGAAGGTGGCCATGATCGACGGCTGAGGCAGGGATAGAAGCTTTCCGGCCGGAATGATAAGATAGTGGAGAAGAAACATGCGCGGGGTTCCGCGGAATCAAGAGAGGGAATTGCACAATGAGCAGAGCATATGATGATTTCAGAAGGCTGGCCTGCACCACGAAGATCCGCGAGGAGAAGGATGGCTGGTATTCCTTTGAGGATACGGTATTCTATGGCGAGAAGGGCGGCATGCCCTCTGATCGGGGAACGATCAATGGCCAGAAAGTGACAGATCTGCGCTGGGAGGGCGATACGCTCTGGCACAGGACGGCGGAGCCGCTGAGCGATCCGATCGAGATGCAGGTGGATGAGGAGACCAGATTCCTGAACACGGCGATCCAGAGCGCTCTGCATATTCTTGACGGCTACTACGCAAAGATGGGGCTCAAGCTGATCTCTGTCGGCGTGCATCCGGGCAATCAGTGGTACGAGGTGGACTCAAAGAACCTGCCGGAGGGGCATCTGCAGGAAGTGGAGCGCTTCATGACCCAGGCGATCCTGCACAGCCAGAAGGTATCCTTCAGCTACATGGACGGCAGGGACTATCCGGATCCGGAATACGCAAAGTACGGCGAGGTCCGGATCGTGAAGATCGGGGATCTGGACACGCAGCCATGCGGCACGCTGCATGTCAGCGAGACCGCGGAGATCTGCAGCTTCACGGTGCTGGACAGCGAGAAGACCTCGCACGGCACAAAGGTCCATGTCTCCTGCGGGCTGGACATGAACCATCGCCTGCATGAGTCCTATGACACGCTGAAGGCATTGAATCATGTGCTGAATACCGGCACGTCAGAGCTGGTGACCGGAGTGGAGAATCTCGCCCAGGCCAGCCGCCAGATGAAGAAGGAGATCGATGAGCTGAAGAATCAGCTGACTGCCATCAAGGCAGCCGGGCTGCTCGAGCGCCCGGAGAAGGTCATCGTCGTTGAGCATGTGGACAGCGGCGAGCTGAGAAAGCTGAGCCATGGCATGATGAATCAGGTCAGGAGCCTGAAGATCCTGGCGGCGGAGATTGACGGAAATTCCTGCTTTGCGATCATCTCCCCGGATAATCAGGCCCGGACGCTGATGGATGCCGTGAAGCAGAAGCTGGAAGTAACCGGGGGAGGATCCCCGAAGATTGTCAGCGGCCAGACCGCTGCGCCGTTCAGCGAGGTGCTGGACGTTCTGCAGCAGCTGGGCTGACATAAAGGAAAGGGAAGGATTGCATATGCTGGAAGAGCTGAAGCTGAGAGTCATGAACGTGGCAAGACAGGCGCAGCGGGAAGGGCTGTGCAAGCACAAGTCCGGCAATTTCTCCATGCGGGATGCGGCAACGGGATACATCGTGATCACCCCGACCGGCAAGGACCGCGAGGAGCTGGTCGTGCCGGATATGATCGTGATGAATCTGGATGCGGAAGTGATCGAGAGCCAGACCGGCCTGCGGCCGACCTCCGAGGCGCTGATGCATCTGATGATCTACAGAACCAGGCCGGATGTGATGGCTGTCGTTCATTCGCATTCCATGTACGCGACGGTATTCGCAGTGCTGAACAGGCCGATCCCGGCACTGGTCTATGAGATGTCCACGCTGCGTGCCTCCAGGGCGAGGATCCCGGTAGCGCCTTATGGCAGGCCGGGAACAGAGGCACTGGCAGAGTCGGTGATTGAGCCCGTGAAGGAGTCAGATGCCTTTCTGCTCAAGGGACATGGTGCCGTGGCAGTGGATGAGACCTCCATTGAGGAGGCCTATCTGAAGGTGTGCTACGTGGAGGAGCTGGCAGAGATCTATCATCATGCCCTGACTGCCAATGGCGGCCGGGAGCCGGAAGCCTTTCCGCCGGAAGAGCTGCAGTCATGGTCCTATCCGAAGGAGATCAAGCTGCCTGGAGCCGGGAAGTAAGAAAGGAGCAGCCGGGGCTGAGAGGTCCCGGCTTTCTGTCGGGACTTTCCCGGGCGGCATGCGTATAATAGAAGACATGAACAGGAAGCTGGGCGATAGATCACGGCATTTCAGGAAGCAGCTGCCGGCTGCCTTGATGGCAGCGGCGCTTTTGATCTCGGGCTGCGGGATGAAGAAGCTACCCGAGCCGGAGGCAGAGGCCTCCCTGCCTGAGGGCCTGAGCGCGGAAGCTGCCTGGGTTGACCAGGCGCTGGATCCATTCCTGAATGACGGCGGCACCCTGCCGGCGGAGACGGGCGATGGCGCGTCTATCACCTGGACTGTCAGTGAGGGGCATGCGACCGTGCAGAACGGCGTGATTACCAAGACGGCGGATGCGGCTGAATACGAGCCGGTGGTGCTGCATGCGGTCATCAGCGGAAACGGAGCGACAGAGGAGGCGGATTACGGAAATCTGCTGCTTCTGGATCCCTATATCGGCTATGTGATGAGCACCTTCTCGGAGAAGGGCGACAGCAAGGAGCAGCTGAAGCTTGCCTATACCTATGATGAGACGACCTGGTTCAAGCTCAATGACGGCAATGCCATCTTCGAGGCAGAGACCGGCACGAAGCGGGTGCGCGATCCGGCGATCTTCCGAAAGAAGGATGGTACCTTTGCGCTGGTCGCAACCGAGGGCTATGACAATCCAAGCATCTATGTCTGGGACAGCACAGACGGCACATCCTATGAGAATGAGCGCCTGATCCAGGTGAACCGCTCCAGTGACAGCCTGAAGATGTCTGAGAAGCAGGCCTGGGCACCGGAGGCCTTCTATGACCGCCGCAAGGATGCCTATATCATCTACTGGTCCTCGCCGGATGACGGGGGAATGTTCTATAATACGTCCTCAGATCTCACGAATGTATCATTGCCGCAGTCTCTGCTGAATCCGGGCTACACGGTCATTGACGGGACGATCTTCAAGCAGGGCTACTACTACTCCATCGTGATGAAGGATGAGCGGGAGCCATTGTCTGAGCATGCGCAGCTGTTCATCGGCAGATCGGATACGGACTATCTCGGCTTCAATCAGTTCTCCTACAGCATCACGGACGGGAATCAGGAATATGAGGGGCCGTTTGTCGTGCAGAGATGGCTTCACGGGGACACGCTGATCTACTATGACAACTACACGCAGTTCCAGTTCAAGGCAGTCTATACCTGGGACATGCATACAAGAGACCCCTATGAGCTCCAGCAGGATAACATCACGCCGCCGATTGACTACTGCGCGCATGCCTATGCGATCCCGGTGACGGAGAAGGAGCTGAACAGGCTCAAGAATGCTCTGGGAACAGGGGAATAGAAGCAATCCTATCAGATAGGGCAGGCTCAGCGGGCCTGCCTTTTCAATCGGATGTGCGGAAACGCGCTATGCGGGTTGTTATTTTCGATGGTCTGTTTGCGCTATTGAATCGCTGTGCGCCAGGAGAAAAAGGAGTGCAGGTCATTCACTGATGATATTGAGCGCATATCACTAAAATTTATAAGGGTACTGAAAAGTCACTCTCATACTTTCTCTGAAAAGTCTCATACTTTGGGATGATGGAAACGAGTGTGCTTTTCCTGTATGATACCCTGGATAAGAAGTCGGCAGACTTTTTATACTTGCTTGCAGGGGAGAATATATGAAGAAGATACTAAGTTTATTGCTATGCCTTGGTACCATTTTTTCAATGATGGTGGGACTATGTCTTCCAGTATCAGCTGAGAACATTGTTAACACTGACTTCACGCCTTACGATGTAGCTGGCACAACTAAGCAAACATTTACATATAATAATGCATCTTATCGCATTACATACAACGGCTCATTAGCAAGTGCAAGCGAAAATCCTTTCATGGTTGGCTTCTGTATCGATAATTTAGGAGATCTTTCAATTAAACTTAGTTACGACGGTGTATCAGCAGAAACTTACCCGCTATATAGAGATCAAATTTATACACAGGCAAAAGCAAGCGATTTTTCCACAACATCGGTTGATTTTTATTCTGATTTCGACATGCTACCAGAATATCCCTCTGTTTCTATTGAGTATGTCATCCCTAAATACGCCATCGCAGCAACAGTGGATCCGTCAGATACCGGAACGGTAACGGGAGCAGGCACTTATGATGAAGGTTCTTCAGTCACACTGAAAGCATCCCCGAACACGGGATACGAATTCAGCGGATGGTATGAAAATAGCATCCTTGTCAGTAATAGTAACCCATATGAGTTTAAGGCCGATACGAATCACAGCTTTACGGCAAGATTTGCAGTTCAGCAGCTTCATATCACAACAGATGATACCGTGGTCGGCGGAACATATTCCGTAGTCCCTTCCATTATTAATTATGGAAAGGACGTTACACTGACTGCTGTTCCTGATCCTGGATACTCGTTTACTGCGTGGGAGTACTCTGCTGACGGCGGGAAATCCTATAAAGAATTTGGAAATGCTAATACAAAGCAGACCACTTTTAGAGGTGTTACTAGTGATTTAATTATCCGCCCGGTCTTTACCGGGAAACCATTTAAGGTGACTTTCGACGCAAATAATGGCAGCGGCACTCAAATGGCCACGCAGGATTTCACCTACAACTCGGGTGCTCTCTTGCAGAAATGCACATATACCAGGACTGGTTATTCTTTCATCGGATGGAATACAAAAGCTGATAGATCCGGGACGCCACTCAAAGATGAAGCAAACGGCTCACTATTAAGTGATGAAGGGACAAATGTTACTCTCTATGCGCAATGGACACTGACCAAATATACAATTACGTATAATCTTGATGGCGGAGAAATGTCTCAAGGGGAAAAAAATCCCACAGAATATACAGTAGAGACGCCTGATTTTACTTTTAATGATCCTGTGCGCGAAAATTATAAGTTCCTTGGATGGGCAGGGCCCGGGATAACAAAATATATCACACCCTTCGTATTTGATACAGGGCGCCTTGAAAATGTAACATATACGGCCAAATGGGAAGCAGAAACATATACTATTGAATTCAAGCCGGGAAGCCACGGCAGCATTAATGGTAGCGGCGGTTCACCACTTACCTCTTATAGCTTATCTAGTAAATATGATACAGATTTTCCTGTGTTCAACACGGGCACCTCTCTTGATGGGCGCACACTGACAGCGGAGGCTGGATATACCTTTGCTGGATGGAGAGACGAAGACGGGAATGCTCCTGGCGCAAAGGTGACTGGAAACGCATCCTATACTGCGCAATGGACAGAAAATACCGATACTGCCTATACAGTACAATTTCTGTCGAGAAACTATACCGGCTCTGTATTGAGTTATGATGTGATCCGTGCGGAAGCAAGTAAAACGGGCATCACTGATGCGGTGGTTGATATCAGTGCTCTTGTAAATGAATTTCCTATTCCTGGATACCACTACATAAATGAAGCCGATTATTATATTCATTCGAATAGCACTACTCAGAAGCCGGTTGGGCAAAACGGTGTGCAAATTGTGGGAGATGGATCCCTGGTTATAAGGCTGTATTATACTGAAAACAGTTTTGTTAAACTGACTTTAGCAGTAAATAATGCAAATCGCGGATCAATTCAAAGATATTCCGATGGATTTTATCTGCCTCCTGCGACAGGGAGATCAAAAGATATAAGCGTTAATGTTGTGTCAGGATGCACTTTCGAGAAATGGGTTTATACGGATGCGGCACATTCGACGCCGACAGATGTGCCAAATGCAATCAGTCCAACTCTTACTGCTGCGCAGATTGATTCAGTAGCCAAGGATACAGGCATTTACGAACCTGTCACCTTTACCGCGATCATTACTGAGCCGACGGCCACCTACAATTATTCGGTTGCTTCGGCAGGCGGCGGTACTGTAACGAAAGATACTGAGACGATAGATGCTGTAACAGGAGAGGCTGCCGGATCGACTGCGGTTCCGGCAACTGGTTATGACTTTGAGAAATGGACTTACAAGATCGACGGAACAACTGCATCAACCAGTGCTGCTTTTGCACCAGGAAAGGTAAATGGAGCCTATGCAGGTGCAAACTATGAGGCGGTGTTTAAGAAACAGACCTTTGCAGTCAATGCATCTGTAGCTCCTCTTGAAACCGGAACTGTCACGGGGACCGGGACATTTGAATATGGAACAGGCACCACACTTACCGCGACTCCGGCAGCGGGCTATCATTTCGGCGGCTGGTCCTTGAATGGTTCGTCTGCAGGTACCGATGCGATCCTTACCATCAGCAATATTAAGGAGATCCGGAACTATACCGCACAATTCGAAGGAAACAATTATACTGTCAAGTTTGACTCGAATGGGGGCAGTGGAACTACGGATGATGAAACATTCACGTATGGAACATCGAAAAACCTGATCGCAAATGGCTTTGAAAGGACTGGTTATACTTTCAGCGGCTGGAACACCAGGAACGATGGAAAAGGTACAAGCTATACAGACACTGCTGAAATCACAAAGATCAGCCTCGATACAGCAGCTGCAGATAACACAATTACGCTTTATGCGCAGTGGACAGTTGTCCCATATACAATTTCCTACGAGCTTGACGGCGGCACTAATAATGCATCGAATCCGGCGAGCTACACCATCACAACAGCAGCAATCTCTCTGGGAGAGCCAACCAGGACCGGCTATGCTTTTGCCGGCTGGACAGGATCAAATGGAACAACTGCTCAGCAATCAGTAACAATTCCGAGTGGCTCTACTGGCCCGAAGAACTATACAGCTCACTGGACAGCAAACACTTATACCGTCGCATACAATGGCAACGGCAGCACTTCCGGCGCAACAGCATCGAGCACGCATACTTATGATGCGGCACAGGCGCTCACCGCAAATGGATTCAGCAGGGCCTATACAGTCACATACGACCACAACTACACCGGCAGTACAGACACTTCAGCAGATGCAGCCTATGCCTTTGCGGGATGGAATACCCAAGCAGATGGTTCAGGAACTTCTTATGCGGACAATGCGAATGTGAAGAATCTTGCAACAACCGGTACCTTCAATCTGTATGCGCAGTGGACTCCTTCAGCTGTAACGCTGGAGACTCCTTCAAGAACCGGCTATACCTTTGCCGGCTGGTACACAGATGAAGCCTGCATTCAGAGTGCAGAAGCAGAAGGTGGCAGCTACACGCCGACTGCGAATACCACGCTATATGCGCAGTGGACAGCCAACACCTATACCGTCGCATACAATGGCAACGGCAGCACTTCCGGCACAACGGCATCGAGCACGCATATTTATGATGTGACCAAGGCACTGACTGAAAATGGATACAGCCGGGATTATACAGTCACATACAACCACAACGATACCGGCAGTACAGATACTTCAGCAAATGCAGTCTATGCCTTTGCGGGATGGAATACCCAAGCAAATGGTTCAGGAACTTCTTATGCGGACAATGCGAATGTGAAGAATCTTGTAACAACCGGCACATTCAATCTGTATGCGCAGTGGACTCCTTCAGCTGTAACGCTGGAGACTCCTTCAAGAACAGGCTATACCTTTGCCGGGTGGTACACGGATGCTGGCACAAAGGCAGGAGATGCAGGCACAGCCTATACGCCTGCATCTTCCCTGGCGCTCTATGCGCAGTGGACTCCGATCAGCTATAAAGTTCACTTTGACGCCAATGGCGGTACCGGCTCAATGACAGATGAGTCCATAGCATATGATGCGGCATCATCTCTGACTGCGAATGCCTTTGCAAGAGCCGGATATCATTTTGCCGGCTGGTCTGCTGCTGAAACTGGAACAGTCCTGTATACAGATCAGCAGGCTGTCAGCAATCTGATCTCTGATCCAAATCCGGATGGTACCTCTGGCATTACGCTTTATGCGCAATGGGCAGAGGATGCGGATGTGATGATCAATTATGCATCTTCTGATATGGCTATGGGAACCGTATCTTCCGATCATGAATCGATTGCTCCGGCAACCGGAACTGCAGCCGGATCCACGGCAGAAGCTAAGCCCGGCTATCACTTCGTCAGCTGGACAGATCAGTCGGGAACTGCTGTCTCAGCGGAATCATCATTTGCACCGGCAAAGATTGAAGAACTGAATGTGTCAGCCGCCTATACTGCCAACTTTGCACCGAATATCTACACCATCAAGTTCGATGGCAACAGCGGAACCGGAACGATGGCTGATCAATCTCTCACTTATGGGGTATCCGCAAAGCTGAGCAGTAACAGCTTTACGCTGAATGGCTTCAGCTTCAGCAGCTGGAATACCGTGAAAGACGGATCTGGAACCTCTTATAATGATGCGGAAGATGTCGTAAAGATTGCCCTCGATACAGCTGGCACAGACCATGCAATCACGCTCTATGCACAGTGGCGGATCAATCCAGAACAGTCATCCTTCCGCGTCCTGCAGAGCGAGATCACAGAGGTACCGGAAGCGCTCAAAGCAATCCAGGGGCTGGATTCGCCTGCCAGGATCAAGGCCGCAATGAGAGTCACGATCACGGATGCAGAGCAGGAAATACCGACAGCCAATATCGAGGTTTATGACGTCCGCCTGCAGTTCAGCACGGATGAAGGAAAGACCTGGATTGACGCGACCAAGGATAACTTCCCGAAGGAAGGAATCACAGTTGTCCTTCCGTATCCGGAAGGAACCAATGCATCAAGCTTCAACTTTGTCATCACGCATATGTTCACGATCGGAGAAAAGGCGGGATCCACAGAGAATCTGAGCTATGTAAAGACTCCGGAAGGACTGCAGGTTCATGTTACCAGTCTATCGCCGTTCGCAATCGGATATGTCAGGAAGGCTTCCGCTGAGAAGAAAGGCCTCTGGTGCATCACGTATCTGGACAGCAGGGGCAATACGGTATCCGTGCAGTGGGTAGAGACCGGCAAGGCACCCATCAAGCCGGCCGGATACAGCTATCCGGATATCTCCAATGTTTCCGCAAATCAGGATGTGCGTCCGACCTCCGACAGAATTGATACAGGATATGTAGTTCCGAATACTGCAGATCAGGGATAGCTTCATGAAACATGCATGCGGCAGCTGAGCAATTCGGCGGCCGCATGTTTTTGCATGCATATCTTCCTCAGCGCCATCATCCGAAAAGATGCATGCATAAGAAAGGCAGATCCGTCAGGATCTGCCATGCTTTATTCAGGATGCTCAGGCCTTGTTGCGGTGTTCCTTGAGGCAGAGGCCGATGATCATGATGACCGCGAAGATCATCAGGTAATGAAGGACATTGATGACGCCATGGCTTGCAAAGGCAGCGTATACCATGAAGACGCATCCGGCCAGGGCAATGCCCGGCATGACGAATCTCTTGAACGTGCCGAGATCCTTCTCATTCTTCATGAAGCAGAACAGGATCGGGATGTACATGCCGTAGAGCGTGACGATCGGCAGCTCGGAGGAGTCAAAGCTGTAGCTTCCGAACCATGGCGTCTCCACCAGGTTGGCGCCGAAGAAGAACAGCAGCCAGGCAGAGGACATCAGCAGGCTCAGCACGCTGGAGTTCACCGGCATGTTGGTGCTGGAATCAATCTGGCGGTAGACATCAGGATGCGGGCCCTCATTGCGGGCAGCCATTGCATAGAAGGAGCGGCAGTTAGCCAGGGTAAGCCCGTTCAGGGTGCCAAGGCAGGAGATGACAATCAGCACGAACAGCAGGGTGCCGGCACCATTGCCGAAGAGCCGCTGGAAGGCCAGGCGGGCAGCTGCCTCGCCGCTCTCCATGAGCTCGGCGGTGCTGACTGCACCGGAGAGGCCGATATAGTAGAGGATGTAGGTCGCAACCACGATGAGGCTGCCGATGATCAGCGCACGGGGCAGGGTCTTCTCTGCGTCCTTCAGCTCTGCATTGATGGAGGTAGCGAGAATCCATCCCTCATACGCATAGGCGACGGCGACGACAGAGCCGAGCAGGCCGGTGCTGGTAGAGACAGAATGATTCGCTGCGGTCGCAAAGTTCTGGGCGAACGTGCCGGAAGAGAAGCCGTGGATCGTTCCGATCACGGCCATCAGGGCCAGCGGGATCAGCTTGATCACGGTCGTGGATACCTGGAAGCGGCCGGCAATCTTCGGGCCGAGCACATTCATGACAAAGACAGCGCAGAGGAAGAATCCGGCAATCGCGAGGCATGATCCGCCGGTGATATCCCAGCCGAAGATGACACAGAAGTAGCGGGCACTGACCCAGGCCAGGACCGAGGTGATGGCCGGCGTGTAGATCGTGGCGCTGAACCAGGCAATGGCGTAGGCATAGCGCTTGCCCACGGTTGCCTCTGCGTAGTCGACCAGGCCGTTGACATTGCTGTACTTGCCGGCCATGACTGCGAAGACATAGCTGCATGCAATCATGATCGCGCCGACGATCAGCCATGCATAGATGCCGAGCGGCATGTTGCCGCCGGTCTTGGTGAGAACTGCCTCCGCCTTGAAGAAGACGCCGGAGCCGATGACGATTCCTACGACCATGGCAACTGCTGTCGCCAGGCCGTATTTCCTGCTGAGCTTATTTTCCATATCCTTACCCTCAGATAATACTGCTCTAAATTATACGGGAAAACAGGACAGGGAAGCCAGCAATATGTGATTAATTTCAATCATTTCAGGAAGTGCTCCGGCGCTTCAGATACTGACCTGCAGTCATCTCGAAGACAGCCATCCGGCCGAGCGTGCCGATCTGCCGCATTCCGCAGCTTTCCGCAAGGTGCAGGGAGCGCAGATTCTCGAGGCGGATGCGGGCCAGCAGGGCATCTGCGCGCTTCTCCAGGAAAGCCACGCTCATGATGCGCTGCAGCGCCTGCCTGCCCATGCCTCTGCCCCAGAGATCCTCCTCGCCGATGACATAGACCGCTTCCAGGCGGTTGCCGGAGAGCGGAGCCAGCCTGGCATAGCCGATCGACGCATCCCGGCGGTCGCAGACCAGATAGAAGCTGCCGCTGCGGTTGAACTGGAAGGTCAGCATGTCCTCCGGTGTCCGGGCCAGGAGATCGCGCATCTCTCCGGCAAGATCGGCGCTCTCATTCAGATATCGGCTGACATGCTCATTCTCCAGCCAGCGGATCATGTTCTCGCAGTCTTCCGGCATGATTTCCCTGCGCAAAAAAACAGAAGGTGTCTTCTCCATACGCTTACCTCTCAGCAGACGTTGTTGATAAAGCCCTTCTGTGTCATGCACAAACGGTTCTTTGATCACTTGTCGCAGCCAGTATGCCATGGAACCGCGGAAAGGTCAACCTGCCGTGCTGACAGGATGAGGCATCAGACCCGGTAATCTCACGGCCTTTCCGGGGCTTTCTGTCCTTTTCTCAGTGAATGAGCGCCCGCTCTCATACTTTAGGATGATGACACCGGCGCTGAAATGGCGAATAATAGGGACAGTCGGCAGAGACCGGCTTTGCAGAGGACGGAATCATGAACAACATCTATGTAGATCCTGGCTTTGCCAGGAAATTTCATTCATGCCTGGAGAAGCACCAGATTATCACCTTCACCGCGCCCTGCGGATGCGGCAAGACGGCTGTCGCGCATTCTCTGCTGGACGGCCCCAGGACGCTCTACTGGAGCGCGCTGGAGGAGGGCGGCCTGCGGGAGATCAGCGGGGATGCGAGAGTTGTCATCCTGGATGATCTGCAGGAGCTGCAGGATCCATCCGATCAGGAGAGGCTGCTGGAGATGCTGCGCAGCCGCGGCAGCCAGAAGTTCGTCCTGCTGACCAGGGGCTCCATCCCGGGCCGGCTGATGCCGTTCGTGGTGACCGGCGATGTCGAGCGCTTCACGGCGGCGGACTTCCTGCTGAGCCGGCCCATGACAAGGAAGTTCCTCGAGGGCGAGGGCGTGCATGTCGATGAGAGCGAGCTTGCGGCAATCGACAAGGACATCAAGGGATATCCGCTGGCACTGGCCTCGCTGTGCAGGCACATGGCGGATGGCAGCGTCTATTCCAGCGCAGTCCTGGAGAAGGTCAAGCGGGACGTGTTCCTGTGCTTTGATGAGCTGGTCTACAAGCGCCTGAAGCAGCCGGTACGCCGCCTGCTCCTGAGCGTTGCTCCGCTCGAGAGCTTCACGGTAAGCATGGCCGTGACCGTCAGCGGCGATCCTGAGGCGGGAATCCTGCTGGATACCGTCTCCAGGGAGTCGAGCATGCTGCTGTACAGCAAGGTCAGCGAATGCAGGCTGTATCCGATCTTCCGGCAGTACCTGATCTGGAAGGCGGAGCATGTCTATTCCCATGATGATATCTGCAGCGGCTATGACCGTGCCGGCCTCTACTATGAGCTGCAGGGCGATATTCCCAATGCGCTGAAGATGTATCTTGCCGGAGAGTCGAATCACAAGGTGTCCGAGCTGCTGGAGAAGCATGCTCAGCTGCATCCCGGCGTCGGCCATTATCTTGAGACGGGGACATTCTACCGGGCGCTGCCGAGGGAGACGGTGCTGGCCTCGCCGTCCCTGATGTGCGGCATGTCAATGCTGAGCGCGATGGAGCTTGACTTCGAGGCTTCTGAGGAATGGTACAGCCATCTCTGCGAGTATGCCTCCGGCCTGAAGCGCTCGGATTCCGAGTACCGCCAGGTGCAGGGCAAGATCGCATATCTCGACATCGGCCTGCCGCAGCGCGGCAGCCGCTCTCTCATTGAGGTCATCAGTACGGTATTCCATGCGGCCGCCAACCGCAGCCTGGAGCTGCCATCCTTCTCCGTGACCAGCACGCTGCCGAGCATCATGAACGGCGGCAAGGATTTCTGCGACTGGTCCAGGCAGGATGATCTCCTGTATGCGACCATGTCAAAGCCGGTCGAGACAGTGCTCGGGAAGGACGGCATCGGCCTGCCGGACTGTGCCATTGCCGAGAGCAAGTTCGAGAAGGGCGAGGATATCTCGGGGCGTCTCCTGAAGATCGTCTCCAACCTCGGCCGCATCCAGAACAAGGGCACGCCGGATATCGAGTTCGCTGCCATCGGCCTGCTTGCCCGCAACCAGATCATGCATGGCGATCTGTATTCAGCGCGGCAGGCAATCGAGTCAATCCGGGAGCGCCTCCTTCAGAAGAAGGAGGATCGCTTCCTTCCGAATATCGATGCGATGCTGTGCCGGATCGACCTGCGCATGGGTGACTATGACCGCGTCGGCGAGTGGATGCGTGAGAAGGCGCCGAAGGACCGCTATCGCTTCTGGGCGCTGTGGCGCTATCAGTATCTGACCCTTGCCATGGCTCTGATCTCCACGAGCCGCTTCGAGGAGGCGCTCGAGGTGCTGGCCCCGATGGTGCATTACTGCGAGGTGTGCGGCCGTCATATGGACAGCATATACACGCATGTGCTGATGGCGATCTGCCATCATGAGCTCGGCAGCCGGGAATGGGAGAGGGAGTTCCAGACCGCCCTGAAGACGAGCGAGTCCTATCGGTTCATCATCCCGATCGCGCAGTTCGGCCAGGCTGTGCTGCCGCTCCTGAAGAAATGCAGCGGCAGCGTCAGCAGCGAGTTCTATGCGCGCCTGGCGCGGGAGACGCGCGATCAGGCAGTGCGCTATCCGCAGTTCCTGCGGAGCGGCGTCCTGGATACTGAGCGGCTTACCGATACGGAGGAGCAGGTGCTCCAGCTGGTCTGCAGCGGCTACAGCAACAATGAGATCGCGGAATCAATGGGAATCAAGCTGCCTACGGTGAAGACGCATGTGAGCCATATCCTGCAGAAGCTCGGCGTCCGCCGCCGGAGCGAGGCAAGAGCCGCAGCAGAGCGACTGCAGCTGCTGCAGCAGAAGGGAGAGATGCATGGATGACAGTCGGATTGTCCTTCGCATCCGCGAGGGAACAGAGGTATCCGCAGGAAGGAGTACAGCCAGCCTGACTCTTGGCAGGCGGATGGTGCCGGTGACTGACCCGGATCAGCAGCAGATTCTGCGCCTGCTGCAGAAGGGCCCGCTGAGCGCAGCGGATCTCACGGAGCGTCTCTGCGGGCAGGATGAGCGCCTCAGCCGGGAGGATGCCGCGCTGCGCCTTGCACAGTTCATCCTTGATTTCGGGGAGTTTCTGGAGGCGGAGGAATCCTGCTGAGCCATTCTTCCAAAGAGGCGCAGGCCTGATCGGAACGGGCACTGCCCCGCGCGGGGAGCCCGGGTTGCAGGTGTTTTCGAGCGGGACAGAATGAAGTACTGATGATCCAGGCTGCAGGCCGGGCAGAGATGCCGCTGCAGCTTTTCTCTGCCAAGAATGACATGCTGCACGGGGATGAAATTCTGTCTATAATGGATGCAGGAGATTTAACACCATATGAAGAAAATTGCTGCATTTATCCTGAGCGGGCTGCTGCTCGCCTCAGGGCTGCCCTGCGCCCCGATGACCACGGCAGAGGCGGAATCATCTGCGCAGGACCTGCGCATTCTGTTTACCCATGACATGCATGACCACATCCTTCCCTACAAGAGCGATGACAGCGGCACTGTCGAGGAGATCGGCGGCTATGCCGGCCTGAAGGCTGCCATAGACGCAAACCGGACGGACAGCAGCCTGCTGCTGGATGCGGGCGATTTTTCCATGGGAACGCTGTTCAACGGCATCTATGCCAAGGATGCGCCGGATCTCTCGCTGCTGGGCGCGATGGGCTATGATGCGGTAACCTTCGGCAACCATGAATTCGATTACGGGCCGGAGGCGCTTGCCGAGATGATCGGCAATGCGCAGGACTGCCCGCAGCTGCTTTCCGCCAATATCAATTTCGCGGATGAGGATGACAGCAGGACGCTGAAGGCAGCGTTTGAGAAGGCCGGCGGCAAGTCCTATATCATCAAGGATGTCAGCGGGATCAAGGTCGGCATCTTCGGAGTCATGGGCGAGGAATCGGAGAGCGATATCGCCTATCCGGGATCTGTCACCTTCGATGATGAGGTCGAGGTATCGAAGACCGTGGTTGCCGAGCTGAAGTCTGAGGGCGCCCAGTTCATCGTGGCGATCAGCCACAGCGGCACGAATTCCGACTCTTCCAAGTCTGAGGATGAGATTCTTGCGAAGTCCGTGGATGGCATCAACGTGATCGTCAGCGGGCATTCTCATACGACGCTGGAGCAGCCGCTGACAGTCAACGGCACGGTGATCGTATCCTGCGGATGCTACGGACGCTTCCTGGGCGTGCTGGATGTCAATCCGGATGACGGATCGGTAATCAGCTACAGCCTTGTCCCGATCACCTCCGCAACCGGAACCGACGCTGCGATCGAGGAACGCATCAGCCAGTACAAGGAAGATGTCCAGAAGACATTCCTGGATCAGTACGGCCTGAAGTTCGATGAGGTGATCGCGAAGAGCAGCTATACCTTCGATGATGTCAATGATTCCTACGATGCCTTCGGCAACTACAACATCGCTGACCTGATCACCGATTCCTATGTGGACGCCTGCTAGAAGACAGGGGCAGCCACCCGGCCGATCGGCGTCGGGGCAAAGGGCATCATCCGCGACAATCTCTATGCCGGCGACATCACGCTGAGCGATGTCTACAATGTCGTGTCGCTCGGCCAGGGAGAGGACGATGTCATCGGCTATCCGCTCGCGGTAGGCTATATCTACGGCAGCGAGCTGCGCCAGCTGTGCGAGGTGGACTGCAGCCTGGGCCGCATCCGCTCGGATGCTCAGCTGTTCTTCTCCGGCATGAAGTATACCTACAGCGATACCCGCCTGATCCTGAATCGGGTCGAGGATGTCTTTGTGGAGAATGAGGATGGCAGCTGGTCGGCAGTGAAGGACCATCAGCTGTATCCGGTCGTGTGCAATCTGTACATGGCCATGATGATGCCTGCCATTACCTCCCTGAGCTATCATCTGCTGTCTATCACGATCAAGGATTCCTCCGGCCAGCCGATCTCTGATCTCTCCACGATCATCCTGCATGATCAGGAGGGAAAGGAAGTCAAGGAATGGTCTGCGCTGGTCAGCTACATGAAGGAGTTCGGCGGCACGGTGCCGGATACCTACCGGACTGCGCGCCAGGGCAAGACGGAGAAGGGCTTCAGCCTGCTGGATAACCTGAAGCATACCTCAAAGTTCGGCTGGATCGCATACGGCGTCATTGCGCTGCTGATCCTGCTGATCATCGGGATCGTGAAGCTGATCCGCAGGCTGGTGCGCCGCCATCGCGAGAAGTCGATGCAGAAGCAGCAGGAAGCCTGAGAATACAGAGCAGGCGGAAGGATCTTCCGGCAGGTGTGCCGGAGCTCCCTCCGCCTTTTATCGGCCGGTGCCGGATCAAAGCGACACCGTGAACAGAATGATGACAGCCAGGCAGCGCGCAGGCTCGTGGATGCAGAATGAGTGCACTGATCAGATCACCCATTTCCCATTCTTCAGGAGGGAGACAGAAGTACCATCCTGCAGAATGCCATCGATCTGAATCTCAGGCGTTCCGAATACGATATCAACGTGAATCTGCGAATAGTTGATTCCATGATCCGCATAGGCTGCAGCTTCCAGAGGAATCTTTTCCTGCAGGCTGCAGACATAGGCTCTTCCGAGCGCAAGATGGCAGCCGGCATTTTCATCGAGCAGGGTTGATTTGAATACTGTGCCTGTCCTGGATACTACAGTGGATCCCGGAAGAATTGCAATCTCGCCGACGCTGCTGCTTCCGGCATCCTTACTGAGTATCTTCCGAAGTTCGGCCTGGCCGGATTCTGCACTGGCTTCGGCAACAGATCCCTGCACGAATTTGAGACGGATATCGCTGATAACGTTGCCTTCGTAAATGAGGGGCTTTGAGGCAGCCATGACTCCGGATAAGGTATGAGCCATGGGTGCGCAGAAGATTTCCTCCGTGGGGAAATTAGGCATATATGGGATGCTGTCACTGGTAAACTCGCATCCTCCGACCCACTGATGATGATCCGCAAGCTTCATCTTCAGGTCTGTCCTGCCATCATAATAATGCAACCCGGACAATTGAGTCTGATTGAGAAATCTCACGTGTCTCTGAATCTCCATGACCTTTTCGTGCCATAATCCAACTGGCTCTGCTTCATCGCATAAAGCTGCAGAGAGGATCTTATCCCACAGGGACTCAAGCGCTTGATCAGGCGCAAGCTCGGGGAATACCTGGTGAGCCCAATAGGGACTTGGGAGAAGCGCTTTGCAGGTCCTGATATTCCGGCAGTGAGCTCTGGCAGCTCTGTATCTCTCCATTTCGCTGGCGCGCGATGCAGAAACGGCTTCTCCCTTATTGCCTGGCGGCAGGGGAGGCGTCATGCCATGACGCAGTTCAAGAAAGGAACAGCCTTCCTTCAGCAGAGAGATTCTGGCATCAGACTGCAGATGAGGAATGTATCTGAAATACTGCTCCTCGATGGAATAATTGATTCGATCGGCATCTGACTGGCTGTCTGTGTAATCAGCATAGACATATGAGGCACCGGCTTCATAGGCGGCTCTGACCACAAGCCTAACAAAGGAAAACTCTTCGACCGGGGCAGTGATGAACAGGATCTGCCCTTTTTGCACATTCAGCCCATTTCTGATTAAAACGTGTGCATAATTCTGAAGTTGAGTATTCATAGTTCCCTCCAGATAGAAGTATAGAGGAAATGAAGCCGGCTTCAATGCCGGGCAGTTTCCACATGAATGTGGCAATTCGCATCATTTGCTCAAATCCTGCTCTTTTCGCGTGATTCTCATGAAAATCATCTGTTCGTATAGAATTGCCACATCTTATTGGAATAACCGCGAAGCGTACCGGATTCACCCTCAGATATACTGATTTCAGGAGGTGCATATGGAATTCACTTATTACCAGCCGACAAAGATTCATATGGGGCCAGGCTTCATTCAGAAGCTGCCGGAAATTGTTCGGCTCTATGGAAAGACTGCCCTTCTGATCGGCCCTGAGAGCAATCCTGCAATTGCCGGAATGCAGAAGCGGGCAATGGATATCCTTCAGTCTTCAGGAATTGATGCCCATGCGTTCTTCGAGGTGGAGACGAATCCATCCAGTAGAACCGTTGATCGGGCGCTGGCTGCCGCCCATCAATACCATCCGGATGTTCTGATCGGACTGGGCGGAGGATCATCCATTGATACAGCCAAGCTTGTTGGCCTGATGGCCGGCCTTGATCAGATCAGCTGGGATAAGCTGTTTGATCGATATTCAGATTTCAGAAAGCACTATGACAATCCTGGAGAAAGCACAATTCCGGTAATCGCGATTCCGACTACATCAGGGACAGGCTCGCAATGCACGCAGGCATGCGTGATTACCCACAGCGGGAAAAAGCTGACGGTATTTCATCAGAATGCCTATGCAAGACATGCAATTCTGGATCCGGAACTGACGATGACGCTTCCTCCGTTCCTGACTGCATGCACCGCTTTTGATGCATTTACGCACTGCTTTGAATCCTACATGAATAATGAGGATGATATTATCTCCAGAATGATGGCTGAGCGCGGAATGAAGCTGATAGCTGAGTATCTTCCGAAGACACTGGCTTCCAATCAGATTGAGAACCGCGAGAAGCTGATGATTGCAGATACGTTCGGAGGGATCAGTCTAGCGAATCACGGCGCAGGGCTTCCGCATCCGATTTCTGAGGTGATGGGAGGCTATATACCTCGCCTCAGCCATGGATATGCGCTTGCCATGGTATATCCGGCGTTTCTGAGAAATACATGTGATTGCCACGCAGCCAAATACGCGGAAATCATGAGGCTGCTCCAACCGGAATCAGGCAGTCTTCCGGATCAGGAGCTTGCAGAGCTGCTCCCGGAAACAATAGAGAAAATGATATCTGCGGCAGGACTTGAAATGGATCCGAGGAAATACCAGATTGATCGGGAATGCTGTGAATCAATCCGCAGCGATCCGATTTGGGATCATCTCAGAATGGAGTCAGCTGAAGTGATCAGGAATACCGTTGACGCAGTATGCGATCAGACAGAAAGGATGATTGAAAATGAAGCACATTAAAATTGCTGCAGGAATGGCACACATCAACTACGGGAATGTGATTAAACTGGTGAAAGAGGCTGAGGCTGCCGGAGTGGATTATATTCATTCGGATGCTGCTGACATGCATGATCTGCAGAACATGAAGCTGATGGGAGGATGGCAGATTATTCAGGGAATACGCCCGGAAGTGAATATCCCGATTGAATGCCATATCTATACAGTATCGATGGATCGCATGTTCATTGAGCAGATCGATGCCGCCGGAGCCAACATGCTGATTATTCCGGCAGAGCACTTTATCGGAGCGCAGCTTGCCTACATCATCAACTGGTGCCGTGAGAGAAAGATCAAGGTCGGACTGACAGTAGGCTGCTATACGCCTCTCTGCTTTGTGGATGAATCAATCTATGATATTGACCGCCTGCAGATTGTCACGCATGGCGTAGATGAAACTGACGGCCATGATAACTGGGGATGGAGAAGGAGCGCAGTTGATCTTGTCACCAGAGCAAGAAAGATGATTGATGAGAAGAACCCAAGATGCGAGCTTGCAATTGACGGCGGCCTGAGGCATGACAATATGGAACCGCTGCTTGCCTGCAATCCGGACGTCGTTGTGCTCTCCTCTGCAATCTTTAAGGATCCTGACGGAATCACTGCCGGAGTTCAGAAATGCCGCAGGGCTCTTGATGATGCTGCCATTAAATACGGACTTGAGTAATACATCAGGAAATGAGGCAATCAAGCGGTACATCATTGAGTTTTCGCTGCTGACGCTGAGCGCGGCGATGACTGCGCTTGCAGTCCGGCTGTTCTTCTCGGAATATGATCTGACGCCTGGCGGAATTACCGGCCTGGCAATTACGATGTCATCTGTTACGGGAGTGCCGATTGACGTGATTTCTCTCTGCATTTCCGTGCCGCTCCTGATCGCAGGAACCTTAATACTGGGCTCCAAGTTCGGAGGCAAGACCTTATACATCACGCTGATCACGCCGGTGTTTCTTCGCGTGATTCCCCAGACGCACGTTGCGGGGAATGCACTCGGCGCGGCAATTCTCGGCGGATTGCTGGTTGGAGGATCTGTCGGAATTGCCCTGCGCTGCAGCTGTGCGACAGGGGGAACTGATGTGATTGCATTGCTGCTGCACAGGATTCTTCCGCGCATTGATGTGTCAGTGCTCCTGTTTATTGTGGATATGTCAATTGTCTGCTCTTCCTGGTATATTTCTGGCAATCAGATAACATCAATATACTCTGCTGCTTCGCTGGCTGTGATTATGGTAACCATTCGCTTCGTGACATCGATTAAAGGCCATGAATAAATTTATCTTTATTGATCTTGACGGAACTCTTCTGTCATCGGATCTGTCTGTATCTGAAGTAAACAGAAAAGCGATATGCAATCGAATCAGCAAAGGCGATCATGTGATTCTCTGCAGCGGAAGGCCATGCCGATTTGTACAGTATATTGCCGATCAGATTTCGCCTGAGGTTGGCATTATCGGATTCAATGGTGCTCGCTCCAGCGAAGTTGACCTGCCTATCAATTCTCGGGATGTATTGAATATCTCAAGAATTCTGGATTCGGAAGATCGCAATTATCTGATCAAAACGATGGACTGTATCTACAGCCGGCACAGAATGCTGGAGCACTTTATCTATCAGATTGATGGCGGCGGCACGATTCCGACAAGGACAGATGTCGAGATTGACGAGAGGTTTGCAGAGGGAAATAGGGTCTATAAAATTCTGTCTGCATTCAGTGACTCTGCGGAAGATCTGATCAAGAGGCTTCGCCGGATCAGCACGATTCGTGTCTATGTGTATCCAGGCCATGGTCTTGAGATCAGCAACGCGCTGGCTTCCAAGGCAAATGCGATTCAGGCATTGTGCGATCGCAATGGCATCAGTCCAAGGAGCTGCATCTATTTCGGAGATGACATCAATGATCTGCCGATGTTCGAGCTTGGCGGCTGCAATTATGCAATGAGCGGTGCACCGGAAGCAATCACGGCGCTGGCTTCAGAGGTGATCGACAACCAGCGCTCTGACGGAGTCGGAAGGGCGCTGGATCAGCTTGAGGGATAGAATATGAACGAGAAAGAAATGAATGAGGCTCTGGAAGAGGAGAGCCAGCTTGAATTCAACAGGTTTGATGCTGGCGCTGCATATCAGATCGGGCAATATATCTCAGGTCTCGCTATCTCGAGAAATCTGAAACTGGTTGTTGATATTTCTGCCTTCGGCAAGACGCTGTATCATTTCTCGTCTGATCTTGCCATACCTGATAATGAGCATTGGGCACAGCGCAAGAAGAATACGGTGATGATGTTCTCTCATTCAACACGCTATATGGCATTGAAGCTTGATGATAATCAGTCCTTGCTGGCTGACAAGTATGGCCTGGATCCTGCGGAGTATGCAGCAGTTCCGGGCGCTGTCCCGATCCGCCTGAAGAATCAGGGCGTCATCGGAGCAGTTGCTGTCAGCGGAATGAAGCCGATGGAGGATCATCAGATGGCAGTCTCTGGGATCCGCAGATTTCTATATCCGGATGAACAGAATCTTAATTCGGCCGCTTGATCAGGAAGCGGCTTTTTTTCTCATGCCGGATCTGACTGATGGTAGGATCGATCAGATCTTTGAATTCTCCTGTGATCAGCGGCGGCAGGACAAAGCATGGCACACTGCTGCATTCATAGGATGGATCATCGATCAGCAGCAGATCTATTTCAGACAGGTCTGTGCTGTTCAGGTTATCAACAGTAATCAGGATCAGATTCGGAATGATATTTCGCAGCGTGCTGGTCAGCAGATTCCGCTCAAAGGAGTGCTCATGCACGACCATGCAGCAGCGTATCTCTGAGCAGTATCTTTCCCGGATATCAGCAAGCAGAAGCGTGATGGTTGCTGCCCCTGATTCCGGCAGGTTGATGCCGAGATCCTTGAAGATGATCGGCTTCATCTGCTCGCAGATATCGAATAATTCCGGGAAGCTCTCCTTGATCAGGCTTGTATTCGGATTGAAGATATCAAAGTCATAGTTCATGCTCTGGAGTATGCTGTCAAAGAACGGGAACAGGCTCTGAGAAAAATACTCATGATTGAAAGGCTGCACCTGAGTGAGAAGAAACCGATAGCAGTTATCAATTGCTGTGAGAATGCGCGCAGTATTTTTCGATTCCTTGACCAGCGATTCATAGTTGGATGTCATGTACGAGGATATCACGGAAGCGAAATAGATGATCTCCTGCTCGCGGAAAGAGACAGCAAATCGCTTCTCAATCAGTGAGATGTTGGAGCGGAATGCTGTATAAATGCTGATACTGCTGATTTTATTGAGAATCTGGAGATTCAGGTTTACAAAATGCTCCTCGCGCACACGGCTGATTCCCACAATCAGGAATGTAACCGCCCGATTCAGACTGACTGAGGAAATTGAGTGATTTGTCGAGACTGCGATGTCATTGATGAATTTCTGGATGAAGCGCCGTTCACTGGCATTCCTGATCATCTGCTGAAAGCGGATCAGCGCAGGATATACCTGATAGTTTGCAAGATCCTCGCTCTGCATGAGAGACGCCCAGTCGGTAAGACAATAGCGCCGCCGCTTTTCACCGGTGATCAGCCGGAGACCATCTCTTCTGCTTCTGGAAAGCTCTATGCTGAATTTTGCCAGATAGGATTCAATGGCGCCAAGGTCATGATAAATGCTTGGGCGGGTGATGAACAGCATATCTTCCAGAGTGCTGATCCTGATCGGAGAGTCAGATACAAGCAGAGAAAACAGGATGATATTCTGCCGGATTTCAGAAGATGCCGGAGCTGGCACTTTCAGCTGCTTCAGGCATTCGTGATAGCAATCAAATTTATCCTTTTCCGTGCCAATGAGGGTGATTCCATATCCAGGCTTTTTCTCGATTTGAATATGGAACTCCGAGTAGAACGCAGCAACTTTGTCCATCATGTTGCGAACGGTTTTATTTGAAAGATCTGTGCTTTTTGCAAGGTCATCATATGTAAAGACCCCATCATGAAGTAACATGCATTTAGCGAGAATATATGGATTTGATCTCATCAGAAATCCTCACAGTCATCTATACTGCTCTTGTATAAAAATACCACATCAGAGTGTTAAGAGGTGAACAAAATTAAAGCGCTTACTTTGCTAATATGTACCTAGGAGGTAGGATCAAAAATGAAAAAGCTTCAGGAGAAGTTGCAGACATTTGCCGGAGCCATGATGACTCCAATCATTCTGCTTGTATTGGTTGGCTTCTTTGTAGGTATCGGCGCAGCGTTTACGAACTATATCGTGCCGGGTAACAACTTTATCAATGCGTTGTTTACCATGTTCGTAAACATGGGATTCATGTTCATGAATTATCTACCGCTCTGGTTTGCCGTAAGTATCTCGTTTGTCCTTGCCAAGAAGGAAAAAGGGTGGGCTGCCTTGGCTGGACTGGTAATGTTCTTCTGCTATATTACATGCATTAACTCATTTGCAGCTTATAACGGATGGACAGCAGATACTGTCACAGTGGATAATCTGCTGAAAATCGGCTATACCCAGCAGGCAGCGCTGAACTTCAATGCCCTCTGGGACACGGTTGCCGGAATCTTCACCTACAACATGGGCATCTTCAGCGGCCTGGTCAGCGGCATTGTTGCCGGAAAGCTTCACAACAAGTACTGCGAGACAAAGTTCAATTCAACCTTTGCATTCTTCCAGGGCACGAAATTCGTCATTATCATGGTTTCCCTGGCCGCAGTTCCAATGGGAATTATCACCTACTATGTATGGCCGATATTTGCTTCCGGACTGCAGGCCCTGACATCAACAATCACCGGCTCCGGATTATTCGGCACATGGCTGTTCGGATTCATGGACAAGGCTCTTCTGCCGTTTGGACTTCATCATCTGATTGCCTTCCCGATTGAGTATTCTGCAGTAGGCGGCACAATGACAATTGACGGCACTCTCTATGAGGGCGTCAGAAACATTATCAATGGTCAGGCGGCATCTGCAGCTGCAACAGGCTATATCACCAGAAACTTCACGACAGGCCGTGTTCTGTTCCAGCTTGCCGGCCTGCCGGGCGCAGCATTCGCAATGTACAAATGCGCAAAGCCTGAGAACAGGAAAAAGGTTGCATCTCTTCTGATCCCTGCAGTATTGACGCTTGCACTCGTCGGCATTTCCGAGCCGATTGAATATACCTTCCTGTTCGCTTCCCCGATTCTGTACTGGCTGGTATATGCTCCGCTCTGCGGCCTGTGCTATGTGCTGACTGAGCTTACCAAGGTATCAATCAACGGAAATGCACTGTTCTTCATGATTCCTAATCTGTTCCAGCCAGCAAAGGTTCATGCGCTCTCACTGATATATCTGCTTCCTGGCACATTCTTCGTCTACTACTTCGCATTCAAGACAATGATCCTGAAGCTTAACATCAAGACGCCTGGACGCGGAGATGAGACTGAAGAAATCAAGCTGATGAGCAAGAAGGAATATAATGCCATCAAGGACAGCAAGGAAGATCCTCTGGAGCGCCGTATCGTCGAGGCTTTCGGCGGCGCGGATAATATCGATTCAGTAAGCTGCTGCGCAACGCGTCTCAGAGTAACTGTCAAGGATTCTTCAAAAGTCGTGGATGATGATGCATGGAAGAAATATCTGGAAGCCATGGGCTGCATCCACAGCGGCAACAGCTATCAGATCATCTACGGCGTAAACGTGAATACGATTACAACCAGCGTCAAGGATATTCTTGGTATTGACTGATGTTCGGCCTGTTCAGAAAAAAAGATAACGGCATCAGCGCACCTGCAGCAGGAATTCTGAAGCCGATTGAGGAATCTTCAGATGAGGCATTTGCACAGAAGATGCTCGGTGATGGATTCGTGATCATGCCTGAAGAAGGAAGGATTGTATCTCCGGTCGATGGCAAGGTGAAGATGACTTTCCCGACGATGCACGCAATCGGCCTCGAAGATCAGAATGGAATTGAATATCTGCTTCATATCGGAATTGATACAGTCAACCTGAATGGAAAGGGATTTAAGACATATGTTGCTCAAGGCGACACAGTCACAAAGGGAACCCTTCTGACAGAGTTTGATCTGGATTACATCCGAAAGAATGCAAAGTCTGACGAGATCATCTGCGTTCTTACCAATGGCGCAAAGGCAACGCTGCTGAAGCAGGGTCATGTTGCAGCAGGCGAAGCAGGAGCTGTCTCCGTTAAACTATAAGCATCTGAATGAGTATAGCCGCGTCAGGAAACTCAGCCGTCATATGAATATGGCTCAGTTTCAGGAGGCGGCTTTCTTCTGCCGTGATATTTCAGCCAGGCAGCTTTTGCTTGAGAAAGGGAAAATATGCAAGTTGAAAATCTGAAGAAACATGCAACAAACATCCGGAAGAATATCATCCGGGAAGTGTATCACGCGCAGTCCGGCCATCCGGGCGGATCGCTGAGCGCAGCGGATCTCTTGACGGTGCTGTACTTTGAGGTCATGGACATCACGC